>ENA-UOJJ01000031-UOJJ01000031.1-human-gut-metagenome-genome-assembly--contig:-CS66-NODE-31-length-219569-cov-16.099397_pt1 | contig 219569 bp, 205 predicted proteins | sample MGYA00242343_ERZ723890 | MGnify/ENA metagenome assembly ERZ723890
CCCATAACTATTATAAGTATGTAAATGGCCAGTGCGTGAAGTGTACGGTAACGCCCACCCCTGGCAGTCATCAGAAAAATAACCCGAAGTTGGTGTATGCCATTGACTTTGATGTGACCCCACATCAACTTCGTCACACCTATATTACTAACCTGCTGTACGCAGGCGTTGATCCGAAAACTGTCCAATATCTTGCTGGGCATGAAAACAGCAAGACAACGATGGATATTTACGCTCAAGTAAAATACAACAAGCCAGAACAGCTTTTAAGTGTTGTGAACGCTGCATTTGCCCCATCTGCTGGCGCTTAAGGTACACGGATTTTTGTATGAAAGTAGTCCATCCCAATTCATAATGCATAAAAATCAGGGTGCTGGAGCATACAATCCCTCCGGCACCCTGATTGGGGTTAATTTTCTGATACAGCTTTTTGTACGGTCACATACTTCTGGTTACGGCTCCGTGGCTTATCTGGAATCGTCATTTGAAGTTGTCCGCTTTCCATCAAAGGACGAAGGTGGATTTGTGTAAAATTCTTTGTGTTTTTATATCCGCAATGTTCCATGATTTCCGCCTTGGATCGCGGCTCTTTGCAAAATGCCAAAATGGCGACTTGGGTGGTAACTTGGGTGGCGACTTGGGTGGTAACTTGGGTGGTGTCCTGCGGCCCGACCTTTTCCACGGCAATCGGGGCCAGCGGAACCACGGTACGGAACACATCGCCCTCGATAAATTCCGGGGTTCCGCCGGAGTAGAGCTTTTTGTATTTATATCATCAAAAAGTGGGGCATCCTGCCCTGTTATCAGGGTGTGACAGAGCTAACAGCATCCCCCAAAAATCTTTGTAAACTTTTTGCCTTGCCCCTATATTTTTGCGCATAATTATGTTATAATAATGTGCAAAGGAAAGGAGGTGGCGATATGCCGCAGATCAGACCGATTACAGACCTTCGCAACACCAACGAGATTTCGGACATCTGCCATGCCCGCCGGGAGCCGGTATTCATCACGAAGAACGGGTATGGCGATCTGGTGGTGATGAGTATCGAAACCTACGAGGCGATGGTGGAAAATGCAGAGATGGACACCGCGATTTCAGAAGCAGAGGCCGAGTTTGAACGGGACGGGCAACTCCATGACGCAAGGGAGGCGCTGGCTTCTTTAAGGAGGAAGCATTTTGGATAAATACAGCGTCAAACTGATGAGCCGGGCGCTGCGGGATTTGGACGGCATCTATGATTACATCGCCCACACACTGCTGGAGCCAGGGACAGCCCTTAACCTGGTGGGGCGAATTGAGGACGCCATCCTGTCTTTGGAAACGATGCCCTACCGCTGCCCGGAACGGAGACGAGGGGCTTACGCCAATCGGGGATACCGGCAGCTCTTTGTAGAGAATTACACCGCCGTTTTTCGGATTGACGAAGCAAAGAAAACCGTGATCGTGGTGACGGTTCGCTATTCCCCAAGCGAATTTTGAATTGAATAATGGATTACGCGAAACGCATTTTATGCCGGTATACAACGACTCGGAAGCAGCCTCCAAGCTACGAACAGTTGAGCGTCACAGATGAGAATAAACGCAGATTCCGGCCCCCATTTTTATGATTAAATACTGGGGCAACATTTGCGGGCAGGGTCAAAAAAGCCCGTAAAATCAAGGAAAACCGGCGCTAAACTGTACGCCAATACGGTCTCAAGGCCGCACGTCGCGCTCCGCAGTTCAGCAAGCGCTGATATATTCCAATATTGTTTTCAAAAGCCCGAGATCCACTGGATTCCGGGCTTTTTTTTCGGCGTCGCTTTTGTCCGTGACAGCCCTTTCTAGAATTTAAGGGTCAAGCCGGAGAGAATACACTTCAATACGCATTCCTTGCTTTAGGGAAAATTACTTAAAACAAACTGCGTTTTCTTCCATTTTTCGATATAATGCATTTCAAGGATGGGTGCATTGCTGGATCCGGGCAGGTTCGGCTGTGCGAAATTTTGTTGGGAACAAAGAAAATTAGGAGGCTGCATTGTGTATTGCGACCAATGGCTGCAAGACAAATCGTTACATAAAGCAGCTGCAGTTGAAATCAATTCGACAACCAATGTTCAATATTGGTTGAACGAAAATGAACAACTTGTTGGCGTATGTGTAAATTTTGAATTGGCGGACGATGTTCATTACGAACTGAATACTGAAAACTGGTTTCGATTTCTGAGAGAGGTATTGTTTATTGCGCCAAGCAGTAATTGCGTTGTACCTTTCCGTGACTTCCTTAACACTGCAGCCCCGCAAGTTGACTTCGGAATGGTTCTTGATGCGAAACGCATCGAATAAAAAAAGGTGGCTTTTCATGATTGTGATATTGATGATTGGGATTGCGTGATCCTGACGGAGGAATTGAAGCCGAACAGCCATGACCATTGGTCATGGCTGTTCGGCGAACTGCGAAGGCTTTTCGCTATGAAAGCTGTTTTCGTTAAATTTCATCAAGCTTGTATTTATGTCTTTGCGCTCCGCAGCACTGCACATATACACCGTATTTTCCCGCTTTGGCTTCCAGCGAGTAGCCGCATTGTACGCAATGCTGCCCTTTTTTACTGTTCCTATAAAAATATTCTTCTATCATGTCGATGTCAACGGGCAGCGTTTTACGACAAGCGGGATAACCTGCGCAGGCCAGAAAAAATTTTCCACTCTTGCTCTTTATCAGTTTCATCGGTCTGCCGCAGCATGGACATTTTTTGCTTGCCCGCACGTAGCTGGCAAAAGTGTCGGCGTTCGTTTCTTCGTTTGCATCGGCGTCTATGGTTGTGCATTGATCCGTTGTTCTGCTCATCTCTAGAAATCCGTAGAGAGATTTCGCTGTGCGTGTCCCTTGTGTAAGTGCGTGCGTTCGAAACGAAAGGCTGGGTATATTTTTTGTACTTTTTTATCCTAAAAAAGGGTTGAAAAGGGTTGCGCTTAACCGAGTTCTTCACCCAAAGACGCGAAATCCCCGGAACCGTCCGGTTCCGGGGATTTTTCCGTGTCCAAAGAGCTGGGGCGGCCGTGCGGCCGCCCCGGTGCATTTGTATATTTATTTCTCTGTTTCGTCTGCGGCGGTCTCCGGTTCGGCGCTTTCCGCCGTGCCGGGGTGGTTGCGGCGCGGCCGCATTTTGCCGAGGAGACGGTTGATGTGCTTTTCAATGTCCTGCGACAGCTCGGCGGCCTTTGCCGCCACTTCTTCGGCGGCTTTGGGCGCGGCGGCCTGAGCGTCATTGCCGGCCTCCGCCTCCGCTTCCGCCGGGGTGTCCGGCTCCTGCGCCGGCAGGATGGCCTCCGGCTGCTCCGGCTGGGCGAGGATCGCCTGGAGCAGCTCCATGTCCGTCATGATGCGTTCAGACTCGATGCCAAGCTCCTTCGCGTCGTGCTCAAGCACGGCAATGAGCAGATCGTAGTAATCACCATCGCATTTGAGCGCTTTGGCGATCTGCGGCAGCGTCTTTTCGTGGAACGTGCGCAGTGAGCCCTCATCCGGCCCGAGGTACTCGAGCAGCTGCTGGCGCGCCGCGTCCTCGGACATGGTGCGGTCGATATAATATGTGCTGCCGTAGAGCCCATAGAGCACGCGCTGGGCGTCAAAGTAGCCGAGGCGCATGTTCTGACGGCTCTGCTCGGCGTCGAAGTTCAGAATGTTGCCGAGGTCGACCGTCGGGCCGATCGTCGTCACGTGTACGTCGTCCGGAATGCGGAAGCGCTTTTCAATGCCGAAGCCGAAGATGCGCAGGGCGATGATGTCCTTGCAGCCGTTTTCCACCAGCGCGTGGATGGGCACGACGTCCTGCACGCCGCCGTCGGCATAATACTTGCCGCCGAGCTTTTCCAGCCGGAATGCCGGCAGATACGCGCTCGCGAGCAGCATGTCGCACAGTTCGCCCTTGTCGAGATCGGAGGCTTTGAGCTCCAGCTCCTGATGGTCGGTCAGGGAGTAGGTGACGATGAAAAAGTCCGTGTCCGAGTGACAGACTTTGTCTGCGTCCACGACCTCGGCGACCCATTTGCGCAGCGGCGTCACGTCGAAGCCGCGGTTGCGCACGATATCTGCCACGCTGCGCAGCGTGCTCTTGAGCTCGGAGAGGGGAATGTCGCGGTTCATGAGCCGGCGCATTTCCTCATCATCCACGTCCATGACCTGGGAAAAGTGGATGTTGTTCCAGACGTTCTCAGCCTTTTCGAGATCGTCCATGACGATCATGGCGCCGTTGAGCGCGCCGACGGACGTGCCGGACACGGCGGAAAAACGGATACCCGCCTCACGCAGGGCCTTCCACGCGCCGATCTGGTAGGCGCCTTTCGCGCCGCCGCCCTCGAGCGCCAGACCATAGGTTTTATTACGATCCAGTTTCAGTTCCATGTCGGTTCTCCAATCTGTAGATTTTTGCGGCATGGGGCGGCAGGTCAAATGCGCCCACGCCGTCATGCAGGACAATGTGGGTATCGTCAAAGCAGCCTGCGGCGCAGTCATACTCGCTGCGCACGAAGGCGAGCCGTGTCTCTTCGCACAGGCCCGCGCCGGGGCAGGTGAGCTCTGCGTGGCAGTGCACCGGGTGTGCTGCGCGGTTGACGATCAGCAGCAGCGCCTCGTCCTCCGCCTCCTCGCCGAAGGCATCCCGCCCGCCGGCGATGACGCGCAGGATGCACAGCACGTCGCCCGCCGGGGCAAACACGGCGACTTCGCCGCGTGTGAGCGCCGGGTGCGCATGGCGCAGGGTGGTCAGCTGCGCGTACCACTGCAGCATCTGCGTGTCGCACATCTGCAGCGGCGCGCGGTTGAACGGGTCGCACAGGCCCTGCATACCGGCCTCGTCGCCGTAGTAGATCGACGGGATGCCCGGCAGCCAGAACTGCACGGCCGCCGCTAGGACCTGCAGCTGCGCGCCGCGCGCGGCCATGGCGTCCGTAATTTCGAGCGCCGCGAGCTCCGCGCGCGTGCGGCTGCGGGGGTCAAAGTCCAGCGCCAGCGCCGAGCGCGTGCGCGCCACGTCGTGGCTCGCCGTCAGATTCATGAGCGCGTAGTACAACGGCTGCGGATAGTTCAGCCGCTGGCTCAGTAGCAGATCCGCCAGCGTGCGCGCCGTGCTGCGCCCGGTCAGAAACGCGACCAGAGCGTCGCGCAGGGGATAGTTCATGACGCTGTCGAGCGCGTCGCCGAGCGCGTACTGCCGCCGCTCGCCGTAGCTGACCTTCGTCACGGCGTCCTCCCAGACCTCGCCGAGAAGCACACTGTCGGGGTCCGCCGCTTTGGCAGCGGCGCGCATGTCGCGCAGCACATCGTCCGGCAGCTCGTCGGCTACGTCCAGCCGCCAGCCGGACGCGCCGTCGCGCAGCCACGCTTTGACAACGCTGCGCTCGCCGGTGATCATATATTTGCGCCAGTCGGGGGTAGCGGCGTTGATGGCGGGCAGATCCTTAAAATCCCACCAGCATTTGTAGTCGTCCGGGTAGTGCGCAAAGCTGTACCAGCGCGCATAGACGGAGCTGCGGCTGTTGTAGGCGCCGCAGCCGGGATAGTGCCGGAAGCGGTTGAAGTAGCGGCTGTCGGCGCCCGTGTGGGCGAACACACCGTCGAGCACGATGCGGATGCCGCAGTCCGCCGCGGCCGCGCAGAGCTTTTTGAAGTCCGTGTTCGTGCCGAGAATGGGATCGACCTTCCGGTAATCGCCGGTGTCGTACCGGTGGTTGGAGGCGCTCTCGAAGATCGGGTTGAGGTACAGCACCGTCACGCCGAGCTTCTGCAGGTAGTGCAGCCGGTCGGCGATGCCGCGCAGGGTGCCGCCATAGAAATCGATGGGTGCGTATTCGCCCTCCGGCGTGTTGGCCTGCCACTCGACGGGTTCGTCCCAATCGGCGTGGTAGTGTACGGTCTGGCCCATGCGGCGGTGATGCTCCATGCCGCGCTGCGCGGTGGCGGAGCCGTCGCGCGCAAAACGGTCGGGGAAGATCTGATACATCACGCCGGTGTGAAACCACGCCGGGGTCGTGAATCCGGCGCGATAGACCGTCAGACGCCAGCCGTCGGTCGGTGTGTCGCACAGCCGGGCGTGCCGGCCGTCCGGCGCGGCGCACAGCCAGCGGATGCCGCCGTCATTGCACGCGAGCCGAAAGCGGTAGCGCAGCGCCTGCGGCGCGGCGGGCAGGGTCACGGCCGCTTCAAACCCGGCGGCAGTCTGCGTCATCGCGACGCTGTCGCTGTACGCATCGCCGTAGATCTCCACGGCGGCGTCGAACACGAGCGCCTCCGTATCCGCGAAGGCGAGGCGCACGGACGCGCCGGTCTCTACCGCGCCGATGGGGCTGCGGAAGGCCTCGTCAGCTGCGTCGTGCTTTGGTGCGGTGTCCTCCGGCAGCAGGAGCAGATACAGGTGCGCATAGTCCTCCGCCGAGCGCGTGAAGCTGAAGTCCTGCGACATGGCCTGCCGCTGCACGCGGCAGTAGGCGTTGTGATCGCTGTGATAAAGCGCGAGCGCACGGCGGATGGCGTCCGCCAGCTCATAGGCGTTGAAGTTGGCAAACGAGAAGCCGGTGCCCTCGCCGGTGAATTGATTATACGGCTGCACACTGTCGCGCAGGCCGCCGGTCTCGCGCACGATCGGCAATGTGCCGTAGCGCATGGCGATCATCTGCGACAGGCCGCATGGCTCAAAGCTTGACGGCATGAGCAGAAAGTCGCTGCCTGCGTACACGCGGTGCGACAGCGCCTCGTCATAGCCGATGTAGGCGCACAGGCGGCCCTTATGCCGCCACTCGGCGCTGCGCATGAAGTCTTCGTATTCGGTGTTGCCGGTGCCGAGGAGCACGAACGCCATGTCCTGCTCATTCATGAGCTCGTCGAGCACGCACTGCACCAGGTCGAAGCCCTTTTGCGGCGTCATGCGCGTGACCATGGCGACGATGGGCGTGTGCGCGCCGATCTCGAGCCCGAGCTCCCGGCACAGTGCAGCACGGCAGGCGGCCTTGCCGCTCAGGTCGTCGGCAGAGTAGGGCGCGGCGATGCCGCCGTCGTGCGCGGGGTCAAAGACGGCGGTGTCGATGCCGTTGAGAATGCCGGACAGCTGGTGCTGCCGGGCGTTGAGAATCCCCTCGAGCCCCTCGCCGTAAGCCGCCGTGCGGATCTCGCCCGCGTAGCTTGGGCTGACGGTGTTGATGTGGTCGGCAAAGACACAGCCGGCCTTGAGCAGGTTCGCGCAGCCGTTGAGTTCCATGAACTCAGGCGTGTAATAGCGCGCGTCGATGCCGAGCAGGTCCTGCACGAATTCGAAGGAGAACTTGCCCTGATAGGCGATGTTGTGGATGGTCAGCAGCGTCTGCATGCGCGACTGCATTCTGCCGGCGTACTGCGTTTTCATCAGCATGGGCAGCACGGCCGTGTGCCAGTCGTTGCAGTGCAGGATCTCGGGCGTAAAGTCCAGCCTTGGCAGCGCCTCCAGGATCGCGCGGGCGAAAAACGCATACTGCTCGCCCTCGGCCTCGCCGCCGCGATAGATGCGGTCGCCGAAATAAAACTCGTTGTCCACGAGGTAAATGACGATGCCGTCGAGCAGCAGCCGCTCGATGCCGACGTACTGGTGCCGCCAGCTGAGGTCGATATAAAAATCCGTCAGATGCGTGACCTGAGATGCGTACTTTTCCTTGATCACGCGGTGGTACGGCGTGATGATGCGTGCGTCAAAGCCGAGCGCGGCCAGACTTTTTGGCAGCGTGCCGACAACATCTGCAAGGCCGCCGGTCTTGGCCAGCGGCGCGCACTCGGCGGCTGCCAGCAGCACGCCGGGGAGGTCGCAGCGGCCTTTTTCGGCCAGCGCTGCGCGCAGTTCGGGTTTCATGGTGTTCCCTCCTTTACCGGTTTGTGAAGGTGAAGTATACGGTCGAAAGCGGCGGCAGCGTCACGCGCGCAGAGCAGGGGAGCGCGCCGAAGGGCACGTCCTTGCTGCGGATCTCGGGCGCGTTGTGTACGCCGGAGCCGCCGAATTCCTCGCTGTCGCTCGACAGCAGCTCGCGCAGCACGCCGCGCTTGGGCAGACCGATGACAAAATCGTCATAGCGCACGGGCGTGAAGTTGCAGACGCACACGACCCGGCGGCCGTTGCGCGCCGTGCGCAGGAAGGCGATGGCGCTGCGCTCGGCGTCGTCCACGTTCAGCCATGTGAAGCCGTCCCAGCCGTCGTCGATGTCCCAGAGCGCGCGGCTGCCGCGGTAGCAGGCGTTGAGCGCGCTGCACCAGCGCTGCATGGCCTTGTGCATCGGGTAGTCGAGCAGCAGCCAGTCGAGCCCCTGCTTGTAGTTCCACTCGATGAACTGGCCGAATTCCGAGCCCATGAACGTGAGCTTCTTGCCCGGGTGCGCGAACTGATAGCCGTAGAGTGCGCGCAGGGTGGCAAACTTCTGCTCATAGGTGCCGTACATCTTGTCGAGCATCGACTTCTTGCCGTGCACGACCTCGTCGTGCGAAAACGCGAGGATAAAGTTCTCGGAGAAAGCGTACATCATTGAGAACGTCAGCTTGTCGTGATGATATTTGCGGAAGTAGGGGTCGAGCTCCAGATAGTCGAGCGTGTCGTGCATGAAGCCCATGTCCCACTTGAAGCTGAAGCCGAGGCCGCCGTTATAGGGTGGCTTCGTCACGCTGGGGTAGGCGGAGGATTCCTCCGCGACCGTCACGCAGCCGGGCCACGCCGTGAGCACGGCCGTGTTGAGCTTTTGCAGAAAGGCGACTGCGCCGAGGTTGATGCTGCCGCCGTCGCGGTTCGGCGTCCATTCGCCGTCGCGCCGGGCGTAGTTGAGATACAGCATCGAGGACACCGCGTCCACGCGGATGCCGTCGATGTGATAGCGGTCGAAAAACGACATGGCCGACGAGATGAGAAAGCTCTGCACCTCCGGCATTTCATAGTCGAAAATGAGCGTGCCCCACTCCGGGTGCTCGGCCATGCGTGCATCCTTGCACTCGTAGAGCCGTGTGCCGTCAAAGCGCGCGAGCCCGTGTGCGTCCTTCGGAAAGTGCGCCGGGACCCAGTCCATGATCACGCCGATGCCGGCGCGGTGGAGCGTATCAACAAAGTACATGAAGTCCTGCGGCGTGCCGTAGCGGCTGGTGGGGGCGTAGTACCCGGTCACCTGATAGCCCCAGGAACCCTCGTAGGGGTATTCCGTCACGGGCAGCAGCTCCACGTGCGTGTAGCGCATCTCTCGGCAGTAGTCCGCCAGTTCGTCTGCGATCGAGCGGTACCACGGCAGGCCGGTCTCCGGCCGGCGCCAGGAGCCGAGGTGCACCTCGTAAATGCTCATCGGCGCGTGGTACACGTCGCGCGCAGCGCGGCGGCGCAGATAGCTCCGGTCGTGCCAGACGTAGCCCTCGAGCGCCCAGACCTTGGATGCGGTCGCGGGCCCGGTCTCGCAGTGCGCGGCAAAGGGGTCGGCCTTGAGCACCGTCTGGCCGTCGGGGCCGGTGACGGCATATTTATAGAGCGCCCCGTCGCGCAGACCGGCCACGGTCTGCACCCATGTGCCGTCCGGCAGACGGTGCATCGGCGTTGCCGCCGTGTCCCAGTTGTTGAAATCGCCCACGAGCGCGACGCGCTGCGCGTGCGGCGCCCAGACGGCGAAGCGGTGCCCCGCCGCGCCGGAGAGCGCGTGGCAGCCGAACGTGCGGTAAGCGTGCGCGGCCGCGCCGGTGTGAAATTCCTGCAGCTCCGGCTCCGGGATGGAGCCGGGCGCGCGTCCTGTTTTGTCCATGGCGCGCCTCCAATGTCCCAGTCTAGCACCATCATTATACCGTGCCCGGCATGAAATTCCAACAGTTTTTTGCTGCCTGGCTTTGACAACATGCCCCGCAGCCGCTATACTTGGGACAGACAGAATGTATTTGGGAGGCACGGTATGTTTACCTTCAATCACTTTAATTTCAATGTTCTCGATCTCGAGCGCAGCGTGCGCTTTTACCACGACGCCCTCGGGCTGGAGCCCGTGCGCACGAAGGACGCGGCCGACGGCTCGTTCCGGCTCGTGTTTCTGGGCGACGGGCACTCACCGTTTCAGCTCGAGCTGACCGGCCTGCGCGACCGCACGCAGCCGTATGACCTCGGCGAGGGGGAGTTCCACCTTGCGTTTTCCGTGCCGGATATGGATGCCGCGCACGCGAAGCACGCGGCCATGGGCTGCATCTGCTTTGAAAATCCCGGCATGGGCATCTACTTCATCGAGGACCCGGACGGGTACTGGATCGAGATCGTGCCGGAAAAGTGAATCCCCACACAGGAGACGGAAGACGTCTCCTGTGTTTTTTACACTTCGTTTGCTTGACAGATATCTGGGAAACGGGTATCCTGAGTTTGGAAGCGCGTTGGAAAACATCTGAAAATCTGGAAAGGAGCGACCGAATATGACGCGAAGAAAACGACTCTGCCTGCTGCTGGCGGTGCTGACGCTGCTGCTGGCGCTGAGTGCCTGTGGCGCGCAGAGCAAGCTGATGCTGGCGACCACGGGCATGGAGCCGACGCTGGATCTCACGCTGCCGGATACGATCACGCTCCCGGATAAGGGAAGGGATACGGTTTACAAAAGCTATGTGGACAAGGCGTATTCCATGGCACTGGCGGCCGCGCTGCTGGATATGGACGCGGACACGATGCAGACGCAGCTGGCGGGCCGTCTCTCGTATGATGCGCAGACCGGCTACATCCAGTACTACACGCCGACCGAGGAGCTGACGCGGGGTGACCTGAGCGAATTCCCGACGGACGCGCAGCTCGAGCAGACCGTGCGCGAGCGGCTGCAAAAGTTTGAACCGGAACTCGCCGACACGTCCCGGATCGTCTTCAGCAGCGCAACCTATGAGACGAACGTGAGCAGCAAAACGGTCGATGTGACGCCCGAGGTCAACGGCCGGATGGTGTATGGACAGTACCACATCTCCATTTCCTTTGACAGGGACGGCAATGTGACGGTGCTGACGCAGCAGTATGCTCCGCTCAAGGAGGGCGGCACCAAAACCGTCCGCCTGGCGGACGCCAAGACCGTACAGGCACGGCTGGATGCGCACGAATTTTCGGCGAATATCGCGCAGGAGCTCACAGACTGCACGATCACTGGGTTTGAGCAGGCGTATTACATGAACGCCGGGTTCAATGCCGAGGGCGACTATGCGCTCTATCCGATCTATGTCCTGCGAGGGCAGGGCACGGCGGCGGACGGCAGCGTGCAGGGCTTCGAAGTGCTCGTGTCTGCGCTCGCGGGATGATAAAATGGATAGAATGACCGGCGCCCCACAGAAAAATCTGCGGGGCGCGCTTTGTTGGGCGGTATGTGCGTTCAGTCGTCCGGCGCGGACAGCCGACAGATGTCGAGTACGGACACCTCGAACGCCGTACGCTCGACGGCGCCGGTGTCCAGCACCTTGATGTAGCTGCGGCTTTGCAGCCGCCCTTCGAGGGACACGCGCGTGCCCACGTCCCAGAGTGCGGTCTCGCATGCGCGCGCGCCCCAGGTGATGCACGGCAGGTAGTCGCTGCGGCCGTAGTGCCGGTTCACGGCCAGCATCAGGTCGCAGATGTCGCGCCCCATCGGTGTCGTGCGCAGGTTCGGTGGTTTGCAGAGCGTACCGCTGAGCAGGATCAGGTTGCGGTCATACGGTTCGTCGCTGAGCGAGATGTCGCGCGCGAACACCGTGATGACCAGCTTTGCGCCCGGCCCGCGGCGGTTGTTGAACGAGCGCACATCGCCGATCACGCACAGCCTTGCCGATTCCTCCAGCGGCATCTCGGCCAGCAGCCGCTCGCGCACGACGACATTCACACGGTCGATCGTGCCGGACAGCCGCTGCGTCTCGAGCGGGAAGGTGAAAAAGCGTTCCTGCCGGTTTTCGTGCGACAGCACGGGCGGCGCTGCCAGCGTGCCGCAGAGCTCGGCATAGTTGTTTTGTTCCAGTTCGTCCATGTGCTGCACCTCTCTTGTTGGGTACCACAGCCTATGTGCCGGCGGCGGAAAATATGCGTCTTGTGCAATGCGGCCGGACGCGGTATAATAAGAGCACCTATTTTTCGTATCTCATCAGAAAGGACGAACGATCATGGAACTTCGAGAGATTCTTTCCCGCTGCGACCATACGCTCCTGCGCGTGGATGCCACCGCGGCGGAGATCCGCGCCCTCTGCGATCAGGGCATGCGTTACGGCTGCGCCAGTGTGTGCATCCCACCGTGCCATGTTGCCGGGGCGAAGAAATATGTCGGCGACCGCCTGCGCATCTGCACGGTCATCGGCTTCCCGAACGGGTACAACACACCGGCCGTCAAGGCGTTCGAGGCAGCGGAGGCCATCCGCAACGGCGCCGACGAGGTGGACATGGTCATCAACCTGGCCATGGTCAAGGACGGCTGCTGGGACGATGTCGCGGCCGATATCCGCGCCGTGCGCGAGGTCAGCCGCGGCCGCATCCTCAAGGTCATCATTGAGTGCTGCCTGCTGACCGAGGAGGAAAAGCGCATGCTCTGCCGCATCGTGTCCGACAGCGGGGCCGACTATATCAAGACTTCCACCGGCTTTTCCACCGGCGGCGCCACGGCGGACGATGTGCGCCTGCTGCGCACCTGCTGCCCGCCGCATGTGAAGGTCAAGGCGGCCGGTGGTATCGCAAGCCTGGCCGACGCGGAGGAGTTTATCCGCCTCGGCGCAGACCGGCTCGGCACCAGCCGCATTGTGAAGATCGCCATGGCGCAGGAGCAGCAGGCCGCCGAGTCGGCAGCCGCGCCGCAGCAGCCGGAAGCATCCGTACAGCCAGAGGCACCTTCCCAGCCGGAAACGCCCGAACAGCAGGACACCACTTACTGAGTCTGCCGGGCGGCGAGCTTTTGCCGCACGGTCCGCCCCAGCCACACGCCGGGGATGGAGAGCCCAAACCAGAACAGGGTATACAGCGGGCAGATCTGCCCGAGGACGTTGAGCGGCCGGTCTGCGTAGTTCCAGATGTTCCAGCCGAGGCGCAGGTTGACGAGCACGCCGGTGAAATACTCCACCGTCGTGACGGCAGCCGCGCACAGCGTCCAGCGCCGCCAGAGCACGGTGCGCTCGCGCCCTGCGATCAGATAGATCAGCACGGCGCACACGCCGCCGCACAGCAGCATCGACCAGTGCGTCCGGCCGCGCCAGAGCAGCTCCAGCCCGCCGTAGCCCAGTCCGCCGGCAGCGAATACACAGCCGTATTCCAGTACTTTCATATGGCTTCGCCTCCGTGGAGGAGTATGTCCCCGGGAGGTGGGGTTCAGTCCGCATTTTTGTCCGCCCGGCGCAGAAAACTCTTGACAGATCGCGCCGGGACTGCTATAGTATAAAAGCTGACAACAAAGTGGGCGCCCTCTGGGCAGCCTCACCCGGCCGCAAAGGCGGTCCGCGGTCAATAAAACCCGCTCCCGTCTGGGAGGTATGTGTGTTTTATGCGCGCGGATGTGTCTTGCATCCGTGCTTTTTTGTTCCCGGAGCCACCGCTCCCGATGCAACCAATGGAGGTGTGTTCGTATCGCAACTGCAAACTATCAGATCAATGAAGAAATCCGCGATAAGGAAGTCCGCGTCATCGGCGCTGACGGCGCTCAGCTGGGTATCATGTCCTCGGCCGCTGCGCTGGAGATCGCCGAGGGGAAGGACCTCGACCTCGTAAAGATCGCTCCGGGTTCCAACCCGCCGGTCTGCAAGATCATGGATTACGGCAAGTACCGTTTCGAGCAGGCCAAGCGCGAGAAGGAAGCCAGAAAGAATCAGCATGTGATCGAGGTCAAGGAGATCCGCATGTCGCCCGGCATCGGAGAGAATGACTTCAACACCAAGCTGAAAAACGGCCAGAAGTTCCTGCAGGGCGGTGACCGTCTGAAGGTGACCATCCGCTTCCGCGGCCGTGAAATGGCGCACACCAATATCGGTGAACAGCTCCTGCGTGACTTTGCCGCCAAGTGCGCGGACATTGCAAACCTCGACAAACAGCCCAAGCTGGAGGGACGCAATATGTCCATGTTCCTGTCGCCGAAGCCGCAGAACACCAATAATAAGAAGTAAGCAAACCAAGGAAGGAGAAAATACAATGCCCAAACTGAAATCTCACAGTGGCGCGAAGAAGAGATTCAATCTCACCAAGAACGGCAAGGTCAAGCGTGCCCATGCGTTCAAGAGCCACATCCTCACCAAGAAGGATACCAAGCGCTGCCGTCGTCTGCGTTCCACCACTTATGCGGATGCGACTACTGAAGCGACCATTAGAAAAATGATTCCTTATAAATAAGGATTGACCGCACAATAGGAGGAAACAACAATGGCAAGAGTTAAGGGCGCGATGATGACGCGCAAACATAGAAAAAAGATCCTTGGCCTCGCGAAGGGCTACTGGGGCAACAAGTCCCGTCACTACAAGATGGCCAACCAGCAGATGATGAAGTCCGGTCGCTACGCTTACGTCGGCCGCAAGCAGAAGAAGAGAGACTTCCGTCAGCTGTGGATTACCCGTATCAGCGCCGGCTGCAAAGCCAACGGCATGAATTACTCCACCTTTATGCACGGCCTGAAGCTGGCCGGCATCGACATGAACCGCAAGATGCTCTCCGAGACTGCGATCCATGACCCAGCTGCGTTCACTGCTCTGTGCGAGCAGGCGAAGGCTGCCCTGAACTGAGTTTCCAAGTCAAACCCCGCCATCCTGATGGATGGCGGGGTTTTTCGTATCTGTTTTTCCCTCAATCGACCTGCCGCGCCACGACCAGAAAGCGGCCGTTCGCCGTGTGGTAGGCGCAGGTGGACAGCGTCAGCAGCCGGTCGCCGGGCTGGATGGTGATGCCGGTGTCGTAGCAGCGGTTTTCTTCAATGAATGCGCAATACTGCGCAAACTGCTGCGCGTCCGTGCCGACGCAGTCATAATATCGAAAGGCGTCAGAGCCCTCAGCGGGGATCTCCGTCTCGATCGCTGCCACGACCTCATACGAATGGGAGGCGTAGAGCGTGTCAAACTGCACGATCGGGTGCGCAGCGCGAAATGCCGCATCCTTGTAGGAGATCAGGGAGCCGAACATGCTGCCGTCTTTCATGTGGTGCCCGTAGATGAGGATGTTGTCCGCCGTGCGCACATCGCAGTTTTCGGCGACATACAGCGTGCCGCGGTAGGACCACTTGCCGTAGAAGTCCATGTGCAGGTACTTGCCCGGCGTGTCGGGGGCAAACATGACGACGTTGTTGATGTTGGTGCCGTCGATCCGCAGCCAGCCGATCGTATCCGCATTGTCGGCAGCAACTGCACGCACCTGCTCCATGGCCTTCGCACTGGCTGCGTCATGCGCGGCGGCGAGCGCCTCTGCGACAGCGCGGTCGCTGCGGTCACTGTGCCAGTACCAGCCGAGCACGCCAACGCAGACCAAGAATCCGACGATGCAGACGACGCGGATCACGATGAGAACGGTTTTTTTCATACAAAACTCCTGATAAGAAAATGGGCAGTGTCATTTGACGCTGCCCATTTTAACTGCATGAGAGTGAAGATCAGGCGCCGTGGTGCTTGCTCTTCCTGCGGTTGTAGTAGGTCGCAACGAAGGTCGCCACGAAGATCACTGCCAGCGCAATGACCAGCCAGATCAGACGTGTGTCGCCGGTCTTGGGGGTGTTCGACTTGCTGCTGTCCGGATTATTGCCGTCCGGATTGTTGCCGCCCGGATTGTTGCCGTCCGGATTGTTGCCATCCGGATTGTTGCCGTCCGGATTATTCCCGTCAGGATTATTCCCATTCGGGTCTTTGCCGCCCGGATTGTTGGGGTCGATGCCGCCGCCGTTGTTGCCGCCGCCGTTATTGCCGCCGCCGTTGTTGCCGCCGCCGTTATTGCCGCCGCCGTTATTGCCGCCGCCGTTATTGCCGCCGCCGTTATCGCCGCCGTTATTGCCGCCGCCGTTATCGCCGCCGTTGTTGCCGCCGCCGTTATCGCCGCCGTTGTTGCCGCCGTTATCGCCGCCGTTGTTGCCGCCGCCGTTATCGCCGCCGTTGTCGCCGCCGCCATTATCGCCGCCGTTGTCGCCGCCGTTATCATTGCCCTCGCCGAGGATGACAACGATATTGATGTAGTGCAGACCGAAGTTCGTGGCAAACGCCTTGATGGTATTCGTGCCCTTGACATGGATGCCTGTGCCGCCGGGGTAGGTGATCCCGCCGACGCCGACGATGGTGGCCTCCTGAACATCGGCATCAATGCTCCAGTCGTAGACATGGTGGTTGGTGCAGGTGATGGTCACGGGGGACCACGCCGTCACTTCCATGCCGGCATGATAGGGCTTCGTGTGCGTGCCGAGTGCGTCCGTGTAGGTCACGGAGAAGGTCGCATCGTGGTCATAGTCGCGCAAGACTGTCAAAAACAGGTGCGTGCTCACGCCCGCCACGTCGCCGGCCGCCGCCGGGGTCGTGCCGAACGAAAACAGCGACAGCGTGAATGCCAGCAAGAAGATGGCAATCATGAGTGCCTGCTTGCGATGAGTTGCTTTTTTCATGTTGATTACATCCGCCTTTCACATTAGCTGGTGATCGATAAAAAGAAATCGCGCGGGGGTGCGGGGGGAACGGTTGCTGTGGGTGACAATTGCATTGTTTACAGTCTATTCATAAAATAACACATTGATAATCGCTCGTCAACAACTATAATGCATGAGACGCGGAAAATGTTGCATTATTTTGCAAATGTGCCGATTTTTTTTCCCGCTTGCGCATTTTTTTCACAGAGCGGCGCCATGTGTCCGGCAGTGGTGCAGCGAGTGAAAAAAAGCATCGGATCAAAAGCGCAGAAATCCCATAAATTAGGTTTGACAATCGCCGGGCGGAGTGTTAACATTACGAAATGCTGATTAACGGGGTTAACAAAAAGGAGGCGGCATCATGGAACTGCAGCAAATGACCGAGCAAATGCTGCTTGCGGTCACTTCTCTGAACCGTTCCTGCATCCCGCAGAGTGTGCAGGAGCCGCTTAAGGGCGAGAATTTTCTGTTGGACTATCTCAGCGCGCAAAACGGCTGCAGCACGCCGGGCACGCTGCGTGAGGTTCTGGGCGTGAGTGCGCCGCGCACGGCGGCGATGCTGCGAGCGCTCGAGGAAAAGGGAATGCTGCGCCGCTGCGCCGACAGTCATGACCGGCGCCGCGTTGTCGTGCAGCTGACAGAGCTCGGCCGCCGGACGGCGGAGCAGATGCATGCGGTGCTGTGTGCGCACGTTCAGCATGTTCTCAAGCAGCTGGGCGAACAGGATTCCCGCGAGCTGATCCGGCTGCTGGGCCGCATCACGGAGATCGAGGCAGACACCTGAGCGAACAGGTAAGCGTTTTTTCGCGCTTTCATATACAAGGAGACAGTTTTATGAAGAAATATATTCAGGAACACAAATATGTGCTGCTGGTGTTGTATTTGCCCATTTATCTGATCTGGTTTGCGCTGGTCGAGCGCATGGTGCCCTCGACGGCGGGGTGCTTCGTTTCGTATCTGCCGCTGGACGACAAAATCCCGTTTTTGCCGGGATTCATTCTGGCGTATGTGCTCTGGTACCCGTTTTTGATCGTCCCGGTCGTTGTGACGCTGCTCAAGGACGATCGCCGTGCGTTTATTCGCTATGCGGCGTTCATCATCGCGGGCTTTTCCATCTCGCTGACAATCTGCATGATCTGGCCGAACTGCCAGCTGCTGCGTCCGTCGGATGTGGATACGAGCACGCTGTGCGGTTGGCTGGTCAACGCGATCTATTCGGCTGACACGCCGACGAACGTACTGCCAAGTATGCACGTGGTCGGCTGCATGGCCGTTCTGGCTGTGACGTTTGACAGCAAGTATTTAAAAAAGGTGCGCATCCCGGCAGTCATCATTGCCGTCGCAATCTGCGCGGCTACGGTGTTCGTCAAGCAGCACTCCATTCTGGATGTGTTTGCGGCGCTTGCGCTGTCGCTGGTGCTGTATCTGATCATTTACGTAGCGGCACGCCGGGCTGTGGACCGACGTCAGCCGTCGGCTGCCGCCTGAGAGAAACCGAACAGAGAAATGGATAAGCGAGGATAAATATGAGCGATCCGAAGATTCTGAAAAAGATGGAGCAGGAAAACCAGAAGTACAAACCGAAGCCGGCGGTCGTGGCCGTCTACTGGATCCTGCGTCTGATCGTCATCGGCGTCATGGTCATGACGATCATTCATAAAAACTATGAGAGCACGTTCGTATGCGTGCTGGTGCTGATTCTGTTCATGCTGCCGCGATTTGTGGAGCGCAACTTCCGCATCGAGCTGCCGAGCACGCTGGAGATCATTATCCTGATCTTCATTTTCGCCGCCGAGATCCTCGGCGAGCTCAAGAGCTATTTTATCACCTACCCGCATTGGGACTCCATGCTGCACACGACGACGGGCTTTATCAGCGCGGCGTTCGGTTTCGCCATGGTGGACCTGCTCAACCGCAACAAACCGCAGCATTTCAAGCTCTCGCCGGTGTTTCTGGCGCTGGTGGCGTTCTGCTTTTCCATGACGGTCGGTGTGTTGTGGGAGTTTTTCGAGTTCTCAATGGACTACCTCTTCCACATGGACATGCAGAAGGACACGATCATCCACTCCTTCGCCTCCGTGACGCTCGACCCGACGAACAACAATATTCCTATTTTGGTGGATAATATCACGGACGTGGCTGTGAACGGCAAGTCGCTCGGTCTCGGCGGTTATCTGGATGTCGGCCTGTATGACACGATGCAGGATCTGTTTGTCAACTTTGTCGGTGCGCTCACGTTCAGCGTCATCGGCTACTTCAGCGTCAAGTCCGGCAACAACAAGATCGCCAAGCAGTTCGTGCCGGTGGTCCTGCCGGAGGAGCCGAAGGCGGAAAGCGAACCGGAGCAAAAGCCGGAAGCAATCGAATAAAAAATAAAGAATAAAGAAATCCCCGCCGGACGCAGTCTGCGTCCAGCGGGGATATTTGTTTGGGGCATTGGGTCAGAACCGGAACTCAAAATCGAGATCGTAAATGCTCACCGTGTCGCCTTCCTCGATGCCCATGGCCTCGAGCCGGTCAAACAGGCCGGACTGGCGCAGCACGCGGTCAAAGTACATGCGCGACTCGTAGTCACCAAAGTTGATCGTGCCCATGAGCCGCTGCAGCCACGGCCCCTCGACGACCCAGAGATCGTCAAAGTGGCGGATCTGCAGCTCGTCGCTCGTGCCGATTTCCGGTTCGGGCGGAACATAGTCGGCCTCGTACGGCGGGACCGGCGGGATCTCGGCGAGTTTGGCCGCGCACGCCTGGATGAGCTCGCGCGTGCCGGTGTGGGCGGCGGCGCTCATTTCAAAGAATTCGTAGCCCTGCGCCTCGACGTGCGCGCGCAGACGGTCGATATTCGTGCGGTCATCGCCGAGCAGGTCGCACTTGTTGGCGGCGACGATCTGCATACGCGATGCCAGCACGTCGCTGTAGGCGCGCAGCTCGGCATTGATGGCCTCAAAGTCCTCGACCGGGTCGCGCCCTTCGCTGCCGGAGACGTCCACCAGATGCACCAGCAGGCGGCAGCGGTCGATGTGGCGCAGAAAATCGTGGCCGAGGCCGGCGCCGTCGCTCGCGCCCTCGATGATGCCCGGGATGTCCGCCATGACGAACGACGAACCCTCCGACACGTACACGACGCCCAGGTTGGGGAAGAGGGTCGTGAAGTGGTAGTTTGCGATCTTCGGGTGCGCCTTTGACACTACGGACAGCAGTGTGCTCTTGCCCACGTTCGGGAAGCCGACGAGGCCCACGTCCGCCAGCAGTTTCAGCTCGAGCAGGATCGTGTGGCTCTCGCCCGGCAGGCCGGGCTTGGCAAAGCGGGGCACCTGCCGCGTCGGCGTGGCGAAGTGCTGGTTGCCCCAGCCACCGCGCCCGCCGCGCGCGGCCACAAACGGCTCACCTGAGGACATGTCGTGCATGATCGCGCCGCTGTCCGCATCGCGCAGCAAGGTGCCGCGCGGCACGCGGATGTGCAGGCTCTGGCCCACGCGGCCGGAGCAGCGCTTGCCCTGACCGTCGGCACCGTTGGCGGCTACATATTTTCGCTTGTAGCGAAAATCCATGAGCGTGGACATGTTGTCGTCCACTTCAAAGATGATGTCGCCGCCGCGCCCGCCGTCGCCGCCGTCGGGCCCGCCGGCAGCCACGTATTTCTCACGGTGGAAGGTCACCGCGCCGTTGCCGCCGTCGCCCGCGCGCACGGTGATGGTCACTTTATCAACAAATGGCGAAGCCATGGTCATTCCTCACTTTCGTTGCCGGGCAGCCCGGCGGGGGATAGAAAAACGGGGCAGGCGCGATGCCCACCCCGTTTGCGATTACTGTGCGATCTCTTCGTAAACAGAGACCTGCTTGCGATCCTTGTCCTTGCGCTCAAACTTCACGACGCCGTCCACGAGGGCGAAGAGCGTGTCGTCCTTACCCTTGCCGACGTTGATGCCGGGGTGGATCTTCGTTCCGCGCTGTCTGACGAGGATGTTGCCGGCCAGAACGAACTGACCGTCGGCTCTCTTGGGGCCAAGGCGCTTCGACTCACTGTCGCGGCCGTTCTTGGTGGAACCCATGCCTTTTTTATGTGCCATTTCGAATTACACCTCCATGTGTCAAAATCAGTTGCGGAAATCAGGCCTCGATCTTCGTGATCTCGACCTTGGTGTAGGGCTGTCTGTGGCCCTGTGTTCTGCGATAGCCTTTTTTCGGCTTCATCTTGTAGACGCGGATCTTCTTGCTCTTGCCGTTTTTGACGACATTGCCGGAAACGACGGCGTTTTCCACCACGGGGGTGCCGAAAACAGCCTTGTCCTCGTCGATGACAGCCAGAACGCGGTCAAACTTCACAGTCTCGCCGGCCTCGACATCCAGCTTCTCGACGAAGATGACGTCGCCCTCGGCCACGCGGTACTGCTTACCGCCGGTAACGATGATAGCGTGCTTCAAACTCGTTGCACCTGCCTCTCTGTAGAGTCTCGCTCTTGTGGGCGGGAAGCATGCCTCCGCTTGGTACCCACTCAATGCGGCCTTGACAGTTTATCATTCCGGACAGGTTTTGTCAACGGTTTTTCCCGGGACATGGCGAAGTTTTTCTCGGAAACATGCAGGAAGCCACATGATACAATTTTAGTATGATCCGTTTTGGACGAGAAAAACCACGGCGCTGATTTAGCGCCGTGGTTTTGTGCTCCGGGAAACTCAGCCGCAGATGGCCTTCGTGTCGCGGGCGATGACGAGCTCCTCGTTCGTCGGGATGACGAACACCTTGACCTTGGAGTCGGGGGTGGAGATCATGATGTCTTCGCCGCGCTTGCTGTTGGCGACCGGGTCGATCTTCACGCCCAGGTAGCCGAAGTACTCGGCGATGGCGGCGCGGGAGGACTTGCTGTTCTCACCGACACCGGCGGTGAAGATGATGGCATCGACGCCGTTCATGGCCGCGACGTAGGAGCCGACGACCTTGGCGACCCAGTAGTGGAACATATCAAGCGCGAGCTGTGCGCGGTCGTTGCCCTCGGCAGCGGCGGCGTCGAGATCGCGGAAGTCGGAGCTGACGCCGGAGACGCCGAGCACGCCGGACTTCTTGTTGAGGATGTTGAGCATCTCGTCGATGCTGATGCCGTACTTGTTCATGATGAACTGGATCACGCCGGCGTCGAGATCGCCGCAGCGAGTACCCATCGGCAGGCCGACCAGCGGGGTGAAGCCCATGGACGTGTCGACGCACTTGCCGCCGTCGATCGCGCAGATGGAGCTGCCGTTGCCCATGTGGCAGGAGATAAGCTTGAGCTCCTCGATGGGCTTGCCCATGAGCTCGGCGCAGCGGGCGGACACGTAGCGGTGGCTCGTGCCGTGGAAGCCGTAGCGGCGGATGCCGTCGTTCTGGTAGTATTCATAAGGAATGGCGTACATATAGGCCTTGCCGGGCATGGTCTGGTGGAATGCGGTGTCGAACACGGCGACCATCGGCACGTCGTCGCCCATGACGGCGCGGCAGGCGTTGATGCCGGTGATGTTGGCGGGGTTGTGCAGCGGGGCGAACGGCGTGCACTCCTCGAGCGCGGCCATGACGGCGTCGTCGATTTTGACCGAGCAGGCGAACTTCTCGCCGCCGTGGACGACACGGTGGCCGACGGCGTCGATCTCCTTCATGGAGGTGACCACACCGTACTCGGCGCTGGTCAGCTTGTCGATGACCGCGGCGATGGCCTCGGAGTGGGTGGGCATCGGCAGGTCTTCGTCAAAGACCGGCTTGCCGCCGATGAGCGGGGAGTGCTTGAGGTGGCCGTCGATGCCGATGCGCTCGCACAGACCCTTGGCCAGGACGTGTTCGGTCTCCATGTCGATCAGCTGATACTTCAGGGAAGAGCTGCCGGCATTGATGACAAGAATTTTCATATTCAGATTCCTTTCTCATATAAAATATTGTAATTTTCATAAAATCACAGTATTATGATACCAAACACTCTTATTGTAATCATTTCGTTGGAAAACGCAAGTGTTTTTCGAAAGAAGGTGCAAAAATGGGCAATGTCATCGGCATTGTTGCTGAGTATAACCCGTTTCACAACGGACATACGCGGCTCATCGAGCAGACGCGCGCGTGTCTGGGCGCGGATTGTCCGGTCGTGTGCGTCATGTCGGGCGACTTTGTGCAGCGCGGCAGTCCGGCAGTGTATTCCAAGTTTGCGCGTGCGGAGGCCGCCGCGCGCTGCGGGGCGGATCTGGTGCTGGAGCTGCCGCTGCCATGGGCGCTGTCGTCGGCGGAGGGGTTTGCCCGCGGTGCTGTGGGACTGCTGGGCGGCCTCGGCGTGGTGACGCATCTGAGCTTCGGCAGCGAATGCGGTGAGCTGGAGCCGCTGCAGCGGGTGGCCGAGGCGCTGCTCGATCCGCTGCTGGGCGAGGACCTGCGCGCCGAGCTGCAGGCCGGCATCCCGTTTGCGGCGGCGCGGCAGCGGGCAGCCGCGCGGCGCGTGGGCGCGCTGGCGGAGCTGCTGCAGGCGCCGAACAATATTCTTGCCGTGGAGTATCTCAAGGCGATCTTTGACCAGCGGCTCGATCTGCATCCGCTGACGATCCTGCGCACCGGCGCGCAGCACGACCGTCCGGCGGAGGGAAATGTGCGCTCGGCGAGCGAGCTGCGCACGCGCATCGGCGCAGGGGAGAACGTGTCCGCCTTCCTGCCGAAAGCAGCGGCGGAGATCAGCGCACGGGAAAAAACACTTGGCCGCGGTCCGGTGCTGCCGGATGCACTGGAGAGCGCGCTGCTCTCGCGCCTGCGCATGCTGTCGCAGACGACATACAACGCGCTGCCCGGCGCATCCGAGGGGCTGGGCAACAGCCTGTACCGCGCCGCACACGAGGCGCCGACGCTCGACGGCGTGCTGGCGGCGGCGAAATCCAAGCGCTATGCGCTCTCGCGCATCCGGCGCATGACGATGTGCGCGGCCCTCGGCGTTACCGCCGGCATGGACACGGGCACGCCGCCGTATGCACGTGTGCTGGCCATCGGCGCGCAGGGCAGAGAGCTGCTGCGCGCGATCGATGCGCGCACCTCGGTGCCGGTTATCACGAAGCCGGCCGCCGGACGGAGCCTGCCGGGCGTGGCCGGAGAAATCTTTGCCCTGACGGCGGATGCGCACGATCTCTACGTGCTCGGCTGCCCTGCCAGAGAGGAGCGCCGCTGCGGCGGCGACTGGCGCGCGAGCCCGTTTGTGCTGTGACTGTCATTGTGCGCAAAGTATTTGAAATTTTAATAGGAATATTTCGTGAATTTGATATTGCAATTTTATAAAAAGGATAGTATAATCTTTGCATATTCATTTGAAGGACAAATGTCCGCGCGTTGCGGACAGCGTCCGGAGAAGAAATGATTGGAGGAAATACAATGAAAAAAGCGATTGCTCTGCTGCTCGCTCTGGTCATGGTGTTCGCGCTGTGCGCCTGCGGCGGCGACAAGGGCACGGCCGACAACGGCGAGAAGGTCGTTAAGATCGGCGTGTTCGAGCCCGCCAGCGGCGACTCCGGCGCCGGCGGCAAGAAGGAAATGCTCGGCATGCAGTATGCCAACCAGAAGACCCCGACCGTCGAGATCGGCGGCGAGACCTACAAGGTCGAGCTCGTCTACTCTGACAATGCGTCCGACTCCGCCAAGGCTGTCTCGGCGGCTTCCAAGCTCGTCAATGAGAAGGTCTCCATCGTGCTCGGTTCCTACGGTTCCAGTGTGTCCATGGCTGCGTCCGACACGTTCAAGCAGGCCGGCATCCCGGCCATCGGCGTGACGTGCACGAACCCGAATGTCACAATCGGAAACAGCCACTATTTCCGTATTTGCTACACGGATCCGTTCCAGGGAACGGTTCTTGCAAATTATGCATCCGAGCTGGGAGCCAAGAAAGCCTACTGCCTTGGCGAGAACGGCAATGAGTATGACCAGGGCCTGATTACTTATTTTAAGCAGGCGTTTGAGAAGGCCGGCGGCACGGTCGTCACCGACTCCTTCCCGAAGGACAACTCCGACTTCAGCTCCTACCTGAACAAGGCGAAGGATCAGGGCTGCGGCGTGTTCTTCGCGCCCGTGTCCATCGCTTATGCCACGCAGATCGTTTCGCAGGCGAATTCGCTGAATGTTAATATCCCTATTCTCGGACCTGACACATGGGATGATAACATGGTTCTGAATGCTGCGACCGGAACGAAGGACAACATTAGTGTTACCACGTTCTATATTGAAGGCGGCAATGAGGAGTTCGACAGCGAGATTAAGTCCTATATCAATAGCAACGCTGATGCCAAGACTGCCAACGGCGGCGACGATACCGTCTCCGCTGTGACGGCCATGGGCTATGACGCTTACTATGTTGCGCTCGAGGCGCTGAAGGCTGCCGGCTCCACCGATCCGGCCAAGGTCATGGAAGCGTTGCCCAGTGTCTCTTGTGATGGTGCAACCGGCCACATCACGTTTGGCGAAAACGGTGATGCGGTTCGTGATATTGTCTATATCAAGTCGATTGACACCGCTACTGGTACGTGGAAATTCGTTAAGCAGCAGAAGTCTTCCTGAGCTTCTGACTCGGTCTGAGATCCAAAAATCCGGGGGGAGCTTCGGCTCCCCCTTTGGGATTTTGAGCCGCTGCGAAAGCCGCGGAAGCTCCGCGGTTTTCGCGGCGGCTGAATGTCCGCATTTGCAAACGATAGAGAGGGAAACAGATGGAATTTCTAGTCGCACAAATTTTATCCGGCGTTTCGCTGGGCGGCCAGTATGCCCTGATCGCCATCGGTTATACGATGGTCTATGGCATCCTGCGTCTCATTAACTTCGCCCACGGCGACGTGTTCATGTGTGCAGGCCTCATGATGGTCTTCATGTGCGCGTCCCTGCCGGTGTACGTGTCCATTCCGCTCATGCTCGTACTGACGGTCCTGCTCGGCTTCGTCATCGAGCGCGCGGCCTATAAGCCGCTTCGCAGCGCGCCGCGTATGTCCGTCATGATCTCGGCCATCGGTGTGAGCTACCTGCTGCAGAACGTGGCACTATATGCTACCGGCGGCCAGCCGCAGACGTACCCGTCGCTGCCGTTCGTGTCCGGCACGGTCACGATCCTCGGCGCGTCCACGCACTGGGTCACGGTCATCACGCCTGTGCTCGTGATCGTGCTCGTGCTGCTGCTGCAGTGGCTCATCAACCACACAAAGATCGGCATGGCCATGCGCGCGGTCGCGAAGGACTTCGAGACCAGTCAGCTCATGGGCATCCAGATCAACAAGGTCATCTCCGTAACGTTTATCATCGGCTCGTTTCTGGCGGCTGTCGGCTCGCTGCTGTACTTCACGAATTATCCGACCGTCGTTCCCACCTCCGGTGCCATGCCCGGCCTGAAGGCGTTTGTCGCTGCGGTGTTCGGCGGCATCGGTTCGATCCCCGGCGCCGTCATCGGCGCGTTCATCATCGGTATCTGCGAAACGCTCATCAAGGGCACCAGCATGACGGTGTTCTCCGATGCGTTCACGTTCGCACTGCTGATCGTTGTCCTCGTGGTCAAGCCCACCGGCCTGTTCGGTGAAAAGGCCACGGACAAAGTCTGAGAGGGGGGATCACTGTGCTGAAAGCGAAAGACAAAGAAGCGCGCCGCGGCAATCTGATCACCTTTGCTATCGTACTCGTGCTCACGCTCGTGACGATGGTACTGGAGAATGTGATGTCTCCCGGCTCCCTGCTTTTTACGGTCATTAAAAAGGGCGCGGTGTACTCGCTCGTCGCCGTGTCCATGAACCTGCTCAACGGCTTTACCGGCCTGTTCTCGCTCGGTCAGGCGGGCTTCATGCTCCTTGGCGCGTATGCCTACGCGATCTTCATGATCCCGGACGCTGCGCGCGACAGTGTGTATTACCTCTTCGAGGGTTCGAGCGTCCACTTCTCCTTTCAGGAGATGTTCCAGCATCTGTTCGGCGCCACCGGCTTCGGCGGCGGCGTGAGTCTGGTGCTCGGCGTGATCGTGGCTATTATTTTCGCAGGTCTGGTCGCCGCGTTCTTCGCGTATCTGATCGGTCTGCCGGTCCTGCGCCTCAAGAGCGATTATCTGGCCATCGCGACGCTCGGCTTTGCCGAGATCCTGCGCGCCATTTTCCAGTGGCAGACGCTCGGAAAGGTCACCAACGGCGCCAACATCCTCAAGGGCTATCCGACATTTGCGGATTTCAACATTACGAATGCTTCCGGCAAGGTCATTTTCCGCCTGAGTGCGGTCGTGCCGATTTTGCTTGCCGGTATCTGCATTTTCCTTATTGTCCTGCTCATCAACTCGTCCTATGGCCGCGTCTTCAAGGCCATTCGTGACGATGAGATCGCGGCGGAGGCCATGGGCGTGAATCTCGCCAAGCATAAGAGCCTGTCGTTTGTCATCAGCTCGTTCTTTGCGGGCGTGTCGGGCGCGCTCTTTGCGATGTTCGCAACGACCGTGCAGGCCAAGGTGTTCACCTCGGCCATGACCTATGAGATTCTGCTCATCGTCGTCATCGGCGGCATCGGCTCTGTCTCCGGCAGCTGCATTGCCTCCTTCCTGTACATCGCCTGTTCCGAATGGTGGCTGCGCTTCCTCGACAACGAGGCATACATCGGCGCGTTCAAGGTGCCGCTGCTGCGCAACGGCTTCCGTATGGTCGTGTTCTCGGTCATCATCATGATCGTTGTGCTCTTCTTCCGCAAAGGCATCATGGGTGAGCGCGAACTGCCGGATCTGTTCCGCAAGCGAGCGAAAAAGGCAAAGAAGAACGTAGTTGAGGAGGGCAAAGCAGATGAGTAAAGACATCCTCAGCGTGGAAAATATCACGATGCAGTTCGGCGGCGTCGTGGCGGTCAACAACCTGTCGCTGCATATCCCCGAGGGGCAGATCGTGGCGCTCATCGGCCCGAACGGTGCCGGCAAGACCACGGCCTTCAACTGCATCACCGGCGTGTATGAGCCGACGAACGGCCTCGTCAAATTCCTTGACGAGCCAATGGTCCGCAACCATCCGAGCGGCAAGATGAAAAAGCTCTATAAGGGTGAAAATCCGCTGCTCTACACGGCGGAGTATCATCCGGAAGAGGAGACGCAAGAGCAGATGCTCGCGCGCGACCCGCTGGCCGGGACAGGCAAGATTGTCTCGCCGACGCCGGACAGGATCACGAAGCTCGGCATCGCCCGCACGTTCCAGAACATCCGCCTGTGGAAGAGCATGACGGTGTTTGAAAACGTGCTCGTGGCAAAGCATATGCGCGCCAAGCAGAACGTGTTTTCCGCGACCTTCCGCGGCAACGCCAAGGAAGAAAAGCGCATGCGCGACGAGACCATGGCCCTGCTCGTGGAGCAGGGGCTGGAGAAATATAAGGACGATATCGCGACGAGCCTGCCTTACGGCATCCAGCGCCGGCTGGAGATCGCCCGCGCGCTGGCGACGGATCCGAAGCTGCTGCTGCTCGATGAGCCGGCGGCTGGCATGAACCCGCAGGAGACACTCGAGCTCGCGGCGTTCATCCACGAGCTGCGCGATAAATACGGCCTGACGATCTTTCTGATCGAGCACCATATGGATCTGGTCATGCGGATCTCCGATTACATTTACGTCATCGACTTCGGCAGCAAGATCGCCGAGGGTATCCCGCAGGAGATCCAGAACAATCAGCACGTCATTGACGCCTATCTGGGGGTTGTGGAAGATGAGTGAAACGATTCTGAAAATTGAAGACCTGCAGGTGAACTACGGCGGCATTGAGGCCGTCAAGGGCATTTCGTTCGATGTGCAGGAGGGCCAGATCGTCACGCTGATCGGCTCCAACGGCGCGGGCAAGAGCTCCACGCTGCGCACGATCTCCGGCCTCGTTAAGCCGAGCGGCGGCAAGATCACGTTCCGTGGCGAGGACATCACCGGTAAGGCTCCGACCCAGATCGTGACACAGGGTGTGACGCTCGTGCCGGAGGGACGGCGCATTTTCCCGGACATGACCGTGCTGGAAAACCTCAAGATCGGCGCCTACCTGCGCAAGGACGATCTGTCGGAGGATCTCGAGTGGGTATACAGCCTGTTTCCGCGCCTGAAAGAGCGCAGCTGGCAGGCCGGCGGCACGCTCTCCGGCGGCGAGCAGCAGATGCTCGCGGTCGGCCGTGCGCTCATGAGCCGCCCGAAGCTGCTCATGATGGATGAGCCCTCGCTCGGCCTTGCACCGCTGGTCGTGCGCGATATCTTCTCTATCATTCAGGAGATCAACAAGCAGGGCGTGACCATCCTGCTCATTGAGCAGAACGCGAACATGGCCCTCAAGATCGCCGATGTCGGCTACGTGCTCGAGACCGGCCGCATCACGCTCACCGGCAGCGGTGAGGCTCTGCTGACCAATGATGCGGTGCGCGCGGCGTACCTCGGCGCATAACTGTATACGCAATCAGACGGGAGGATGCCTGCGGGTGTCCTTCCGTTTTTTCGGAACATTTCTTGACCGTGCGCGTCCAATCCTGTACAATGTAGTTGAAAATCATCGAACCATAGAGGTGTACTATGAAAAAGTTTCTTTCGGGATTTCTGGTGCTGTGCCTGTCGCTCGCGCTGCTGACTGCCTGCGGAACCGGCGGCCAGACCGGCAAGAGGGTGACGGCCGGCGGCCTGACCTTTGCCAAGAGCTACAGTGAGGTCTATTCCGCGCTGACCGATGCGCAGAAAGCGATCGCTGACCGCAACAAGTCGCTCAACATGTCCGACGGTACCTCCGGCGACCCGGAGACCGGCGGTAAGGGCGACGGCGAGGGTACGTTCTATTCCGGCACGAACGTGCAGGTCGCGGGCGTCGACGAGGGCGACATCGTCAAGACCGACGGCACGTATATCTACATCCTGCGCGGCAGCGAGCTGATCGTCATGCAGGCGGACGGCACGGATGTTGCAGACGTGTCCAACGTGTTCGTCGGGCAGGACTGGGAGCAGACGACGACCGAGGACGGCCGGGCGCACACGCAGGAAAAGCTGCCGCTGGAGCTGTATCTCGCAGATGGCCGTGCGGTCGTTCTCTCGTCCTATACCGACTGGACGGGCGGCGATGCTTCCTCTGACGGGATTGCGGGCAGCGGCAGCAACTACGTCACGGTCGATATTTATGACGTTTCCGATCCGGCGGCCCCGACGCTGGTCCAGTCACTCGGGCAGGACGGTTATGAGATCGCCTCGCGCATGGTCGGCGGCGTGCTCTATCTGTGTACGTCGTATTATCCCGATGCGCCCGAGAAGGGCGACGAGGCCACATTCGCGCCCCGGCTGTACGATGGGGACACGGCGTCGGTCGTGCCGTGCGGCAGCATCGGCCTCATGCCGTATAACAATTCCATGACCTATGCGGTCGCAGCGTCGTATGACATTGCGTCCGGCACCCGGCTCTCCAGCCAGTCCGTGCTCGGCGGCGGGGAAACGGTGTATATGACGGCGGAGAATCTCTACCTGTGCACGAGCGTTTACGATGACGGCGCGGGCAAGAGCTATAAAGACGGCAGCTACACGGTCACGGACTATACCTCGAGCGTCAACACGGTGGTCAACCGCTTTGCGGTCACGGACGGCAAGCTTTCCTTCGCCGCCAACGGCGCTGTGGCCGGCGCGCTCAACAACCAGTTCTCGCTTGACGAGCGGGATGGTTATCTGCGTATGGCCACGACCGAACAGACGTATGCCTACAGCATCTACCGCGATGAAAAGCACGACTTTGAAAACACGAAAACAAATGACGATGCCACGCAGACGCGCAACGATGTCTACGTACTCGACAGTGACCTGAACACCGTCGGCAGCGTGGCCGGACTTGCGGAAGGGGAGACGGTGTTCTCCGCGCGCTTTGACGGGGATTACGGCTATCTGTGCACCTATCGCCAGACGGATCCGGTCATTGCGGTCGATCTGACCGACCCGGTGAACCCGAAGGTCGTCGGCGAGCTTAAGCTCAGCGGCTATTCGGACTATCTGCATGTCTGGTCGGACGGGCTGCTTTTCGGTCTCGGCATGGAGACGCAGGCGGTCGATGGCACGACTGTGGACGGCATGAAGCTCGTCATGATCGACACATCCGATCCGGCCAAGCTGCACGATCTGCACACACAGACCATTGATGCCGACTACAGCGAGGCGCTGTATAACCACAAGGCCATCCTGGTCGACAGCGGCAAAAATCTCATCGCTTTCCCGGCCGAGAACAGCTACCTTGTCTACGGCTATTCGGCGGACGACGGCTTCACACTGCGCAAGGAGATCCCGGTCTCGCAGTGGGACGAGAACAACCGTGGCCTGTACATCGGCGACTACTTTTATGTCGTTGGCTCCGACCAGGTGAACGTGCTCGACCTGGGCACGCTTGAGAACGCGGCGCAGGCGATCATCCCGCGTGGATAAACACGAGAATTATCCCGCTTGGTATGCATTTATGAATCGAGAAAAACGGAGACGGCTGATTGGCCGTCTCCGTTTTTTACCTGCGGAATCGAGTTGACGGCGGTAGAGCAGCGTGCTATGCTGAGCGTGAGAAATGAGAATGCGCCCTTGGAAAAGGTGCGAAATGGAAAAAGGAGAAAAAGAAATGAAGTATCAGACTGCGTATTTTTGCGGCTATGCCAAGCTGCCGTCGGCCTTGCCGACCACGACGACAAACGGAAGCATCACGCTCGGACTGAAGATCAATCTGGAGACTGCATGTATTGAGGACGTGTCGGTCACGTTTCTGTCGAATCTGGCGCTGAGCATGTGCAGGGAGTATTTTGTCGGAAAGAATATCCTGCGTGATTATGATGAGATCGTTGAGGAGATCGGCTACCGCCATCAGGGCGCCGCGGCCAAATCCATCATCAAGGCGTTCGGGGATATTCACCGCAATTATATTGAGTACATGGAGAAAAACGGGCCGTATCTGCGCGCGCACAGCTGAGCGGAGCGCGCCGGCAGGGGAGATGTCGGGGCGATGGGTCTATGAGAATTGCACAGTTTTTTTGCGCAAATTTCGTGTACTTATCTGAAAGTTTTACAAGGTCTTGTTTTTCACTGAGGAATGTGCTACTTTGAATGCGTAGGAAGCAAATCGCAATTACATAAAATATGAGTTGTTTGATTGTCAGCGTCTCTCTCCCGAGACGGAATCGACTTTCCAAGACCAACTGCAAGAGATTGTGGTTGGTCTTTTTTTATCCGGTGGGAGAAACTGACAGCACAGCTGGAGCCGGCGCCTGATTGCGTTTTGCCGCGAGAAGAAACTGAAAGAGAACAGGAATTGGAGTGTAAGAAGTGAAAAAACAACAGAGAAACCGCCTGATCGTAGCGGCCGTTCTGACAGTGCTCTGCGCGCTGCTGGCGCTGGTACCGTTCACGGGGCTTGAGGCACAGGGCAAAGGTGTGCTGATCGTTTTTGTGTGGGCGATCCTGATGTGGATCGTCCGGCCGATCCCGGAGTATTTGATCGGCGTTCTGGCTGCGGCCGTCCTCGCAATTTTCTTTGGCATGAAGACCAACGTCGTCTCCGGCTTTTCCAGCTCCGGCTGGTGGCTGTGCCTGTGGGCCGGCTTCATCGGTTCTGCCATCAAGTTTTCCGGCCTCGGCGAACGTGTTGCCTACTGGATCCTCGTGAAGATGGGCAAGACGGAGCTCATGGCCAACTACGCGACTTCGATCGCCAACACGGTCCTGTCGCTGATGATCCCCTCCAACACGGCGCGCGGCGCTGTCATGTCGCCGATCTGCGACAACATCTGCGAAGGCATGGGCTACAAGCGCGGCGAGCACAAGGGTGACGCGGCGATCATGCTCTCAAACCTCTTTACCAATACCACCAACACCTGGCTGTTTTACACGGCCGTCGGCGCCAATGCGATCGGCATGGCGCTCGTGACCGAGGTCACCGGTCAGGAGATCTCCTGGACGGGCTGGCTGCAGGCAACATTCATTCCCGCAGGCATCACACTGCTGCTGATCCCGATCCTGTGCCACCTGCTCTTCGGCGCCAAGAAGGGCGAGAAGCGCGAGATCGACATCACGTTCGCGAAGGAAAAGCTCAAGGAAATGGGCCCCATGAGCAAGAATGAGAAGAAGGCGGGCCTTTACTTCCTGCTGACGCTCATTGCTTTCTGCACGAACAAATGGCACCACATCGCTCCGGACTACATTGTGTTCGTGACCATCTTCCTGATGCTCTGCCCGGGCATTGGCGTGTGCACGTTCAAGGATCTCAACGGCACGTTTGCCTGGCCGGCTTTCCTGCAGCTCGGCTTTGCGATGTCGCTGGCGACCTGCGTGAACAAGACCGGTGGCTTCCAGTGGCTGGTCGATGCGATCTTTACCACCAATCCGGCGTTTGCCGCGATGAACATCAACACGTTCCTCATCATCTGGCTGAGCTTCGTGGTCGTGCTGCACATCATCTTTGCCGGCATGAACGCGATGGAAGCGGTCATGGTCCCCGTGAGCATGACGATGGCCTCTGCGCTTGGCTTTGACCCCTACACGATGGGTCTTCTGACCGTCATGGCGATCTCCGCCGGCGCGTTCTTCCTGCCGTTCAACAGTGCGCCGAACCTGATCTTCTATTCGACCGGCCGCTTCAGCACGGCACAGGAGCTCAAGGGTGCGATTCCGATCGCACTGCTGATCATTATCGGACTGATCTTCAGCGTGAAGGTCTGGTTCCCCGTCATCGGTATTCTGTAAGCTTTTGTTTATGATCTGACCTATGAACCGAAAGAAAATCTGGCTGATTCTCGGCCCGGCGCTCTTTGCGCTCAGTTTTATCCCCTATGGCGGCCTGACACAAAATGTGCGGCTTGCTCTGGGAACGGTTCTGTGGATGGGTGTCTGGTGGGTGGCAATGCCCGTACCTCCGGCGATCACGGCGTTTTTGCCGGTCGTCATCAATGCGGTTTTTGCCCTCACCGACATGTCGAGCATTACGAACTGCTATTCGGCGGAGCTGGTGTTCCTGCTGGCGGGCGCCGATATCATCACCATGGTCTGGGAGATCACCGGCGTGGACAAGCGCATTGCCGCGCACAGTCTGGCGCTGGTCGGCACCTCCGTCAGGCAGCAGGTCGTGATCTGGTTTTTGATCTCGACAGTGCTTTCGGCTGTGCTGCCGAACACGGTGGTCGCGGCCGTGCTGTGTTCCATCGCGATGGCGATGCTCAAGTTCGTCGGCGAAGGCGACGTGGGAAAAAGCAGCGCCGCGAAGCTCGTGCTCCTGGCGATCGTCTGGGGCGCCAATAACGGCGGCATGTTCACGCCGCTCGGCGGCGCTATGAACCTGATCACGGTCTCGTATGTCGAGGAGCTGACGGGCACGGAGTTTTTGTACACCGACTGGGTGCGGGCGCTTTGGCCGTTCGCATTGGCGGTAACGGTGCTGACGCTTGTATATTTGCTGCTGCTGCCCTGCAAAAAGAAAACGCTTGAGGGCTCGAAAACATATTTCAGTGATCTGTGCAAAAGCCTGCCGAAACTCAGCCGCGCAGGCCGCATCTCCCTGATCGTGTTTGCGGCGGCTGCGCTGCTGGCGTTCACGCGGCAGCTGTATCAGCGGCAGTTCCCGGTGCTCAAACCCGGCTTTGTGTTTCTGATCGGCGGCCTGCTCATGTTCTTCCTGCGTGACGAGGAGAAAAAGCCCATCATCACGTGGGAGCACGTGGAACAGAACCTGATGTGGGGGATGTTCTTCCTCTTTGCCGGCGGCACTGCGCTCGGTGCGCTCGTCAACGGCAGCGGTGCATCGGAGGTGTTTGCCGGACTGATCGCCCGGTTCCCGGTGCACAATACGTTCCTGCTCGTCCTGATCATTGTGACGCTCAACGTTGTCCTCTCGGACGTGATCAACAACACGGCCTGCGCCGCTGTTACGATCCCGATCGTGATCGGGATCGCGCAGGGCCTCTCCCTGCCCGTGATCCCGTATCTCTGGGTCGCGACCGTGTCCTATAACCTGTCCTACACGCTGCCGACGTCGATCCGTTCGATACCGATCGGTTACGGCCTGAGCCCGCGGTACATGTTTGTGCGCGGCATCGTGCTCACTGTCGTCATGGTGCTGGCGGTATCCGTCATCGGCTGGGCACTTATCACGTTCTGGCCCGGGTTCAGTGTGCTTACCAATGTTGGGTAACATCCGCGTGGAACCAATTTCATATCTGCTTGGCGTATTTTGGCGGCGCGTTTCCGCGCGCAGCATAAGAGATATGCTTCCGGCAAAAAACAGTCTGCTCGCGCTCGATGCCAGACTGCCTTTTGCCGGATTTTTTTATCTGGAAACCATTCAATTTTTGAGAAAACGAGGTTATGGCTTATGAGTATGCAAAAAGTAAGCAACAGCGGCCCGAAGCTGATGCAGGGCAACGAGGCCTGTGCGGCCGGTGCGTTGGCAGCGGGCTGCCGCTTCATGGCAGGCTATCCGATCACTCCGGCAACGGAGATCCCCGAATATCTGTCCGACAAGATGTTCGCCGCCGGCGGCGTGTTCATGCAGATGGAAGACGAGCTCGCCTCCATCAATGCGGTCATCGGCGCCAGCTGGGGCGGCGCGCGTGCCATGACGGCCACGTCCGGTCCGGGCTTCACCCTGATGCAGGAGGGCATTGGCTACGCCATCGTCTCCGAGACGCCGCTGGTCATCGTCAACGTCATGCGCGGCGGCCCGGCGACCGGTCAGCCGACCTGCACGGCGCAGGACGCCGTCATGCAGGCGCGCTACGGCGGCCATGGCGACTATGAGATCATCGCACTCACGCCGTCGTCCGTGCAGGAGACGTTTGACTTCACGGTCCGCGCCTTCAACCTGGCGGATAAGTATCGCGTGCCGGTGTTCGTGCTCTCCGACGAGACCGTCGGTCATACCCGCGAGAAGCTCGTCATCCCCGACGAGGTCGAAATCTTCGACGAGAAGTTCGAGGGCAAGTGCACTGCGTATTTCCAGCCCGACGAGCACAAGATCCCGCCGCGCATCCGCTGCTTCGAGGGCCACAACGTCCTCGTCGACGGCCAGCTGCATGACGAGCGCGGTATCCGCGCCGGCACGGATCCGAAGGTCTGCGCCGCCGCCATCCACCGTTACTGCGACAAGATCCTCGACAACATCGACGACATCACATCCGTGGAAGGCTTCTTCCTGGATGATGCAGAGACCGTGGTCGTGGCCTATGGTTCTGTCAGCCGCAGCGCTCTGTCCGCCGTTCGCCGCGCGCGCGACGAGCAGCACAAGGTCGGCCTGCTCAAGCTCAATACCATCTGGCCCGTCCCGGAAAAAGAGATCCGCGCCGCCTGCGCCAACGCCAAGCGCGTGATCGTTGCGGAAATGAACGTCGGCGACTACGCCCGCGAAGTGCAGCGCGTCGTCGGCTATGACAAAGTGGAGACGTTCAGCTCCATCGGCGGTGTGTTCCCGGCACCGACCGCGATTTACAATCAGATTGTTGAGGTGAAGTGATATGAACAGCATCGCAGAAAAATACATCCGTCAGGAAGCACTTCCGTTCATCTTCTGCCCCGGCTGCGGCCACGGCATCGTAGTCAACAGCTTCATCCGCGCGATCGATGAACTTGGCATAAAGGAAAATGAAATGGCGCTCGTCAGCGGCATCGGCTGCTCCTCCTGGAGCCCGGTGTACCTGAAGTTCGACTGCCTGCACACTCTGCATGGCAGAGCGCTCGCGCAGGCCGAGGGCCTGAAGGCGGTCAATCCGGACAAGCGCATTGTCGTGTTCTCCGGCGACGGCGACTGTGCCGGCATCGGTGGCAACCATCTCATTCACGCTGCCAAGCGCAACGTGGACATGACCGTCATCATGATGAGCAACTATATTTATGGTATGACCGGCGGTCAGCGCGCCCCGACCACGCCCTACGGTGCCACGACCAAGACCTCTCCGCTCGGCAATGAGGAGCACCCGTTTGACATGTACAAGCTCGTGACCGGCGCCGGCGCCACGTTCTATGCCAGAGCCAGTGTCACCAACCCCGTGCAGCTCCAGCACATCATCGTCAGCGCTATGGAGCACAAGGGCTTCTCGTTCATCGAGGTGCTCAGCCCGTGCCCGACGACTGCCGGTCGCAACATTTTCAACTTCAAGACCCCGACCGAAATGTACGACTGGTACGCAGCGCAGGTCTGCAATGCCAAAAACGGCGAGAGCGTGTCCGAGGACGGCAAGATCACGCTCGGCGTGCTGTATGAAGACACGCACAAGGAAGAGCTCTGCGACGTGCAGGCGGAGAAACAGGAGGCAGCGAAGAAATGAAGATCACGATCGACAGCAAATGGTGCAAAGGCTGCGCACTGTGCGTGCGCGCGTGCAAAAAGGGCGTGCTCGCCATCGGTGAGCAGCGCAGCAGCGGCGGCTACCTGATGCCGTATGCCCAGAACCCGGATGCCTGCATCGCCTGCAAGATGTGCGAGCGTACCTGCCCCGATGTCTGCATCGAGGTCACCAAGGAATAAGAGGAGGACAGAACCATGCGTAAGGATTTTCGATTCGGCGGTTCCGGCGGCCAGGGCGTTATCTCCCTGGCGGTGCTGCTGGCAAACGCTTATGGTGTGCAGAACAACTATGAAGTCGCGCAGACGCAGAGCTACGGCCCCGCTGCCCGCGGCGGCGCCTGCAAGGCGGAGCTCGTCGTTTCCGACGAGCGCATCGACTACGTAAAGGCCGATAAGCTCGACTCATTCGTTGCGTTCAACAAGCCCAGCTTTGATAAATTCAAGGGCGACATCAACCCCGATACCCGCCTGTTTGTGGACAGCACGTTTGTCACGGCGGAGGACGTTTCCGGCACGCCGGCCAAGCAGGTCTTCCTGTTCCCGGCCACGAAGTATGCCGAGGAAAACTTCCGCGTCGTGTGCACGAACATCGTCATGATGGGCTATATCGTGGCGCACAATCCGGACATCTCGCTTGAGAATGCGCAGAACGCCATCCGCGCGGTCATGAACCCGAAGGTGGTCGATCTCAACCTCAAGGCGCTGCAGTTCGGCTACGAGCACGGCAAGGCGGATCTCGCCTGATCTGCCGGGCCGTCAACGAATTCAACAATCAGGAGGAACCCATGGAAAGAGTACCGGAACTCTTGAAAAGCAAAATCATGTCCGCGGACCAGGCGGCACAGTTGATCCGGACCGGCATGACCATTGGCGTGAGCGGCTTTACCAGCGTCGGCTATCCGAAGGCCGTTCCCGAGGCACTGGTGCGCTCCGGCCACGCGCGTGACCTGACCATCTGCGTCGGCGCCGCCGTCGGCGACGAGATCGACGGGGCAATGGTGCGCGCCGGCCTGGTCAAAAAGCGCTACGCCCACCAGTCGCATAAGGACCTGCGCAATGCCATCAACGCCGGCACGGTCGGCTACAGTGATGTGCACATCTCGCATTTTCCCATGCACATGAATCAACATACCGGTCCCAAAATCGACGTGGCTGTGGTAGAATGTACGGCGGTGAGCGAGCAGGGCCTGTACCTGGCCGCTTCCGGCGGGAGTGCAGACGCGGCTGTGCGCAATGCCGATAAGGTCATCGTGGAGGTCAATGAGACGCTCCCGGAGGGCCTGGTCGGTATGCACGACATCTTCGAGATCGGCCTGCCGCCGCATGCGCGTATCATCCCGATCACGAAGCCGGACGACCGTGTCGGCACTCCGTACATCCCGTGCCCGCCGGAGAAGATCGCGGCGATCGTTCTCACGGACCGCCGTGACGAGCCGCAGAAGTTTAAGCCCTATTCCGAGGCGACCAGGACCATCGGCGTGAACGTCGTCAAATTCCTCAAGCAGGAGATCACCGCCGGCCGTCTGCCGGAGAATCCGGGCCCGATCCAGTCGGGTGTCGGCTCCGTCGGCAACGCGGTGCTCAGCTGCCTCGCCTCGAGCGGCTTCCATGGCCTGAGCATGTACACCGAGGTCATGCAGGATTCGGCGCTGAACCTGATCGAGCAGGGTGTGTTTGACTTTGTGTCCACCAGCTCCATCGCGCTCGGCGAGGAAAACCGCCGCCGTTTCTATGAGAACATTGATTTCTTCAAGGATAAGATCCTGCTGCGTCCGCAGGAGATCACGAATCATCCGGAGGTGGTGCGCCGCCTCGGCGTGATCTCGCTCAATACTCCGATCGAAGTGGACATCTACGGCAACGTCAACTCTACGCACATCATGGGCACCAAGATGATGAACGGCATCGGCGGCAGCGGCGACTTCGCGCGCAATGCACGCGTGTGCATTTTCGCGACGGAGTCCGTTGCCAAGGGCGGTCTCATCTCCTGCATCGTGCCGATGGTGTCGCATGTGGACCAGACCGAGCATGATGTGCAGGTCATCATCACTGAGCAGGGCATCGCCGATCTGCGCTGGAAGACGCCGCGCGAGCGTGCCGAGCTCATCATTGAAAACTGTGCACACCCGGATTACCGGCCCATGCTGCGTGAATATTACGAGCACGCGCTCGACGTTGCGGCCGGAAAGCAGACGCCGCACGATCTGGCCCAGGCGCTGTCCTGGCACCAGCGGTTTTTGGCCACCGGCACCATGAAGCCCTGAGCAGGCGCGGTGCCTAAACGAAAGAAGAAAACAGAACAGAAACAGAAAGAAAGGAATGGAAAACCTATGTCGAACGTAGTTCTTTATTGTGAAAAACTCCCGACGGAGGGAATGGAGACCCTGATTTCTGAACTTTGCCCGAAGGAGCTGGACCTCCGCTTCCTGTACCCCGTGAAAAACGGCAAAAAGGGCGACTTTGAGGACGCCGACTACATCCTGGCCTCGATCTGCAAGATCGGCAAGCCGGAGATGGACCGTGCCAAGAATCTGAAGCTCATCCATGTTCCCGCGACCGGCTATAACCACGTGGACATCGCCTACGCCAAGGAAAAGGGCATCCCGGTGTGCAACTCCGCCGGTGAGAACGCCTCCACGACTGCGGAGTTCACCATTGCGCTCATGCTCGCCTGCATGCGCCGCCTGAGCATGATCGACCGCCGCTGCAAGCAGGGCGAGTGGCACAGCTGGACCTGGCGTCACGACAGCTATGAGCTGCGCGGCAAGACGGTCGGCATTGTCGGCGGCGGCGCCATCGGCCGCATGGTCATGCAGCGTCTGCAGGGCTGGGACTGCAAGCTGATCTACAGCGATCCGTACCGCATGCCCGAGGAAATGGAAAAGAAGCTCAACTGCGAATATGTTTCGCTCGAGACGCTGCTGCGCGAGTCCGATGTCGTGTCCCTGCACTGCCCGCTGACCGAGCAGACCCGCGGCATGATCGGCAAGGAGCAGCTTGCCATGATGAAGCCGAACGCCATCATCGTCAACGAGGCACGCGGCGCCGTCATCGACGACAAGGCACTGGTCGAGGCGCTGCAGAACGGCACCATCTGGGGTGCCGCCATCGATACGTGGGAGAAGGAGCCGCTCGATCCCAACGATCCGCTCGTGAAGATGGAAAAGGTCATCACCACGTCTCACCTCGGCGCGGCGACCCGCGAAACCGTCATCCGCTGCTTCAGCATCGGCTATCAGAACATTCTCCGCCAGATCCACGGGGAGGAACTCGTCAACCGTATCGTGTAAACGATACCCATCTGTCTTATTGCGATATTCTCTCGACTCTCTCCTCTTTACCTAACCTACATTTTCTTTTGTTTTGCATTTTTGACGAGTCTCTCTGTTTTTGCGAGAAGCGCCGGCCTATGGCCGGCGCTTTTTGCGTGCTGCGGCCTGTTTACATTTTTGCACCGCTGTGGTAAACTGATATATTAAGCGAATATCGCAACAAGGGAGGCGGTGCTGTGCTCGAAAAGCTGCGACAAATTGAAAACCGATACGCCGAACTCGAGAGCAAGCTGGCCGACCCCGCGTACTATTCCGACCCTGCGGTGTTCACAAAGCTCTGCCGTGAGCAGCGCGAGCTGCAGCCGGTCGTGGAGGCCTACCGGGCGTATACCGCCTGTCAGGCGCAGATCGCGCAGGCGGAGGCGCTGCTGGGCGACCCGGAGCTGCACGAGATCGCGCGCGAGGAGATCGAGCAGGACAGGGCCCGCTGCGCGGAGCTCGAGCAGCAGCTGCGTGTCCTGCTGCTGCCGCGTGACCCGAATGACGACCGCAACGTCATTCTGGAGATCCGCACCGGCGTCGGCGGAGAAGAATCCGCGCTCTTTGCGCATAGTCTTTATCGGATGTACAACATGTACGCCGACGCGCACGGGTGGAAGACCGAGATCGCGAACCTCAACGAGACGGAGCTCGGCGGCGTGCGCGAGGCGAGCCTGCTCATCAGCGGGCAGGGGGCCTACTCCCGCCTGAAGTTTGAAAGCGGGGTGCACCGCGTCCAGCGCGTGCCGGAGACGGAGACCGGCGGCCGCATTCACACCAGCACCGCCACCGTGGCCGTGCTGCCGGAGATGGACGCCGTGGAGGTGCATATCGACCCGAAGGATCTGCAGATCGACACCTACCGCAGCTCCGGCGCCGGCGGCCAGCATGTCAACAAGACCGAAAGTGCCATCCGCATCACGCACCTGCCGACCGGCACGGTCGTCGAGTGCCAGGATGAGCGCAGCCAGTATAAAAACAAGGATCGCGCGATGAAGATCCTGGCCTCGCGCCTGTACGCCGCGGAAAGTGCCCGGCAAAACGCCGCGCGCTCGGCCGAGCGGCGCAGTCAGGTCGGCACCGGCATGCGCAACGAGCGCATCCGCACCTACAATTTCCCGCAGGGGCGGGTGACAGATCACCGCATCGGGCTGACGCTCTATAAGCTCGATCAGGTGCTCGACGGCGATCTGGATGAGATCATCGATGCGCTCACACTGGCCGATCAGGCCGAGAAGCTGCGCGCATCCGCGGAGGAAACATGAACACGAAACGAATCACAACCGAGATCGCGCAGGCGGCGGATGCCATCCGCGCCGGTCAGCTCGTCGCCGTCCCGACGGAGACGGTCTATGGCCTTGCCGGCAACGGGCTGGATCCTGCTGCCGTCGCGCAGATCTATGAGGTCAAGGGCCGTCCGGCTGTCAAGCCGCTGTCGCTGATGGTGCACGACGCATCCGCCATGGTGCGCTACTGCGCTGATGTGCCGCCGGCGGCGTACTCGCTCGCCGAGGCGTTCTGGCCCGGCCCGCTCACGATCGTGCTGCGGGCGCAGGCCTGCGTGCCCGAGATCGTGCGCGCAGGCGGGGAGACCGTCGGCCTGCGCTGCCCGGATCACCCGGCCACGCTTGCGCTCATCGAGGCTGCACAGCTGCCGCTGGCCGCGCCATCCGCCAATCCCTCCGGCGCGCCGAGCCCGAAGACGGCGGACGACGTGCTTGCGTATTTCGACGGGCAGATCGCGGCCGTCATCGACGGCGGCCCCTGCGGCATCGGCCGGGAGTCCACGCTCGTCGACCTCTCGCGCACGCCGTACCGCATTCTGCGCTCCGCCGCCGTGCCGGACGACGCCGTCTGGGATGCGCTCGTGCAGAAAATGCACATCGTCGGCATCACGGGCGGCACAGGCTGCGGCAAAACGACCGCGCTCATGGAGCTCGAGCGCCAGGGCGCGCTCGTCATCGACTGCGACGCGGTGTATCATGAGCTGCTGGCGTCCAATACCGCCATGCTCGCGGAGATCAACGCCCGTTTTCCGGGTACAATAGAGGATGGGGTGCTGCAGCGCAAGAAGCTCGGCGCGGTCGTGTTCGCGGATGCGGCGGCGCTCGACGATCTCAACGCCATTACGCACCGGTATGTCCGCGCCGAGGTGCAGTCTCGTCTGCGCGCGTGGGCGCGTCAGGGCGGCACGGTCGCGGCGATCGACGCCATCGCGCTTATCGAGAGCGGACTGGCGGAGCTGTGCACCGTTACGCTCGGCGTGACGGCGCCGCGCGCGGTGCGCATCGAGCGGCTCATTGCCCGCGAGGGCGTGACGCGCGCCTATGCCGAGGCGCGCATCGACGCGCAGAAGCCCAACGAATGGTTTGCCAAACATTGCAGCTATGTGCTGGATAACGGCGGCACACTCGCCGATTTTCAGCGCCGCTGCCATCAACTGATACAGGAGGTGCTCTCATGAGCGAAGATAAGGAACTCAAGCAGTGGAAGGAAAAGCTGTTTTACCAGCCGAAAAACGGCTATGATCAGATCGGCGCCGAGCAGACCGGGGAGATCTTTGCTTACGCCGAGGGATATAAGCAGTTTCTCGATGCCGCACGCACCGAGCGCGAGGCCGTTAAGGAAGCGATCCGCATGGCGGAGGAAGCGGGCTTCGTGCCGTATACGTTCGGTATGGAGCTGCAGCCGGGCTCGAAGGTGTATGTCAACAACCGCGGCAAGGCGCTCATGCTGGCCGTGCTCGGGCAGCAGCCGCTCGACCGCGGCTGCGTGATCGCGGGCGCACACATCGACTCGCCGCGCCTCGACCTCAAGCAGACGCCGATGTATGAGGATTCGGAGCTGGCGTATTTCAAGACGCACTATTACGGCGGCATCAAGAAGTACCAGTGGGTCACGATCCCGCTGGAGCTGCACGGTACCGTCGCGCTTAAGGACGGCAGCACGGTCGACATCGCTATCGGCCGCGAGCCGGATGAGCCGCAGTTCGTCATCACCGATCTGCTGCCGCACCTCGGCAAGGATCAGATGCGCAAGACCATGGAAGAGGGCATCACAGGCGAGGCGCTCAACATCGTCATCGGCAGCATGCCGTATGCCGGCGAGGGGCGCGACCGTGTGAAGCTTGCCGTGCTGTCCCTGCTCTATGATGAATACGGCATCACGGAAGAGGACTTTCTGTCGGCGGAGCTGGCCGCCGTGCCGGCGTTCCCGGCACGCGACATCGGCTTTGACCGCAGCATGATCGGCGCCTACGGTCAGGATGACCGCGTGTGCGCCTACGCCGAGCTGCGTGCCATCCTCGACCTTGACGGCGCGCCGGAGCGTACGGCCGTGTGCATCCTCGCCGATAAGGAGGAGATCGGCTCCGATGGCGTGTCCGGCATGCAGTCGCAGGCGTTTGAGGCCTTCATGGCCGACCTCTGCGAGCAGCAGGACGTTGCGCTGCGCCACTGCTTTGCCAAGAGCTTCTGCCTCTCGGCGGACGTCTGCGCGGCCTTTGACCCCAGCTTCCCCGAGGTGAGCGCCAAGCGCACGGAGGCTAAGCTCAATTACGGCATGGGCATCTGCAAGTTCACGGGTGCGCGCGGCAAGTCCGGCACGAGCGACGCCTCGGCTGAGCTTGTGGCCTATCTGCGCCGCCTGTTTGCCGATAACGGCGTCGTCTGGCAGCTGTCCGAGATGGGCAAGGTCGATCAGGGCGGCGGCGGCACGATCGCCAAGTTCATGGCCGACCGCAACATCGACACCATCGACGCCGGTGTGCCGGTGCTGAGCATGCACGCACCGTTCGAGCTCGTGGCAAAGTTCGACTGCTGGATGACCTACCGCGGTGTGCTGGCGGCCTACTGCGACACGCAGGCGTGACCGGATATAACGGGGGAAGGCGGGCACTATGCCCGTTTTCTCTTGTGATGAGAAGGAAATCGTGTTATAATCAAACATTCATATCTGCACATTGGGAGGTATGTCCGTGAGCATCTGGAATGCGATTATACTCGGTCTGGTGCAGGGCATCGCAGAGTTTCTGCCGATCTCCAGCTCCGGCCATCTGTCCATCCTGCAAAACCTGTTTCATATGTCTACGACGGAAAACGGTCATGTGTTTTTCGATGTTCTGCTGCATCTGGGCACGCTCATTTCCATCTGTATCGTCTACTGGCGGGACATTGTGGCCATGGTGCGTGAGGTGTTCGCGTTTTTCCGCAACACGCGTCTGCCTGCCGCGCAGCGGCAGCAGGAGCTTCCCGCTGCGCGCATGGTGCTCATGATCATTCTGGCGACGCTGCCGCTGTTTCTGATCCTGCCGATCAACGACAAGGTCGAGCAGCTCTACTATCATACCTTCTTCATCGGCCTCATGCTCATTCTCACGGGTTTTCTGCTGTTCGTGGCCGATAAAATGCCCAAGGGCACGCGCACGGAGAAAAACATGCGCGTACGCGACGCGCTCATCATCGGTGTGTGCCAGGCCGTGGCGACGATCCCGGGCCTGTCCCGGTCGGGAACCACGATTGCGGCCGGTATGGCCACGGGGCTGGACCGCAGCTTTGCGGTGCGCTTCTCGTTTCTGATGTCGCTGCCCGCGGTGCTGGGCGCGAACATCTTGTCGCTGGCCAAGGCGGCCAAGGCGGGTATTGATGTGTCGCTCCTGCCGGCGTATTTGATCGGCATGCTCGTGGCAATGGTTTCGGGCATCGCGGCCATCGGCCTTGTCAAGCGCCTGACGTCGAAGGGCCGCTTCGGCGCATTTTCCTACTATTGCTGGGGCGCGGGCGCACTGACGATGATTCTGTCTCTGATTTTCTGAGAGGACGTTATATACAATGGCAACTTCATCATCCAAAAAGAAAACCGGCGCGGCGAAGAAGTCCGCCCCGGCTGCAAAAAAGCCTGCCGCAGCACCCAAAAAGCAGCCTGCTGCTGCGGCGGCGCCTGCACCGACCGCACCGACGTGGCCGTATGCCATTGTGTGCATCGTGCTGTCGCTGTTGGCATTCCTGGGCCTGTTTCATGCCGAGGGCGTCATCATCGACGGCTTTGCGGGCTTTTTGTGCGGCATCATGGGCTGGGGCTTTTGGGCATTTCCGTTTGCGATGCTGCTGCTGGCGTGGGTCTTTGTGCGCAATCCGGAGCGGCATTTCGGCCTGCGCGTGACGGCGGCACTGCTGATCGCGCCGCTGTTCGGCACGATCGTGCATCTTATGCTCTGCCGCGTGGCGTTCACGGCGCAGACGTTCGGCGCGATCGTCGGCCAGCTCTATGACGGCGGTAAGGCGCTCACGTCCGGCGGTGTGATCTCCGGCGGCGTGGGCTATCTGCTCAAGGCCGGCATCAGCGTGTACGCGGCGCTGCCGCTGACGATGGCGGCATTCGTGGTCTGTGTGCTCGGTAGCATGGATCTGACGGTCGGCAAGGTCGTCACTCAATGGCGCGCGCACCGCGCGGCACAATACATCCCGGACGACGGAGACCAGCCGCTTTTTGATGACGAGGATGAGCCCGCCGCGCAGCCGCAGCCCGAGCCGCAGCGCCGCGCGCGCCGCGCAGCGCCGGACAAGCCGGTCGCGAAGAAAAAAATCATTGACATCCCGGTCGAGGAGACCCCGGCGGAGTCGGACGACGACCCGATCGACCCAATCCCGGTCAAAAAGCCTGCCCGCGGCGCGAAAAAAGCCGTGCCGGCGGAGGCCACACAGAATGTCCAGCCGCTGTCCGTGGAGGAGGCGGCCGACATCTGCGGCGTCACCGTGCCGGCCACGCAGGAGATCCAGGACCCGCCGAAGCCGTCCAGAAAGGCGGCCAGCGCCGCCGTCGCAGCGGAGACGGCCGCCATCACCTCCGCCATCGAGCGCGAGAATGCCGACCACTCGGCCTATCAGCTCCCGCCGGTGTCGTTCCTGCGCGCGGGCAAGAAGGACCAGACGGACGCGACGGAGGAGATCCGCTTCAACCGCGACCGGCTCAACACTGCCCTGAGCAGCTTCGGCGTCAATGCCACCATCCGTGATGTGACGCGCGGCCCCACGGTCACGCGCTACGACCTCGAGCTCGAGGCGGGCGTGAAGCTCAACAAGATCACGAACCTTTCCGGTGACCTTGCGCTCGCGCTCGGCGTGGAAAACGTGCGCATCGCGCCGATCCCGGACAAGATTTCGACCGTCGGCATCGAGGTGCCGAACAAGATCGTCAGTGCCGTGTGCCTGCGCGATATTATTGACTCGCCCGCGTTCCGCAATGCCCGATCCAAGCTCTCGTTTGCCGTCGGCAAGGACATCGGCGGCAACTGCATCATCGGCAACATCGCCAAGCTGCCGCATATGCTCATCGCCGGTACGACCGGCTCCGGCAAGTCCGTGTGCATGAACTCGCTCATCCTGAGCCTGCTCTACAAGGCGACGCCGGACGAGGTGCGCCTGATCATGATCGACCCGAAGATGGTCGAGCTCGGCATCTATAATGGTATCCCGCACCTGTTCATCCCTGTTGTGACCGACCCGAAGAAAGCAGCCGGAGCGCTGCAGTGGGCGGTCGTGGAGATGCTCAAGCGCTACCGGCTCTTCTCCGAGGCGCAGGTGCGCGACCTCGCCAGCTACAACGCCCTGCAGAAAAACGAGCCCGATGGGCAGACCCTGCCGCAGGTCGTCATCGTCATCGACGAGCTGGCCGACCTCATGCTCTGCGCCGCCAAAGAGGTGGAGGAGAGCATCTGCCGCGTGGCACAGATGGGCCGCGCCGCGGGCATGCATCTCATCATCGCGACGCAGCGCCCGTCCGCGGACGTGATCACCGGCCTCATGAAGGCAAACATCCCGAGCCGCATTGCCTTTGCGGTCTCGTCCTCGCTCGAGAGCCGCATCATCCTCGACACCTCCGGAGCGGAAAAGCTCATCGGCATGGGCGACATGCTCTATGCGCCCATCGGCACCGGCAAGCCCCTGCGCGTGCAGGGCTCGTACGTGTCGGATGAGGAGCGCGAGGAGGTCGTGCGCTTTATTAAGCAGAACTCCGAGGCGCAGTACAGCGACGACATCATCGCCCAGATCGAGAAATCCGCCGCCGAGGCCGACAAGAAGTCCGGCCCCGCGCCCGAGGCGGACAAGCCTGCCAAGAGCGACTATGACGAGCTGCTGCCGCAGGCCGTGGACGTTATTCTCGAGACGAAGCAGGCGTCGGTGTCCATGCTGCAGCGCCGGCTGAAGCTCGGCTATTCACGCGCCGCGCGCATGGTCGATCAGATGGAGGAGATGGGCATTGTCGGCCCGTTCGAGGGCTCGAAGCCGCGCAAGATCCTCATCACGAAGCAGCAGTGGCAGGAGATGCAGTACGTGCAGGGCACCGCGCCGAGCGAGGTGCTGCAGGCACAGACGGATTTTGCAGATGTGAACGAAGAGGAATCCGAAGACGATGAATCATGATCTTCACACGGGGCGGCCGGAGCGCCGCCCCGTCGGCACGATTGCCTTTCCGGATGGTGCGGACTTTGCCCCGGAAATGACGCCGGCGCAGGTCGGCGCCTACAGTACGCTCGCCCTTGCGCACATCGGTGACGGGGTGTACGAGCTCATGATGCGCACGGCCCTGTGCGCCGCCGGGCTCACGGCCGTGACCGACCTGCACCGCGAGACGGTGCGCCGTGTCAACGCGCCCGCGCAGGCGCGCGCGGCGGAGGCCATTCAGTCCGCGCTCACGGATGAGGAGCGCGCAGTCTATAAGCGCGGCCGCAATGCGAAGGTGAACTCGGTGCCGCAGCATGCGGATGTTGCGCAGTATCACGCGGCCACGGGGCTCGAGACGCTCTTTGGCTGGCTGTATCTGCTCGGCCGCACGCAGCGGCTGCGCGAGCTCTTCAGCAAGATCACGGAGGTGCTGTAACATGCCAATGGATGCAGTTTTTCTGCACGGCCTGACGCAGGAGCTGACGCAGAGCCTGACCGGCGCGCGCATCGACAAGGTGCAGCAGCCGGAGCGCGACCTGCTGCTGCTGTCCGTGCGCACGCAGAGCGGCAACGCAAAGCTGCTCGTGCACGGCGGCGTAGGCAGCGCGCGGGTGCATTTTACAGCCGGGACGTTTGAAAATCCGGCCGAACCGCCGATGTTCTGCATGCTCCTGCGCAAGCACCTTGTCGGTGCGCGCATCACGGGCATTTCCCAGCCGGATTTTGAGCGCATGCTCGTGCTCGACCTCGACGGGCGCGACGAACTCGGCACGCCGGTCAAAAAGCAGCTCATTGTCGAGATGCTTGGCCGCCAGTCGAACGTTATCCTCGTCAGTGCCGACGGGCATATCATCGACTGCATGCGCCGTGTGGATTCCTCCATGAGCGAGACGCGTCAGGTGCAGCCGGGCCTGTTTTACCGCCTGCCGCTGCGCCAGGACAAGCCGGTCCTGTTTGACACGACGCCGGAGCAGCGCACACAGCTGCTTTCCGGCCCGGTCACGGCGGCGACGCTTGATAAGTGGCTGCTGGGCCTGTTTTCCGGCGTGTCGCCCCTGCTGTGCCGGGAGGTGTGCTTCCGCGCGTTCGGCGATGCCAGCCCCCGGCTGGAGCGGCTGGACGATGCGCAGCGCGCACGCCTGGAGCACGAGCTGGACGCGCTTGTGTTCTCGGTCGAGACGAACAATCTCGCGCCCACCATGCTGTTCGACGGCGACCGGCCGAAGGACTTTTCCGCCGTGCCGATCCTGCAGTATCAGGGCGCGCTGCAAAGCCGCGGCTGCGGCTCGTTTTCCGAGCTGCTGGATGAGTTTTATCTCCGCCGTGACAAGGCAGAGGCTATGCGCCGCCGCTCGCAGGAGCTGACGCATCAGGTGCGCACCCTGCGCGACCGCACGGCCAAGAAGCTGGCCATCCAGCGCTCGGACCTGCTGCGCTGCGCCGACCGCGAGGCCCTGCGGCAGAAGGCCGACCTCATCAAGGCCAATCTCTACCGCATCCATAAGGGTGACCGGACCGTGACGGTGCAGGACTACTATGCCGAGGGCTGCCCGGACGTGACGATCGAGCTCGACCCGCGCAAGAGCCCGCAGGAGAACGCCGCCGCGCTCTATAAGTCCTACCGCAAGGCCAAGACGGCTGAACAGCACCTGACCGGCCTGATCGCGGAGGCGAGCCGGAACCTCGACTATCTCAACAGCGTGCTCGATGAGCTTGCGCGCGCCGAGAGCGAGCGCGACCTCGCCGACATTCGCGCCGAGCTGCGCGCGACCGGGTATCTGCGCCAGCCGCGCAATGCAAAAAAGGAAAAAACGGCGCAGCGCGCGCCGCTCTCCTACGTCTCGAGCACAGGGTATGAGATCCTGGTCGGCCGCTCCAACACGCAGAACGACGAGCTGACACACCGCACCGCCCGCCGCACGGACATCTGGCTGCATGTGCAGAAGGTGCATGGCTCGCACGTCATCATCCGCGCGCACGACACAACGCCGGACGATCAGACGATCGCCGAGGCGGCGAGCCTCGCCGTGTACTATTCACAGGCGCGCGGCGGCGGAAAGACGCCGGTAGACTACACCATGGCGCGCTTCGTGCGCAAGCCGTCCGGCGCGCTGCCGGGCATGGTGCTCTACACGGACTATCAGACCTGCATGGCCGAGAGCGACGAGACGCTCGCAGAGCGCCTGCGCGTGCGATAAGGCAGCAAAAAGCTCCCCTGTGGGGAGCTTTTTGTGTTTCTCCTGAGGTGTGCAGCAGCAATTTTGACCGTACTGGCCGGATGGTTGACGGATGCGGAAAACTGCGGTATGCTTTTGGCGTTGTTCATAGTTGGCATTGTTCATAGAAAGGAGCGCCTGTATTTAAGGCGAACGGATCATGAAAAAACTCATTGCCTATTACTCCCGCGCGGGAGAGAACTATTTTTCCGGGGCGCATCGCGCCATCGCCGTCGGCAACACGGAGCAGGCGGCGCGGCTGCTCGCCGAACTCACCGGTGCGGAGCTGTTTCACATCGAGCAGAAGGTGCCATATTCGGACAACTATGACACCTGCGTCGCCGAGGTGCGGCGCGATCTGCGCGCCAACGCCCGTCCGGAGCTGACGGCACTGCCAGAGAGCCTGGACGACTATGATGAAATTTATCTCGGCTATCCGAACTACTGCGGCACCATGCCGATGGCGGTCTACACCTTCCTAGAGCACTATGACTGGCAGGGCAAGACCATCCATCCGTTCTGCACGAACGAGGGCAGCGGCCTGTCGAACACGGAGCAGGATATCCGGCGGGCAGCGAAGGGCGTGCGGGTCGCGCGCGGCCTGTCGCTGCGCGGCAGCGCGGTCGAGGGCGCAAAACCGGAATTGGAGCTGTGGCTGCGCGGATAACACGCGCGTTCTGACAGGCAGAGAGGGAGGAGGCAGCGCATGAGCCGAAATGCAAAAATTCTCATCGATCTGGCCGTGCTTGCGGCCGCTTACGGCATCTGGCTGCTGCCGAAGTGGCGGCCACTGGGGCGCAGAACGCTCACGGTCTATACGCTCATGTATGGCTGCCTCGCCGGCATCGCGCTCTTCACGCTCATGCCGGTGCTGGCAGTGCTCCCGTTCTGCTTTGACCATCCGTATGTCCCCATGCACATGGCGCCGTTTGAGGACGTCATTCTCCGCCACGGCGATTATGTCCGGCAGATCGTGCTGAACATCGCCCTGTTTGTCCCGTTCGGTGTGCTGCTGCCGCTGTGCCGCAGCTGCCGCGGCAAGCGGTGCAGCTTCTGGCGCTGCCTGCTGCTGACGCTGGCACTCAGCGTCGGCATTGAGGTCGTGCAGCCGCTGCTGCATGCGTTTCGCAGTTCAGATATCACGGACGTGATCACGAATACGACCGGCGGTGTGCTCGGCTATGCGCTCTGGGCGATCGTGCACGCTTGCCGGAAAAAACAGAAAGATTAGCTTGTTCCTCGATATACCGGCGTACTGCCGGTATCTTTTTTGTTGAAAATGTGCCGCTGTTTCGCTATACTATTACAAAAAGCGGAATTTTACGGTCAAAAACGGAGAAAAACAAAAATCGGAGGAGAGAAACATGGACGAGCAGGTTTATCGCGAATACGTCGCGATCCTGAAAGAGGAACTGCAGCCCGCCATGGGCTGTACCGAGCCGATCGCCGTGGCGTACTGCGCGGCGCTGGCCCGCAAGACGCTTGGTGCGCTGCCGGAAACGGTCGAGGTGCTCGCGAGCGCGAACATCATCAAAAATGTCAAGAGCGTCATTGTGCCGAATACGAACGGTCAGCGCGGCATTGCGGCGGCCGCGGCGGCGGGCATCATTTCAGGCAATGCCGACGCACAGCTGCAGGTGCTCGCGAGCCTCACGCCGGAGCAGGTGGACGCAGTGGGCGCCTATCTGCGGCAGGCGGCCTTTACCGTCCGGCGCGCGGACAAGGACTACGTGTTCGACATTCAGGTGCGCGTCACGGCGGGGGCGGACAGCGCGTCCGTCGAGATCGCGGGATACCACACGAACGTGATCCATATCGAGAAAAACGACATCGTGCAGTTTCACAAGGACTATCAGGAGTCCGGCAGCCAGCACGCAACCGACCGCAGTTTGCTGACGGTCGAGCAGATCATCGCCTTTGCAAACGAGATGGACATTGCCGACGTGCAGGAGACGCTTCAGCGGCAGATCGACTACAACTGGGCCATCGCCGAGGAGGGCTTGCGCGGGGATTACGGCGCGAGCATCGGCCGCATCCTGCTGCAGTCTTACGGCATGAGCATCCACAACCGCGCCAAGGCCTATGCCGCGGCCGGGTCGGACGCGCGCATGAACGGCTGCGACCTGCCGGTGGTCATCAATTCCGGCAGCGGCAATCAGGGGCTGACGGCGTCGCTGCCGGTCATTGTCTATGCCAAGGAGCTGGGCGTCACGCAGCAGATGCTCTACCGCGCGCTCGTGGTGTCGAACCTCGTCACCATCCATCTGAAAACCGGCATCGGCAGTCTGTCCGCTTACTGCGGTGCCACGGCGGCCGGCTGCGGCGCTGCCGCAGGCGTGACATATCTGTACGGCGGGCAGTACGGCGAGATCGCGCACACCATCGTTAACGCCATTGCCATTGATTCCGGCATGATTTGCGACGGTGCGAAGGCAAGCTGTGCGGCCAAGATCGCCTCGGCGGTCGAGGCGGGCCTGCTTGGCATGCAGATGCAGATGCACGAGAGCCAGTTCTACGGCGGCGACGGCATCGTTGTCAAGGGCGTGGAGAACACGATCCGCAACATCGGTACGCTCGCGAGCGAGGGCATGCGCGAAACCGACCGCACGATCATCCGCATGATGATCCAGGAGCATTGAGATATGTACCGCTTGCCGGCTGCCGATCGGCAGCCGGTTTTGCGTTCTTTTTCGCACCGGCGGAGAATCCCCATTGCATTTTGCGTGCGGCGCGCGTATAATAACTCATATTTCTTTTTTCTGTCGCACTGCAATGTGCAAAAGTATCATTGCTTCCAAGGAGGCGCGCCATGCGTTTATTCGATATTCTCGGGCCGGTCATGGTCGGTCCGTCCAGCAGCCACACGGCCGGGGCCGTGCGCATCGGCCTGACGGCCCGCAAGCTGCTCGGCGATCAGCCGGTGCACGCGGACATTTCGCTGCACGGCAGCTTCGCCCTGACCGGTCACGGTCACGGCACGGACTGCGCGCTGATCGCGGGCCTGCTCGGCATGCAGCCGGACGATCTGCGCATCCCGGGCAGCTTTGCAATCGCGGCGGACCAGGGGCTGACGTTCGCGTTTCAAAATGTGCAGCTGCGCAATGCGCACCCGAACACCGCGCGTCTGCAGCTCACGGATGCCAAAGGCCGCACACTAGACATTGTGGCCGAGAGCGTCGGCGGCGGGCGCATACGCATCCGCTCCATCGACGGTATCGAGACGAACTTTTCCGGTGAGCACAACACGCTCATCGTCCACAATCAGGACACGCCCGGCCATGTCGCAGCCGTGACGGCGGCACTCATGCAGCGGCACGTCAACATCGCCACCATGCAGCTCTACCGCAGCGAGCAGGGCGGCTACGCGGTCATGATCCTCGAGTGCGACCAGCCGATCCCGAAGGACATTGAACAGTGGCTGTCGCACATCGAGGGCATTCAGAAAATCACGATCTTTAACCAGGAGGAACCGGTATGAGCTTTTCGAGCATTGCAGCCATGCTTTCTGCGGCGCAGGTGAGCGGGCAGCCGCTCTATGCCGTCATCCGCGACGCGGACTGTCAGGAAAACGGCTACGACGCCGCGGCGTCCCACCGCCAGATCGCGGCGCTCTGGGCGGCAATGCAGCAGTCAAGCCGGCAGTACTGCGCATCTGACCGCTCCAACAGCGGGCTCATCGGCGGCGACGCGGCCCGGCTCCGCGCGGCGGCGGAGAGCGGCCGCCTCCTCGGCGGGACGTATTTTCAGCGTGTGACGGAGCAGGCGCTCAAGGTCGCCGAGTGCAACGCGTGCATGAAGCGCATCGTCGCCGCGCCGACGGCGGGCAGCTGCGGCGTGCTGCCGGCGGTGCTCATCCCGTTGGCGGAGGAGCGGGATGTGCCGGAGGAGACGATCCTCGAGGCGCTGTATATCGCGGCTGGATTCGGTCAGGTCACGGCACTGCGCGCGAGCGTGGCCGGTGCGGAAGGCGGCTGTCAGGCGGAGATCGGCACGGCCAGCGCCATGGCGGCGGCCGCGCTGACGCATATTCTCGGCGGCACGGCGCAGCAGTGCGCGGATGCGTACGCCATCGCGCTCGGCAATCTGCTTGGTCTGGTGTGTGACCCGGTCGCGGGCTTGGTCGAGGTGCCGTGCGTCAAGCGCAATGTCATCGGTGCGGTCAACGCCGTGAGCGCTGCGAACATGGCCGTTGCCGGCATCACGAGCCGCATTCCGGTCGATGAGGTCATCGACGCCATGGGCGAGGTCGGCGACGCGCTCCCGGCCAGCCTGCGCGAGACCGGCCTCGGCGGTCTCGCCGCCACACCGACCGGCCGGCAGGAGGCCGAGCGGATCACCCGCGCCGAGCACTGAACGCCCCCGTCCCGCAAGCCGAGCCATCGGCGGCGGGGCGGCTTTTTGCGCGAAGGGGCTTGACAGACGGGCAAAATCACGGCAATGTATAGTTATCAACAGAACGAACGACCCGCTCTGCGGGCGGAAAGGCGGAGCCATGGAATACAACAGACCCATTGCGGATATGCTCCCCGGCATGGATGTCGAGGGCTTTTATATTCTGCGCGCGGCGGCGCTCAAGACGACCAACAGCGGCAAGCCGTTTCTCAGCGGCACGATCTGCGACCGCACGGGCAGCATGGAGATCAAGATCTGGGACTACAGCGGCCCCATCGGCGCACGCCCGGAGGACACCGGCCGCGTCGTGAAGATCCGCGGCAGTGTCTCGGAATACCGCGGTGCGCTGCAGATCAGCGTTCACCGCATCCGCATGGCCGAAGCGGCGGACGATTACGACACATCGCTGCTCGTGCCGACGGCGCCCATCGACACGGACGCCGCGCTGGCGGATGTGCAGCGGTTGGTCGCCTCGATCACGGACGCGGATTACCGCAGCGTCGCCGAGACGATGCTGGCGCGGCACCTCGACGCGTTCCGGCGCATTCCGGCCGGGAAGAGCGTGCACCACAGTTTTCTGTCCGGCCTTTTGATGCATACTTACAATATGCTGCGCACGGCGGATTTCCTCGCGGGCCTGTATCCGGAGGTCATTGACCGCAGCCTGCTGCTGGCCGGCACGCTGCTGCACGACTTCGGCAAGGAGCGGGAGTTTGCGTTCTCCGATCTCGGCATCGTGACGGAGTATTCCACGGCCGGACAGCTCCTCGGCCATCTGGTCATGGGGGCGCAGGAGGCCGCGGATGCCGCGCGCGAGCTCGGTATTCCCGAGGAAAAGTCCATGCTGCTGCAGCACCTGCTGCTCTCGCACCACGGCGAGCCGGAGTTCGGCGCGGCCGTGCGGCCCATGTGCGCCGAGGCGGAGCTGCTGTCGTACATCGACCTCATCGACAGCCGCATGGAGATCTATGCGGAAACGCTGCCGACCGTGCCGGCCGGCAGCTTCAGCGCCCGCATTTTTGCGCTGGAAAAAAAGATCTATCATCATAACTGAGGAGTGTGCCCATGCTGACCCTGCCGCCACAAGTGCATACGGCGCTCGACCGCCTCACGGCGGCGGGCTGGGAGGCCTATGTCGTCGGCGGCGCGGTGCGCGACGCACTGCGCGGCAGCCCGGCGGGGGACTGGGACATCACGACCAACGCCGGGCCTGCGCAGGTCGAGCGCGTCTTTGCCGGCGAGCGGCTCATCGAGACGGGGCTCAGGCACGGTACCGTGACCGTCTTGCTCGACGGTCTGCCGCTCGAGATCACGACCTACCGCGTCGACGGGGACTATACCGACCACCGGCGGCCGGACGCCGTGCGCTTTACGCGCAGCCTGCGCGAGGACCTGCTGCGCCGCGATTTCACGATGAACGCGCTGGCTTACAACCCGCAAACGGGGCTGGTGGATATTTGCGGCGGGGCGGAGGACATCACGCGCGGCGTCGTGCGCTGCGTGGGCGAGCCGGACCGCCGCTTTCAGGAGGACGGGCTTCGCATCCTGCGCGCGCTGCGTTTTGCGTCCGTGCTCGGTTTTCAGATCGCGCCGGAGACGGCGGCGGCCATCCACCGCAGCCGCGCACTGCTGCAGTATCTCGCGGCGGAGCGCGTGCGCAGCGAGCTGACGAAGTTGCTCTGCGGGCAGAATGCGGGCGCGGTGCTGCGGGAATTTGCCGATGTGCTGGCCGTCCCCATCCCGGAGCTGCGGCCGATGTTCGGCTTCGAGCAGCACAACCCGCATCACGACCGGGACGTCTGGCAGCACACGGTCGCAGTCGTGGCGCACATCCCGCCGGAGCCGGTGCTGCGCTGGGCGGCACTGCTGCACGATGTTGGCAAGCCGCCGTGCTTCTCGCGCGGGCCGGACGGCGTCGGCCATTTTTACGGCCACGCGGCCAAGAGCGCCGAACTGGCGGACGCTATCCTTATGCGCCTGCGCTTTGACACGGCTGGGCGCACGCGCATCACACAGCTCATCCGCTATCACGACCTGCCCGTACCGCCGGAGCCGAAACCGGTCCGGCGGCTGATGAACAAGCTCGGCGTCGAGACCATGCGGCAGCTCTTCGCGCTGCACATCGCCGATACCTGCGGCCAGTCGGCTATCTGTGCCGGCCGCGTGGAGGTCTACCGGCAGGCGGAGCGCGTGCTTGACGAGCTGCTTGCGGCGGATGCCTGCTTCTCGCTCAAAGATCTTGCGGTCAAAGGGAATGATCTGCTCGCGCTCGGTCTGCGCGGCCGGGCGGTCGGCGCTGCGCTGCAGGCGTGCCTGGACGCGGTCATAGACGAGGTGGTGCCGAACGACAGGGCCGCGCTGCTTGCCTATGCAGCGGAAAATTTGCAACGCTTTGCAAATTCCTGAAACTCAGGACTTGAAAATTGTGGGGTGTTGTTATAAGATGAAGGACATATTTGAATTACATTGTAATAGAATATGCGGAGAACACGGATATGGAACAGATTCGGTCGCGGAAAAATCAATATATCCTGCACCTGCGCGCGCTGGCGAAGGACAATGATGCGCGCCGGGACGCGGGGGAGTACGTCTGCGACGGCGAAAAGCTGCTGCGCGAGGCGCTGCAGTCCGGCGCGGAGGTCACGTCCGTGCTCTGGCGCGATGCGGCGGCGTTCCCGCTGCCGGACGGCATTGTGCAGTACACGGCCGATGCAGAGCTGGCCGCATATGCCTCGCCGCTCATGCACTCGCCGGGCCCGGTCTTTACCGTGCGCATCCCGGTGATGCGCCTGCCGGAGCCGCTGCGTCACGTCATCGTGCTCGAGGGCGTGCAGGATCCCGGCAACGTTGGCACCGTCATCCGCACGGCGAACGCCCTCGGCATGGACACCGTGGTGCTTACTGGTGCGTGTGCCGATCTCTACAGTCCCAAGACCGTGCGCGCCGCGATGGGCGCGCTCTTCCGCCAGCCGGTGCTGACGTGCACGCAGGACGAGCTGGTGCAGCTGCTGCGCGCCAACGGGCTGAAGCTCTACGGCGCGGCGCTGACGGACACGGCGCAGGATCTGCGGCGTGTGCCGCTCTCACCGGCCGCTGTGGCGATCGGCAGCGAGGGCCGCGGCCTGAGCGCGCAGCTGCTCTCGCAGTGCGACGGGCAGATCATCATCCCCATGCAGCCGGGCGCCGAGTCGCTCAATGCGGCGGTGGCCGCGGCGGTCGTCATGTGGGAGATCGCCCGCGCCGGGATGTGAGGAGGCGCGCCGATGTCACAGCTGCAATACTGGGTCTGGCTGTCCATGCGCTTCGGTTTGCGCCCGAAGGTGAAGCTCGCGCTCGTGGAGCATTTCGGCACGCCGCGCGATGTATATTTTGCCACTGAAGCGGACTACCGCGTCCGTGTCCCACTGCGCCCGGAGGAGCTCCGGATGCTGCAGGACAAGGATCTGGGCGATGCCAACCGTGCGCTCGCCATCTGTGACCGGGAGCACATCCGCGTCCTGACGATTCAGGATGCGGTCTATCCGCAGCGCCTGCTGCAGATCTATGACCCGCCGCTGGTGCTCTATGTGCGCGGCACTCTGCCGCAGATCGATGACCGTGCGGCTGTCGCCGTCGTCGGTACGCGCAGCGCAACGCCGTATGGCATGCGCACGGCGCGTAAGTTCGGCTCCGAGATCGTGCGCCATGGCGGTATTCTGCTTTCCGGTCTCACCGCTGGGATCGACCGCTCGGCCGCCGAGGGTGCGCTGCACGCCGGAGGTATCTGCGTGGGCGTGTCCGGCACGGCGATCAATCTGGATTTTGCGGGCGCATGCACGCAGGAGACTGCGCGCTGCGGCGCCGTTGTGAGCGAGTTTGCGCCGAACATGTCCGTGCCGCGTTTCGGCTTCCGGCTGCGCAACCGCATTACGTCCGGTCTCGCCGTAGCGACGGTCGTGGTCGAGGCACCGGAGAAAAGCGGCGCGCTCCTGTTTGCCGACGATGCCGTCATGCAGGGCAGGGAGGTCTTTGCCGTGCCCGGCAATGCGGACTCCCGTGCCTCGGTCGGCAGCAACGCGCTGCTCAAGGACGGCGCCCGTCCGGCTACGTGTGCGTGGGACGTGCTGAGCGATTTTCGCCGCATGTTTCCCGGCACACTGCACGAAAATATTGCGCCTGAGCCCGACATAGCGACACCTGAACCGCCGCCGGAGACGGGCAGCGGCTTTGCGCAGGTGCGCCGCCCGGTCGCGGAGAAAAGGATTGACAAGCCGCAGCCGGAGGCATATATTGACTTGGAAGCGCAGCTGAAGTCGCTCACGACCGAGCAGCTGCAGATCGTCGCGGCGATTGATGCGCCTGGCACCCAGGTGGATCTCATCATCGAAAAGACGCAGCTCCCGGCGAGCAAGGTGCTCGCGGAGCTGACCGTGCTGCAGATCCGCGGCGTGGTCCGGCAGGAGCCGGGCAAACGTTTTTCATTAAATGTACGCGCAGGCACTGCGCAGGAATCATAAGGAGTTGGAGTAGACCCGATGGCAAAAGCAAAAACCGATCTGGTGATCGTCGAGTCTCCGGCGAAGGCCAGAACAATCGAAAAATATCTGGGCAATCACTATCAGGTCGTGGCCTCGATGGGCCACCTGCGTGATCTGCCCAAGAGCACCATGGGCGTGGACATCGACGGCGATTTTACGCCGCAGTACCTGCCAGTGAAGGATCGTGCGGACGTGATCGCCGACCTGAAAAAGCGTGCAAAGTCAGCCGGTACCGTCTATCTCGCGACCGACCCTGACCGCGAGGGAGAGGCTATTTCGTGGCACCTGAAGGAGCTGTTGAATCTGCCGGATGACAAGGCCAAGCGCGTGACGTTCAACGAGATCACGAAAAAGGTCGTCACCGAGAGCATCCAGCACCCGCGCGAGATCGATCAGGATCTGGTCGACGCGCAGCAGGCGCGCCGCATTCTCGACCGCATCGTGGGCTATAAACTCAGCCCGCTGCTCTGGCGCAAGGTCAAGCCCGGCCTGTCCGCCGGCCGCGTGCAGTCGGTGGCCACGCGCATCGTGGTCGACCGTGAAAATGAGATCCGCGCCTTCCAGCCGCAGGAGTACTGGCTGCTTGACGCGCTGCTCGACTGTGGCGCGGGCACGTTCACGGCGCGCTTTTACGGCACGGCCGATAAGAAAATGGACGTTCCGGACGAGACCACGGCCGATAAGATCATTGCCGCCGTGTCGGCCGAGCCGTTCCAGATCGCGAGCGTCAAGCGCGGCGAAAAGCAGCGCAGCCCGTCGCCCCCGTTCATCACCTCGACCCTGCAGCAGGAGGCTTCCCGCCGCCTGGGCATGACGCCGCGGCGCACCATGTCGGTCGCGCAGCAGCTCTATGAGGGCGTGGACATCACCGACCGCGGCACGATCGGCCTCATCACCTATATGCGTACCGATTCGCAGCGCCTGTCCGATGAGGCGCTTGCCGCCGCACAGGCGTTTATCGTCGAGCACTACGGCCCGGAGTATCACCCCGGCAAGCCGCGCACGTATAAGACCAAGGCCGGCGCGCAGGACGCGCACGAGGCCATCCGCCCGACGGACGTCACGCTCACGCCGGATCGCGTGCGCCATGACCTCACGCCGGAGCAGTACCGGCTCTACCGGCTCATCTGGGGCCGCTTCACGGCCTGCCAGATGGCCAACGCCGTGTATGACAACGTCGTCGTAGACGCCGGCAGCGCGGGCTATCTTTTCCGCGCCAACTATTCCGAGCAGAAGTTCGCGGGCTACACCGCCGTGTATGAAGAGGCGAAGGACGAGGAGACGAGCGAGGTGCGCCGCCCGCTGCCGTCGCTCAAGCAGGGCGACGCCGTGGACCTCAAGCAGGTCACGAAAGAGCAGCAGTTCACGCAGCCGCCCGCCCGCTACACGGAGGCGACGCTCATCCGCGCCATGGAGGAGAAGGGCATCGGCCGTCCGTCCACGTATGCGCCGACGATCTCGACCATCCTCAGCCGCAACTATGTCGTCAAGGAGGGACGCTACCTGCGCCCGACGAATCTCGGTATCGTCGTGACTGAGATGATGGAGGAATACTTCCGCAACATCGTCGATCTGAAGTTCACTGCCAACATGGAGACGGATCTCGACAAGATCGAGGCCGGCAAGATGGCGTGGAAGGACGTACTGCGCGAATATTATAAGGACTTTGACGCAAACCTCAACAACGCTGAGATCCAGCTCGAGGGCAAGCACCTCAAGGTGCCGGATGAGGAGTCGGACGAGGTCTGCCCGAACTGTGGGCGCAAGCTCGTGTATAAAAACGGCCGCTTCGGCCGCTTCCTTGCCTGCCCGGGCTATCCGGAGTGCAGCTTCACGATGCCCATCGTGGTCGAGATGCCCGGCAAGTGCCCGGCCTGCGGCGGCCGCCTGCTCAAGCGCACGTCCCGCAAGGGCTTTGCCTATTACGCCTGTGAGCGCGGGCACGATTGCCCGGGACATGGCGAGGGCGAGGGCGGCGAGAACATCCAGGGCTTCATGACCTGGGACGTTCCGACGAAGGATTACTGCCCTGAGTGCGGCAAGACCATGTTCAAGCGCGCCGGCAAGGGAGCCAACAAGCCGTTTTGCATCAACCCCGAGTGCCCGAACTATCTGCCGCCCGACAAGCGCGGCTACAAGCGCAAGCCGAAACCGGCGGACGACGCGGCCGAACCCAAGGCTGAGGCCGAGCTGGAATCCAAGGAGACGAAGCCGGAGACCAAGAAGCCGGCTGCGAAGAAATCCACTGCAAAAAAGCCTGCTGCCAAAAAGCCCGCAGCGAAGAAAACGGCCGCCAAGAAACCGGCCGCAAAAAAGACGACGAAACCCAAGAAGGAAGCATAATTGGAAAGGCGGCCTGACCGGCCGCCTTTTTCGAGGAGGAACGCTATGACCCCAGTGACCGTGATCGGTGCGGGCCTGGCGGGATGCGAGTGCGCGTGGCAGTTGGCCGGGCGCGGCATCCCGGTGCGCCTGATCGAGATGAAACCCAAGAAAATGACCCCCGCGCACGTATCCGAAAACTTTGCCGAGCTCGTCTGCTCCAACTCCCTGCGCAGCGATGAGCTCACAAACGCCGTCGGCCTGCTCAAGGAGGAGCTGCGCCGGCTCGACTCCGTCGTGCTCGCGAGCGCGGATCACAACCGCGTTGCCGCCGGCGGCGCGCTCGCCGTGGACCGCGAGGCGTTCGCGCGCGAGATCACGGAGCGGATCTGCGCGCATCCGAACATCACCGTCGAGCGCGCCGAGGCGGACGCCATCCCGGACGGGGAGGTCGTCATCGCGACCGGCCCGCTCACGAGCGACGCCATGGCCGCTGAGATCCAGCGCCTCTGCCCGGAGTTTGATCTGCATTTTTACGATGCCGTGGCCCCCATCGTCACGCTCGAGAGCGTGGACATGGACAGCGCCTTTTTCGCCAGCCGCTACGACAAGGGCACGGCCGACTATGTCAACTGCCCCATGGATCAGGCGGAGTACACCGCCTTCGTGCAGGAGCTGCGCAATGCAAAGGAAGCGCCCATCCATGGCTTTGACGACGGCGCGGTCTTTGAGGGCTGCATGCCGGTCGAGGTCATGGCCCGCCGCGGGGAGGACACCCTGCGCTACGGCCCGCTCAAGCCGGTCGGCCTGCGCGACCCGCGCACCGGGCGGGACAACTATGCCGTCGTGCAGCTCCGGCGCGACAACGCCGAGGGCACGCTGTATAACATCGTCGGCTTCCAGACGCATCTGACGTTCGGCGAGCAAAAGCGTGTCTTTTCCATGATTCCGGCGCTGCGGAACGCGGAGTTCGTGCGCTACGGCGTCATGCACCGCAACACTTATTTAAATTCTCCGCAGCTGCTCGACCGGTATTACCGCCTCCGGCGAGCCCCGCGCATCCGCTTCGCCGGGCAGATGACCGGTGTTGAGGGCTATGTGGAGTCGTGCGCGTCCGGCGCGCTCGTCGGCATTGAGACGGCCGCGCAGCTGCTCGGCCTGGAGCCTGTCGATTTCCCGCAGGAGACGGCCATCGGCGCGCTGTCCCTGTACATTTCCGGCGGCAGCGTCGGCGATTTTCAACCCATGAACATCAATTTTGGCATCATCACACCGCTGGATCACCGTGTGCGCGGCAAGCGCAACAAGAATGCGGAGATCTCGGCGCGCAGCCTCCAGATCCTGGACGGGCTGAAACAAAAGGAGGTTTTTCATCTATGAGAATTCTTGTGGACGCAATGGGCGGTGATCTCGCCCCGGACGAGATCGTCAAGGGCGCGGTGCACGCGCAGCAGGAGCTGGGCGCGGAGATCGTGCTCGTCGGCCAGCGCGCCGCCATTGAGGCCTGCCTGCGCAACGAACAGGCCAAGCTCGAGATCATCGACGCCAGTGAGGTCATCACCATGGACGACGACCCCAGCACGGCCACCCGCCGCAAGAAGGACGCTTCCATGACGGTCGCGCTCAACATGCTGCGTGACGGCAAGGGCGATGCGGTCGTCTCTGCCGGCAGCACCGGCGCACTGCTCACCGGCGCCACGCTCATCGTCAAGCGCATCCACGGCATCCGCCGCGCGGCGCTGGCCCCCGTGCTGCCAAATGGCGACGCGGGCGTCATGCTCATCGACTGCGGCGCCAACGCCGACTGCACGCCGGAGTATCTGCTGCAGTTTGCCTATATGGGCAGCTATTATGCCCGCACCATGCTCGGCATCGCCGCGCCGCGCGTCGGTCTGCTCAGCAACGGCACCGAGGATCACAAGGGTTCGGAGCTCCAGCATGAGACGTTCCCGCTGCTCAAGGCGGCGGACGCCGCCGGCCGTATCCGTTTTGTCGGCAATGTTGAGGCGTCGCAGGTGTTTAGCGGCGACGTGGACGTCGTCGTCACGGACGGCTTCACCGGCAACGTGCTGCTCAAGGGCATCGAGGGCAGCATCAAGTACATGACGCGCCAGCTCAAGGGCATTTTCATGAAAAACTTCAAGACCAAGATGGCCGCCCTTGCCATCAAGGACGAGTTCCACGCGCTCAAGGCATCGCTCGACCCGAACGAGGTCGGCGGCACGGCCATGCTCGGCATCAGCAAGCCCGTCATCAAGGCGCACGGCTCGTCTGATGCGCGTGCGATCTACAATGCCATCCGTCAGGCGATCGCCTTTGCCGATTCCGGCATCATTGACGACATCACGGCCAATATTTCCTACATGCGTGTGGACAAACACGCGGCGAAGGAGAGCGACTGATGGAGGCGCTGGAGGCCCGTCTGGGCTACACGTTCCGCGACCGGCGGCTGCTGGAGCATGCGCTCATGCACAGCTCCTATGCCAATGAGAACCGCGCACGGGGCTATACCAGCAACGAGCGGCTCGAGTTTCTGGGCGATTCCGTGCTCGGCATGGTCACGGCGACGCGGCTCTATCAGCTCTATCCCGACATGCCGGAGGGGAAGATGAGCCGTCTGCGTGCCGAACTCGTCTGCGAGCAGGCGCTGCATGGCGTGGCGCTTACGCTGCATCTGGGCGACTATATCCGCCTTGGCCACGGGGAGGAGCGCAGCGGCGGCAGAGAGCGGCCGTCCATCCTTGCCGACGCGGTGGAGGCGGTCATCGCCGCCATGTATCTTGACGGCGGGCTCGAGCCTGCGCAGCGCTTTATCCTCACGCACATCCTCAACGGTCTGGCCGAGGGGGAGATCCACCATGTCGAGGACTACAAGACAGAGCTGCAGGAACGCGTGCAGCGCCGCGCCGGACAGACGCTTTCCTATACCGTCTGCGCCGAGAGCGGCCCGGACCACAACAAGACGTTCACCATGGCCGTGCTGCTCAACGGCAGCGAAATCGGCCGCGGCACCGGCCGCACGAAAAAAGAGGCGGAGCAGTCCGCCGCCCGGTGCGCGCTCGAACAGATGACGCAATAACGGCATGCAGCCGCCTGGAACACACAGGCGGCTGCATTTTTTCACATCTGAAAAAATGCGCTCCGGCCGTTGCAAAATGGCATTTTTGGCGGTATACTCTACTTTGTATTACTTTGATTTGATATATCAGCGGCGTCCCTGCACGCGCAGGCGCCGGATATGCGAGGGATTTTGTGTACTTAAAAGCATTGGAGATCCAGGGCTTCAAGTCTTTCCCGGACAAGACGCGCCTGAATTTTGACCAGGAGATCACGGCAATTGTCGGCCCGAACGGGAGCGGCAAGTCGAACATATCGGACGCCATTCTGTGGGTCATGGGCGAGCAGCGCACGAAAACGCTGCGCGGCGGCAAGATGGAGGACGTCATCTTCGGCGGCACGGAAAAGCGCAGCCCCATGGGCTTTGCGCAGGTGTCGCTCATCCTAGACAACAGCACCGGCATCTTCGACACCGAAAACACCGAGGTCATGATCACCCGCCGCTATTACCGGAGCGGCGAGAGCGAATATTATATCAACCGCGAGGCATGCCGCCTGCGCGACATCAATGAGCTGCTCATGGACACAGGCCTCGGGCGCGATGGGTACTCGATCATCGGGCAGGGCCGCATCGCCGAGATCGTCTCCGGCAAGAGCAACGAGCGCCGCGAGATCTTTGAGGAAGCGGCCGGCATCTCGCGCTACCGCTACCGCAAGGAGGAGTCGGAGCGCAAGCTCGCCCGCACGGAGGAAAACCTCCTGCGCATCAACGACAAGGTCGATGAGCTGGAGCTGCAGGTCGAGCCCCTGCGCAAGCAGGCCGAGACGGCGAAGAAGTACCTCCGCCTGCGCGACGAGCTCAAAAGCGCGGAGGTCTCCGTCTGGATGGAGACGCTCGACCGGCTGCACGCGCAGGCCGAGACCGTGAACCGCGATTATCAGACCGCGAAGGAAAACCTTGCCGGCGCACAGCGCGAGCTCGAGCAGCTCTATGCAGCGTCGGAGAACATCGCGCAGAAGATGCGCGAGAAGGATCTGGAGTCCGAGCGCACACGCGAGCAGATCTCCGAGGCTGAGAGTGCCGCCGCCGAGTGCGAGAGCGCCGCGGCCGTCGTGCGCACGAACCTGCAAAACAGCGCCGACAGCATTGCGCGCCTGCGTGTGGAGGTGTCCGAGCAGGCCGACCGTGCCAGCGCCCTGCAGGCGCAAATCGATGCGCAGCAGCGCCGTCTGCAGGAAATCGAGGCGGAAAAGGCGCAGCACGCGCAGGAGATCCGATCCGTGCTAGACGAGATCGACCGCAATGCGGCGTCCTCCGGCGAGGCCGAGCGCGCGTACACGGAGCTGCTCGCCAGAGAGAGCGCGCAGAGCAGCGCGCTGGCCGAGTGCCGCACGCGCATCACGCTCCTGGCCGATAAATCGCAGGAGCTGCTCGATCAGGAAAACGCCGTCGCCACTGCCGCCGCGGAAGCGGCCGAGCATCTGGCGGCATTGGAGGCACAGGCGCAGGAAAAGCAGACCGCACAGCAGCACGCGCGCACCGCGTGCGATGCCCTGCGCGCGGAACAAAGGGAAAAGGCCCAGCGTCTTTCCGCCTGTGAGCAGGCGCTCATAAAACAGCAGGAGCGGCTGTCCGGCCTGACGGTCGACCTGCGCAGCACCGAGTCGCGCATCCATATGCTCACCGAGATGGAAAAGGACTTCGAGGGCTACAACCGCGCGGTCAAGGCTGTCATGCACGCGGCCGAAAAGGGGACGCTGCGCGGCGTGCGCGGCCCGGTCGCAAACCTGATCAAGACCGGCGACCGCTACGCCCTCGCCATCGAGACGGCGCTCGGCGCCGCGGCGCAGAATATCGTCGTCGATACGCAGAGCTGTGGCGCACAGGCCATTGAGCTCCTGCGTCGGCGCGAGACCGGCCGTGCGACGTTCCTGCCGCTCGACACCATCCGCCCCATGCGCTTAAACAGCGTGCCGGATCAGGAGCCGGGCTATGTCGGTGTGGCCGACACGCTCGTCACCTGCGCCGCCGCTTACCGCGATATCGTCAGCAATCTTCTGGGCCGCACCGTCGTGGCCGAGACGATGAAGGATGCCATCGCCATCTCCAAGCGCTATGACCACCGCTACCGCATCGTCACGCTTGACGGGCAGCTCGTCAATGCCGGCGGCTCACTCACCGGCGGCAGCGCCGCCAAGGGCAGCGGCATCCTCTCGCGCGCAAATGAGCTCAAGCGTCTGCGTGCAGCGCTGGATACGCTCACGCTGGAGAAAAAACAGCGCGAGGCCGAGCTTGAGGACGCGCAGGCGGCACGCGACACCGCGCACGCGCAGCTCGACACTGCGCAGGCGCAGCTGGAGCAGGCGGTCGAGACGCTGCACAAGGCGGAGTCCGAGGCGGCGCAGGTCGCGCTGCTGAAAAACGCCGCGCAGGAGACCATCGCGGGGCAGAATGCGTCCATCGACGCCTGCCGCGCGCAGCAGAAGGCAAATCAGGACCGCATCACGGCCGCCCGTGCCGACGCGCTTTCGGCGGAGCAGGCGCTCGCCCGGCTTCGTGCCGAGCGCGATCAGAGTGAGCTCGGCCGCGGCGCGTTTGACCGCCGCCGTCAGGAACTGGCCGACCGGCTGGCCGGCCTGCGGGCGGTGTCGGCGTCTCTGGACGCCGAGCGCGAGACCATCACGCGCACGACGCAGCAGATCCACGACCTCTTTGAGGAAATGACCGGCGACCGCACGGCCCGCCTCGCCCAAATCGAACAGGCAGAAGCCGGCACGCAGCAGCTGCAGCAGACCCTGCAGATGCACGAGCGCCGCCTGGCCGAGCTGCGCCAGCGCGCAGAGACGCTGCGCGGCGAGCTCGCCGCATGCAGCAGCCGCAAGCTGGAGCTGGAGGGTCAGCGCACCCGCACCGACCGCGATGCGCAGGCGCGCAACCGCGACCTGCTGGATATGCAGGGGCTCGTGTCACACTTCGAGCAGAAAAAGCTCTCGGCGGACATGGAGGAAAAGCAGATCCTCGACAAGCTCTGGGACAATTATGAGCTCAGCCGCACGGCGGCCGAGGCGCTGCGCCAGCCGATCGAGAACATGACGAAGGCCAACCGGCAGATCGCCGAACTGCGGCGCAATATCGGCGCACTGGGCACGCCGAACCTCGGCGCGATCGACGAATTCACGCGCGTGAACACGCGCTATACCTTCCTCACCGGCCAGCGGGACGACATTCTCAAGGCCAAGCGCGAGCTGACCGGCATCATCGCCGACGTGACGGGGGAGATGGAGGGCATCTTCACCACGCAGTTTCAGGCGATCGATCAGGCGTTCCGCCAGACGTTTCTGGAGCTGTTCGGCGGCGGCAAGGCCGCGCTCGTGCTCGAGGATCCGGAGCATGTGCTCGACAGCGGCATCGAGATCAAGGTGCAGCCGCCTGGTAAGGCGCTCTCGACGTTGAGCCTGATGTCCGGCGGCGAGATGGCGTTCGTGGCCATCGCGCTCTACTTTGCGATTTTGAAGGTGCGGCCGACGCCGTTTTGCGTCATGGACGAGATCGAGGCTGCACTCGACGAGGCGAACGTTACGCGCTACGTGCAGTACATGCGCCGCCTCGCCAAGAACACGCAGTTTCTCGTCATCACGCACCGCCGCGGTACCATGGAGGAGGCCGATCATCTGTTCGGCGTGACCATGCAGGAAAAAGGCGTATCCCGCGTCATCGAGCTTTCGCTGGATGAAGCGGCTAAAACCATATCGTAACGGAGAAGATAGTTCTATGGGATTTTTTGATAAGATCAAACAGGGCCTGACCAAGACCAAGACGAAGATGGACGCCCAGCTGACCGGTATTTTTGCCGCCTATGAGCCGGGCGACGAGGAATTTTTCGAAGACCTCGAGGAAACGCTCATCCTCGCCGACACCGGCGTGGAAACGACGACCAAGGCCATCGCGCAGCTGCGCAAAGCCATCGAGCTTAAGAAGCTGCGCACCGGCGCCGAGGTGAAAAAAGAGTTCGTGCAGATCCTCACGCGCATCCTCAAGGTGCAGGACACCATGCTCCTGCTTACGACGCAGCCGTCGGTCGTGCTCGTTGTCGGCGTCAATGGCGTCGGCAAGACGACGACGATCGGCAAGCTCGCCGCCCAGCTCAAGAAAGAGGGCAACCGTGTGCTCCTCTCGGCGGCGGATACGTTCCGCGCCGCCGCAGCCGACCAGCTCACCGTCTGGGCGCAGCGTGCGGGTGTGGACATCGTCAAGCATGAAGAGGGCTCCGACCCCGCCGCCGTGGTGTTTGACTCCATTCAGGCGGCGAAGGCCCGCGGCACGGACGTCGTCATCATCGATACCGCCGGCCGCCTGCACAACAAGACAAACCTCATGAACGAGCTCAATAAGATTACCCGCGTCATCCGCCGTGAGCTGCCGGAGGCCGATATTGAAACGCTCATGGTGCTCGATGCCACGACCGGCCAGAACGGCCTCATCCAGGCCAAGCAGTTTCTCGACACGGCCGACCTCACCGGCATCGTGCTCACGAAGCTCGACGGCACGGCCAAGGGCGGCATCGTCTTTGCCATCGCAAATGACCTGCAGCTGCCGGTGAAATACGTTGGCGTCGGCGAGCAGATCGACGACCTGCTCGAGTTCAAGCCCGCGGAATTTGTGGAGGCGCTGCTGTCATGATCCTTGCAAGCAACAACGCACATAAGCTTGAGGAGTTTCGCGCCATCTTTGCGGACATGGGCATTGAGATCATCCCGCAGAGCGCGGCCGGCTGCCACTTCGAGGTGGACGAGACGGGGGAGACCTTCGAGGAAAACGCCTATCTGAAGGCCATCGCCGTGACCCGTGCGACGGGGCAGCCTGCCGTCGCGGACGATTCCGGCCTCATGGTCGATGCGCTCGGCGGCGCGCCCGGCGTGCACTCGGCGCGTTATACCGGCCGGCACGAGGACTCGGACGCTGCGCGCTATACGCTCCTGCTCCATAACCTCGGCGACCGCACCGACCGCACGGCCCGGTTCGTGTCGTGCATCTGCTGCACGTTCCCGAACGGGGATGTCCTGCGCGCACGCGGCACTTGCGAGGGCAGCATCCTGTTCGCCCCGCGCGGGGAAAACGGCTTCGGCTACGACCCCGTGTTCCAGCCGGACGGCTATGCCTGCTCCATGGCGGAACTGCGCCCGGAAGAGAAAAACGCCATTTCCCACCGCGGGAATGCGCTCAAAATCCTGAAAGAAGAATTGAGGAACTACTATGCTGACAAGTAAACAGCGCGCCCAGCTGCGCGGTCTCGCCGCGACGGAGGACACCATTGTCCACATCGGCAAGGGCGGCATCACGGAAAACATCATCACCCAGATGAGCGACGCGCTTAAGGCGCGTGAGCTCGTCAAGGGCCGCGTGCTCGAAAACTCGCTCCTGACCGCGCGCGAGGCGTGCGACCAGCTCGCCGAGGTCTGCCGCGCCGAACCCGTGCAGGTCATCGGCTCGAAGTTCGTGCTCTATAAGCGCAATGAGCAGAAGCCGAAGATCGAGCTCGTGAAAAAGGCGAAAAAATGAAGATCTGCATCTATGGCGGCAGCTTCAACCCGCCACATCTGGGACATACGGCCGCGCTGCGCGCGGTGCGCGCGGCGATCCGGCCGGATCTGACGCTCGTCATCCCGGACCGTATCCCGCCGCACAAGGAGCTCACGGCGGGCAGCCCGGAGCCGGCGGAGCGCCTGCTCATGACGATGCTGGCCTTCTCCGGCGAGCCGGGCGTGGAGGTCTCCGACATGGAGCTGCACCGCTCCGGCAAGAGCTACACGGCCGACACTGTGCGCGAGCTGTGTGCGTGCAATCCGGACGCGGAGCTGTACCTCGTCGTCGGCACGGATATGCTCACGACGTTCGAGGAGTGGCATGATTTTCGGTATCTGCTCGGGCAGGTGACGCTTGTCGCGCTCGCCCGCACGGGCGATGAGCACGCGGAAGTGGAGCGCTTCAGCGCCTACCTGCGCGAGACGTATGGCGCCCGCGTTATCGCCCTGCCGGCCGAGCCGATCCCGGTCACGAGCACGACCGTGCGTGCGCTGCTGCCGCAGCGGCGGGGCAGCGAGTACCTTGCACCCAATGTGTATGCACACATCATCCAGCAGCGGCTCTATGGCGCAAAGCCCGATCTCAACTGGCTGCGCGAGCAGGCTTACCCCATGCTCAAGCCGCGTCGCATCTCCCACGTCTGGGGCTGCGAGCACGAGGCGCGCCGGCTCGCCGAGCGCTGGGGCTGCGACCCGGATGCTGCTGCAGAGGCCGGAATTTTGCACGATTGCACGAAAAAATTAGAGCTATCTGACCAATTGCTATTGTCTGAAAAATATGGTATCATAAACGACACGGTCGAAACGGCCAACACCAAGCTCCTGCACGCCAAAACCGGCGCTGCCGTGGCCAAGGACCGTTTCGGCGTGCCGCTTGAGATAGAAAACGCCATCCGCTGGCACACGACCGGAAAACCCGATATGACCACGCTCGAAAAGGTCCTGTATATGGCCGACTACATTGAGCCGTCGCGGGACTTTGACGGCGTGGACGAGCTGCGGCGGCTCGCTTACACCGATCTTGACGCGGCCATGGTGCTCGGGCTGAAGATGAGCCTCGAGGATCTGGAGGCCGGCGGCATCACACCGCACGAGAACACGGTGCAGGCATTAAACTGGTATCAGGGCAGGGAAAAAGAATATGAAAAGACGACAGAGTGACGATCGCTATCCGGGCGATTACGGCGGATATGACGATCAGGGTTACGACCGTTACGACGGCGGCTATGACGATGGATATGACGACGGCAGCGGCTTTCAGGACGACCCGTTTTCCGAGGCGTCGGCGGCGGTGAATCACCGCGTGCAGGCGCAGCAGTCGCAGGCCAGGCGCCAGAAAAAGAAAAAAGTGCGCATCACGGTCATCGTGGTCGTGGTGCTGGCGCTGCTGATCGGCGAGTTTGCGATCCTGATGAACCACTGGGTCAGCCCGCCGAGTCTGACCGGCGGCCTGAGCGACGGCAATCCGGACGACGGTGTGGATGTCAGCACCGACGGCCGCAAGAAGGGGTGCTACACGTTCCTTATCGCCGGCAAGGACCGCGCGGCCGGCCTGACGGACACTGTGCTCGTCGGTATGCTCGACACGGAGAACAAGTCTCTGAAATTTGTCAGCATCCCGCGTGACACAGCTGTGAATGTGGCCTACCGGCCCAAAAAGATGAACCAGTATTACGCCGCGGCCGAGAACAACGGCAAGGACGGCGTGGAGGCGCTCATCGGCGGCGCGGAGCAGATTCTCGGCTACCGGGTCGACAGTTATGCGCTCTTTGACGTGGAGGTGTTCGTCGAACTCGTTGACGCCATGGGCGGTATCGACTTCGACGTCCCAGTTGATATGGACTATGACGATCCCAGTCAGAACCTGAGCATCCACGTGCAGAAGGGCTATCAGCACCTCAATGGCTATCAGACCATGGGCGTGTTCCGCTTCCGCAACACGTATGCCAACGGCGACATCGGCCGCATCGACGTGCAGCATCAGATGCTCAAGGCCATGATGAGCCAGTTTTTGAAGCTGCACAACATCCCCAACCTCAACAAACTCGTTGACATCTATGAGAAGGAAGTCACCACGAACCTGTCGGCAGGCAACGTGATGTTCTACGTCAAGGAGTTTTTGAAGCTCGATGAAAGCGCCATCTCGTTTGAGACGATTCCGGCCAACTACAACGGCGTGAAAAACGGCATGTCCTACGTGTTCATCCACGTGGACGAGTGGCTGGAGTATCTCAACACCTGGCTCAACCCGTATACAACGGAGATCACGTCCGCGAATGTGGACATTCTCTATGAATCCAATGGGCAGGTCGTGGCCACTTCCGGTACCGTCCAGGGCCCAAACAAATGGTAACGAAAAGGAAGGATGTAGCATTATGATGCCTGCTAACGAGCTCGCTGCGGTCATCGTCAAGGCGCTGGACGCAAAAAAGGGCGAGAACATTCAGCTGCTCAAGACCCGGGAACTGACGACGCTGGCGGACTATTTTGTCATCTGCACGGCCAGCTCCTCGACGCACGTCAAGACGCTGACCGACGCTGTGGAAGCGGCGGCGGACGACGTGGGCGAACCGGTCCTGCGCCGCGAGGGGCACCGCAGCGGCAGCTGGGTCCTGCTCGACTACGGCTGCGTGATCGTGCACGTGTTCCAGGACGAGGCACGCAAGTTTTATGATCTGGAGCGTCTCTGGAGTGACGCGGAGGTCGTGGACATCTCCGACATGCGCGCCTGAGCACCAAAAGAAAACCAACCGGGGCGACGATCGTGCCGCCCCGCAATCTACTTATGATTTTTTGATTTTTCAGAGAGAAGTGAATGCAATGAAGTACGATTTCCAGGCGATCGAGAAAAAATGGCAGGCGCGCTGGGAGGAAGAAAAGCCCTTTGCAGCCGTCACCGGTGACCCGCGGCCGAAGTTTTACGGTTTGATCGAGTTCCCATATCCCTCCGGCCAGGGCCTGCACGTCGGCCACCCGCGTCCGTTCACGGCGATGGACATCATCTGCCGCAAGCGTCGGATGCAGGGCTATAACGTTCTGTTCCCGATCGGCTTTGACGCTTTCGGCCTGCCGACTGAGAACTACGCCATCAAGAATCATATCCACCCGGCCATTGTGACAAAAAACAACATCGCCAACTTTACCAAGCAGCTCAAGATGCTTGGCTACAGCTTTGACTGGGACCGCGCGGTCGATACGACGGATCCGAGCTATTACAAGTGGACGCAGTGGATCTTCCTGCAGATGTATAAGCACGGCCTGGCCTACAAGACCACCATGCCTGTCAACTGGTGCACGAGCTGCAAGTGCGTGCTCGCCAACGAAGAGGTCGTCAACGGTGTCTGCGAGCGCTGCGGCAGCGAGGTTGTGCGCAAGGAGAAAAGCCAGTGGATGCTCGCCATTACGAAGTACGCCCAGCGCCTGATCGACGATCTGGACGATGTGGATTACATCGAGCGCGTCAAGACCCAGCAGCGCAACTGGATCGGCCGCTCCACGGGTGCCGAGATCACGTTCAAGACCAACGTCGGTGACGACATCACCGTCTATACCACCCGCGCTGATACGCTCTTCGGCACGACGTACATGGTCATCTCGCCGGAGCACCCGCTTCTCAAGCAGTGGCAGCCGCACATCGCCAACTGGGACGCCGTGGCCGCCTATCAGGAAGAGGCTGCGCATAAATCCGATTTTGAGCGCGGCGAGCTCAACAAGGAAAAGACCGGCGTCCGTCTTGAGGGCATCGAGGTCATGAATCCCGTGACGCACAAGGCACTGCCCATGTTCGTCTCGGACTACGTTCTCATGGGCTACGGCACCGGCATCGTCATGGGCGTTCCGGGCCACGACCAGCGTGACTGGGAGTTCGCTACGAAGTTCGGCCTGCCGATCGTCGAGGTCGTTGCCGGCGGCGACGTGACGAAGGAAGCCTTCGTCGCCAAGGACGACAGCGCAGTCATGGTCAACTCCGGCTTCCTCAACGGCATGACCGTCAAAGAAGCCATCCCCGCCATGAAGAAGTACGTCGTGGAGCAGGGCATCGGCAAGGAAAAGGTCAACTACAAGCTGCGCGACTGGGTCTTCAGCCGCCAGCGTTACTGGGGCGAGCCGATCCCGCTCGTCAACTGCCCGAAGTGCGGCTGGGTGCCGATCCCGGAGGATCAGCTCCCGCTCGTGCTCCCGCAGGTGGACAGCTATGAGCCCACCGACGACGGCGAGAGCCCGCTGAGCAAGATGACCGACTGGGTCAACACCACCTGTCCGCAGTGCGGCGGCCCCGCCAAGCGCGAGACCGATACCATGCCGCAGTGGGCCGGCTCGAGCTGGTACTTCCTGCGCTATATGGATCCGCACAATGACAAAGCGCTCGCCTCCAAGGAGGCACTGGACTACTGGAGCCCGGTCGACTGGTACAACGGCGGCATGGAGCACACCACGCTCCACCTGCTCTACAGCCGGTTCTGGCACAAGTTTTTGTATGACATCGGCGTCGTGCCGACCAAGGAGCCGTATCAGAAGCGCACAAGCCACGGCATGATCCTCGGCGAGGGCGGCGAGAAGATGTCCAAGTCCCGCGGCAACGTCGTCAACCCCAACGACATCGTCGACCAGTACGGCGCGGACACCATGCGTCTGCACATCATGTTCATCGGCGACTTTGAGAAGGCTGTCACCTGGTCCAACGAGGCCGTCAAGGGCTCGAAGCGCTTCCTCGACCGCGTCTGGAACCTGGCCGAGAGCTGCACGGACGATCTGGCCATTTCGGACAAGAATGAGGCGATCATCCATAAGACCATCAAGAAGGTCACGGAGGACATTGACGAGCTGAAGATGAATACTGCCATCGCGTCCATGATGACCATGGCTAACGAGTTTGCCGCCAACAGCTGCACGAAGGGCGACATGGAGCAGCTGCTGCTCCTGCTCAGCCCGTTTGCACCGCATATCGTCGAGGAGCTCTGGGAGCGGCTGGGCTTTGCCGCCAAATACGGCAGGATGTGCTGCCAGTGCGACTGGCCGAGCTATGACGAGGCCAAGACCGTCGACACGACCGTCACCATGGCTGTGCAGGTGCTCGGCAAGCTCAAAGGCACCGTCACCGTGGCCAAGGACAGCGACCAGCAGGCCGTCGTCGATGCGGCGCTGCAGCTCGATAAGGTCCAGCGCCAGATGGAAGGTATGCAGATCGTGAAGGTCATCCACGTCCCGAACAAACTCGTCAACCTGATTTTGAAGCCGAAGGCCTAACTTCATCTTGACATCTGCGATCATTGCAATTATAATATTAACGCTAAAGCCATGCATGATGGCCCTTGAAGCGCCGCAAGGCGTATTTGGAGGGAGGGAATAAAATGTCTGAAATCTACGTCAAGGAGAATGAGTCTCTGGACAACGCGCTCAAGAGATTTAAGCGCAGCTGTGCCAAGGCTGGCGTCATGTCTGATCTGCGCCGCAAGGAGTACTACCAGAGCCCCAGCGTTCGTCGCCGTAAAAAGTCGGAGGCTGCACGCAAGAACAAGAATAAGCGTTACTACTAATGCAACCAAAAAATCCTGCATCCGAGGATGCAGGATTTTTCTTTGCGCTTTTTCAGCCTTGCTGTGCATACACCGGCAGGTCCACATACGTCGGAGTATGCGCCAGTTCCGGGATTAGCACGTCAACGGCGTCCGTCATGCGCAGCTTGAGCGTGGAGGTGTTGATACACGGGTGGCAGCAGAGGTACGCATCCTTCAGCAGGTCGCGGTCGATGAGCAGGCGCACACGCCCGTCATGGTCATTCATCAGCCCCAGCACGCTCACGGAGCCGGGCGTGATGTCCAGCAGCTCGAGCATATGCTCCGGCGCTGCGAATGACAGCCGCGCACTGCCGATCTGGTGCGAGAGATCCTTCGTGCGAAACGGCTTGTGCCCCGGCATCAGCAGCAGGTAAAATGCCGTCTGCTGCCGGTTCGTGAGAAAGAGATTCTTGCAGATCCCGGCACCGAGCACGTCCTCCACGGCGGCGCAGGCCTCGATCGTGTCGGCAGCGTCGTGATCGGCCCGGTCATAGGTGAGGCCCAGCCGGTCGAGCAGGTCATAGCAGCGCAGCTCCTTGTCCAGCCGCTGCCCGCTTGCTGGGCGGCCGTGATATAAATTCTGGTCAACATACATGGCGGTAACTCCTTAAAAATCGGTCTGCCGCCATTATAGCGGCTTTGGCGTGTGGGTTCAAGTCCCGCATGTCCGGTTGACAGGGCGGTGTGAAACGGGTACAATATACACTGTGAAACTGTGCAGAAAGGAACGTCCCATGGCATATCAGCTCATCGCCGTCGATATGGACGGCACATTGCTCAATTCCAATAAGGAGATCACACCGCGCACGGAGGCTGCCGTTACCGCTGCACTCGCGCGCGGGTATCACGTCGTCATGACGACCGGCCGCTGCTACCGGCAGATCGTGCCGTACATGGCGCAGTTTCCGGCCATGCGCTATGCTATCACGTCCAGCGGTGCCGCCGTGGCTGACTGCGCGCAGGATCGGATCATTTCGGCGCAGGACCTCCCGGCAGATGTCGCGGCGGAGCTTGTCCGCGCGTTCGATGGGCTCGACGGCTTCCCGATCATCTTCTCCAATGGCGAGGCACTCTATCGCCCGGAGCTTCTGAATGATCCGCAGCACTTTGGCATGGACGCCTATGTGGACAATTTCAAATCCCACTGCACGGCCTGTGAGACGATGGAGCAGCGCTTTCTCGCTGCGCCCTATCCGGTGGAGAAGCTGGACTTTTATTTCGTTGATTCTGCCGAGCGCGCCAGGTTTCTCGCGCGCGTGCAGGATGTGCACGCCTGGGTCGTCCCGTGTGAGAGCGCGGGCGTGGAGGTCAACGCCATCGGCGTCGATAAGGGGAGCGGTCTGCAGGCGCTGTGCCGCTGTCTGAATATCCCCATCAGCGCCACGATCGCCATCGGCGATTCGGAAAACGACCGCCCGCTCCTGCGGGACGCCGGTCTGCCGCTCGCGATGGGCAACGCCATCGCGGACGTGAAGGACGCGGCACGGTACGTCATGCCCGACTGTGACCATGACGGTGTGGCCGAGGCGATTGAGCGCTTTCTGCTTGCGCAAAGTTGACCGGGCGCGCGAAGCGTTGTATGATAAAAATGCCCCATTTGCGGGACAGTGTAACAGGAGGCAGTGTCCATGGACAACATTCAGCAGCTGAAACAGTGGATCGACGGCAGCGACCGGATCGTGTTTTTCGGCGGTGCCGGCGTCTCGACCGAGAGCGGCATCCCGGATTTCCGCAGTGTGGATGGCCTGTATAACCAGAAATATGATTATCCGCCCGAGACGATCCTGAGCCACTCCTTCTTCATGGCGCATCCGGAGGAGTACTACAAATTCCACCGTGACAAGCTCGTCGTTGACGGGGCCAGGCCCAACCGCGCCCACCTGCGCCTGGCGGAGCTGGAGCGCGAGGGCAAGCTGCAGGCGGTCATCACGCAGAATATCGACGGTCTGCATCAGGCGGCCGGGAGCAAGAATGTGCTCGAGCTGCATGGCAGCATCCACCGCTGCTACTGCATGCGCTGTGGCCGGCCGTATCCGGCGGAGCGCGTCAATCACGGCACCGGTGTGCCGCACTGTGACTGCGGCGGCATCATCCGGCCGGACATCGTGTTTTATGAGGAGTGCCTGGACGACGATGTCGTGTCCAAGGCAGTCCATTACATCCGCGAGGCGGAGGTGCTCATCGTCGGCGGCACGTCGCTGGCCGTGTACCCCGCAGCCGGACTTTTGAATTACTACCGGGGCAATAAGCTGGTGCTCATCAACCGCAGCGCCACGCCGTATGACGATCAGGCAAATCTCATCATCCATGAGAAGATCGGCGAAGTCTTTGCCCAGGTATAACGGAGGAAACAGGTTTTCATGCGAATTGACGTAATGGGCGTCGGGTTTGACAGCCTGACGATGGACGAAGCGGTCGCGCGTGCGCGCGACCTGATGGCGGAGCGGCGCGCGGCCTATGTCGTCACGCCGAATCCGGAGATTGTGATGCTCTGCCGCGAAGATCCTGCGGCCATGCAGGCCGTGCAGGGAGCGGACCTTGTCCTGCCGGATGGCATCGGCGTGATCTACGGCGCAAAAATTCTCGGCACGCCGCTGCGCGCAAAGCTGCCGGGTATCGACTTTGCCTCGGCGCTGATGGCACAGATGGGGCAGGAGGGCAAGAGCGTGTTCCTGCTCGGCGCCAAGCCCGGCGTCGCGGATGCGGCGGCGGAGAAAATGCGGGAGCGTTTTCCCGGCCTCGTCATCGCCGGGACGAACGACGGCTATTTTCAGGATGATGACCCCGTGGTGGAAAAAATCAACGCCGCGCAGCCGGATCTGCTGCTCGTGTGCCTCGGCGCGCCGAAGCAGGAGCTCTGGATGCAGCGCAACGCACCGCGTCTGCGCGTCGGCCTCATGGCCGGTCTCGGCGGCAGTCTGGACGTGTTCGCCGGCAATGTCAAGCGCGCGCCGAAGTTTTTCCAGAAGCTCGGGCTCGAGTGGTTTTACCGGCTCGTTAAAGAGCCGAAGCGCATCGGCCGCATGATGAAGCTGCCGAAATTCCTGTTTGCGGCTATCGGCTGCAAGCTCCGGGGGAAGAAACGCCATGGCGAAGGGTAAACTGATTGTACTGGAGGGCATTGACGGCAGCGGAAAATCCGCGCAGTACCGCCGCCTGTGCGCTCGTTTTGACGAGATGGGCATGGCCTATCACCACATCGTCTTTCCGCGCTACGACCAGGAGTCGTCGGCGCTCATCCGCATGTATCTCAACGGCGCGTTCGGCGCGCACCCGTCGGATGTCAATGCGTATGCCGCGTCCACGTTCTTTGCGGTCGATCGCTACGCGTCTTACCGCACCGACTGGGGCGAGATCTATGAAAACGGTGGCCTGATTCTCTCAGACCGCTACACGACTTCGAATGCCATCCATCAGGGCTCCAAGCTCCCGGAGGCGGAGCTGCCGGCCTTCTTCGACTGGCTGTACGATCTGGAGTATGGCAAGATGGGCCTGCCGCGTCCGGATCTGGTGCTCTATCTGGATGTCGACCTGCCGACCTCGCTCAAGCGGATGCAGCACCGGCAGGAAAAGCACAACACCAAGGCTGATATTCACGAGCAGGACGTGGCCTATCTGGAAAACTGCCTGCGCATCGGCCGCCTCGCCGCTGCGCACTATGGCTGGACGGTCGTGCCGTTCATGAAAGACGGCGCGGAGCGCGAGCTGGAAGAAAAGCACGAGGAGATCTTCTCCATCATCCGCAGCGCGCTGTGAACATTTCCGGGGAAAAGGATGCCCTGCGCGCGGACCTGCGCGCCCGGCTTTCGCAGAGCGACCCGGCGGAGAACGCCGCGTGCGATGTGCGCATCACGCAGCGGGTGCTCTCGCTGCCGGCGTTTCAGGCGGCGGAGCGGATCTTTGCCTACTGCAGCGTTGTGCCCGAGGTGGACACGCATGCCATCCTTGCGCAGGCACGTCGGCGCGGCAAGACGGTCGCGCTTCCGGTCACGCAGCCGGACGGGCGAATGCAGTTTGCGCGCTACGACGGCGCGCTCGTGCCCGGACGTTTTGGCATCCCGCAGCCGCCGCACAGCGCGCAGATCCTGCTGCCGCAGCCCTGTGATCTGATGCTCATCCCGGCGCTGGCGTATGACCGTACGGGGCGGCGCCTCGGCCGTGGCGGCGGGTACTATGACCGCTTTCTGGCGCATGCGGACTGCTGCACCGTGGGGCTGATTCGTGCGGCGTTTTTGCTCGATGCACTGCCGGCAGAGTGGAACGATGTGCCGGTTTCCGCCGTCATAACCGAGGACGGTGTTTTGCAAACACAGGAAAAACCGGGGCTCCCGGAGGAGCCCCGATCGGTGCCAAGCCGTTAGCAGCCGCAGCCGCAGCCGTTATTATTGTTGTTGTTGTCGCAGCCGCAGTTGCCCCAGCCGCCGCAGCAGAAGAGCAGGATCAGAATGAGAATGATCCAGAGACAGCTATTATTATTTCCGCAGCACATAACCAAAACCCTTTCTCCGCGCAACTGATTTTTGCGTGGCCAGATCCCGCGCGGTGCATGGATCTGGTGCGATGTTTTCCGGCGTAGCCGGAGAAACGGCGCCGTTTCCGTCCGTCGCCTTATCTTATGCCCCTCGGGGCAGGGGGGTTCCTCCGCCGTGTGGGCGGCAGGGACGAATTCCATGTTGACAGGGAGACCGAACCATGTCTGATCACTTTAAGAACTTTGATGAGCTGTTCCGCGACGAGCGGGATTCGTCCCGCCCGCAGCGTCCGGCCCAGCAGCGTCCGGCAGCTGCACAGCCTGCCCGCCGCCGCCCGGCCCAGCAGCGTCCGGTGCAGCCGGAGGGACAGCGTCCCGCACGCCCGGCCCAGCCGCGTCCGGTGCAGCCGGAGGGACAGCGTCCCGCGCGTCCGGCCCAGCCGCATCCGGTGCAGCCGGAGGGGCAGCGTCCCACGCATCCGGCGCAGCCGCGTCCGGTGCAGCCGGAGGGACAACGGCCTGCTCATCCGGCGCGTCCGGATGCTCAGCGGCACACGGCAGCACGTCCGCACGCCGTGCAGCCGGAGGGGCAGCAGCGTCCTGTCCGCCCCCGTCCCGCGCAGCCGCATGCCCAGCCCCGCCCGGAGCAGTCTCGGGATCTGCACGCCGAACAGCCGCAGCGGCCGGTCCGTCCGCGCCCGGAGGGCCAGCAGACGCACGCCGTGCGGCCGCGGCCGGTCTCGCGCCCTGCACCGGAGGCGGAGGTGCAGGCAGAGCCCATCGAGCGCCCCGCGCGTCCGGCAGAACCGGAAGTGCAGCGCCGCGCCGGACGCAGCGGCTGTCTCGGCGGCCTGATCTATTTTGCCTTTGTCGTCAGCATCAGCATCATTCTCGCCTGTGTCGGCTGGATGGCGGCGTCGGACGTGCTCGCGCTCAATAAGGAGCCGGTCACGGCGACGGTCACGCTCGACAAGGCCGAGTTCAAGGACGTCACCATTTCGTACACGGATGCCGAGGGCAACGCCAAGGAGCGCTCCGGCCATCAGGTGAGCGTGGGCTACGTGGCAAAGCAGCTCAAGGATGCCGGTATCATCAAGTACAAGGGCCTCTTTGAGCTCTACTGCAGCGTCTCGCACGCGAAAACGAAGATCGACCCCGGCACGTACGAGCTGAGCACGAACTATGATTACCGTGCCCTCGTCAAAAAGATGCAGGTCGGCTCCGGCGCCATGGTCACGACCAAGGTCACCATTCCCGAGGGCTATACGATGGAGCAGATCTTCCACAAGCTCGAGGATGAAAACGTCTGCTCGTATGACGACCTCATGGACGCGGCAGCCAATTATTCGTATAACTACTCGTTCATCGACCAGAGTATGCAGGGCGATGCCAAGCGCCTTGAGGGCTTCCTGTTCCCGGACACGTATGAGTTCTATCAGGGCATGCAGGCATCGAGCGCCATCAATAAGTTCCTGGAGAACTTCCACGACCGTCTCACGGCCGAGATGCTCGAAAAGGCGGACGAGCGCGGCATGACCATGCAGGAGGTCGTCACGGTTGCATCCATGATCGAGAAGGAAGCGGCCAACGACGATGAGCGCGCCATGATCGCCGCCGTCATCTATAACCGCATCGAAGCGGGCATGCCGCTGCAGATCGACTCGACGATCATGTATGTCCTGCCGGAGCACAAGGATGTGCTCACCGTGGAGGACACGAAGATCGACAGCCCGTACAACACCTATCAGAACAAGGGCCTGCCGCCCACGCCGATCGCGAACCCCGGCCTTGCGTCCATCAAGGCGACGCTCGCGCCGGCGAGCACGCAGGCGCTGTACTACGCGCTCGACGCCGAGTCCGGCACGCACAAGTTCTTCACGAACTACGGCGAGTTCCAGGCGTTCGTGGCCAAACAGAGTTATTCACAATAAGCGGGGTTGATTCATGAACAAACCGGAATTGTTATGCCCTGCCGGAGATCTGGAGCGCCTGCAAATGGCGCTCCATTTCGGTGCAGACGCAGTATATCTGGCCGGTGCGCAGTTCGGCATGCGCGCCGGAGCCGAAAATTTCACGCCGGACGGCATCCGCGCGGCCGTGCAGCTTGCGCACGCGCAGGGCGCCGCCGTGCACGTGACGTGCAACACCCTGCCGCGTGACGATGAGCTGGCGCTGCTGCCGGAATATCTGGAGCTGCTCGACGATGCGGGGGTGGATGCGATCATCGCGGCCGATCTCGGCGTTATTACGCTTGCCAAGCGCTATGCGCCGCACGTCGCGCTGCACGTCAGCACGCAGTTCGGCGTGGTCAATTCGGCGGCGGCCGCGGCGCTGCATGACCTCGGCGCGCAGCGGGTCGTGCTCGCGCGCGAGCTGTCGCTTGCCGAGATCGCCGCCATCCGCGCCCACACGCCGCCCGAGCTGGAGCTCGAGGCGTTTGTGCACGGGGCGATGTGCGTGTCGTTTTCCGGTCGCTGCCTGCTGTCGAACTACCTCACCGGGCGCGATGCCAACCGCGGCCGCTGCGCCCAGCCCTGCCGCTGGAAATACGGCCTCACGGAGTCCAAGCGCCCCGGCCAGGTGTTTGACATCACGGAAGATGAACGGGGGACATACATCTTCAACTCCCGCGACATGTGCATGATCGACCACCTGCCGGAGCTGCTGGCGGCCGGCATCACGAGCCTGAAGATCGAGGGACGCACCAAGAGCGCCTATTACGTCGGCGCGGTCACGAATGCCTACCGCCACGCGCTCGATGATGCCATCGCCGGGCGTCCGCTCGACCCGGTCTGGCAGCGCGAGGTGCTGCAGATCAGCCACCGCCCGTACAGCACCGGGTTCTATTTCGGTCAGCCGGGGCAGTATACGGCAAACTCCGCCTACTTTGCCGGGGCGGAGGTCTGCGCCGTCGTGGAGGGCACCGCGCCCGATGGGCGCGCCGTGCTGACGCAGCGCAACAAGTTTGCCGTCGGCGATACGCTTGAGCTGATTACGAGCACCGATGCGCCTGTGACCTTTACGGCGCAGGACCTGCGTGACGGGGATGGCGAGGCGCTCGAGAGCGTGCCGCACCCGATGCAGCGCTTTACTATGCCGCTGCCGTGCAAGGCAGCGCCTTTGTCGCTTGTGCGGCGGAAATTACCCGCCGAAACGGTTGACATCCGGCTCGAATGTGGTAAAATAAAAGAATCCAGAACATAACGCTTTGATGGAGAAAAGCTGTGCAGCACCCGGTCAGCAGAGAGAAGGGGACGGTGGAAGCCCTTCGGCCGGCAGCATGGCAGCCGCTCCGGAGCGGCCCGGGACGACCGAGACGTCTGTCCGCGTTAAGGACGACTTGAGACGCCGCGTGAGCGGCAATCAGGGTGGTACCGTGAATGCTCAAATGCCTTCGCCCCTGCATATGGGGTGGAGGCATCTTTTTTTGAAAGGAGACGTGTTATGGACTGTCTGCGTTGTCACAGTGAGATGGAGCATCTGGGGCAGGAGTCCCTGCAGCTCGGGCAATACGGTTTTTTGACCGGCCACCTGTCCAACCTCTTTTCCGGTGCGCTGGAGGTCGATATTTATGCCTGCAGGCACTGCGGCAAGCTGGAGTTTTACCGCGCGGACGCGCCCAGCCTTTCCGAGCGGCTGCAAAAAGAGTGAAGCAAGAGAATTTGAATTGGAGGATAGATGATTATGAAACCATATGGTCTGAATGAACTGCGCGAGATGTTCCTGCGCTTTTTCGAGACGAAGGGGCACCTGCGCCTGCCGAGCTTCTCGCTCATCCCGCAGGATGATGCGAGCCTGCTGCTCATCAACTCCGGCATGGCGCCGATGAAGCCCTATTTCAAGGGCGACAAGGAGCCGCCGCGCCACCGTGTCTGCACCTGCCAGAAGTGCATCCGCACCGGCGACATTGAAAACATCGGCAAGACCGCGCGCCACGGCACGTATTTTGAGATGCTCGGCAATTTCTCCTTCGGCGACTACTTCAAGCATGAAGCCATCGCTTGGTCGTGGGAGTTTCTGACGAGCCCGGACTGGGTCGGCCTCGACCCCGAGCGGTTGTATCCGTCCGTGTATGAGAAGGACGACGAGGCGTTCAACATCTGGCGCGACGAGATCGGTATCCCCGAGAGCCGTATCACCCACCTCGGCAAGGAGGATAACTTCTGGGAGCATGGCTCCGGCCCGTGCGGCCCCTGCTCGGAGATCTATTTTGACCGCGGCGAGGAATACGGCTGCGGCAAGCCGGACTGTGCGCCCGGCTGCGACTGCGACCGCTATATGGAGGTCTGGAACAACGTCTTTTCCCAGTTTGACAATGACGGCAACGGCAACTACTCTGACCTCATTCAGAAGAATATCGACACCGGCATGGGCCTTGAGCGTCTGGCCGTTGTCTGCCAGGGAGTGGATTCGCTCTTTGACGTGGACACCGTCATGAACATCACCCACAAGGTCAGTGAGATCACCGGCGCGCACTATGGCGACAGCCATAAGACGGACGTGTCCCTGCGCGTCATCACCGACCACATCCGTGCCTCCGTCATGATGATCTCGGACGGAATCCTGCCGTCGAACGAGGGCCGTGGCTATGTGCTGCGCCGTCTGCTGCGCCGCGCAGCGCGCCACGGAAAGCTCCTCGGCGTCAGCGAGCCGTTCCTGTATCAGGTCGTGGACATGGTCGTACACGAAAACGAGTGCCAGTACCCCGAGCTGCGCGAGAAGCAGGCGTATATTACCCGCGTCATCCGCAACGAGGAGGAGAACTTCGCCAAGACTATCGACGCCGGCATGCACATCTTTTCCGACCTGCTCGCCGAGCATCAGGCCAAGGGCGAGCGTGTGTTCTCCGGTGCGGATGCGTTCAAGCTCTATGATACCTACGGTTTCCCGATCGACCTGACCCGCGAGATGGTGCAGGAGCAGGACATGACCGTGGATGAGGATGCGTTCCAGGACCTCATGGAGCAGCAGCGCGTGCGCGCGAGAAAGGCGCGCGAGGCGCTCGGCGATCTGGCATGGGCCGGTGTTGATCTCGGCCTCGACCCGACGCCGACGCAGTTTACCGGCTATGACCACACGGTCGATCAGGGCACGATCCTGGCCATCGTCTGCGATGGGGAGGTTTGCTCGGAGATCGACGAGGGCAAGCAGGGCGTGCTCGTGCTCGACTGCACGCCGTTTTATGCCGAAATGGGCGGCCAGGTGGCCGACCATGGCGTCATTGAGACCAACGGCGCGCTCTTCCAGGTGACGGACGTCCAGAAGGATAAGGCCGGCAAGTTCCTGCACCACGGCGTGATGCACTCCGGCCATCTGCAGGTCGAGCAGACCGTCACGGCGCGCATCGACACCGACCGCCGCAAGGCGATCATGCGTGCGCACTCGGCCACGCACCTGCTGCAGGCTGCGCTGCGTGAGGTGCTGGGCGACCACGTGCATCAGGCGGGCTCGCTTGTCGAGCCGGATCGTCTGCGCTTTGACCTGACGCATTTCTCGGCCATCACGCCCGAGGAGCTGGAGCGGGTCAATGAGATCGTCGGCGACTGGATCCTCGACGGTATGGACGTTACCGTGTCCGAGATGTCCATGGCACAGGCCAAGGCCAGCGGCGCGACGGCGCTCTTCAGCGAGAAGTACGGCGATGTCGTGCGTGTGGTGAACATGGGCGGCAAGTCCGTTGAGCTCTGCGGCGGCACGCATGTGGATAACACCGCCAAGATCGGCCCGTTCCGCATCACGGGCGAGAGCTCGGTCGCTTCCGGTGTGCGCCGCGTGGAGGCGATCACCGGCAAGGCCTATTTGCGCGAGATGGAGGCCGTCAACCGCCGTATGTACGCGGCGGCCGAGGTGCTGCACGCCAAGCCTGCCGACCTCATTGCGAAGGCGAAGGGCTTCACGGCGGAGCTCAAAGAGGCGCGCCAGAATGTCGAGCGCATGAAAGAGAAAATTCTGCACAGCGACGTCGACCGCTTCCTCTATGCCTCGAAGAACATCGGCGGCATCAAGGTCATCACGACGACGCGCACCGACCTCGATGCCGGTGACCTGCGCAAGCTCGGCGACTTCCTGCGCGATAAGGATCCGGACACGGTCGCGGTGCTCGCGACGGCGACGGAGAGCAAGGTCACGTTCGTGGCCGTCTGCGGCAAGAACGCCGTGGCCAAGGGCATCCGCGCGGGCGATCTTGTGCGCGCCGTGTCGGCGGTCACCGGTGGCAAGGGCGGCGGCAAGCCGGACTCCGCCATGGGCGGCGGCAGCGAGGTGCTGAAGATCGACGATGCGCTGGCTATCGTGGACGATTTTGTGGCGGAAAAACTGGGACTGTAAGGAGGTTTCCATCATGAACGACTGCCTGTTTTGTAAGATCGCGGCGGGGGAGATCCCCTCTACCTGCCTGTACAATGATGACGATGTCTATGCCTTTCGCGACATCAATCCCCAGATGCCGGTGCATTTTCTCGTGATTCCGAAGCAGCACATCGACTCGGTCGCGGCCATCACGGCGGAAAACTCCGCTGTGGTCGCCAAGTGCTTTGAGGTCATCGCGAAGCTCGCCGCGCAGGAGGGACTGACCGGCGGCTACCGCGTCATCTCCAACTGCGGTGACGATGCCGGCCAGACCGTGCATCACCTGCACTTCCACGTCCTCGGCGGCGCGCCGATGGGAGAGAAACTGCTGTAAAGGCAACAAAATTCGGCGGCGGGCCTTGTTCCCGCTGCCGTTTTTGTTTATAATGTCCCCAGAGAAAGAGAGGGAGACGGTGTGCGAAAGCTGGCATACTGCGCAGGCGGATTTTCGGCTGCGATTTTTCTGGCGCACTTTCTGCTGCCGGCGCGTTGGGTGCTGCCCGGTGCGCTTGCGGCGGTCGTGCTCGCACTCGTGACGCTGCTGCTCCCGGGGCAGACGCGCCGCCGGGTCATGGTGGCGCTGCTGTCGGCGGCCATCGGCTTCGGGTGGTACGCTGCGGCCACGGCCATGCGCCTGACACCCGCGCAGAACGTCTCCGGTGATGTGCAGACGGTCACGGCGCGCGTGACGGAGTATCCCGTTGCCTATGAGCGCAGCTATGGTCTGACCGTCGTGCTCACGAGCCCGAATGTGCCCGACTGCAAGGCGCGGCTCTATGTCTCCGATGCGGGCGCAGCCGACCTGCATCCTGGCGACGAGATCACGGCGGACGTGAAGCTCCGTCCATCCACGCTGCGCTACGGGGAGGAGACGGACTCCTATATTTCCAAGGGCATTTACCTCATCGGCAGCGTGCAGGACAAAACGCTCGAACGCACCGGCGTCTGGAGCCGCAGCTGGCTCTACTGGCCGAAAACCGTCGCCCAGTCGCTCAAGGCGAGCGCGCAGACCGCCTTCCCGGCGGATGTGCTGCCGTTTGCGCAGGCGCTCATGCTCGGCAATAAATCCGCGCTCTACGCGCAGGATCTCGACATTCCGCTCAGTACGACCGGCATCATGCACACGGTCGCGGTCTCTGGCCTGCATCTGGCGTTCCTGCTGGGCTTTTTGCGTCTGTTCACCGGCAACCGGCGCACGACGGCCATCATTGGTCTGCCGCTGATGGTCGTGTTCGTCGTCATGGCAGGGTGCAGCCCGTCGGTGCTGCGCGCGGCATTTATGACGGCGCTGCTGCTCTTTGCGCCGCTGCTCGGGCGGGAGAACGATCCGCCGACGTCGCTGCTGACCGCGCTGGCCATATTGCTCGCGGCCAACCCGTTTGCCGCGGCAAGCATCAGTCTGCAGCTCTCGTTTGCGTCCATGGCGGGCCTGTTTTGTGTCTCCGGTGCGCTGCACCGCACGCTTGATGCGCGGCTGCTGCCCACTGATACAAAGCTCTCGCGGCCGCGGCGAAAGATCCGCGCCTTTTTCAGTGCCACAACGGCGAGCTCCGTCGGCGCCATGGTGTTTACCGTGCCGCTTACGGCGCTGCATTTCGGCAATATTTCGCTCATCGCGCCGGTTACAAACCTGCTCATTTTGTGGCTGCTGCCGGCTGCGTTCATCGGCTGCTATCTCGCGGCGCTGCTCGGCCTTGTCTTGGCATGGGGCGGCATGGCCCTTGCATGGGTGACGGCATGGCCGCTGCGCTATATCCTTGCAGTGGCGAAAGTGCTCTCCAAACTCCCGGGCGCGGTGCTTTTCACCGGAAACCGCGTGGTAGTCTGGTGGCTTGTGCTGGTATACGCCATGTTTGGCGCGGCGTGGCTGATCTCCCGCCGGCGCAAGGTACGCTATTGGATTCCAGCTGCATGCAGCGTGCTGGCGCTGTGTGCGGTGCTGACGGTCAATGCCGTGCAGCTGCAGCGCACCTCAACCGTGACGGCGCTCGATGTCAGTCAGGGGCAGAGCATCGTGTTTTCCAGTGGGCGGGCCTGCGCCGTGGTGGACTGCGGCGGCCGTTCCACCGCGGAGGATCCGGGTGACCTTGCGGCGCGCAAGCTGTTCGCGCAGGGGCACCGGAGCCTCGACCTGCTCGTGCTCACGCATCCGCATGACGATCATGTCAACGGCGTGCTGCGCCTGATGCACTGGCTCCCGGTGCGCACACTCGTCATTCCGGCCGCTGCAGACACAACGCAGGCTCCGCTGAGCGACATTCTTGTGCTCGCGGAGGCGAACCACACGGCCGTCGTGCGCGTGGACGCCGAGCGGACGGTCACGGCCGGCGGCATCTCCGTGCACCTGTATCCGGAGCCCTGCGCCGGGCAGGAGGATGGCAGCATGATCGTGCTGGCCTCCATCGGCGATTATGACACGCTCGTGCCCGGAGACGTGGACACGACGGCAGAGGTGAAGTTTCTAAGCTCCTGCACCTATCCCGGCATTGAGCTGCTGCTTGTCGGCCACCACGGCTCCAACCGCTCCACCAGCGACGCGTGGCTCGATGCCGTCGCGCCGGATGCTGCGATCATCTCCGTCGGCTATAATACCTACGGCCATCCGACGAGCGAAACGCTCGAGCGCCTGCAGGCGCACAACATACCGATTTACCGCACCGACCAGATGGGTGACATCACGGTGCATCTCTCGTGAGGAAATGCTATGGCAACAGGAAAAGGGAAAAAGAAGCAGGAAGTACTGGATTATAACGCGCAGGTACGCACGCTGCGCGAGCAGGGGCCGGGACGGCTGTACCTGCTCTGGGGCCGGGAGGATTATCTGCGCGAGCAGTATCTGATAGAGCTCAAAAAGCTCTGTCTGCCCGGCGGGGAGGACGACTTCAGCTACCACCGGTTTGACGGCGCCGAGCTCGACTTTCAGGCGCTGGCGGACGCGGTGGACGCGGTGCCGTTTTTGTCCGAGCGCACGCTCATCGAGGTGCGCGGCTTCGATACGAACAAGTGCCGCGAGGAAGATGCGCAGGCGCTCGTCAAGGTCATCGGCGACCTGCCGGATTACTGCACGCTCGTGTTCGTCATGGGCACGGACTTTGAGCCGGACGGCCGCCTGAAGACGACGAAGGCATTCAAAAAATACGGGCAGCTCATCCAGTTCACCGCGCAGGGGGAGGCTGCACTTGAGAAATGGGTCGGCAAGCGGTTTAAGGCTCACGGAAAAAATATTTCATCCGAGGACGCCTGCCAGCTCATTTTCTTTACCGGCGGGCTGATGAACACCATGATCCCGGAGATCGACAAGATCGCGGCCTATGTGCAGGGTGACACGGTCACGCGCGCGGACATTCTGGCTGTGGCGCACCGGATGCCGGAGGCGGTGGCCTATGAGCTGACCGACCGGCTGGCCGATCAGGACTATGACGGCACCATGCGCATCCTCGCAGACCTCCTCGCCGATAAGGCGAACACGCCGATCTTCCTGCTTGCCGTCATTGGCCAGCAGATGCGCAGGCTCTATGCCGCGCGGCTCGCGCGCCGTGCGGGCCTCGGTACGGGCGATCTGCGCGCGCTGCTCGGCCTGCAGTATGATTTCATCGCGGAAAATCTCCTGCGCTCGGCGCGAAAATTCTCCGGCCGCCAACTCGAGGAGGCGGTGCGCCTGTGCGCGCAGACGGACTTTGCCATGAAAAGTACCGGCGCAGACGATACCGAGCTGCTCAAGGAGCTGCTGCTGCGCATCGCTGTGGGGGGTGCGGCATGATCCGTATCCGCGAGGCCATCATCGTCGAGGGACGGTATGATAAAAACACACTCGCGCAGATTGTGGACGCGCCCATTCTTGAGACGTCCGGCTTCGGCATCTTTCATGACAGGCAGCGGCTGGCGCTGCTGCGCCGTCTGGCCGAAACGCGCGGCATCATCGTCCTCACGGACAGCGACGGGGCGGGCTTTGTCATCCGCAACTATCTGCGCGGGGCGATCGACCCGGCGCAGGTCAAGCACGCGTATATCCCGGACGTGGCCGGCAAGGAGCGGCGCAAGCGCACTGCCTCCAGGGAGGGTAAGCTCGGCGTAGAGGGCATGCGGCCGGAGGTGCTGCTTGAGGCGCTGCGCCGCGCGGGCGCGACCATCGAGGGCGAAGACGCGCCGCCGCCGGGCGCGCGCATCACGAAGGCCGACCTTTACGCCGCCGGGCTCACCGGCGGACAGGACAGCCGCGCTGCCCGGCAGCGGCTGCTCACACAGCTTGACCTGCCCGAGCATCTGAGCACGAACGCACTGCTTGAGGTGCTCAATGCGCTCATGACGCACGAGACGTTCCAGAATCTGTACAAATAGCTGAAAATTCGCTGTATCTGCGGGAGAAAACGCCAGATACGGCGAAATTTTTCGTGCAAATGTGCCGGGGCTGTGGTATAGTACTGTACGGAATTATGTAAAGTAATCGGAAACCAGATATATGGAGGAAGCGACATATGAAATGCCCGTTTTGCGGCTTTGCCGAGAGCAAGGTCATTGATTCCCGCCCGGCCGAAGAGGGCGCGACCATCCGCCGCCGCCGCGAATGCCTCGCCTGCCAGAAGCGCTTTACGACCTATGAGATCATTGAGACGCTGCCGCTCGTTGTCATCAAGCGCGATGGAAGCCGCCAGAGCTTTGACAAGAGCAAGCTCATCAACGGCATGGTGCGCGCCTGCGACAAGCGCAAGGTGCCGCTGCCGGTGCTTGAGAAGATCGCCGACGAGATCGAGCAGGAGCTGCAGAGTGCGCTCGAGCGCGAGATCACGACCGAGCAGGTCGGTGAGATGGTCATGAAGCGTCTCAAGGATGTGGACGAGGTCGCCTATGTGCGTTTTGCCTCGGTTTACCGCCAGTTCAAGGACATTGATACGTTCATGCAGGAGCTGACGAAGCTGCTCAACGACCGCGGCTAAAAAATATTGCCGAGCGTGATGCGCTCCCCGTCGGCGAGGCCCTGAATGCGCACGCGCAGCAGGTCGATGTCTGCCGCAGCGGATGCGTCCCCGGTCTCCACGGTGCGGATGGCCCGACGGAAAGCTTCCGTTACGGCGTCTGTGCTTTCGTGTGGGAGCATACAGTGGGCATAGTCCTCGGCGCCGCTCCAGCAAGCGGCCGCTGCGCGCAGCGTCTCGATCGTGCGCGCCGGGTCTCCGGCGGCGTAGCTTGCCTCCGCCTGCGCCACGGCATCGTCGAGCTGCGTGCACATCCGGTTCAGATACCAGAGGTTCCACGCGCACAGGCCGATAAGCACGAGCAGCAGCGCGCCTGCAAACAGTTCCTTTTTCATCCGAGCTCCTTTGCCGCAAAATAGATCTGCCCGGCGTCGTTCATCATCAGCAGATAGACGTCCTCGATGCACTGTGTGCCGTGCTGCTGCACCTGCTTTTGCAGCCAGCGCTCATCGCGCCCCATGCGCTTGAGATTGTCGCGCAGGATGCGGCCGTTATTGATGAGAATGGAAAAATAACCGGTGTCCTCGGTTTCGATCTGCATCTGCTCGGCTGTGACCGGCTGCTGTGCCGGGGCGAGGATGATGTTGAGCTGACCGTTGGTCTCGAGCACGGCGTATTCCACGCTCGCAATGTCGAGAATGCCCTGATTGCGCAGTTCCTGCGTCAGCTCGTCGAGTGTGAAGCGGTTGCGGTGCATGGCCTGCTGGGCGATGCGGCCGCGCTCGATGATGAAGTTCGGCCGGCCGTAGAGCAGCTTGCGCAGGTGAATGCTCTTGTACGTCAGGCCGGAGAAGATCAGCTCGCAGCAAAACAGCACCAGCAGCGGTATGAGCCCGTAACTCAGCGGCAGGGAAGGGTTTTGCAGCGGGATGGACGCGATGTCCGCAATGAGCACGGCCACCACCAGCTCGGACAGTTCCAGTTCGCCGAGCTGCCGCTTGCCCATGAGGCGCATGGCCACGATGAGCGCAAGAAAAATGATCAGTGTCCGGATGAGAATGATCGCCATGAGATTACCACCTTTCCAGGTTGGTTTAGTTTTTCCGGTTTGTACGGGTTCATACCCGGATAGGAGGTACCCAAGATGAAGTTTACAAAAATGCAGGGCTGCGGCAATGACTATATCTATGTCAACTGCTTCACTGAGACGGTGCCCGACCCGTCGGCTGCGGCCATCCGCCTGTCCGACCGCCACTTCGGCATCGGTGGGGACGGCCTCGTGCTCATCTGCCCGTCAGACGCCGCAGATTTTTGCATGGAGATGTACAATGCAGATGGTTCCCGCTCGGAGATGTGCGGCAACGCCATCCGCTGCGTGGGCAAATATGTCCATGACCGCGGCCTGACGGACAAGACCGAGCTCACGATCGAGACGCGCGCCGGCATCAAGACGCTCTGGCTGAACGTGGTCGACGGCGCGGTCGAGACCGTGCGCGTGTGCATGGGCAGTCCGGAGTTCCGGCCGGAGAAGATCCCGGTCGCGGCGGCGGGGGAGACCTTCCTTGAGCAGCCAATCGACGTGCTGGGCGAGACGTGGATCGTTTCGTCCGTGAACACCGGCAACCCGCACTGCGTCACTTACGTAGACGATGCCATGGCGCTGGATTTTCCGCGCATCGGCCCCGCGTTTGAAAACCACAAGCTATTCCCCGCGCGGGCGAATATCGAGTTTGTCGAGGTCGTGGACGATCACACGCTGCGTGTGCGCGTGTGGGAGCGCGGCAGCGGCGAGACGCTCGCCTGCGGTACGGGCTCCACGGCGGCGCTGGCTGTCACGGCGCGGCTGGGCAAGTGCGGCGACGAGGCGGATGTGATCCTGCGCGGCGGCAAGCTGCACATCGCATGGGACCGGGCGCAGAACCTGCTGTATATGACCGGCCCTGCGGCATTTGTATTTGACGGTACGGTCACGCTCTGAGCGCGGCCGCGATGATGGTATGGGAGGTTACAAACCATGAAAACGATCATCGGAACAAAACAGGATGTTGTAAAAGAGCTGACCGCGCTGGTCGCGGATGTGCTCGCGCGCAAGCCGGAGGCGAACATCGCCGTCTCCGCTGTGGATCTGCCGGCAGAAGTGCTCGATGCGCTTGCTGCCAGTGACATTGCCTTTGACAAGGCGAAGCTCTTTCAGGCGTGCGAATACTGCGGCGCGGCCGGTAAGGGTGCGCACGCGGTCGGTGCGGCGTTTTCGCCCCTCATGGCGGCAAAACCGTTTGCGGCCGTGCACGCGCCGGATCCGGACGCGGACGCTGAGCACGCGGCGGATTACGACGCTGCCATTCAGGCAGCCGGCGGGCTCGATCTGGTGATCCTTGGCCTGGGCGAGCGCGGCCACGTTGCGTTCAACGAGCCGGGCGCCGGTTTTGGTGAGAAGACGCACATCGCCAAGCTCGCGGAAGTGACACGCGCGGCCATCGCTGCAGATTTCGGCACACTTGAGCAGACGCCGAAGCAGGGTATCACAATCGGCATCCATACGATTCTGTGCGCGAAGAAGATCCTGCTCGTCGGCTTTGGCGCGCGCTGTGCGAAAGCCGCCAACGCCACGCTCACAGGCCGCCCGGAGACGTTTATCCCCGCGTCGTTTCTGCAGCTGCACACGGATGTTGAGGTTTATCTTGACTCGGACGCTGCTGCGCAGTTATAATAAACAATTGCCCGCGGCAGTTTGCGGGCGATTATGATCGGAGGAAAGCATCCATGTCCAAATATTTCGGTACTGACGGCTTCCGCGGTGAGGCCAACGAGGGCCTGACGGTGGAACACGCCTACCGGATCGGCCGGTTTCTCGGCTGGTATTACGGCCGGGAGCACAAGTGCGCGGTCGTGATCGGCAAAGATACCCGCAGATCCAGCTATATGTTTGAAAATGCGCTCTCTGCCGGCCTGACGGCCTCCGGCGCAGATGCCTATCTCATGCACGTGACGACGACGCCGAGCGTGTCCTATATCGTCCGTTCGGACGATTTTGACTGCGGCATCATGATCAGCGCGAGCCACAATCCCTATACGGACAACGGCATCAAGCTGCTCAACAGCGCCGGTGAGAAGATGGAGCAGAGCGTCATTGACGAGATCGAGAACTATCTCGACGGCAATCTGGAGATCCCGTTTGCCACGGGTGCGAACATCGGCCGCACGCAGGACTATTCCGCCGGCCGCAACCGCTACATCGGTTATCTTATCAGCCTGTCCACGCACTCGTACAAGGGGATGAAGGTCGGCCTTGACTGCGCCAACGGCAGCACGTGGATGATGGCGAAGAATATCTTTGACGCGCTTGGTGCGGATACGTATGTCATCGGCAATGAGCCCGACGGCACGAACATCAACCGCGACTGCGGCTCGACGCATATCGAAAACCTGCAAAAGTACGTCCGTCTCAACCGGCTGGACGTGGGCTTTGCCTTCGATGGCGACGCTGACCGCTGCCTGGCCGTGGACGAAAACGGCTCGGTCGTCAACGGCGACAAGATCCTCTATGTCTGCGCGCGCAACATGCAGACCGAGGGCCGCTTCGGCAATTCCAAGGTCGTTACGACGGTCATGTCCAACCTCGGCCTGTACAAGGCGCTCGATGAGGCGGGCATCGGCTATGAAAAGACGGCCGTTGGCGACAAATACGTCGCGGAGAACATGCGCGCCAACGGACATCTGATCGGCGGCGAACAGTCCGGGCACATTATTTTCGGCAAATATGCCAATACTGGTGACGGGCTGCTGACGGCCATCAAGCTCATGCAGGTCATGCTTGACCGCAAGAAGACGCTCTCTGAGCTGGCTGCGCCGGTGCGCGAGTATCCGCAGCAGCTCACGAACGTGGAGGTCGACGACAAGGACGCCACGCTCAATGACCCCGCGGTCATTGCGGCGGAGCAGACCGTTACCGAGCGGCTCGGCGACGAGGGACGCATCCTCGTGCGCAAGAGCGGTACGGAGCCGGTGCTGCGCGTCATGGTCGAGGCGGCCACGCACGCGCTGTGTGAGGAAAACGTTGCGTATGTGATCGATGTCATGCAAAAGAGCGGACATCTGATCCGGGTGAGATGATATGATGACGATACAAGACCTGCTCGACCTGAGCAAGACAATTGCGGCCCCGCTGTTTGCGGGCAAGACCTATCCGTGGGAAGCGCTGGCGGACATCGGAGACTTCATTCTTCAGCTCGGCCCGACGCTCCCGGCGGAGGAATACGAGCAGCGCGGCGAAAACATCTGGATCGCGCGCGATGCCAAAATTTTTGACAGCGCCTATATCGCCGGCCCCTGCATCATCGACCATGGCGCGGAGCTGCGCCAGTGTGCCTTCGTGCGCGGCAATGCGATCGTGGGCAAAAACGCCGTCGTCGGCAATTCCTGCGAGCTGAAAAATGTGGTCCTGTTCGACAACGTCCAGACGCCGCATTTTAACTATGTCGGCGATTCCATCCTCGGCTACAAGGCCCACATGGGCGCGGGCTCCATCACATCGAACGTAAAGAGCGACAAGACGCTGGTCGTTATCAAAAACGGCCCCGAGCACATCGAGACCGGCCGCAAGAAGGTCGGCGCCATCCTTGGCGACTATGTCGAGGTCGGCTGCAACAGCGTCCTGAACCCCGGCACGGTCATCGGTCGGCACTCGAACATTTACCCGGTGTCGTGCGTGCGCGGTGTCATCCCGGAGGACAGCATCCTCAAGTCTTCGGGCGAGGTCGTCCACAAGAAATGAAAGCAAAATCCCATCGGTGCAAGCCGATGGGATTTTTTCTGCTGCCCGCGGTCTTACAGCAGGCTGCGGTAGTCCTCGTCCGGCGTCACGCAGTCCGGCGGGAAGAACTCGTCGATGGGGAAGTGGATGCGGCTGAACATCGAGCACGGATCGTCCTCGGTCGAGCCCTGGCACGCTTTGTCCGGCATGCAGTAGTCGTACGCCGGGATGAGCAGCTGCGTGTCGCGCTCAAGGCGGATGATCGAAAACTGCCCCAGCGTCACGTACAGCTTCTTGCCGCAGCAGGTCAGTGAGAGCTCCTCACCCATGGCGTCGAGGATCTTCTGCGGGATGGCGCGCGGCTCCTGCTCGGGCTCCACGGAGCTGCCGCAGTCCACCAGCTTCATGTGCAGAGCGATCGGGTCGACGGATTCGACCACACCGATCGGCAGACCGTTTTCGCACGGGTCGCAGCAGCAGTCGTCGGAGGCGAACACCTTCGCGCTTGCCTGGCTGCCGAAGAGCATGACGCGCTTGTCGAAGATCGCAAGGCCGCACACCGGCTCGCAGCCGGGGAACGTCTCGCCGCGCACGCGGTAGAAGTACGTCACGTCCACCGTGTAGTAGCCTTTGTTGAAGGTGATCTCCTTGACGTGCACATCAGCGCACAACAGCTCGGCGCTGCGCGGGCGCACGCTCAGGGCGCAGTCCAGCTTCGCCTGCGAGCAGGCCGTGGGGTACACCCGCAGGTCCTCGACGCAGTCTTTGTCTCGGCAGGAATCAAATATCTTGCGCGTATGGATACAAACCGCTTCCCGGACGGCGGCGCTGCCCTCGACCGGTCCCGGTACCACTTTGTCTGCCATTTCATAACCTCCTGGCATCAGATTGAAGCACGCTTCAGTAACAGTGTATGCGTGGCGGTTTTCGATGTGCTTCCTTTTGAAAACCCTTTACACAAAACGCTTTCCGCGTTATAATCATATATTATCCCAAGTGGGAGGTGCGCCATGGAAGGCATCGGCTTCATCCACGAAAAACTGGACATTAAGATCCTGATTCTCTACATTTTGAATCATTTACCCGCGGCGGTGGATGCGCAGACGTTGTCCGATCTCGTTTTCTGCGACAACGGCATCGGCTATTTTGACTACTCTGACTGTCTCGCGGAATTGGTGGATACGGCGCACATCACGGAAGAGGGCGGCAAGTACCGCATCACGGAAAAGGGCAGCCGCAACGTCAATGAGGTCGCCAGCAGCCTGCCGTATTCCGTGCGCATGAAGGCCGACCGCGTCACGGAGCCGATCGCCGAGCAGATGCGCCGCGCTGCCATGATCGTCGCGCAGCATACAAACACGCCAGAGGGCGGGTGCAATGTACGCCTCGCGCTCTCGGACGGCATCGGGCAGATCGTCTCCATGCAGCTCCTGGCTGCCGATGAGGCGCAGGCGCGCACAATGGAACACTACTTTAAGGCACACGCGGAGGACGTCTATCAGGCGCTCGTGCGTATGCTCACAGAAAGCGAGGAAAACAAAGCATGAACACCTACATTCCCGAGGGCTATCAGAGCCTGCTCGGCGTTTATGACACGCAGAAGGCCATCGGCCTGCTCAAGCGCCTGTTCGAGGATCAGCTCGCCGCGAATCTGAACCTGTTTCGCGTCTCGGCGCCGCTGTTTCTGGAGGAGTCCAGCGGCCTGAACGATAACCTCAACGGCTATGAGCGTCCGGTCTCGTTCGATATTCTGCAGACCGGCCGGGAGGCGCAGGTCGTCCAGTCGCTTGCCAAGTGGAAGCGCATGGCCCTCTATCGCTATGATTTCTACCCCGGAAAGGGCCTCTATACCGATATGAACGCAATCCGCCGTGACGAGGACGTGCTCGACAATCTGCACTCGGTCTACGTCGATCAGTGGGACTGGGAAAAGGTCATTGAGCGCCGCGACCGGAATCTGGACTATCTCAAGTCCACGGTCATGGACATTGTCGCCGCCGTCTGCGAGACGCAGCGCACCATGCGCGCGATCTATCCGCAGCTTCAGGTGCTGCCGGAGCTGGAGCGCCAGGTGACGTTCATCACCGCGCAGGAGCTCGAGGACCGCTATCCGGATCTGACGCCGAAAGAGCGTGAGCATGCCTTCGTGCGCGAGCACCATACGACGTTCATCATCGGCATCGGCGGCGCGCTGCGCTCCGGCAAGCCGCACGACGGCCGCTCTCCGGACTATGACGACTGGACCATGAACGGCGATATTCTGTTCTGGAACGAGCTGCTCGACTGTGCGTTTGAGCTCTCGTCCATGGGCATCCGTGTCGACCCCGAGAGTCTGGACCGCCAGCTGACCATTGCCGGCTGCGATGACCGCCGCAAGCTTACCTATCACAAGATGCTGCTGGCGGGCGAGCTGCCGCTGACGATTGGCGGCGGCATCGGCCAGTCGCGCCTGTCCATGCTCCTGCTTGGCAAGGCGCACATCGGTGAAGTGCAGGCGTCCGTCTGGGACGATGAGACAACCGCCGCCTGCGAGCGGGCCGGTATCCTGCTGCTGTAAATACGTTCCTATGCATAGGCTCGGAGCCATCGGCTCCGGGCCTTTTGTTGTGCATTTGTGTGTACTTTGTCGAATTAAGATGTGAAACATGGCCGAATGCCCGCACGAAGGCGCCTCAGTGTGCTATACTGTCCCACGCAAAGGAGGGCGGATGATGCAGACGTGGTTTCAAAAATACAGGCATGCACTCTGGTTTCTGCTCTTCGGTGTGCTGTCAGCGTTTTATTTCGTGTCGCAGCACCTCGGGCTGAGGTATCATGTCGTGCATTTGCCGCTCGATGACTGGCTTCCGTTTTGGCCGGGCTTTATCGTGTTTTATATCCTGTGGTATTTTTATGTGCCTGGGTGCATGCTCTGGGCCTGTTTCCGGGTAAAAGATGTGTTTTACCGGCAGGTGGCGGCGCTGTTTTCGGGTGCGTTTGTCTGTGCGGCCGTGTTTGTGCTTTATCCTACGTGTGTGGATTTTCGCCCGAGCGCAGCGGGGCCCGGCTTGGCTCGTGCGCTGTGCCGCCTGATTTATGCCAACGATGCGCCGGTCAACGTGTTTCCGAGCCTGCACTGCTATGAGGCGCTGGTCATGCATCTGGCGACGTTCCGCGTACCGCCGCTGTGTGCGCGCAGTCGGCTGCGTCTGGCGTCCGCCGCGCTGGTCGCTTTGATTTGCCTGTCCACGCTGCTGGTCAAACAGCATTCCGTGGCCGATCTGATTGCAGGATGCATGCTGGCTGTGGTGATGTATCTGCTGACGGATCATATTTTCGACAAAAGGAGGGAACACCATGATCATACGACCATTTGATGCCGGCTTCTTTCTGCTGATGGCAGTCATGATCGGTTCAATCGTGCTGCTCCGGGCGCTGCTGCGCAATCAGCCGCAGCAACGGCGTGAAGTGGTGCTGCTCACGCTGTGCGTGGTCAATATCATCGGCTTTTTCGTTTATAAGGGATTTCTGTCTGCAGATGCGCAGTTTCTGCAGGTGTCCGGGCTTGACAAATTCAACTGGTTCAACGAGCTGCCGCTGCAGCTTTGCAACATCAATATGTTCCTAATCCCGATTGGTATTCTGACGCGTCGGCGCTCCTTGCTCGGGTTTGCCTTTTTTGTCGCGCCGCTTGGTGCGCTCATGGCTCTGGTGTTCCCGGATCCGGCGTTTTCCGGCTATTCGCTGTGGCTGCCGCGCATGCTGGGGTATTACCTCACACACATGCTCATCCTGATTTGTGGGTTCAGCCTGACGACACTTGGATTTTACCGTCCCAGGCCGAAGGATTTGCCAGGCATCACAGGAGCGCTTCTGACGACTGCATTTGCGGCGTTTCTCGTGGATCTGCTGCTGCGGCACACCGTTTGCCCGCAGGCAAACTATTTTTTCGCGTTCGGCCAGGATATCGACATCAGTATTCTGAACCTGCTCTGGAAGTGGATACCGGTGCCGTTTTTGTATGAGCTTCCGGCGCTTGCCATTCTCTTCGTCTATATGGGGCTGGTCTGTCTGGTGTTTTCCAAGCTGGATGTACACCGTGCCCAGCGGGCGGCCGCAGGATAAACGAAAAAGCCTGACGCAGATTCGCGTCAGGCTTTTTCAGGGTTATGGCAGAAAAATACCGCTGCAGATGGGTAGCTGCAGCGGCGGCTGGAGCGGGATACGGGAATCGAACCCGCCTATCCTGCTTGGGAAGCAGGTGTTCTACCAATGAACTAATCCCACATTTTCAATTATTATAACACGGCCGCACGTCGTTTTCAAGTGAAAAATGCAACACCCCTTGACATTCCGCTGCGGGCAACCTATAATAGGCATTCGTGACGTTGGACTTTGTTTGCGGATACTTTTAGGAGTGACGATATGCCGGAAGAAACCCTTCGCGAAAATAAAATGGGCACCATGCCTGAAAATAAGCTCCTGCTGTCCATGGCGGTCCCGATGATGATCTCCATGCTCGTGCAGGCGCTGTATAATATCGTGGACAGCATCTTTGTCTCGCGCATCTGTGAGGATGCACTCACGGCCGTGTCCATGGCGTTCCCGCTGCAGAACATCATCATTTCCATTGCCGTTGGCTTCGGCGTCGGCGTCAATGCGCTGCTGTCGCGCGCGTTGGGGCAGAAAAACGCCGAGCGCGTCAATCAGGTCGCGGTCAACGGTCTGCTGCTGGCGCTGCTGAGCTATCTGCTTGTGCTCGTCGGCGGCCTGATCGGCATTCGCGCCTATATGCGCGCACAGACGGACATCGAGTCCATCGTCGAGTACGGCATTACGTATCTGAATATCTGCGTGCTGTGCTCGTTCGGCGTGTTCTGCGAGATCACGTTTGAGCGCTTTCTGCAGGCGACCGGTCGCACGGTCTATTCCATGATCACACAGCTGACCGGCGCGATCACGAACATCATCCTCGACCCGATCCTCATTTTCGGCCTGCTCGGCTTCCCGAAGATGGGCATTGCCGGCGCCGCCTGGGCAACGGTGATCGGCCAGTGTCTGGGCGCGGTTGTGGCGGTCATCCTCAATCACACCAAGAACCCGGAGGTGCATCTGCGCCTGCGGCACATCCGGCCGAACGGCCGTCTCATGGGTGAGATCACGGCCATCAGCATCCCGTCGATCATCATGAGCTGCATCTCGTCTCTGACGTGCTTTATCATGAACCTGATCCTCATCACGTTCTCGTCCACGGCGGTCGCCGTGTTCGGCGTCTATTTCAAGCTCCAGAGCTTTGTGTTCATGCCGGTGTTCGGGCTGAATAACGGTATGGTGCCGATCATTGCCTATAACTATGGCGCGCAGAAGCCGGAGCGTATCCATAAGACGATCCGCCTCGGCATGGTCTACGCCGTCGCGATCATGATGGTCGGTCTGCTCGTATTCCAGCTCATTCCGAAAGAGCTGCTGCTGATGTTTGACGCCTCGGACGCCATGCTGGAGATCGGCGCGCCCGCACTGCGCATCATGAGTCTGGCGTTCATATTTGCCGGTATCAGCATCGTGGCCGGCTCCTCGTGCCAGGCGTTCGGCTACAGTGTCTACAGCATGCTTATTTCCATCGCGCGCCAGATCGTGGTGCTCATCCCGGCTGCCTACCTGCTGTCTCTGACCGGCGTGCTGCGCAGCATCTGGTTTGCGTTCCCAATCGCGGAGATCTTCTCGCTGATCCTCTCGCTGTTCTTTTTGCGCACCACGCTCAAAAAGACGGGCATGGCACTGCCAAAGGCAAAGTAAATATTGCTTGCATATAGGGCGGCGCCATCCGGCGCCGCCCTTTTTCGCGCCTTTGCACCTGCAAAACCGACCGCACATAAGATGGTGCGGGGCAAATGCCCGATCGAAAAGGAGGAACGACTGTGGACAAATGCAATTTCAAGCAGGGCTCACTTCCGGAGTGCGCGCCGCTGGCGTTGGCGCAGACGCCCATGCAGCAGTCCAGCGAGCCTGCGTATGACAAACGTATGGCGCTGGCACGCGGCACGCTGTTTCCGGGGCTGGATCTGCCGTTTATGAACATGGTCAACAAGCCCGGCGACCTCAGCACGCCGCTGTGCGAGCTGATGGCAATGGATTTTGTCATCCGGGAGCTGAACCTGTATCTCGACACCCATCCGGACGACCGTGAGGCGTTCGAGACACTGCAAAAGTGCATTCGCCTGAGCGCCGAGGGCCGCAAGCGGTACGTGGAGCAGTATGGCCCCATTTCGCTGCGGGATCTGGAAAGCTCGGACATCTATGACTGGCTCAACGCGCCTTGGCCGTGGCAGCAGGAAGGAGAGGGAAAGTAAGCGATGTTTGTCTATGAAAAGAAACTGGAATACCCGATCCGGATCAAAAATTCCAATCCCGCGCTGGCAAAGTTCATCTGCTCGCAGTACGGCGGGCCGGACGGCGAGCTGGGTGCATCCCTGCGCTACCTCAGTCAGCGCTATGCCATGCCGTACCCGGAGCTGTCGGCCATACTCACCGACATCGGTACGGAAGCGGCGGAAGTGGTCCCTGGGCGCGCAGAGCCTCTGCAAATCGGACAAAAAATTTTAGGCATGGTTCATTTTTTTCGTCAAAAGCCAGAAAACTGTGAAAAGGGTTGACAACGGCAGAATTCTGCATTACGATTACGCCATAGAAAAAAATAGAAGAATGCAGTACCTGATAGAGGTTGCGGATCTGATGAGTACCCCGTGATATACGCCGGCAAGCGGTCGCGGGAGAAAGGCTGCTCCGCCGAAGCGGTTTCGTGATTGCCGTCGTGAGCTTGCTGGGACTGCGCTTAACAGGCGCAGGACTGTCACATACCTCGTATGTGGAGCACTATCAACGGTTTTCTTTGTATGCTTGCAAGAGAGCCTGCGATACCATTTCGGGTCGCTGGCTCTCTGTTTTTTTCGAATCACTCTGACAGGAGATGTAGAAAATGCAAGCAAACATCAGAAGAATCGTATCCATCCTCTTGGCCGTCATGTTCTGCGTGGCGTGCTTCACCGGCTGCGGCAGCAGCAACAATGGCGGAAGCGACACGGCCTCTGTCGATGTCCGGAACGCCAAGACCATCGCCGATCTCAAGGGCGCGAAGATTGCGGCGCAGGCGGGCACGTTCCACGCCGACGCCCTGTCCCAGATCCCGGACGTCCAGTCGAGCACCTATCCGGAGTTCGCCGACCTGCTGACTGCCCTCAAGAGCGGCGCGATTGACGGCTACATCGCCGAGGAGCCGACGGCCCTTTCCGTCTGCGGCTCGAACGATGAACTGACTTACCTGCCGTTCAAGAACAACGACACCGGCTTCACCGCAACGGCGGCGGACGTCGGCATCGCCATCGGCCTGAAGAAGGGCAACGCCCTGCGCGACCAGATCAACACCGTTCTGGCCGAGATCACCGAGGAGCAGAGGTCCCAGCTCATGGAGCAGATCGTGACGCTCGCTTCCGGCGGCACGGTCACGGAGTTCGCTGTCCACTGTGACGCTCCGGCCACCACGACCGGCACCCTGAAGATCGGCATGGAGTGCGCTTACGAGCCGTACAACTGGACCGATACCGACGGCAGCTCCTTCGGTGCCGTGCCCATCAGCAGCGAGGGCCAGCAGGGCCTGTACGCCAACGGCTACGATGTCCAGATCGCGCAGTATGTCGCCAACCGTCTGGGCCTGAAGCTCGAGATCTACGCCATGGAGTGGGATTCCCTGATCCCCGCAGTCAACTCCGGCGCCATTGACGCGATCGTCGCCGGCATGAGCCCGACGGCCGAGCGTGCGCAGGAGATTGACTTCACCGATACCTACTACGAATCCAACCTCGTGGTCATCATCCGCAAGTAAACAAACCGACGCAGGCGGCAGGCACTGTGCGCTCGCACGGCGCCTGCCGCTCGTCTTGACAGAAAAACGGAGTAACTATGAGCTTCTTAAACGATGTCCTGAACATCTTCATCAAGTATTACCCCCAGCTGCTGACCGGCGTCGGCAACACGGTGCTCATCGCGCTGACGAGTACGGTGGCCGGCCTTGCACTTGGTCTGCTGACCGGCGTCGTGCGCACGGCGCCGATGTCCAAGAACCCCATCCTGCGCGCGCTGCACAAGCTGCTCAATGCGATCATTGCAATCTATGTCGAGATCTTCCGCGGCACGCCGATGATGGTGCAGTCGATGGTCATTTACTGGGGCTATGCTTTCGCGACCGGCGGCGACACGCTGCCGCTCATCCCGTCCGGCATCCTCATCGTGTCCATCAACACCGGCGCGTACATGGCTGAGATCGTCCGCGGCGGCATCATTTCCATCGACCGCGGTCAGTTCGAGGGCGCGATGTCCATCGGCATGACCCACGCGCAGACCATGTTCAAGGTCATCATCCCGCAGGTCATGCGCAACATCCTGCCGTCCGTCAGCAACGAATTTGTCATCAACATCAAGGACACCTCCGTCCTGAACGTCATCGGCGTGACGGAGCTGTACTACTTTGCCGGCATCATCAAGCGTCAGAATTTCCAGACGTTCCAGACGTATCTCGTCGTCTGCGTACTGTACTTCATCCTCACGTTCACCGTCACGCGTCTGCTGCGCTGGGTCGAGCGGAAGCTGGACGGCAACGAAAACTACACGATCTTCGGCTCGCAGACGGATGTCAACGCCGAGATCCACATCACGAAGGAGGGCTGAGCCGTGGCAGACAATGTGATCGAGCTGGTACATCTGCAAAAGCAGTTCGGCGACCACGCCGTCCTGCGCGACATCAACCTCAGCGTGAAAAAGGGCGAGGTCATGAGCATCATCGGTGCGTCCGGCTCCGGCAAGAGCACGATGCTGCGCTGCATCAATCTGCTCGAGACGCCGTCCTCCGGTCAGGTGCTCTACCACGGGCAGGACATCACGGCCAAGGACTTCAACCTCATCCAGTACCGCACGAAGGTTGGCATGGTGTTCCAGAGCTTCAACCTGTTCAACAACATGTCCGCGCTCAACAACTGCATTGCCGGGCAGGTCTCGGCGCTCAAGCGCAGCCGTAAGGAGGCCGAGGAGACCGCCATGGAGTACCTGACGAAGGTCGGCATGGCGCCGTATATCAACGCGCGGCCGTCCCAGCTCTCCGGCGGGCAGAAGCAGCGTGTGGCCATCGCCCGCGCGCTCGCCATGCAGCCGGAAGTGCTGCTGTTTGACGAGCCGACGAGCGCGCTCGATCCGCAGATGGTCGGTGAAGTGCTTGACGTTATGCGCCGGCTGGCCGAAGAGGGGCTGACGATGATCGTCGTAACGCATGAAATGGCCTTTGCGCGCGATGTCTCCAGCGACGTCGTGTATATGTCCGACGGCGTCATCTGCGAGCAGGGTAAGCCGCATGAGCTTTTTGAAAACCCGCAGAACCCCAAGACGCGTGAGTTTCTGTCGCGCTTTCTTGCACGCTGAATTTGCGCGAAATACATAGTTCAAACAGCGGCGCCTCCGTCAGTTCGGAGGCGCCGCTGTTTCTGCGCGCATAAAGCACCATGTACCCGGGAAATCATGTAGCTTGACTTCGACGTGCGCGCGGTCGTGAATGACCATGCGGTCGAGCAGCTGGGCATAGAACGCTGCGTCCTGTGCCGTGCCGTCGAGCAGAGCTGTCACTTCTGCCTGCAGCGGCCGTATCCGCTCCGGAGAAATCACTGCGTTCAGAGCTGCCGTCACATCGGCGGCAATGCCGGTGCGATCGAGCGGCAGCAGCGCCCAGACCTGCGCCAGGATGTGCACAGCGTCCTCGTTTCGCAGGCTCTCCCCGGTGCAGCCGCGTGTGCGCCCGGCAGCGTCGGTGTGCGGGCGGCCATATTTTGTGGCGGCGTAGCAGCGCCAGGACAGAGCTGCACTGCCGTCGCGCCGTGTCTTGCAGCGGGCAGCGCAGTTTGCGCCGCACACACCGCACCGGAGCTTGCCGGAAAGGGGATAGCGCCGGCTGTGCTTGGGCTGCCCGTCCTGTGATCGTGCGCGCGCTGCCAGGATATGCCCGGCAGCCTCAAACGTGGCGCGCGGAATGATCGGCGTATGGTGATCGCGCAGGACGACATAGGCTTCCTGCCCGCGGTTATATTTCTTCTCATGCGTCAGATAGTCGGGGGTGTAAGTTTTTTTTTGCACCAGATCGCCGCAGTATTTTTCGTTGCGCAGGATGCGCAGGATCACGCTGCTGCGCCACGGCCCGCCGCGTGCGGTCGGCACGCCGGCTTCATTGAGTTCGCGCGCAATGGTATGCGCGCCTTTGCCGTCATTCACAAACCTGCGGAAGATCTCCCGCACGATCTGCGCGCCCGGCTCGTTGACGATCAGCACCCCGCCGCGCACATCATAGCCGAGCAGGTCGCGGCCAAACACGACGCCCTGTTCCATGCGCCGCTTTTGCCCCCATTTGACGCGCTCGGAGGTGCGGCGGCTCTCCTCCTGCGCGATGGAGGCCAAGATTGTCAGCCGCAGTTCGGCGTCCCCGTCGAGCGTATAGAGGTTGTCGTTTAGAAACAGCACGCCGACGCCAAGGCGCTTGAGCTCGCGCGTGTAATAGATGCTGTCAAGCGTGTTGCGTGCAAAGCGGGAGATCTCCTTTGTCACGATCAGGTCGAGCAGCCCCGCATGCGCGCAGACAATCATGCGCTGAAACGCCAGCCGCTTTTTCGTGCTGGTGCCGGAGAGCCCCTCGTCGGCAAAAATGCCTGCCAGCTCCCAGCCAGGCTGCCGAGCGATGTATTCCCGAAAATAGCGCTGCTGGCTCTCGAAGGAGTTTGCCTGATCGTCCCGATCAGTCGAGACGCGGCAGTAGGCAGCCACGCGCAGCGGTTTACCGGTGGAAATCATGGCAGCGGCTGGACGAACAGGGCGGAGCAGCGGCGGTATTCCGCGTCCGTCAGCAGACTGCGTGCCCGCAGCGCCGCAAGTACCGCGTGCTCGATCTGCGGCCTGCAGGCAGCGGCCGCCTTCCGCAGCGTCGTTTCATCCGGATATTTGGTACAGATCCATGTTCGTGCTTGCATTGCGGCACCTCCCGCAAAAGTGTATGCGCGGCAGGAGGCGCGCGAGAACAGAAACGGAACATTTTCGCCGCACCGGCAGGGACTGAGGAACTGGGGCACTTGGAAATGGTCGGCACGATCGTCTATCAGCTGACGCGCAGCATGACACCGGAGCAGATCAAGCAATCCGGCTATGACACGTATTTCGTCGATCATACGGCGGGGGTGTTTCCGCAGTTCGCGTCCGGCACACCGTGGACGGCAGCGACGATCGGTGTGACGGGTGACGTGATCGCGGATCTGTCGGAGGATATGTCGGCCGAGCAGAAGGCCCGCAAGACCTATGACAACATCCTGCGCTTGTGCGATGACCCGGATGTGACGGATGTTATCCGCTTCCTGCGCGAGCGTGAGGTCGTGCACTACCAGCGCTTCGGCGAGGCGCTGCGCCTGGCGACGGAGAAGATGGATCAGAAGAATGTCTATATGACCAATCCCGCGTTCGACCGCACCTGATTCAGGCGCGGATCAGAAAGAGGGGCAGGGCCCGGTGCATTTTCCGGGCTCTGCCGCATTGCGCGCAAAAAACAGCAGACACCCGAAGGTGTCTGCTGCAGATTGATCAGATCAAATTACTTGATCACGGTCCAGCGCTCGGTGACCGGGTGCTTGATGTTCTGGAAGAAGTCGCCCTTAAGATCCTTCAGGGTGTTGAAGTTGACGTCCAGCGTGTAGTCGTGGCTGTTGGTCGCTTCCTGAACAGCGGCGTAATACCAAGCAGAGGTGTCCATGTTGTCGGGCCAGGTCTTCATCTGGTCAGCGACAGCGCCGAAGCTGGTGGTGCCATCGCCAGGCAGACGGCCGATCAGCTTGTTGACGATCGTGATCGCCTGAGCACGGGTCAGCTCGTCCTTCGGTCCGAAGGTGTTGTCGCCCTTGCCCTCGAGGATGCCCATGGCGTACAGCAGGCTGATGTACTTATCAGCGAAGTTGCCGTTGAGATCCTTGAAGATATAGCCGGTGATGGGCTGGTTGACCTCGATCTTGAACAGCTGAGCGATCATGGTCGCGAACTGCTCGCGGGTGATCACGGTGTCCGGAGCAAACTTGCCGTCGCCGGTGCCGACCATAACGCCGGCCTTGGTCATCATGGTGATGGCCTCGTATGCCCAGTGGGTCTTGCTGACGTCGACGAAGGTCTTGCCGTTCTTCTTCGCGTTCTCTGCCTTCGCTTCATCGGTCATGAGCGTGTAGATGATCTGAGCAGCCTGAGCACGGGTGAGCGTGTCGTTCGGGCCGACGTAGCCGTTGTTATAGCCGGCAATATACGCATCATGGTCCGTGTCCTTCAGGCCGATGCGGAACGTCGGGTAAACGGTCACAATGTCGAGATCCGGCAGCTTGCCAACGGAGAGCTGCGGGGCGGACTTATACTGCATGCCGGTGGATGGCTGCGTCCAGGTGGCGGACAGGCTGTAAGCGTTGAGACGATCCTTCTTGGCGAAGACCGCGACACCATAGGTGGCGGCGGCAGTCGCAACGATCTCGTCCTTGTTCTGGTTGTAGAGGACGACCTGAGCACCGGTTGCGAGGGTGCCCCACCGGGTCTTCACGACGACCAGATAGTTGGGCAGGTTGGTGAAAATGTTTCCGAGTGCGTCAGAGATGACGCCGGCGGTCTCCGGAGAATTCTCCTCGACCGAAGCCGCGACGCTTTCCTCGGCTGCGACATCTTCATCGGCTGCAAAAGCCATGACCGACAGCATGCTGAAAATCATGACCGCAGCGAGAAGCACGCAGAGCAGTTTGCGGGACTTTTTCATTGATTCCACTCCTTTGATAAATGTGCATAAGTGCCGTTGTGCCGGATGTCGGGTAACACATGCCGACCCACGTACACTTATGCGTTTAGTATACACTGCGCCCCCTGAAAAGTCAAGCTATGGAAACCGTGCGCGCAAAGCCCGCTGGCGCAAAGATTTGAGAAAACGGCGGTGATTTTCCACACATTTGCCCGAAAAAGTCCCGAAAATGGCCGCAAAAAAGATGAATCACGACTTGCTTGTTGCTTTTTAATAACTTGGTCAGTTAATAGGCGAGCGTCTATTAACGAATTTTTCGCGGGAAAAGAAAATGAAATTCCCTATTGACACACTGGGAAAAACGCGATATAATCCTATTAACCTATAGAGAACGTAGGCGATGAAAAATGCAAAACCGCATTTCCGGACGCCTGTGTATCTGCTGGCACTGTTATACCAGCTGACGCGCAGAGAGCATACAACCAGCGAGACATGAAACATACGCACATACATATTAAAATTATGACACTTAAATGGAGGAACATCTCATGAGCAAGATTTATACATCCGCTGACCAGCTGATCGGAAAAACGCCCCTTCTGGAGCTGACGCATATTGAAAAAGAGCAGCAGCTCGAGGCCCGCATTCTGGCAAAGCTCGAGTACTTCAATCCGGCTGGCTCCGTGAAAGACCGCGTGGCTCTGGCCATGATCCAGGATGCGGAGCAGCGCGGTGCGCTCAAGCCGAACTCCGTGATCATTGAGCCCACGTCCGGCAACACCGGCATTGGCCTGGCGTCCGTCGCCGCGGCCAGAGGTTACCGCATCATTATTGTCATGCCGGAGACCATGAGCGTGGAGCGCCGACAGATCATGAAGGCCTATGGCGCGGAGCTCGTCCTCACGGACGGCGCGCAGGGCATGAAGGGGGCCATCGCGAAGGCCAACGAGCTGGCCGCGCAGATCCCCGACAGCTTTGTCCCCGGCCAGTTTGTCAACCCGGCCAACCCGGCGATCCACCGCACGACGACCGGCCCGGAGATCTGGGAGGATACGGACGGCAATGTGGACATCTTTGTTGCGGGCGTCGGCACCGGCGGTACTGTGACGGGTGTCGGCGAGTACCTGAAGTCCCAGTGCCCGAAGGTCAAGGTCGTGGCCGTGGAGCCGGCGACCTCTCCGGTCCTGAGCGAGGGCCACGCCGGCCCGCATAAGATCCAGGGCATCGGCGCGGGCTTTGTGCCGGATGTGCTCAACACAAAGGTCTATGATGAAATCATCCCGGTCAGCAACGAGGACGCGTTTGCGACCGGCCGCCTGATCGGTCATAAGGAAGGCGTGCTGGTCGGCATTTCCTCCGGCGCTGCCGTCTGGGCGGCAATTGAGCTGGCCAAGCGCCCGGAGAACAAGGGCAAGACCATTGTCGTGCTTCTTCCGGACACCGGCGACCGCTATCTGTCGACGCCGCTGTTTGCAGACTGAGTGCAGACAGGCGTTCGTTCTTCTTTCACATGCAGCGGGAGACACCATTGGGCGTCTCCCGTTGTGCGTTCCGCGGCTGCGCATGGCCAGACAGCAGAACATATCGTCGGCCATCCGCGGCGGCTCGGTCTCGATCCGGTCGCACATGCGGATGTCGGCCGTATAGTCGCCCTGCAGGCGCAGCATCGCTTCTTTTTCCGCCATCTTCAGATGGCCGCAGAAGAATTCGCGTCTTTTTTCCTCATTCCGGCAGACGTTGATGCCGGCGAGGAATGCGCTGATGGCGCCGGCGTTGGCATATCAGCGCCGATGCGCGTCGCCAGCCTTGGCGGTCTCGGTTTTTTCAGGCCGGTCACGAGCTCGCCGCCGATTTCCGGGTGCTCCGTGAGCAGGTCACCGAAATGTCCGGCCGTGCGCGCGTGATTTTTGGCGGTTCTTTTGCGCAGCAAAGACAAAAAGGGATGCAATTTTGCGCCGGATGCGCTATAATAAATGCAAAATGCAGTTATTCAGCAAGAGGGATCATTATGCGAATCGTTATCAAAGTCGGAACTTCTACACTGGCGCACGCGACCGGGCGGCTGAACATTCAGCGCATGGAGCGGCTGTGCAAAGTACTCAGTGATCTGAAAAATGCGGGTCATGAGATCATTCTCGTCTCGTCTGGCGCCATCGGTATGGGCGTCGGCAAGCTCAACCTGCCCGGGCGCCCGGCGGATATGCCTGGCAAGCAGGCGGCCGCCGCCGTCGGCCAGTGCGAGCTGATGTATTTTTATGATAAGCTCTTCGCGGAGTATAATCATATCGTGGCGCAGCTGCTGCTGACCGGCGAGGACATCCGCAGCGAGCAGCGCAGCCGCAATGTGCGCAATACGCTCTCGCGCCTGTTGGAGCTGGGAGCACTGCCGGTCATCAACGAAAATGACGCTGTGGCGACGGATGAGATCGGCGTGGACAACACCATCGGTGAGAACGACAGCCTCTCGGCCATCGTGGCCGCCGCCATCGGTGCGGATCTGCTGATCCTGCTCTCGGACATTGACGGCCTGTATGACAGCGATCCGCACAAGAATCCGGACGCGCATCTCATCGAGACGGTGCCGGTCATTGATGCGCATATTCTCTCACTCGCCGGGGATAAGGGCTCCGCGCTCGCCACCGGCGGCATGGTCACGAAGCTGCACGCTGCGCAGATCGCAACGGCGGCCGGCTGCGAGATGGTCATTGCCAACGGCGAAAAGCCCGAGGTCCTCTATGACATCGTGGACGGTAGACGCGCAGGCACCCGATTCCTGATACCACATTCCTGAGGAGGGACTACTATGACGACTATGGACATTCTCAAGCGGACGAAGTCCGCATGGCCCAGCATCTGCAACGCTGCTGCCGAGGACAAAAACCGCATCCTGTCCGCCATGGCCGACAGCCTGCAGGCGGAGTGCGATGCCATTCTGCGCTGCAATGCCGAGGACATGGACGCTGCACGCGGCCATATCTCGGACGTAATGCTCGACCGGCTCTATCTGGACCGGGGCCGCATCGACGCCATGGCCGACGGTATCCGTGCGACCGTGGCGTTGCCGGATCATACGGGGCGCATCCTCGCGCAGATCGACCACCCCAATGGAATGAAGATCTACAAAAAACAGGTGCCGCTCGGTTTGGTCGCGATCATCTATGAGAGCCGCCCAAACGTCACGTCCGACGCGGCCGCGCTCGCCATCAAGAGCGGCAACGTCTGCATGCTCCGCAGCGGCAAGGAGGCTTTCCACACGGCCAAGGCTATCGTGGCCGCGCTCAAGCAGGGCATCGCGTCCGTGGGCGGCGATCCGGACATCGTCAACATCGTCGAGGATACCAGCCACCAGAGCGCCACGGAGATCATGCAGGCCAAGGGCCTCGTCGACCTGCTCATACCGCGCGGTGGGGCAGGGCTCATCCGTGCCTGCGTGCGGAATGCCACCGTGCCATGCATCGAGACCGGCACCGGCATCTGCCATGTCTATGTGGACAAATATGCCGATCTCGACAAGGCTGCGCGCATCATCGAAAACGCCAAGACCAGCCGCCCCTCGGTCTGCAATGCCGAGGAGGTCTGCCTTGTGCATCGGGCGGTCGCGGCTGAGTTTCTGCCCATGCTCAAGAAGGTGCTGGTCGACGACCGCGCGGCGAAGGGCCTCCCGCCGGTCGAGCTGCGGCTCGATGCGGCAGCGGCACAGATTATCGACGGCACACCCGCATCCGACAAGGACTTTGACACGGAGTATCTGGACTATATCCTCGCCGTCGGCGTGGTCGACAGTCTGGATGCCGCTATCGCGCACGTGCTTGCACACTCGACGCACCATAGCGATGCCATCGTCACCGAGAACGCCGAAAGTGCCGAGCGCTTCATCAATGGCACGGACAGCGCGGCGACGTATGTCAATGTTTCTACTCGCTTTACCGACGGCGGCGAGTTCGGCCTCGGCTGCGAGATGGGCATCTCTACGCAGAAGCTCCACGCCCGCGGCCCCATGGGGCTCGACGAGCTGAGCACCTATAAATATATTATCCGTGGCGACGGACAGATCCGCTGAGGAGGGAAGTGCCATGATGCAGTTTGAAGCCGGTTTCATCGGCGCCGGAAATATGGGCGGCGCGCTGGCGTCCGCCGCGGCACGGCAGGTCACGGGGGAGAAGGTCGCTGTTGCCTGCAGCAGCCCCGCGCACAGCGCGGCGGCGGCCGAGCGGCTGGGCTGTCAGGCGGCCGCACCGGAGGAGATCCTGAGCGGCAGTAAATTCGTATTTCTCGGCGTCAAGCCGCAGATGATCGACGGCGTCGCGCAGTCGCTGGCGTCGCCCATCGCAGCGTCGGAGAGCATCTTTGTGTCCATGCTCGCCGGTGTGCAGCTCGAGCGGCTCACGCATCTGCTCGGCGCGGATAAGAAGATCATCCGCATCCTGCCGAACACCGCCTGTGCCGTGGGGCAGGGCGTGGTGCTCTATTGCGCCAATGGCAATGTCACGGATGCCGATCTTGCGGCGTTTTGTTCGCTCATGGCGGACGCGGGCATCGTCGACCCCATCCCCGAGACGCTCATCGACGCCGGCTGTGCCATCACCGGCTGCGGCCCCGCATTTGCGTATATGTTTATGGAGGCGCTGGCCGACGGCGGCGTCAAGTGCGGCCTGCCGCGCGCGAAAGCCATCCGCTATGCGGCGCAGATGCTTGCTGGCAGCGCGGAGATGGTGCTGCAGTCCGGCAAGCACCCGGAGCAGCTCAAGGACGATGTCTGCAGCCCTGGCGGCAGCACGATCGCCGGTGTGGACGCGCTCGAGCAGCGCGGTTTTCGCGGCAGCTGCATCGCAGCCGTGGACGCGGCGTTTGAAAAGACCCGCCAGCTCGGGTAATTACGGAAAATTGCCCGGCACATGGAAGTGCCGGGCAATTTTGCACCGTATATGCTGCGGATCATTTTATGATCATGGAATTGACGGCATTTTTTCGCTCTGGTATACTCTTGCTCAGAGAATTCCGAGGCGGGACGGTATCGGTTCCCGACCTTCGGCGAAAGGAGAAACATATGAAAAAGCGGATATTCAGCTTCCTTCTGGCTGTGCTCATGCTCGCTGCGCTGCTGCCGACGGCGGCGTTCGCGGACGAGAGCACGCGCAAGGCCGTCCCGGTCACGGGCGGTAATATTTATGTGGATATGGAAAAGGGCGAAGTCGTGGACTGCGATGATACTGTCACGGAGATGATCGTCCCGGAGCAGGTCGATGGCGTCACGATCCAGGCGATCAGCGACAGAGCGTTCCAAGAGCGCAAGAATCTGAAGCGTGTCACGCTTCCGGGCACACTGCAGTCTGTTGGATCCTACACATTTTATAAATGTACCAGACTCAAAGAGGTCACGATTGGTGACGGTGTTCCGTCGGTTGAAAACCATGCTTTTTCCGACTGCAGCAACTTGGAGCGCGTACGTTTGCCGAAAGATATGACGATGATCAGTCAATTTACTTTTTATCATTGCGAAAGATTGAAAGAGGTGAACATTCCGGAGAACGTGACATGGATTGGCAAGAGCGCGTTTTCTGGCTGTTCTTCGCTCAAGAGCATCACGTTCCCGGACAAACTGGAGACGATCGAGCCGTATGCTTTTTCGGACTGCACGTCGCTGCAGGCAATCGAGATCCCGGACAGTGTTATCAGTATCGGCAACGTTGCATTTGAAAACTGCAAAAATGCGCAGACATTGACATTGGGCAATTCGCTGACAGAGCTTGGCGCCGGGGCGTTTTCCGGCTGTGAGAGCCTGACGCGCGTTGTCTATCCGGCCTCTCTGAAGGCGGTCGGTGGCATGAGCGGCTGTAAGAATCTTACCGAAGTCGTGATCCCGGATACGGCGACGGAGATCATGCCGGCGGCTTTCTCCGGCTGCACGCAGCTGCAGGAACTCAAATTGCCTTCCAGCGTAAAAACGATTGGTAGTTATGCTTTTGATAGCTGCGGTATTCAGGAGCTGACGATTCCGGACGGCGTCGAAATATTGGAAAAAGCTGTTATGCAAAGCTGCGCGAATCTGCAGCGTGTCTCGCTTCCGGACAGCATAACGGAGATCGGTGATTTTGCATTTGCCGCATGCAACGCTCTGAAAACGATCAAGCTGCCGAGTAGCCTGAAAACAATTGGATACGGCGCGTTTATGCTCTCTGGCCTGACAGAGCTGACGATTCCGGACGGTGTTACGGCTCTGCCGGATGGTTTGTTTTACCGCTGTAAGAATCTTACGAGCGTAACGATCCCGGGTACTGTAAAGCAGATTAAAAGTAATGACTTTTTCGAGTGCACAGCGTTGACTTCTATCGTTATTCCGGAGGGAGTCGAATGGATTAGTCAGGACGCCTTTTTGAACTGTACCGCATTGGAGACGGTCTGGCTTCCGCTTTCCCTGAAAGCGATTGAAGGGAGCGCGTTCTTTTTCTGCACGAATCTGAAGACAGTGGAATATGCCGGTTCTCAGGACGACTGGGATCAGGTTGCCTTTGATAAATTCAGGAATGAGTCGCTGGTGAATGCGCAGATGCATTTTGCCAACCTGCTCACGGCTGACAAGTTTTCGGACGTGTCCCACAACTGGGCCTATGACGGCATTAATTATTGCTACACGCACCGCCTCATGCGGGGCATCGACAGCGATCGGTTCGCGCCGAAGCTGGCGACGACGCGCGCACAGATCGTGCAGATTCTTTACAACCTTGAGGGCGAGCCAGAGACGAGCGGCTGGTATCCGTTTGTGGATCTGAAGCAGGATTGGTATGTCAATGCGGTGCGCTGGGCTTACACCAAAGGTGTGGTCTCCGGCACATCCGCCACGACGTTTGACCCGGACCTGCCCGTCACGCGCGAGCAGATCGCGGTCATCCTCATGGGCTATGCCGATCAGATCCTCAAGCTGGAGCATACCTGGACACCGGCGGATCTGAGCAGCTACCCGGATGCGGGCAGCGTGTCCGACTGGGCAAAGGACGCGCTTGCAGACGCTGTGGCGCTGGGCTTGATCTCCGGCGCGAGCAACGGTGGCCAGACCTATCTTGACCCGCAGGGCAGCGCGACGCGCGAACAGGTCGCGACGATTCTGATGGAGTTTTGCAAAAACGTTATGAACAAGCAGTGATATGCTTCCCCATGCAAACCGGGCAGAGCCGCAAAAGCGGTTCTGCCCGGTTTGTCTGCTGTGTGCGGTCAACTATTTGCCGCGCCTGCGATGTAGCACTCCTCGGCTTCCTGCTGCGCATGGATCAGCAGTAGCCTTGCCTCCTCATAGTCGTGGGTGTTGATGTGCTCCACGGCGTCGCTCAGGGTGTTGAAGAGGGTGAAGTACAGTTTCTTGAAGTCCATGGTGATCTCCTTTTTGTTCAGCGTATTTGCAGTTTCCGGCGCGTCTTCCGGTCGCTGCGATGCGCAGTTTAACACAGAATGGAGTAGAAACGTGTCGAATGCTGTAGGTGCCGAAAAAACTTCATAAAATTCAAATTTTTTGTCAGGTATTGAACAATCTTTGCGCTAAGCGATGAAAAATTAAGATCCTGCGCTCCATCAGAGAGCGCAGGATCTTTTATCATCAAAATCTTATAGCAGTTTGATCAGGATTGTGACGGCGCCCAGCAGAATCAGCACGATGCCGACAATTCGATTCAGGCGCCGGATCTCACAACGGTTGGCAAATTTTGCGGAGACGACCGCGCCAAGGAGGCACGAGGCAACGACGATCGCCATGGGCAGCGGAAAGAGCTGCGCACCCAGCGAGACATGGCTAACGGCGCCGGTCAGCGCGACGAGCGACATGATCATCGTGCTGGTGCCGACGGCGACTTTCAGATTATAGCCAAGCACCAGCGTAAAAACCGTCAGCATCAGGATGCCGCCGCCGCTGCCGGTAAAGCCGCAGACCCAGCCGATGCCGCAGCCAAGCACCATGGCGAGGATGGTCTTGCCGGTGGATGGGCCGGATGCAGCTCCGGCGCCGTGCCCGCCGGTGATCGGCTTGAGCAGAAACTTGAAGCCGAGAAAGACCGTCGTGAGCATGGAGATGTAGCCAAGGCCGTCCGGCGACTGCTGGCTGAAGAGATAGCCGCAGTAGCTGCCGATGATCGTGCCGAGAAAGGCCGTGACCGTGACGAGACTGCCGCGCTTGAGGTCGATGTTCTTATTTTTGTAGTACGTATATGCCGAGAGCAGACTTGCCAGTACGTCGGACGCCAGCGCCACGGTCACGGCGTCATAGCTGGCCCAGCCGCAGAGGCTGACGAGCACGGGCGTGATGACCACGGCGGCGGACAGACCGGCCAGACCGGTCACAATGCCGGCGCCCAGTCCGGCCAAAATATAAAGGATGCATTGCGCGATGTTCATGGGATCACCTGATGTCGTTTTTTCGTTTCTGAGCCACTTATTATAGGCGCTGCATGAAAATCGTCAAGTCCCTGCGCGCGGAGTTTACATACTGTACAGAATTGCGGGGGAGGGGAGAAACGAAAAAATCCGCCGAAGCATTTTGCTTCAGCGGATTTTGGTCCGAGTGAGAAGATTCGAACTTCCGGCCTCTTGAACCCCATTCAAGCACGCTACCAACTGCGCTACACCCGGATATCGTATTTGCTCAAATAATATAGCATACAGAATACGAAAATGCAAGAGGGAAATGCGACTTTCAGGCAGAAAGTTTTTTGTTGCACTTTTTTGCATCTGTATCAAAAAATCGAATAGATGGATTTCGAAATAGCGATTAATTTTTTAAATAAAATAATTGAAATTTTTTGGCTGATTTGTTAACGTGTTCTTAACACCTATATGGGATGATAGAGTCCCATGCATGCACGGGCATGCAAGACCAACGTGGCAAAATGGAAACAAAACAAAGGAGGAAACATCATGACAGGTAAGAAACTGCAGCGGGTGCTGGCGTGCCTGCTGGCGGTGCTGCTGCTGTCGCAGGTCGGCGCGTTCTCGCCGGCCGTGTTCGCGGCGGATAGCAGCGGCTACACACTGCATGACGGTACGGCTGTTATCCCGGCCGAAACGTCGGCGGGTGATGTGAACCGCATTCTTGCGGCGGCACTGATCGAAGGCTTTGGGCAGATGACCGCTGACGAGCAGAAAGCGATTCTTGACAAGGGCTTTGAGTATTATTGCACGGGTACTTATGGCAACACCGGATTGAATACACACGATGCATGGGGTTCAATCGGCGGCTTTACAAGTACGCATAAGCCGGTTTTTGTTACTTATACGTATACCCACCCCGCGCTGGCAGATAACAAGGATGGTGACTACAAGGTCCGCCTTGCCGGCACGACAGCGGAAGTGACGCTGACGAAGGCGGAGAAGCTCTCTTCGTCCATCACGCTCAAGCAGGGCGCTAGCGTGAAGCTGCCGTACAATGAAGACGGCACGCTGAATGCTGACGCGCTACGCGCGGCCATCTTTGCTCAGGTTGTGGAGAGCACCACGCCCGACCTGAAGGTCAACGACGTGACCATTGAGTACTATGCCACTGCGACGACCGGCTCTCTCGGCGCTCTTGGCCGTGCTTGGGCACCTCTGGAGGGCGGCAAGGTCGACGACCTGAACTATCCCGCCATTTCTGCGGGTGACCAGCAGATCCAGATCAGCTTCAAGGGCGACGATACTTACAAGGCGTCCTCTGAAACGACGACGGTGACCTTCACCGAGCGTGCGGCGTCCAGCATCGTTCTCAAGTCCGGCCAGCAGGTCGCGCTGCCGTATACGGACGCCACGACCGTCGATTTCAACGCGCTGCGTGCAGCCATTCTCCAGCAGATCGTGGACGAGGGGACTACCCCGTCTCTGACGGCAGAGAATACGGAGATCAAGTACTATGCCACTGCGACGACCGGCGCTGCCGTCGGCTTCGGCAAGAACTGGGCTCCTCTGGAGGGCGGCAAGGTCGACGGCCTGAACTACCCTGCCATTTCTGCGGGTGACCAGCAGATCCAGATCAGCTTCAAGGGCGACGATGCTTACAAGGCGTCCTCTGCCACGACGACGGTGACCTTCACCGAGCGCCCGGGCATCGAAGCGGCGTCGAAGGAAAACCCGACGTTCCAGCTCGACTTCACCGCCGACGGCGAGGCGATCTACGACAACATCCGGCAGCAGGTCTGGGATGCGGTCGTTGTGAGCACGAACCCGACTCTGACCGTGGATGATGTGACCATCGAGTATTATGCTACGGCTGAGAGCGGATCTTTTGTCGGCGCCGGCAAAGCATGGATGCCACTGGAAGGCGGCACAAAAGATTTGCTGACCTATCCCGCCATCGGTGAAGGTACGCAGGAAGTGCGCATCACCTGGGGCGGCAGCAAAGACAACGCCGCCTGGCAGTGGCAAGGGAATGTGGCCGTCACCGGCCGCGCGGACGCACCGTTCCGGCTCAAAGAGGGTGTGACCGAGGGCATGACGGTCGCGATGGTCTACAATCGCGATCAGAGCATCAACTATGAGGCGACCGCGCAGGCCCTGCGCGATGCGCTGCTTGAGAGCACGGCTCCGAATATCTCTATCGACGACGTGACGGTGCAGTACAACGCCGGTATCAAAAATTATCAGCCCTTGAATTATAGCCCGACGGGCAGCGACTTTATTGACCAGTTTGTTAAATTTGGTCTCGGATCACAGACCATCCACTTCGCGTGGAACGGCAATGCCGACTACAAGCCGCTCAAGCTGGATGACGTCAAGGTCAATATGGAGGATCATCGTATCGCCAGCGCGGTCGTGCTCAAATCCGGCGCTTCCATCACCTACAACATGGACGCCAATGCCATGCTGCAGGCGATCTTTGAAAACCTCATCGACTGGGACGCCTCCAAGCTGCCCGAAAAGGGCACGCTGAGCGTGGCTGACTTCACGATTGAGTACTATGGTGAAAATGTGCTCGGCGAGGAAGACGGCGGCATCAGCGGCGGTGTTCCGAACTGGGCACCGGTTGCCGGTGGCACGGTGAACCTGCTGACCTACCCCCAGATGGGCGCCGGCGAGAACCAAAAGGTCCGCGTGAGCTACAGCGGCAATGGCGAGTATCGTCCCTGCAAGAACGTGGAGGGCACCCTCACGGTCAACAAGGCGAAAGTCTCCGTTAAGGTGCACTCGACGAGCATCTACGCCGACGAGGCCAAAGATAAGCTGGGTGAGGGCTTTGTCACCACCGACCCTGCCGATAAGTTTGACATCTACACCATCTACGGCGGCATGACCAGCGATGTGACCGGCAGCGTGTTCGTGCAGCTGCCCGAGCGCATGACAAAGGGAACGATCATCAAGCTCATTGACCAGACGCTCAAAGGCCTCGACCAGAAGACGCTCACGGAGATGATGCAGCAGGGCACGACGGTCGGCGAGCTGCGCAAGCTCTTGAGTGACATCGTCGGCAAGGGCGACAAGCTGCCGCAGCCTGTGAAGGATTTGCTCAAGAAGGTCGGCATTGATATTGACACGCTCGTCAAGCTCAACGAGGCGCTCAACAAGTTCCCCGGCCTGCTTGACAATGTCCGCGTGGCCTTCGGCACGCCGGATCAGGCGGGCATCTACACCGTTTACGCGATCACGAACAACAAGAACTACGAGACCGGCTTCGGTATGGGTGCACTCGTTGTGAAAAAGCACTACTCCGGCGTGAAGCTGCAGTGGAACCAGACTATTCCCAACGGCAAGCTGACCGCTGAGGAAGCGAAGAGTTTTGACTTCGGCGTGACGCTGATGTATGACGGTAATCCCGCTAAAAAGCAGACGAATGTGCACTACCTGTACTCCGGCTTCACCAGCAAGTGGCGCCCGTATTCCAGCACCACGACGCCCCCGACTGAGCCCGGCCGCTATGTTGTGACGGTCGTAACTCTGGGCGGCAACTATCAGGCAGCGCCCATCACGCGCGCTTTCCAGATCACAAAGTAATTTTTCCGCGTGTGTCTCCCGGGTGATTTCTGCCCGGGAGACATTTTCACGCCCGGGAAAACCGGCCGCGGCGGAAAAATGAAAAACGCCGAAAATTTTTTCAAAAATTACTTGACACCGGTCGATTCGTCTGGTATATTAAACAAGCGCTGAGGCGACGAGGCCGAGTAGTTCAGTCGGTTAGAACGCTAGCCTGTCACGCTAGAGGTCGAGGGTTCAAGTCCCTTCTCGGTCGCCACCCGCGGGGCGAAAGCTCCGCGGGCTTTGTATGCTGCTATAGCTCAGTCGGTAGAGCGCATCCTTGGTAAGGATGAGGTCCCCGGTCCGAATCCGGGTAGCAGCTCCAAAAAAACCTGTAACCGTAACGGTTACAGGTTTTTTGTTATTCCGTTTTCTCCAAATAGGCCAGCGCCTGCAGATAGATGTCCTTTTTCGCGGGCACAGCGCCGTCGATCCGCCGAGTGTCGAGGTTGTGCCGCAGGTCGGCACACTTGACCCTGCGTGCGATCGGATTTTTCGCCAGCGCCTGCACGTAGTCCATATAGGGCACGCCCTCGGCGTGCGTCAGCAGCCGGAGTGCATCGAGCACGGATGCGGGAAAACCGGCGCGCTCCAGATCCGCGAAGGAATACACATCCCCGTGATCCTCAATCACGTCGTGCAGCAGCGCCACGCACGTTGATGCTTCGTCGTCCATCTGCGTGGCGAGATAAAACGGGTGGAACACGTAGGGGTAGCCGCCCTTGTCGAGGTCGTCCTTGTGCGCCTGAAACAGGATGGTGCACGCTGTTTTTACGAGCTGCGAGTAGTACATATGCCAAGCCTCCGTATGACGAATATCGGCGGTGCACGTCGTATATCGATTATAGCAGGTGCGTACCCGCTGCGCAACGGCACTTTGCAGCATATAGCAAGACCCCGCCGTTCGGCGGGGTCTTGCAATTGCGAGTGAGCCTGTAAGCCGGGTTCTGTAATCGACAGCCATCTATCTAGACGCACCGTTGCCGGTGCGTTCCAGCCACCTCCATGGGACGGCCGGGCCAGCCGTATGTCCCTCCGCGGTGTTGCTCCGGATAGAGTTTACAGCGCCGCACTGTCTCCAGCCGGCGAGTGAGCTCTTACCTCACTTTTCCACCCTTACCCGATCGCTCGGGCGGTATCTTTCTGTTGCACTTGTCCGAGGGTCGCCCCTGGCGGGTGTTACCCGTTATCCTTGCCCTGCGGAGCCCGGACTTTCCTCACGCACAGCCTTTCGGCTCGTGCCCGCGGCTGTCCGGCTCACTCGCCCGACTATTTTACACATCCTGCCGCAGTACGTCAAGCGCTGCGGCGATTTATTTTCTTGTAATCGCGTCAAATGGGCGGTATAATCGCTTATAAGATTCTTTTTCTTCAAAAGGAGTGTCAGCATGACCTTTTCGGATTATATCGACTACCTGCGCGACAAGCGCATCGGCGTCATCGGCTTCGGCGTGAGCAATCAGCCGCTCGTGCGCGTGCTGCTGCGCAGCGGCTGCGACGTGACGGTGTGCGACCGGCGCGAGCGCGCGCAGCTTGGTGCGGCCGGGGACGAGGCCGCGGCGCAGGGCGCGAAGTTTGCACTTGGCGCGGACTATCTCGAGCATCTGGACTTTGATGTCATCTTCCGCACGCCGGGCGTGCTGCCGATCGTGCCGCAGCTGCGCAAGGCTGCGCAAAACGGCGCGATCCTCACCTCCGAGATGGAGGCATTCTGCAACCTCTGTCCGTGCCGTATCCTTGCCATCACTGGCAGCGACGGCAAAACCACGACCTCGACCATCACGGCTGAGCTCCTGCGCGCGCAGGGGCACACCGTGCACCTCGGCGGCAACATCGGCACGCCGCTCTTTGATCGTATCCCGGACATCCGGCCGGAGGATTTTGCCGTGCTCGAGCTCAGCAGCTTCCAGCTGCACAGCATGCACTGCGCGCCCGATGTGGCCATCATCACGAACATTTCGCCGAACCATCTGGATGTGCATCCGGATTTTGAGGACTATGTGTCAGCCAAGTGCAGCATTTACCGTGGTCAGCGGCCGGACGGCGTACTTGTGCTCAACGCGAAGGATGCCCACACCCCGCGTTTCGCAGCCGAGGCGCCGGGGCACGTGCGCTATTTCAGCAGCATCGGCCCGGTGAAAAACGGTGTCTATTGCGCAGACGACGTCATTTACCGCGCGCATGACGGCGTGGCGGAGAAGATCCTGAATGCTGACGAGATCCGCATCCCCGGTGCGCACAACGTGGAAAACTATATGGCGGCCTTTGCCGCGACCGACGGTCTGGTTGGTAATGCGGCGTGCATTCAGGTCGCGCACACCTTCTCCGGTGTGCCGCACCGCATGGAGCGCATCCGCGAGCTCAACGGCATCACGTTCATCAACGATTCCATCGCCTCGAGCCCCTCGCGCACGATCGCGGGTCTGCATGCGCTGCCGAAGCCGCCGGTCATCATTCTCGGCGGGCACGACAAGCACATCCCGTTTGACACGCTCGGCGACGAGGTCTGCCTGCATGCAAAGGCGGCGGTCGTTGTTGGTGAGACGGCACAGCGCATTGCTTCCGCCATCCGCGCATCGAATTTCTATGACCCGGGAAAGCTGCCGCTCGTCGAGGCACCGGACTTCCGCGCGGCGGTCGAGATGGCCTACCGCCTCGCGCAGCCGGGCGATATCGTAACGCTGTCGCCTGCCTGCTCGTCGTTTGATCTCTTCAAAAACTTTGAAGAGCGCGGCAATACCTTCTGCGCCATTGTAGAATCTCTGCACTAAGTGCATGAATCGCTCTGCCGCTGCATAGCATGGCAGGGGGGATCTGCTATGATTTGTGCGTCTCGCCGCTGGAGACCGGCCGCCCGCCGCCGGCGCTCGCTGCGGCCAAACCGGAAGGCGGCGGCACTGCTGCTGGTGCTCGTGCTGCTGGGCGGCATGGCATATTTCACCGTGTCGGTACTGCACCTGATCACGCAGCTGGCCGTCAACTCTGCCTGCGATCTCATGCAGCTGAAGATCAACGCCGCCGTCTCGGCGGCAACGGTGCAGGTGCAGGGGGACTATTATACCTACCGCACGGATGCGGACGGGACCATCACAGCCGTGAGCGTCGATACCGAGCATGTGGGGCAGGTGTCCTCGCTCGTGCTCGAGCGCATGATGGACGGCGACGACGGGCAGGTCGAGCTGGATATTCCGCTCGAGACGCTCTTCGGCGTGAATTTTCTGCCCGGGCTGAAACTGCCGCTGCCGGTGCGCATCCTCGTGCTGACGACGTCGGATGTGAGCTACCATAATGAACTTATGTCGGCCGCAATCAACCAGAGCAAATATCAACTGTATCTGAATGTGAAGATGGATCTCGACATTCTGGTGCCCTGGGAGCACCAGGCCGAGACCGTGGGCACGAATGTCCTGCTGGCCGAGACGGTCATCGTCGGCAAGGTGCCCCAGACGTATGTGGAAGTGGAGTAAAAAACATGGATGTACGCGAAGAGATCCTGACGCTGCGCCGTCAGCTGGAGCATGCAAATTTTCTCTATTATGTGAAGGACGCGCCCGAGATCAGCGACTTTGAATATGACGCGCTCATGCGCAGGCTCGAGGAGCTTGAGGCGGCGCATCCGGAGTATGCCTCGCCCGATTCGCCGACACAGCACGTCGGCGGCTACGCGCTCAACACCTTTGCGCAGGTGCGCCATCAGGTGCCGCTCGAGAGTCTGCAGGACGTGTTTTCATTCGACGAGCTGCGCGCGTTCGGCGCGCGCATGGACGGGTCGCTCACGCAGGCGCATGATTATTCGGTCGAGCCGAAGATCGACGGCCTGTCCATGTCGCTCGAGTATGAAAACGGCGTGTTCGTCCGCGGCGCCACGCGCGGCGACGGCATCACCGGAGAGGACGTGACGGAAAACCTCCGTACCCTGCGCAATCTGCCGCTCAAGCTCGACAGCGCGCCCGCAAAGCTCATCGTGCGCGGCGAGGTCTATATGTCGCATGAAGTATTTGCAGCGCTCAATGCCGAGCGCGAGCTGCTTGAGCAGCCGCTGCTGGCCAATCCCCGCAACGCGGCAGCGGGCTCCGTGCGCCAGCAGGACCCGAAGGTCGCGGCGGCACGCAAGCTGGATATTATCATCTTCAACCTCCAGTTTGACAGTGACCACACGTTCGCCACGCATACGGAAACGTTGGATTATCTGGCATCGCTGGGCTTCCCGGTCGTGCCGTATCAGCGCTGTGAAACGCTCGATGCCTGCTGTGCGCGCATCGACTGGATCGGCGATAACCGCGAGTCGTTCCCATTCGATATCGACGGTGCGGTCATCAAGATCAACGACCTTGTGCAGCGGCAGTATCTCGGCAGCACGGCGAAGTTCCCGCGCTGGGCAGTGGCGTATAAGTACCCGCCGGAGAAGAAGGAGAGCTGCGTGCGCGACATTGTTGTGCAGGTCGGCCGCACGGGCGTGCTCACGCCGAAGGCGGTCATCGAGCCGGTGCGTCTGGCCGGCACGACCGTCACGAACGCCACGCTGCACAATCAGGACTTCATCGATAACCTCGACCTGCGCATCGGCGACACGGTGCTCGTGCAGAAGGCGGGGGAGATCATCCCTGAGATCCTTTCCGTTGTGCGTGACAAGCGGCCGGAGGGCACGGTGCCGTTTCATATGCCGGATACCTGCCCGGAGTGCGGCGCGCCCGTTGTGCGCGACCCGGACGGGGCCGCCCTGCGCTGCACGGGCGCGGAGTGCCCGGCGCAGCGGCTGCGCAACATTGCGCACTTTGCCTCGCGCGAGGCGATGGATATTGACGGCCTCGGCATCTCGCTGTGCCAGTCGCTGATCGAGGCGGGACTCGTGCACTCCCCGGCGGAGCTGTATGCGCTCGAGCCGCAGTCGGTCGCAGCACTGGACCACATGGGAAAAAAGTCGGCTGAGAACCTCATGGCCGCCATTGAAAAGAGCAAGGACGCCGGCATGGCGCGTCTGCTGTGCGCGTTCGGCATCCGGCAGGTGGGGCAGAAGGCGGCGAAGGTGCTGGCCATGCACTTCGGCACGCTGGACAAGCTCATGGCCGCGACGGAAGATGAACTCATGGCCATACCGGACGTCGGCCCGACGACGGCCGCGTACCTGCGCGCGTGGTTTGACAACACGCAGTCGCAGCACCAGATCCGGCTGCTTCGTGACGCGGGCGTCAGCTTCGATTCCAAGGAGCAGGTCGTGGACCGCCGCTTTGCCGGCAAGACGTTCGTGCTCACCGGCGCGCTCGAGCACTTCAGCCGCGATGAGGCCAGCGCCATCATTGAGCGCTTCGGCGGCAAGACGAGTTCTTCCGTGTCGAAAAAGACGTCCTATCTGCTCGCCGGGGAAAACACCGGCTCCAAGTATCAGAAGGCGCTCACACTCGGCACGCCCATCATTACGGAAGCAGAATTTCTGGACATGATCCAGGAGTAACGAAAGAAACGGAGTGGAAATCATGCGAGATTACGCAAAAGAATTTGAAAACCGCGTCGCCTTTATCCGCGACCTGCTCAAGAGCAGCGGCGCCAATGGCGTCATCTATGGCAACAGCGGCGGCAAGGACAGCGCGCTCGTTGGCATCCTCTGCAAGGCCGCGTGCGACAACACGGTCGGAATCATGATGCCGTGCGCCTCTAAGCGCAACTTCGGCGAGGACATGACCGACGGCCTGGCCGTGGCCGAGCAGTTCAATATCGAAACGCGCACGGTCGACCTCACGGCGGAAAAGGAGCTCGTCATGCAGACTGTCTCCGCCGTCACGACGCTCAATCAGATGGCGACGTCGAACATTGCCCCGCGCCTGCGCATGCTCACGCTCTACACCATCGGTGCGGCCGAGGGCCGTCTTGTCGCCGGCACCGGCAACCGCAGCGAGGCGTACATGGGCTATTTCACGAAGTGGGGCGACGGCGCGTATGACTTCAACCCCATCGCCGACCTGACTGTTACGGAGATCTACGAGTTTCTGACCTGGCTGCACGCGCCGGAGAACATCATCCGCAAGGCGCCGTCCGCCGGCCTCTTCGAGGGCCAGACGGACGAGCAGGAGATGGGCGTGACCTACGCCGCCATCGACAAGTACATCCTCACCGGCGAGGCCAACGAGCACGACAAGGCCATCATTGACCGCTATCATAGCCGCAGCGAGCACAAGCGCCGCCCGGCCGCGACCTATCACGCCGAATGACGCAGTATTTCGATACCCACGCGCACTACGACAGCGGAAAGTTCAACGCCGACCGCAGCGATGTGCTGCGCGCTGTGCACGAGAGCGGCGTCGCGCTCATCGTGGACCCTGGCGATTGTGCCGCGACGTCCGCGCGCGCCGTTGCCATCGCGCAGGCGTATGATTTTGTCTATGCCGCCGTCGGCTGGCATCCGGAGGAGGCCGCCGGTTGGACGGACGGCAGTCTGGCGCAAATCCGCGCGCTGGCATCGCAGCCGAAAGTCTGCGCCATCGGCGAGATCGGTCTGGACTATTACTGGGACACCTCCACGAAGGCAACACAGGAGACCATGCTGCGCACACAGCTGGAGCTTGCGCTGGAGCTGGACCTCCCGGTCATTATCCACGACCGGGAGGCGCACGGCGACAGCCTGCGCATCGTGTGCGACTATCCGGGCCTGCGCGGCGTGTTCCACTGCTTTTCCGGCAGCGTGGAGATGGCGCGCGAGCTGCTGCGCCGCGGCTGGTATCTCGGCTTTGACGGCCCGATCACATATAAGAACGCCGTCAAGGCGCTGGATGTGATCGCTGCCTGCCCGGCCGACCGGATGCTGCTCGAAACGGATTCGCCCTATCTGGCCCCGGTGCCAAACCGCGGCAAGCGCAACGACTCGCGCAACCTGCCATACATCGCCGCGCGCATTGCGGAAATCAAGGGCATGACTACAGAACAAGTCGCGGAGGTGGCACTGCAAAATGGAAAACAACTCTTTGGCATTTGAGCGCTGGCTGCTGCGCGGCGCGCCGAACGCGCGCGACCTCGGCGGCCTGCCTACCATGGACGGCCGCATGATCCGGCCGGGACTGCTGCTGCGCAGCGGCGAGCTCGCCGGCATCACGGAGCGGGACGCGCAGACGCTCGCAGATTATCCGCTGCGCACGGTCGTGGATTTTCGCACCGACCTTGAGCGGGAGCAGAAGCCGGACCGTGTCCTCCCGGGCGTGCAGTATGTCCACTGCCCGATCGTACAGCAGGCGGCTGCCGGCCTGACGCGCGAGGAGCATGCCGCCCCCTATGCCGCCGTCGTCGCGCACGCGAAAGCAATGGCCGGGCGGGAGCGGGCATTCATGTGTGAGCTGTACCGCAGCCTCGTCACGCAGGAATTCTCCATTACGCACTACCGGCGGTTTTTTGCGCTCCTGCTCGCGCAGACGGACGGCGCACTGCTCTATCACTGCACGGCGGGGAAGGACCGCGTCGGCGTCGGCACGATGCTGCTGCTCACGGTGCTGGGCGTGGACTGGCCGGTCATCGTGGAAAATTATCTGATCACGAATGAACGCATGGCCGCCTCGACCGACTGCCTGCTGACGGCGGTCGCGGACTATGACCTGAGCGAGGCGGAGCGGGAGGTCATCCGCACGTTTGACCGCGCGGACGCGGCGTTCCTGACGGCGGCGCGCGATGCGATCGCAGAGCGGTATGGCAGCGTGGACGCTTTCCTGTCGCAGGCGCTCGGTGTCGGCGCGCCCGAGCGGGAGACGCTGCGTGCGCGTTACCTGACGACCGAGTAAAAAGACGGCGTGCCGCCCAATTTTGGGTGGCACGCCATTTGCTATTTGCATTGCTTACAGCGCCTGATCCGGCATCCGGTCGGACAGGTAAATCAAAATGGGATCTTCCTGCGCGTGGACATACGGTACTTTCGGCGCGTGGAAGAGATTCGTCTCCGGCAGCACCGTGCTGAGTACGACGTGGAACGTGGTTCCGCCCCATTCGTTGCTCTCGAGCAGAATGGTGCCGTTGTGTTTTTCCGCAATGCCGAGCGCGACCGTCAGGCCGAAGCTGTTGCTGCTCAGGTCGGAAAAATCCACGCCGGTCACACGCAGCGGGATGAAGATCGTCCCGAGCTTCGACGGCGGGATGCGCACACCGTCGTCGCAGATGGTGATGTCGGCGTGCTCGCCCTCCTGCGTAACGGTAAAACGGATGCGGTCGCCGTGCTTGCAGCGCTCCGTGCAGTTGGCGAGAATGTTGAGCAGCATCCGCTGGATGAGCGCCGTGTCGAGCGCGCAGTTGATCGGTTCGTCCGGGATGCTGACCTCAAGCACGATGCCGTTGGCGTCTGTGATCGGCTGGATGTTGTCCAGCAGTGCCCGGCACTCTTTGCCCAGGTCACACAGCTGCGGGATGAACGCGAGTGTGCCGTCGCTCAGGCCGGAGGCAGTGGAGGCGTTGAGGGTAAAGCGCAGCAGCCGGTAGTAAAACTGCGTCAGTTCGGCGGCGTTGCGCCGGAAGCGCACGTCGCTGAGCTGCATGGCGTAGTCCGAGAAATACGTCGTGAGCGCGCGAAAGGCGTTGAGCGATGCCAGAAACGGCGCGAACTGTGCGCCAGCCCGCAGGACGTTTTCATCTTGCGGCACGAGCGAAAACAGCCGGAACGCACCAAATGATGTTACGGAAATGATGACGTGCCGTTTTTCGATCGTCGCGGACGTTACGAATTCCGTGGCCTCGGCTTGCGTGATGTGCGCCGGCAGCAGCTCGGAGAGCTTGTGATTTGTGCGGTCGCCGCGGAAAAGCTCCTGTGCCGCCGGGTTCATAAACGCAACGAATTGCTCCTGTGCGCCGAGCACGGCAGTGTTGCTCATCGAGAACAGTGTGTTGAGCGAGTCGATGATCAAAGTATTGCTCATTTTCCAATCCCCCCTAAGATGTATTAAAAAACAGTATAGCAGAACTCGTCAATAGATACAAGTTTTAACACAAAGAAAAGGGGAAATTTGTTGCAAATATCCAGAGCTTCTTGTGGCGTTGGCAAGAATGTGGTTGCGCTTTCGGCGGAATTGTTATAGAATGTAGCCGTAAGAAATTGCGCTGCGTGCTGTGCGCAGCAGATATAACAGGAGGAATAGAGCATGATTAAAATTGGTATCAATGGCTTTGGCCGCATCGGCCGACTGGTGTTCCGTGCCGCAATCTGCGCTGACGATATCGAGGTCGTCGCCGTCAACGCACCGGATAAAACGCCGGAGCAGCTGGCGTATACCGTGAAGTACGATTCCGTGCACGGCCGCTTCAACGGCACCGTCGATTACGAAGACGGCGAGAACCCGGCCCTGATCGTCAACGGCAAGCGTGTCGCGCTGCTCAACAACCGCGACGCAAAGCTCCTGCCCTGGGGCGAGCTGGGTGTCGAGTATGTGCTCGAGTGCACCGGCGCGTTCCTGACCAAGGAAAAGGCGCAGGATCATCTGGACGCCGGCGCGCAGGTCGTTGTGCTCTCCGGCCCGTCCAAGGACGACACGCCGATGTTCGTCTGCGGTGTCAACCTCGACGCCTACACTCCGGACATCAAGATCGTGTCCAACGCTTCCTGCACCACGAACTGCCTGGCTCCGCTGGCCAAGATCATCAACGACAACTTCGGCATCGTCGAGGGCCTCATGACCACCGTCCACGCCGACACGGCTACCCAGCAGGTCGTCGACGGCTTCTCCAAGAAGAACTGGCGCCTGTCCCGCGGTGTGCACGGCAACATCATTCCGACCAGCACCGGCGCCGCCAAGGCTGTCGGCAAGGTCATCCCGGCCCTGCAGGGCAAGCTGACCGGTACTTCCATGCGCATCCCGAGCGCGGACGTGTCCATTGTCGACCTGACCTGCCGTCTCGAGAAGGCTGCGACGTATGATGAGATCTGCGCTGCCGTCAAGGCCGCTGCGGAAGGCCCGATGGCCGGTGTCGTCGAGTATGTCGACGACGAGGTCGTCTCCTCCGACTTTATCACCGACCCGCACACCAGCATCTTTGATGCCAAGGCCGGCCTCGCGCTCAACGATCATTTCGTCAAGCTCATGGCGTGGTATGACAACGAGTGGGGCTTCTCGAACAAGATGCTCGACCTGACGCGCCACATCGACTCCGTCCGCAAGGCCTGATCGGAAAAACAAACCACAAATCAGGGGAATGCAGTGCATTCCCTTGATTTTTTCTGTCCGGTAGTGTAAAGTATACCGGCACGTGAAATTTTTGCGGGGAGGGAGTGCGCTTTGCAGGAAAGCAGCAAGCAGAACTATCTCCACGGCGCGGCCATTATGGCGGCCGGCGTTGTGGTCATCAAGATCCTCGGCGCGATCTATAAGATCCCGCTCGGCAATATCCTCGGCGACGAGGGGTATGGATATTTTTCCGTTGCCTACAATATTTATAATGTCTTTCTCACCATGGCCACGGCGGGCATGCCGGTCGCGCTCTCGCGCATGATCAGCGAGGCGGACACGCTCGGCCGGCCAATGCAGGCGCGCAAGATCTTCCGTGTTGCGTGGCTGACATTTGCCACCATCGGCCTGATCCTCGGGCTGGTCATGTTCCTGTTCCCGACGGAGCTGGCTGGCATGCTCAACAACGTCCGCGCAGCGCAGAGCATCTGGGCGCTGTCCCCGGCGCTCGTGCTCGTGTATCTGACGAGCACATACCGCGGCTATGCGCAGGGCATGAGCAACATGAAGCCGACCACTGTCTCGCAGATCCTGGAGGTCGTGGGCAAGGTCACCGTCGGCCTTGTGCTTGCGTGGAGTTTTACGCGCGCGGGAAAGAGCCTGCCGGTCGCATCGGCGGGCGCCATCTTCGGCGTCACGGCGGGCGGCGCGTTTGCGCTTCTTTATATCGCCGTCTATAAGCACCGGCATTACCCGGACAAACCGGTCGCGGACCCGGACGTGCCGGATCCTGCCGGACGCATTCTCGGCACGCTGCTGCGCATCAGTATTCCGATCGCGCTCGGCTCCAGTGTCCTGAGCATTATCAACCTTATCGACACGAAGCTTATCATGTACCGGCTGCAGACCGCGCTTGGCTATTCCGAGACATATGCAAACGTGCTCTACGGCGTCTACGGCAAGGTGCAGACGCTGTATAATCTCCCGGCTGCCTTCGTAACGCCGATGACGATCAGCATCGTCCCGGCCATTGCGGCCATGGTCGTGCAGAAAAAGTATGATCAGGGGCACACCGTCGCGGAGTCCGCGCTGCGCATTTCGGCGGCGGTCGCCATGCCGATGGGCATCGGTCTTGCGGTGCTGTCGGATCCGATCGTGAACGTGCTCTATCCGCGCAGCAATGCAGCCGGCCCCACGCTGCTGTTTTTGCTTGGCATCGCGTCTGTGTTCGTGTGCATTTCGCTCATCACCACAGCGGTCCTGCAGGCGACCGGGCATGAACTCTGCCCCGTCTGGTCGATGCTGGCCGGCGGCGTGGCCAAGGTCGCGGTCAACTGGTTTTTGATCGCGGTGCCTGAGTTCAACATCGTCGGTGCGCCGGTCGGCACGCTCGCATGCTATGTGGTCATCTGCATCGTGAACTATATCTTCCTGTGCCGGACGCTGCACGAACGGCTGCACATCGGCCGCTGCCTTGCACGTCCGCTGCTGAGCACGCTGATCATGGCAGTCGTCGCATGGGGCGTGTATACGGGCCTGTCTGCTGTCATGGGCGGCGACCTGAGCTGGAAGCGCACGGCGCTGGCCATGCTCGTATCGATGGCCTGCGCGGTCGTGACATATCTGATCGCGGTCGTGAAAACGCGCGCGATCACGCTTGCCGACCTGCAGCTTATCCCGAAGGGTGAAAAGCTCGCAAAAGTTTTGCATATCAGATGACATAACACCGAAAAATCCTGAATTTTCAATGGTTTTTTGAAAAAAGGGTTGCAGAAGGAGCGAAATTGTGTTAGATTTTCTCTGCAAAGAAAGCTATGACCTGCGCGACTTTGTGGCGCTCATCACGTTCCTGCGCTCGCCGGGTGGCTGTCCGTGGGATCAGGTGCAGACACATGAGAGCATTCGCCGAAACTTCCTGGAGGAGACGTATGAGGCCTGTGAGGCCATCGACGCCGGTGATACGGCGCACCTGAAGGAAGAGTTGGGCGATGTGCTCATGCAGGTGCTGTTCCACACGGATATTGAGCGCGAGGCCGGGCATTTCGATATTGACGATGTTGCGGACGCGGCCTGCAGGAAGCTCGTCTACCGCCACCCGCACGTGTTCCGGCGTAATGATCTGGATGCACCGGACTGGGACACGATCAAGCAGCGCGAGCGCGCGCAGACGACCACCGCCGAGGCGATGGACTGCGTGGCCCGCAGTCTGCCGGCGCTCTGGCGCTGTGAAAAGATCCAGGACAAAGCGGCCAAGACCGGCTTTGAGTGGCCGGATATGGCCGCGGCGCTCGACAAGGTCGCCGAAGAGACACAGGAGCTGCGGGAGGCTGCGGTCTCCGGCGATGCGGAGGCTGTGGCCGAGGAACTGGGGGACCTGCTGTTTGCTGTCGTAAAGGTTGCGCGCTTTGCGGGCGTTGACCCCGAGCAGGCGGCCCATGCCGCGTGCGAAAAATTCATCCGCCGCTTTGCCGCCATGGAGGCCGCAGCGGTGGACAGCGGTGTGCCGCTCAAGCAGCGCACGCTCGCGCAGATGCAGCCGCTCTGGCAGCAGGCCAAGCAGACTGTCAGCGCGGACAATGAAGGAAAGAAATCTGCACGGCAGTGAGAGACCTGTGCGGAATTCTATATCGTGGCATATGCCAACACAAACATGAAGTAGGAGGATTACCATCATGAATAAGGCAGAACTGATTGCAACAGTTGCCGAAAAGACCGGCCTGTCCAAGAAGGACAGCGAGAAGGCCGTCAATGCGACGTTTGACACCATCACCGCCAACCTCGAGGTCGGCGAAAAGGTGCAGCTCGTCGGCTTCGGCGTGTTTGACATCAAGGAGCGCGGCTCCCGCATCGGCCGCAACCCCAAGACCAAGGAAGAGATCGAGATCCCGGCGACGCGCGTGCCCGTCTTCAAGGCCGGCAAGGTACTCAAGGACGCTGTTTCCAAATAAGAACGCACAAACGCTCCGGGCCTGACCCGGAGCGTTTTTCACAGGAGGATGCCTATGCGCCTGGATAAATATCTGAAAGTTTCGCGGCTCATCAAGCGCCGTACCGTAGCAAATGATGCCTGCGATGGTCAGCGCATCATGGTCAACGGCCGCACAGCCAAAGCGTCATATGACGTCAAGGTCGGCGATGTGATCGAGATTGCCTTCGGCCAACGCACCGTGAAGGTGGAGGTGCTCGCCGTGACGGAAAATGCAAAAAAAGACGACGCTGCGGCCATGTACCGCGAGCTCGCCGAATAAAGCGCACAAAAAACCGCCGCTCCGGATGTCCGGAGCGGCGGTTTTGCTGTTTGCCAGATTCAGATCATGTATTTGGTGATCTCACTGCCGGTCGTTGCAGGATCCATGCTCAGAGACAGAGTGAACTGAATGTGCTCCCGCTCGGAGAAATCATTCAGCCAAGCCAGAAACTCCGCAATCTGCTGCTCAGAGACCTCGGTGAGCATTTTCGTGAAGTTGTCAACGAACACATGGGTGATATCGTAGTTGCCGGCATGCAGACCGCTGAGGAAACCCTTGAAGAAATCGTAAGAGCCCAGCGCGTATGCATAGTCGCAGGCGTAGATCAGGCGAGCCTGATAGGGAATGTCATACGTAAGTTTTTTATCCTTTTCAATGCACACGACAGAACCGGATTCCTCACGGACGGCCGTGGCGACCATTTCCACCAAACGCTTCGTTTTGCCGGAACCTTTGAGACCCATGATCAGTTGGACCATATGTCAATCACACTCCTTTTGAAAGTCAGGGCGATACCCTATACCTAGATTAGCACGTTTTCGCGCCGACTGCAACGATAACTTTTCTCAGTTTGCCTCCGGTTTGCCAAGCAGAGAGAACATATTCTTCTTATAAGCCTCAACGCCGGGCTGATCGAACGGATTGACGCCGGACATATAGCCCGAAATGGCACAAGCCAGCTCGAAGAAACACACGAGCCAGGCAAACCCGGCCTCGTCGCGCTGCGGCACGTGCACCTCCAGGTTCGGCACGCCACCTGCGATGTGTGCGGCCTTCACGGCCTCCTGCGCCATGCGGCTGATGTCGCTGAGCTTGCGCCCGGCAAGGTAGTTGAGCCGGTCGGGGTCGCCCATGGCAAACGGGACGGTGAACTCATTTTGCGGCTGCTCGAACGAGACAACGGTCTCCATGAGCGTGCGCGGGCCGTCCTGAATATACTGACCCATGGAGTGCAGGTCGGCGTTGTATTCGACGGAGGCGGGGAAGATGCCGATGCCGTTTTTGCCCTCGCTTTCGCCGTAGAGCTGCTTCCACCACTCGGCCATGAAGCGGAACGACGGTTCGTAGCAGGCAAGGATTTCGGTCGTCTTGCCGAGCTGATACAGGTGCTGGCGCGCGGCGGCATACTGCCAGGCGGGGTTTTCGGGCGACTGCGCGCTCATGGCGGCAAAGGCCTCGATGGCCTCGCCGATCACGGCCTGCACGTCGATGCCGGCGGCGGCCATCGGCAGCAGGCCGACGGCAGACAGCACGCTGTAGCGCCCGCCGACGTCGTCCGGGATGACGAACGTCTCCCAGCCCTCTTCATCGGCCATGTGCTTGAGCACGCCGCGGTGGGCGTCCGTCGTGGCGAAGATGTGTTTTTTGGCTTTTTCCGGGCCGTACTTTGCCTCCAGCAGGCCGCGGAACATCCGGAATGCGAGTGCAGGCTCGAGCGTGGTGCCGGACTTGGAGACGACGTTCAGGTCAAAGTCCAGATCGCCCAGTTCCTCGAGCAGATGCATCAGCGCGTCCGGGGACAGGGAGTTGCCGGCAAAGAGGAGTTTCGGATCGCCGGGCTGCGGCCGCGGCCGCAGTAGCTCCACGGCACCCTTTGCGCCGAGATACGACCCGCCGATGCCAACGACGACCAGCGCCTGTGAGCGGCCGCGGATACGGGATGCGGCGGCCAGGATCTGCTTGAGTTCGCCGTTTTGCATGTGCCCCGGCAGATCGAGCCATCCGGTGAAATCCTTACCGGCGCCCGTGTGCTCGAGCAGCGTGCGGTGCGCCTGTGCAGCGGCCGCGTAGTCCGGCCCTGCGGGGTCAAAAAATCCGGCCGCGCCGGAGAGATCCACTTTGATCATTGCGATACCTTCTCTCTTAAAGGATATCACCAGTATACACGATAATCCGGATTTCGCAACCGAAAATCTGCTGTCTCACAGTGCGCGCAGCAGCTGCAGCCAGAGATGCGTCGTTGAGATGCGCGCAGCGCCGCCCGGAACGATCAGTGGCAGGATCAACGTGTCGCCGCTGCTGCCGGTGATGGTCACGGTGCCGACCTGTGCGCCCGGCTCGAGCGGGGCGCACAGGTCTTCGTCAAGCGCGATGTCCGTCTGCGGCGCGGCCGTGCCCTTGCGCACGACGATGGCGTCTGCACCGGAGAGCACCGGCTGCACGCTGTCCGTTTCTGCAAAGCGTACGCGCACGGGCGGAATGACCGTGTTGGACGCGATGGAATAGAGCGAATAGTTGGCAAAGGCAAAGTTGAGCAGCGTCGCTGCATCGGCAAAGCGTGCCTTGGAGCTCCCGGCGTGCAGCACCACGGCGATGTATTCCACGCCGTCACGCTCGGCGCTGGCCGACAGGCAGTGCATGGCCTGCTGCGTGTAGCCGGTTTTCAGGCCGGTCGCGCCGGGATAGGCGTGGATGAGCTTGTTGGTGTTGGCGAGACTGAAACGGCCGCCGCGCACGGTGTCCATCCAGATGGTGGTATACTCGCGGATGCGCGGATGGGCCAGCAGTGCGCGGGACATGCACGCAATGTCGCGCGCCGTCGTGTAGTGGCCTGGGTCGTCGGTCAGACCCGTGCAGTTGAGAAACTGCGTATTGTCCATGCCCAGCTCTTTTGCGCGGTCGTTCATGCGCTTGGTGAACGCCTCCTCGGAACCGGAGATGTGCTCGGCCATGGCGACGGCGCAGTCGTTGGCGGAGTTGACGGCTATGCACTTGAGCATCTCGTCCACGCTCATCTGTTCGCCCTCCTTGAGCCAGATCTGGCTGCCGCCCATAGAGCTGGCGTGGGCGCTGGCGGTCACGATGTCGCTCGTGGCGAGCTGGCCGCTGTCGAGCTGCTCCATGATGAGCAGCAGCGTCATGATCTTCGTCACGCTAGCTGGGGACATGTGCTCGTCGGCGTTTTTCTCGTATAACACCGTACCGGTCGAGCGCTCCATCAGGATCGCCGACGGCGCGGATATCTTCAGCTCTTCGTCCGTTGGCTGCTCGAGCGCCATTGCGGGTGTGAGCAGCAGCAGCGCTGCCAGCAGCAGACAGGTCCATCGTTTCATATGCTCAGCCCTTTCCGTTGATTTCTCCTTATCACCCTATGCCGGGGACGCGTGGAAAAGCAGTCCGGGTCCCCACAATTTGCACAGGCTTTTGAACACCGAACCGCTCAGAGCGTGTCAAGATACGGCACATCGTGTCGCAAATGTACGAAAAGCCCGGTATTACCGGCTTGACGGTGCGGGCACATGATAGTAAAATAAATCAGACCGATTACAGACACAGGCAGGCGCTGTCGGGCGCGATGGGGGAGACGGTTTATGAAGCGATTTGATCCGAAAAACAAATACCTCGGCTGGGGCATCACGGCATTCGGCGTGATCGCGTGCTGCATTCTGTTTTACATGCTGCTGCAGCACGGCAAATCGATCGGCGATGCGATCAGCTCGCTGCTCGGCATCCTCAGCCCGATCATCTGGGGCCTGGTGATTGCCTATCTGCTCTGGCCGCTGACCAAGGTGTTCCAGCGCAAGCTCTTTGAGCCGCTGCTCAAAAAGATCCGGCCGAAAAAACCGGTGCGCACCTCGCTTGCGCGCGGCCTGTCCGTCGCGCTCTCGATTCTGGTCGCGCTGCTCATCATCGCCGCCCTCATCTGGCTCATCATCCCGCAGATCTATACGAGCGTGGAGAGCATCGTGCTCAACTCGCAGGATTACTATGACACGATCACCGGGTGGATCAACAAGTTCTTTGAGAACAATCCCGAGGTGGAGGAAGTGCTCCTCTCCGCAACCGGAAACGTGTCGGACAGCCTGCTCGACTGGGCGAAGACTGCGCTGCTGCCGTCCATGGGCAAGGTGGTCACGAGCGTGACGACCGGCATTTACGCCGTCCTGCGCGCGATCCTCAATGTGCTCATCGGCTTCGTCGTCGCCTGCTATGTGCTGTCGAATATGGAGCTGTTTCTCGCTAAGTCGAAGAAAGTGCTCTACAGCATGTTTTCCGTCAAGGCCTCCAAGCGCATCATCAAGGCTATCCGGTTCACGGACACGGCGTTCATGGGCTTTATCAGCGGCAAGGTCATTGACTCCGCCATCATCGGCGTCATCTGCTATATCTGCTGTGCGATCATGCGCATGCCGTATGTCGTGCTCGTGAGCGTGATCGTCGCCGTGACGAACATCATCCCCGTGTTCGGCCCGTTTATCGGCGCGGTGCCGACGGCGCTGATCATTTTGCTCGTCTCGCCGATGAAGTGCCTGATCTACGTCATCTTCATCATTGTCCTGCAGCAGATCGACGGCAACATCATCGGGCCGAAGATCCTCGGCAGCTCCACCGGCATCAACGGTTTCTGGATCATGTTCGCCATCCTGCTCGGCGGCGGCCTGTTCGGCTTTATCGGCATGCTGCTGGGTGTGCCGGTGTTCGTTGTGATCTATGCCGGTCTGGAGAAGCTGGTCAATGACGGGCTGAAAAAACGCGGCCTCCAGACGGAGACCGCAGAATATATGGATCTGGATTACATCGACGATGCCACGATGCGGCCGGTGCGCCTCCCGAAGGAAGCGCCGCCCGAATCGCTTAAGGATACGCAGGATGGTTCAGTGAAGTGACGGGAAGAGGGATTGCTTTGCATCCCGCAGCGCATCACACAGCGCGTCAATGTCTTCCCGCGTGGTGTAGCGCGAAAAGCTGATGCGCAGCGCGCCGTCGATCACGTTCGCCGGCAGCCCGATCGCCTCGAGTACATGGCTCCGCCCGCCCTTTTTGCAGGCGGAGCTTTTTGATGTGTAAATGCCGCGCGCCTCTAGGAAGTTCATCAGCACCTCGCTCCGGTAGCCGGGCAGGGAAATGCTGAGGATATGCGGCGAGCCGCCGCCGATGACGACGAGACCGTCCACTTCAGCTGTCAGCCGGTCGATGGCGTGGGCGCGCAGCTCGGCCATGGTTTTCGTGGCCTCCGCCATTTTCATGCTGCCAATCTCAGCCGCCGTGCCAAAGGCGACGATCTGCGGCGTTGGCTCCGTGCCGGCGCGCATGCCGCGCTCCTGCCCGCCGCCGAGGATATAGGACGGCAGCTTCAGCCCGCTGCGGATGTAGAGCGCGCCGATGCCTTTCGGTGCGTGGATCTTGTGGCCGCTGATGGTGATCATGTCCGCGCCGAGCGTTTTGGCTGAGAATGGCACTTTCAAAAAGCCCTGCACCGCGTCCGTGTGCAGCAGGGCAATGCTGTTTTCCGCTTTCAGCATCCGGGCGACAGCGGCGATGTCATTGACCGCGCCGGTCTCGTTGTTGACCATCATGAGTGAAACGAGGATCGTGTCCGGCCGCAGCGCCGCGCGCACCGCCTCGAGCGGGATGGCGCCGGTGCCGTCCGGCTGCAAGCGCGTGATCTCATAACCCTCTTTTTCCAGGAAGTCCAGCGACTTGCGCACCGCGTCGTGCTCCACGGCGGAGCTGATAATGTGTTTTCCGCGGCGGCGCATGTACCGCGCGCCGGAGATGAGCGCCCAGTTGTCGCCCTCGGAGCCGCAGGACGTGAAATACACCTCGTCCGGCTGGCAGCCGAGCGCCTTCGCGATCTGGCCGCGCGCCTTGTCCACGGCGGCCTTGGCCTCGCGGCCGAGCTTGTAGGTCGTGCTCGGGTTGCCGAAGCATTCCGTCATCATATGTACTGCCGCCTCCGCCGCTTCCGGGCAGACACGGGTCGTTGCGGCATTGTCCAGATAAACCATGATTACTTACCTCGATTTGGAGATGTTTTTATGCACTACATTATAACCGCCCTTGGCTGCAAGGTCAACCAGTATGAAGCGCAGGCAATTGAAACGCTCCTGCATGCGCATGGCTTCACGCCCGCGGCGGACGGCGAGCCGGTCGACCTGATCGTCGTCAATACCTGTGCCGTCACGGCAGAGGGCGGACGCAAGTCACGCCAGATGATCCGCAAGCTGCGCGAGGAACACCCGCAGGCGCTGTGTGCCGTGTGCGGCTGCTGGTCGCAGCTCAGCCCTGAGGACGCGGCGTCCATCGGTGCCGATGTGGTGCACGGCAGTGGCAGCAAGCAGGCGTTCGTGGATGACATTCTGCGCGCACTCCGCGAGCACACGCCCATCACGTGCGTGGATAATCCGTTCCAGCGCTTTGACTTTGAACCGCTGCCGGCAGGTGCTGCCTACGGGCGCACACGCGCGATGCTGAAAATTCAGGATGGCTGCAATAATTTCTGCACCTACTGCGTCATCCCGTATACGCGCGGCCGCATCCGCAGCCTGCCGCTGGATGAAATGGCGCATCAGGCGGCGCATCTGGCCGCCGAGGGCTACCGGGAGCTGGTGCTGACCGGCATCGAGATCGCGTCCTACGGCCGGGATCTGCCGGGCGAGCTGACACTGGCCGATGCTGTTGAGACGGTTGCAGCCGCCGCACCGCAGATGCGCCTGCGCCTCGGCTCTCTGGAGCCGACGGTCATCACGGAGGACTTCTGCCGCCGTGCCGCCGCGACCGGGCGGGTCTGTCGGCATTTTCATCTCTCGCTGCAAAGCGGGTGCGACCGCACGCTCGCACGCATGAACCGTAAATATAGCACCGCAGAGTTCCTCGTCTGCGTCGAGCGGCTGCGGCGGTATTTCCCGGGCTGTGCGCTCACGGCGGACATGATCACGGGCTTCCCCGGTGAGACAGAGGCGGATCAGGCGGCCGCGGTGGAATTCTTGGAGCAGGTTGGCTTCGCGGCCGTGCACGTGTTTCCGTATTCCCGCCGCCCCGGCACAAAAGCGGACGCCATGCCGGAGCAGCTCAGCCACGCGGTGAAGTCGGCGCGCGCGCACGAGGCACAGCGCGTGGCCGATGCCTGCAAGCAGCGCTATCTGGCACAGCAGGTCGGCCGGATTTTGCCCGTTTTGTTCGAGACGGAGCACGACGGAAACTGGGTCGGGCACTCGGATAACTATTGTCTGGTGCGCGTCGCTGGGGACGATCTGCGCGGACTTGTGAAAAATGTCAAAATCTCTGCCGTTTCCGGGCAAATGCTTGTGGGGGATTTGGTTTGACGTGCTTCGTGGAACGTGTTAGACTTTTCTCAATCCATGCAGAATGTGCTGTATGTGACGAATTTTGATCCTTGGAGGCGATTTCTGTGACCCGAAGTGAAACGTTCAATTTTTCTGCCGGACCGTCGGTCCTGCCGGAGGAAGTGCTTCAGCAGGCACAGGCAGAACTGCTCAATTATCATGGCACGGGCATGTCCGTGATGGAGATGAGTCACCGAAGTCAGGCCTTTTCGGATATTTTTCAGGACGTGAAGGCGCGGTTCCGCGCCGCTCTGTCCGTGCCGGACACACATGAGATCCTGTTTTTGCAGGGCGGCGGCACGGCGCAGTTTTCCATGATCCCGCTTAATCTGATGGGCGAGCAGGGGACGGCGGACTATGCCGTGACGGGGCATTTTTCCGGCAATGCAGCCAAAGAAGCCGAAAAGTACGGCAGGGTGCACATCGCGGCGGACACCTCCACCTGCGGGCATACCCGCATCCCGCAGCAGAGTGAGCTGCAGCTCGATGCGCACGCGTCCTATTTTTATTACTGTGCCAACAACACGATCTACGGCACTGAATGGCAGTACGTGCCGGAGACCAGCCGTGTGCCGCTCGCGTGCGACATGTCGTCGGACATTCTCTCGCGCCCGGTCGACGTGTCAAAATATGGCGTGATCTTTGCCGGCGCGCAGAAGAACATGGCACCTGCGGGCCTGACGGTCGCGATTGTTGACCGCAGCCTTGCCGGGCATGAACTGCCCATCACGCCGGTCATGTACAGCTATCAGCGTATGATCGATAAGGACTCTATGTACAACACCCCGCCATGCTGGTGCATCTACATCCTCGGCCTCGTGCTCGCGTGGCTTGAGCGGCAGGGCGGCGTGGCAGGTATGCAGAAACTCAAGCATGCGCGCGCCGCAAAGGTGTATGATTTTCTGGATAACAGCGTGCTGTTTCATGCATGCGCGCAGCCGGGCTTCCGCTCGGACATGAACGTTACGTTCCGCACCGGGGACGATGCGCTCGATAAGGAGTTTATCAGCGGCGCGGCGGCGCGCGGTCTGCTGAATCTCAAGGGTCACCGCATAGCCGGCGGCATGCGCGCCTCGCTTTACAACGCCATGCCGATGGCTGGCGTGGATGCACTTGTGGATTATCTGAAACAGTTTGAGGTAGAACATCATGTATAAAATCAAGACCATGAACCATATATCCCCCTGCGGCCTGCAGAAGCTCGAGGAGCACGGCTGCGTCGTCGGGGAGAATATACAAGATCCCGACGGCTTGATCCTGCGTTCGGCCGACCTGCACAGTTATGCCTTTGAGCCGAGCCTGATCGCCATTGCGCGCTCCGGTGCCGGCACGAACAACATCCCGCTTGAGGACTGCTGCCACCGCGGCATCGTCGTGTTCAACTCGCCCGGCGCAAACGCCGAGGCGGTTAAGGAACAGATCCTCTGCTCGCTCGTGCTCTCATCGCGCGATGTGCTCGGCAGCATCGACTGGGTCAAGCGCCTCAACGGCAGGGGCAAAGACATTCCTGCCCTTGTCGAGAAGGGCAAGTCCCAGTTCGCCGGTCCGGAGCTCATGGGAAAGACGCTGGGTGTCATCGGCCTCGGCGCCATCGGTGCGCTCATCGCCAATGCCGCCGTGAATCTCGGCATGAATGTCTGCGGCTACGACCCGTACCTGTCCGTGGACGCGGCGTGGCGTCTCTCTCGCGATGTCAAGCACGAGGTGGACCTTGACGGCATCTACGCCAAGGCGGACTATATCAGCATCAACGTGCCGTATACGGATCAGACGTTCCACATGCTCGATGCCAAGGCGTTTTCCAAGATGAAGGACGGCGTGCGCATCATCAACGAGTCGCGCGCCGAGATCGTGGACGATGACGCCATGCTTGCCGCCATCGCCTCCGGCCGCGTCGGCAAGTATGTCACGGACTTTCCCAATGAGAAGGTCGTCGGCGTGGAGAATATCATTGCGCTGCCGCATCTGGGCGCCTGCACACCAGAGAGCGAGGAGAAGTCCGCCGTCATGGCTGCGCGCGAGCTCTATGATTATCTCGCCAACGGCAACATCAAAAACTCCGTCAATTTCCCGGACGCGACGCTCGAGCGCATGGGTGTCAGCCGTGTATGCATTCTGCACCAGAACGTCCCGACGATGCTCAACCAGTTCCTTGAGATCACCTGCAGCACGGGCCTGAACGTCGAGAACATGATCAACAAGGCCTACGGTGCATATGCCTACGCCATGATCGACCTCAACGGCCGCCTTGACGATGATCAGGTGGCAAAGATCGACCGCATCCCGGAGGTCATCCGCGTGCGCGTGGTGTGAAAAGCGATAATAAAAACAGCCGCTCCCGGCCGGGAGCGGCTGTTTTGCATATGGAATGGATTTATTTCTGCTTTTTCGCCAGCGCTGCCTCGGAGAAATCGCGGATTTGGGGCACTTTGTTCAGCGCAAAGTACAGTGCCAGACCGCCCACGATGCCGACGGCAGCCTGTCCGGCGTTGCCTGCGATCTCAGCGGCGGCAGCCAGACCGTAACCGAGGACAAAGTCCTCAAACACGAAGTAGCCCAGCACCATCACGATCTCACCGCAGATGGCGCTCAGCAGCGCGAAGCCGAAGCTCTTTTTGCGGCAGGCGCGGAAAATCAGCGCTGCGACCACGGCGGCGCACCCTTTGACGACGAGCGTACCGGGGGCATAGCTCATATAGCCGGAGATCACGTCCGCCAGGCCCGAGCCAAAACCGGCTGCCACGCCGCCGTAGAGCGGGCCGGCCAGCAGGGCGGCGAGCACGACCACAATGTCGCCGGCGTTGAGATAGCCGCCGGTCACGGTCGGGATCTTGATGACGAGCGTCGCCACGCAGCACAGCGCCATGAGCATGGCGGTGTAGACGAGGTTTCTGAGTTTCTGGTTCATATGTATCACCTTTTTTCTGTAGTGGCTCAAGGATACGATATTCGACACAAATAAGCAAGGGTTGAGAGCGACGAAAAATCCTGTTATACTAGTATGAGAAATGGGGGATTTGACCATGACCAGGAAATTATATGATCTTGACAGTCACCGCCGTGATTTTTCCGCGACCGTGCTGCGCTGCGACCCGGACGGGGAGCGCTACGCCGTCGTGCTCGATCAGACGGTGTTTTTTCCGGAGGGCGGCGGCCAGCCGGCCGATACCGGTGTGCTCGGCGGTGCGCATGTGCTGGACGTGCAGCTGCTGCCGGATGCGATCGTGCACTATACGGACGCGCCGCTCACGCCCGGCGCGCAGGTGCGCGGGGAAATCGACTGGCCGCAGCGCTTCCGGCGCATGCAGGGCCACTCGGGTGAGCACATCATTTCGGGACTGATCCACAGTGAATTCGGATTTGACAACGTCGGCTTCCACCTTGGAGAAGATGTGATCACAATGGATTATAACGGCGAGCTCACGTGGCCCCAGCTCATGCACATCGAGCGGCTTGCGAACGAGGCCGTGTATCGCAACGTGCCGATCCGGACAGAGTACCCGGCACCGGAGCAGCTGGCGCATATGGAATACCGCAGCAAGCTCGACCTGAAGGAGGATGTGCGCATCGTGACCGTTGAGGGTTACGATGTCTGCGCCTGCTGCGCGCCGCATGTGTCGCACACGGGCGAGATCGGCGCCATCAAGTTCACATCGGTCATGCGCCACCGCGGCGGCGTGCGTGTAACGATCCTGTGCGGGTCGGATGCGGAGACGGACTATCGGGAAAAGAGCGCGCAGGTTGCGGCGCTCTCGGCGCAGCTGTCCGTGCGGCAGGCGGATATTGTTCCGGCTGTGCAGCGTCTGCTCGATGAGATCGCGCAGCAAAAGGCAGCGGCCGCGGAGCTGGAGCGCCGTCTCAATGAGCAGCGGCTGCAGCTGCTGCAGGAGACGCCCGGCAGCATCTGCGTTATCGATCGCTTTGACGATCCCGTCGCCATGCGCGAATTCGTCAATGCCGGCGTGCTGCTTGCCGGCGGCGTCTGCGCTGCCTTCACCGGCTGCGACGCAGAGGGCTATCGCTATATCATCGGCAGCCGCACGGTCGATCTGCGCGCGGAGGCGAAGGCCATCAACACCGCCATCTCCGGCCGCGGCGGCGGCAAGCCGACCATGATCCAGGGCTCATGCACAGCCCCGGCCGCCGTGATCGAGGCGTTTTTCGCCGCTTATCCCGGGAAATAATGCAAACAGGAAACAGGGCCGCGGAATTCCGCGGCCCTGCTTTTTTGGGTTTTGCTCAGATTACTGCATGCCGTTTTCGTAGGCGGCGATCATCTTTTTGACCATCTGGCCGCCGATGCTGCCGGCCTGACGGGACGTCAGATCACCGTTGTAACCCTGCTTGAGGTTCACGCCCATTTCCGCAGCGGCTTCCATCTTGAAGCGGTTCATCGCCTCACGGGCATTGGGGTTGACCAGATTGTTGCTGTTGGAAGTAGCCATTTCGTTTTCCATCTCCTTTTCGTGTTTTGGGTTTCTTGACCCGCTACTATTTTCTGCGGACAGGATGGAAGTATGCAGAGCAGAAAAATGCAATTTTTGCAAGCTGTTATTTCTCGCATTTTGGTTTCAGTGACCGTTTTATCGGACACGTCGTGCTGTATATTGGAGACAGATACATGATTCCGCCGTGCGCGGATGATTCTGATTCCGAAAGGAGATGCGCGTATGTACGTTTTGCTGTTTCTGGTGCTCCTGCCTATTGGCGTCTTGATCGAGCTATTGAAGCTCAATAAATAACCGCCTGAGCGGAGCGCGCTGTATATGCGGAGAATTTGTCTGCGCATGCCGAAATACCTTGTGTTGCAAATGATGCGGATGTATAATTGGAACAGCCAACCATTTTTTGCTTTGGCGAGAAAGATGTGGTGAAACATGACCTATGAGGCAGTTAACAGCATTAGCACCGAACGCAGTTATGATACGGCGGATGAAGTGGAACGCGTTGCGTGCGCCGTGCGTGCGTTGGTCGCCAAGACCGCGCCGGATGACGCGCAGCTTTGGCTGCCGCTTCTGATTCATCTGCGCGATACGGCGGCAGTCATGGAATATCTGACGGCTCGCTGGCTGCCGGAGCAGTATTGCGTGAGCCTTGGCCTGCAACGGGAGGAGTTTTTCCGTCTGGCGATTAGGGCGGCGCTGCTGCACGATATCGGGAAAGCAACCCCAAATTTCCAGCGCAAAATCACGCTTGAGCAGCCAGAATTGCGTCAACGCTTGGAAGCGGCCGGCTTGGAGATCCGGTTTCAAAAGGGAAAGCAGCTCGATGTGAATGTTCCACATGCGGCAGCCGGCGCTGAGATCCTGCGCAGCGAAGGACTCACGGATGACCTTGCGGCTGTCGTCGGTGCACATCATGGCAGGACCGAAGAATATATGCTTACCAGCTATTGTGAGAAAACGCCTATTGCGTTTGGCTGGAGCGGTTCGGGTGACAGTGATACGCTGTGGGGTTCTGTCCAGCGGCATATTATCCGCTGGGCAGAGAATGTGCTTGGATGCGGTGCACCGGCACGCGATGCTGCGTGTTCGGTACCGGCGCAGATGGCGCTGAGCGGCTTAGTGATCATGGCAGACTGGATCGCCAGCAACACGGCTTATTTTCCACTTATCTCCATGGACGCGCAGCCGGATCGGTATGACCCGCGCCGCGCTGAGCGAGCGCTGCAGAAGTTGGGCCTGCCGCGGCCGTGGCAAGTCTCTGCCGACTGGAGCACGGCGGACTATTTTCAGCGGCGCTTCGGCTTTTCGGCAAATCCCGTCCAGCAGCAGATGGAGCAAGTCGCAGGGACGGTGAAAACACCGGGCGTGATGATCCTTGAAGCGCCGATGGGACACGGCAAGACGGAAGCGGCACTGGCTGCGGCAGAAATTCTGATGAATCGTTTTGGCCTGGGCGGCGCTGCGTTTTTCCTCCCGTCGCAGGCGACGTCCAATGCAATGTTTACCCGTATGACACAGTGGGCGCGGCATCAGCCGGACGCGGTCCGAGTTGCAGTGGAACTGGCGCACGGTCAGGCAGAGCTGAACGCGGAATTTGCGTGTCTGGAATCCGGGCACGTGCAGATCGAGCAGGGCGAAGCGGATGCCGACCCGCTGCAGACACATGCCTTCTTCCGCGGCCGAAAGACGAAGCTGCTGGCAAATCTGGTGGTCGGCACGGTGGATCAGCTGCTCATGGCTGCGCTGAACCGAAAACATGTGATGCTGCGCCAGCTTGGCCTGACCGGCAAGGTGGTTATTCTGGACGAGTGCCATGCCTATGATGCGTATATGAATACCTATCTGGATCGTGTGCTGAACTGGCTGGGTGCTTATCATGTGCCGGTTATTTTGCTGTCGGCCACACTCCCGGGGCAGCGCAGGGCAGAATTGCTGCGCGCCTATCTCGGGGAGAAAAAGCCTGTAGATACGGCAATCGCCGCGTGTCAGGACTATCCGTTGCTGAGCTGGACGGAGAATAAGACGGTACATATGGCTGCCGTCTCTGCGCAGGGGTGCAGCCGAGATGTCTGTGTGCAGCGTGTGGAGCAGGAGCAGGCGCTTGCGGCGGCAGGCGAGGCGCTCAAGAGCGGCTGCGTTGGACTGATCGTCAACACGGTCAAGCGGGCGCAGATGCTGCGCGAGGAGCTGCGGCAAGCTTACCCGGATGCGGTGATTTTGATGGATCACTCCCGCTTTCTGGCGCCGGATCGGCTGGAGCATGAGCAGGAAATTTTGCGGCGTGTCGGCAAAAACACAGATGCGCAAATGCGGCGCGGTGTGCTGGTGATCGGCACACAGGTGCTGGAGCAGTCACTGGATTTGGATTTTGATCTGCTGATCACGGATCTGTGCCCGATGGATCTGCTGCTGCAGCGCATCGGCCGTCTGCACCGGCATACCCGTATCAGACCGCAGGGGCTGGAAGTGCCGCGCTGCCTGGTCATGGGGGCGCTTGGAGATCTGGACGCTGGGAGCAAGGCTGTGTACGGCGAATACCTCTTGCTGCGTACGCGGCGGTTGCTGCCGGAGTGCATTCGTTTACCGGAAGACATTTCGCCTCTGGTGCAGCGGACTTATGATGCGATGCGCTTCCCGCCGGAGTCGGATGAGGAGACCGGCGCTGCATATGAGGCCTATCAATATGCGCAAAAGCGCCAAAAGTGCAAGGCGAAGGACTATCTGCTGGCACAGTGTGACGACTATGATTCACTCGTCGGCATGATGGACAATATCGATCAGTTTACGGATCTGCAGGCGCAGGCTGCAGTCCGTGACGGGACTGCAGCAGTTGAGGTGCTGGTCGTGCAGCGGTCGGAAGACGGAATGCTGCTGCTCTCCGGGGAACAAAAGGGGATGTGCCTGCGTGCGGATACCCAGCCGAGCGCCGATGAGGCATGCCGGGTCGCGGCGCAGCGTCTGCGGCTGCCGTCGCATTTCAGCGCGCGGTACTGTGTGGATGCAGTGCTGGAAGCGCTTGAGGATCAAACACACCAGTCACTGCCGCTGTGGCTGCAGGCGCCAATGCTGGAAGGCGAACTGTTTTTGATCTTAGATGCGGACGGTACAGCACAGCTGGCCGGTAAGACACTGCGATATGACCCGCAAGTCGGATTAACAGAAGAGGAGGAGACGCATGGAACAAATGGAATTCAATCTGCTGGATGAACCGTGGATACGGGTGATGACCGAGGACTGCACAGTCGTGGAGCGTTCGCTGATGCAGGTGCTCTTAAACAGCCACCAGTATCAGCGGCTGGCGGACGAACTTCCGACACAGGATGTGGCGCTTTTGCGCTTGCTGTTGGCAATTTTGCAGACGGTCTTTTACCGCGTAGATCCGGAGGGTGAGGATGACCCGATCGAGGACCGCGCGGCTGCCATCCGTCGCTGGCAGGCGTTGTGGAACGCCGGCCGTTTTCCGGTGCAGCCGATCCGGACGTACCTGGAGACATGGAAGGATCGCTTCTGGCTTTTCCATCCGGAGCATCCGTTTTATCAAGTCCCGGCTGCGGCGGTGGGGACGAAATTCAAAGCGTCAAAACTGAATGGGGAGTTGTCAGAGAGCGCCCATAAAATGCGCCTGTTCCCGCTTCGTGACGGCGAAGAGAAAGAAACTTTAAGCTATGCAGAGGCGGCGCGATGGCTTGTGACACTGATTGGCTTTGATGATAGTGCCTCAACCAAAAAGGAGACCGGAACTGGCACTGGATGGCTCGGGGATCGTGTTAATGTGTATGCAATTGGGGAAAACCTGTTTGAAACGCTGATGCTCAACCTCGTTTTCCTGAAAGATGGAAGATATGTGTGGGCGGAAAACATCCCGGCATGGGAACAGCCGACAATGACAACAGCAAAGAAAAGGGAGATTCCCCTACCAGATAATCAGGCTGAGCTTTTGACATTGCAGTCTCGCAGATTGATTTTGAGCCGCGAAGAAAACAGGGTTACTGGTTTTTCCTCAACAGGTGGTGACTTTTTTGGTAAAAAGGGCAGAGTAAATGCCTTTTCCGAGCAGATGATACTCTGGCGAGCGGGTAAGACACCGAAAAATGCTGTGCCGCAATTTGTTCCGGCGTCTGTGGACCCGTGGCGGCAGATGTGGAGAGACTTTGAGGTGATTCTTGGAAGACGTGAAGATACACACATTCCAGGGGTAGTTGCATGGCTGACGGAGCTGCGCAGAAAAAATGTCATTCCAAGAAAATATGTCCATATCGCTTCTGTTGGCGTCACATATGATTCGAAGAAAGGTTCGATTGCGGATATCATCTCGGATCATTTGGATTTTCAAATGAGTCTGCTTGACGCGGCCGGAGAACTATGGATTGTGCTTGTTGGCGGCGAAATTCATCTAATTGATAAGGTAGCGAGAACGTTGGGCGCTTTGGCAGAGGGGCTCTATTTGGCGCAAGGAGGGCAGCTGGATGGGGCAGGAAAGAAGGCGCGTCAGTCACAACGAGATGAAGGTATGCGTTTGCTCTATGCCGCTGTTGATTTGCCGTTCAGAGAGTGGCTCGCACACATTGGCGCTCAGCACGGAGATGACGAGAACACCCGCGCGCAGGAGCAACAGTGTTGGCGTAGTATTGTATTCAGAATTGCGGACAATTTGGGCAGAGAGATGATACGGGATGCCGGGACGGCTGCATTTACAGGTCGTTGGATTGTGAATGAAATGGCCGAAACGAATGGCCGTTTTTTTACTAAGACGAACGGAGAGCGAAAAAGTGTGTTTTATTCTTCTCCAACGGAATACAACCGCTATTTGAACAACCTGAAGTCCCTGCTAAAGAATGCAGCAGAATGAGGAGGTAGCTGATGAGTGACCAAAAAGCAAAGGTGAAAAGCTACGTGCGCAGACGGCTGGAATCGTGGCAGCACGAGCCCAATCCACACCAGATCCGCGCGGATCTGGCAAATTTGCGCCGCGGCATCGGAAAAGCGCCCGGAGACCTGCCGGAGCTCTGGGGGCTGCTGTTTCGGGACTTTCCGGAGGAACTGATGAGCAGCACCGGCGAGCCCACATGGGCTGAATGGGCGGTGTCGGGCGCGCTGACGCTGTATGCGCTGCATCAGCAGGGCGCGCAGCGGTCGATGCAAGCGGACGGTCAGCGGCTGGGCATGGCAATCCGCAAGCTTGCCGGAAACGACACGGATCGGCTCAAGGCGGTGCAGCGGAGATTCAATGCCTTTGCCACTGCGCGGAGCATGCCGGAGTGCCTGCACCACCTGCGTGGACTGATCCAGCTTCTGAGAAGCGAGGATATCCCGCTGGACTATGTGGAGCTGGCCGGAGATTTGTATGAATTCCAGACGCCGGACGGAGCTGCAAGAGTTCGTCTACGCTGGGGACAGGATTTTTACCGGAATGCGTTCCGGATAGAACAGGGAAAGGATGACGACCATGCATAACAACGAGAGAATTTACGTAGACGTCCATGTACTTCAGACCGTTCCGCCGAGCTGCGTGAACCGCGACGATACCGGCAGTCCGAAGACCGCTGTCTATGGCGGCGTGACGCGCGCCAGAGTGTCCAGTCAGGCGTGGAAGCACGCCATGCGCCTGAAATTCCGGGAGATGCTCTCGGCGGGCGATGTCGGCCAGCGGACGAAACTGGTGGTCGATCTCATCGCCGGAAAGATTCTGGAGCTGCAGCCCGATCTCTCTGAGAAAAAGGCGCAGCAGCTGGCGCAGAAGGTGCTGGAGGCAGCCGGCGTGAAGGTCAAAGAAGATAAGGAAAAGCTCAAAACGGGTGCGCTGTTTTTCATCAGCCCCGGTCAGATCCAGGCGCTGGCGGAGATCGCGCTGCAGCCGGAGGACGGTAAGCTCGACAAAGCGGCCTGCCAAGCGGCGCTCAAGACGCTCCCGACGGTGGACTTGGCGCTCTTCGGACGCATGGTTGCCGACGATCCGTGCCTGAATTTCGACGCAGCGGCACAGGTCGCGCACGCAATCTCGACGCATGCCGTGGAGAACGAGTATGATTATTTCACTGCTGTCGACGACTGTGCGCCGGAGGACAATGCCGGTGCGGGGCATTTGGGCACGGTGGAATTCAATTCGTCCACGCTGTATCGCTATGCGACCGTGAACGTTGAAGACCTCCGGAAAATGCTCGGTCAAAAGACGCCCGAGGCGGTGCGCGCGTTCGTGGATGCGTTCATTCGCAGTATGCCTACCGGCAAGCAGAATACGTTTGCCAACTGGACGCGGCCGGATGCTGTGTACGTGACCGTGCGCAAGGACCAGCCCATCAATCTGGCCGGCGCGTTTGAAAAACCTGTTCGCGCGGGAAATTCCGGTTATGTGGACGGTTCGATCCGCGCGCTGGTGACTTACGCTCAGGAGACATATGCAGATTTTGCCTCTGCGCCGGTGCTTTCGCTCGCTGTAGGCAGCGGTCTGGAGGCTCTGGCCGAGCCGTGCTCCGTGAATGCGCTTCTGGATGCGTTGGAGGCGTGGCTGCAGGGCGGTGAGGAGCAGCAATGAGAACGCTGCTGTTGCGCTTGGCCGGCCCAATGCAATCTTGGGGGACGGACTCGAAATTCGATGTGCGGCGCACCGGACGTGAGCCGAGCAAGAGCGGCGTGATCGGTCTGGTCGCGGCGGCGCTGGGCATCGCGCGGCAGGATCGCCAAGCGCTGCAGACGCTTAATGGTCTCCGCTTTGGTGTGCGCGTTGACCACGAGGGTGCGCTGCTGCGTGATTTTCATACGGCGCGGCCGGAAAAGGGCACGCCGTATGTGACCTACCGCTACTATCTTGCGGATGCGGAATTTGTGGCCGGGCTGGAAAGCGATGATCGTGCGCTGCTCGCGCGGATCGCGCAGGCACTGCAAGCTCCGGCGTTCCCGCTGTATCTCGGTCGCCGCTCCTGTCCGCCGGTCGGCAGAGTATTTTTGAAGATTTCGGATGAGCCGCTGGAGGCGGCGCTGTGCACTGATGCACCGCCGGGCGCAACGCGCCTTGTGCTGGACGCTGCGGCAAGTGAGCCGGGCGGGCTTGTGCGCGACGTTCCGCTGTCGTTTGATCCGGCGCGCCGGGAGTATACATACCGCCGCGTGACCGAACGTGTGCTGCATGGTGCGGCGGAGCATGATCCCATGGCGGAATTGGAGGATGCGATATGTACCTGACGCAAATGCTTTTGGATCAGAAAAATCGTCAGACGCTGGCTGCGCTGGCGTCGCCGAGTAAGTTCCATGGGGCGATCGAGGCGGCGTTTCCCGGCCCGAGGCAGCGAAACCTCTGGCGGATCGACAGCCGCGCCGGTCAGAAATATCTTCTGCTCCTCAGTGAGACACCGCCGGATCTCACGCAGGCTGCGGCTCAGTTCGCGCCGCCGGGGGAGCATTGGCAGACAAAGTCGTATGATCCGCTGCTCACCCGCATTCTGCCGGGCAGCTGCTGGCAGTTTCGCCTGTGTGCAAACCCGACATACAGTGTTCCTGCAGGACCGGGGCAGCGCGGGCGCGTCTGCGCGCACAGCACCACGGAGCATCAGCTTGCGTGGCTGCGAAAGCAGAGCGAAAAGCATGGTTTCGCCTTGCAGGATGATGCGTTCACGGTTACAAACGTGAAGTGGTATCGGTTTAAGAAAGGCGGTACAGGCAGCCGCGTGACCTTCTTGGCTGTTACCTATGAGGGGATCTTGGAGGTTCAAGACCCGGAGCGTTTTTGTGCTGCGCTTTGCCGCGGCATCGGCTCAGGCAAGGCCTATGGCGCAGGGCTCATGACATTGGTCGGGGCAGGGCAGTCGCATGGCTGACCTGCCCGGTATGATCCGCACGGAGCTTCAGGCGCTGCCGCAGATCGGTGATCGCATGACATTTCTCTACTTTGAGCACTGTGTTTTGAATCGTCAGGACAGCGCCATTACTGTGACGGATGACCGCGGGACGGTCTTTGTGCCCGCCGCAGCGATCAGTGTCCTGCTCCTCGGACCGGGGACGAAGGTGACGCATCGCGCCATGGAGCTCATTGGTGACGCAGGTGTTAGTGTTCTCTGGGTAGGGGAGCACGGCGTGCGCTATTATGCCGGCGGCCGGGCGCTGACGCACAAGGCAGGTCTGCTGATCCGGCAGGCCGCCTTGGTCAGCAATACGCGTTTGCGCCTAGGTGTCGTGCGGCAAATGTACAGTATGCGCTTTCCGGGTGAGGATGTGTCCTCATTGACGCTTCAGCAGCTTCGCGGCAGAGAGGGCGCGCGCATTCGCAGTGTCTACCGGCATGCAGCAAAGAAGTGGAATGTTCCGTGGAGCGGTCGGACATATGACCCGGAGAATTTTGATGGCGGCGATGCCGTCAATCAGGCGCTGTCTGCCGGACACGCTTGCCTATACGGCGCGGCGCATGCGGTCATCCAGGCGCTCGGCTGTTCTCCGGGACTGGGGTTTGTCCATACCGGACATGAATGCGCCTTCGTCTATGACATTGCGGATCTGTACAAGGCGGACATTACGATTCCACTCGCGTTTGAACTGGCGGCCACGGTCGACAGTGAAAACATCGGCAGTGAAATGCGCCGTCGAACGCGCGATGCCATGGTTCAGCACCATCTTATGGAGCAGATGGTGCGTGACATCCGAACCCTGCTCTCTGACAGCGGTGAACTGTCTGAGGAAGACAATGCGGTCTATCTTTGGGACGATAGGCGCGGTCAGGTCGCCAATGGCCGCCTGTACGGTGCGGAGGGTGAACCATGATCGTCGTGACGGTGACGGACTGCCCGCCGCGTTTGCGCGGTGACCTGTCAAAATGGCTGCTGGAGATTAATACCGGTGTTTATGTCGGCCAACTGAATCCCCGTGTACGGGAGGAACTGTGGAAACGGATCTGCAAGTATCTTCCCAGAGGACGGGCAACAATGGTGTACTCGGCAAATAACGAGCAGCGGATGTCGTTTCATGTCCATAACACGACGTGGCAGCCCGCTGACTATGAGGGCATCACGCTGATGCGCCGCCCGCTTGCAACACCGCTGCCGGAAGGGGAGAAGCCACCGCTGAGCAAGTCGGCAATCATCCAAATGGATCGAAACAAGCAGTCGGCCAAGCAACGTCGTGCCAAGCAGCTCGGCTACGTCGTGATCGATGTGGAAACCACAGGACTTGACTGTGACAAGAGTGAAATATTGGAGCTGGGTGCGATCCGTGTGATCGATCATCAGGTCGCGGATACGTTTTCGGCACTGGTGCGGCCTGAGCAGCCAATCCCTGCAGAGATTACGACGTTGACTGGCATCACGCAAAATGCGGTGTCGGCGCAGGGGACTGCGCTGCAGCCGCTGTTGGAGCAGTTTTGGGCATTTGTCGGTCAAAGCCCTGTGATGGGGCACAATCTAGATTTTGATTTGGCATTTTTGAAAAAGGCGAGTGCCCGCTTCGGGCTCTCCTTGCCGAATGTGCGCATCCGTGACACGCTGAAGCTGGCGCGCAGAAAAGTTCCCGACCTGCCGGATCATCGGCTGGCTACGCTGGCTGCATATTTTGGCATCGAGTATGCGCAGCAGCACCGCGCGCTGCCGGACTGCATCGCAGCGTTTCAGGTCTATGAGAAACTGAATGAAATCTGATGGCAATGGGATCAAAAGTCCTTATTTTTTAAGGCTTTCTTTAGTCTTTTCCCCGCACACGCGGGGGTGATCCCCTTCGCGCCGGTCGCAGTTTCGGTCACGATGACTTTTCCCCGCACACGCGGGGGTGATCCCAGTTCGCGATAGCGATTCAGCAGATCAACAAGCTTTTCCCCGCACACGCGGGGGTGATCCCACGGAATTGTTTTTGTTCTTCGCTTCGGTCGTCTTTTCCCCGCACACGCGGGGGTGATCCCATACCGCATTCGGTCGTCCATCCGGTATTACCCTTTTCCCCGCACACGCGGGGGTGATCCTTACTTTGACACCTACGTCGAAAAGCCCACGAACTTTTCCCCGCACACGCGGGGGTGATCCTCCAGCCATGGCAGTTCATCGTGCACTACTTGTCTTTTCCCCGCACACGCGGGGGTGATCCTTACTTTGACACCTACGTCGAAAAGCCCACGAACTTTTCCCCGCACACGCGGGGGTGATCCCACCATCCTGCTTGCGCAAAAGCAGGAAATCCTCTTTTCCCCGCACACGCGGGGGTGATCCCATGCTGGCGCTGATCGCAAAGGCCAGCGGCGACTTTTCCCCGCACACGCGGGGGTGATCCCTTCGGCACCGGCGCGCCGAGCTTTGCCGCATTCTTTTCCCCGTACACGCGGGGGTGATCCCAACGCAGAGCGCAGCATCTCCGGCTCGGTCGGCTTTTCCCCGCACACGCGGGGGTGATCCTGACGGAGCCTGCATCTATCGTCTACACCGGCGCTTTTCCCCGCACACGCGGGGGTGATCCCCGATGGGCAAGCGCTAGCGGCGGTAGGGCGTCCCTTTTCCCCGCAGGGTGATCCTGGCAACTGGTACATCGGCGGTACAGACACCGGCTTTTCCCCGCACACGCGGGGGTGATCCCAAAGCGGTTGGGCCGCTGGCGACGGCCAAGTTCTTTTCCCCGCACATGCGGGGGTGATCCTGTTGTGCCTGTGGGAAATCCTAACCGGGGAAACTTTTCCCCGCACACGCGGGGGTGATCCCACGGACGCTGTCGTCGCGCTGACGGCGCGTATCTTTTCCCCGCACATGCGGGGAACGGAGGCTGTTTCTTTGGTTAACGGAAAAACCCACGGTGCAATTTGCACCGTGGGTTTTCGTATTTTAAGTTCAAAACCGGCTCAACGGCCGCGTTACAGCTTAGTCACGGACGCTGCAGCCGCCTGCTTTTGCACGCGCTCGATGCCGCAGAGCTCCCGCAGCTTGGCAGCCACCTTCGGTCCTTTGTACAGCCTTGTGTCCTCAAACGGCAGGAACGCCTCCTGTCCGTCCGCAGTCACGTAGCTGATGATGAAGACAATTTTCCGAACCTTCTTTTCCTTTTTGCCGAGACCGTTGAGTGCGCCGACAAAAGCGCCGGTGCTCCCAAACAGCAGCCCGCCGGCAAACGCGCGTGCGATGGGGGATTTCTCCTTGAGCTGCAGCTGCGTTTTCGAGCCGTAAAAAATATCGGTGATCTGACTGTAGGCGAGCGTCGCCGTTTTCTTGTTTCCGATGGCATTTTGCAGCTCGAGATGATCAGGGAAGAGCGCGACGTCTACCGCATTGCCTTTCTTGAACTGACCGAGATCTGTCTCTATACTGAAATAATCGCTGATGATGCTGTCTTTTTTACTTTTGAAGAATCCCATAGCTGCGCCTCCGTTCTTTCTCACCTGTATTTTACAGTTTTTTCGCTTGTTCTGCAAGACCTGATGTGAAAAGTGCACCCGATGCCGTCACAGCGGTGTACATAAATATGCGCCGGACGCGTGCTGCGAAACCGAAACTTGACACGAGCCGCCAAACGGTATAGAATTTAGCATGCTATTTTGGCATTCTGTACGTATTTGCAGGGTGTCGGCATAGAATCAGGATAAGACGGATTTTTATAGAACTATAAGGAGAACCGACTATGTGTGGAATCGTTGGATACGTCGGCGCGCAGCAGGCTGCGCCGATCCTTCTCGAAGGGCTGCAGAAGCTCGAATACCGCGGCTATGACTCGGCCGGCATCGCCGTGCTCGACGGCAGCACGATCGAGCTTGCCAAGGCCTGCGGCGAGATCAAGAATCTGCTGGCCAAAACGCATGACGGTAGCGACCTTCACGGCTATATCGGCCTCGGCCATACGCGCTGGGCAACGCACGGCGCGCCGACGGAGGCGAATGCCCACCCGCACGTGAGCAACGACGGCAAGTTCGCCATCGTGCAAAACGGCATCATCGAAAACTTCATGGAGCTGCGCGAGATGCTGCAGGCCAAGGGGTTCCGGTTCCATAGTGAGACGGACACGGAGGTCATCGTCCACCTGCTGGATATGTACTATACCGGCGACGGCAACCTGAAGGACACCGTCATGAAGACACTTGGCCGTCTGGAGGGCAGCTATGCGATCGGCATTCTGTGCGCCGACTGCCCGGAGCAGATGTTCCTCGCGCGCAACGGCTGTCCGCTGATCATCGGCGTCGGCGCGGGTGAGAACTTCTTCGCCTCCGACGTGACGGCGCTTGTGTCGCACACGAAAAATGTGGTCTATCTTGACGACGGAGAGCTTGCCGAGGTGCACGCCGACGGTTATACCGTCTTTGACTGCACTGGAAAGCCCGTGCACAAGCCTGTCTCCCGCGTCGCGTGGGACATTGAGGCGGCCGAAAAGGGCGGCTACGAGCACTTCATGCTCAAGGAGATCATGGAGCAGCCGCGCGCTATCAAGTCCACGCTCGACCCGCGCGTGAAGGATCACCGCGTCGTGTTTGACGAACTGAAAATGACCGACGCGCAGCTCGTAGGCTTCAACAAGATCATGATCACGGCCTGCGGCTCGGCGTTCTATGCCGGTCAGGCGGGCAAATACGCGCTCGAAAAGCTCACGCACATTCCGGTCGATGCTGACCTTGCAAGTGAGTTCCGCTACCGTGACCCGATCGTGGACGAGCATACGCTCATGATCATTATTTCGCAGTCCGGCGAGACGGCGGATACCATCGCCGCCATCCGCGAGGCGCAGTCCAAGGGCGCATATGTGCTCTCGATCGTCAACGTCGTCGGCAGTACGATCGCCCGCATCTCGGACGATGTCATCTACACCTGGGCCGGCCCGGAGATCGCCGTTGCGACCACGAAGGGCTACACCACGCAGGTGTCGGTGCTGTATCTGCTGGCGCTCTATCTGGGCGAGAAGCGTGGCTGCCTGAGCAGGGAAGAGGCGGCAAAGCTCACGGACGATCTTATGATCCTGCCGCAGATGGTGCAGCGCGCCATCGATCTTAACCCGCAGATCGCGCAGCTTGCCGAGCGCTACAAGAATAACCCGTCGCTGTTTTTCATCGGCCGCAATGTGGACTATGCCGTCTGCATGGAGGGCTCTTTGAAGCTCAAGGAGATCTCCTACCTGCACTCGGAGGCATATGCCGCCGGTGAGCTCAAGCACGGCACCATCGCGCTCATCGAGGAGAACCGCCTCGTCATCGCCGTCGCGTGCTACGAGCCGCTGTTTGACAAGACCATGAGCAACGTCAAAGAGGTCAAGGCGCGCGGTGCGCGCGTGCTTGGTGTGGCGCTCGAGGGCAATCGCGCCATCTATTCCGAGGCGGACGATGTGATCCTCGTACCGCGTATGGACGACCTGTTCGTCGTCCCGGCGGAGATCGTGCCGCTGCAGCTCTTCGCTTACTATGTCGCAAAAGCCAACGGCTGCGCGATCGATAAGCCGAAAAACCTCGCGAAATCTGTTACTGTCGAATAAGGAGAGCGTCATCCATGCCGAATCAGTCTGTCATCGTCCTCGATTTTGGAGGACAGTATAACCAGCTCATTGCGCGCCGTGTGCGCGAGTGCAATGTCTATTGCGAAGTCAAGCCGAACACTATGACCGTGGATGAGATCCGTGCCTTTGACCCCATCGGCATCATCTTCACCGGCGGCCCGCAGAGTGTGTACGCTGAAGGTTCGCCGCAGGTAGATCCTGAGATCTTCCGGCTCGGAATCCCAATCCTCGGCATCTGCTACGGCTGCCAGCTCATGGCGCAGTATCTCGGCGGGGAAGTGACCGCTGCCGGAAAGGACACCGCACGCGAGTACGGCAAGACGCAGACCTGGTTCGATACTGACTGCCGTCTCTTCCGCGGCTTGCCGGAGCAGAGCATCACGTGGATGAGCCACGGCGACTATATGGCCAAGGTGCCGGAGTCGTTCCGGCTCGTGGCGCACTCGGATGCCTGCCCAACGGTCGGCATCTGCGACGAAGCGCGCGGGTTTTATGGCGTGCAGTTCCACCCGGAGGTCAATCATACCGAGTATGGTCGGGCCATGCTGCGCAACTTCCTCTATGAGGTCTGCGGCGCGACCGGCGAGTGGACGATGGGTGACTTCATGCGCAAGTCCATTGCGGACATCCGCGCCAAGGTCGGCGACGGCAAGGTGCTGCTGGCCCTTTCCGGCGGCGTGGATTCCTCGGTAGCGGCCGCGCTGCTGGCGGAGGCCGTTGGCAGCCAGCTCACGTGCATCTTTGTCGACCACGGTCTGCTGCGCAAGAACGAGGGCGACGAGGTCGAGGCCGCATTCAAAAGCTGGGATATCAATTTCGTGCGTGTCAACGCGGAAGAGCGCTTTCTCACGCGCCTGAAGGACGTCTCCGATCCGGAGACAAAGCGCAAGATCATCGGTGAGGAGTTCATCCGCGTCTTTGAGGAAGAGGGCAAGAAGATCGGCTCGGTCGACTATCTGGCTCAGGGTACGATCTATCCCGACGTGATTGAATCCGGCACGAATGTTGCCGCCGTCATCAAGAGCCATCACAACGTCGGCGGCCTGCCGGACTTTGTGGATTTCAAGGAGATCATTGAGCCGCTGCGGCTGCTGTTTAAGGACGAGGTGCGCGCGCTCGGCCGCGAGCTCGGCCTGCCGGAGTATCTGGTCATGCGCCAGCCATTCCCGGGTCCGGGCCTGGCCATCCGCTGCCTCGGTGCGGTGTCCAAGGATAAGCTCGACATTCTGCGCGACGCGGACTTCATCTTCCGCGACGAGATCGCCAAGGCGCATCTCGAGCAGACGATGAATCAGTACTTCGCGGTGCTGACGAATATGCGCTCTGTCGGTGTCATGGGCGACGGACGTACCTATGACTATACGCTCGCGCTGCGCAGCGTCACGACGACGGACTTCATGACCGCCAACTGGACGCGTATTCCGTATGACGTGCTCGACCGCGTCTCTGTGCGCATCGTCAACGAGGTCAAGGGCATCAACCGCATCGTCTATGATATCACCTCCAAACCGCCCGCCACGATCGAGTGGGAATGAGAAAAAAGTGGATATGAGGGCCCGCAAACCCGCATAAACACTGGGTTTTCGGATTTCAGATTTCCCCATTTGATAGCAGATTGATAGCGCCTTATTTTGAGCAATCATTCACTTCCACAGGAAGTGACAGATGGTTTGCAGGTGCATCCTCAACTTGATATGCGTTAGAGCAAAAAAGCTCTGCCGACTTGAAATCGGCAGAGCTTTTTTGTTATTCATCCCCGAACAGCATGGCCATCTGCGGCAAGGTCCCCGCGTTCCGCGAAGTCGATCGCAAGATCACCCAGCTCGCCGAGCGCGCTTACCGCAAGCAGAAGAAGGCCGCCAATGCGTACCGTCACCGTGCCATCGTCTGGGGCGTGCAGTCGCACTTCTATATGGACTTCCTTGTCTGGCTGCTCAATTGCTGGGGCATCGTGCCGCTGACGGATATGCTCTCCATGGTCTCGACACGCGAGCTCGTCACGGAGGACACGCCCGAAAACCGCGAGCAGGCGTATTACGACATGGCCTGGCTGACCGAGAACATGATCATGCGCAACCGTACCCACGGCGGCTACAAGGTGCTGCTCGACGAGCTCTGGGAGTACTGCGAGCAGTTCAACGCCGACATGGTCATCCTCTGGGAGCACATGAGCTGCAAGGCGCTCGACGGCATGCACGGTCTATTTGAAGAGCGTGCCCGTGAGCACGGCATCCACCTCGTCTGGGTCACGCACGATCTGTTCGACCCGCGTGTCATCTCGCGGCAGAGCGTGCGCCAGCAGGTCAATGACTATATGCGCACCGTCATGCAGGAAGAACCCGTGGATCCGAGCCTGGAGATCCTGAAGGACGAGAAGTCCTGGTAATCAGAGAGGAGACCGAACATGAACAATTTGAAATGCAAGCTGCTCAAGGCCCTGCTGGGCGTGTCGCTCGGCGCACTCGGCGCGTTCGTGGTCACGTTTGTCATCTATTTCTGGAACCTGGACATGAAGCTGACCTCCGTCATGGAGGGCATTCTGCTCAAGCACTACGACAAGATCGACCGCGACCAGCACCTGTGATTCCAACATTTTTCAGCGCCCGTCTGCCATGGCAGACGGGCGCTTTTTGCGGCCGTTTTCGCGTGTAAACAATTTATGAAGTCTCTTGACGTTTTGCGTGAATGTCCTTATAATGCGTAGCGTGCTACATATTCGGAGGTGCATCATGGAGCAATATCCGATTGGATGTCTATTAAAAATGATCACGGATAAGATCAAGATACAGGCCGACGCCAACCTTGCGCAGCATGATCTGACGCTGACGCAAAGCCGCGTGCTCGGCTATCTGGCTCGAAACGGCGGCACGGCGACGCAAAAGGAGATCGAGGGCTTCCTGCAGGTGTCGCACCCGACTGTAGCGGGCGTCATCGGGCGCATGGAGCAGAAGGGCTTCGTGTCCTGCCGGCCCGACCCGTCGGATAAACGCAGCAAGATCGTCTGCCAGACGGAGCGCGCTGCCGCGATCGCGCAGGATATGCACGCCACGATCCAGGCAACGGAGCAGCAGATGCTGCGCTCACTGACGCCGGAACAGATCACGTCGCTGGAATCGACCCTGCGCACGATCTATGCCGACCTTGGCTGACCGGTCCGTGATTCAGGAAGGAGGAAATCCATGCTTCATACCTTGTCCCGTAGCCTGCGGGAAAACAAAGGCCCCGCGCTCGTGACGGTTCTGCTCTCGGCGCTGGAGGTCGTGTTTGAGATCGTGATCCCGCTGTATATGTCCAACCTCATTGACTTCGGCATTGAGGGCGGCAGTATGGCGGCGGTCTGGAAGTTCGGTGCATTTTTGCTGCTGCTGGCGGCGTTCCAGCTCGCGACCGGCGTGCTCGCGGCGCGCATCGCGGCGCGCACATCCGTCGGTTTCGGTGCAAACCTGCGCGAGGATATGTACAACAATGTGCAGACCTTTGCGTTTTCCAACATCGATAAGTTTTCCACCGCGTCCATTGTCACGCGCCTGACGACGGATGTCACGAACGTGCAGAATGCCTTTCAGATGCTCATGCGCATGGCGATCCGCTCACCGGTCATGCTGATTTTTTCCATGATCGTGTCGTTCCGCATCAGCCGTGATATTTCCATGACATTTCTCATCATCCTGCCGATCCTCGCGGTGGCGCTGTTTTTCATTATCCGCAGCGTATTCCCGGTTTTCACGCGTGTGTTCCGCACGTATGATGAGCTCAACAACGTCGTGCAGGAAAATGTCCGCGGTATCCGCGTCGTCAAATCCTTTAATCAGGAGCAGCACGAGATCCGCAAGTTCGGCGCCATTTCCGAGCGCATCTATCAGGACTTTTCCAAGGGCGAGCGGCTCATCACGCTCAACGCGCCGCTGATGCAGTCGTGCATCTATGCGTGCATGATCATCATCTCCTGGCTCGGCGCCAAGGCCATCATCGCCAGCGGCAACGATCCGGCGCTTGGCCTGACGACCGGCAACCTCACCGCGCTCATCACCTACGCCATGCAGATCCTCTCGAGCCTGATGATGTTGTCCATGGTCTTTGCCATGCTGACGATCTCGCTCTCATCCGCGCGCCGCATTGCCGAGGTGATCGAGGAAAAGACGGACATTCAAAATCCGGAGCAGCCTGTCATGGCCGTGCGCGACGGCGCCATTGATTTTGACCATGTGAGCTTTGTTTACGCATCCAAGGCGGATAAAAAGGTGCTCGATGACATTGACCTGCACATCCGATCCGGCGAGACGATCGGCGTCATCGGCGGCACGGGCGCATCCAAATCTTCACTCGTGCAGCTCATCCCGCGCCTGTACGATGTCACCGGCGGCAATCTGACGCTCGGCGGCGTGGACGTGCGCGATTATGATCTGGAGACGCTGCGCAACGCCGTCGCCATGGTGCTGCAGAAAAACGAGCTGTTTTCCGGCACGATCAGGGAGAACCTCCGCTGGGGCAATGAGAATGCCACGGACGAGGAACTCCGGCACGCCTGCGTGCTCGCGTGTGCGGATGAGTTCATCTCCGCCATGCCGGACGGCTATGACACCTATATCGAGCAGGGCGGCACAAATGTCTCCGGCGGCCAGAAGCAGCGCCTGTGCATCGCCCGCGCGCTGCTGAAAAAGCCGAAGGTGCTTATCCTCGATGACTCGACAAGCGCTGTCGATACGCGCACGGACGCGCAGATCCAGCAGGCCCTTTCCGCCTATATCCCGGAGACGACGAAGATCATCATCGCGCAGCGCATCAGTTCCGTGCAGAACGCCGACCGCATCGTCGTGCTCGACGATGGGCATATTGCCGATGTCGGCAGCCATGAGGAGCTGCTGCACACGAGCGAAATTTACCGTGAAGTCTATGAGTCCCAGCAGAAGGGAGGCGAGGACGATGCCTGAACGCCCAAAGTTGGATTCCCAGACGCTCAAGCGCCTGCTGTCGTATATGCGCGCTTACAAGGGCACGCTCGTGCTCGTGACCATCTGCATTCTGCTCAGCGCGGTCGCCGGTGCGGCCTCGTCCATGTTCCTGCAGAAGCTGATCGACGGCTATATTGTCCCCATGCTCGGTACGGCGTCGCCAGACTTTTCCGGCCTGATCCGCGCGCTGGTGACAATCGGCTGCGTGTATCTCGTTGGCACACTGGCCACGTGGCTGTATAACCGCCGCATGGTCACGATCGCGCAGGGCACGCTCAAGCGTATCCGCGACGAGATGTTTGAGAAGATGCAGCGTCTGCCCATCCGCTATTTTGACACGCATACGCACGGCGACATCATGAGCCTGTATACGAATGATACCGACACGCTGCGCCAGATGATCGCGCAGTCCATGGCCCAGCTCGTGTCGTCGGTGTTTACGCTGACGGTCGTGTTTTTCTGCATGCTGTATATCAGCGTCTGGCTGACGCTGATCGTGTGCGCTGTCATGGCACTCATCCTTGTATTCGTGCGCAGGCTCACCGGCCGCATCGGCGGCTACTTCATGGCACAGCAGAGGGCACTGGCAGATCTCAACGGCTATGTCGAGGAGATGGTCAACGGCCAGAAGGTCGTCAAGGTGTTCTGCCACGAAGAGCAGAGCAAGGAGGAGCTGCACCGCCGCAACCGCGTCTGGGCGGAAAACGCCGCGCGCGCCAGTGGCATGGCCAACAGCATGATGCCGATGATGAATGCCGTCGGCTATCTGCAGTATGTCATCATCGCCGTCATCGGCGGCACGATGGCCATTGCCGGCACGCCGAACCTCGGCCTGACCGGCATGAACACGCTCACGCTCGGTATGATCGCATCGTTCCTGACGCTCTCACGCGGATTCACCAACCCCATCTCGCAGATCTCCAACCAGTTCAACTCCATCGTCACGGCACTGGCCGGTGCGTCGCGTATCTTTGCATTCATGGATGCCGAGCCGGAAACGGATGACGGCTATGTGACGCTCGTCAACGCCAGAGAGGAAAACGGTGCGCTCGTTGAGGCCGACCACCACACCGGCCTCTGGGCGTGGAAGCACCCGCACGGCGACGGTACGGTCACGTACACGAAGCTTGAGGGCCGCGTCGTGTTCGACCATGTGGACTTTGGCTACACACCGGATAAGGAAGTCCTGCACGACATCACGCTCTATGCCGAACCGGGCCAGAAGGTGGCCTTTGTCGGTGCGACCGGCGCCGGCAAGACAACGATCACGAACCTCATCAACCGCTTCTATGACATTGCCGACGGCAAGATCCGTTATGATGGCATCAATATCAATAAGATCTGCAAGGCCGATCTGCGCCGCAGCCTCGGCATCGTGCTTCAGGACGTGAACCTCTTCACCGGCACCGTCATGGAAAACATCCGCTACGGCAATCCGGACGCGACGGATGATGACTGCATCGCGGCGGCAAAGCTCGCCAACGCCGATCACTTCATCCGCATGCTGCCGGACGGCTACAACACCGTGCTCAAGGGCGACGGCAGCGGCCTGAGTCAGGGCCAGCGTCAGCTGCTGAGCATCGCGCGCGCGGCCGTGTCCGACCCGCCGGTTATGATCCTCGATGAGGCGACCAGCTCCATCGATACCCGCACCGAGGCGCTTGTACAGAGCGGCATGGATAAGCTCATGGAGGGCCGCACGGTGTTCGTCATCGCGCACCGGCTCTCGACGGTCAAAAACGCCGATGTCATCATGGTGCTCGACCACGGCCGCATCATCGAGCGCGGCAGCCACGAAAAGCTCATCGCCGAAAAGGGTGTGTACTACCAGCTCTATACCGGCGCGTTCGAGCTCGAATAAATTCCGCCGCGCACCTTGCATGCCGGCAGGGGGCGCGGTATAATCCAGATAATGAAGCCAAAGGAGGAGACCCATGGAGTATCGAAGATTTGGAAACACCATCGTCGCCCGCATCGACCGCGGCGAGGAGGTGCTCGAGCAGGTCAAGGCGATCGCACAGGTCGAGCAGATCAAGCTCGCAAGCGTGCAGGCGCTCGGCGCGGTCGGCGAATTCACGGTCGGCGTGTTCCACACGGCCGAAAAGCAATACCATGCCAATTCGTTCGCTGGCGATTTTGAGATCGTCTCGCTGACCGGTACCATCAACACGATGGACGGCGCGTTTTACACGCACCTGCACATGAGCGCCGGAAACGAGAAGGGCGAGGTGTTCGGCGGGCATCTGAACCGCGCCGTCATCAGCGCCACCTGCGAAATGGTCATCACGGTCATCGACGGGCGGGTGGATCGCTTCCACAGCGAGGAGATCGGTCTGAACCTGTTCCAATTCTAAAGATCTGTGTCAAAAGTGCGCACGGTTTTGCGGCCGTGCGCATTTTTTTGCTGCCGGCGTTTCTTATTCCTATTGACATCGTGGGAATATAGGCATATAATTCATGCCATAGAGGTAGGGATTACGTGTCAACCCCTCCAGAGCCTCTCGAATTTGTGTATATTATGCAGCCGTGCCGCCCGGCGCGGTCTGCCATTGGGAACGGAGGACGCATATATGAACAAAAACCTTCTTGAAGTCAGCGGCCTGCACGTGAGCGCAGGCGAGAAGGAGATCCTGCACGGTGTGGATCTGACCGTCGGCAAAGACGAGACACACGTGCTCATGGGACCGAACGGCACCGGTAAGTCCACGCTCGGCTACGCGATCACCGGCAATCCGGAGTATACGGTTACAGCCGGCAAGATCGTCTTTGACGGCGAGGACATTACGGAGCTGCCGGTCAACGAGCGCGCGAAAAAGGGCATTTTCCTGTCCTTCCAGAATCCGCTCGAGGTGCCCGGCGTAACGCTCAGCGCCTTCATTCGCAGCGCGCTCGAGCAGAAGACCGGCAAGCGCATCCGCCTCTGGGACTTCAAGAAGAAGCTCGCCGAAACGATGGAGCTGCTGGCGATGGACGCCTCCTACGCCGAGCGTGACCTGAACGTGGGCTTTTCCGGCGGAGAGAAGAAGAAGGCGGAGATCCTGCAGATGCTCATGCTCGAGCCGAAGCTCGCCATCCTCGACGAGACCGACTCCGGCCTGGACGTCGACGCGGTGCGCACGGTCTCCAAGGGCGTGCAGCTCTACCGCGAGTGTGTGCACGGCTCGCTGCTCATCATCACGCACAGCACCCGCATTCTCGAGGCACTGACGGTGGACGCCGCGCACATCATGGAAAAGGGTGTCATTGTGAAAAACGGCGATGCATCGCTCGTCGATACCATCAACGAAAACGGCTTTGGCGGCATCCAGGCTGACTGAAAGCGAGGCGATCCAAATGAAGGAAAAAAGTCAGGTCGCGGACATTGACCGCAGCGTCTATGACATCCGCGACAAAGAGGACGATGCCTATCGCATGCAGGAGGGCCTGACGCCGGAGATCATTGACACGCTCTCCAAGGAAAAGGACGATCCGGTCTGGATGCAGCAGTTCCGGCTGGAGTCACTGCAGATCTATAATGAGATGCCGATCCCGGATTGGGGCCCGTCCATCGAGGGCCTGGACATGGATCATATCGCGACCTATGTCCGCCCCAAGACCGATATGAAAAACGACTGGAAGGACGTCCCGCAGGATATTAAGGATACCTTCGAACGGCTCGGCATCCCGCAGGCGGAGCGCAAATCGCTTGCCGGCGTCGGCGCGCAGTACGATTCCGAGCTCGTGTACCACAATGTCAAGGACGAGGTGGCCGCACAGGGTGTTGTCTATACCGATATGGAGAGCGCGCTCAAGGGCGAGTACGCCGACATGGTGCACAAGTATTTCATGAAGCTCGTCACGCCGCGCGACCATAAGTTCGCGGCGCTGCACGGTGCGGTCTGGTCCGGCGGCTCGTTTGTGTACGTTCCGAAGGGCGTGCAGGTGTCCATCCCGCTGCAGTCGTATTTCCGCCTGAACGCCAAGGGCGCGGGCCAGTTTGAGCACACACTCATCATCGTCGACGAGGGTGCGAGCCTGCACTTCATCGAGGGATGCTCGGCGCCAAAGTATAATGTCGCGAACCTCCACGCCGGCTGCGTGGAGCTGTACGTGAAGAAAAATGCCAAGCTGCGCTACTCGACCATCGAAAACTGGTCGAAGAACATGTATAACCTCAACACCAAGCGCGCGCTCGTGGAAGAGGGCGGCGTGATCGAGTGGGTGTCCGGCTCGTTCGGCTCCCATGTCGGCTGCCTGTACCCGATGAGCGTGCTCAAGGGCGATAACTCCAAGATGGAGTTCACCGGCGTCACGTTTGCCGGCGCGGGGCAGAACCTCGACACCGGTGCGAAGGTCGTGCACATCGGCAAGAACACGAGTTCGTACATGAACACGCGCTCCATCAGTAAGAGTGGCGGCATCAGCACGTTCCGCAGCAGCGTTGTGGTGCAAAAGGGTGCCAAGCACGCGAAATCCTCCGTGTCCTGCCAGTCGCTGATGCTCGATTCCGAGTCCCGGTCCGATACCGTCCCGGCCATGGACATCCGCACGAAGGACGCCGCCGTCGGCCATGAGGCCAAGATCGGCAGCATCAGCAACGAAGCGGTGTTTTATCTCATGAGCCGCGGCATGAGCGAGGAGGACGCCCGCGCGCTGATCGTCAGCGGCTTTGCGGACAACGTCTCCAAGGAGCTGCCGCTGGAGTACGCGGTGGAAATGAACAATCTCATTCGTCTGGAGATGAAGGGCAGCATCGGCTGACCGCACATTCCGAAAGGAGGGAATATCGTGAATACGAGTGAACAGCTGGTCGTCAACAAACTGCCGACCAGAACGTGGAACCATCTCAATGTCAACGAAGCGACCATCCCGTGGAATGTGGCCGAAACGGCTGATCTCGGGACGGATGCATATGAAATTACAGCAGAAAATCAGGCGCAGCCGCTGCACATCCGCCTGACCGGCGCTGAGGGCTGCAGCCGCAAGCACATCGCGGTCGATGTGGCCGCCGGTGTGCAGGCAACGGTGTATATGGTGCTCGATGCGCAGGGCAGCTTCGCCATGGAAACGGCGCTGACGCTCCATGACCGTGCGTCTCTGCGCCTTGTGCAGGTGCTCGGTGCGCAGGTCGGTGCGCTGCTTTATGCCAAAACGAACGCGGACTGCGCGCCCGATGCCGGCGTGGCCATGACGCAGATTCTTATGGGCAAGGGCGACCTATATTCGGACAACGACACGGAGCTTGTCGGCGACGGCAGCCGTTATTCGGCGCAGATCGGCTATCTCGGCCGCGGCAGTCAGACGATCGACGTCAACGTCGTCGTCAACCATTATGGCAAGAACACGGAGTGCGAGATCGACACGTCCGGCGCGCTCAAGGACGCGGCGAAGAAGGTTTTCCGCGGCACGATCGACTTTAAGACCGGCTCGTCGAACTCCGTCGGCAATGAGAAAGAGACCGTGCTCATGCTTGGCGACGATGTCGTCAACAAGACGGTGCCGCTTATCCTGTGTGCCGAGGAAAACGTCGTCGGCAACCACGGCGCGACCATCGGTGAGCTCGATGACGAGACGCTGTTTTACTTTGAGAGCCGCGGCATCTCGCGCGAACTGGCCGAAAACATCCTGGCCCGCGCATCGATCGAGCGCTTTGCGCGCACGGTGGACGACGAAGCGCTGCGTGCGCAGATTCTTCAGACGCTGGAGGAGGAACTCAACGATGGCGTATCATTATAAGCAGGATTTTCCGATCTTTCAGCATACGGACGTCGCCTATATCGACAACGCAGCCACGGCCCAGCGCCCGCAGTGTGTGCTCGATGCAGTGGCGGATTTCTACCGCTGCCACAACGCAAACCCTCTGCGCGGCCTGTATCCGCTGAGCGTTGAGGCAACCGATATCTATGAGCAGGCGCGCGAGACGGTGCGCAGCTTCATCGGCGCGAAGTCGGCGCGCGAGATCATTTTTACCCGCAACACGACCGAGAGCTTGAATCTCGTCGCCTACAGCTACGGCCTGACGCACGTCAAGGCGGGCGATGAGGTGCTCGTGTCCATCATGGAGCATCACAGTGATCTGCTGCCGTGGCAGATGGTCTGCCGCCAGACCGGCGCGGAGCTGAAATTTATCGAGTGCGCGCCCGACGGCAGCGTGGATCTCAAGCAGATCGAATCGCTCATCACCGAGCGCACGAAGATCGTCGCCATGACGCAGGTGTCGAACGTCCTCGGCCGGAAGTACCCGGTGCAGGAGGTTGCCGCTATGGCGCACAAAAAGGGCGCGGTCATGGTCGTGGACGGCGCGCAGAGCACGCCGCACATGCCGGTGAACGTGCAGGAGCTGGGCGCGGATTTCTTCGCCTTCTCCGGCCACAAGGTCTTTGGTCCCATGGGCATCGGCGGGCTGTACGGCAGGGAAGACCTGCTCGAGGAAATGCCGCCGTTTCTCTCCGGCGGCGAGATGATCGAATCCGTCACGCGCACGGGCGCCGTCTATGCCGAACTGCCGCATAAATTTGAGGCCGGCACGGTCAATGCTGCCGGTGCAGCCGGTCTGGCTGCTGCCATCCGGTATGTGCAGAGTGTCGGCTTCGACACCATCCAGCAGCGCGAGCACGATCTGACGGTCAACGCCCTCGCACGTGTGCTGGCCGTGCCGCACGTGCACGTGCTCGGCACGGACAAGCCGGAGGATCACAACGGCATCATCACGTTCACGGTCGACGGCGTGCATCCGCACGACATCAGCGAGATCATGACGTCCGACGGCGTGAACATCCGCGCCGGCCACCACTGCGCGCAGCCGCTGCTCACGCACCTCGGTCTGAACGCGACGGCCCGCGCCAGTTTTGCCTTCTATAATACGGACGAGGATGTCGACCGGTTCATTGAGAGCCTCTCGACCCTGAGGGAGCGTATGGGATATGGAAAATAGAAGCTTTTATAACGAGATCCTGACCGAGCACAACATCCATCCGGAGTTCAAGCATGACATTCCGGACGCGGACATTGCGCTTGCGGGCGTGAACCCGAGCTGCGGCGACAATATTGTCCTCAAGCTCAAGACCGACGGTGATGTCATCACCGACGGCGGCTTTGTCGGCGACGGCTGCGCCATCTCGCAGGCATCGGCGGACATCATGCTCGGCATGATCGTGGGGCAGAAGAAGGAAAAGGCGCTGGAAATGGGCCGCACCTTCCTGCGCATGATCCACGGTGAGGCAACCGAGGAGGAGATCGAGAGTCTCGAAGAAGCCTCCGCCCTCAAGGACATCGCGCACATGCCCGCGCGTGTGAAATGCGCCATGCTCGGCTGGCGCACGCTCACCGAGGCGCTGACCGGCAAGGTCGAAGAATAAGCCGTTCCCGCCGCCGGCGGATGCTGATGAGGCGTCTGCCGGCGGTTTTCTGCGCGCCGGAAAATCCCGGTTTGACAGCGCGCGTCTGCGGGATTATGATAAGACATTCTCTTGACGGCAGGTGCTTTGTATGACTGATTTTGAAACCGTTCTCCTGCAGCGTATCCGTGCACTTGCAGCCACGCAGCCGCGCGTACTCGTTGCCATTGACGGCCGCTGCGCCGCCGGAAAGACCACGCTGGCCGCGTCCCTGCAGGCACAGCTGGAGTGCAATGTGTTCCACATGGATGACTTTTTCCTCCGCCCGGAGCAGCGCACGTCTGAGCGCCTGCACCAGCCGGGCGGCAATGTGGACTACGAGCGTTTCCTGACCGAGGTCCTCCGCCCGCTGCACGATGGTCAGGCGGTGACGTACCGCCCTTATGACTGCCACACGCAGCAGCTGCATGCACCGGTGCGCGCAGAGGTAAGGGCAGTCAGTATCATTGAGGGCTCCTATTCCTGCCATCCGGCGCTTTGGGATCTTTATGACCTGCACGTGTTTCTCTCGGTTGGACTGGAGGAGCAGCGCCGCCGCATTGCCGCGCGCAGCGGCGAAAAGAGGCTGCCGATGTTCACAAACGTCTGGATTCCGATGGAGGAGACATACTTTGCGCAGTTTCGGGTCGCAGAGCGCGCCGACCTTAGCCGGGAACATGGAATCGGACAAGTGCATTGTCAAACTAAGTGCAACAGGAAGCAAGTTCAAAGTCCCACAAGTCCTGAGCAGAACGGAAATTAAGAACCTTACGAGGCCTGGCGTTCATAAGCGCCAGGTTTCGTTTTAGAGTGGCAGGAGCAACACGCGACAGATTTCTGCCTTTCGGATAAAACGCTCGAAGCAAGCCGTTTGCATTTTCATTCGTGCCCTTTTGCCACGCACAGTACGGATCGGCAAAATACACTTTGTAGTCAAGCCGCTGCTCGATCGTGCGCCAGTTCGGCATCTTCAAGCCGCACGGTGTGCAGGCAATTTGCTCCGGTGACCAGGTAGCTTTGAGCTTCTCGTTTATGTACTCGATTGTTGCCTGCGACCGAAACATCCCGCGATGACAGTGTGAGCGCCGAAGCAGATGGTTTTTTGTTTTTGTGGTGATTACATTCTACCAGAGATTCGTATGAACTTCTTTTCTTTTTTTCTGTTGCACTTGATCGTATAATTCACCGGACTGTGATGACCGCGCGGGGCTTGTGCCCCGCGCGGTTTTGTGCTACATTAAGAGAACATACACAGCGTAATTTACACAGAAAGGCGGGAGCCCCATGGATGTTCTGCGTTTCAAACAGGCCAATTGCAAAAACTGCTACAAATGCGTCCGGTTCTGCCCGGTCAAGTCCATCCGCGTCTATCAGGGTCACGCACAGATCATTTCCAGTGACTGCATTCTCTGCGGCAACTGCGTGTCCGTCTGCCCGCAGCATGCCAAGGAGGACATCAGCGACGTCGCGCAGATCCAGGAGCTGATTGCATCCGGCCAGCAGGTCGTTGTGAGCGTCGATTCTTCCTACATTGCCTATTTTGACACCCCCGGTTTTTCGGGCATCGAAGAGCCGCTGAAAAAGCTCGGCTTTGCGGCGGCACATGAGACAGCGGAGGGCGCCTATCTGGTCAAGAAGCAGCTCGAGGAGCTCGCGCGTCAGCCGGGCGATGCGCCGATCATTACATCCGGCTGTTCGACGATCGTGCTCTATGTGGAAAAGCATCTGCCGGAGGCGCTGCCATATTTGGCTCCGGTGCTCTCCCCGATGCAGGCGCATGCCGTGCTGCTGCGCAAGCGTTATCCGGGCGCGACCATTGTCTACATCAGCCCGTGTATCTCCAAGAAGGAGGAGACGACGCGCTTTGAGAGCGTCGGTGCCGATTACGACATCACGTTCACGGAGCTTGAGGACTGGATGCGTGAGGCCGGTGTTGCTGTTAACCCCAACGTCCCGGCCGATGAGCCGATGCTTTCGCGCGGTTATACGATCACAAACGGCGTTCTGCACTCCATGTCGCTCGATTCCGGGCGCGATTATCTGTTCCTTGACGGTCTGGATGACAGCATCCAGACGCTTAAGAGCGTCGTCAACGGCAATCTGCGCAACTGCTTTATTGAGATCGCTGCCTGCCACGGAAACTGCGTCGGCGGTCTCGCTTTTCGGCAGAAGCACACAAACCTGCTCGAATCGCGCCGCCGCGTGATCAAGAGCGCCGGTGGCGAAAGAAACTTCGACATTCAGGAGCCGGTGGATATGCACCGCGCGCTCATAGACAAGAAGCACCCGGTCGACTTACCGCCAGACTCTGTTATTAACGGGATCCTGCGCAAAATGGGCAAATTCAGCCCGGCGGATGAGCTCAACTGCGGTCTGTGCGGCTACCGCACCTGCCGCGACAAGGCCATCGCCGTCTATGAGGGCCGCGCTGAGATCAGCATGTGCATGCCATATATGAAAGAGCGTGCCGAGACCTACTCCGAGAAGATCATCAACGTCTCCCCGGAGGGCATTGTCACTGTCGGCAAAAAGCTGAAGGTCAAGCAGATCAACAAAGCGGCTTGCAAGATTTTCGGCATCAAGGATCCGGCGGACATCATCGGCTATCCGGTCTCGCGCATTATGGATGAGTATGATTTCGTGAAGATGATCAGCCAGGAGGAGACGCAGGTCACGGACGAGGTGTTCCTTGCTGATTATAACGTCTACCTCGAGCGTATTTTCATCTGTGACCCGGAGCGGACGCTTTTCACCTGCATCATGCGTGATGTGACGAAGGCGCGCCAGCGCCGCAACAAGATCCAGAAGACGAAGATCCACGCGGCCGATCTGGCGGATGACATCATCGCCAACCAGCTGCGCATCGTCCACGAGATCGCGAGCCTGCTCGGAGAGACGGCAGCGGAGACCAAGGTGGCGGTCCACGACCTGAAGGAGGCCATCATGCTCGATGAGGACGGCGACGATGATGCGTAAACGAATCAATCGCTGCAGGAACACGGTCTGGGACATCAGCGTCATCAGCCGCAACAAAAACGGGGAGACGCTCTGCGGAGATCAGTGCGCGCTCGAATGGGACGGAAACGATGCGACGGTCATCCTCTCCGACGGCCTCGGCAGCGGCGTCAAGGCCAACATTCTCTCCACGCTGACAACGACCATGCTCACGACCATGCTCAAGGGCAGCGTGCCCATTGACGAGTGCGTTACGACCGTGGCGGAGACGCTGCCCATGTGCAAGGAACGAAAGCTTGCCTATGCGACTTTCACAATCCTGCAGACGGCCGGCACCCGCGTGCGCCTGATCCAGTATGATAACCCGAACGCCGTATTTGTGCATAACGGTGCGATCACAAAATATAACTATTCCGTCAACTTTATTCAGGAAAAGGAGCTGCACGAGAGCTACCTGCATTTTGACGTGGGAGATATGCTCGTGCTCTTCAGCGACGGGGTGTCGGAGGCCGGACGCGGCGTGACGACGGACGCCGGCTGGGCGCAGCAGGATATTGAGGATTTTATCCTGCGCAACTATTCGTCTAACGTCTCCTCGCAGCGCATGGCGGCCAGCATCCTTTCGACCGTCAAGACCCTGGACATGGACGCCATGCATGATGATACGACCGTTGTTGTCGCGCGTCTGCGCGAGCGCTGTCCGGTCAACGTCATGATCGGGCCGCCCGAGCGCAAGGATGACGATCTGAGCACGATGCGCCTGTTTTTCGGCAAGGATGGCAAGCACGTTGTCTGCGGCGGCACCACAGCCAACGCTGTCGCGGCATATCTGGGCGTAAAGGTGCACACGCTGCCAGGCAGCGGCACGGAGGAGGTTCCGCCGATGAGCGAGATCCACGGCGTGGATCTGACCACCGAGGGTGTCGTAACCGTCAATGTGACGATGGAGCGCATCAAGGACTACCTCGCCGACGGCATGTACACACTCGAGCTCGCCCGCATGAAAGATGGCGCGTCCAAGCTTGCGCTCATGCTGCTCGAAGAGGCAACGGAGGTCAATGTCCTCTTTGGCAACGCGAGCAACCTCGCCCAGCAGGATACGGAGTTCAGCTTTGAGCGCAAGCTGCAATTGGTGCAGGAGCTGCGCGATATGCTGACCTTGGCCGGTAAAACAGTCAAAATGAGCATCTGCTGACAGGTGCAAATCATCACGGAGTGACCCAAACGAATGAAGATCCGAACTATTTTTGCAGTATTGCTGTGTAAGCTTGCGCGCGTGCTGCTGCGGCTGCTGCGCCGCGGCGGTACGGCGTTTCCCGGCCGGGTGGCGCTGAAGGTATATCCGCAGGTGCTCGGCGTGCTCTCGCAGGGCGTGCGCGTTATCCTCGTCACCGGTACGAACGGCAAAACGACCAGCTCCCGCATGATCGAGCAGGCGTTCGCCGATGCGGGGCTCAATTACTTTGCCAACCGCTCGGGCGCGAACCTCATCTCCGGCATCACGGCGGAGTTTGCCATGCACAGTACGCTGACCGGGCGGCCGAAGTGCCAGTTCGCCGTCATCGAGTGCGACGAGGCGGCGTCCAAAACGGTGCTCAAGTATCTCAAGCCGGAGGTCATCGTGGCCACGAACGTGTTCCGCGATCAGCTCGACCGCTACGGCGAGATCACGCACACGCTCAACAACATCCTCGAGGGCATCCGTCACACGCCGGAGAGCACACTGTGCATCAATGCCGACTGTTCGCTCATCGCGTCCATCCCGGCGCAGGTGCCGAACCCGGTCGTGCGCTTTGGCGTGAACGTGCCGCTCGGCGGCGACGACATGGCGGAGATCTCCGACGCGCCGCACTGCATCCACTGCAAGGCAGAGTATGTCTATGACTACCGCACGTACGGCCATCTCGGCGCGTTCCGCTGCCCGAAGTGCGGCTACCACCGCGAGGATCCGCAGGTCGCCGTCACGGCGGTGCAGGACCTCGGTGTGGACACGAGCGACGTCACCATGTCTATCGGCGGGCGGGAATACGCCGTGCACATCAACCTGCCGGCGGCGTATAACGTCTACAATGCCGTCGGGTCGGCGGCAGCGCTGTACGCATTCGGTTTCGCGCCAGAGGCGATCGTGCATGCGCTCGGCGCGTTCGGCTGCGGCTTTGGCCGCATGGAGAAGTTCGACCTGCGCGGCACGCCCGGACGCATGATGCTCGTGAAAAACCCCGCCGGCTGCAACCAGACCATGCGCTACCTTGCCGGGCTGGACGAGGATGCGACGTTTGTCGTCTGTCTCAACGACCGGGACGCCGACGGCACGGACATCTCGTGGATCTGGGACGCGGACTTTGAGCGGCTCGCCGCCATGGGCGAGCACCTGCGGCAGGTGTTCGTATCCGGCACGCGCGCCGATGAGCTGCGCCTGCGCCTGAAATATGCGGGCGTGGATGAGGCAAACATTCAGGTGTTTTACGACTATGACCCGCTGATCGACGCCATGTGCGCGTCGGAATACCCGGTGTTCATCATGCCGACGTATACGTCCATGTTGGACCTGCGCGGCCGGCTGCAAAAGCAGCTCGGCGGAAAGGAGTTCTGGGAATGAGCGAGAAGACCCTGCGCATCTGCCACCTGTACCCGGACCTTCTGAACCTCTACGGCGACCGGGGCAACATTCTCTGTATGCGCCGCCGCCTGGAGTGGCGCGGCATCGGCGCCGAGGTGACGGAGGTCACGGTCGGCGAGCAGGCGGATTTCACGCAGTTTGACCTGTTTTTCATCGGCGGCGGTCAGGACTTTGAGCAGGAGGTGCTCCTGTCCGACCTGAAAGCCGGAAAAGGCGGCGAGATCAAGGCTGCCATCGCCGACGGCAAGACGTTTCTGACCATCTGCGGCGGCTACCAGATGCTTGGCAACTACTACCGCACGTGGGACGGCAAGCAGTGTGATTTCATCGGCGCGATCGATTATTACACCGTCGGTTCGAAAGAGCGCATGATCGGCAACTTCCTCTTTGAATGCCTGCCGGAGTCCGGCGGCAGCACGGTCGTCGGCTTTGAAAACCACAGCGGCAAGACCTACCTTGGCAGCGGCGTGTCACCGCTCGGCAAGGTGCTCGCCGGCGGCGGCAACAACGGGGAGGACGGCTTTGAGGGCGTGCGCTACCGCAACGTGTTCGGTACGTACAGCCACGGCCCGGTCCTGCCGAAAAACCCCGCGTTTTGCGACCATCTGCTCACGACGGCGCTGCAGCAGCGCTATCCGGAGCTGGAACTCCAGCCGCTGGACGATGCGGCCGAGCTCGCCGCGCACAACACCATGCGCGACCGGCTGCTGAAAAAATAATTGCATGGGAAATGGGCGCATCCGTCTGGATGCGCCCACCGTGCGTTTTCGGTTAAAAATCCTCGGGTATCGGAATGTCAGCGCGTGGCACCTTGCCCCAGGAAAAGTCCGCCGCCAACTCCGCAGCCGTCACCGGCGCGTCCGTCGGCCGCAGTCCGGCGAGCTTTGCAAGCTTGCCGGTCAGCTGCTCCGGCGTATATTTTTGCCGCAGGGCCTCCATGTTCAGGTCGCCCTCGCGCTTGGAGAGTTTGCGCCCGTCCGGCGCGACGAGCAGCGGCGCGTGTGCGTACTCCGGCGCGCGGCCGCCGAGTGTTTCGATCAGCCAGATCTGCCGCGGCGTGGAGTCGAGCAGATCGCGCGCGCGCACGACGCGCGTGATGCCCATCTCCAGATCGTCCACGCTCACGGCAAGCTGGTAGGCGAACACGCCGTCCGAGCGCCGGATGAGAAAATCATCGCGCCCGCGCCGCAGCTCCGTTTTCTGCGGGCCGTAGTGCCCGTCGATGAAGGAAATGTCCGCATCGGTCACTTCCAGCTTTTTCGCCGCGTTCCGGCCCATGCGCAGGCGCGCCTGCACCTCCTGAACCGTTAGTGTCCGGCAGGGGCAGCCGGCCTCGCGCGGCTCGCCGGGGTGCGGCGCGCTGGCGGCCAGCCGCTCGGCGCGGCTGCAGTAGCAGTCATATACCATTCCGCGCGCCGTCAAAGCGTCCAGCGCGGCGGTGTAGCGCTCCGTGCGCGTGCCCTGATGGCTGTCCTGCGAGCCGGGGCGCCAGCCCTCGTCCCAGTCAAGCCCGAGCCAGAGCAGGTCGTCGGCCATGAGCTCTGCGTAGTGCTCCCAGCTCCGCTCCGGGTCGAGATCCTCAAGGCGGAACACCATCGTCCCGCCGCGCGCGCGCACATCCAGCCATGCCAGCAGAAACGTCAGCACATTGCCCAAATGCAGCCGCCCGCTCGGGCTGGGCGCAAAGCGGCCACGGATCGTGTTATCCGGCATCGTTCATCCCTCCGGTTTTATTCTGAGTGCATTATAGCATAACCGTGCCGGTTCGCAACGCTTTTAAGGTCAAATCCCTTGAAACCATGCGGGAAATCGGATATAATAAAGTGTTATTATCAGCGGAGGAATGTCTCATGGCGAAATCATCCATCGAAAAAACGAATGTCATGCGCCTGCTCGACCAGAAGAAGGTGCCCTACACGCCGCACACATATCCGCACGGCGACGATGCGGTGGACGGCGTGACCGTTGCACAGATGACGGGCATGGACCCGGCGAAGGTGTTCAAGACGCTGGTCGCCCGCGGCGCGAGCAAGACGCCGTACGTGTTCGTCATCCCGGTCGCGTGCGAGCTTGACCTCAAGAAGGCGGCGAAGGCCGTGGGGGAGAAGTCCGTCGCCATGCTGCACGTTTCCGAGCTTACGCCCCTGACGGGCTACGTGCGCGGCGGCTGCTCGCCGGTCGGCATGAAAAAGCAGTTTCGCACGGTCTTTGCCGCGCAGGCGCTCGCGCAGGAGACGATCCTCGTCAGCGCCGGCAAGATCGGCTATCAGGTCGAGACCGCGCCGCAGGCGCTCATCGCGCTCGTGCGCGCGACTACGGCGGATCTGACCATTGAAGAATCCTAAGCAACCACGGAGGCACCCATGCGGGATCATATCGTTATCAAAGGCGCGCGGGAGAACAATCTCAAGAACATTGATGTGGAAATTCCACGTGATGCGCTGGTCGTCATGACCGGCCTTTCCGGTTCCGGCAAGTCGAGCCTTGCGTTCGACACCATCTTTGCCGAGGGCCAGCGGCGCTATATGGAGAGTTTGTCCTCCTATGCACGCCAGTTTCTCGGCCAAATGGACAAGCCGGACGTCGATTCCATCGAGGGCATGAGCCCGGCCATTTCCATCGACCAGAAGACCACCAGCAAGAATCCGCGCTCGACCGTCGGCACGGTCACGGAGATCTACGACTATCTGCGTCTGCTCTGGGCACGCGTCGGCGTGCCGCACTGCCCGAAATGCGGCAAGGAGATCCGCCGCCAGACGGTGGATCAGATCGTCGACCAGATCGCGGCGTTGCCGCAGGCGACGCGCGTGCAAATTTTAGCGCCGGTCGTCCGCGCCAGAAAAGGCGAGCACCAGAAGGTGTTCGACGATGCCCGCCGCGGCGGCTATGTCCGCGTGCGTGTCGACGGCAGCATCTATGACCTGACGGAGGTCATCCCGCTCGACAAAAATCGCAAGCACAATATCGAGATCGTGGTCGACCGCGTCGTCATCCGCCCGGACCAGAACCGCCGCCTGACGGACGCTGTGGAGATCGCGTCCGCGCTCTCCGGCGGCCTCGTGCTGGCGGACATTCCGGAGGAAAAGCGCGAGATACTCTTCTCGCAGAACTATGCCTGCGACGACTGCGGTATCTCGATCGAAGAGCTCACGCCGCGGATGTTCTCGTTCAACAGCCCCTACGGCGCCTGCCCGACCTGCGGCGGCCTCGGCACGCGGCTGCGTATCGACCCGGCGCTCATCATCCCGGATCCGTCGAAGTCGCTCCTCGAGGGCGGCGTTACGGCCAGCGGCTGGAACAGCGTCAAGGGTGACAGCATCAGCCGGATGTACTACGAGGCGCTGGCGGAAAAATATCACTTTGACCTCACCACGCCGATCGGCGACCTGCCGGAAAACGTGCGCGAGATCCTGCTCTACGGCACTGGCGGCGAGGAGCTCACGCTGCATTATGATACGAACCGCGGCGCCGGTGTGCTGCGCCGCCCGTTCGAGGGCATCGTCTGCAACCTCGAGCGCCGCTATCAGGAGACGCAGAGCGAGGCTATGCGCGCGTCGATCGAGTCCTGCATGGCGGAGACCGCCTGCCCGGACTGCCATGGCGCGCGGCTGCGGCCGGAGGTGCTGGCCGTCACGGTTGGCGGGCTGAACATCTCGGAATTCACCGCGCTGCCGATCACGGAGGAGCTGGCGTTTCTGGACGGGCTTGAACTGAGCGAGAAGGACGCCAAAATTGCCGACAGCATCCTGCGCGAGGTGCGCTCGCGGCTGTATTTCCTGCAGAGCGTCGGCCTGCAGTACCTGACGCTTGCGCGCTCGGCGGCTACGCTGTCCGGCGGCGAGAGCCAGCGCATCCGGCTTGCCACGCAGATCGGCTCGTCGCTCATGGGCGTGCTGTATATTCTCGACGAGCCGTCCATCGGCCTGCACCAGCGCGATAACGAAAAGCTGCTGGCCACGCTGCGCGAGCTGCGTGACCTCGGCAACACGCTCATTGTCGTCGAGCACGATGAGGACACCATGCGCGCGGCGGACTATCTCATCGACATCGGCCCCGGTGCGGGTGTGCACGGTGGGGAAGTGGTCTGCGCCGGCACGCCGGAGGAGGTCGCGCGCTGCGAGCGCTCCATCACCGGGCAGTATCTGTCCGGGAAAAAGAAAATTCCCGTGCCTGCACACCGCCGCGCCGGAAACGGCCATGCGCTTGTGATTCGCGGCGCGGCAGAGCATAATCTCAAGCACGTGGATGTGGAGATCCCGCTGGGGGTCATGACATGCGTGACCGGCGTGTCCGGCAGCGGAAAATCTTCGCTCGTCAACGAGGTACTGTATAAAACACTCGTCGGCAAGCTTAACCACGCCAAGGTGCGTCCCGGGAAATGTGACGGGATCGACGGCGTGGAGTATCTGGATAAGATCATCAACATCGACCAGAGCCCCATCGGCCGCACGCCGCGCTCCAACCCGGCGACGTATACCGGCCTGTTTGACGATATCCGCGCACTCTTTGCCTCCACACAGGACGCAAAGCTGCGCGGCTATGGCGCCGGGCGCTTCTCGTTCAATATCCGCGGCGGCCGCTGCGAGGCCTGCTCCGGCGACGGCCTGCTGAAGATCGAGATGAACTTCCTGCCGGATGTCTACGTACCCTGCGAGGTCTGCAAGGGTAAGCGCTACAACCGCGAGACGCTCGAGGTACACTACAAGGGCAAGAACATTGCCGAAGTGCTGGACATGACCGTTGAGGAAGCGCTTGTGTTCTTTCAGAACCAGCCGAAGATCCGCGACCGGCTGCAGACGCTCATGGATGTCGGTCTCGGCTATGTCAGGCTCGGCCAGCCGTCCACGACGCTCTCCGGCGGCGAGGCGCAGCGCATCAAGCTTGCGACGGAGCTCTCCAAGCGCAGCACCGGCCGGACGATCTACGTCCTTGACGAGCCGACGACCGGCCTGCATGTGGCGGACGTCGCACGTCTGATCGATATTCTTGACCGCCTGACCGATGCCGGCAACACGGTGCTGGTCATCGAGCACAACCTGCACGTCATCAAAGTGGCCGATCACATCATCGACCTCGGCCCTGAGGGCGGCGACGCGGGCGGAAATATCGTCTTTACCGGCACACCGGAGGACTGCGCACGCTGTACCGGGAGCTACACCGGCCAGTTTTTGAAAAAAGAACTCGAAAGTTAACGGCCAAGCCCCTTTTCTCATAGGCTGAAAGGAGAGGGGGCGGTGAACATGGTCATTCAGATCACCTTATGCGTCCTGCTGATCCTGGGCTTTGCCTGGCTGCTGTGGATGCTCAGCGGCGCGCTGCTCACGCCGGTGCGCTCCGGCAGGGGCACGCGCATCACGCTCGTCGTGCAGGCGCACGGGGACGCACCGGAACTGGAAAATCTCCTGCGCGGCGCTCTGTGGCTGCGTGACAGCGGCACGGTCGCGGCGGACATTCTGCTCGTGGACTGCGGCCTTACGGAAGAAGCTGCTGCGCTGGTTGAGCGCCTTACACGCCGGTGCGGAGATCTGAAGCTGTGCAAAACGGAGGAGTTTTGCCGATGGATGCAAACACCAATCCAATAGAATTATGCGGCACCGTCGCGGCGGTCATCTATCAGAACGAGGAAAACGGCTACACCGTCCTCAAGTTGGACGTGGATGACGGCAGCCAGACGATGGTCGTCGGCTGCATTCCGTACGCCGTGCCGGGCGAATCGATGATCGTCACCGGCAGCTGGATGACGCACCTGGTGCACGGCCAGCAGTTCAAGGCCGAGTTTGCCGAGCGCACCATGCCGGAGACGGCAGACGCGATCTATGCCTACCTCGCCGGGCGCGCCGTGCACGGCATCGGCCCGGCGACGGCGTCGCTGCTTGTATCGCGCTTCGGCGCCGACACGTTGAATGTACTGGAGTACGAGCCGGAAAAGCTCACGGCCATCAAGTGCATCAGCCTTTCTAAGGCGAAGACCATGTCGGCCAATTTCCGCCGTCAGGCGGGCATGCGCCGCTTGATCGAGTTTCTGGCCTCGGCGAATATCCGCCCGGTCATTGCCCTGCGGATGTACCAGTATTACGGTGACGAGGCCCTGCAGCTTGTGCAGGATAACCCCTACATACTCGTCTCGGACGCCATCGGCGCCACGTTTCAAGAGGCGGACGCGCTGGCGCTCGGCCACGGCTTTGACGACCAGAGTGCGGAGCGTGTCGCCGCGGCGACGCTGTATGAGCTCGCCTATAACGCCATTCGCGGCCACTGCTTCATCTCGTACCGCAATCTGCTGGCAGCGACGTCGCAGCTCAGCGGCGTGCCGGACGAGCTGGTCGCCCAGAGCGTGGACACGCTTGTAGAGAGCGGCGAACTGGTGCGCGAGCGCGTCGCGGGGTGCGACGGGTGCTATCTCGCACGCCTGCACGAGGCGGAGGCCTACACGGCCGAGCGGCTGCTCGCTATGGCGCAGAATGAATACCGCCGCATGCCGGATACGGAAAAAATCGCGGCACAGATTGAAGCGCAGCTCGGCCTGACTTTTGCCGAGCAGCAGAAGGAAACGCTCCGCATTGCGTGTCAGCACCAGGTCATCGCCATCACCGGTGGCCCCGGCACCGGCAAGACGACGTCTATCCGGGCGATCCTCGCTCTGTTTGATGTGCTCAAGCTCGACACCCAGCTTGCCGCCCCGACCGGCCGCGCCGCCAAGCGCATGAGTGAGCTGACCGGCCGGAGCGCGCAGACGATCCACCGCCTGCTCGAGGCCGGCATGAGCGACGATCATCAGGACATCGCCTTCCGGCGCGACGAGGACGACCCGCTTGCGTGCGACGCCGTCATTCTCGACGAGTGCTCCATGGTGGACATCTCGCTCATGTGCGCGCTGCTGCGCGCCATGCGGCCGGAGTGCCGGCTCATCCTTGTGGGCGATGCCGATCAGCTGCCGTCCGTCGGCCCGGGCAATGTCTTTTCGGATATCATCCGCAGCGGCGTCATTCCGACCGTGCGCCTGACGGAGATCTTCCGCCAGGCCGCCGGGAGCAGCATCGTCGCCTACGCGCACGCCATCAACCACGGCGATCACCCGCCGCTAACAAAAAACAGCGGGGACTTTTTCTTCCTCCGGCGTACAGATCCGCAGAAAGCGGCCGATACGGTCGTGGAGCTGTGCAAAACACGCCTGCCGAATAATATGAAGATCCCGCCGTCGGACATTCAGGTGCTCACGCCGACGCGCAAGTATGACACTGGCATGGCGGCGCTGAACGTGCGCCTGCAGGCGGCACTTAACCCGCCGGCCGACGGAAAGAAGGAACGCCGCTTCGGCGAAATTATCTTCCGCGAGGGCGACCGCGTCATGCAGATCCGCAACGACTATGATATTGTGCTCAAAAACCCGGACGGCACGACCGCCGGAACGGGCGTCTATAACGGTGATGTAGGACAGATCACGGCCATCGACCCGCAGACGGAAACGCTCGCCGTCTGCTACGATGGCAAGACCGCGACCTACGGCTTCGAGATGCTCAACGAGCTCGAGCACGCGTGGGTCATGACGGTGCATAAATCGCAGGGCAGCGAGTACCGCGCGGTCGTGCTCTGCATTGGAAAAGCCGGGCCCATGCTGCTCACGCGCAGTGTGCTCTATACGGCCATCACGCGCGCCAAGTCCCTGCTCATCGTCGTCGGCGACGAGGGTGTGGCTTATCATATGATTGACAATCAGGCACAGACCCGGCGCTACAGCGGCCTGCGCGCCCGGCTCTGCGGGGAGTGCGGTGAAGCATGAAAGTGATCTCGTTCCTGCTCGACCTGCTCTATCCGCCGCGGTGCGCGTTCTGCCATGACTTTCTCGAGACCAGCCGCGAGGGTGTCTGCGCACACTGCAGGACCGGCCTGCCGTTTGCACAAAATGGTGGACGGCAGCACTTCCCGTTCATTCCGGCATGTGTCTCTCCGCTTAATTATGAGGGCAATGTGCGCGAATCGCTGCTGCGCTATAAATTTGGCGGCGCGACCGGGTACGCAAAAGTCTATGGTCGACTCGTTGCCGAAACGGTGCGCACGGAGCTTCCGGGAGCGTATGACATCATCACCTGGGTGCCGCTGAGCCGCAAGCGCCTGCGCGAGCGCGGCTACGATCAGGCGCGCCTACTGGCGAAAGCGACGGCAAAGGCGCTCGGCATGCCGCTCACGCCGACGCTCTATAAGCAGCGCAACACGCAGCCGCAGTCCGGCACCGGCGACGCTGCCAAGCGCCGCGCGAACATTACCGGGGCTTACCGCATGAAAAAGGGTGCGGATGTGACGGGAAAGCGCGTCCTGCTCATCGACGACATTGTCACGACCGGATCCACGCTCTTGGAGTGCGCGCGTGTGCTCGGCAAAGCGGGTGCGGAGCAGGTCGTCTGCGCCACGGTCGCGCGCGCGGCCGACTAAAACAGCCGCGAGACGGCTACGATTGACTATAACATCCGCTGCGCGGATGATACAGGAGTTTTGCTTTATGATGATTTTTGAACGTGACATTGCCATCGACCTCGGCACGACCAACATCCGCGTGTTTGTGCGCGGCAAGGGCATCATGCTGCGCGAGCCGTCCATCGTAGCGGTCGATAAGTACACCGGCCGGATGCTCAAGGTCGGTCAGGATGCGCAGAAAATGCTCGGCCGTACCCCGGCGAACATCGTGGCCATCCATCCGATCAGCGCGGGCGTCATCTCAGACTATGACATGACGGCGCTCATGCTCAAGGAGCTGCTCTCGCGCGTGACGTCGTTCAGCCTCTTCAAGCCGCGCGTGCTCGTCACGGTGCCGAGCAGCGTGACCGGCGTGGAGGAGCGCAACGTTATTGACGCCGTCATCGAGGCCGGCGCGCGCAAGGTGTACCTCGTGGAGTCCGCCGTGGCCACGGCGGCCGGTGCGGGCGCGGACATCTCCAAGCCTGACGGCCATCTGGTCATCGACATCGGCGGCGGCACGACGGAGGTCGCTGTCGTCTCCCTCGGCGGCGTGGTCGAGAGCGAATCCATCAAGACCGCCGGCGACGCCTTTGACGAGGCGATCGTGCGCTACGTGCGCCGCAAGCATAACATCCTCATCGGCAAGCGCACGGCCGAGGAGCTCAAGATCGGCATCGCATGCCTCGTCCCACGCGCAGAGGTGGGCATTCAGGAGGTCAAGGGCCGCTGCCTGACGACCGGTCTGCCGAAGTCCGTGAAGATCAGCTCCGTCGAGCTCGTGGAGGCCATTGCCGAGCCCGCGCGCGACATTCTTGAGACCATCCACATGGTGCTCGAGCGCACGCCGCCGGAGCTCGTGGCGGATCTGGCGCAAAACGGCATCATCATGGCCGGCGGCGGCAGTCTGATCTACGGCTTTGACCAGCTCGTGGAGAAGGACACCGGCATCCGCACGACAGTCGTAGACGATGCGCTCTCGTGCGCGGCTTTCGGCAGTGGCAAGATGCTCATGAATCTCAACGACATGCAAGACGGCATGGTCAATCTCGCGCGCAAGCGCCAGATGAAGGCATAAACACAAAGGCCGGGCATCCCCGGCCTTTTTCTGCTATGTATTATCACACTTTGAACGAGGAGCTGCGCCGCCGCTTCGGCTGCAAGGTCTATAAGCTTGCGCTCGACGGCGGCTTTACCTGTCCGAACCGGGACGGGACTATCGGTGCGCGCGGCTGCATTTTCTGTGCCGGGGACGGTTCCGGCGCCTTTGCCGCCGACCGTGCACTGGACATCCCGCAGCAGATCGAGGCGGCCAAGGCGCGCGTAGCCGGTAAAAACGGCGGCGGCAAATACATTGCTTATTTTCAGAACTTCACGAACACTTATGGCAGCCTCGCGCGCATGGAGCGCCTGTTCATACAGGCGCTTGCGCCGGAAGACGTTGTGGTGCTGTCGGTCGCCACGCGGCCAGACTGCCTGCCGGATGCCGTGATCGCGCTGCTGCAGCGGTTGAACACGGAAAAGCCTGTCTGGGTCGAGCTCGGCCTGCAAACCATCCATCCGCAGAGCGCGGCCTATATCCGCCGCGGCTACGATTTGCCGGTGTTTGACGATGCGGTCCGCCGCCTCCGCGCGGCCGGTCTGGAGGTCATCGTGCACCAGATCCTCGGCCTGCCGGGGGAGACGGATGCGCAGATGGTGCAGACAGCTCGCTACATCGGTCAGAGCGGGGCGCAGGGCATCAAGCTGCACCTGCTGCATGTGCTGCGCGGCACGGATCTGGCGGCAGATTATGCTGCCGGGAAGTTCGAGGTGCTCACGCCGGAGCACTATATCGACCTGCTCGAGCAGTGTCTGCGCGTACTCCCACCGGAGGTGGTCATCCACCGCCTGACCGGCGACGGCGCCAAGCGCGACCTCATCGCGCCGCTCTGGAGCGCGGACAAAAAGCGCGTGCTCAATGCGATCCGCGCCGCTTTCGCGTGCGACGATCTGGTGCAGGGCTCGGAACTGTAACGTTATTTCAGGTGCTGACTATGAGAAGAGAAATAGATTTCATTCATGGAATATGCGAATTCTGCAGGCGAATGGATTCGGCATATCCAGGCGCTCCCAAAGATGATATTGAAGTTAAACTCGTGGAGCATATTTCGTGCCGGGAGTTTCTTGCCTTGCGGAGTTTTGCGCGAGATTTGTGCATTGGCATTTCGAGATTTTTGACATATTCACGCGAAGACGAAACTGCCTCCATCGCCATGCGTATCAAAGACCACGGACTCTATTTGTGCAATTATTACGACCGGCAAAAGTCCTACGGAACCATTGCCGCGGCTGATAGAGAAAAAGCTTTCTCAAACGTGAAATGGCTTTTCAGAAGGAAGCTGTGCGCATCACATTCGACCGGTATTACAGGCTTGTTCCGGACATTCTCGCAGCTTTTGCATTATCAAGTGCTGACGGATGCTGCCGGGAATGAACTGCTTTGTTTATGCGATGACCATAGAAAGGCCATTCCGCTTTCCGTAGAGGACAAAACGGCATATGAGGCTGGAAACAACCACGAGCACTTGTTGGATGATATTTCGGACGAAGCGTTTTCTGAACTTGTTGCAGACGCACCTGTTCTTTGCCGGCTCATCTATTGCAATATCAAGATGCAGTATCCGCAGAGAAAGCTTGCAGTTTATGTTGCAGTAAGCCGCCATGATTCTCTCACGGTTCGTTTCCATCAGGTGTGGACGGGAGAACCTCCGTACTATGATCCGGAAGATTTTTCATCCGGGGATGAACGCGTTTTTTCTGTCATCGACTAAGCGCTTTATAAAAATACTGCGGGCGGTGCATCAGCACCGCCCGCAGCTTATATAACTTGCCGTGATGAACTGTGGTAATGGTATCGACCGAGAAAATCAGATCTTGCTGTTGAGCCAGTCGAGGATGTCTGCATAGACCTCATCCTTGTTGAGCTCGTTGAGCATCTCATGGCGGCCGTCCTTGTAGAGCTTGAGCTTCACGTCCTTGCAGCCGACCTTCAGGAAGCGGTTGTAGACCTTCTTGACGCCCTCGCCGTAGTTGCCGACCGGGTCGCCGTCGCCGGCCATGAAGTAGACCGGGGTGACCTTGTTCATCTTATTGAGATTTTCCGTCTTCCAGATATACTGCAGGCCGCCCATCATATCATGGAACATGCCGGCCGTCGCCATCGCGCCGCAGAGCGGGTCAGCGATGTACTGATCCACGATCGCCTCGTCGCGCGTCAGCCAGTCGAGGTTCGTGCGTACATGGTCGTACTTCTTGTTGTAGCTGCCGAAGGCGAGCTTATCGAGCTTGGGGCTGTGGTACATCGGACCATTGTCGATCATCTCGAGCTTGGCCACGAGCTTGCCGGCGGCGACGACAGCGGCCGGGTTCTGGCCGGTGCCGCTGATGATAACGCCCTTAAGTCCCTCCGGATGGTCAATGATGTAGGTGCGGGTCAGGAAGCTGCCCATGCTGTGGCCGAACAGGAAGTAGGGGACATCGGGGTACTTGGCGGCGGTCAGCTTGTGGAGCTGGTCCATGTCGCTCACAACATCGTTCCAGCCGTCCTTTTCCGCAAAGAAGCACAGCTCTTGCTCGTTTTCGGCAGTTTTGCCGTGGCCGAGGTGATCATTGGCGACGACGACAAAGCCGTTGCCGGCCAGAAACTCCATGAACGGGGCATAGCGGTAAATGTGCTCGGCGACGCCGTGCGCGATCTGCAAAACGGCGCGAACTTCGCCGTCGGGGGTGCATTCTCTTGCAAATACCTTGTGTTTCCCGTCAGTGGACAAAAACCTGAAATCATGAAAAGATGGCATAGCAATACTCCTCCAGTTGTGATATACTAAAAGCTACCTGAATTGTATTCCAATTGACGGATTCCGTCAAGTCTATGGAGGTTAATGTTAATTATGAACGGCTACATCATTGCACTTGACCAGGGTACAACCAGTTCCCGCTCGATTATTTTCGACAGTAAGGGCAACATTGTGTCTCTGGCGCAGTATCCCTTCACGCAGATCTACCCAAAGCCGGGCTGGGTGGAACATGACCCGATGGTCATCCTTGAGAGTCAGCTGCTTGCCATGAGCGAGGCGTTTGAAAAGAGCGGCCTGTCGCCGACTGACATCGCCGGCATCGGCATCACGAACCAGCGCGAGACGACGATCGTCTGGGACAAGAACACAGGCAAGCCCGTCTATAACGCAATCGTCTGGCAGTGCCGCCGCACGGCGCCCATCTGCGACCGGCTCACGGCCGACGGTCTCGGCCCGTATGTGAAGGAAAAGACCGGCCTGCTCATTGACGCCTATTTCTCCGGTACGAAGATCAAGTGGATCCTCGATAACGTTCCCGGTGCGCGCGAGCGCGCCGAGCGCGGCGAGCTGCTGTTCGGCAACGTGGATTCGTGGCTCATCTGGAATCTGACCGGCGGCCGCGCCCATGTGTCGGATTACTCCAACTGCTCGCGCACGATGCTGTTTGACATTGATAATCTCTGCTGGGACGAGGAGCTGTGCGCACGCCTCGGCATCCCGATGAGCATGCTGCCGGTGCCGGTGCCATCGTCCATGGTGTATGGGCAGGTGACGGCGGGTCTTCCGGGGCTTGAGTCGCTCGAGGGCATACCGGTCTGCGGCAGCGCCGGCGACCAGGCGGCCGCCCTGCTGGGCCAGGCATGCATCGTGCCGGGCCAGGCGAAAAATACGTACGGCACCGGCTGCTTCACGCTCATGAATACCGGCAGCAAATCCGTGCGCAGCGTCAGCGGTCTGGTCACGAGCGTTGCGTGGTCGGTCAATGGTAAGACGACCTATGCGCTCGAGGGCAGCGTGTTCAATGCCGGCAGCTCCATTCAGTGGCTGCGTGATGAGCTCGGCCTGATCGGCACGGCACACGAGTGCGACATTCTGGCTGAGAGCGTGCCGGATAACGGCGGCGTGTACCTCGTGTCCGCGTTTACCGGTCTCGGCGCGCCGCGCTGGGATATGTACGCCCGCGGTGCGATCGTTGGTCTGACGCGCGGCAGCAACAAGGCGCACATTGCCCGCGCTACGCTTGAGGGCATCGCCTATCAGGTCAAGGACCTGCTTGATGCCATGCAGGTCGACGCCGAGAGCCCGATCTCCGTCCTGCGCGTGGACGGCGGCGCGTCCGTCAGCTCGTTTTTGATGCAATTCCAGGCGGATATGCTGCGTGTGCCGATCGACCGGCCGAAGCTGGTCGAGACGACGGCGTTCGGCGCGGCGTTCCTCGCCGGTCTCGCCTGTGGCGTCTGGGAGAGCGTGGACGATATTGCGCTCCTGCGCCAGTCCGACCGCATTTTCAAGCCCGAAATGGATGCCGATCAGGCTAAGCAGTATCACGATAACTGGCTGCGTGCCGTCGGCAGAGCAGAAAAGTGGAGCCAGGAATGAACCGAAACCTGTTTTTTACCCCAACGGATATTCTATTGCCGGCGCATGCGGATATGCGGCGCTGGAGCGTCATCGCATGTGACCAGTTCACGGCGGATGCCGGCTATTGGCAGACGGTACAGGACACCGTCGGCGACGCACCGTCCACACTGCGGCTGATGCTGCCGGAGTTTTACCTCGGCAAGTGCGATGAGGGTGCGGCAACGCGCGAGATTCAGCAGACCATGCATCGTTATCTCGACGGCGGTGTATTCCGCACCGTGCCGCACAGTCTCGTGCTCGTGCAGCGCACGCTGCCGGGCGGCGCTATCCGCTGCGGTATTGTCGGCGCACTCGATCTGGAGGCGTATGATTACGCGCCGGATTCTGTCACGCCCATCCGCGCCACGGAGGGCACGGTCGCCTCGCGTCTGCCCGCACGTGTGCGCATCCGCGCGGCCGCGGCGCTGGAGATGCCGCACATCATGGTGTTTTACAGTGATCCGGATGATGCGATCTTCCGGGACGCGCTGGCGGCTGCCAACGAAACGCTGTATGATTTTGACCTCATGTCCGGCGGCGGTCACGTTCGCGGTCTGCGTGTTGCGGGCATGGATGCGGATGCGCTTGCCGCGCGCCTGTGCGCGACCGGTGTCGGCACGGACAGTGCGCACCCCATGCGATTTGCCATCGCCGACGGCAACCACAGTCTGGCGGCGGCCCGTCTGTGCTGGCTGGAAAAGAAACAGTCGCTCACGCCCGAGCAGGCGGCGGTCGATCCCGCGCGCTATGCGCTCGTCGAGCTCGTGAACCTGCACAGCTCTGCCGTGACGTTTGAGCCCATCCACCGCGTGCTCTTCGGCACCGATGCGTCCAAGTGGATGCAGACAGCGGAAGCGGCGCTGGCATCCGCGGACGGCAGCGGCTACGCGATTTCCCTGATTGCCGGGAGCGAGCGCCGGGATATTCTCGCCAAAGGTGCGTCCCTCGGCGAAGCGATTGCCGCGATGGACACGTTCTGCACGGCCTATCTCGCGGAAAGCGGCGGCACGGTCGATTACATCCACGGCGACGATGAGGCGCTCGAGCTTGCGGCCGGCGACGGCTGCTGCGGCATCCTCATGCCGCGCATGGATAAGGCGGAGCTCTTCACGTCGGTGCTGCGCTCCGGCCCGTTCCCGAAAAAGAGCTTTTCCATCGGCCTCGGCGCGGACAAGCGCTACTACCTCGAGTGCCGCAAACTGTAATCCGCAAAAATACCACAGAAGAGACAGCCAATCGGCTGTCTCTTTTTTGTTCTGCCGCGCGCGGTACGTGCATAGGATGTGGCAGAACAAAAGAGGAGGGACCACCATGATCTTCACAAATCAGGCGCTGGCGCTGTTCCCGCCGGCGCTGGGACAGGCGATTGCGCACACGCAGCGTGACCGGCAGGAACTCGTGGAGGAGATCTGCTGCCGCATCGGCCAGGTGCCTGTGCTGCTGACGCAGGCACATGCGTATCCAGCGGAATGCCGCGCCATCCTGGCAGGCGATCTGGACTATCTGCTTGAGCGCGCGACGGAGGCGTCCGTCTATGCGGCCGGTGAGCAGATCCGTCAGGGGTACTTACAGACGGCCGGCGGCTGCCGGGTCGGGCTTTGCGGCTGCGCCTACGGACAGGCCGCCGGGCAGATCGATGGTATCCGGCAGCTGAGCTCCGTGTCCGTGCGGATTCCGCACGCGGTGCCCGGCTGCGCCGATGCGCTTTTGCCGCAGCTGCTCAAGGATGGGTTTTGCAGCACGCTCATCCTCTCGCCGCCCGGAAACGGGAAGACGACGCTACTGCGCGAGTGCGTGCGCCGCCTGTCCGATCTGGGCACGCGCATTTCGCTCATGGACGAGCGCGGCGAGATCGCGGCCGTGCAGAACCGCGCGCCGCAGTTTGACGTCGGGGCGAATACGGACGTGATGACCGGCGGACAGAAGGCGGCCTGCTGCATGATGCTCCTGCGCGCCATGCGGCCGGACGTGTTGGCCTTTGACGAGATCAGCGCGCCGGAGGACATTGAAGCCATCCGCATCGCCGCCGGCTGCGGCGTCGCGCTGCTGGCAACGGCGCATGCGCAGAGCGTCGCGGCGCTGCGGCACCGGGCACTGTACCGCGCGCTGCTGGACGAGCATATTTTCCGCCGCGCCGTTTGCATCACGCGCAGCGGCGGCGAGCGTGTCTATACCGTTGAGGACCTGACATGACGTGGCTGCACTGGCTGGGGGCGGCGCTGCTGTTTCTGGGCAGCACGGCCGCCGGGTTCGCACTGCGGCAGGAGCTGCGGCTGCGCCTACGCCTGCTCACGGCGGTGATTGACAGCCTGAATCTGCTGCGCAGCGATATTGTCGGCCGTCTGCTGCCGCTGCCGGAGGCACTGCGCCATCTGGCGGCGAGCGCACCGGAGCCGCTGAGCGCACAGTACGCCGCGCTTGCAGACGGTATCACGGACGGCGACCGGCCGTTTTCCGAGAGCTGGTCGGCTGCGTTTCAGGCGCTGGAGATGCTTGCGCCCGATGTACGTGCGGCACTGCTGACGCTGGGCGAACAGCTCGGAAAGTATGACGCGCAGCTCCAGCGCAGTGCGCTGGACGCCTGCATAGAGACACTGCAGGCTGCTGCCGCACGGATGCAGACGGACACGGCACAGCGCGGCAAACTGTTTTGCGGTCTCGGCGCGACGCTCGGTCTGCTCGCCGCCGTGGCGCTGTTTTGATTTACACAGGAGGCGCTTATGGACGTTGACCTTGTCTTTAAGATCGCGGCGATCGGGATCCTGGTCGCCGTGCTCAATATTCTGCTCTCGCGCGCCGGGCGCGACGAACAGGCGCTCATGACGACCATTGCCGGGCTTGTTGTGGTGCTGGTACTGGTGATCCAGAAGATCAGCGAGCTGTTCGACCTGATCAAGAGCCTGTTTTCCTTGTGATGGAGCCGGTCTTTCAGGCGATCATCATCGTGGTCATTGCCGCTGCTGCCGCCGCAACGGTCTATAAGACCGTGCCGGGCATGTCGCTTTTGCTGAGCATCGCGGCGGCGCTGCTGGCGCTGCTTTTGTGCATCGGTCTGCTGGAGCCGCTGGCGGCGTTTTTCCGCGATGCGATCGCGCTCAGCGGCCTGTCCGGCGTCTACACCGGCCCGCTGCTCAAGTGCATGACCATCAGTATCCTGACAATGATCGGGGAGAGCCTCTGCAAGGACGCCGGACAGGCTGCCGGCGCCTGTGCGGTACAGCTCGTGGGCGTGGCAGCCGCGCTGTATGCCGCGCTGCCGCTGATGCGCACGTTTTTGACCATGATCGGAGAATGCCTATGAAAAAGCGGTTGCTTGTGTTTCTGGCTGTGCTGCTGGTATTGGCGGCGTGCACACCGGGCGCGCTTGCCTATGACGTCGCGGCCGAGCAGGCTGAGGATTTCGGCACGGCGTCGCTGGAATACGCGCTCCCGGAGCAGGCTTACGATGCCTTCGGTGCGCTGTCCGTCGCGGATGCCGCTCAGCCGCAGTCCCTGCTCGCAAAACTGTGGGCTTATGTGCTGCACGAGGGCGGGGGAGCCGTCGCGTCAGCGGCACGCAATGCGGCGCTTCTGCTGGCGGTCGTGTTCCTGTCGGCGCTGTGCGCGTCTATCTCGGTGAGCGGAGCCTGCGGGAAAGTCACGCAGATGGCCGGCACGGTAGCGGTCGCCGCGCTGAGTGCTACCCACGTGACCTCGTGCATCACCGCAGGCAGCGGCGCGCTTGCCACGCTGCGCGATTTTTCCAAGATCCTGCTGCCGAGCATGTGCGCCGCTGCGGCGGCGAGCGGTGCGGCGACATCGGCGGCCGCAAAATATGCGGCGACGTCGCTGTTTCTGGACGTGCTTCTGTCCGCCGAGACGGCGGTGCTCCTGCCGCTGCTGTACCTGTACGCAGGCACGGTCATCTGCGGCACGACGCTCGAAAACGACGTGCTCGCGTCCCTCAGCGGCCTGCTGCGCAAGGCGTTCCGGCTGCTAATTATCGGCTTTGCAAGCGTGTTCACGCTCTATCTGTCGCTGACGGGCATCTTCACCGGCTCGGCAGATGCAGCCGCGGCCAAGGCGGTCAAGACGGCCGTCTCTGCCGCACTCCCGGTCGTCGGCAGCATCGTGGCCGATGCAGCGTCCACGGTCACTTCCAGCGCCGCGATCCTGCGCAGCGGCATCGGCATCGTCGGCGTCGTCAGTGTTGCTGCGGTGTGCGTCACGCCGTATCTCCAGCTTGCCGTGCATTATGTTTTGTACAAGCTCGCGGCCGGTATCGCCGAGTCCTTTGCGGACAAGCGCGTCGGCCGGCTGATCGACGGTTTTGCGGACGTGTATGGCTTCCTGCTGGGGATGGTCGGTGTAGCATCGCTCATTTTATTTCTCTCGATCGTGTCGAGTATGAAGGCGGTGACGGGATGATGGAATCTCTGCGTGTCTGGCTGCTCAGTCTGGCCGGTGTGGCGCTGCTGACGGCGCTGGCGTCGCTCTTTCCGACATCGGAGAGCCTGCGGCGTATCACGAAGCTGGCCGGCGGCATTGCGCTCACGTGCCTATTGTTCTCACCGCTGGTGACGTTTGATTATGACGCCTATGCCGCTGCGCTGCAGGACTATCATGTCTCGGTGTCAACAGACGGCGCGGTGTCCGACAGCAGCGAGCGTTTGCAGCGCACGGTCATAGAATCGGAAATGCGCACATATATATTGGACAAAGCCGTGCAGTGCGGCGCCGCGCTCGACGATGCGCAGGTCACACTGCGGTGGAATACCGACGGTTATTGGTATCCGCAGTCCGTCCGTCTGATCACATCCGGGCCGGCAGCAGAAAACAGCCGCCTGGCGCAGATCATCGAGGCCGACCTCGGGATCCCGCGCGCGCGGCAGGAATGGAGCAGCACATCATGAACACACGAAAACTCAGCGCGTTCGCAGCCAAGTACAAATACGTTCTCATCATCCTGCTCGCGGGGCTGGTCCTGCTCCTGCTGCCGACCGGCAGCAAGGCAAAAGCCAAGACGACGCAGGCATCAGCCGTCACCGAGCAGACCCAGACGCAGACCATCCAGGCGGAGGAGCAGCGCCTCACACAGCTCCTGCAGCAGATCAACGGCGCCGGACAAGTGCAGGTGCTGCTGTCCTACCGCTGCTCGGCCGAGCGGGAGCTGGCGACGGACGACGCCGGAGAACCGACCATAATCTCTGCCGGCGGCGGGGCACAGGAGGCAGTGGAACTCAGGACGGTCAGTCCGCAGTACCTTGGTGCGGTCGTCGTCTGCGACGGGGCAGATTCACCGCAGGTGCAGCTTGCCGTCACGCAGGCAGTGGCACAGTTTACCGGCCTGAGCACGGATCACATCTCCGTGCTCAGAAAGCAGCCGGATTCGCAATCTAAATAACGGGAGGGCGACTATGAAAAAAACCAAACGAAACATTGCGATCATTGTGGTGCTGCTGTTTGTCTGCGCCGCGATCTACTTTAACTGGTCGTACAACACCCAGTGGGGGAAAGCGGACGCCGAAATGGCCGCTGCCGAGGACGCCGCCACGGCGGCGGTCAAGGCGGAGGAGGATGCGGCCGCAGCGTCGGCGTCGGCCTCCGACGATTACTTTGCCAAGGCGCGCCTGACGCGCCAGCAGTCGCGCGACGAGGCGCTGTCGCTGCTCCAGTCGGCGTCGACGGCCGAGGGTGCTTCACAGGCAACGATCGACAGCGCCATGAGCGCCATCTCTGCCATGGCGAGCGATTCCATGACCGAGACGCAGATCGAAAATCTCCTGCTGGCCAAGGATTTTTCCGAGTGCGTGGTCTATATCACGGATGAGGGCATCACGGTCGCCGTACCTGCGCCGGCCGATGGACTGAGCACGGCGCAGGTCGCCACGATCACGGATACGATCGTCAAAGAGACGGACTACACCGCGCCGCAGATCAAGGTCATCGAGGTTAAGGCCGATGCGCAGGACGCGCAGTAAATAATGTAGGTTGCATAAGACAGCGCCCCGCTTCCCGCAAGCGGGGCGCTGTCTTGTGCACAAATATGAAAGCCGGACGCGAGCAACGCCTGAAAATTCTCCATATTGTCTCACATTGATTTATTAAAATTTCTTGACAAATATATTTGTGAATATATACTTCTTACAGAGAAAGTGTACCTGTGCGAAGGTGCATCCGTAAAGAGATAGATTTGATAGAAAGAAGATGACGTATGAAAAAACGTGTACTCAGTCTTGTACTTGCCGTGATCCTGATCGTCGGTTTGCTGCCGACGGCGGCCTTTGCCTCGACCAACGGTAAAACAGCGGACGATGCGATCAACTGGGTCAGAAGCCTGAACGGGCAACCCGTTGGCAGCGGCGAGTGCGTGGCACTGATCAAAGCTTACTACTCGTACCTCGGCCAGACGTCTCCCGGCGGCAATGGCGTGGATTATTGGTATAATGATCTCCCCGCCGGCTGGACGAGAATTCCCAATGCCCAGCCGAAGAAGGGCGACATTCTGGTCTATGGCAGCAGCAGCGACAACAAGTATGGCCATGTTGCAATCTATGAATCGGATTACAGCACCTGGCACCAGAACTATGCCTATCAGCGTAAAGTCGTCAATGTCACGAACGTCAAGTATAATAGATTCACGAATCCGTATCTCGGCGTCATCCGCCCGGACTTTGGCAGCGCGGTGTTTAAGCCGGATTTTATCGACATCGGCACAAACATCTACCGTTATATCATCCGCGCGGACAAATGGATGCCCACCGGAACGTGCTATGACCAAAACGCAAAGCGGGATGTGAAAATCGTCAACTCCGGCTCGTCTGACCCGAATATGATCTGGTTATTTACCCGCATGGGCAATGACAATAGCTATGTGATCCAGAATGCATACAACGATTACTACCTCTGCTATGAGGGCAATTGCGCGTCGCAGGCGAAAATCACGACAAGCAACAAGCTGACCTCGAGCTGCTATTGGTACGTTGCTTACTACAATGGCCTCTGCAAGCTGGTGGCGAAGGACTCGGTCGCGTCCGGCAATTGGCTTGTGATAGACTGCACAGGCGGTTATGCGACTCCGGGCACACAGCTCCAGCTGTATGCGAACTGGGGCCCTGACAACAGCAACGGCAATGCGCAGTTGTTTAACATCTACACCGTGGAGAACTATCAGAAGCCGGCTGCGCCTCCCAAGGTCGAGATCACGGCACCGTCCGTGGTCACTGTGGACGAGGAATTTACGATCAGCTGGACGGAAAGCCCGCTTCAGGGCAAATATGATCAGAGAGAATATATGGTGCATATCCGCAAAGACGGCTCCGGATATAAAACCATTTACACGACCGATACAAGCGTAACGGTATCGATCAATTGGCCCGGCGACTGCACGGTGGCAGTGTGGGCATACAACACAAAATACCAAAACTATTCGTCAAATAGCTCGGCGTATTTCCGCTGCAACCGGGCGACCGCGCACGAACACAGCTACAAAGCTGTTGTCACAGCTCCGACCTGCACGGCCAAGGGCTACACCACCCATACCTGCGCCTGCGGCGACAGCTACGTGGATACTTACGTGGATGCGCTCGGCCACGCGTGGGATGAAGGCAAAGTGACGAAACCCGCCACTGAAGCCGAGGACGGCGTAAAGACCTTCACCTGCACCCGCTGCGGTGAGACAAAGACTGAGGTCATCCCGGCCACTGGCAGCGTGGATGTTACGGAAATGTTCACGGACGTGTCGCACAGCTGGGCCGATGATGGTATCCAGTACTGCGTGACGCATCAGTTGATGTCCGGCATCGGCAACGATCTGTTCGGGCCGAAGCTGACAACAACGCGTGCGCAGATCGTGCAGATCCTCTATAACCTCGAGGGTGAGCCGAAGGTGAGCGGCACCACGCCGTTTACCGACCTGACGAATGACTGGTACAAGGACGCCATCCTTTGGGCGTACCAGACCGGCGTGGTCGCCGGCACGTCCGGCACGACGTTCGACCCGGACCTGCCCGTCACGCGCGAGCAGATTGCCGTCATTCTCATGGAGTACACGAGCCGTGTACTTGGCCTGAAGAATCTCTGCACGCCCGCTGATCTGAGCCGTTACCCGGATGCGGGCAGCGTGTCCGACTGGGCGAAGAACGCGATGGCAGATGCCGTGGCGCTCGGCCTGATCTCCGGCGCGAGCAACGGCGGCCAGACCTGTCTCGAGCCGCAGGGCAGTGCGACGCGCGAGCAGGTCGCAACGATCCTGATGGAGTTCTGCAAAAACTTGAAAAAGTAATACAGCTTTCCGGATGCACCCTGCAAATATTGCGGGGTGCATCTTTTTGCCGGACGGGAAACATTTTTCTTTCTTTTTGCCGCTGCACGTGGTACACTATACTGTACAATTTTATCAGGAGGTATTTTTCTATGCCGGAAAATTATATTACTTGCCAGGATGAAAAGGGCAGCATCAATATCTCTGAGGACGTCGTTGCCGCCATGGTGCGCGCAGCGATCACGGAAGTGGACGGTGTCGCCGGTGTTGCGACATCTACCGGTACGGAGCTGGCCGAGCTGCTCGGCATTAAGTCCGCTGCCAAGGGCATCAAGGTGCAGATCGTGGACGGCACGATGACAGTCGATACGATCATCACGGTGCGCTATGGCTGCAGTGTCGTGGCGGTCGCGAAGGCCGTGCAGGAATCGGTCACGAGTGCGGTCGAGTCCATGACTGGCATGGGTAAGCCCATTGTCAACGTACACGTGTCCGGCGTGGCTTTTGACAAATAAAAAGAAGCGGGAGAAATCACTATGACAAGAACGGTTGCGCGTGAGATCGCAATCCAGCTCAGCTTTGCCGCGCAGCTCGCCGGGGATGACGCCCGCGAGACGGCGGACACCTTCTTCAGCCGGGAGTATTTTGCGACGCTGGCGGAGGAGGATCCGCTGTTTCAGGAGTATCCGGACGAGAAGCAGCTCGACTATATCCGCCGTCTGACCGGCCTGGTCTATGACCATATGTACGAGCTCAACCACATGATCGAGAAATATGCCCGCGGCTGGCGGCTGGAGCGCATTTCCCGCGTCGCTGCGGCGATCATGCGCTGCGCCATGTGCGAGATTCTGTATATGGACGACGTGCCGAACGCCGCCGCGATCAACGAGGCGGTGGAGCTGGCCAAGGGCTACGAGGAGCCGGAGACGGTCGCGTTTATCAATGGCGTGCTCGGCAGCTTCGTGCGCGGCGAGGTCGAGCCGGAAGCCGAAGAGGAGCAAACAACTTCCGAGGAACCGGCTGCCGAGCCCGAACAGGCGCCTGAGAACGGCGCCGAAGGCTGACATGGCGCGTACATCCTTTACCGTAACGGAGCTCAACGCCCACATCAAGCAGCTGCTGGATGCGGACGCGCTGCTTGGCAACGTCTGCGTGACGGGGGAACTGTCCAACTACAAGGTCTACCCGTCTGGCCACCACTATTTCACGCTCAAGGACGCCGAGAGCAGTCTGCGGTGCGTGATGTTCCGCAGCAGCGCACAGTCGCTGCGCTTTCGTCCGGCGAGCGGTATGAGCGTCGCGGCAGTCGGCCGCATCGCGGTCTATCCGCGCGACGGCGCGTACCAGCTCTACTGCACGCGGCTCATCCCGGGCGGCGTGGGCGACTTGTATGCCGCTTATGAGCAGCTCAAGGAACAGCTGCAGAAAGAGGGCCTGTTTGACCACGCGCACAAAAAGCCGCTGCCGGCATTTCCGCAGCGGATCGCTGTGATCACATCGTCGGCGGGCGCGGCCGTCCGCGACATTATCCGCGTGCTCGGCAAGCGATGGCCGGCCAGCGAGGTCGTGCTGCTGCCCGTGCGCGTACAGGGAACGGAGGCACCGGCGGAGATTGCCGGAGCGCTCCGGTATGCCAATCGCTATCAGGTCGGTGATCTCATCATTACCGGCCGCGGCGGCGGTTCGATCGAGGACCTGTGGGCGTTTAATGATGAGCGGGTCGCGCGTGCAATCTATGATTCGGACATCCCGGTCATATCCGCCGTCGGGCACGAACCGGATGTGACGATTTCGGACTTTGTGGCCGATCTGCGCGCCGCAACGCCGTCGAACGCGGCGGAGCTGGCTGTGCCGAATGCGGAAGACATCCGTGAAACGCTGCGCGGATATGACATCCGCATGGCGCAGGCGATGCGCAAGCAGATGACACAGCGCCGGGCCGCGCTGGAGAATCTGGCCGGCCGCCGTGTGCTGCAGTCACCGGCCGCTTATTTTGATCTTCGGCGCGTGGAGCTGGACTATACCCGCAGCCGCCTGACAGCGGCGGGGGAGCGCTGGCTCGCTGCGCGCAGACATGATTTTGCACGGTGCGCAGCGGCGCTGGATGCGATGAGTCCGCTGAAAGTACTTGCCCGCGGCTACGCCGTGGCGACGGGTGCCGACGGTGCGGTGCTCCGCTCAGCGGCGCAGACACAACCCGGCGACCCGATCCGCGTACAGCTTCAGGACGGTGCGCTGCACTGCACCGTGAACAACAGGGAGGGTGCCCATGGCAAAACAGAAACTGACCTTTGAAGCGTCCATGCAGCGGCTGGACGAGATCGTCAAGCAGCTGGAAAAGGGCGATGTACCGCTCGATGCGTCGCTGGCGCTGTTCGAGGAGGGGTCACATCTGCTCGCGGCCTGCAACGAAATGCTGGATACGGCGGAGCAGAAGGTCGTGCAGCTCAAGAAAGGGAACGACGGTGCGCCTGTCGAGCTTCCGTTTGAAACCGAGGAATGATGCATGGATTATCAGACACAGTATCAGGAATATAAAGCGCTCGCCGATGCGGCGCTCAATACTTATTTTGCGGACACCACTGTGTCCTACCACCGCCTGCTGGAGGCGATGCACTACAGCCTGACCGCTGGCGGCAAGCGTCTGCGTCCGGTGCTGGTGCTTGCGTTCTGCGCTGCGTGCGGTGGGGATATACGGGCTGCACTTCCGATCGCATGCGCGGTCGAGATGGTGCATACTTATTCGCTCATCCATGACGATCTGCCGTGCATGGATAACGATGACCTGCGCCGCGGCAAGCCGACGAACCACGTGATTTACGGTGAGTGCACGGCGACGCTTGCAGGCGACGCCCTGCAGGCAGAAGCGTTCCGCACGATCCTTTCGACGGACCTGCCGGTGGAAGTGCGCGCCGAGTGCGCGCGTCTGCTTGCGGAAGCCGCCGGTGAAAGCGGCATCTGCGGCGGTCAGCAGCTCGATATGGAGGGCGAGGGCAAGGTCCTCACGAAGGAGGAACTGATGGACATCAATGACCGTAAGACATCAGCGATGATCCACGCCGCCTGTCTCATGGGTGTGACCTGCGGCGGCGGCAACGCGCAGCAGCGCGCAGCTGCGGCGCAGTATGCCAAGGCGCTTGGCCTGGCATTCCAGATCCGTGATGACATGCTCGATGTTATCAGCACGGAGGCGGAGCTCGGCAAGCCTATCGGCTCGGATGCACGCGAGGGGAAGAACACCTTCATGGCGCTCTATGGTCTGGAGCGCTGCAGCGCCTATGTGCACGAGCTGTCCGAGGAAGCGGCTGCGGCCGTGGACGGTGTGTTTGCGGACAGCGCTTTCCTGCGGCAGCTCGCCCGCTCACTGGCGGATCGGAAAAACTGACCCCATAAACCACCGGACTTCCGGTGAAAATGCGAAAAGTGCCGGCTTACTCTTGTAAAGTCCGGCACTTTTTGTTATAGTATATCATGTATTATTATGCGTGAGGTATTCTGTTTTGAGTATATTAGAGCGAATCCATTCACCGGCCGACCTGAAGGCGCTGCCGGCGGAAGAAATTCCGGCACTGTGTGCGGAACTTCGTTCTTTCCTGGTCGAGAATCTTGCAAAGACCGGCGGACATCTGGCGTCCAATCTCGGCGCGGTGGAGCTCACGGTCGCAATCGACCGTGTATTTAACACCGAAAACGACCGGCTCGTGTTCGACGTCGGCCATCAGAGTTACGTGCATAAGATCCTGACCGGACGAAGAGAGGCGTTTACCACGCTGCGGCAGTTCGGCGGCATCGCCGGCTTCCCGAAGCCGGACGAGAGCGTGCACGATGCGTTTGTGGCCGGCCACGCCTCCACGTCGATCTCCGTCGCGCTGGGTATGGCCCGTGCGCGCACGCTCACGGGAGCGGACTATGACGTCATTGCCCTCATCGGCGACGGCGCACTGACCGGCGGCCTGGCATATGAGGGCCTGTCGGACGCCGGACAGAGCGGTGAGCCCATGGTCATCGTGCTCAACGATAACGGTATGTCTATCAACAAAAATGTCGGCGGTATGGCGACGCTGCTGTCCAAGCAGCGCGTGAAGCCGAGCTATCTGCACTTCAAGCAGTTTTACCGCAGCACCGTCGGCAAGGCGCGCGGGCTGTATAAAGTACTGCACCGTGTGAAGGAGCGCGTGAAAGACCTCGTACTGCCGAACAATATGTTCGACGATATGGGCTTTTACTATATTGGCCCGGTGGACGGGCACGATGAGCCGCAGCTGGAGAAGATGCTGCGCTGGGCACGCGATCTGCGCCAGCCGGTGCTGCTGCACGTCGTGACGCAAAAGGGCAAGGGCATCCCATATACGGAGCAGGCGCCGGAAAAATACCACGGCGTCAGCTCGTTCGACCCCGTGACCGGCGCGCTGCCGGCGTCCAAACCGGACTTTTCACACGTATTTGGTGAAACACTCTCTCAGCTGGCGGATGAAGACCCGACGGTCGTCGCCATCACGGCGGCCATGCTGACCGGTACGGGCCTGACAGCCTTTGCCGCGCACCACCCGGACCGGCTCTATGATGTCGGCATTGCAGAGGGGCACGCAATCACGATGGCCAGCGGCATGGCCAAGCAGGGGCTCAAGCCAGTCGCGGCGATTTACTCGAGTTTCCTGCAACGTGCGTATGACATGCTCATTCACGACACGTCGCTGCAGCGGCTGCATCTGGTGCTCGGCGTTGACCGCGCCGGCATCGTCGGCAATGACGGCGATACGCACAACGGCTGCTTTGACATCAGCTATCTGAGCTCCGTGCCATATATGCGCATCCTCTGTCCGGCAAGCTTCGCCGAGCTGCGCGCAATGCTGCGCAAGGCGGTGCTGGAGCTGGACGGCCCGGTCGCCGTGCGCTATCCGCGCGGCGGTGAGGGCGCTTATCGTGACTGTCATCCGGAGCCCGTCACGGTTTTGCGGGAAGGCAGTGATCTGACGCTCCTGACCTATGGCATCGTCATCAACGACGTGCTGCAGGCGGCAGAGCAGCTTGCGCAGCAGGGCATTTCGGCCGAAGTTGTCAAGCTCGCGCAGGTCGCGCCGCTGGAATTGGCGCCGGTACTTGCGTCCTTACACAAGACGGGGCAGCTGCTGGCGGTCGAGGATGTCTGCGCGGCAAACTGTGTTGGCGAGCAGGTGCTCTCGGCTGCAGAGCAGGCTGGCATCCCGCTGCACGCTGCGCGGTTGCTGAATCTCGGCAACGGCATCATCCCGCACGGCGCGCCGGATGTGCTCAAAGCGGCATACGGTCTGGACGCACGGGCAATCGTCGCCGCCGCGCGGGCGATGCGCTCCGGCGAGAGAGAGGGGAACGGCGCATGAAGAAAGTACGACTCGATCAGCTTGTCTTCGATCAGGGCCTGAGCGAGAGCCGCGAGCGCGCGAAGGCAATCATCATGAGCGGCGTGGTCTATGTCAACGGTCAGCGCGCGGACAAGCCCGGCGCACAGGTCGCTCCCGATGTGAAGATCGAGGTGCGCGGCAACACGCTGCCCTATGTCAGCCGCGGCGGTTTCAAATTGGAAAAAGCCCTCAAGGTATTTCCGGTCGATCCAACCGGCCTGACGTGTATCGACTGCGGTGCCTCGACCGGCGGCTTCACGGATGTGCTGCTGCAAAACGGCGCGGCAAAGGTCTATGCCGTCGATGTCGGCTATGGCCAGCTGGCCTGGAGCCTGCGCAATGATCCGCGCGTCATTTCCATGGAGCGCACGAATGTGCGCTATATCACGAGCGATCAGATCCCGGAACCGCTGGATCTCGCGGTCATGGATCTGTCGTTCATCTCCGTAAAGCTCATCCTGCCGGCGGTCTGTCCGCTGCTGAAAGACGATGCTGCAGTCGTCTGCCTCATCAAGCCGCAGTTTGAGGCCGGGCGCGAAGAGATCGGTAAAAAAGGCGTTGTCCGGGATCCGAAGGTGCATCTGGAGGTGCTCGAGAGTTTTCTGGACTTTGTGCCCGGTGCGGGCTTTACCGTCATGGGGCTGGACTATTCGCCCATCAAAGGCCCGGAGGGCAACATTGAGTATCTCGGCTACCTGCGCAAGGGGGCGCATCCCGCACCGGAGCTGGATCCGGCGGCCGTTGTGGAGCTGTCGCACGGTGCGCTGGCCCACGGAAAAGAGAGCAGTGTATGAAACATATTGTCATCGCGGCCAATCCATATCGGGACAGCGGACTGCAAAAGGCACTGACGGTTTATCGGATGCTCACGGAGCACGGCCATCAGGTGGTCGTTTCTCCGGTGTTTGCGCCGAAAGCCTATCTGCCGGAAAACATCCCGGTACAGCCGCTGAAGCAGGCGGCGCAGGACGCCGCACTCATCATTGTCATGGGCGGCGATGGGACAATCCTGCATGTTGCAGTCACACTTCGCGACCACGCGATCCCGATCATCGGTGTGAACTTCGGTGGCAAGGGATTTCTGGCCGGTCTGGAGGAAGACGAGCTGGACATGCTGCTCGAGATTGCGGACGGGAAATATACCATCAGCCGGCGCATGATGCTCGATGTGGAGCTCGTGCGCAATGAGCGGACAATCTGCACGCAGTCAGTGCTCAACGACGTGGTCATTCACGGCGGGCACGTAGACTGCATCGGCGTGACTGCTTATGGTGACGGCGTGCCCATCACGCGCTTCAACGGTGACGGCATCATTGTCGCCACACCGACCGGCTCCACGGCCTACTCCATGTCAGCCGGCGGCCCGCTCGTCGAGCCGGAAAACGAAAATATCATCATGACACCCATCTGCGCGCACAGTTTGGCCGGAAAATCCTTTGTACTTGCGCCCGGGCGACAGATCACAATCGTTCCGGAGCGGATCCACGACCGGCCGGCCATTCTTGTGGCGGACGGCGGGGACAGCATTGCACTCATCCACGGCGATCAGATCCGCATCCGCAGATCGGACAATTACACGCTGCTGGCCGATACCGGCATCCGCAGCTTTTATGAAACGGCTTTTGGCAAGCTGACAGACAGACTGTGAGGAGGGACGACGTGAAATCCACCAGACAAAACATCATTTTGCAGATCATTGCAGAGCAGGAGATCGAGACACAAAACCAGCTCATGGATGTGCTGGCACAGCACGGCGTTCCGAGTACGCAGGCGACGCTGTCACGCGATATCAAGGAGCTGCATCTGACGAAAACACTCTCGCCGAGCGGGAAATACCGCTACGCTGCACCGGCAGCGGACGAATTTCCCGGCTACGATGAGCGGCTGAAAAAAATTTTCCGCGAGTGCGTGACTTCCTATGCCGAGGCACAGAACATCATCGTCATCAAAACGCTGCCAGGCCTTGCCTCGGCTGCGTGCTCCGCGCTTGACAGCATGCGCATCGACACGCTCGTCGGTACGCTGGCAGGTGACGACACGGCGTTTCTGCTCATGAAAGACAATACGTCCGCCGATGAGTTTTTCCACGAGATCGAAAAGCTGCTTTGACGACGCCGCAGGAGGTGAAGCGCTTTGCTGCGAGAACTGCATATTGAAAACGTCGCGGTCATTGAGCGGGCCGATCTGGAGCTCGGCCCCGGCCTGAACATTCTGACCGGCGAGACCGGCGCAGGCAAGTCCATCCTTGTGGACGCCATGCACGCGATCCTCGGCGCACGTGCCTCACGTGAACTGGTGCGCACCGGCGCGGAAAAGGCGGTCGTCTGCGCGACGTTCGACCCCGACCCGTGCCAGGCATGGTGCGAGGAAAACGAGATCGAGTGCGACGATGAGCTCATTATCCGCCGCCAGATCACGGCGGAGGGCAAGACGTCCTGCCGCGTCTGCGGCGTCCCGGTCACGACGGCACAGCTGCGCACGCTGGGTGCGCTGCTGCTCGATATCCACGGCCAGAACGACGGCCAGCACCTGCTCGACGAGCGGGAGCACCTGCGCAATCTGGACCGGTTCGGCCAGCTGGAACCGGAGCTTGCGCGCTATCGCGAGCAGTACCGTGCCTATCAGGAGCTGTGCAAGGAGCGTGACACGCTCTTGACTTATGAAAATGAAAAAGAACTGCTGACTGAAAGTCTCCGCCGCCAGATTGAAGAGCTGGAACGTGCAGAGCTCAAGACCGGAGAAGAGGCGGAGCTCACGGAGCGGAGTGACCTGCTGCGCAACTTTGAAAAGCTCTCGGAGGCAGTCGATCAGGCGTATGATCTGCTCGCCGGGCGGGACGATTCCGCATCCGCGCTGGCGGGAGAAGCTCTGTCGGAGGTCGAGCGTGCCGCGAACTACGCGAGCGAGCTCGTGAGCCTGCCGGAAGCGGTCAAGGGTGCGGTGTTCACGCTGCAGGACGCAGCGGAGACACTGCGTGACTTCCGCGACGGGCTGGACTTTTCCGACGAGGAGTTTGATCGCATTGAAACGCGCCTGTCGCTGCTCCGGCGACTGGAACGGAAATACAACACGGACGAGGCAGGGCTGATCGATACGCTCGAGGCGGCCCAGACCCGGCTTGATCAGATTGAATACGCCGGCGACCGGCTGCAGAAGCTCGAGTCGCTGATTCAAAAGCAGGCGGAGCAGACGCGCGCTGAGGCAGCGAAATTGACGCAGGCGCGACAGGCTGCCGCAACCGCACTGGAACGGCAGGTCGAGCGCGAGCTGCGCGAGCTGTCCATGCCGTCGGCACGTTTCCGCGTAGAGATCACGCCGCTTGGCGGCGATCCTGGCTTTCAGGCCTCCGGTGCGGACAATGTGCGCTTTCTGATCTCGGCAAACACCGGCGAGGCGCTCGGCCGCATCAGTAAAATCGCATCCGGCGGCGAGCTGTCGCGCATCATGCTGGCGCTCAAAAACGTCTTTGCCGAGCGCGACGATGTGCCCTCCATGGTCTTTGACGAGGTGGACGCCGGTGTCTCCGGCGTGGCCGCGCAGCGCGTGGGGGAGAAGCTCAGTAAGCTCTCTGCGACCAAACAGGTCATCTGCATCACGCACCTGCCGCAGATCGCTGCCATGGCCGATCAGCATTACCAGATCGAAAAGCGCGAGCAGGACGGCCGCACCCGCACAACGGTGCAGCCGCTTGACACTGGAGGCCGTCAGCGCGAGATCGCGCGGCTTTACGGCGGCGACCATATCACGCCCCTGACGCTGGCCAGCGCGGCCGAGCAGCTTGCCTCTGCCGCTGCCTATAAACAATCGCTTAAGAAAGGTGAGAGAGAATCATGAGTATTCAGGAATCCGCCATTGCATATCACAACAGCGGCTGCAACTGCGCACAGAGCGTGCTTGCCGCGCTGCAGGAGGAGACCGGTCTGGACGAAAACACCGCCAAGCGCGTCGCGGCCGGTTTTGGCGGCGGCGTCCGCTGCGGAGAGATTTGCGGCAGCATCACCGGCGCCGTGATGGCGTTCGGCCTCGCGGCCGACCAGGCCACCGCCACCGCCATGACCAAGCAGATGACGCAGAGCTTCCGCACCGAATTCGGCTGTCTGCGCTGTCAGGAACTTGTGGCAAAAAACGGCGGCAAGGGCCACTGTGCCCATATGATTGCCTGGGGCGCGCAGCGCGCCGAAGAAATTCTCGCTGAAAATAAAGTCAAAGAATAACGCAAGGGAGAGAAAACGATGACACTGTATGATGAACTGATCGCCCGCGGCCTGATCGCGCAGGTGACGAACGAGGACGAGATCAAAAACATGATCAACAACGGCAAAGCCACGTTTTACATCGGCTTTGACTGCACGGCAGATTCGCTGCACGTCGGCCACTTCATGGCCCTGTGCCTCATGAAGCGTCTGCAGATGGCGGGCAACAAGCCCATCGCCCTCATCGGCGACGGCACGACCCTCATCGGTGATCCCTCCGGCCGCACGGATATGCGCCAGATGCTCACCGAGGAAACCATCAAGCACAATGCCGAGTGCTTCAAGCGCCAGATGGAGCGCTTCATCGATTTCTCGGACGGCAAGGCGCTCATGCTCTATAACTCCGAGTGGCTCAAGCCGCTCAACTACATTGAGCTCCTGCGCGAAGTCGGCGCGTGCTTCTCCGTGAACAACATGCTGCGCGCCGAGTGCTACAAACAGCGCATGGAAAAGGGCCTGAGCTTCCTGGAGTTTAACTACATGATCATGCAGAGCTATGACTTCTACTACATGTTCCAGCACTATGGCTGCAACATGCAGTTCGGCGGCAACGACCAGTGGTCGAACATGCTTGGCGGCACGGAGCTCATCCGCCGCAAACTTGGTAAAGACGCCCATGCGATGACGATCACGCTGCTGCTCAACTCCGAGGGCAAAAAGATGGGCAAGACCGCCAAAGGCGCCGTCTGGCTCGATCCGAACAAGACCAGCCCCTTTGAGTTCTATCAGTATTGGCGCAACGTCGACGATGCCGACGTGCTCAAGTGCATCCGCATGCTGACGTTCCTCCCGCTCGAGGAGATCGACAAGATGGACGGCTGGCAGGGCGAGCAGCTCAACGAGGCCAAGGAGCTTCTGGCTTATGAGCTCACGAAAATGGTCCATGGCGAGGTCGAGGCCGACAAGGCCCAGGCGGCTGCCAAGGCCGTGTTCGGCGGCTCCGGCGAAGGTGTGCCGACGGTCGAGATCACGGCCGAAGACGGCGCGGACATCCTCAGCCTGCTCGTTAAGAGCGGCCTGTGTGCGTCCAAGTCCGACGCGCGCCGCAATGTGCAGCAGGGCGGCGTAGCGGCCAACGACGAGAAGGTCACCGATATTGCCAAGACCTTTACGGACGCGGAGTTGAAAGCCGGCGTCGTGCTCAAGCGCGGCAAGAAAAACTTCCGCAAGGTGCTGCTGAAATAATCAAAAATCGGACAGATTGATCGCGCCCCGCCATTCTCGGCGGGGCGCTTTTGTTGATGTTGCCGAAATGTATAAATTTTCATCCCAGCACTTGAAAAAAGTCGGTTTGAGTGGTATAACTTCAAATTGATGGTTAGTGATATCTAATTTAAATTCGAGTCAGCTAACCCAACCGCAATCATGCGGATCAAAAAACACGGAGGTAAATCATTATGAGCATGGAAAAATTGGGAGCATTTGTTGGCGGCGCACTGTTTGCAACGGTCGGCGCGAAGATTCTCGCAAGCAAAGATGCCCAGAAGGTGTATGTGTATACGACGGCAGCCGCGCTACGCGAGAAAGAGGACGTCATGGCAGTCGTGACGAACATCAAGGAGCTCGCTGGTGACGTTCTGGCCGGCGCCAAGGCGTTCAACGAAAAGCGCGCGGCCGAGCAGGCCGAGGTCATTGAGGACACGGCAGAGAAGGCTGAGTAAGTATGAAATGCACGATCCTGCATGAAACCCGAGGCCGTATGCGCGTGCATACAATGCAGGGTGCCATGTCGCTGCAACAGGCGGACATTCTGGAAGCATACCTGAACCGGACCCCGGGCGTGACGAAAGCGACGGTCTATGACCGCACCGGTGACGCCGTGATTTGCTACGACTGTCCGCGTACGGCCGTGGTCAAGGCGCTCTCGTCCTTTGCCTATGCAAACGAGCAGGCGCTTGCGCCGGAGCACAGCAGCCGTGCCATGAATCGCGAGTTCGAGGACAAGCTGGTCGCATCGCTATGCTGGCGCGGCATTAAGCAGCTGTTTGTTCCGAGCTCTGTGCGCACGCTGATTACGGTCGCGCGCTCCGTGCCGTATATCAAGGCCGGACTGACGTGTCTGATGCACAAGAAGATCCAGGTACCGGTGCTGGATGCAACGGCAATTTCGGTCTCGATGCTGCGTAAGGACTTCAAGACGGCAAGCTCCATCATGTTCCTGCTGGGCATCGGCGATATTCTTGACGAGTGGACGCACAAAAAGTCTGTTGCTGATCTCGCGCAGACCATGTCCCTGAATGTGGACAAAGTCTGGAAAGAGACGGACGCAGGCTCGGTGCTCGTGCCGGTGGCTGACGTTCAGGCCGGCGACCGCATCGTAGTCCGCACCGGTAGCATGATCCCGCTCGACGGAAAAGTCGTTGCCGGTGAGGCGATGGTCAATCAGGCATCCATCACGGGCGAGCCACTGGCTGTCCGCAGGACGGATGGCGGCTATGTCTACGCCGGTACCGTCGTCGAAGAGGGTGACTGCACTATCTGTGTGGAAAAGCGTGCCGGCAGCGGCCGCTATGATCGTATCATCCGCATGATCGAGGAGTCGGAAAAACTCAAGTCCGCAACGGAGGATCACGCATCGCACCTTGCAGATCAGCTCGTTCCGTACAGTCTGGGCGCAACAGCGGCGGTCTGGCTCCTGACGGGGAACATGACCAAAGCGTTGGCAGTGCTGATGGTCGACTTCTCCTGCGCGCTCAAGCTCTCGATGCCGATCGCCGTGCTCTCCGCCATGAAAGAGGCAAGCGATCATCACCTGTCCGTTAAGGGCGGACGGTTCCTTGAGGCAGTGTCCGAGGCTAGCACGGTCGTCTTTGACAAGACCGGTACGCTGACGCGCGCCGAGCCGAAAATCGCACAGATTGTGACCTTCGGCGGCAATGACGAGGCGGATATGCTGCGTCTGGCTGCCTGTCTGGAGGAGCACTATCCGCACTCCATGGCCAAAGCGGTCGTCGCGGAGGCAGCGCGCCGCGGTCTGCGCCATGAGGAGCGCCATTCGCGTGTGGAGTATCTGGTCGCGCACGGCATTTCCAGCAGTGTCGACGGGCAGAAGGTCGTCATCGGCAGCCATCACTTTGTCTTTGAGGATGAGCACTGCGTCATCCCGGCAGGGGAGCAGGCCAAGTTTGACGCCTTGCCAGATACGTATTCGCACCTGTACCTGGCTGTCTCCGGTGTGCTGGCGGCAGTCATCTGCATTGAGGATCCGCTGCGCCCGGAAGCGGCTGATGTCATCCGCGGACTGCGGGAACTCGGCGTGTCCAAGCTGGTCATGATGACCGGTGACAACGAAAAGACCGCCCGCGCAGTCGCAGAGGCGGTCGGCGTGGATGCCTATTTCGCCGAAGTACTCCCGGAGGACAAGGCCGCCTTCATTCAGGCGGAGCACGCGGCAGGGCGTAAAGTCATCATGCTGGGCGACGGCGTGAACGATTCCCCGGCGCTTTCCGAGGCAGATGCCGGTGTTGCCATCAGTGACGGTGCGGCCATCGCGCGCGAAGTGGCCGATATCACGGTCGGCGCCAATGATCTGTACGCACTGCTGACGCTCAAACGCTTGAGTGACGCGCTCATGGAGCGTATCCACAGCAACTATCGCAAGATCATCAGCTTTAACTTCCTGCTGATCTGCCTGGGCGTGGCCGGTGTCCTGCCGCCCGCAACCTCGGCGCTGCTGCATAACGCCTCCACACTGGTCATCAGCCTCAAGAGCATGACCAAACTGCTGGCGTAATACCCTGCAAAGAAAAAAAGCCTGACGAACAATGGTTCGTCAGGCTTTTTTGCGTCCTGCTCACGCCTCAGCTGGATCCGGGAGCTTACAGACGTCAATCCATTCAAGGGCGTTGGAGTATTTGTAGAGCTCGTCCAGGTCCAACTCAATCGCGCTCGACGGGCTGCCGACAGCGGGGAATACGGTCTTGAACCGCTGCAGAGACACGTCCAGATACACCGGGATGCCTTCCTTGCAGCCGAACGGGCACACACCGCCGACCGGGTGGCCCACCAGCTCCAGCACCTCATCAGCCGAGAGCATCTTGGCCTTCATATGGAATTTCTCCTTGAATTTATGATTATCAATACGCGCATCTCCGGCGGCAAGGATCAGCATGCAGCCGTCCGCCGTCTTGAACGACAGTGTTTTCGCGATCCGCGCACCCTCGACACCGAGGGCCTTTGCAGCCAAATCGACGGTCGCGCTCGAGACCGTAAACTCCTGAACGCGATCTTCCATACCAAACTGGCGGAAATACGCTCTTCCTGCTTCGATAGACATTTGATTCGCTCCTGTTCTTTGAAGTATCTGAAGCACATGATAGCGCAGGCGGCGGCATTCGTCAAGCGACGATTTTTTGTCCGCGGCACTTGCAGGATATCCGTAACAGGTGTATAATAACTAGGTTATAATATGTGATATTGCGTCCGGGTAACCGGACATTCCCAGAACGGAGTGACATCCATGACAAAACTTGCACCTTCCATCCTCTCGGCGGACTTTTGCACACTCGGCGAGGACATCCGTCAGATCGAGGCCGGCGGCGCGGACTATGTCCATATTGACGTAATGGACGGCATTTTTGTGCCGAATATCTCGATCGGCATCCCGGTCGTGAAGTCCGTGCGCAAGCATACGTCAATGTTTCTGGATGTACACCTGATGATCGACCGGCCGCATCGCTACGTCGGCGATTTTTGCGATGCCGGAGCGGATCTCGTCGTGTTCCACGTCGAGGCTGACGAGCCACAGGACATTTTCGCCGCGATTGCGGATGTGAAGGCGCACGGCAAGAAGGTCGGCCTTGCCATCAAGCCGAAAACGCCGGAGAGTGTGCTCATCCCGTATCTGCCGCTGCTGGATCTGGCTTTGGTCATGACGGTCGAGCCCGGCTTCGGCGGACAGCGCTTCATGGCCGATCAGCTGCCGAAAATTGCACAGCTGCACGAGCGGATCTTGGAGGTCAATCCCGCGTGTGAGCTGGAGGTAGACGGCGGCATCGACCCGGAGACGTCCCCGCTCGTGAAGCAGGCGGGCGCAAACGTGCTTGTTGCCGGCAGCGCTGTGTTCCGCCCGAGTGACCGTGCGGCCGCCATTGCCGCCATCCGCAATGCTTGATTCAGGACGGTAGTACCATGTCTTTTTTCCCGAATGCACTTGAAAACCTCATTGACCAGTTTGCCGCGCTGCCCGGCGTCGGGCGCAAGAGCGCGCAGCGGCTGGCGTTTCATGTCCTGTCCCTCCCGGAAGAGGAGGCGCTGAAGTTTGCAGCCGCCATTGTGGACGCCAAGAAAAACATCCACTGCTGCAGCATCTGCCAGAATCTCACCGATCAGGAGACGTGCACCATCTGTGCCTCTCCGAAGCGCGACCAGAGCACCATCTGCGTCGTGGCGCAGCCGCGCGACGTGCTCTCGTTTGAGCGCAGCCGCGAGTACAACGGCGTCTATCACGTCCTGCACGGCGTGCTGTCACCAATGAATCACATTGGCCCGGACGACATCCGGATCCAGGAGCTGGTCAAGCGTGTGGCTGCCGGCGGGATCACGGAGGTCATCATGGCCACGAACCCCGACACGGAGGGCGAGGCGACCGCGATGTATATCGCGCGTCTGCTCAAGCCGTTTGACGTGAAGATCACGCGTCTGGCTTACGGCATTCCGGTCGGCTCCAATCTGGAATATGCGGACGATGCCACGCTCCTGCGGGCGCTGGCCGGCCGAATGGAAATGTAACAGGTTTGACGGTACGGATTTCTGGGGATACTCTGGTCATCCGCTGCCGCAGGCAACGCATTTCGTACATATTTTTCGAAACATCACATCAACCAGCTTCCGGGGGAGAAGTCTGCCCGAAAGCGAACGCAAAGGAGTTACGAATGGCATCCAAATTGAAAATCATCCCGCTCGGCGGGCTCGGTGAGATCGGTAAGAATCTCACCGTCTATGAGTATGGCAAGGACATGTTCCTTGTCGACTGCGGCATGGGCTTTCCGGATCAGGACCTCTACGGCGTCGACATGGTCATCCCGGACATCAGCTATCTGAAAGCAAACAAAAACCGCATCCGCGGCATGGTCATCACGCACGGGCATGAGGATCACATCGGTGCGATCCCGTATGTGCTCAAGCAGCTCGACATGCCGATCTATGCAACGCCCCTGACGGCTGCGATAATCGAGCTCAAGCTCGAAGAGCACGACCTGCTCTATCATACGCAGATTTTCACGAAAAAACCGGGTGATAAGTTTAAGCTCGGCTGCTTTGAGATCGAGTTTATCCACACGAACCACAGCATTGCCGATTCCGTCGCGCTGGCCATCAAAACGCCGATCGGCACCGTCGTCCACACGGGCGACTTCAAGATCGACCTCACGCCCATTCAGGGCGGCATGATCGATCTGCCGCGCCTAGGTCAGCTCGGCAACGAGGGCGTGCTCGCACTGCTGTCGGACTCCACGAACGTGGAGCGGCCCGGCTACTGTGCCTCGGAGGCGCGCGTGATCGACTGCTTTGACGAGCTGTTCAAAGACTGCAATAAGCGCATCATTGTCACGACCTTCGCGTCCAATGTCCACCGCCTGCAGCAGATCATCAACGTGGCGGCAAAGTATAAGCGCAAGGTCGGCATCACCGGCCGCAGCATGGAAAATGTTATGCGCGTGGCAACGGAACTCGGCTATGTGGACATTCCGGACGGCGTCATGATGGACATGTCGCAGATCGGCAGTCTGCCGCGCAGCAAGACCGTCATCATCTGCACCGGCAGTCAGGGCGAGCCGATGTCTGCACTGCACCGCATGGCGTTCTCCGAGCACAAGCAGGTCACGATCGACGCAGGCGACCGTGTCATCATCTCGGCCTCGGCCATTCCGGGCAACGAGATCACGATCAGCCGCGTCATCGACGAGCTGTTCCAGAAGGGCGCGGAGGTCATCTATGACCGCAACACACCGCTGCACGTCTCCGGCCATGCGTGCCAGGAGGAGCTGAAGATGATGCTCGCACTGACAAAGCCGCACTACTTCATCCCTGTGCACGGCGAGTACCGCATGCTCTGCAAACACGCCGAGATCGGCAAGCTCATGGGCGTGGAGCCGAAGAATGTGCTCGTGGCCAAAAACGGCGAAGTGATCGAGATCACCAAGCGCAGCATGCGTGCGACGAGCAATGTTCCGGCGGGCGACGTGTATATCGACGGCACCGGCATCGGTGACGTCGGCAGCGCCGTGCTGCGCGACCGCCGCCATCTGGCCGAGGACGGTATCGTCATGGCCATCATCACGCTCTCGTCCGAAAACGGTAAGCCGGTCGCTGATCCCGAGATCATCACCCGCGGCTTTGTATATGTCAAAGAGGCGGAGGCACTCATGGGCGAACTCAAGCGCGTCGTCAACGAGAGCCTTGCCAGCTGTGAGCGGCAGAAACAGCACGACTGGGCGACCATCAAGGGCCGCGTGAAGTCGAACATCAGCGGTTATCTGTATAAGACCACGCGCCGCAGCCCCATGGTGCTGCCCGTGATCATCGAAGTCTGAGCAGGGGAGCGCACCATGAAGATCCAGATCTGGGGCAAATCCAAATGCTTTGACACAAAAAAGGCCGAGCGCTATTTTAAGGAACGCCGCATCCCGTATCAGGCCATCGACCTGCTGCGTTACGGTATGAGCCGCGGCGAGCTGACGAGCGTGAAAAACGCCGTCGGGCTTGACGCCATGCTCAATCCAAAGGCAGCGGATTACGCATTTGTACAGCACCTGGCCTATGAGCAGGACAAGATCGAGCGGCTGCTCGAGGATCCGTCCCTGCTGCAGACACCCATCGTCCGCAACGGCAGACAGGCCACGGTTGGCTACTGCCCGGATGTATGGAAGACATGGGAATAAAATACGAAGAAGCCCGGTATGGCCATTGCCATATCGGGCTTTTGCTATCACTTTTTAATGATCTGCCCGCTCGTTGCGGATCGCATCGCGCATCCGCTCCAGACCGGTCTGAATGATCGCGCGCGGCATGGCAAGATTCAGGCGCACATACCCTTTCGCGTTGCCAACAAAGAGGGAATCCCCGCCCTCGAGCAGCACGCCCGCCTTGTTGGCGAAGAAGTCCGGCAGGTCCTCCACATCCGGCAGACAGCGCGACAGATCGACCCACGCCAGATATGTTGCCTCCGGAATGTACATGACTGCCTCCGGCAGCTCCCGGGCCAGAAACGCCTTGACAAACGCGAAGTTTTCGTCCAGGTACTGCTTGAGCGCCTCATGCCACGCGCCGCCGTGCGCATAGGCCGCCTGCGCTGCCGTCAGCGACATAGGATTGACCATGCCGAACAGCTTGTCACGCTCCTGAAAGTGCGCCCGCAGCGCAGGATCGCGGATGATGATGTTGGAAAACGCCAAACCCGCCATATTAAAGGTCTTGGTGGGAGCCATGCAGGTAATGAGCTTCGGGTAGCTGTCCATGACCTTGGCCATCGGGATGTGGCGGCGGCCGCAGCGGATCAGGTCGCAGTGGATCTCGTCGGACACCACCCAGAGGTTATATTTTTCGATGATCGCAGCAACCTGGCGCAGCTCGTCCTCCATCCACATACGGCCGGTGGGATTGTGCGGATTGCACCAGAATACCAGCTTGCACGCCGGATCGGCGCACTTGCGCTCGAAGTCCTCGTAATCCACTTCAAACGTGCCATCCGCCTTTTTATGCAGCGGGGAAGTCAGCACATCCACGCCGGCGTACTCCGCCGCATGGAGAAAATAGCCGTAGGCAGGGGTGTTGAGCAGCACCTTTTCGTCCGGGCCGCAAAGTGTTTCCGTCAGCTGGTACAGCGCGGGAATGATGCCCGGCGAGACGCACAGCTGCTCTTTGGGAAAGCCCCAGTCATAATGATCCTTGCACCATTCGGAGAAGGTGTGATAGTATTCATCGTCATACAGGCCGGTATAGCCAAAAATGCGGCGGTCGATCCGCGCGCGCAGCGCGTCGAGAATCTCGGGTGCCACGCCAAATTCCATATCAGCGACCCACATGCGGACAAATTCTTCGTCCTTAAAAGCAAACACCTTTTCCGGGCCGGCGTGAAAAATATAGCCGCGAAAACCATCCGTGTTCAGCGCATTGGTATGGCGGCGGTCAATGATCTCATCAAAATTGTAGGTCATAGCGATCTTCCTTTCTGTGCACTTGCAGTCATATCCGGCTGTACAGCTATTATAGCAAATATTTTAGGAAACAGGCAACCACGCTGTGAAAGAAAAAGCACTATGTGCGCGGTTTCCCACGCACATAGTGCTGCAAAATAGTTTGATTTTGTCCTCAGCTGAAGTTTGCGCTGCCGCCGTTGGTCGGGATCACGCCAACATAGGTCGTGCCGCGCGAGAGGTTCAGCGCCGTGCCGTCCTCGAGCGTGTAAGTAAAGCAGCTGTTGATGTCGCTGCGGGACCACTTGATCGGCACGTACTCGCCGCCGGTCACAAAGTAGCCGGTGCCGCTGCCGATGAGGTCGACGGCCAGGCGGCCGTAGCTGTCCACCGTCTTCATATCGGCCGAGAGGATGAGCAAATTGGAGAACGGAACCGCTTCGCCGGTCGCGCCGTCCTTATAGTCGGCCTTATACTGCACAGCCGTGTACTTGCCGCTGTCGGCGTGGTAGGCAAAGGACGTGCTCTTGGACGTGTTGAATGTCACCTGCACATTCGCAGCCGCGCCGCCGGTGCACTGCTGGACAGCGTTGTCGGCAAAGTTCAGGCCGGTCTTGTAGCTGCTCTCGTGCTCGGTGCGGAACTTGTACTGATCCACAAGGGCCTCCACATTCGCGCCGTGGAAGAACAGCGTGTGCTCCGAGCCGTGCTGACCGCGGCTGGCGTCACGGTAGAACATGGAGCTGGTGTTGCCGTCGCGCACGCCGTCGAGATGGTCAGCGTTGTAGGTCCTGACATCGCTGTAGGCCTGCTCGCTGCCGCCGGCGTGGATGACGATGGCGTCATACGACAGGGCCACGCTCAGGTAATACGGGCGCAGACTGCGGATGCTGCCGACAGACTCCACGTCATACAGGTGGCTGAAAATGGCCATCATGCGCGTGATGCCGCCCTCGGCCGGAATCTCGTAGATGATGTCCGCGTTGCTGATGCCAACCTGCGGCTGCGCGTAGACGATGTTGTTGATCATGACGGCAAACGGCCGGGTATTTTCCGGCTTGGTGCTCAGCGGCTCACCGGTCAGCGGGGCGTAGTAGTTCTCCGTTTTCCCGGCAGCGCCGTTGGTCGACGGTTTTTCGGATTTGATGCCGCAGCCGGAGCAGACGAGCAGCGCCGCAGCGAGAAGACAAGCAAAGAAGCGTTTCAAAACAGCAATCCTCCTGTTATGATTTGGTCAACGCTCATGATACACGCCTTGCAGAGGATTGTCAAATGCACCGAGCCGTGCTACAATGGAAATAAGAATTTTTAATAACTGTCTGGAGATGACCATTCATGTATGAAGAGATTCGTAAATCCGCCCGCGCAGCCCTGCTCGAACTGCTGGATGTTGCCGCGCTCAAGCCCGGCCAGCAGGTCGTGGTCGGCTGCTCCTCGAGCGAGATCATGGGGCAGAAGATCGGCAAGGGCTCTACGCCCGAGGCGGCAAAAGCCGTAGTCGATGAGATCATGCCGATCCTGAAAGCACGCGGCCTCTGCCTGGAAGCCCAGTGCTGTGAGCACCTCAACCGTGCCCTGATCATGGAGCGCGCTGACGCGGAGCGGTTCGGATACGAGATCGTCTGCGTCCGCCCGCGGCCAAAGGCCGGCGGCTCGTTCGCCACGGCGGTCTATGAGGCGATGGATGACCCGGTCGCGGTCGAGTTCGTGAAGGCCGACGCCGGTCTCGACATCGGCAACACGATGATTGGCATGCACCTCAAGCATGTGGCCGTGCCGCTGCGCCTGTCGGTCAAGACGATCGGGGAGGCGCCGGTCAATGCTGCCCGCACACGTCCGAAGCTCATCGGCGGCAGCCGCGCAGAGTACCCGGACTAAGGACATGAGAAAAGCGCCTCCCCCCGGGATGCCGGGGGCTGGCGGGGTCGTCAGCGTCGCCGGAAATTTAGCGCCCGGGGGGCGCCGGACGGGCCGG
>ENA-UOJJ01000064-UOJJ01000064.1-human-gut-metagenome-genome-assembly--contig:-CS66-NODE-64-length-169520-cov-24.633269_pt1 | contig 169520 bp, 132 predicted proteins | sample MGYA00242343_ERZ723890 | MGnify/ENA metagenome assembly ERZ723890
GTGCTTTTCCTTCCTTTTTGTCCCTTTAATTAGCCATGAACTGCTTAATTCCCTGTGATTTTGCACCAGGGTTATCGTTACCATATCCCTCCATCAGATTGATTACTCCCCATGCTCCAAGACCTGCACCTACTGCTGTTACTAAGATTTTTAAAACATTAACTGCCTGTGTGAAAAATTCCATAATTTATTCCTCCTCGTTTTCCTTTTCTTCTTTCTTTTCAATTTTGTTGCTAGACATTACAATAAAATTTTTGTAAGTCTTATTGTTTTTTACTCGCTTGTTGAAGTAGCCGTAGATGTGAATAAAGTCATCTTCTTTAAACGCTTTGACTACCTCTGTCTTATCGCCATAGACGGTACAGTTGATATATTCCTTTCCTTTGCCGTATCCTTTGGCAAGTGTGAAATTTGCAACTTGCACCTCTTTGTCATCCCTTATAAAACTTCCAAAAGTCGGCTTCTTAATAAGGTTGGCATTGATATTAATCATTTCTTTCTCCATTGTTTTCCTCCAATTAAAAAAGCGACTGAAAAGTGAATTCCAATCGCAAAGTTTCTCGTCATATTCAGTTTTATGCTAAAGTGGGGCTTCTAATCCTTATCATCTCATTCTCCTTAAAATAAAAAGCAGCAAATCCTGTTTGACTTACTGCATTCTTGTAACAATTGTTTCCCTATTTAATTTTGCCTTTCCTTTATTTTTGATATAGCTTTCTATATCAAACAAATTCTTCTTATCATAATCTTCAAGTAGCTTATAGTTCTTATGCTTTGTAATATCGAATTTATCTGATAGAAATGGTCTTACACCACGAAGCTGAAAAATACATTTACCTCCGTCCATAACTGTAATTTCATCTTGGCTCATAAGCTCCTTACCAGTCTTTTGATAGTTAAGTCCAAAAGACTTTTGATTTGACCTTGTTTCCGATGTGTTATATAAATCTATCGTTTCTTTTCCTAGTGTTTCAGAAAGTTCCTTTATGTGGTCTTTTCCTTGCCACCAAGAAACAAGGTACTATCACAGTTACCTACGATTGTATCGGCGTTATCCTTGTAAATTGCCTTTAATTGCGATTGTGCTTGCAAGATAATACTTGCTGAAATCTCTCTACTTCTGATCGTTGCTATGAGCTTTTCAAACTTTGGAATTAAGCCGATATTTGCAAACTCATCAAGTAGACATCTCACATGAATTGGAAGTCTACCACCGTACTCATCATCCGCCTTATCACACAGAAGATTAAATAGCTGTGAATACATAATCGACACAACAAAGTTAAATGTATCATCTGTATCAGAGATAATGACAAATAGGGCAGTCTTTCTATCTCCTAATGTGTCAAGCTCAAGTTCATCCTCTATCATCAGCTCTCTAAGTTCTTGAATATCAAATGGAGCAAGCCTTGCACCGCAGCTTATAAGAATAGATTTTGCTGTTTTTCCTGCAGCCAGCTTATACTTTTTATATTGCTTAACCGCAAAATGTGTAGGCTCTCTTTTTTCAAATGCTTCAAAGAGTCTGTCAATCGGATTCATATATGTTTCATCATCTTCTCTTACTTCTGAAGCATCTATCATATCAAGAAGTGTTGCAAAGTTCTTTTCTTCAAATGGAGCTTCATAGAAAATATATCCGATAAGAGCCGTATAGTATAGTTTTTCGGCTTTTACCCAAAAATCTTCTCCTGCTTTTTCTCCCTCTCCCTTAGTGTTTGCAATGATTGTCTGAACGAGTTTCAAAATATCTTTCTCAGAACGGATATAGGCAAAGGGATTGTATCTCATACTCTTTTTGAAGTTAATCGTATTTAAGATTTTTATCTCATATCCGTTATCTTCAAGCATCTTGCCACACTCAAGGACTATCGTTCCTTTTGGATCGGTTACACAATAGCTACTGTGCATTTGCATTAGGTTCGGCTTTACATAAAATCTTGTCTTACCGGAGCCTGAACCACCAATAACCAAAACATTTTTGTTTCGAGCATATTTTGGATTTGCCGGTCTGCCATTCATAGTTAGTCGTTCTGTTTGGGTAAGCAAGATATTATTTTGAAACTTCTCATCCATATATGGCTCAATATCTTTTTTATTTCCCCATCTTGCTGATCCGTACTCTTTACCCTGTCTAAACTTTTTAGCATTTTTACTCTTGGTATAGATGATAAACTTAATGAGTACTGCAAATCCTATTCCCATCATCAAGTCCATAAGATGAAAACTTGGAACAAGGCTCATTGTCTCAATCTCTAAAATCCCTTGAAAGATTTTATCGAGTATATCTCCACCAACATAGCTTCTGATATGACAAGAAAAAATATCCCCTAAATAGAAAAATGCAAGATAGGGAATGTTTCGTTTCATAAACTCCGCCTTATCTTGCACTTTGAACAAGCCTTTTATATCTTTTAATATCTTATCTACCACAAGTATCATCCCCCCCCAATCAAGAGTAAGAGAAAGTGCCTGCCTTTAGGTGTTACAAAGGTTTGAATGCCTACCGCATCATTATCGTTTCTGCACCACTCCTTAATCTCAAAATATCCCTTGTTATTCCTGGCATATGGCAAAAGCCTGTTTTTCTTATCCCTGTAAATAAGCTCCTTATCTATCAGAAACTGAATGAATACCTTTTGTGGAATATGAAGTTCCTTTGCTGTATTTCTAAAATTAGTGAGCAAATTGTTGTCTACCAATTCATCAAAATACCTAGCTTTTGGCTCTAAAGCTTCGATAATCTTTTCCTTTTCCGTAATTAGATTATTTGCAAGAAGAACTGCATTAGCCAGTATCTCTTCTTTTGACAAATTCTCTTGATGACTTATATATCCACCATTTTTACGAATACTTGGAAGTACATCCCTTGTGACCCATCTTTTAAACTCTTTTGCTTGTGGTAGTTTAGATGATAGGATAAGCGAATACATACCTGACTCATTGATTAGGGTAACTTCCCTCAATTGACCTGCGTACCCAATTTGGGAACGCAGCTTGTCTTCTTCATCAACATGAACCATCACCGCTTTTCTATAATTGCTGTATCCAAGTAATTCTGCGATTTCATTTCCTATAAAGAAAAACTCACCGTTTTTTTCGATTACAGTGAGTTTCCCAAATTTCATATTTTCAAATGTTATTAAATTACTCATAAGCTCTGCTCCTTTTGCTTATTCTTTACTTTATCCTTTGTAATATTATTTTTTGCCATTTCCTTAAATTTTTCGATATTCTTGCGAATGGACTCTTTGTTTTTCTCCTTTTTTTCGAGGTTTGAAAGTACATTTTGAAAAGCTTTGTCCATAACCTTTGTGTCCTTTGCTTGAAAAAATACTGAGTGCGTTCCGGTTTCCTTATCTTTCATAACTGAGAATTTAACGCCATACTTATTCAGTTCTTTTTTCAGATCCTTAAGTTCTTCTTCCTTTACATTTATTTCCTCAAGCTGTCCTTTTTTTACCATATCTTTGAGCTTAACTTCACTGCCTTCGATTTTCATGAGATTATCAAATCCACCGAGCTTTTCAGCCTGTTGCACTAACTTTTTCAGTATTTTAAGTATTTCCTTTGCTGTAGCTTTGGCAATCCTTATTTCCATGTTTATGGCTTTACTTGAAACATCTTCGTTAATCATGTTCTCTCACCTCCATTTAATAGTCGTTCTTTATTCTTCCTTAGCTTTTCTTTTTGAAGCCTTTTTCTAAAATCTTCTCCTATAACCTTGACAGGAATACACATCTCAATAATTCTTGAATAAATCCTCTCATACTCCACACCATCATCTGAGTTCTGAATTTTCTCATAGGGGAGATTGGTAGTAAATATTGTAGGCTTTTGCTTTAGGTATCTGCTGTTTACGATGTTATATACCTGCTCTTTTGCATAACTTGTATCACGCTCAATTCCAAGATCGTCTAAAATAAGTACCGATACATTGGTTAAAGCTTCGATATATTCGTTCTTATCTAAATCAAATCCTCCTTTTTGAAGGTCATTGATAATTTGAGCAAAATTTCTAATCTTAACCCTTATCATATATTCCTCTATAAGAGCATTTGCTATTGAGCAAGCAAGGTAAGTCTTTCCACTTCCTACTGTTCCGCAAAAAAGTAAACCGATATTTTCTTTTTTCATCTGTTCATACTCTTTTACAAAGTTTCTTGCTATGATGTAGCTTTTGTCTTTCTCTCCTCTGTAGTTATCGAATGTATACGCCCACTGGCTCATTGATATAAAACAGTCTCTTTTAAGCTGTTCAATTTCTTGTTCTCTTTCTCGCTTCTTCTCCCTTTCAAGCCGTTCTCTGTCGCATTTGCAATTATTTTTAAAGATGAAATTTTTATCCAAAAAGCTCCTTATCTCACCATCTTTTCTCTCGTGACAAGCTTTGCAATAGGCGTGTCCATCTTTCATATATTCTTTATCCGGATCAAAGCTGTATTTGATACCCTCAATAAAAATATCTTCAATTCCTACCATCATAAATAGTCTCCCATCTCATAATCTTCTAAGCTATATGATTTAGCCTTAATTGTTTGTTTAAAACCTCCTTGGTCTTTGTAAAACCATGAAAGTATAGTTGCCTTGTGGTCTTTGTAATTCTTTCCTGTGCTTTGAATGTAGGTAGAAAGCCTTTCAATATAGTTCTCAAAATGATTAAGCAGTATCTCTTTTAAGTCCACTACTTCATCGTCTGCTAAAAATACATTTTGAAAAGTTCCATAAGTGGCTTTGCCTAAACTCATATTAGGATTACTATATTCAGGATTATTTATATTAAGATTACTTCCGTGTACATTCTTCATTTCTTGAGGTGTAGTTTCTACACTTCTGGAGTGTAAATTCTTCACTTCTGAAATGTAATTATTACACCCGGAGCGAAACACACTCATAAAATCTTTAACATAAATGATATTAGGCTTTCCAAGACCTCGTTTCTTTCTTTCGATAAGCCCAATACCACCTGAGGTACTGTCAAGCTCGTTAAGAATTTTAACTGCTGTCTTATTGGATCTTCCTAATGTCTCCATAATCTCTTCCACGGTGAAGATAATATATACTCTGTTTTCTTCATCAAGCCATTTATTCCTAAACGACAAACTTGTTCGCTCAAGTAGGCAAGAATACAAAATTTTTGCGTCTGATGATAGGTTCTTAAATCTTTCGTCTGTTACAAGGATTTTCGGAAGCATATAGTAGCTGAACCGCTCTCCGTCACGATTATAAAAATAGTCAAATTCCACTTTTGCATCTCCTCTCTTTTTAATTTTGAGCAAAGAAAAAGACGATAGATTTTTACTTTCTATCGCCTTATATCTTTGGTATTTAGTTTTATTTCCCCTACAAACGGAGATTCACAATTTTGATAATTCTTTTAATTACCATTTAATATATTACTTTCATTTGAGTTGTTCATAATTTTTTCCCACTCTTCGAAAAGTTTTTTCCTCTCCTCAAATGACATCTCATCTAAATCTGGAACATTTGATCCAATAACTTTTGCTGGTCCTGAGCTAGTCATTATATATCCAGGATCTCCTTCTAGCTCTATAAGATTAAACTTGCTTCCGCAAGATTTACAATAAATATCATATAAATCATGTGGAGGATTCCAGTAATTAATTCTACCACACATACAGGGTAATTCTATAGTTTGCTCAGATTGTATTAAACCTTCCCTTATAAAGAAATAGTACTCATTATTTCTTGTCATCAAATATTCAATAAATTTTTTGGCATATTCTTCTATTGATTCAATAATTTTTTTACTATATTTATCGCAAAATATTTTTTCTAACATTTTTGAAATAGAAGCCATATATATTTTTGCGAAAAATTTTAACATTGTTGTAATAATTTCGTATTTCAATTCATTAAAATTTTCAGTACTCAACAGATATGGTCCAATGTTACTACCAAATACAACATCTAATTGCTCTGTACTTGAAAAGAATGTTGAAATATAACCAATATGTGTAAATTCTGATGAGAACTTAAACAAATTTTTAATTTCCCCTATAAAATCAGTTTCTGATGATAATCCTATTTCTCTAAAAAGGAAATCTAGTTTATTTCCAAAAGTCTTCTCGGAACATTTAGTAATATCTGATTCTTCTCCATTTCTCTTTTTAGAATTTAAATTTTCAAATTCATCTAATGCCTGGATTATTTCTTCATTAAATAAAGACTGACGAATAGATTTTGTTGCATATAGTTCAAAACTTTTTAATGAAGTTAATACATGAAAATTCATTTCTTTTACATCTAATTTAATCATTTGGTAAGCATCTGAAACCAAACTATCAAGCGTTTGCCTAGTAACTGTTACTAATTCGCTATAATCAATAAATTCTTTTTTCAATAAATGAACATTGTTATTTTCAATTCCAGTTCTATCATCACCTCTTGAAACTACAGAAAATTTCTTTAATATTTCAGTATCATTTAACAAAATTCTAGGTATTATATCTCGAAAATAAAATTTTGAGCTTGTGCCAGTTTTAAAGTCATCATTTACATTATCTGAAATCTTTATATTATTTTCTATGTCATTCTCCAAATCGATTAGATAATTTATAAAATTATCCAACAATCCGTTAATATAATTTATATTATTGTATAACACCTCGTAATTATTTAAAGCAGCTGAATTCCTTTTTTCAGATAAATTAGTTGCAATACTTTTTATTATATCTTTCTCATTCATAAATCACCATATCCTTTCCAAACAAACTGAAATTTATCTATATCGCCCTAATCCTATCATTTATCAATTCGATAAACACTATCACTGTTGCACCTATCATAGGAAGTCCATAAGGGCTAAACAGAAAGCCGATAACCAATCCAGATATACCTATTCCGATTTCTCCTTGAACGAAAGAAGCTAATGCTCCAAATATGCAGAATATCATAACGATATACAGTAACGCCGTTCCTATGCCAAGTAAGAATGTCAGAAAAGCTGTCAAAATTGATAAGATAAGACTAATCGGAAATAAGATAACTTTCAATATAAATCGCATACACTACCTCATTTTTCTCTTAAGCTTATGTGCTGCTTACAACCATTATTTTGGTAGATAGCGGCTCTAAGCAGCACACAAGCTATCAGTTTCATTGATTTTTAACTTTGGTAGAAGCTTCAAAACCCTTGATTTCATTGAACTATTTGCCTCTGTCATTATTATGACACGAAATCCAGGTGTTAAGTCTTATAGCAATATCAACACTTACAGATACTAAATTTTATATATATTCAGGTGGACTATTAGTCTTTCTCCATAAGAATATACCATAAAACTTTATCTTCGAAGCCACAACTTTCATATAGTTTTTCTGGCTTTGTTTTATTATTTATCCTTCCTGAAACTGTTACAAAGCTCGGCTTCTCTTTAAGTCTTCTCAACAGTTAATAAACAATAGCCTTGCCCAGACATTGCCTTCTATATTGTTCAGATACTTGAATCCAATCTAGGTAACCTTCTTTAATCTCATCATCAAATTCAGCTATACCTGTAGCAATTATAGCATCATTTTTCTTATCATATAAACAGATACGTAGCTCTTCATCATAAACTGGTTTCTTTTATAGGATTCTAATTCACTAACTGTTAATACCTCGTCCTCATGGCATGAATTTATGTGATTTACAAAATCCTCAGTGCTAGATTTAGCAAATATAAATTTATCAGAAATAATCTGTTTTTCTATATCATCTAGATACTTAACTAACTTAAAATAGACTTCATCAGTATATGTTTCAAGTAAAATCTGATTAAACTCATTTTCATTAAGAACTTTAATATGAGCAGGAGTTTTAAAGTTACATGTTTTCCAAAATTATAAATCAGAGGTATCTGTTGAATTCTCTAAATGTTCTTTTTTCTCCATTTTCACCTCATTAATTGATTTCTCCAGATAAAAAATTATAAAACGCATCTAATTCATCAATAACCAACTGAGTAATTTTGTGCTTAAAGAAGTTTTTCTCATTAATTTTATAATTAGTGAGAGCATTAAACAGCTTATCGTTAAAATTATATATCTTATTTTTTTCAAGAAAATCCTCCAAACAAACACTAGCAAGTTTACTCTTATCACAAAGTTTATAAACAACAAAACCAACACTCATCCTAAAGCGAAGCATTATGACATGTTCAATGTCAAGCATACTTTGAGACAGCATGGATATATAATGCAAAGAAACAGGATATCTAATATATGGGATACATTCGTATTCCATGCATGATACAATGATATCTAGTGCTTGTTGTATAAATCCAAATACAAGCATAAAAAAGTTATATGAGTCTGACCTATTAGAATCTACCATATATTTTGTATCTATCAAAGCAATCCTAAATCTTTCTTTAAAATCTAGCATTACATCATCATCCTCAGAAAACATTACTAATCTTCCAATATCGTCACGAGCGAAATGAATAATATCATCGATACTGTTACATTTTTCAAAATATTCATTCAGACTATAAATACTATTAAAAAGACTAACAAATACTTGTTCTCCAACTTTCTCAAAAGCTTTTTGGTCATTCGATTGATTAAGAAGTCTCAATGGCAATATAAGAATTTCATTATGAATATTTTCTAGCACCTTTAGATTATCTTCTGCAGTCACACTTATTTGTTTGTATAAAAAATCAGCATCCTTCCCTTCTGACATTTCACTTCGAATTAATGAATATTTGCTCAGTGGGTCATCTAGAATATGCTTATTCCCCATCAGAAGAAATGGTAAGTGCTCATTATCATCAAAATCCATGAACGTAGCAGCTGTGAAGACATAACTGTTTTTACCTGGGAACCAATTCATTAGATACAGCTTTACCTCTTCTATACGTCGTAGCCAAAACAAATTTATTTCATCTAGTGCTTCTGGAGCATAGCCACTTTTAAATTTTGGTAAAAGTGATACAAGTAATTTCTTATATTCTATTTGAATAAAATGAATTTTATTTAATAATAGGTTTGAGTTCATAGTTTATAACCTCATTTAGTAGCTGTTCTGGTATACCATAAAGTTCATTTAGAAATAATATCGTTTTATTCATAATCATCACGCAATCTGGTAAAACAGTCTTTAGCACTATCTCATCTTCAATATCCGGAACACAATGATATTTATGAGCAGGATTATTACACTTTAAAAGCGATGATTCACGAATTGCTCCCCATAAACCATGTTCAAAAGAAGAGTCATAATCATAATATAGACCAAAAAGGCTCTTCTCATTAACACTTTCAGCCTTAGACCTTATATTTTGTTTATCAAAGTATCTTGTATCCATATTAATAAATTCCTCTCCCTTAAATTCATTAACTAGCGCCTCAATATATTTTTCATCAAAGTGAGATTCTTCCAAGCAGTCACTTTCTCTGTGTCTGGCCAAAACTAACTTGTACAATCCCATACCATATAACTGATAATCATGCCAGATATTTTCATGAAAGGCTTCATTTTTCATTAGATATTTCATCATAATATAATCTTCTATCAAAACACGTACACAACTTCTTCCAGAGATGGAATTAAATAATTGATGTCTATATATCTCTTTTAAACGCTTATAAGAATATGTTGCTATTCCAAGTAAAACATTCATTTTTTCATCAAGCATGTTAGATGCAATAAGCAATTCTGAAAGATAAACAAATACCTCATGCAAACTCTCCATGTATGCTGTTATACTTCTATTTTCCTCTGGAAAATTAATAACAAATATATCACATTCTGTCATTTCACTTACACACCTCCAAAAACCTTTTAAATATTCAGAATCGGTATTTTCAAAAGTTAAAATCATCATTTCTAAAGAACGAACTATAGGTCGAGCCATCCGCATTATTTCATCAATGTGCTTTGATGCTGGATATGATATCAGTAGATTTACTTGTTCTTTCAATAGATGCATTTTCCCCGAAAGTATATTGAAATATACTGCTACAAATCTTATATCAGTTGCTTCATTAGACTGATGATCCATTATTTCACTCATAGTCTCAACTATTGCTTTACATCTATCTTCAATACCTTGTTTATAACTATAAAAGTATTTAGCAAAAACTGGAGCTTGACTACCTGTAAGAAAAATAGTTAACGGTGAAATTGCATCCTTAACTCCTAAAGAAATAATGTATTCATAGATCTCCTCTTGTATATTCGTATCTAGCTTTAATATCTGTGACAATCTTACTGTGTATAAATCTGGAGCTACGTTATGAATTTTAGAAATGATATAATATGATTTTTTCAACCCTTCTTCTCTACCAAAATATTTCAAAATCAAACCAATCCAAATATACTCAGGCATTCTACCATATGTCCATGATTTTTCATCCTCTAATTCTTGCATCATCGGCAAAGAATTTAATGGTGTTATAAATCTCCCCTTTACAAAAGTATGTTCAGATAATTTACTATTTCTCATCAATATGCTCTCTCCCTCCTTTCCAATTTTCAAATACTTTAATCAAAGATTATATGCATAATTAACCTAAAAAATACATCAATTCATGTTTTATTTCTCTAGTAGAGGACTTAAAACCCCGTGTTCATCGCTACTATTTGCCGCTGTCATAATTATTACACTAGACCCAGATGGAAAGTCGTATAGCAACATCAACACTTATAAATCATAATTTATCTATTAATTACTTAAAATAATTATTTTTTTCCTCTAATTTTTTAATACCACTATCACCAAGTTTTTCAAGTGATATCAATTGTGTTCTTGCAAGTTTTCTAAGTTCTATCATCCTTTCCTTTTGTTCCATACATTTACCGATAAGAATTGCATTATAGCTTTCCATATTGGCAAGCACCAGTAACTCATTCAGACTTGCATAGTCCCTCATATTACCTTTCAAATCTGGATTTTCTTCACGCCACTGTTTTGCTCGCTTATTAAATAAGGCAACATTGAGCATATCTGCTTCACTTGCATATTTATAGGATAACTGTTCGTTGGTAAGATCCTTTAATAGATATTCTTTGATTGCATCTGTATGGATTTTATAGTTAATCTTAGAAATTTCTCTATTTAAATTCCAACCTAATGATAGCTTAGAATTCTCATCTCCTTTTAGTCTCTTGTAATCTTGGATTAAATAGAGCTTAAACTCTGCTGAAATCCATGAAGCAAATTCCATAGCTATATCAGGATGAGCAAATGTTCCTCCTCCTCGCCCAGATTTAGAAACAATACCGATCGCATTTGTATTTTCAATCCACCTTTGAGGGGATAAGGTAAATGCATTTGTTCCTGCTTCCTTTCTAAAGGAGTCGAATTCGACCCCTTTAAAATTAGGATTGTGAATAGTCTCCCAGAGACCAAGGAATTCAATTGTATCTCTTACTCGTAACCAGTTTTTAACAACATCTTTAGGTTCATGCACATTTTTGTATCTTGCAATATCCGTTAGACTTATATAGTCGTTTTTAAAGTCTTCAGTATAAATTTGAATAGCAAAACCTTTTGCTTCAATCGTGTCTTTTTTAACCTTAGACATATGAGTTCCTCCTTTATGCTAATGTACTGTTTACAACATTTATTTTTGCAATAACTGCTCTAAACAGCACACCAGCGATTCATTTTTTTGATTTTAAACTTTGGTAGAAGCTCTAAAATCCTTGTATTTACTTGACTATTTGCCACTGTCATTATTATGACACGAAACCCACTCGCAGGGTCTATCATCGTTTCATCTGCCTTTGGATTTAGCATTTTAACGCACATATCTATTACATATCTTGGCGTAAAGTATTGTCCCTTTTCGCCCTTAGAAGATTTGCTCATCAAATATTCAAAAGCGTCGTCTACGACATCGAGATTGGAGTTAAAAAGCTTTACATCTTGAAGAGAAGATACACACACGGATAAATGAGAGGGACCAAGTAAAATTTTAGCATTCTCTGAAAATACACCATCCCACTTATTTTTTGCCTTATCAAACAGCTTTTGTATCTTATCTTTCAGTTCTGTTTCCGTGTCTCCATAATTTCTAAATTCAAGATAGCGTGCCTGATTTCTTCCGCTTTCCATTTCATCATAAAGCTTTGTGAAAATTAGCTTAAAAACTTCTTCAAATACATCGACCCCTGCATTAGCAAGTACCTCATCTTCCATTTCCAAGATAAGGTCTTTTAAGCTCTTTTTCTCTGTAATCAACTTATTTTTTGAGATAAGGTCATCTATCGTCCAACGCTCGCTTAAAATATCTGACAGTTTTTCATCAAGGGTTGGAATATTCGGTAAATCTTCAAAAAAATTAGGATCTTTTCTGTGATAAAAAGAAATCTGTCCACCATTTGTCCATACGCCAATAGGAGCTCCTGTTGCGTTACAGTAGCTCTTTAACTGTTCTTTTCCGTCTTTTAGCTTAGGCTTTTTAAGTTCAACAATGATATAAGGACTTGTTGTTGCACGCTTATAAAAGATAACAATATCTGCTCTTTTCTTTTCTAGTCCAAAAGAAACACTATATTCTAATTTCATTTTATCCTTTGGATAGTTGTATTCATTGATAAGCTTATTGATATACAGTTGACGGACGAGTTCCTCATCGGTAAGCTTAATATCTTTATCTCTTATCTGGCATTTTACATAGTAAACTTTTTTACCTTTTTTGTCCGTTTTAGTAGTGATTAAGCTTTCTACACTGTCTATCTCAGTTTGATTAAACTGTTCGATTTTATAATTGGAATCTGCCACAATTTTTGAAATGATGCTACCCATATTACTGTTCTTCTCCCTTGTCTACATATTCGTCATCGAAAAAGAATATGCCTTTTGACGTGCAATCAAGAGCCTTGCATATTCTCCTAAATCCCTAAATGTAATAGGCTTGTCCTTGCCTATTTGTGCCATCACATTAGGTATCAAACCTACCATAGCTTATAACATCTGTTTTCTTTAAATCTCTTTTCTCCAGTTGTATCCACAACGGTTTATAGTTCAGCACCATATATACTCTTTTATAAATACAGTTGATATCATTATGACATAGGCATTGACTGTAATCAATATTTCCTTGTTCGCAACTGGGAACTTAATTCAAAGCAATCTGGCATCTATAACTGTACCCTTCTCAAATCCAATGTTCTCCACTTTAAAGAAAGATGCCTGCCGTGAATATTCCACACTGACAGGCATCTTTTCCCTTTTCACTCCTATTTATTCACCTAGAACCGTAACGACCGCTTTCCGGCAAAGTTCCACCGCTTTGTCCAAATCCGTTTTTTCTATATTCAGCGGTGGATTAAAATAAATAATGTCTCCCATCGGTCGAAGAACCAGTCCCATATCCATAGCTCTCCGGAAGATGTGCCAGCCGATACGTTTTCCTGGATCAAAAGCTTTTTTCGTTTTTTTATTTTCCACCAGCTCGATGGCGTTGATCAGTCCGATATGGCGGATTTCTCCCACATGCCTGTGATTTCCCAGGGCTTCCATGAGCTTGTCATGAAGATAGATTCCATTTTCATTGACTTTCTCCAGAATATGATCCCGTTTCATGATTTTCAGTACGGTCAACGCAATGGCACAGCCCATGGGATTGCCTGCGTAGGTATGGCTGTGGACGAAAGCCTTATGCGTGCCGTAATCATCATAGAAAGCATCGTACACTTTGTCCGTGGTGATGGCAAGAGACATGGGCATGTATCCCGCCGTCAGCCCTTTTGATGTGCAGAGGATATCCGGAGAAATACCGGCATGTTCTATGGCAAAAAGTTTCCCCGTCCTGCCAAAACCGGCGGCAATTTCATCATCAATCATAAGCACACCGTACGCATCGCAGAGCTTACGGAGCTTCCTTAAATATTCGGCAGGATAGATACGCATGCCTGCCGCCCCCTGAAGGATCGGCTCCACAATGACTGCCGCCGTTTCTTTTCCGTACTGTTTAAATGCTTTTTCCGCACTTTCAAAGCATTCCACGCCGCAATGATTCCGCGTTTTCCCATAAGGGCAGCGGTAGCAGTCCAGACCGTCAAAATGAATATTGTCCATAAGCATGGGGTGAAAGATCTTCGCATAAAAATCCATTGATCCGACGGACAGCGCGCCGATCGTTTCCCCATGGTACGATTCAGGAAGGCACATGAACCGCGTCCGTTCAGGATGGCCGGTCTGGTAGTGGTACTGGAAAGCCATCTTGAGCGCCGCCTCTACGCAGGATGAACCGTTGTCATGAAAGGTAAAGCGGGAGAGTCCTTCCGGCAGTACCTTTTCCAGTTCCTGCGCCAGTTTAACAGCAGGCTTATGGGAAAAGTTTGTAAAAATCACATGCTCCAGTTCATCGACCTGCTTTTTCAGTGCTTCATTGATTTCTTCATTGCAATGCCCAAGGAGATTGCACCACCACGATGAAATAATATCCAGATATTCTTTCCCGTCCGTCCCGTACAGGTAAGATCCTTTCGCATGGTCTATAACGACCGGCGGAAATACTTCATTGTCCTTCATCTGCATGGCAGGATGCCATATATATTTTTTATCTTCCGCTTCCCAATAATTCTGTTTCATTTAAGTTCCCAACTTCCCTAATTTTAAATACTCCCTTATTCATACAGCGATATAATCGTTTCCGGATCGATATCCAATGCCGTATCTCCTTTTTTCACCCTTGCCAGGACTTTCATACCGGTGATTTCTTCAATCATTTCCACATTGTCTTCTTCCATCACACCGCCTTTCCAATGATTTAGGATAATTCCTTTGACAGAAATATTCCTGCGGCGGATATATTCGCAGGTAGTCACCACTCGGTTGATTGTCCCCAGTCCCGCGTCGGCGATGACAAGGACGGGCAGGCAGAGCCATCGGATAATATCTTCCAGATAATACACCGCTTTTTCATCATGGCGGATAGGGCACATGATTCCTCCGCTGCCTTCCATAGTCACATAGGGATACGCCGCTGTCACACGTTCCCAGGCACTCATGATGACATCCTTCTCCACGGGATTCCCTTCAATTCTTGCTGCTAGATGGGGCGATACGGCATTCTGATACAAGTACGAAAGGAGCATATCCTCAGGCTCACAGATCTGCGCGAAACGATTTACAAATCCCGCATCGCTTTCCGTCACCGTCCTCGCCCCGCTGATGGCCGCCTTGTAGTAGCCCACATCATACCCTGCACTTCTCAAAGTTTTTACCAGGAGTGCCGTCACATAGGTCTTGCCGACATCCGTATCTGTTCCTGTGATAAAAAGCCCCCTGCCCATCCTATTCCTTCTTTCCTTACCAAATAAAAATGGAAATGGCTCTCTGCACCGCCGATTTTCCCATTTCCTTACCACGCATGTCCTGCGCGGTATAACTTTTTCGCCAGCACTGCCGCCAGAACGCAGAGGCAAATATCGCCCGGCACGGCCAGAAGGAAACAATAAAGCACCACAGGCCAGATACCGATAGGCGTATTCAGGTAATAATTATTTATGATGTATACATAAACCATTCCAAAAAGGTAGACCACAAGAAGTCCTGCCAGGTTCGCAAATAAAATGCGGACAAATGATAGTTTTTCCATATGCTCCGACAATTTCCCCGTAAGCCAGGCTCCCGCGATGAACCCCAAAAGATAACCGAAAGTAGGCTGGAAAATATATCCCGGCCCTCCGCCCTGCGTAAAAACGGGAACCCCCGACAGACCGAGAGCTACATAAACTGCCACGGAGGCCGCTCCTTTCCTGCTCCCTAAAATGAGCCCTGAAAGGGTCGTGAATAAAAGCTGCAGCGTGAACGGGCAAAGCGGTACAGGCACACGGATAAATGCACCAATCGCCGTAAGCGCCGTAAATAAAGAAAACAATACCAGTTCTTTTACCTTTCCCTGATTTCCTGCGGATATCTCTTCCCTTTCCACATTATCGCCTCCATTGTTCACCTTTTTATACATCCAAATTTACATTATATAAATAATATAACAACTCAGCGCTTAATTCAAGGTTCACAATGCACCGTTTTATTTATGGTTTCCCTGTATCGATACGCCCTCCCCTTATGCAAAGCAGCCGGATAAGTTTCATATTTTCTATTTCCACCCTTTCATTTTCCCGACATGCTTTTCATAGATTTCTATCGATATTTCCATTCTTTTCCCATGCATGATATAATGCACAAATGATATTATTTCGTCAACCCGGAGGTTCTTTATGACACAGATAAAATGGAAAGCCGCTTTCCTCGCATTCCTGCTTGCATCATCTCTGCACAGTATATATACAGTACAGGCGGAAAAAGGCGTCACCACCGCCACACATATCCGGCGCCACGAGTCCAGCACGACAATTTCTACAGAAACAGTGAAAACGGAAAGCAAGTCTTCTACAACCACAAAGGGTGTTTCCATCACACCCCCTTCCATCGGAATCCTCGTCTTTCCGGATGAAGAAGATGAACCGCTTATCGGTCTTTCCCGACCCAAAGCGCTTGCCTCCTATACAGAAGCCAAAGCGAAGCGGGATGAAAGTTTCTACCGCCACGGTATCCTTGCCATGATAAGGGACGGAAAAAAATGGGGGCTTATCGGCACAGACGGGACGGTTCTTTTACCACCCACCTATAAATTCCTGATTCCGGAAAAGGACGGGCTTTTCAAAGCCGGCGATAAGAAAAAAGATTTACGGCTGATTGATAAAAAAGGAAATCCCGCCACAGCAGTAAAAACGATTCCCTCAAACCCTTTCAGTTACTCTGAAAAAGGTTTGTACGGATTTAAGAAGCCTGACGGCAGTGTGCTTATCGCTCCCCGTTACAAAGCGGTACTTGCCGGATTCAGCGAAGGAATCGCTTTTGTAAAAACCATGCAGGGGGAAAAAATCGCCATTGACGAGAATGGAAGGGCTCTTTTTAAAATCCCCTATGACGGTATCTGCCCCTATAAGTACGGTGTCGCGGAATACAGACGGCGTGTGAATACTTTCAGCGGCAAGTCGTTCCTCGGCATCCTGGCGGCCGATGCCATCAACCCGCAAAAGGTGAAAGACTTTGATAATTATCATACGGCTTACAATGGCATCAAAAGAGGATATATTGATCAAGAAGGGCATATCGTCATAGACAGCCGGAATGATGAAGTCTATCCCATGACCCCTTACGGAACGATTGTCAAGAAAGACGGGCTCACAGCCTTTCTTTCTCCCGAAGGACGCACACTGATTCCCCCTTCCCGTTACACCGTGGGTTCTATTGATATTGAAGACGCCTGCCTCGTGCTCAAGAGCGGCTATTCCGGAAAATGCGGCCTTTTTGACCTGTCAGACGGAAAGCAGGTTATCGATTTCCGTTACGACGATATAACACTTCTCGGATTTAACAGGGCATTGGGGAAAGACGGCAGCCGCCGTTACCTGCTCGATACCTCCACGGGGGATGTCATAGCTTCTCTCCCGCCCAATATCGGAGCCGCCCATTTTAATGAGACACCTGTCACCTGGATTTTCAGAGCTAAAAGCTACTACGGCATTATTGATGAAGAAGGAAATATCCTGTACGAAGATGCAAAAGATCCTCTTACGGGTGTTACAAAATTCCGGCACGGTTTCAGCGGCGGACAGAAGGACAACAAAAAGTGGGGCATCCTTAAGAGCGACGGCACCTGGCTTGTACATCCCACCTACGATTACATAAAACTGCTGTAAACAGTAAAATGACGATTCCCTCAATTCGGATCGTCATTTTTTATGTTCCTCTATTCATACCGGATTCATGTAATAAATGTTGTCTGCGGGTGAACTGCCCTATCTTGCGGCAATACGCTTCCATCTTCCATAAGCGTTGCCATAAAAGCGTGTGAAAGTTTTACGTTCCCTTTGCCCCGTCCCTCTCACCACACGATGCAGCATATGCCGATAAAAGAAACGACGATTCCCAGTGCCTGCCGGCGGGACAGCTTTTCCCCATACAGAACCGCCCCCGTTAAAATGAGGCAAAGCGTAATGAGGGCATTCGTCACAATAAAGGAAGCATTCATCGTCCAGCCCGCCTTATAAATGAAAATCGTCCCTATTTCAATAAACGCAATGGAAAGGCCTAGGGCAAGGGCAGCAGGACGGAAGCTCATGATTTCCTTCCATTTCTCTCCCTTTTTTCCTGTAAACGCATAAATCAGAAAAGATGTAAGCGACGCCACAAGGTATGTTACTACAAGCGCCGCCAGCGGATCCGCGCCGCCAGCCACCTCTTTTGCCGACACCTGGTATCCGACGCCCGCCATGACCACAAGACCGACAGGCCACCAAAATGAAAAATTCATGCGCCCCTCACAATCATATACATCCCCGATGATGTGATTATCAGTCCCGCCATGGCGGTAAACGAAACCGCTTCACCGTAAAATACCGCCCCCACAACAAGGAGAGCCGCCACAATCATTGCCGTATAAAGGATGAACCCCACATTCATCGCCCATCCCGCTTTGTACATGTACACACAGCCCACTTCAAGCCCTGTCACTGCAAAGCCTATTCCTGCCGCTGCCAGCCGGACATGGGACATATCGGCAAGCAGATCCATTCCGCCCATCCCATAGTAGAGACCGGTGCAAACCGCGGCGCTTACAAGATAAGTCACTCCCAGCGCGGCTAAAGGATCTGTCCCGGAAGATATTTTCTTCGCACACACTTGATAAATCACATCCGCCAGCACCACACAGGCTACGGGCCACCACATCTGAAATAAATTGTCCATGCTCTTCCTTTCAAAAAACGTTTTGCACTATTTTTTCGGCCGGTGCCGCACCTGCGGGATATTTCCACTTTTACACCTTCCCGCCCGACGGCAGAAAAAAGAATCCTGTATTTGTAGGATTAAAATCATCAGGAAACGGGTTCTTCCTGCCAACCTTTGCACACATCCACCCATCCTTTCGCGCCCGCGTATTTCTCCAGCTCTTCAGGTGTAAGCTTCACTGCGCTGTGGTCTGTCCCCGCCGCGGGATAAATCACATCAAACCGTTTTAATGATATATCAAGATAGACATCTGCCGTGGGCGGAAGACAAAACGGGCAGACACCGCCAGGCCGATGGCCGATATACTTTTCGCATTCCTCTCCGGGAATCATTTTCGGTTTCTTATGGAAAAGCATCTTATACTTATGATTATCAATCCGCGCATCTCCTGCCGTCACGACAATCACAGGCGCTTCTCCAACAAGAAAAGAAAGCGTCTTTGCAATGCGCGCCTCCTCTGTACCGAGAGCAAGCGCCGCAAGCGCCACTGTCGCGCTGGACTCCTTCAAATCCATGCAGCGGTCTGCCATACCGAACCGTTCAAAATAAGCCTGTACCGTTTCAAAAGACATCATAGCCTCCTTTTTTCCACTATACCATGAATCATCGGTAAATAACAGGATATATTTGTTTCACCGATGCCTTTTGCGGTATAGTATAAATATATCATTCATGTGTAAATCAAAGGAGGCTCTTATGAAAACCATACACACCAAACACGCGCCCGACGCTATCGGCCCCTATTCACAGGCAAAGCAGGCAGGCGGATTTATATTTCTTTCCGGACAAATCGGTATCGACCCAGCCGCAGGAAAAATCATCGTCTCCGACATTGCCGGACAAACGGAACAGGTCTGCAAAAATATAAAAGCCATTTTAAAAAAAGCAGAAACTTCTATGGACAATGTGGTAAAAACGACCTGCTTCCTCACAGACATGAAAGACTTTGCCGCCTTTAACGAAGTCTATGCAAAACACTTCCCGGGCAAACCGGCAAGAAGCTGCTTCGCCGTCAAGGATCTTCCCGCAGGCGCACTCTGCGAAATCGAAGTCATTGCCGTTAAATGAGGCCTATGCCATGGACTTCCATACACTTTGCATCGGCTGCCGCACATATCGCCGTTTCAAGCAGAAACAAATTCCTGAAGAAATACTTGATGAACTTCTGGAAAATTCCCGTATCGCAAACAGCGCCATGAATGGGCAGCCGCTCCGCTATGTCCTTGTAAAAACCCCTGAAGCGGTGCGGAAAATCCAGCCATGCTTCCACTTTGCCGCTGCCCTTCCCAAAGAGCTGGGACAGCCGAAAGAAGGCGAACAGCCTGCCGCTTTTATCATTCTATGCACAGAAGGGCCGGAAACCCCGTGGACAGGCATAGATATCGGCATCGCTGTAAGGACAATGAATCTCAATGCTTATATCCACGGCGTAGGTTCCTGTATCATAGGAAATGCGGAATTTGAAAAAGTAAAAGAAATACTTTCTATCCCTGAAACATGGAATCCCAAGCTGGCTCTCGCCCTCGGCTATCCCTCCCATAAGAGCAGCCTCGTGGAACTTCCTGAAGACGGCTCCATAAAATACTACCTTGATGAAGAGCGCCAATACTACGTACCGAAAAGAAAAAGGAAAGATATTTCCATCATCAGGTGAAACAAAAAAGAGAGAGTACCCGCTTCCCGGATATTCTCTCTTTTCATAAAATGATTACTATGTTTCAGCAGAGCTCCTCTTTTCTGTCCAGAATCTCTCTTCCCGGCGCACAGGCAGGACAGTCGCACCACTTGCCGCCCTTCGCTTTCACTTCCCGGGCGTGTGCCGCATAAGCCGCCGCCTGCTTCACGCCAAATGTTTTTTCCCCTGCATCCGATTCAAAAAACGCAAGAACATCATCGATAGAAAGCACATCCGCTTCCAATTCCGCCACCAGTTTCCGCCCGGCTTCCTTTTCCCGATCACTGCCAAGAGCGGCGATATACTCTTCCGCGATTTTCTTTAATCCCGCATAGCAGCTGGGAGCCGCAATCAACGCCTTTACTTTTTCAACAATGGCTTCATTCATCATAAAATCCTCTCTTTCGTTCAAACTATTAATTAAACAATGATATGATTCTCTGAAAAAACCTTTTGATTCTTTATTTTCAGGGCGGACAAGCAGTAAACCGAAAAGGCTGACCATCTTTTCCCACCCGTCAGGCGGTAATCATTTTTATACGCCGATGCTTGTTTTCCATTTATCACTTCCAGTATACCAGAAAATGAAAATCAGAAAAGAGACATAGAGAAATCAAATACAGCGCAAGAGAGCCCAAATATACCATTCTCTTCTAATCTTATTAACTATATTCTTCCGTCATATTTGCAAAAAATCTAAATCAGCATCCCGAAAGAAATAAGACATTCTGCTTCGTATGCATAGAAATACTACCTTTTAACCATTTTCTAAAATCACATTGTTCCAAGCTATCAACCAAAAAAGAACTAATGACTGGCGTATAACCTCGGGGCTCCAATTGCCCATGGAGGCCGCCATCCTAATTAGTTCTAAGAACAATATACCAAACGAAAACCACCTTGTCCAATTGAAGAAGAAATCTCCCCTATAAAACAACTTAAACCATAAATACTCCTTTGGAAAAAGTTACAAATAAAACTAATGAACTTAAATCTTCCTGCGGCATTCTATTCAACAGATAGAACGTACCGCATCATTACAGCTACCGGGTTTCATTTCTTCTGGGAATTATTTATTGCGAGATGCAGCGTTTCCTGTTGGGATGGTTCGCAAATCTTCATTAACACAAGATGGACTTATACTTGCTACTATTTCATTTACACGTTTTACGCTTTTTTCTTGATCATTCTTTTCTTTTTCTAAAATATCTTTTTGTGACTTTGGAACATACTCGGAATAAAAACTTTCGACAGATATATTTGCAGGAAGATTTGTTCGGTTTTCATAGATAGCATATTTATATTCTGCCTCATTGGATTTATATATCATATAAGCGGGTTTTGCATCTAAGTCAATCGAAATATGGTAAGGATAAGGGTGTATATATCCAGTGACGAGTCTAAATTTGTCACTGTTTTTATTTAAAAATATTCCTACACTGTGATTATCTATAAAGAACCTAAAATCCTGTAAGTGCTCTTTACCGAATAAACGATAAAAAGAAATTTTTATTTTTTCAGAAAAAGTCTGGTAAGGAACAACCGTTACCTTTTGATAAACTTGTTTTACAGGAGTGTATTTATCGTCTACAGAAAGATACGCAATAGTTACTTCATTTTTCGATAGAGGAATAATCATCAGGGTGTTTATGAAGTATTCAGGACGAGAAGGATCTTTTCGGAAACCATGCACATTTTTATGGTTTAATTTATCTATTTCTGAATAATGCACAGAGCATACTGGATTTAGGTACAGTCCTGCCACTTCCTTGGCAGGGGAGAATACAGTGTAATACCCAAATAATGCAAGGATAGATCCAATACTAAATAAAAAAATAAACAATATAGACGGAAGAATATATCGCTTTATCTTATAAAAAAAGGTAACTAAAATGTTTGCTGTTGAGTATCCTGCTATGCTTAAGGCAGGTACTAATAGTGAAATAAGAGGAATTAAAAGTAAAGCGATAGAAGCAGATGTTCCAAGATGCAAAGTATACGGGATAATACCTTCTTTTTGAGGAAGAAACGCCCCGGAAATTCCTGTTATGCCCGCAAAAGCAATAAGAAACCATTTATTATTAAAAAATAAAGTAACAGATAAAATGGCAGCAATGCATCCTATAATTCCTGATGTGGTAATATACCCAAAGCAATAAGCTATAACAGAGACGACAGGAAGAATAAGAATCATAGTGTATACTCCTTTAGGCAACACCCAATACACACCTTTTAATTTTATATAAAACCGACCAATTCCTTAAACCTGCATTTATTCTTCCCCAAGTTCCTGTTCCACTACGGAAACAATGTCATCAATCACCCGTTCCAGACGGTCTTTATCACTGCCTTCTCCCATGACGCGGATGAGAGGTTCCGTGCCTGACGCACGGACGAGGATACGCCCGTCATTTCCCAGTTCGTCTTTTGCCGCCGCGATAGCTGCCCGGATCTGTTCATTTTCTTCCCATCCGTTCTTGCTGTACACTTTTACATTTTTCAGCAGCTGGGGATAGGTGGTCATGAGATGATTTAATTCAGAAAGGGGGCCGTCATGGTCACGGAGAACCATAAGCGTCTGCATGGCCGTGATAAGACCGTCACCGGTGGTATTAAATTCAGGGAATATAATGTGTCCCGACTGTTCACCGCCAAGGGAATATCCGTGCGCCTTCATTTCTTCCAGCACATAGCGGTCGCCTACATTGGTCGCCACGGTACGGCATCCATGTTCTGCCAGTGCCTTGCCGAAGCCCAGGTTGCTCATGACGGTGCCTACGACCATATTCGCATTGAGCCGCCCTTCTTTCTTCATACGCAGGGCGTTAATCACCATGATATGGTCGCCATCCATGATATCTCCCTGTTCATCGACGAAAAGACAGCGGTCCGCATCGCCGTCATTGGCAATGCCGCAGTCCGCCCCCATTTCGACAACCATTTTCTGTAAAGTTTCCATGTGGGTGGAGCCGCAGTCTTTATTGATATTCACACCGTTCGGTTCGCAGTAGAGGGCGGTTATTTCCGCACCCAGTTCACGGAGGATGTCGGGAAGGAATCCGCTGGCGGCGCCGTTGGCGGAATCCGTTACGATTTTCATCCCTTTGAAATCCCCTTTCACTGTGGAAAGGATATGATTTTTATATTTCCACGCAAGCTCGTTGCGGTGGCGGATAAATCCGACTTTTTCGCCGGTAGGCCGTGCCAGTTCTTCGTCATGTCGAAGGATATTCTCTATTTCTTCTTCCGCCTGATCCGGCAGTTTATGCCCGTTCCTGTCGAAAAATTTGATTCCGTTATCGGGGAACGGGTTATGGGAAGCAGATATAACGACACCGGCATCATAGTTTTCTGTCCGTGTCAGGTATGCGATACCCGGTGTGGGAATCACGCCTGCCAAGTCCACATTCACCCCCGACGCGCACAGCCCCGCCGATAAAGCGGCTGCCACCATGGTTCCTGAAATCCTTGTATCCATACCGATAAGCACGCGATGGGTTCCTTCCTCCCTACAGAAATAGGCGCCTGCCGCCCGCCCCAGCTGGAATGCCAATTCGGGCATGAGTGTGGAATTTACTACGCCGCGTACGCCGTCTGTTCCGAACAATGTGACCATTCTAAATCCTCCGCGATTGATTTCTTACTATTTTGCACTGCAATTTTCAAATGATACAGCGAATATATTTTCCCGTCAAGCCGTTTATTCTTTTTCTATTTTCACATGTACCGTAACGGCTCCGGGAATGATTATGCCGTTTTCCGGTTTCGGTATGTCAATCTTTTTGGTAACGCTTTCCTTTGCTCCGGTGATATCGATTTCTTCCAGTTCCACCACCGTATTTTTATCGAAATAGCTTTCCGGTGCCTTGACAGTGGCCACCGGCGGCGTCACCGTGATTTCAGAGACTTTGTATCCTTCTGCCGGTTCCCCTTTTACTATCGGTTTGAAAGGAATATTTCCCGTCTTCTGGTCTTCCGACATATGTACAGAAACGCGGACACGGGTAGGCATGATGTCAATCCCCGTTACCGTATTTCCATCCGCATCAAGAACATTCACCGCATCAAACTCGTCGAAATCTTTTGATTTCCCCGCCACGTTGACAGAGATAATGGCACGGTCGGCAAGAGCCGTGCGGCTGCTGGCTCCCGCGACAGTAATATATTCCGGCGTCGTGGATTTCCGCTCCGCCTTGAAACCTGCCGGAAGCGCTCCGATAAATTCCACCTGCGCCGGCAGTGATTTCACTGCATAGGTGTCGATAAATAAATCGAAATATGTCTGATCTTGGGAAATCACTGTTTCATTTCCCGGTACGGAAATATGGATGGGTGTGTTCGGATAATCGCCGTCCGTAAATCCGTCAAGATCGACATAGGCTTTGATATTATCACTCCGCATGCTGACCAGATCGCTGCGGTTCATGCGGATCTTCACTTTCACCCGCTGGGGTACATTAAGGGCTACGAGAGAACGATCCAAATTACGCACTTCGACCGGAACGGTATAAGAGTTTTCCACAAGAGGATTCTGCTCATTCATGACATATACCCAGAAAGCAAATGCCGCCATGAGGCAGAGGAATTTAGGAAGCCACCACCGCAGATTTGTATATTTCATTTCAGCGGGCTCCATTTCTGCAATACATTACCGACGCCTTTCGCTTTATCCTGCACAAGGAAGTTCCGCAGGATATTCCGCAAGCCGTCTTCTTCGAGATGGCGGTAAATATGGCCTCCGTAAGCATAGGAAACCGTTCCCGTTTCTTCACTGACGATGACCACGACACAGTCCGCCTGTTCAGACATGCCGATTCCCGCGCGATGGCGTGTCCCCAGTTCAGAGGAGAGGCTCCTGTCACGGGTAAGCGGCAAAAGGCAGCCTGCCGCCATGATGCGGTTGTCGCGGATAATGACGGCGCCGTCATGGAGCGGTGTATTTACGATAAAAATATTTCCAAGAAGCTCTTTTGACACGAGGGCCTCCAAACGGATCCCTGTATCAATACGGTCGTCAAGCCCTACTGTCCTTTCAAAAACGATAAGCGCTCCTACTTTATTCTTCGCCATGGTCATCGTCGCTTCCACCACATGATCAATGACAGCATCTAATTCCGCTTCATCCATGATGCGGGAAGAAATATAAAATTTGCCGCGGCCAAGCTGTTCCAGAGCACGGCGGAGTTCCGGCTGGAATACCACAGGGAGCGCGACAATGAGCACTGTCATAAGTTTATCGAGTATCCAGCTGACTACATGGAGCTGGAGCCAGCCTGCAAACAATGTGAAAAGTCCGAGGAACACGAGCCCCTTCAAAAGAGCGGTCGCCCGCGTATCACGGACAAGGATATACATCCGGTAAAAGAAAAACGCGACAACAAGTATATCCAGCGCATCCCAAAGGCGCATTGTCATCAGCAGTCCCTGTATTTGTCCAAGCATAAAAACTCCCGTCGCCAAAGCAAATAATACATTATTGATAAATAATTACAGTCGTCATTTATTGTATCACGAACCTTAAGTTTTTGCAGTTATGTCCCGCTGTTTCATAAGGCGGAAAAATAAACTTCCAGTAGAAATATAAAACGGCAGCCGGAAAAGCCGCCGCTTCATACTATCTTTTGTCATACACATCCCATTCCAGCTCCATGATGCGGAACTGATAATCCGCGCTGGATTTCTGCAGAGAATAAATATCCTTCTGTTGTTCTTTATTTTGCTCCAGTGCCAGTGTCGCCGCCCATTCGATATTGTTCAGCTGGTCATCATACCGGCTGGCCTCCACATTCATCATCCGTTCCTGCAGATCCGCAATAAGGGACTGCTGCCATGAAATGAAAGCGAGAAGGAGAAAAACACACAGATAAAGATACCAGGTATGTTCCAGACAAAGTTTTTCTTTCCACCTGTCCACGAAAATTATCCCCTTATTTCGTCATCAAGTTTTTCTTTATTGAGAAGAGTCAAATGATCTTTTGTAAATTCAATCCACAACCGGGCCGCTCTGGAGAGGTAACGCCCTTTCTTCCAAATCGCATACAGGTGGTGGGTCATTTTCGGTTCCGTCAGCGGGCGGACGGCTATATTTCCATCTGCACTGTTTGGCGGACAAAGGCGGCTCGGCAGGATCGCCACTCCCAGTCCCGAGGAAACGGTCTGGAGCATGAGATCGCGCTGGCTCGTCTCAAAAACAATTTTCGGCGTAAATCCGATCTTCTTGCAGTTCGACAGGATATCATCATGTAAATTGAAATCATCGCGATAGAGGACAAGCGGATAATCGGCAAGAAGTTTCATGGGTATTTCTTTTCTCTCTTCCAGCGGATAACCTTTCGGCATGACGACGCACATTTTATCATCCGACAGGAAAAACGATTCAAAATCTTTATTCGGAATGGTGCAGATGATGCCCACATCAATGCGTCCTTCCTGCACGGAGGTCTCGATTACCTTGGAGCCGTATTCGTAAAGCTCAATGGAAATCTGCGGATAGGTTTTTTTAAATTCGCCCAGGAGCTTGGCGAAAACATGCGCGTCCGTAATCGGCGGCAATCCGATCTGGATTGTATCCTTTTTCAGATTGAATTCATTTTCAAAGTCGCTCTTTAAATGTTCAAAAGCGAAAAGGCAGCGCTTCGCGTAGTTCAGGAAGATGCTTCCCGGCGCAGTAATTTCGACTGTCTTCGCATTGCGGATAAAAAGGATGATCCCCAATTCATCTTCCAGCGATTTGATCATGCGGCTGATGGCGGACTGGGAAATATGAAGATTCCTCGCCGCTTTGCTGAAACTTTTTTCTTCCGCTACTTCCATGAAATACTTCAAGTGACGATAGTCCATAATACACGCTCCTTACTTTTGAAATATTTTCTTAAAAATGTACACCTTGTCATTCTTGTGCAAAAATCGTATTTCCTCTATAATGAACATAGATTTCATAATTCCCTGCTGAAAAATTATGTGTAAACAATTATGATTATATAGCATTAATTGACTTAACTATGCGATTTTCTCATAATGTAATTGTACATAATTTTTTTATATCTTGCAAGGAATATTTATGAACCGAACCCGTATCCGTCCCGCATGGGAGTTGCCCGGCGGATATTTAAAAAAGGAAGTGTTGAACTGTGAGAAACGTAAAGACAATGGACGGCAATACAGCCGCGGCGTATATTTCATACGCATTCACAGAAGTAGCTGCCATTTACCCGATTACCCCTTCGTCACCGATGGCGGAATCTGTAGATGAATGGTCTGCCCATGGAAAGAAGAATATTTTCGGCGACACGGTCCATGTGGCGGAAATGCAGTCTGAAGGAGGCGCGGCAGGCGCATTTCACGGCGCTTTGCAGGGAGGCGCGCTTACCTCTACCTATACCGCGTCACAGGGAATGCTTCTCATGCTGCCGAATATGTACAAAGTAGCCGGCGAACTTCTTCCCGGCGTCTTCCATATCGCCGCCCGCGCCCTTGCAAACCACGCCCTTTCTATTTTCGGAGACCATCAGGACGTAATGAGCGCGAGAGCCACCGGCTGTGCCATGCTTGCTGAATCGAACGTACAGGAAATCATGGATCTTGCCGGCATCGCCCACCTGGCGGCCATTAAAGGCCGCGTGCCTTTCATCAATTTCTTCGACGGATTCCGCACAAGCCATGAAATACAAAAAGTGGAAGTCATGGAGTACGACGAACTGGAACCTCTCATCGACAAGGAAGCTCTCGCCGCATTCCGCGCCCGTGCGCTGGATCCAGACAGGCCCGTCATCCGCGGTACGGCGGAAAATCCCGACATCTACTTCCAACACTGCGAGGCAGCCAACCCGTACTATGACGCGCTTCCCGATATCGTACAGGACTATATGGATAAGATCAGTGCCATTACGGGACGGACATATCACCTCTTCGACTACTACGGCGCGCCTGACGCGGATCGTGTCATTGTCGCCATCGGTTCCGTTTCCGATATCTGTAAAGATGTGGCTGACGCGATTAACGCCTCCGGTGAAAAAGTGGGGATTGTAAATGTCCACTTGTACCGTCCTTTCTCCGTCGACCATTTCATTAAACAGCTTCCTGAAACAGTAAAAAAGATTGCCGTCCTCGACCGCACCCGCGAACCGGGCGCTATAGGCGAACCTCTTTTCCTTGATGTACAGAGCGCCGTCACTGCGGCAGGAAGAGATATCAAAGTCTGCGGCGGCCGTTACGGATTGGGTTCTAAAGACGTTATTCCGGAAGACATCATGGCTGTCTATGAACATCTGAAATCTGAAACACCGCGCCATAATTTCACTGTATCCATCAAAGACGACGTAACTGGTCTGTCTCTCACCCCCGTTCCCGTTCCCGAAAAAGAAAACAAACTTGTTTCCTGCAAATTCTGGGGTTTCGGCTCAGACGGTACCGTTGGCGCCAATAAGAGCGCCATCAAAATCATCGGCGACTACACGGATATGTACGCCCAGGGATACTTTGCTTACGACTCCAAAAAATCCGGCGGCGTGACTATTTCCCATCTTCGTTTCGGTCCCGAGCCGATCCGCAAGCCCTACCTCATCCGCAAAGCGGACTATATCGCCTGCCACCGCCCGTCCTACGTGTACAAATATGACTTGCTCCGCGGCTTTAAGCCGGGCGGCATTTTTCTCCTGAACTGCCAATGGCGTCCGGAAGATTTGGAACACGCTCTTCCGGCAGCGCTGAAAAGGAAGCTGGCCTCTCTCCATGCGAAATTTTACATCATTGATGCTTTTGAAATCGCGAAGAAAATCGGTCTCGGCGGACGGATCAATATGATTATGCAGTCCGCTTTCTTCCATCTGACAAAGATCATTCCCGAAGCAGATGCTGTGAAATACCTGAAAGACGCCAATGAACATTCCTACGGGCGGAAAGGCCAGAACGTAGTCGACATGAATAATGCGGCTGTCGACGCGGGTATCGCAGGAGCCGTTGAAATCCCCGTTCCCGAAGAATGGGCGCATGCGACCGAAGGCGGCTTTATTGCCAAAATAAACCGTCCCGATTTCGTGAGAAACGTTTGCGACGTCATGAACCGGCAGGAAGGGGATGATCTTCCCGTTTCCACATTTAAAGGCTGGGAAGACGGCACGTTCACCACAGGCACATCGCACTACGAACGTCCTGCCGCGGCTATCCAGGTTCCGGAATGGATCCCTGAAAACTGTATTTCCTGCAATCAATGCGCTTTTGTCTGCCCCCATGCCGCCATCCGGCCCTTCATTGTGACCGAGGAGGAAGAAGCCCGTGCGCCGGAAGGATTCATCTGCAGAGATCTGCCGGGGCCGAAAAAGGGATTGAAATACCGCATCATCGTCAGTCCTGAAGACTGCTACGGCTGCAGCATCTGCGCCAATGTATGCCCCGCCCCGAAAAAGGCTCTCGTCATGAAACCGATTGAAACGCAGCTTGACAAGCAGAAATACTGGGATTACGCCATCACGCTCCCCTGTAAGGAAAACCCGATGAATAAATTCACTGTCCGCGGTTCCCAGTTTGAACCGACATACTTTGAGTTTTCCGGTGCCTGCGCAGGCTGCGGTGAAACGCCTTACGTCCACCTGGTCACCAGCCTTTTCGGTGACAGAATGCTTATTGCCAACGCTACAGGCTGTTCCTCCATTTACGGAGCAAGCGCTCCTTCCATGCCTTACTGCACCAATGCGGAAGGTCAGGGACCCGCATGGGCAAATTCCCTCTTTGAGGACAATGCGGAATTTGGCCTCGGCATGCACCTGGGCGAAATCAAACTGCGCCGGCGGGTGGAAGAGAAACTGAATGAAGTACTTCCTTCTTCTGATGAAAACACAAAAACGGCTATAGAAGAATGGCTTGCCGGAAAAGATGTGGGGGACGGCACTCGGAGCAGGGCGGAAAAACTGGAAGCCGCGCTGAATGCAAAAGTCTCTTCTCATCCGGAATATAAAGAAATCCTCGCGCTGAAAGATCATTTTATAAAAAAGAGCCAGTGGATATTTGGCGGCGACGGCTGGGCTTACGATATCGGTTTCGGCGGTCTGGATCACGTCCTTGCGTCCGGAGAAGACATCAACGTTCTCGTACTGGATACGGAAGTTTATTCCAATACGGGCGGCCAGTCCTCGAAATCCACTCCCGCCGCAGCCATCGCTAAATTTGCGGCAGCCGGCAAAAAGACAAAGAAAAAAGACCTCGGCATGATTGCCGTGTCTTACGGGTATATTTATGTGGCACAGATTGCTTTGGGCTCCGACATGAACCAGGCTGTAAAAGCCATCCATGAAGCGGAATCCTATCCCGGTCCGTCCCTGATCATCGCTTACGCACCCTGCATCAATCATGGCATCAAAGCAGGCATGAGCGAAGCGTCGGCAGAGCAGAAAGCAGCCGTGGAATGCGGTTACTGGTGCAATTGGCGCTATGACCCCCGGCTTCTGGATGCAGGAAAAAATCCTTTCCATCTGGACAGCCGTGAACCAAAAGGCGACTTCCGTAAATTCCTTTTAGGCGAAGTCCGCTACGCAAGCTTGCAGAAGCTCTTCCCGCAAGAAGCGGAAGCCCTCTTTGAAAAAACAGAAAAAGATGCCAGGGCACGCAGACAGAGTTACGTCCGTATGCAGAAGTCTTTTGATCTGGAAATGCAGGAACACCAAGCCGCGGCAGAATAGAGATAAACCGGGCAAAACAAAAGAGTCATAATCGGGAAACATATTTCCGCTTATGGCTCTTTTTCTATCTTAAATCAGACGTACTGCCATGGGCAGACGAAGATAGGACAGAAACTCCGACATATCCATGTACAGCTCACCAAAGAGGTTATCGTCTGTTTCTACCTTCTCCTGTCATCATTTTCCGATTCATTTCTTCTCGTTATTTGTAAATATCTCGCCTGTGTGATACAGAAACCGCAACAATTATTAATTGCTCGTCTTTAATCTCTGCAATAATACGATAGTTCGCAATTCTGTATCGCCAATATCCACTTAAATCAGCCGTCAAGGCTTTTCCATGAACTCTGGGATTACTGCAGCCATACAGGTTTGATCTCAGCCATTTTAAAATAAGTCTTTGGATTGATTGATCCAGTTTTTTAAACTTCTTTTTGAATCCATCGGTATATTCAATCTTATACATGATTAAACATCTAATTCCTCAAATAATTCTTCGATCGGATAGATTTTTACCTTTCCTTTTCTCCTCTCTTCTTCATATTTTTTTATGACCTGCATATCATATTCATCTTCCAATTTTTCTAAAGCCAGGCGTTTTAATAAAGAAGATACCGCGCATCCGTAAATAGCAGCCGCTTGATTAAGAATTTCGGCCTCTTTCTCATTAATACGGACACTTATGACAGAACTCATAATATCACCCCTTTCACATACGATATTTGTATGACATCTGTATGACTTTATTATAATTTATAGGAAATAAAAAAACAATTATCTTTCCTCCGATATCAGCATCCATACACTAAATCAGACGTACCGCCATGGGCAGACGAAGATAGGACAGAAACTCCGACATATCCATGTACAGCTCCACATCATCAAAGAAGAATTCCGCAATGTCATGAAAATCCGTTTTCACGCCGTCATTAAACGCATATTCCAGATAGTAAGGCATCCAGCCTGCCTTATGGAAAAACGGCTTGATATCATTCACGCCCTCTTTCGGTTCCAGACAGGCTGCTTTCAGCAGCTCCCCGCCCGTAATTTTTTCAAAGCCAAAGTACGATGCCAGCGACAAAACGATCAGACGCATTCTATAATCTTTTTCCAGCAGGTCGAGGACATCCAGATTCACACGGAGGCGGGCAGCAATCTGCCCAAGTTCTTCCCGCTTTTCACGATATTCCTCTTCTGTCATATCAATGCGGTAACCGCCTTTTAATTCATAAAGCAGTCCCCTTTTTTGCACCTCTCCCATCATTTTCCTTTCCTGACCGCGGTACTCCTGCCGGCGGTCATTCCTTTAAAATTTCATTTCCGCTCCGATTGCCCATTCCCTTCCGCCAAGGTAAAGATCATCTGCCTTCCTGCCAAAGATATTGTAGAGTGCCAGTGTAGCAGAAAATTTTTCGCCCCATTTCTTCCGGGCAGAGATATCCAATGTGTGGTAAGAATAATCCTTTCCGTCAAACTGATAATCACCAAGGAAATAACTCTTTACTGATCCGCTCCAGCCGTATTTCTCATGATCGTCATAGAGAAAACAGGCGCTGAAGGTATTTCTCGCACGATTGTCGAGACGTGCTTCCGCCTTTCCTGTCATAGCACCTTTTGCGTCAAGGTACACGTGGCCTACTTTAAAGGTAAGGCGGCCGCTCACATGGTAGCCCCATTCCGTTTCTACCCCATGGATATCCCCGCGGCTGATATTTTGATAGAACCAGTCATTATTCCTTCCTGACGGCTGCGCATCAATGAGATTCTTCACCCGATTATCAAAATAAGTCACCCTGCCGAAACTCCTGCCCCGTTCCCATTCAATGCCGGCGTCCCAGCTGCGGGATTTCTCCGCCTCCAAATCAGGATTACCGTAAACATTCACAAAATGATGGAGCTTGATGTACAGTTCACTGATAGTCGGCGCCTTAAATCCTTTCCCGTAATTCACCTTGAACCGGGTACGGCTGTCTGGTTCATAAGTCAGCCCAAGACGGGGCGACAGAGACGAACCGAAACGGTTATGATGCTCAAAACGCAGAGACGGCGTAATGAAAAGCCGGTCATTTGCCTGCCACAAATCGGAAACATACACCGCCACATGATCTGCGGAGTGGGATTCCCTCTTTTTTGAGAGACCTGCCGCATTATCGGCAAGACGCGTCCCTTCATAAGCAATATTCCGATAGTCCCCGCCGAACGTAAAAGTATGACGTTCCGATTTCACCGTATCCTTCACCTCAAGGAAATAAGTACTGTATCTCGCATTATCGCTGTTTTCTTTCGGGAAATACCGATTCAGGTGTCCTGCAAGAAACAGCGGCAGTCCTTGCAGGTTCCTTCCGTTATAGGAATAGGAATCTTTCTTCATACGGCTCATGCCCACGCGAACCATATAATCATTTCTTCCCGTACGGCCCGTATACTCTGCGGAGAAATCAAATCCATCCCTGCTGATATTTTCCCGCCGTCCCCTGTATACAGGCACCTTCTTGCCCCTCATGCTCAAATCGGCATCAGCATATGATGAATGAACAGATTCATTAAAATATCCTGCATCAAAACGCAATTGCCCCTGCACGGAATTTTCAAAATCGTAAAGTCCTGTCCAGTGGAACAGCCGGCGGTTTCCCGCATCCGGTGTATTGATCCCTTTTGTCAAAACGGCGGCTCCCCCATGAGACGGCGGCATACCGGGAAATGTGATAAACATTTTGCTGTCTTCTTTATAAGAAACAGGACGTATTTTTATGAAAGACACATCAAAAGCATTGCTCCACCGTCCTTCTTTCCCTAAATCAAAACGATAGCTGTTTTTCAATTCATTTGTCCCTGCTGCAGCACTGACAGTCACTTCCCGTTTTTCCGGCTTCTTCGTGATGATGTTGATAACACCGCCCATGGCATCAGAACCGTAAAGGGCGCTCGATGCTCCGCGGACAATTTCCACCCGGTCGATACGATCTACGCTGATCCGATCCAAAACATAGAAATTCTGTGTCACACTTGTATCCTCATCAGCCATACGTTTCCCATCCACCAGAACCAGTGTGTGATTCGTATTCATGCCGCGGAGCATTACCTGATGGCCGCCCATTCCCGCATTTTTTGCCGGACGTGACCGCTCCACGCTCAGATTTAAAACGGACGAAAGGGCAGATCTCATATCATACGCCCCGGAACGCTTTATGTCTTCCGATGTAACGATCTCCGCAGACTGCGGTTCTTTCCTGATTTCCGCTTCCGTCCGTTCCGCCGTTACCAGAACCGCAGGCATTTCATAAACCGATGCCGCAACAGACATCACAGGCAAAGACAACGAAGCAAAAACGGAAACAGCTAAAATTGTTTTCATATATTCTCCTTTGCAGGGATACCCTGAAATAAATTAATGAAAATCAGTATCAAATAAATTGTAAACGATTTCTTTTCGAATTTCCACATAGGAAAGAAAACTTTCAAAGAAACCATGATTTTGCCATGAGCCGCATTCACAAACCTGCGAAAAATTATTGACACAACCTCAAAACCCTGTCATAGCGGTTCACGAATACAGTTCTTGACAAGCCCCCTAAAAAGGCATAAAAAAATGAGACCCTTTTCAGAGTCCCATCTTCAATGCTGATAAAATGATTATTTCAATTCTACCGTTGCGCCTGCTTCTTCAAGCTTCTTCTTAATTTCTTCAGCTTCAGCCTTAGCTACGCCGGTCTTTACTTCTTTCGGAGCGCCGTCGACGAGAGCTTTGGCTTCTTTCAGACCCAGAGCTGTGATTTCACGAACAGCTTTAATAACCTGAATCTTCTGAGCACCTGCTTCTTTCAGGATTACGTCAAATTCGCTCTTTTCTTCAGCTGCTGCTGCGCCTGCTGCCGGGGCCGCTGCTGCTACTGCTACCGGTGCTGCCGCGGATACGCCGAATTTTTCTTCAATTGCTTTTACGAGTTCGCTCAATTCGAGAACAGACATTTCGCTGATTGCGTTAAGGATTTCTTCATGTGTCATTTTTAGTTCCTCCAATGGAATAAATTTTTAGGCGCTTATGCGCTTTCTTTCTGTTTACGCACTGCTTCGAGAGCATATGCAAGGTTCTGGATATTGCCGTTCAATGCACACGCCAGACCGGTAATCGGTGCCAGCAATGCAGATGCGACCATACCAAGGAGCTGTTCCTTGGACGGCAGATCCGCCAGGGCTTTTACAGCTTTCGGATCAATGACTTTTCCGTCAAGAACGCCGGCTTTAATTGCAACGGCTTCACTCTTTGTTTCTTTCAGGAATTCTTTCAGCGCCGCTGCCGGTGCTACGGGATCTTCCTTGCAGGTAGCCAGGCCGTTCGGCCCCTGGAGCAGATCATCAAGATCATGGATCCCGATATCATTGGCAGCGATACGGGTCAAAGTATTCTTAATAACTTTGTACTGCACGCCATGCTTCAGGAATGTGCGGCGGAGCTGCATAGCCGTCTTCACATCGAGTTTGTTGTAAGCAACGAGTACCACGCCCTGGGAAGACAGCTGTTCTTTCATTTCTTCAACAACAGCAGCCTTTTCCGGCCGAACCGTTACTTCATAATTTCCTTCGCTCATAGTACACCTCCTCTGCTTATAGAATGTTCAGAACGCGGTGCCGCGCCCTTATTATATTTATCACGTTAGCTAAAACGACCCCGCTTTGCGTCGCGAGGTCGTGTACTGTCATTACAGTACTCAGCCTCGGGAGGCGGGCTTTCGCCCATTATGGATACCGCCGGTCTTAAGCTAAGTGTAAATAATAAAATTATTCAGCTTTCGGTGCCGCCACTGTGGACATGTCAATATGAATGCCGGGTCCCATTGTAGATGAAAGAGTCAGACTCTTCATATACTGTCCCTTGACAGTCGTCGGGCGTGCTTTCAGAATGGTGTTGTAAATAGTTACAAGGTTTTCTTTGATCTTATCAGCATCAAAAGACGCTTTGCCGATAATAACCTGTACATTGCCCGCTTTATCGGTACGGTACTGCACCTTGCCACCTTTGATTTCGTTGACAGCTTTGGTGACATCTGTTGTTACAGTGCCGTCCTTCGGGTTAGGCATGAGTCCTTTCGGTCCCAGTACGCGGCCAAGACGGCCGATAACTGCCATCATGTCCGGTGTTGCTACAACTACATCAAAATCCATCCAGCCCTGGGCAATTTTGTCCGCCAGTTCTTTTCCGCCTACATAGTCGGCGCCGGCCGCTTTGGCATCCTCTTCCTTCTGGTCTTTGGCAAATACGAGAACTTTCTTGGATTTGCCTGTACCATGAGGAAGAACCGTTGCGCCGCGGAGCTGCTGGTCAGCATACTTCGGGTTGATGTTCAGATTGAACGCAAGTTCGACAGTTTCGTCAAATTTTGCAGTTGCCGCTTCTTTCAAGAGCTTAACAGCTTCGTCGACATCATAGAACTTATGACTGTCAACGATGGCTGCGGTTGCTTTTTGTTTCTTTGTCAATTTTGCCATTGTTTCCTCCTTCGTGGTCATCGGATAAATATCCTGCCACTGACAGTCATCAGTCTGTTACTTCGATGCCCATAGAACGGGCTGTGCCTTCTACAAGGCGCATTGCTGCTTCCACTGTGTTGGCATTCAGGTCGGGCATCTTTGTTTCAGCGATTTCCTTAACCTGTGCCCTGGTGACTTTACCGACTTTATTTTTGTTCGGCTCACCGGAAGCTTTTTCAAGGCCTGCCGCCTTCTTTAAAAGAACGGCTGCCGGCGGAGTTTTACAAATAAATGTAAAGCTTCTGTCTTCATAAACGGTAATTTCTACAGGGATGATAAGGCCGGCCTGCTTGGCAGTACGGTCATTAAAATCCTTTACGAAAGACATAATGTTCACGCCTGCCTGGCCGAGGGCCGGACCTACCGGCGGAGCCGGTGTGGCTTTACCTGCGGGAACCTGCAGTTTTACCATTTTAGTAATTTTCTTTGCCATGTTGTTACACCTCCTTTTCCGTTATGTGGAATGTGGTTTTCGGGCTGTAACGGGCCCTCCCACTTGTGAGACAAGCCAAGTACAAGACAGTCTCACAGAGTTATTTACGGAGGAGGTCGAAATAACCTACCTCTAACTCTATAGTTGTCGTTGTGCCGAAATTACTGATATCAGCTTTAATCTTGCTTCTGTCATCAGACACGTCCAGCACCACGGCGCTGCGGTCGGCAAACGGTCCGCGGGTGATCTTAATGGTATCGCCCACTTTAGCATCTGTCTTGGCAGTTTGTTTTTTATCCTTGCCCTCAATAATACGTTTGGCCTCTTCATCAGAAAGAGGGATCGGTTTCGTCGTCGTACCGACAAAGCCTGTAACGCCGGGCGTATTTCTTACGACGTACCAGCTTCTGTCATTGACTTCCATCTGGATCAAAAGGTATCCAGGGAACACTTTCCTCGATACAACCTTTTTTTCGCCGTCTTTTACTTCTTCCTCGTCATGCATGGGAAGGAGAATCTGGATAATTGTATCATCCATTCCCATAGAGTGCACTTTCCGGGTAAGCGTATCCTTAACCTTATTTTCATAGCCGGAATACGTATGAATGACATACCAGCGGATGTCCTTTTCAGAACCTTCCTTCGGTTTGCCGATTTCAACCGGTGCACTGACCGCGGATTTTTTTATCTCTGTTTTTTTCTTAGCTTCGCTATCCGGCATATGTTCTCTCCTTTCATCCTACAGTATGAATCAAAACTTTGGAGAGCTGCATGAATATGAAGTCCACTACGATAATCAGAAGAGACACAAGAACGACCGATACGAGAACTGCAATGGTGTAACGCACCATCTCATGTTTTGTCGGCCAGATGACTTTTCTCATTTCCATTTTTGTTTCACGGAAAAAACGGGTCCAGGCACTCTTGTTTTCTTCTGCAACCTCTCTTTTGGTCGGTTGTTTACGCTTCGCCATCCTCACACCCTCATTCTAAAACTAAATTATTTCGTTTCTTTATGCAGGGTATGTTTATGGCACCATTTGCAGTATTTCATCATTTCGATACGTTCTGCATTATTCTTTTTGTTCTTGTTTGTACGATAATTGCGGCGCTTGCATTCCGGGCATGCAAGAGTAATTCCTTCACGCATTCTTTACACCTCACTCAAATCTCTTCTCGGCTTTCGCCATTGCAACATGCTTACACAGTATAGCATAAGCAGATATGGCAGTCAATAAAAAGCACTTAAAAGAGCCGGGTACTTCCCGACACATTGATTATATCAAAAACGTAACTTTGGTGCAAGGGAAAATCTGTAAAATCCAGTAAGAAACCCGAGAGCCTTCCCCCGGGGTTCTTACAGTCTATTTTTCACATTATTATATAGGAATTATATTAGAAGTAAAAATCACACAATCTCAAAAACCACTGTCACATGACTTTCAAAATCTGCTGTTCCCGCTTCCATGGGAGTTGCCGCATTTTCCACCATGCTGTCACCGGCTGCTTTCATACTCATGGCATACCGCGGCATGATCTCCGTATGGTTTTCGCCGACAGAAATGATGTTCACTACCGGCCGGCCAAGAGTCTTTGCAATAACGTCCGCTTTCCGTTTCGCATCGGCCACCGCGCGGCGGAGAGCTTCATCCCTGTATTCCTGTTCATTCCTCACAGAAAATATCACACTGTCGATATGGTTCGCACCCGCGTTAATCGCCGCGTCCATTACCTTGCCCGTCTGATCCAAATTATGGAGGACAATCTTCATACGGTTATCCGCTTCATATACGGTAGATTTCATACGGCCTTTGTCATCATACTGGTTGTTCGGATACAGATTATACCCCATCGTTTCGATATGATCCGCCGTCGCGCCAGCTCCAAGAACTGCGCTTCGCACCGCCGTCATGATATCCGCGTTGGCACGGGCAGCTGCCTTGGCATCGCGGGCCATCGTTTGTACAGATAAATTCACCGTAGCCATGTCATTTTTTGCCGTCACTGTGCCCGTCCCCGTCACGGTGATGGAACGATGAAACGGTTCTTCCGCATGGATTATCATACAAGAAGCGGCCAAAAGACACGCTGTCAAAAGCATTGCTGTTTTTTTCATACTCCCTCCTCAAATAAAAGTTTATTAATTCCACGTACATCTACGGGAATCACTCTGATTATAGCACCGACGTAAAAAAGAAACGAATCCTCTGCAGGCGATTCCTTTACCCCCCCTACAGCGTCAGAAAGGAAATAACCCCATATCCGCCATGATCCACCCCTCCGAATAGGGTGCGATATCATACTGTTGGAAAATGAAATACAAATGGCCGTTATTCCCTATATAGAATTCTTTCGGGAATTCTGTGATTTTCTCCGCCTCTTCTGTAGAAATGTGCCGGGCTGTGCATTCCCTGGCTGCCGCATCCCGAAGCGCTTCTACGGAAAGAGAAGGCATGGCCGTCTTCAGATCGGCAAGCGTCACCACCTTTCCCGTGGCGTTTAGAGTAATTCCTTTTACATAATTCAGAGGATGCGCCCCTCCTTCATAGGTCATCGTTTCCAAAAGCACCACACTCACATAAGGTTTTACCGTGCCGGCCTGCCAGTCCATCCAGCCGGACAAGCGATGGCTGCTTTCCTTATTCAAAGCCTGCAGGTACCGCTCTGCCGCCCTGTCCATTTCTTCATTAAAGAATACGCGCAATTCTATTGGGAGCTCTTTCCCGCTGTGCGGAATTTTCGCCGTACTCAGCCCGAGCCGTTTTTCCACCGTTTTAAATAAAGGAAAATCATCCGAAGGAGTAAGACCGGGCCCTGCCGTCCACCCCGCCGCCGATGCATTCCCAAGTGACAGAAGCAGAGAAAAAACAAGAAGACAAACTATTCTTAAAATTCCCATAATACCTCCTAACTATAGTAGAAATTCTCGTTTTTCAGTATACCATAGAGAAAAACAAACCAAAAACCACCCCTGCAGATCCCCTGTATCTTCAGTTCGAATCTGCATCGGATTACCCGCAGGAAACTATTTTCATGATGATTGTTTCCCGACCGCCAAGAACACACTGTCTTCCATTTTCAGCAGAACCAGATCCACTACAGGATCACGTTTGTCGTCAAAGCTGAATGTACCGCAGACACCGTTAAACCCCTTCATCTCCGCCATGGCATCACGAATCTTCCTTGTATCTGTCACGGAACCGGCCCGCTGTACCGCATCCACCGCCATGTACACGCCGTCATAAGCAGCAGCGGCAAATTGGTCGGGTGCATGTCCATACTTTTTCGTATAATTCTCTACAAACGTCTTTGTTACTGCCGTATCTCTTGCCGCCGACCACATAGATGACACATATACATTATCTGCGGCAGCGCCCGCCATCTTTCCCAGTTCGGGGGATACAAAGCCGTTATCCCCGAGAACAGGCTGGTTCATTCCCATCTCACGCATCTTTTTTAAAATCCGTGCTCCCTCCTGATAATAACTGCACACAATAACCACGTCCGGTTTTGCGTTCTCTATATTCGTCAGCTGGGCGGAATACTCGCTGTCTTTGCTGCCGAAGGTTTCCACATCCACAATCTTGACCCCTTCCTCTTCCAGTGTCTTTCGGAAATACTTTTGCGCCGTCACATGCTGTTCATTATCATGGGCATAGAGAACTGCCGCTGTCTTGTACCCTAAAAGCCGGTGCGTCTTTTTTGCCGTCTGGGGAATATTCATCGACTCCGGTACGGAATTTCTGAAAATATAATCGCCGATTTCCGTAATTCCTTCCGCAGTAACCGATATTTCCAATGAGGGAATTTTAGCATTTTGTATAATCGGTCCTGCCGCTTTTGCTTCATTCGATGTCATCGGCCCGATAATCACTGCCGCCTTTTTCTGAATTAACCGTTTCGTCACATTCATGGCATCGGACGGAGACCCTTTAGAATCCTCTACAAAGAGCTCAATCGGTATCACCCCTTTCTGATTAATTTCTTCTACAGCCATATGGATTCCTTCCTCCTGGGACTTGCCGTACGCCGCCGCCCCGCCGGTAAGCGCCGCGATGAAGCCGATTTTCACGCCGCCCTTTGACGGAGAATCAGCCGCTGTCTTTGTCCCGCCGCAGGCAGTAAGACCTGCTGCCGCTATTGCACCTGTAAAAATGATTACTGCTGCTTTCATTGCTTTACTGAAATTCATTTTGACCTCCTGATTTGAAAATAAAATAAAAAAACGCCTCCATGGAAAATATCCATGCAGAGGCGCTCCCGCGCGGTACCACCCTGATTTATCACTCATGACCATAAGTAAAATAAAAGCGCCCCGCCTGAAATACTCAGACAAGGGCGCATAGCGCTGTACCACCTTGCATTTATCACTCTGCCTCCGGGTAATATAAAACCCCGCCCGAACGAATCGGACAGGGGCGAATTCATCGCGGTACCACCCTGCATTATACTTATGGCTCCTGTCCGTAACGTGGATGACGCCTCCATCTACTTGATTCAACGAGGAGCTTGCGGGAGAGTTTGTCATATCCTTCATACCGGTTTCCACCTGCCACCGGCTCTCTGCTATCTCAGAAACATGACTTTTTCCCGTTCATCGCTTTTTATTTTTAAATTAAAGCTATCATACAGACTTCAAACACTTCTGTCAACCATCAATTTCATTTCAGATGGAAATATTTTTCACAACCCCTACTTCATAACCGCCTTCCTGCACCGCGGTCAAAAGTCATGGCTGGCAAGTCCCTTACACTTCCGCAGATACGGCGTATCACTTACACTATTTTACATTCAGTGCGGTGTATTTCCCATTCTCCACCTTGAGCAAGACCAGATCCACCTCCGGATCTCCGGAACCGTTGAATGTCATAGATCCTACGGCGCTCTCAAAATTCTGCACCTTTGCCAAAGCGTCACGGAGTTTTGTAGCGTCTGTCGTCGTCCCCGCATTCTCCATCGCCTTTGCCGCCAGTTTCACCGATACATAAGCGCACGCCGCAAAATTATCCGGATCATGATTGTACTTTGCACGGAAATTTTTTACGAACTCCCTCGTTGTCTCACTGTCCCTGTCAGGCGACCACATGGAAGACACATATACATTGTCCGCCGCCTTTCCGGCAATTTTCACAAGTTCGGGAGAAACGAATCCGTTATCTCCAAGGACAGGCTGGTCCATCCCCATCTCCCGCATCTTTTTCAAAATAAGGCCGCCTTCCTGATAATATCCAGCAACGATAACCGCGTCAGGCTTCACATCGTGGATCTTCGTCAACTGTGCGGAAAAATCCGTATCCTTGTCGGCAAACGTTTCCGTCAGCACGATCTCAACCCCCTCAGCCTCCAAAGACTTTTTAAAAATTTTGTACGCCGACACCTGGTGCTCATTATTATTTGAATATAAAACCGCCACCCGCTTATACCCGAGCAGCTTATGCGTCTTGGCTACCGTCTGCGGGATATTCTTAGATTCAGGCACACAATTTCTAAACATATAATCACCGATCTCCATCAAGCCTTCTGCTGTCGTTGCCGCACCGAGAAGCGGAATCTTCGCTTTCTGGAAAAGAGGTCCTACCGCCTTATACTCCCCTGAAATCAGCGGACCGATAACAATGACCTTTTTATCGGAAATCATCTTCTGCGCCGCGCTCACCGCCTGTTGGATATTTCCCTTCGTATCCGCCATCTCCACATCGAAATGTATTTTTCCCCCGCGGTTTACCTCTTCCACAGCCAGATCGAAGCCTTCCTTCTCGGCAATACCGTAAGCCGCTACACCTCCGGTAACACCATTCAGAAAACCGACCTTAGCCACCTTAGCATCCCCCATGACAGCAGATGTTTTCTTTTCCGTTCCGCAGCCCGTCAAACTTGCCGCTGCCGCCGCGACCATAACAATTACTGCTACCTGTCTCATCGTCTTGTTCCATTTCATATCCATTCCCTCTTTTCCTGAAAATAAAAAACGCCTCCATGGAAAACATCCATGCAGAGGCGCTCCTGCGCGGTACCACCCTGATTTATCACTCATGTCCATAAGTAGAATAAAAGCGCCCCGCCTGAAATACTCAGACAAGGGCGCATAGCGCTGTACCACCTTGCATTTATCACTCTGCCTCCGGGTAATATAAAACCCCGCCCGAACGAATCGGACAGGGGCGAATTCATCGCGGTACCACCCTGCATTATACTTATGGCTCCTGTCCGTAACGTGGATGACGCCGCCACCTACTCTGTTCAGCCGCGGAAGCTCACGAGTGATCGTCCACAAACCTTTCATGCCGCCTTTCACCTGCCGCCGGCTCTCTGAAACTACTCCGTCTGTATTCCTCTCGTTCCCTGCTCTTGGTTATTGAACATTATCATACACACACCGGAGAGAAACGTCAAGTTTTTTCATTAATTTAATTATCATAAGTATAGACTTTTCTGCTAACCCCCTGTTTTTGTGATTAGATATTTAAAAGGCTTGCTTTATAATGAAAATCGTTGCTTTACTGTAAAAGCAGAAATTTCCTTTGTCAGGAAGATTTTCTTGCTATTGCAGAAAAATATGGTAATATAATAGATAAATAGCAATATTTATTACCTATCCGACAACTTCGGGTCTGATTTCAGCAAAAAGGGAGGCTTCATAATGAAAAATGAAAAAGAAACAAAAAATCCTGCTGTGAATGCTGGCTATGCGGAAAAAGACATTTCTGTAAATGCAGAAATTGCGCGCGATAATGAAGCACATCACGTATTTGATGAATTATCTAAAAAATTTGTAGCAGCCAAAGAAGTTAAAAATCTTGACAGAACAGAGAATAAGGAAAACAACATGCTCGTGGATGCGGAGTCTGCCTATGCAAATGCTGTCAAATCAGAAACGGAAAAGCTGGCGAAAGATTTCAGCGATATGAAAAATAAGGCAAATTTAAAAAGAGCCCATAAATAGTATATGTTCCACCATCAAAAAAGTCCGCAAGGGATATTGTACAATATCCCTTGCGGACTTTTTTACAAATTACTTATTTCTACTTCGTTCAGATATTCCATTTTTAAGACTTTATAACCTTCTGCAAAAATACATTTCCGACAGATATACATCATCTCACTGATGCCTAATCTTCTATGCATTCCCCGGCTCCATTGAAATGGTTTTCAGTCGTCTTATATTCTCCACTTTATATTCTTGTTGTTTTTATGCATCATTTAGTACCTTGCATTACAGAGTATCGTGTGTTATAGTATTCATAACCCGAAGTTAATTCTTCCGGAAATGTGTTACTAATATATTTCCATCTGAAAGGAAGGACTATGAACATTCAGCTGAAAAAGGGCGTCATGGAAATCGTTGTTTTGTCCATGCTGCGTAGGAGGGATTTCTATGGATATGAACTCGTCAGCGAGATTTCCAAATATATAGAAATGTCAGAAGGAACTATCTACCCTTTGCTGAACCGTTTTAAAAAAGACGGCCTTGTAGATACCTACCTGGCCGAATCTCATAACGGACCGCCGAGAAAATATTATAAAATTACCGAGGCCGGCCGTACTGAATATATCGAATCGGTAAGAGAGTGGTCTGATTTTACAAAAGCAGTCAATATGCTTCTCACCGAAGGAGGAGAACCTAATGAATGAGAGAGAGTTTTTAGATCTTCTGCGGTACTACTTCCGTAAGGTAAAACCAGAGGATGTGGAAGAAATTCTATCCGATTACAAAGCCCATTTCACAGAAGCCAGAGAACGGGGTCTGTCTGATGCGCAGATTGCAGCAGAACTGGGGCACCCGGAAGATATTTATGCATCTTACCAATCCGAAGGCATCGTCAGCGAAAAAACGAAAATGGAAAAAATTTCTGACAATGCAGAATACCTGGCCGACAAAGCACAGCAAAAGATGCAGCAGACATGGAATGAAGTCAGCCCTCACATTCCGGACGCTGCCAGTGCAACAGCATCTGTCCTTGCCAAAGCGTTTTTTACCCTTTGTACGGTTCTGTCCATATTCCTTTTCGCGGCCACGCTGCTTACCATTTATCTATTATCTATGCATTTTACTCCCATTATGGATGCGGATCCCTTACCGAGACTCCACCCGCTGACCATGTTCGGTCTGGGGGCAACCGGATGTTTTGCCAGTCTTTCCATCTTCTTCATGGGGACGTTGGGCAGAAAGTTTCATAACAGCAAGAAGCTGAATAGAAAGCAAGATTCTCCGTCCGGTTCTATGCCGCAGGCAGACGATTCAGAAAAGGATGGTAAATACAATGAATAAGATAGTCGTATCCATAGTCCTGGCAGTCCTTTCACTCATGGTGACCATTGTATCTTTCATCATCAATGATATCGCGGCTTACCGCCAGTGGACATGGGATAACCGCGGGCAGATTTCCGAGCATTTGGAAAATAAGGGAAAGACGCCTCCCCCCGGAGGAAATCGTTCCCTGCCGCCCGGAAAGACAGAACATCATGAAAGAATATCGCCTCCAGACAGGCGCCCCTAAAAACAGAGCAGCAAAAAGTACCTTCCCATAGAAGGATAAAATCGGCTCATCTGCCCGGATATCGGGCATTTCCGGAAATGTCTGGCCCGGGCTGATTTTATATATATAGCTATTCCATTCATAATATTGTTGCAAAGGAGACTTCTAAATATGAAAAAACATACAAAAGCAGCGCTTATCGTGGCTTCCTGTCTCTCAATCGGTGCCACATTCCTGATGATACATCCTTCACAGGCTTTTTTCCTTGACCTACCCCAGCAGAAAAATGGCATCCGGCAGGATACAAACAAACAAATGAACCCGCCGGGAAAAGATGTCCAAGATATCCGGATTATCAAAGAAGAAACGCCTGATAAGCAAGATAAAGCGGATGAAAAGAAAAATCCAGCCCCGGATAATACGTTGAAAGAAAAATCAAAAGAAAAACAGATGCCAAAAAAAGACTCTATGAAGAAAACTCCGGAAAATAACAAAAAGGACATGCCGGATACTCAGTCAAAAGTACCACCGGTGGAAGGCAACATCCCTCCGGCCGTACAGAAATGAGGAAAAGCCTTAAATGAGGACTATCAAAAACCATGCAATTCTTTTCGTGATCGGGCTTACAATTTCCACCGGAGCCTTTTCCCTCTCCGGCAACATAGCTGCGGCGGAAGAACCACCGCAAATGCGGGATTACCGACTCTCTCTGTTCCAATCAGGGGCATCTGCTGTCCCGGAAAGGAATATCTTTTCCCAAAAGCAAGAGTCTCCCTGTATAAAGAAGTCTGATTATCAACCTATGAAAGGAGGTGATGCAGAAGAAGAATGGCGGCTCTGCAATGACAGCCCCGAATCTCGGGAAAGGCATGGAAAGAACGGATGGAAGCCGATGAAAGACCCCGATAATAACCGCTTCCCGCCGGCCGGACATGGCAAAAAGGTGTCGAAACATGAGAGCCGTACAGATGATAGCTGTCCCTATCTGCTCAAGAAACATGACAGCGATGTATCCAGACATGAGAAATATACTCCCAAACATGGCTGGCATCACAAAGATCATGAAGTGCAGTGATGGGAAAAGCCATAGCTGATCCGTTCTTCTACACGTATTGATTTTATGTTCATTCTTTACTCCATTATTTTTCATACTTTACTCCATTATTGATTTTATTTTATGATTCACCTCTCTCTAAAAAGGGTACTCCCATACCCTCCCCCCTTCTTCCCCGGAAGGGGGGTTTTAATATACACATTTATTCGCACGTGACACAAACGGGAGAACTATTATATAATTAAGGTACAAGTTATGGGATGAAATTCCCGGTTATAAAATAAGGAGGCTATTTATGAAAACATTGGTAAAAATCGCTTTTCTGTCCGCAGCGGCACTCACCATTGCAAGCATCGCCCACGCTGACCATCGCGATTACCGCATCGCCCTCGCCAACCAGGACAAATACGGACATCCCGTCTATGACGAAACAGCGGCAAAGCCGGAGGAATCCCCGCAAATCAAAGAAAAAACCTATAATGTAAGCGCTTCCGACGTAAATACCCGAAGCGGCCGCGACTATAGAATCGCTATCGTTAATTCCGGCCACGCAAGAAACTGATTGCTCCCGCAATAAAAATATTTCATGAAATACCTGGACATGCCCCGATCGGCATGTTCTTTTTTGTTTCCCTTAAGCAAAAATTGTCATTTACATTTTTTCAAGGAAAATATATCAGCAGAAATCTGCATTCCATTCTATAGCCACAAGGGGACGCCACTCCTTTATTCATCTGCCGCGCCCAGAACATACACGCCAAGTCAAAAAGTGCCTGCGGAGGCTTCCGCCTCTTCAAAAAGCATGCTGTGCTATAATAGTACCATCTGTATTGTATGTAAAAGGAGTTATCCTATGATTTCTATCGTCACCCCGGTGTACAACGAGGAAGACAATGTCATTTTTTTTCACGATGCCGTCACCCGTGTCATGGAAGAAACGGGTATGGCCTATGAACTGATTTATGTGGACGACGGCTCTCACGACCGCACCAATGAACTTATCTGCGGTCTTGCGGAAAAAGACCCTCATGTACGGGCGCTTACCTTTGCACGCAACTTTGGGCACCAAATCGCCATTACCTGCGGCATGGACTTCGCCCGCGGCGACGCTGTCATCACCATGGACGGCGATATGCAGCATCCTCCCGCCCTTATCCCCACACTCATCGGAAAATGGAAAGAAGGATATGACATCGTCCAGACCGTGCGTACCGCCACCGAAGACGCAGGACCCATAAAGAAAATCACCTCTGCGGGATACTACACCATAATCAATTCCATTTCAAAGACCCCTGTCCTTCCAGGAGGTTCCGATTTCCGTCTCATGGACAGAAAAGCACTGGACGTTTTCCTTAAGTTCCGTGAACACAGCCGCTTCATCCGCGGCATTGTGGGCGGGCTTGGATTTAAAACCGCCAGCGTCAAATTTGAGGCGCCGGCAAGACATGCAGGCGTATCCAAATTTAACATGAGGAAAATGCTCCACTTTGCCGTAGATGGTATCCTCACCAACTCTACCACCCCCCTTCGTGCCGCTTTTTACGCAGGCATCTTTGCAGGTATCGCAGGCATCATCCTGATACTTCATGTTCTTTATGCCTACCTCACAGGCGCCGTCGTTCCCGGTTGGACAACCCTTACCATCCTCGTTTCTTTCTTTGGCGCCGTCAACCTTGTAGGCCTCGGCATCATCGGCGAATATATAGGACGCATTTATGAAGAATCAAAAAACAGACCCCTCTACTGGCTTTCCGGTGACACAGGAAGCACAGAGAAAATTGAGAAAAGCCGCCCGGAAGTATCCCGCGAAATCAAAAAGAACTAAGGAAAGCAGGTATATTGAATGGCATCAAACCCTTTTTTTGAAAGTGAACTCTTTAACGAATTAAATGACGCATTGAGACATTCCTCCCGCTTTACCGCCACCTATCGAATCGCGGCAGACGACTATGCCGAAGCGAAAAAAATCGCCCGCGGTATCGCTGTGGAACAAACTGTAGAATGCCCTGACGAACTCTTTGTAAACACTTGGATTGAAGACACCGTCATCGGCCAGATTGAAGACCTGAAAAAAGCGGACCCCGGCTCCTACTACGCCATCATCTCCTACAGTCCCGACACCGTCGAAGGAGAAATGACAGAACTCATGAACATGCTCTTCGGAAATACAAGCCTCCAGCCGGGCATCCGCCTTATGTCCTTTGAGCTTCCCGACAGCATGTACCGCCACTATCCCGGTCCGAAATTCGGGCGGCAGGGTATCCGTGAGCTTTGCGGTATTGAAAAAGGCCCCATTCTCATGTCGGCACTGAAACCTCTCGGAAGAAGTGCAAAAGACTTCGGAGAAACCGCCTATAAACTTGCCCTTGGCGGCTGTCCGCTCATTAAAGACGACCACAGCCTCTTCAATCAATCCTACGCTCCTTTCAAAGACAGAGTAAAGGCCTGCGTAGACAGCGTGAATAACGCCAATGCAAAAACAGGAGGCCGTTCCCTTTACATTGCGAACTGTACCGCAGATAGCATGGAATTTCTTGAACGTGCCATGACCGCGCAGGAATTAGGCGCCGGCGGCATCATGGCAGCTCCGGGGCTTTTGGGGCTCTCCATCATCAGAGAACTCTCCTCCGCTCCCGACTTCCATCTGCCCATCTTCCTCCACCCCTGTTTCTCCGGCCCTCTTGTCCTCAGTGCGGATTCCGGCGTTTCCCCCTTCTGCTGCTACGGCCAGTTCAGCCGCCTGGCAGGCGCCGATGCCGCCATATTCACCAGCTTCGGCGGACGCTTTCCTTTCACCGAAGAAGTATGCCGGAAAATCTGCGACGGTACGGAAACAGAAATGGGCGGGCTCCGCTCTATCTTCCCTGTTCCCAGCGGCGGCATGAAATGGCAGCTTTTTAAAAAAATGGTACAAGTCTACGGTTCGGATGCCATCTTCCTCGTAGGCGGCGCCCTTCTCACAGAAAGCGACGACCTCACAGCCAATATGCACTTCTACTTCGAAAAGCTGAACGAAGCGGTGAATAAATAGCGGAAAGCGGCTATTGGCAAATAGGTATAAAGATTCCGCCACAAAATGTACGGTGATACATCGAAAGCCCCCTGTCAAACAACAGGGCTTTTTTATTTCCCTATTCTTCCTCTTAGAACCTCTTTTTCTAAACACCGATTCGTGTTAAATGCTTTTAAATATGGCAGACAAGACGCTTCCTTGCTTGTAAAGGAGGAAACCACGTCAGTGGCGGAGGATACTCGCATATCATAGTGAATCAAATGATAAGAGAGAACCTGATTTCCGTCTTTCTCATCACGGCAGCAGATCCTTCACATTCGTTCAGGATGACACCTTACCGTCCGCTGTCATTCTGAACGGGGCAAGAATGCTGTGTGCGAAAAACGTAAAATGGGACAGTGGCACAGAGTGAAGAATCTATTACTTTCGATGACAGCTTACCGCTTTCCTTACCATGGTCATAGATCCTTCACATTCGCTTTCGGATGACGCTTAACGTTTACCTCATTATGATGCCTTTTCCTCCAATTGTCATTCTGAACAGAGGCAAGAATGCCTTGTGGGAAAGACGTGGAAATGGCAACATGACACGGAGTGAAGAATCTATTACTTTCGATGACAGCTTATCGCTTTCCTCACCACGACCGCAGATCTTTCGGACGGCTCAAGATGACGCTTAGCAGACAAGCTTATATCTTCCGGGTTCTCCCCTCCAGTTCCCGGCTTATAGCTTTCCAAGCTCACAGCTTATACTAATGGCTGACAGCCAAAGACACGAAAAAACAGCGGCATTCCACCGCTGTCGTTTTTCTCTTATGAGTTAACACTTCCCTGTCCCTGAATATAGGTGGAGTTCCCTATATTCCATTTTGCCCCTGTACGGATACGGGCGTCGTTCTCTTCGCCTTTTGCCCAGCGAACTCTGGCATCACCCCTGATTTCAATAACGGGCTCTTTCTTTTCATCACTGTACCCGAGCGCATCCAGTTCACGGATATATTCTTTTTTCAGACGGGCAAGTTTCTTCCTCTCTTCGTCTGTAAGGGTACTGCCCTTTTTCTCCGCTTCGAGAATGTCTTTCAGAACGGAAGCAAGTTCATACCTTGTAAGGCTTCCACGATTGAAAAAGTTTACATCATAGCCCGGTGCGCAACCTTTTTCACAAAGGTCGTAAACAGCCTGATAGTCCCAGGCCTCTTTTTTTACAGTATCCCAGGAGTTCGGCGCATAGGTATTGTAGGCGGCAGCTGTCAGACTGAAAGAAAGGAACCAGAGTGCCGCAAAAATAATTTTTTTCATAGGTCACCTGCAGATTTTTTCTTCAATGTGTGCTAGGAGCTTATCCCGCCCCGTGCCGGACAGTGATGAGTAGGCAAGGGGGGCTGTGTCCGCGGGAAATGTTTTCTCCAATATGCGGAGATTTTTGTTCATTTCATTTTTCCCTGTTTTATCGGCTTTTGTCCCGATGATTTGGAGCCCCGGCGCAATTTTTTTCAGCCATTCGTAAGCTTTCAGATCGATGGGAAGGCCGGGATGCCTCAAATCCACAAGAAGCCCTACCATAACGAGGTTCTCTGAATGCCTGATGTATTCGTCAATAAAACCGCTCCAGGAATCACGATTCGCCTGGCTTGTTTTAGCAAAACCGTAACCGGGCAGGTCGACAAGGTACCACTCCTGCCGTTCTTCTCCACTGCCTGTATCTCTTCTGGATTGTACAGCGTAGTAGTTAATAGTTCTCGTTTTTCCCGGTTCACGGCTGACGTAGGCAAGCTTTCTCATACCACTTAAAGAGTTGATGAGAGAAGATTTTCCCACATTTGACCGCCCGATAAAAGCGATTTCTTTTTTTCCGCCATATTCCCCTGTCTTCACCGTTGACCCTATATAGGCAGCGGAGAAGATGTGAAACTTTTTCTTGTCCTTGATTTCAGCCATGTCCGTTCCTCTATTTCATCAAGGCATGCGCCAAGACATCATCCACATTTTTCACGTAGATAAATTCCAATTTTTTTCTTACGGACTGCGGTATTTCTTCCATATCTCTTTTATTCTTTTCAGGAAGCAGGATCTGCCTGATCCCGAATTGGCTGGCGGCAAGAACTTTCTCTTTCACTCCGCCGATGGGAAGGACTTCGCCTGTGAGGGTAATTTCGCCTGTCATGGCGGTATCGCCTCTGACTTTCCGTCCGGTGTAGGCGGATGCCATCGCAGTGGCCATGGTAATCCCCGCGGAAGGTCCGTCTTTCGGCACGGCGCCTTCGGGAAGATGGATATGGGTATCCAGCGTTTCATAGAAATTTTCCACAAGCCCTAATTCTTTAGCACGGCTGCGGATATAAGTATATGCGGTTTCTGCCGATTCTTTCATGACATCGCCCAATTGGCCCGTAAGGATCAGATTCCCCTTTCCTTTGATGGTGATTGCTTCGGTATCGAGAACTTCACCGCCTGCCGCTGTCCATGCAAGACCGTTGACACGTCCTACCTGCGACTCATGTTCTTCGGCAAGGGGCAGGAATTTTACAGGTCCCAAATATTCCTCCAGTGTCCTGGCAGAAAGCGGGGGAATTGTTTTATCGGCAAGAACGATTTTCTTTCCCACCTTGCGGCAGAGGGCGCCGATGGTCCGTTCCAGTTCACGAACGCCTGCTTCCCGGGTATAACTTCTGACGATTTTCCGCAGGAGGGCATCCGTAAAATGAAGATCTGCGGTTTTCAGCCCGTTTCTTTCACGCTGCCGCGGTATGAGGTATTTTTTTGCAATCTGTACTTTTTCTTCTTCCGTATATCCCGAGAGCTCGATGAGTTCCATACGGTCAAGGAGTGCCGCCGGAATGGTGGAAACGGTGTTCGCCGTGGCCACGAAAAACACCTTTGACAAATCAAAGGGGATATCAATGTAATTATCATGGAAAGCCTTGTTTTGTTCCGGATCGAGCGCTTCCAAGAGCGCCGAAGCAGGATCGCCGCGAAAATCAGAGCCCACTTTATCGATTTCATCCAGAAGAAGAAGGGGATTTTTTGTTTTTGCATGGGCAATGGCTTCGATGAATCGCCCCGGCATGGAACCGATGTAGGTGCGGCGGTGCCCGCGGATTTCAGCTTCATCATGGATACCGCCCAAAGAAATACGGGCGAATTTTTTGTCCAGCGCACGGGCAATAGAGCGGGCAAAGCTGGTCTTACCGACACCAGGCGGTCCCACAAAGCAGATAATAGGCGCCTTTGCTTCCGGAGCAAGGATGCGGACAGCAAGGTACTCAAGGATACGTTCTTTAATTTTTGCAAGGCCGTAATGGTCTTCATCCAAAAGTTTCGCTGCTTTTTTCAAATCGAGAAGGTCTTTGCTTTCTTCCTTCCACGGCAGGGAAAATATCCATTCCAGATAGTTTCTTGCCACGGTAGTTTCTGCCATCATGGGCGGCATGGTAGCTAAATGGGCGATTTCTTTTTCCAGTTTCTTTTTATATTCATCAGGAATTCCGCTTTTTTCGAGTTTCTGCCTGTATTCTTCCGCTTCCGCATCTTGGGAAATCTCGTCGCCGAGGCGGTCGTGGATGCTCTTTATTTTCTGACGGAGGTAGTAATCGCGCTGCTCCTTTTCCATACGGCTCCGCACTTCCCCGTTTATTTCCGCCTCCAGGCGGCCGATTTGTATTTCTTCATCAAGAAACCGGCGAATAAGAACAAGTCTTTCCATAACGTCGTTTTCTTCCAGAACAGCCTGCCGTCTTGCAGGGCTGATAGGCATCTGTGTAGAAATGAAATCAGCGGTGTATCCCGGCGTGTCGGAAGCTTTCAGTTGCTCCATCTGCTCATCCGAAAGATTCTGCTGGGCATTGTGAATCCATTCAAAGAAGGATTTCAAAAGGGCCCTTCTATATGCTTCCCCACGAAGCGCGTCCGACGGCTCGATTTCCGGCACATCCTCCACCTGGGACACCAAGCAGTTTTCTTTTCGCAGGACGCTGTGAACACGAATGCGGGAAATCCCTTCCGCCTGTATGCGGATGAGGCCGCCGGGCAGCTGAAGCATTTGTTTTACTTTTACAACGGTGCCAAAGGAGTAGAGATCCTCTTCCTGCGGTACTTCCACTTTTCCATCACGCTGCATGATCATAGCAAGATACCGGTCGCTGCGGCCTGCGGCGCGGACGGCTTCAATAGATTCTTTTCTCCCGATATCCAGGTTCACTGTCATATGGGGAAAAACAATGATATCGCGAAGAGCCACGACAGGCAGTGTCAAAACGGCTGCATCTCCTATATCTGTATTCTCGTTCATAAAAGTTCCTCTTATCTTATAATTCAGTGTCTTTGTAAAGAATCAACACTTCTTTATATTTTACCACATAGCCGATAAAAAAGCAGATTTTTCAAGAAACATTTCGCATTTTCTCGATGAAAGCCTCTCCCGAATCAATAAAAAACACCACAGTAAATACGGTCTTCTATGCAAGGGAAGATAACTCTTCTGTCTATTCAAACAAAAATACGTCCTGTCTTACGGCAGAACGCATTTATATTATATTTATTACAATTTCATTTCTTTTTTCTTTCCAGCCGGGGCGGTTCGCCTTTGAGAACAGTATCTTCCGTAACGGTACAGCGCACCACATCTTTCATTCCGGGAATCTCATACATCACTTTTGTCATGATCTTTTCAATAATCGCACGAAGTCCGCGGGCACCCGTATTCCTTTCGATGGCTTTCTTCGCAATGGCACGAACTGCTTTCTCCTCAAAAACAAGCTCCACATTGTCCATGCCGAGAAGTTTCTGGTACTGGCGGATAAGAGCGTTTTTCGGTTCCGACAGGATTCTGATAAGCGCTTCTTCTTTCAGCGGGTGGAGAGCTACGATGACAGGAAGTCTGCCGATAAATTCCGGAATAAGTCCGAATTTCAGGAGGTCTTCAGGTTCTACGTTTTGAAGAACTTCCGCAATGTCTTTCTCATCGGCTTTCTTGATATCGGCGCCAAATCCCATCGTGCTCCTGGTCGTTCTGCGGGCAATGACTTTATCTATGCCGGCAAAGGCTCCGCCGCAGATGAAGAGGATATTTGACGTATCCAGCTGGATCATCTCCTGGTTAGGATGCTTGCGTCCGCCCTGCGGCGGAACACTGGCTACGGTCCCTTCAAGAATTTTCAGCAGGGCCTGCTGTACGCCTTCCCCTGAAACATCCCTTGTAATAGACGGATTCTCCGATTTTTTTGCGATTTTATCAATTTCATCAATGTAGACAATGCCCCGCTGGGCTCTTTCAAGGTCGTAATCCGCCGCCTGAATAAGACGGAGCAGGATATTCTCCACGTCTTCCCCCACATAACCCGCTTCTGTTAAGGTAGTCGCATCGGAAATAGCAAAAGGAACATTCAAAAACCTCGCCAACGTCTGGGCAAGAAGAGTTTTCCCGCTCCCTGTGGGTCCCAGCATGATGATATTTGACTTTTGCAGTTCCACACCGTCATCGTCTTTTTCATAGCGGATACGTTTATAATGGTTGTACACGGCTACGGCAAGGGCAACTTTTGCATCATCCTGCTCGATAACGTACTGATCCATGTATTCTTTGATTTTTTCAGGTGTCGGAAGTTCAAAATCGGGAAGCCCCTTCTTCTTCTTCGAAGTTTTCATTTCTTCTTCCAATATGTTCCGGCAGACTTCAATGCATTCATTGCAGATAAAGACGCCCGGTCCCGCAATCAGTCTTTCGACTTCGTCTCCCGACCGTCCGCAGAAATTGCATACCGGCGGTTGTTCATTTTTATTAGCCACAGAGCCTCCTTATTTCTTGCTTAATTCAGATTTCCCGTTTAACTCGGCCAGTTCATTTCTGGTAAGAATCTTATCAATGAGCCCATATTTCAAAGCGGCGTCAGCAGTCATAAAATTATCCCTTTCGGTGTCTTTCATGACAGTTTTCAGCGTCTGTCCGCTGTGGGCCGCGATGATTCCGTTGAGCTCGCTGCGGAGACGGATAATTTCTTTGGCATGGATTGCAATATCTGTCGCCTGTCCCTGCGCACCGCCGAGGGGCTGATGGATCATAACGCTGGCATGAGGCAGGGCGTAGCGTTTCCCTTTTTCGCCGGCTGTCAGAAGTACGGCCGCCATGGAGGCGCAGGAACCGATACAGATGGTAGACACATCAGGACGAATATACTGCATCGTGTCATAAATCGCCATGCCTGCCGTCACAACGCCGCCGGGGCTGTTGATGTAAAAATGGATATCTTTGTCGGGGTCTTCTGCTTCCAGAAAGAGAAATTGGGCAATAATCACGTTGGCGGTATGATCATCAATGGGGCCGTCAAGAAATACGATACGGTCTTTTAAAAGACGGGAATAAATATCATAGGAACGTTCCCCATGAGAGGTCTGTTCCACAACAATCGGCACATAAGGCATAGATAAACATCCTTTCTCATAAATACTATTTGTACTTTCTAATTGTACCACAATCTTACAATTTATAACGATAAAATTCTATATTTCTTTTTCATACATCAACAAAGAGACGCGGAACATGCCTGCGCCTCTTTAGGTTATGAAATAAAATTCACTGTATGAAGTTGAACGGATTACTTTCTTTCAGCCGCTTCGATCGTAGCGATGATGTCCGCTTTCTTTGCACGGGAGTCAAGGGCAATACCCTTTTCTTCAGCGTAAGCTTTCAGTTCTTTGACTGTCTTTGCGGCCAGCGGAGATTCTTTCTTTTCTTTTGCCGGAGCTTCTGTCTTCTTGGCTGCTTCTTCTTTTTCACTTTCTTCCTTTACCGCCGCGCCGTAAATGAAAGCAGCTGCTTTCTTGCGGAGTACGGAATTGTAAAGCATCCCCGCGCGGTTTTCATCTCTGATGATTTTGATGACATCTTTCGGTTCCGCATTAAACTGGCGCGCCATGCTGTAAACTTCCATATTCAGATCCTGATTGGTCGCTTCCAGTTTTTCAACATTGGCAATTTCCGCAAGCACCAAGCCTTCGCGTACCTGCTGTTCAGCAGTCTTATTGTAGCTCTGGCGGAATTCTTCCTCCGACTTGCCCATATTGGAAAGATACTTATCAAAATCCATGCCCTGGGCTTCCATGTTCAGTTTAACTTCCTGTTCGATTTCATCAATGCGCTGATCGACCATTTCCTGTGGAATATCCACTTCGGAATTTGCCACCGCCTGATTAATCAGGGACTGGTGGTAAGCTTCTTCCGCCTGCTGGAATGCCCGAAGCTGCATCTGCTGTTTCAGGCTTTCCTTCAGTTCATCCAGTGTTTCATGACGGCTTACGGATTTGGCAAAAGCATCATCAATAGCGGGAATTACTTTATGCTTCACATCATTGATATGTACAGCGAATTCCGCCTCTTTGCCGGCAAGAGTATCCACAAAATAGTCTTTCGGGAAAGATACGGAAACTGTTACGTCATCGCCCGCCTTGTGGCCTTCAAGCTGGTCTTCAAACCCCGGGATAAAGCTCTTTGAGCCGATTTCCAGTGGATAAGTTTTCCCCTCTCCGCCTTCAAAAGCTTTTCCGTCAACGGTACCTTTGAAGTCGATAACGGCGATATCGCCTTTTTTAAGGACAGTACCTTCTTCTGCCTTTTCCATTCTTGCATTCTGCTCTGCAGCCTGCCGGATCTGTGCCATAACCTGGTCATCGGAAATCTCCGGTTTTACATGTTTGGCAGAAAGTCCTTTATATTCGCCAAGCTTTACTTTCGGCTGTTTAACAAAAGTAGCGGTGAACGCAGCACCTTCCGTTTCAGAAAAACGTTCCTGTTTTACTTCGGGAGTGGTGACAGCAATGAGCTTTTCCTGCATAATCGCGTCATTCAAAGCCTGGTTGATAACAATATCCTGCGCTTCTCCGGCAACAGCTTCTTTGCCGAAATGCATCTCGATAATGCGGCGGGGCGCCTTGCCTTTACGGAACCCGGGAATCTTCACCTGGTTGGCGATACGGGCTACTGCCTGCTTAAACCCTTTGACCACAACTTCAGCCGGTACATCAATGGTAAGCTGTACCTTGTGCTGATCCAGTGCTTCTGCTTTTACGTTCATAAAAAATATTCCTCCTTATACCGGTAAAAGGGTCCGTCCTTTTATTTACCGTACACAAATTGCAGGTTATATTATACTACAACTTACAACATACCTCAAGAACCCTATGCATTTATCTCAGCACGGATCTCTATAGTAATCAAACATTTGTGACACACTCTTAGAAAATATTTCTTTAAGAAGACCCCTTTACACCTCTTTCCATAAATACATTTCTGCTATAATAGTAAAGAAATAGAATTGCAGGAGGAGGGCCTGGTTTTGGAAAACGTAAAACGCTGTCTGGTCATTGTAAATCCCACCTCGGGACGGGAACGGGCGCCGAAGTACATTCCGCTTTTATCTTCTGTTCTTTCCAAACGGTATGACGACGTTTCCATCAAGCTGACACAAAAAGCGGGAGATGCGAAAGATTTCGCCCGCCGCGCCGCGGAAAAGAATAAAGACATCATCTGCATGGGCGGCGACGGTACGATTAATGAAGTCATTAACGGCATGGTTCCTGTCCGCAGCGATTCATGCTTCGGTTTTATTCCTTTCGGAACGGTGAATGATCTGGCACGGGCGCTTCATATCCCCCGTTCGCCCCAGGGCGCTATACGGATGCTGGAGCAGGCAAAACGCACCACTATCGATGTAGGGAAAATCAATGACCGCTACTTCATCAATATCGTTGCCGCAGGACTTATTCCGGAAGCGGTCAGCGAAGTGACAATTAAGGAAAAAACGCTTTTTGGCTCTCTTGCGTACTTTATGAAAGGGTTTCAGGCTCTTCCCAAACAGCATTCTTACCATTTCCACATCAGAGAAGAAAACGGGACGGATATCCATATTTCCTCCCCTTTGGTGGCAGCCATGCTCACCGATTCGGCAGGCAGCTTCCGCAATCTCGTCCCGCCGGAAGAAAGGAACAAAGGCGTCATCAAACTGGCTCTTTTCCATAATTTCCAATGGCTCCGCACCATCCGTGAAGCTCCGAAACTTCTCACAGGCCTCCAGCTGGGGCCGGAAATATTGACTGTGGTCGGTGTAAAAAAAGCCCATATTTCCATCAGCAATGAAGAAGAACTCATAACAAATGTAGACGGTGAAAAGGGGCCGTCCTTCCCTATTGATCTGGAAATCCTGCCTGACCGCCTTTCCGTTTTCGTTCCTGAAAAAATCAAGGAAGACAATTCGCTCTTTCCCCACCTTCTTGAGGGAATTCAGCCGAAGCTTCGGCTGCCGTGGGCGGAGTCGGCAGATGAGGATATGGAAAGGATTCTTATGGGAGAAGAATCTCTTCCTCTTAAATAAGGTACACAAAAACCCGCAATACATACTGCGGGTTTTTGCGTGGAGTGATTGAACCGTAGGAAATTATCCATCCGCTTTCTTTCTTCTCAGAAACTGCATAAAGAGGACAAAGGCAAGAATGCCGATGCCTGCCGCATCTGTCATGAGACGGGGATCAATGAGCATAAGGCCGCCGGCAAGGAGCAGGAGCCTCTCAAACATATTCGTCTTTGCCGCAAGGTATCCGATCATCGCCGCCGAAATGCCTGCCATACCGATAAGTGCCGTACAGGTGGTCAAAATAATGCTGCCGGCGGAAGCATCAATCCCTAAAATCTGCGGTGACAAAACGAAGACGTAAGGAATAATGAAAGCCGCAATGCCCAGCTTCGAAGCGTTTACCCCTGTCTTCAGCGGATCACCGCCGGAAATAGCGCTTCCTGCATAAGCCGCCAGCGCCACAGGCGGAGTAATATCGGCAATGATGCCGAAATAGAAAACGAACATATGCGCCGCCAAAATCGGCACGCCAAGCTGGATAAGGGCCGGTGCCGCAATAGTGGATGTAATGACATAGTTTGCCGTCGTAGGCACGCCCATGCCGAGAATGAGGGATGTAATCATGGTGCAGAACAGAAGAAGCATAAAGTTTCCTGCCGCCACATCGACAAGAGCAGACGCCAGCTTCAGCCCCACTCCCGTTTTCGTCACGATACCGATGATCATACCGGCGGACGCACAGGCGATGAGCACCCCCAAAGCGCCGCGGGCGCCTTTAACCAGACCGTCAATAATATCATTGAAATCCATCCGTGTATTCGCGCGGAGCATGGCGGTGGCAATGGAAATAATGATCCCTGCCAGTGCCGCCTTCATCGGGGTGTACCCGGAAGCAAGCAGCCCGATAATCGCAATCAGCGGAATTGCCAGATGCCCCTCTTCTTTCATGATCTTAACCCATGGCGGAAGTTCATTTCTCGGCGTCCCTTTCAGCTTATTTTTCTTCGCTTCAAAATGAACGCCCAAAAATACGCCAAGAAAGTAAAGTACCGCAGGCACGATAGCCGCTTTCACGACTTCCATGTAAGGAATGCCGACAAATTCCGCCATGAGAAACGCCGCCGCGCCCATGACCGGAGGCATGAGCTGTCCGCCGGTAGAGGCTGCCGCTTCTACTGCTCCCGCAAAGTTTTTATGATATCCCAATTTCTTCATCATAGGGATGGTAAAAGAACCGGATCCGACAACGTTTGCTACGGATGAGCCGGAAATCGTCCCCTGCAGGGCAGAAGAAATAACCGCCACTTTGGCAGGACCGCCCGATGCCCACCCGGCAATGGCATTGGCGATATCAATAAAGAATTTTCCGAGACCTGTTTTTTCAAGATACGCCCCAAAAAGGATAAAAAGGAAAATAAAGGTGGACGATACGCCCATGGGAATACCGAAGACACCTTCCGTAGTATAGAAGAGATGCCCGACCATCTGGTTCACGGTGAGCCCGCGGTGTGCCAGAGGTCCGGGCATATAACGGCCGAAGAAACCGTAAGCCAGGAAACAGAGTACTACAATAACAATCGGCAGGCCTACAATACGGCGCGCCGCCTCGATAACCATAAGCATCCCCAGCACTCCCATGAACGTATCCACAGGTGTCACTGTTCCTGCCCGCAAAATAAGCTGCTGGTAATTCACCAAAATGTAAATCGGTGGAATCGCCGCGATGATAGCAAGTGCCAAATCGACAGGATGCACACTTCCGCCGCGAATCCACTCCCGTTTAGTGGGGCATAAGAGATATACCAGAGAAATACCGAAAGACAGATGGATACACCGCTGGATCATAGCGTCCAGTGCGCCGAAGAAACCGGTATAAATCTGGAAAAGAGAAAAACAGATACAGATGACAGCGATCACTTTCGCCCACGTGCCGCTGTATTCCATCGTATTTGATTCTTTATCCAGTTCTTTCAGTTTCTTCTGCAGATGGTCATCCATACCTTTTTCCACAGCAGGATTTTCCTTTTTCTCCAAATCGGCCAATATAATCAACTCCTTATTTCTTTTTTCATCCAGTAAGCCTTCCATAACGGCGCCACATAGAGATGAAGTTCTTTTTCAAGAGGCATGAGTTCCGCCAGCGCATAGTCTTTATCACCCACGATAATGTGTTCATCATTGGTCACGCCGTTCCGGATGGACAATTCCGGACAGCGGCGGTTCATTTTATCCATGATGAACCATTCCCCTTCCTGCCGGAATTCACCGTCTTCTTTCGAAAAAGGCAGTCCCACCCCCATGGATTGGTACTTTGTCGATTTCAAAATAAGACCGTCTTCCGTTTCATTCACTGCAAGATATTCGTAAATCATCGTTTTCTGTACGGAATGGCGGTACGCCAAAGTCACCGGCGTCCCCGCTTCCACTTCCTGTCGAATAAGAAATCCGTCGGAAGTCTGTCCGTAAAGGTACGGCGTTCTGATATAGTAGCCAAAGACGGCAATACAGACAGTAATGACGATCCCCACAGAGGCGATAACGTTTTCAAGCCGGCCGCCCTTGTTTTTCCTGATCATGGCAATGCGGCAAAAGCCGCTCCTTTCCTTTATGATAATAAAATGATCTTTCCTGCAGACACAAGGAGTGAATGACAACGGTTTCCTGCCCCGGCGCCATCCACTCTTTTCCATGTCTTATGGAACTTTCAGCCATTTCCCTACTTGGCTTTCAGATACTGTTCGGCGCCCGCATTCATGGGAATGGACATACCGTCAAGGGCGGTATCTTTTGTAATATACTTGCCCACGGCATGAGCGGCTTTCATGCGGTCCAGATGTTCATAAATCGCCTTGACTACTTCACCGCCCAGTTTGTCATCCATCTTGTCGGTAGTAACGACAACACATTTAACGGCAACAGAATGAATATCTTCTTCCTGCCCGGGATAAGTGCCTTTCGGAATACTTACCTTCGTATAGTACGGATATTTCTTCATCAGTTCATCTGCTTTATCGCTGTCGATATTGATAATAGCCGCGGATTTATTGGCCGCCAGATCCTGAATAGCGGCAGTCGGGAATCCCGCCACAACGACGCCTGCATCTACGTTGCCGTCTTTAAGCGCATCAGCCGCTTCGCCGAAGGACAGGAAACGTTCATCAATATCATCATAAGTAATACCGTAAGCAGCTAAAATCTGGCGGGCATTTGCTTCCGCACCGGAGCCTGCCGCACCGACGGCAACTTTCTTGCCTTTCAGATCCGCAATGGATTTGATCCCTTTATCAGCCGTGGTCACGAACTGGATCGTTTCCGGATAAAGCGCCGCAAGACCCCGGAGGCCGGCCACTTTATTATCCTTGAACATTTCAGAACCGTTGACCGCGTAGTAAGCAATGTCATTCTGAATGAAAGCCAGATCGACAGAACCATCTTTGAGCATATTTACATTTGCCACAGACGCTCCGGTGGACTGGGCGGAAGCGTTCATGCCCTTGATATTGTTATTCAGTAATTCAGCAAGAGCGCCGCCAAGCGGATAGTACGTCCCTGCGGTACCGCCGGTCGCGATATTCAGGAACTGCTTTTCTCCGCCGCTTTTGGAACCGCTGTCACCGCCGCATCCTGCCAGCAGCGCCGCACCGCATACACAGGCCATTCCTGCGATAAGCATTTTCTTCATTACTTTTTTCATAGCCTTAGACCTCCTTGGAAAATTCCTTTTTGATACAGCAGCTTCGTGTACGTTATCTGTATCCATTTTATTCCGCCGGGACTTGCCAAACCATTCTTTATCTCTCCGGAATAAAAAAAGCAGCTGAGCGCATGGAAACCCAAACGTCTGCTGCAAGCGTCTTCGCTCGAAGTGCTGTAAAGTTAATAATAGTATACTACTTTTCAAAATCCTTGTAAAGTAAACTCGGCTGGATCCCCTGATTATTCTGGTACTTGCCGCTTATATATTTCTCCGCCTCTCCCAACACCGTATGGAAATAAATCTGGCAGATTTCTACACCCGAGTAAATACGGATCGGCTGGACACAGAACATTTCCAGGGTCCAGTAGCCTGAAAATCCGACATCCCCAAATCCTGCAGTAACGTGTATAAAGAGCCCAAGACGCCCCACTGAAGAACGGCCTTCCAGCATCGGAACAAAACAGGTGGTTTTCGTATATTCATGGGTACGGCCCAAGTAAAGCTTATTTGGCTCCAGCACATAGCCCTCTTGTGGAATCTTTAAAAGATGTCCTGTATTTTTCTTTTTCATGTCCAATTCATAATTGTCGTACACCATGAGTTCATCAGCCAGTGTCAGGTTGTAGCTGTTCGGATTCAGCCGCTTCGGATTAAAAGGCGTGATCACGATTTCCTCACCTATGTGGCGGGCGATTTCTTTACCGGATAAGATCATTTTTCTTTCCGTCCCTTCTGATTAAAAATTCTGCGATGGACCGCCATACGCCTTCTGCTGAAAGTATACCGCGCGTCCATTCCCTTCGTAAGACCAAATTGTTCTTTTTCTTCTTCCGTCACCGATGGAGACACAAGCACTTTTCCCCGGTCGCTGAAAGAAATAAGATGTGCGGCAAAAAGCGCCGCATGAATCGGACAAAGAACCAGTCCTTTATGTTTCATACCGCCTTCTCCGTAAGGCACCGCTTTCAAAAGAGACAGGCGGCGAATCCCGCAGACACAGCATTCCGCTTTTTCGGAAAGTGATTTGCGGAAAAAACGGCTTCTTTCCTCAAGAACCTTCCGTATCTTCTCTACTGTTTCATCAGCGGTGGAAGAGAAAAGATTCCCTTCCGTACCGAAAGAAGAAATATCCGCCGCCAGGGCTTCACGGACAGATTTTTCCGCTGACACTTCCGCTTCTTCCAATTCGCGGAAAGCTGCAGCCATCTCCGGTTTCAGTATCCAAAGATACGCGCCATACTCATCTTCTTCCCCGTCAAAAATATACTGCCACGGCGCCATTTCCGACAGAGCTTTCCCCGGCACCGCCTCCTCCGCAGTAAGGGTAAATTCCTTTTCCGCTTCCACGGCAGGCGGCACTTTCTTTTTTTCTGCCGTCCGCGCCGGTTCTTCAAAAAAAGCCCCGCTTTCGTAACGGTCACGGATTTTATTTCCTGCCCACCCGACAGCCGCATTCAACGCGCGGTATTCCATAGAAAGAGTATCGGCGATATGCTTCGCGTTGTCTGTGTAATCAGGCGCATGGTACAGAGAAGAAATAATCGTCATCATCAGGTCCGACATAACTGCAGGGTCGGCAAAAAGCGACAGCCACTGAGAAGATGATATTTCATTCCATCGTTTGGCGCCTTTTACGCGAGCCATGCCTTCACCCCTTCGCTGAATTTCACAGACTTTGCAGATATTATAGCATTTTACATATATTTTTAGAATATTTTCCAAAGAAAATCCTCATGAAAAACTGTGCATGGAAGGAAAGCAGAAATCTCTGTATAATAGGCAAAGAATACAAAGAGGAGCATATGATGGACATACTCAAGAACGAAACTATAAAAAATGCGGCCGCTGTACTGTGGCACAAATTTCTTCTGGCAGAAACCGTAAACGACATCATCCTTTCGGAAATAAAAGACCGCCTGTACCTGCAGAATGTGGATGAAGACTGGCTCATGTCCCCGGAAACATCTCCGCGCGACACCTTTATGGCACGTGTCACGGACCTTGCCTTCGGCGATGTCGTGGAAGAAGCAGTTACCTCGCTCTATGAAAACAAAGAGGCCCTCCTCCCTTACTCAGATCTCACCGAAGCAAAAGATCCCAGCCGTTTATACGATTTGATGATGGAGACGGTCATGGAGCAGCTCACCTGCCAAGACAGAAGTACAGTGAAAAAGAATCCGTACTACGAACGAATCCATATTTCTTCCGACAAGGAAAACTGCATCGCTCTTACCACAGCAGATTATCTTCCTTATGAATTTTTCCAGACCTTCCACCGTTACAAAAAAGAAAACCCTTTCCTCTACGGGGAAGCGGGATTCTTCAAAGAACGGATGACCTTCCCTGTCATCCTGGAAAACAACCGCGTGTGGATGAGCGTCGTCCCCAGTGAAATCCGTTCTATGGAAAAAGACATTGAAGCAGCAAAAGGAAAAGTAATCACCTACGGCCTGGGGCTCGGATACTACGCCTTCATGGCATCAGAAAAAGAAGAAGTGGAATCAGTAACCGTCGTGGAAATGAACCGCGATGTCATTTCCCTTTTTAAAAGAAACATACTGCCTCAATTTCCAAATAAAGAGAAAATCAGAATCATTGAAGCCGATGCCTTTGCATTTATTGAAAAGCAGGAAGACGGCGGCTACGACACGGCATTCAGCGATTTCTGGAGCAGCGTGGATGACGGACTCGATCTTTACCTGCGGTTCATGGCAAAAACAGCGCGTTTTGCAAAAACAAAACATTCTTACTGGATTGAGACATGTTTCATGGAATATTTTTTCCGCCCCGTCCTGATCCGCGTCCTCATGGAGCAGATTACGGGGAAGAAAATCATCATGCCGGAAGTTTCCGGCCGCATTCGTAAAGTGCAAAACCGTTTTGAAACATATCTGAAAACAAAAAATGACAGAATCACCTCGCCTGAAGAACTCACGCTCCTTTTCACAAACGAATCCATGATTTCCCTCATGCGCGATTTTGCCATAAAAGATCCGATGCGGCCATAAATACGGTCTAAGGAGACTCCGCAAAATGTATCCTGCCCATGTTCAGGAAAACATTTACCTTATCCTCCGATTTCCTGTATAATAAACGAGTATTGTTAGTTGAGGTGCAAAATGACTGATTCAGAAGAAATAAAAAGACGGCGTACCTTCGCCATCATCTCCCATCCTGACGCCGGCAAAACGACACTCACGGAAAAGCTCCTGCTCTACGGCGGCGCGATCCACCTGGCAGGTTCCGTCAAAGCAAGAAAGACCTCCCGCTATGCCGTATCCGACTGGATGGAAATAGAAAAACAGCGTGGCATTTCCGTCACCAGCTCCGTTCTCCAATTCGATTACAACGGCTGCCGCATCAACATTCTCGATACCCCGGGGCATGCAGACTTTTCGGAAGATACTTACCGTACACTCATGGCGGTGGACAGCGCCGTCATGGTCATCGACGTGGCGAAAGGCGTGGAAGCCCAGACGAAAAAACTTTTCAAGGTTTGTTCCGACCGGGGTATTCCCATTTTTACCTTTGTCAATAAAATCGACCATTTCGGCAAAAATCCTTTTGACCTGATGGCGGATATTGAAGATGTCCTCGGTATCCGTTCATGTCCTATGAACTGGCCTATCGGCGTTAATGGCGACTACACAGGTATCTACGATCGTGAAAAGAAACTGTGCCACCTTTTCGTCAAAGACAACGCCCACGGCGTAAAAAAGCTGGAAGTCATTTCAGGCAGGATAGACGATCCTGAAATCGTTTCCCATCTCTCCGAAGAGGTTCTCAGTTCCCTCAAAGATGACCTGGAGCTTCTGGAAGAAGCAGGCGACCCTTTTGATAAAGACAAAGTATCCAAAGGCGAACTGACCCCCCTCTTTTTCGGTTCCGCCATGACAAACTTCGGCGTACAGACTTTTCTTGAAAAATATCTGGAACTTGCTCCGCCACCGGAAGAAAGAGAAACGCTGGAAGGACACATTGCGCCGGAAGATCCTGCTTTCTCCGCTTTCGTTTTCAAAATCCAGGCAAACATGGATCCCAAACACCATGACCGTATTGCTTTCCTGCGTATCTGTTCCGGTATTTTTGAAAAGGGCGCTTCCGTACTCCATCGGCAGAGCGGCAAAATGCTCCGGCTTTCCCAGCCGCAGCAATTTCTCGCCACAGAGCGGCAGACCGTAGAAAAAGCCTATCCCGGAGATATCATCGGAATCTTCGATACAGGAGAACTCGGCGTGGGCGATACGGTATGTGAAAAAAAATCCCCTGTCACCTTTATCGACTTCCCCGTATTCCCGCCGGAACTGTTTGCCCGTCTTTCTCCGGAAAGCAGCATGAAGCGGAAACAGTTCCTCAACGGTGTCAGCCAGCTTGCCCAGGAAGGCGCCATCCAGATTTACAAGCAGCCTTACATCATGGAATCCTTCATTATCGGCGCTGTCGGCCAGCTGCAATTTGAAGTCATGAAGTACCGTCTGGAAAAGGAATACAATGTCACGGTAAATGTGGAACCGATCAGTTACACCTGCGCCCGCTGGACGGAGGGCGATGTCCCGCCGGAAGAACTCATCGGTCTCGACAACGCCATGGTCGTTTATGACAGAAGAGAACGTCCCGTCTACCTTCTCCCGAATGCATGGCAGGCCGGCTGGCTGGAGGAGAGAAATAAGGATGTCGTCTTCCTCCAGTCCCCGCCGCTCGGCGTTGCCCGGCTGGAAGGAAATTGATAAAAAACAAAATCCTTTATATTTTCTTATTATTGAAAAAAGCAGCAGTCCTGATTTCATAAAGACTGTGCTTTTTATTTGCCTGCGGTAATTTAGAAAGAAAAGACCAACAGCAAATCAATGCATCCTTCTCTCTGCCGTTCATTGAAAACAGCTTATCTCCCCTGTCGCATTCGTCAAGAAGATTAGATATGCCTTGACGGATATTTTCATGATCCTTATACTTATAGTAAAATATTTTTACTATATTATCTTGTTTTGCTTTCAGGTACACAATAATGATCCAAACCGATTATTCTACTTTAACAATAGAAAACCACCGTATGTATGCCCGTTTACGGGACCATCAATTTTCTCTTTATGAAGATTATACCCGGAAGCGGGGTCTTCAGGGAAAATCACTGTTAATCCTCCTATGGATTTACCGTCATCCGAAAGGTATTTCCCAGCAAACAATTACACGCCATACATATTCCACCAAACAGGTGGTCAACGCAGTAATTAAAAATTTTTCGAAGAAAGGATATATTAAAAGCACAGTCCATCCGAAAGACAGACGAAAAAAACTGATCATGCTGACAGAAAAAGGTAGACAATTTGCCGCCTCTATCATTGACCCCATGGATGAGGCAGAAAAGAAAGCATTTTCCCAGTTGTCAACAAAGCAGCAGCAAACACTGATCGAAACAACACATTTATTTACAGATATCCTGACACAGGAATTTATGCGTCTTATAAAAGAAATCTGTCCGGATATATAATGTTTTTCATAAAATCAGGACCTTTTGATGTTTTTCCACCACAGGAGAATACATGATTGAACTAAAGCATATCCGGAAAGATTACGGAGAGTGTACCGTAATAAAAAATCAGAGCCTTTCCATCAAGGACAAAGAATTTTTTGTTCTCATCGGCCCAAGCGGCAGCGGCAAAACAACCCTGTTGAAACTAATTAACCGTCTCATTGACCCGACAGAAGGAGATGTATTATTAGATGGAAAATCCGTCATGGACTATCCGCTTCGCGAATTACGGCTCAATACGGGATATGTCTTGCAGCAGATCGCCCTTTTCCCTAATTTGACGGTCGCAGAAAATATAGAACTTGTACCGATTATGAAAAAATGGCCAAAGCAAATCCGGAAAGAACAAACTACACAGCTGTTATCCAAAGTCGGTCTTGATCCGAAAATATATGCACACCGTTACCCTCATGAATTATCCGGCGGAGAACAGCAGAGGGTCAGCATCGTCCGTGCTATCATCGGCAAGCCGGAAATTCTTCTTATGGACGAACCATTCAGCGCATTAGACCCCATTTCCCGCCGGCAGCTGCAGGATCTTATAAAAACACTCCACCACGAATTGGGGCTGACCATTGTTTTTGTTACCCACAATATGGAAGAGGCTGCCTATCTGGGAGACCGCCTGTGCATTATGAACCATGGTGAAATCATTCAAACCGGAACACCGGATGAAATCAAAAGCCGGCCGGAAAATGATTTTGTCGCCCGATTCTTTAGCAGAGGATGTGATGGCTTTGAATAATCTTTTTACCGTTTTCACCGGGCGTATCCAAGATTGGCTCCTCGCACTGACGCAGCATGTACAGATTTCTTTAAGCGCGCTTCTGGCCGCCATATTCATTTCCATCCCGCTGGGAATCCTGCTTTCCAGAAAAAAATCCTGCGCAGAGACGGTTCTGCAAATCACAGGAATCATTCAGACAATTCCATCTCTTGCCATTCTGGGACTTATGATCCCATTTCTCGGTATCGGCATATTGCCTGCACTGACAGCGCTGATCATCTACGCCCTGTTTCCGATTTTGCAGAATACGATCACCGGCCTGTCGGAAATTCCTCCCGTATTAGATGAAGCAGCGGAAGCACTTGGCATGAACAGATGGGAAAAGCTGAAAAATTATGAATTGGCTCTGGCTATGCCCGTTATCACTTCCGGAATCCGCACAGCATCCGTCATGATCATCGGCACCGCCACATTGGCAGCCCTGATTGGGGCCGGAGGTCTCGGTTCTTTCATATTACTCGGTATCGACCACAATGACAGCGCTCTCATTCTTATCGGTGCGGGGTCATCCGCATTGCTCGCGATTATTTTCAGTTACGGCATCCATATACTGGAGCATGTCTCATTAAAAAAGTCTTTTCTTGTACTATGTTTCTTTATATTGGTTCTCATGCTTTCTTTCGTCTCTTTTTCCCACCGGCATGACAAACTTATCATTGCAGGCAAGCTCGGTCCGGAGCCGGACATATTGATTCATATGTATCAGGAACTGATCACACGGAAAACGAATATATCCGTTGAACTTAAACCGAATTTTGGAAAGACCGCCTTCCTTTATGAAGCATTAAAAGCAGGAAGTATTGACTTATACCCGGAATTTACGGGAACAATAACTTCCAGCCTCCTGAAAGAGCCTCCGCCCCTCGGCCATGATGCACGCAGTGTATATGAAGCGGCCCGTGATGGAATCAAGATACAGGATAACCTGGCATATCTTGAGCCTATGTCATACCAAAACACTTATGCTGTCGCAGTCCCGCGTTCTTATGCAGAGGCAAACGGCCTTACATCCATCTCTGATCTGCACAAAGTAGAAAACCGGGCAATTGCGGGTTTCACATTGGAATTCAATGACAGAGAAGACGGAAACCGCGGGCTCGCGTCTTTATACGGGCTCCATCTTCAAGTACGCACAATGGAACCGGCCCTACGCTACCAAGCCATCTCGCAAGGCATCATCCAAATCACGGACGCATACTCCACAGACAGTGAATTAAAGCAATACGGCCTTGTCCCGTTAGAAGATGACAAACAGCTTTTCCCGCCTTATCAGGGTGCCCCTCTCATGAGACAGGAAACCCTGGACGCCCATCCGGAACTGAAAGAAATATTGGAACAATTATCCGGCCGCATTACGGAGGAAGAAATGAGCGCCATGAATTATGACGTCCGCGTTAATAAACGCAAAGCCCGTGATGTCGCCATAGAATATCTGAAAAATAACGGCCTGATATAGTAATCATGAAATGTCCGCCCATCCATGATTCTCTATTACTCCTCAGAAAGGAGATTTAAATATGTATATGAAAGCAGCCGTCATCTATGAAGCAGGAGGTCCTCAGCAGCTGAAAATCAGGCAGGTTCCCGTCCCCTCTGTGAAAGAAGGCTGGTCGCTTATAAAAATTAAAGGATTCGGCCTTAACCACTCTGAAATTTTTACACGCAAAGGATTGTCGCCGACAGTTTCTTTCCCACGCATCCTGGGCATTGAATGTACAGGAACCATCGCGGAATCAACAGATCCTTTCCGTTTGCCCACAGGAACCAAGGTCATTTCTTTCATGGGCGAAATGGGACGCGCCTTTGACGGCAGCTATGCTGAATACACATTACTCCCCAATCAACAAATTTACCCTGTTTCCAGCAATCTGCCCTGGCCTGATCTGGCAGCCATTCCCGAATCCTGCTATACAGCCTTTGGCGCCTTGAAAAGCCTGCGTATCCAAGCAGATTCATCTATACTGGTACGCGGCGGCACCTCCGGCGTAGGCCTCGCATTTTTAAAACTGATAAAGGCAAAATTTCCACATATCCACATATCCGGCACATCACGGACTAAAGAAAAAGCGTCCTTGCTGACCTCTCTCGGCTACGACACCGGCCTTGTCGATGATGACGGCAGACTTTCTGCAAAAGGGCAGTCGTTTGACCGGATATTGGAGCTTATAGGTCCGCGGACAATTAAGGATTCGTTCCGCTATATGTCCGATGGCGGCATCTTGTGCAGTGTCGGCCAGTTAGGCAACCAATGGTATCTTGAAAACTTCGATCCGATTACGGATATCCCTTCCGGTGCGTACCTGTCTTCTTTTTATTCAGGAAATGTAAATGCCGGAAAAATACAGGAAATGTTTGACTATATTAAACAATACAACATCATTATTCATCCGGAACGTGTCTTTTCCCTTGACGATATACAGGAGGCTCATAGTTACTTAGAAAGCCGCACCGGATTTGGAAAAGTTGTGGTCATCCCCTGAAGCCATATAATTTAACAATAAATAATTTCCGTCTTTATTTTCCCATCCCAAAACGGCATTCCCCGCAAATAATCTTGTGAGAAATGCCGTTTTCTGCTGTTTCATGGAGTTTCCTTACTCAGTTCATCCAGTCGGTATGGAAAGCCCCTTCCTTATCAATGCGTTCATACGTGTGGGCACCGAAACAGTCACGCTGCGCCTGAAGAAGATTCGCGCTTCCCCGTGCAGTACGGTAAGAATCAAAGTAAGCAAGCGCGCTGGAGAGCGCGGGAACAGCCGCGCCTCTTTCCGCTGCCAGGGAAATAATGCGCCCCCAGCCCGCGCGGGCGCCGTAAAGAATTTGAGAAAAATATCCGCTTGCCAACAAATTGGTCATGCCGTTTTCTTTTTCAAAAATTTCACTTACGGTATCCAGGAAACGGGCGCGGATAATACAGCCGCTCCGCCAGATTTTTGCAATGCGCCCCATCTGCAGATCCCAGCCGTATACTTTCCCCGCTTCTTCAAGAAGATTGAATCCTTGGGCATAAGCGCAAATCTTGGACGCGTAAAGAGCCTGCCGCAAGTCTTCAAGCACAGCCGGGCGGTCCACTTCCGTCCCTTCAAAAGCAAGGTCCCGGTACCGCTTGGAAAGTACCAGTCTTTCCTTTTTTCGGGAAGACATAGTTCTTGCAAAAACGGCTTCCGTAATTGTCGGAGCGGGAACACCAAGCGCCAAAGCGCTCATACTTGTCCACCGTCCGGTTCCCTTCTGTTTCGCCACATCCAATATGACATCCACCAGAGGCTTCCCTGTCATCTCATCGGCTTTCCGCAGAATACGGGCGGTGATTTCCACCAGGTAAGAAGATAACTCGCCTTTGTTCCACATTTCCCAGGTGTCCGCCATCTCTTCCGCCGTCATGCCAAGAACGTTCTTCATCACAAAGTATGTATCGGCAATCATCTGCATGTCAGCGTACTCGATGCCGTTATGAACCATCTTCACATAATGGCCGGCACCGTCAGCACCCATGTAATCCACACAGGCTTCTCCTTCCGCTTTTGCCGAGACTGCCTTCAATATCGGTGCAAGAGCATCGTAGGCCTCGCGGGCGCCGCCGGGCATAAGGCTGGGGCCGTGGAGCGCCCCTTCTTCACCGCCGGATACGCCCATGCCCACAAAGTGAAACCCCAGCGCTTCCATTTCCCTGCTCCGACGCCGGGTATCTTCAAAGAAGGAATTCCCACCGTCAATAAGGATATCGCCTTTTTCAAGAAAAGGAACGAGCTTTGCCATCATGGCGTCCACTGCTTCGCCTGCCTTGATCATAAGGATAATTTTCCGTGGTTTTTCTAAAGAATTGACCAGCTCTTCCAAAGCAGCCGCGCCGGAAAGGTTCGGGTCACTTCCAAATTCTTTAAGGAAATTTTCCGTCTTGTCACGGCTTCGGTTATAAACGACCGTGGAAATACCATGCCCTGCCAGATTTCTCGCCAAATTGGCACCCATCACGGAAAGGCCGATCAGCCCTATTTTTCCTTTTGCTCCCATTATTCTTTCACTGCCTTGTTCCATGCTTCCAGGAGACGGGCACGGTTGTCGCCGGACCACTGGAAGTTGTAATCAATGAGTTTTGCATCCTTAAATTTCATAGCTTCTTCCGGCGGGTTTGCTTCCGGATTTGTGAGGAACTGGTAGGAATTATTATGCTGTCCGATTTCCTGCGCTTTCTTGGTAAGAGCCCAGTCGACAAATTTCTTTGCTGCTTCCATATCCGGTGCATTCTTAATAATCGCTACGGCACCCAATTCATAAGCGGTACCTTCTTCCGGCAGCGACAGGCGGACATTCGTATTTCCTTCCTTAATCAGGCGGATTCCGTTATGAAGATAGGTGATGCCGATAGCTGCTTCGCCAAGAGCCGCGCTGCGTGCCGGAGCCGCGCCCGCCTTGGTATACTGCTTGACCTGCTTATTCAGTTTGGCAAGATACTCCATGCCTTTTTCCTCGCCCCTGCTCTGGACAATAGCGGAAACAACTACATATCCGGTAGAAGCGGAACCCGGATTCCCCATGACGATCTGGCCGGTAAATTCCGGTTTCAGCAAATCATCCCATGACGTCGGCGGCTGCAGCTTATGTTCGTCAAAATAACGGCCGTCGAGTATAAAGCCGAGATAGCCTTGATAAATGCCTGTCCAGTATCCATCCGCATCTTTAAACTCCGGTTTGATTTTTTCCGCATTGGGCGACTTGTATGCTTCCAAGAGCCCTTCCTTTTTCGCCATAATGAAAGAATCTGCGCTGCCGCCATACCATACACTGGCCTGTGGATTATTCTTTTCCGCGCGGATACGGCTCAGCGTTTCCCCGCCGCTCATACGGACAAAGTTCACTTTAATGCCTGTATCTTTTTCAAATTCGCTGGCAACCACTTTCGCAGACTGTTCTACGACCCCCATGTATACAGTGATCTCTTTTGATTCCTTTTTCGCTGCCGGCGTTTCCGGTTTCTTTTCTCCGCCGCAGCCTGTAAAACTGACTGCCATGGCGCCTGCAAGAACGGCAAGTGCCGCCTTCTTCCAAATACTTTTCATTAAAATGCCTCCTTAAAATGATTTTTTCCTCTATGCTCAAATACCCATGCCGGATATCCAAGTCCCCTTCAGTTCTCCACGGCGTGGAGCGCATCCCGCTGAATGCGGAGCCATACTTTATCTCCGGGCCGGTAAATATGCTTTCCTTCCGGATTATACTCTTCCGTTTCAAGCTCTTTATCACCGACACGGACGACATATTCCTGAACAGCACCCATATAGGTCGAAGAAACCACCTCCGCTTCCACGTCACCGCTGTCCGCCAGCCTGATGGCTTCAGGACGGAGAACGATCTGTACCGTATCCCCCGCTTTCACCGGAAGCCCGGCATAATGGACATTGAAATCTTCATTTAACATACGGACGGGAATCATTTCCCCTTCGCGGTTCCCTTCACCCACTTTTGCTTCCACAAAGTTGGCGCTGCCAATAAAATCGGCAACAAAACGGGAAGCGGGATGCTGATATACTTCATGGGGTGTACCCACCTGTTCGATATGTCCCTTATTCATGATGATAATTTTATCGGAAAGGCTCATGGCTTCCGCCTGGTCGTGGGTGACATACACGCTGGTAATGCCGATCCGCTGCTGAATTTTTCTTATCTCTTTGCGCATGTACACCCGGAGTTTCGCATCCAAGTTAGATAAAGGCTCATCAAAGAGCAGGACAGCCGGTTCCATGACAAGCGCCCTGGCAAGAGCCACGCGCTGCTGCTGGCCCCCGGAAAGCTGATTCGGCATACGGTGTTCCAGCCCTTTCAGTCCCACAAGCTCCACCATCTGCATGACTTTTTCCCTGATGGTTTTTTTATCCATTTTTTTGTTTACAAGACCATACGCTACATTATCATACACATCATAATGGGGAAATAAGGCGTAACTCTGGAATACCATAGAAGAATCCCGCTTATCCGGTGTCATTTCATTGATCCGGGTACCATCCAGAAGGATATCTCCGTCGGAAACAGACTCAAATCCGGCAATCATGCGGAGCGTCGTCGTTTTTCCGCAGCCTGACGGCCCCAAGAGCGTCACAAATTCGCCGCTTTCGATATTCACATTGATATGGTCTACCGCAAGGAACGTGCCGGAGCCTTCATGCGTCACATATTCTTTCGTTAAATTTTTTAACTCGATACTTGCCTGTTTTGCCATCACATTTCTCCTTCACTTGCCGCTTCTTTATTATGGGAGCCGAAACGTCCGAGAAGAAGCTGGATTCCCACAATGGCCGCATATACAATCAAAATCAATATCGTTGAAAAGGCTGACGCCACACCGAACTGGTTATCTTCCACCTGGTCCAGAATAAGAACAGTGAGCAGACTGTACTTGGCCGATACGAGGAAAATGACCGCGCTAATGCTCGTCATACTTCTGATAAACGAATATACAAGACCTCCAAAGAAAGCGCTTTTAATCAGCGGAAGTGTCACCGTAGTAAATACGCGGCTCGCGTTGGATCCCAGATCGGACGCCGCTTCTTCGATACCGGGATCAATCTGCTGCAGACTGGAAACCCCGGCACGGATTCCGATAGGCAGCGCGCGGATAACAAACGCCGCAATAAGAATGATTGCCGTGCCTGTCAGCTGGAGAGGATAATCATTGAATGTCAGTATGTATCCGATGCCGATAACCGTACCCGGCACAGAAATACTGAGGAGCGACGCAAAATTGATAAAGCCTCTGCCGATAAACTTCTTCCGCACCACAAGGTACGCAATAATCATGCCGAGGATACCGGCAATCGGCGTGGAAATAACAGCCAGAAGCGTAGTATCCCGGATCGCGTTCCGTCCCACTTCGAAAGCGTACTTGTAATGGGCAAGAGTAAATGAATAATCGACGCCCCACATTTTTATCAGAGAAGCAATCGGAATCAGGACATAAATCGCCAGCACCACGGCAGTCACAAGGAAGCAGAATCCTGCCACCGGAATCACCACGGCGGGATCTTTGATCATCGCCCTCTCGCGGGAGGCTTTTCCCAGCACGGTCACATAGGTCTTTTTCTCCACCCAGTATTTGGAAAGAATGAAAAGAATCATGGCGATATCCAGTAGGACAACGGCCACCGCCGCGCCGCCCTGCACATCATAACTCCCGATAGCCTGCAGGTACACCTGCGTCGCCAGTGTGGAGAAATTCCCGCCGATAGCCATAGGGTTCGCAAAATCCGCCACCGATTTAATAAACACCAAAAGGAACGCATTGGCAATCCCCGGACGGACAAGAGGAACCGTAATCGTACTGAATGTACGCCATTTAGAAGAACCCAGATCACGGGCCGCATCCTCAATAGAGGAGTCAATAGACCGCAGCATGCCGGCCAAAAGAAGAAAAGCGATAGGAAAATAAGAAATCGTCTGTACAAAAATCAGGCCTTTCAGCCCGTAAATATTCGTATTCGTCCAGCCAAGAAGATTGTAAGTGATCAGACCGCGGCTGCCAAAAAGCATGATAATGGACAATGCCACAGAAAACGGCGGTGACACCATGGGCATCATCGCCATCAGATTAAATATTCTTTTCCCGCGGATCTGCAGGTGGGACGTGCAGTAGGCAAAAAGGAACCCGATCACCGTCGCCAAAACGCCGACAATAACGGCCAGCATAATGGTGTTGCAAAAAGCCTTGTATGTTTCCCGCATCGTAAAGATATTCTTATACGCCTGGAAACTGTAATTTCCTGCCGTATCCACAAGACTCTGCTTCACGACTTCCAGCAGGGGCCACACTACAAAAATAAGAAGCACGGCAATCATAGAAACCGTGACTGCCGCAATGATCGGATCACGGAATGTATTTCCCGTTGTTTTGATCTGGTTGGCGGCATACATCCTGAGCTTATTCAATTCATGGCTCCTTTTACAATTTCAGCATGATAAAAAAAATAATTAGCCGGAAGCGAACCGTACCATTCACCGGCAATAAACTTTTACAGTATGATTATACTATTTCTTTATTATCAAGTATACTGTCCTTTTATCTATGAACTATTTGCCAAGAATTGGATAAAATAAAAACCCCGTATCACCGATCAGCTTCGCAGAGCACCGATCGCCGTGATACGGGGTTTTATATGTATGATTTACTCATGTGCATCACAGGCATATGAACCCGGAGCATGGCTGGCTGCCAAACTGCCTGCCAGCGACATTCCTCATCATGGCCGCCCCGATCATCAGAGGATTGCTTCCTGAAGTCCTCAATCAAAACTTCTCTGACTCCAGAGTTTCTCGTAGGAAAAGTCACCATCGTCCATCCCGTCGTACCGTCTTCCTTGCTGAGACAATACCATACCTCCACGGATAAGTTATTTGTAGTGAGCACTCCTTCATACTGCCCCCATGGAGCCCCTGTTTTTTTGTCATACTGTCCCCAGGGATTCAGTGATTTTCTGTCGTCAAATCCCTCCTTCTCACATAACCGAATATATACACGTCTATCCGAATGCCGTTGCTTACGAGGTGCCTTCATGTCAGCCAATAACCTGTCCTTAATAGTTGGTTTGAAAGAATCTAACTTTGAACTATGCGATTCCTTCGTGGTTTGCACAGATCCATTGAAATCCTCCTTATCGACGGTATTTCTTAACGGTTTTCCAATTGAGATTCAGTTCAGACGCGATATCTGTCAATGATCTGTCTTGTTCATAATACATTTCATGATCTGATCCATTGTAAGCATATCCTTTCCTCCTTTTCTTTATTGTCGGAAAACAACAAGAAAAGGATACATGATAGAATCTATGCCTGCAATGGATTCTTGCGTCTATTACGCAACCAGGGCTGCAATTATCTCCAAAATGGAGTTGCAACTTTCTCCATTTTTGCTCTGCAACTTTCGGTACTTTTATTATGCAACATACATGAACCTCGGTAGCCATCTCTGGGAACCTCTTCAAAAGGGAATTGTTATACGCCTTAAAATCTGTGATCTTATTGATGGGGACGAATATATTCTTTCTCACAAAAGCGACTTCCCTTTCCACATTTCCTCTTTCATAGCCGGCCCGGGGATTGCAGAACCTGACTTCAAAACCATAATGCATACGGAATCGTCTGAACAGTTCTATATCCTTTACGTCCTGACCGGTCCTGCGAACCATTCCGGTGGCGTTGTCGAAGACGATGACCGGAGGAATCCCGCCAAAGAACTCGAAAATATCTTTCAGTTCCTGACAGACACATTCCGCGTTTTCCCCATAGTATACCTGAGTAAAGGAAATATTACTGAAAGGAAAGGAGAGAACGAAATACTTCAACCTTGTCTTTTGACCATTAACGATGAAATCCGCTTCTCCATAATCTGCCTGAGCAAAACCCGGATCCCATACAAGCTCAAGAGTACCGGTATGAAATCTGGACTCAGCCAGACGGGCCCTCAGTTTCACCACAAACCGGCGAACTGTGCTGTATGAGCCCTTAAACCCATACTCATCCCTAAGGCGTCTCCATATCCTCATGATCGTATAGGTTTGCTTATGGCCCATTCCCTGTTTGCGTTCTTCCAGCCCCTGGAAGATAAGATCGTGAAACGGATCCAGAACAGAAGGGCAAACTTTCACTAAAGGAATCTGTGGGGAAAAATCTGTCAACTGAATCCACTTGCGGACGGTCTTCCGGTCAACATTTGCTTCTCTTGCAATTTCAGAAATTGACAGTCCCATGGCGTATAATTTTTTGATATAATCGATTTGGAGCATACTGAGCATGTCCTTTCCTCCTCTATCTGTAATTTGGATTTACAAGATAAAGGATAAACAATAACAGGGACCCGTTCAAGATGCTCTATTTTTTGTGGAAAACAAAAGTCATTATTAGCCATCAGGGTGGGGAATTTCTAATGAACATTCTGGGGATTTTTACTTTAACATAAACATCATACTGGATAATTTCAGAAGCCGTGGGGTAAAGAAAGTCCTTCTCTTTGCAGTTGATTGGTCTTAATGGCATGGTAGAGGCCATTAAGACCATGCTTTCCGAGTCTATGGTGCAAAGATGTATAGTACATCAGATCAGGAACTGTATGAAGCTTATTCCATATAAAGAGAGATAGCAAAGGACATGAAAGAGATTTACCAGGCACCAACACTGGAAGCCGCAGGGATGAAACTGGAGGAGCTGGATACCAAATGGGACAAAAAACATCCGGGAGCAATCAGGGCATGGAGAAAGAATTGAGATGAATTAACAACGATGTATATGCTGCCGGAATCGTTACGGCGACCGGTATATACAACTAACGCGATAGAGAACTTTAACCGTGGGCTTAGAAAATATACTAAAGCCAGAACACAGTTCCCATCAGAAGAATCCCTTTGGAAATCCATCTATCTGTCCATGAAGCTGGTTACTGATTCTTGGAGTAAAAATGTATATAGATGGAGTCAAATCGTTGCTGAAGTGAAATTCAAGTATCCGGAATTTGTTAGTGACCGGGATATTGATGAACTTTCATTAAGCCGGTAAGAAATAATTTACACAGTCTATTGTACACTCCCGACTTCCTGACATTCGATAAAGAAATTAAATCTTCAATATCGGAAAATAAGTCCAATTCCTAAACCTGCCTTTCCACAAGATCTTACGAGCGAAACAAACTTAAAATAAATCTTATTCCCAAGTAACTAAAAAAGGATCTACAGAGCTCATTTCTCTATATATCCTTTCATTAGCCGTATATCTGATAAAAAATAACAGATGGCATTCTGCCACTAATTACTGCCCTCCGCCATCTTTACTTAAATCAATCTGACGTGTGCAGATTCGTTCTGCCAAAGCCACATTATGAGTAACAACTACACAGCCCAGATTCTCTCTCTTTATATGTTCCAAAAGAATAGCCCATATCTGAGCCTGAGTAATTGCATCAAGCATGGTACTGATTTCGTCGGCAATCAACAGTTTTGTCTGGGGCCCCAGTACGCGAGCAATACAAAAACGCTGCAACTCTCCACCGGAAAGCTCATTGGGTTTCCTGGATAGCCAATCCTCCTTGATTCCCATCATTTTCCGAAATGATTCATCCGGTTTCCAATATTCGTTCAATATTTTATCCATTGTCCAATAAGGGTCAACCGCACGTTCTGGATGTTGGTAAATCAGTTGTACAGGGCAAGAACCCTTTTGAGGAAGCGGCTTCCCATCCATCAGAATTTCCCCCTCCACGGGATTTAGATATCCTGCCATTAAACGGGCCAGTGTACTTTTACCAAACCCTGAAGGAGCCACAATTCCCACACGTTCCCCAGATAATATTGTTATATTCAGGTGACGAAACAGCCATCTGTCTTTTTTAAAATAAAAACCTAAATCCCTTACCTCAAAACGCATGCTTACTCACCAACTTCCGTTTGTATCACTAATTTTTCGGCTTAATTAAAGCGCTGACATCTTTGATCACTGTAAACTGGTTTTGGGGCAATGCATTCCAAAGGGCTCTACTATAAGGCTGTTCCAGTTTTTCACCAAGACCGGTAAAAGCATTTGCACTGGCTATCTCAATAATTGTGCCCCCATAGAATACGGCAATGCGATCGGCCACAAGAAGTGATAAATCCAAATCATGAGTAATCAATAAAACGCCAGCACCCTGATCAGCCATTGAACGAAATTGTCGAAGTACTTCTACAGCCAAATCATAGCTGAGCCCAGGAGTAGGCTCATCGGCTACAACAAGTTCCGGACGAGTCATCTGGGAAGTCGCAATAAGTACCCGACGGGCCATGCCGCCAGAAAGCTGGAACGGATATAGACTCGATACCTCATCCGCCAGTCCCAGCTTGGTGAAAATTCCCCTCTGACGTTCATGATTACCATACTTTCCGATAACCTGTTTACCCACCTTCATACGAGGATCCAGATTATCCACAGACTGTGGAACAAACGCGATTTCCCTACCTCGTAAGGCCTCGCGCCGTTTTGTGGTCAGTTCCTCATCCTTGTAAAAGACGGTCCCCATTACTTCGCAGTTCCTGGGAAGGACACCGAGAATGGTATCTGCCAGTAAACTTTTCCCGGAACCGCTGGCTCCCACTACAGCCAGGATTTCTCCCTTTTCCAGATTGACAGAGAGATTACGTATCGCAGTAATAGTCTTACGTCGCAATCCCTGGGTATACATATGAAACCGAAGTGTAAGATTCTCCACGTTCAATAAATTTTCCATATCCTATTCCTGCCTGTTATGTGGATCAAGCAAGAGGCGTATATTCTCCCCTATGCTGTCAATCATAAATACAATTAAAAGTAATGATAGACCCGGAAATAGCACACACCACCATTGTCCGGTGCTGAGCTGACGCATAGCCTCAGCCAGGATGGTTCCCACTGCTGGTGATTCAAGAGGCAGGCCAAAGCCCAAAAAGGTAATTCCGGCTTCATGGAGAATTGCATGAGGGAACATAAGGATCAAGCCCACCAGGAATTGAGGGATTATATAAGGCATGATATGCCCTACCGCAATTTCCCAGTTTGAATGGCCCATTTTCTTTGCAGCCAGTACATATTGCATATGTTTTACCGAAAGGACTTCCTCCCGGATAACGCGGGCCAGATCCGGCCAGTGCGTAACGGCCACCCCGATTACGACTCCCTGAATACCCCGCCCGTTAGCATAAGCTATCAGAATCAAAAGTACCAGTCCGGGAATGCCCATAAAACAGTTAATGAGCCATACGCAAAATCCATCGACCCGACGGCTTCCGCAAGCTGCAACAACACCCACGACGAGGGAAATCACCGAACTCAAAACCGAAGCAAACATACCAATCAGGATACTTCCCGAAAGGCCTTTGATCGTCCGAAAGAAGGTATCCCTCCCCATATAGTCAGTTCCAAATAAATGGGTCAATGCAGGCGCTACGTTTTTGGAATGATAATCGGCAGCATAAAGATCCGGATTCATCATAAGGCCTGCCAAAAGTATAATCAGCACACAGATTATGCAAAATACAATTTGGCACAATGTGACCGTACGGCGGCTGCTTTCAAAGCCAATGCGTTCTATTACCCATTCAGCCATTTTTGCCCCCTTTCATCTGCGGATCGAAAAGACCATATAATGAGTCCGCGATTAAATTACCGCAAACCACGAAAATTGTACTAACCAGTGTCACACCAAGGAGCAAATTGGCATCGCCATTCAAACCGGCAGTGGTTGCCGCCTGTCCCAGTCCAGGATAAGAAAAGACCTGTTCCGCCAGAACACTGCCGCTGAATATTTCATTAAATGAATTGAACTGAACCGTAAGGGACGGAAGGATTACATTTCTAAGGCCATGATTCCTGACCGTCTCCCATAATGTTTCCCCTCGCGCACGGGCAAAATTCATGTAGTTACTGTCTATAATATCAATCATCTTGGCCCGGGTAGTCAGCGCTATTTTAGAAATACCAGAAAGTCCCAGTGTAAAGGCAGGAAGTATCAAATGATATAAATATTCTCCGATAGTAACCTCTGCAGAAACCTTGCCCGCTGGTGAGGCAAGTCCCATAGGAAACAGCTTCAACTGTACAGCAAAGAGCATGACTGCCATAAGGCCAAGCCAAAAAACCGGCGCCGATGCCAGAATAAGGCAGAATCGCTTAATACAGGTATCCAGGAAAGATCCCCTGTACACACCAGAAAAAACACCTAATACAAATCCCAGTACACCAGATATCACCCATGCTGATCCAAGAAGTGCCAACGTGGCTTTCATTCGCGTACCAATTACAGTTTTTACCGGCTGGCTATAGACGATAGATTCGCCCAAATCGCCATGACTGGCATGATCTACCCATATGATATAACGTTCTATCGGAGGTCGATCCAATCCCCATGCCCTCTCTATAACAGCCCGCCTCTCTGTAGTGACGCCTTTCGACAAAAAGGATTCGACAGGATCATTCGGAGAAAACAGCACGAGCATAAAAGCACCACCGGTGACTGCAAAAAGAAGAGCCAGAATCTTAAAGAGGCCCCAAATTGTCTTTCTTGCGTAGACCACCCTTTGACCCATGCTGCAACCTCCCTTATTCATACTTCCAATCTTCTATGTTATAGATAACAGACAATCCTCCCATACCATGATCATGGATTCGCTGATCACCCAGCGTAATGCCATCTCTTACATAGTAAACATCTTCTGCATGGATAACAGGCAGAAACGGGAGATCAATATTGATACCAGTTGTACCATCATATTGCGCCTTCTTCCACCAGTCGTTTGCTTCCGAAGGAGATGATGAAAGTGCACCTTCCGTATAGCCGTCTACGGTCTCGTTGGAGTAATAGGACGGGTTATAATAGCTGATACCTGCCAACTTGGTATTTGTAAAACGATACACATCCATAGCATCATAGTTTCCGGATGCATAGACAGTTGGCGTTGTAGCTGCCTGCGCTTTGCACTCATTCCACGAAGTAGAAACAGCATTAATCTTAATTCCCAGCTTCTTTGCCTGTTGACTCAATGCAACAGCAACGTTATAACGTTCCGTTTCATTAGAACTGCCGTTCAGAGTAAATTCAGCCTTTACTCCATTTTTCTCGCGAATTCCATCACCATCTGTATCGACCCAGCCAGCCTTCTCGAGAATTTCCCTGGCCTTATCAACTTGATTATCCTTAAATTCTGGAGCGTGATTTGCCCAAGGTCCTGCTTCAACAAAATAGAAAGATGGCCTTCCATAACCATTCAACACATGGTCTGCGATTTCTTCTCTGTTGATGCCGATATTCAAAGCCTGTCGGATAGCTATATCGGAAGTAACATTATTACCAACCTTCTTACCATTTGGGAGTGTCTTTTCCGGTATAGTTGGGAGATTAATAAATTTGCTTACATTTGTATCACAACGAACAATATGATACCCGGGAATTTCTTTGCCAGCATCATTGGCAGGGACAGATGCCATATCCAATTCTCCTGATTCCAGGGAGGCCAGTACCACATCATCAGATTTCGATAATATGGTGACCTTCTTAAAGGAAGGCTGTTTCCCATAGTAGTATGGATTTGCTTCCAGTATCATCTGTTGATCCTGATTGAGTTGGACCATCTTATATCTGCCGGTACCAACAGGATTCATCGCATAATTGTCATTATACTTGGCGGCACATACAATTCCCAGATATGCCGTATTCGACAAGAAAGTTGAAAACGGTTTATTCAGTGTAATTACTACAGTCTGAGCATCTGGAGCTTCAATTTTCTCCATCATGGTCAAATCAACGGATGTGCCTCTTTCTTTGGCTTTGTTATAAGTAAATACGACGTCTTTGGCTGTAAAATCTGATCCATCAGAGAACTTAATTCCCTTACGAAGATGGAAAGTATATTTCAGATTATCATCACTAATTTCATAGCTTTCTGCTAAATCCGGCTTAATTTCCAAATCCTGGTCCACTTTCATCAGACCGGTATGGAAGAAATCATAGCACTTCCCCCATCTTTTGGTCGGATCAAAGTTACCATCAGTTGAAGTACTTCCAATGCTGAATGTAATCGTATCTTTCGCTTTTTGGCTACTCCCCGCATCTCCCTTGCCGGACTGGGTGCCGCAACCGGCAAAAACGGTGCCAATAATTCCTGCTGCTAAAGCTGCTGCTATGAGTTTCCCTGCTTTCATGAAAGTTCCTCCCATTACTATAATGAGTTAAAATGATTAATATACACTTATAATATATGCTGTTAAAATTTTAGTCAAATTTGCTTTTAAAAAATAACGAATTTATCTATCATGGCTTATTTATTTATGATTGACTAAATATTATTTTTATTTTATTATATTCATATCCTTTAATATTTATTTTTAATAATATCCCGGGGAGGTATTAAATGAAAAAAGCTCTCGTAATTGCAGTTGCAGTTGCACTCACCGCCGGCGTATCTGCATATGCTGCCAATCCATTCTCCGATGTCACTCCGGATGACTGGGCTTATCAGGCCATTTCCGATCTTTCAGACCAGGGCGTGGTCGAAGGCTATCCGGACGGAACTTTCAAAGGTGAACGTAACATGACCCGTTATGAACTGGCCCAGATTATCGCCCGTCTCATGGCTCGGGAAGATCAATTGAACTCAAAGCAACGCGCAACTTTGGACAAACTCTCCAGCGAATACGCTGACGAGCTTGCTAATCTGGGCGTCCGCGTATCCAATCTGGAAAAGAAAGTGGGCAATATTTCCTGGTCGGGCGATTCTCGTATGCGCTGGCAGAATACCTCTGTTCTGAAAGGACAAAAAGATACCGATAAATTTAATGGCCGCGTACGTATCAAAGCTTTGGGGCGGGTAAATGACCGCACATATGCCTTTGCCAGAATTGACTCCACCGATGTGGATTTCAAGTCAGGCAATGACGGAAACGCTGTCATGGACCGTTTATTTGTTCATCACGACCTCGGTTCCTCTGTAGGAGTTACCATTGGCCGCTATAATCTTGCACTTGGCAATAAAAGCTTCCTCTATGATAATGATTTCGACGGTATTGAAGCTGTGTGGAATGCAAACAAGCAGGTAAACTTCACTGCCGGTTACGGCCGCTTTAAAAAGTTTGATAAAACCAAGCATCCTTTGGATGAATCCTTCTATGCTAAAGCCAATGCCAACCTGTCATTTGCCAAACTGGGTATAGAATATTTCAAAGTCCACCATGACAACCAGGAAATTTTCGGCGGCATGCTGACAATTCCGATTTCCGGCTCACTGTACGTATATGGTGACTATTATGAAAACCTGAATGCCGATAAGGGAACTCCTAAAGCATGGTCTGCAGGACTTGGTTTTGATAACTTCAATGCCTCCCGCCCCGGAACTTTTAAACTGAACGTAGGCCATTATGATATTGAAAAAGGAGTCTATAGCGGAGGCAGCACATTCCAGACCAATGCCATTTATCATGCCATTGATGAGGATCTCACCTTCTGGAATGCATTTGGTGAATTCACCATCGCCAAGAATGTATACATCCATGCAGAATATGCTTTTGACATTAACGGCGAAAACGGCAATGATTATGAAGACGCCATGACCCTGTCCCTGAATTATAATTTCTAATATCTGACAATAGTATAAAAAAGTCCTCTATGCCCAAATACGGTATAGAGGACTTTTTCACATCGAGATAATTGAAAGGTAAAAAAATAAATGGAACAGGAAACTCTAAACAATAATGTCATTAACTTAGTGCCTGCTAAATAACTAATTTCTATTATAAATAATGCAGTAAGTCACTCAAATATGATACAATAAATATTTTTTGCAAGCACTTTTTGGCGAAAGTTGCAAAACAAAACCTGTGCGTGTTGTTAATTCAGCCAGGATTTTCAGCACCCGACCTCTCTCTGAACTTGCGCAATTATGCATAAAGGTTTGCATGGTCGGAGGCATTAGTTCATAAATTCCCGTATTGAATACAGAACGGGGCTTGCGGGCAATGTCCTTCAGGTAGGGAACCCATTGCATGCTCTCCGCTTCTTCACCGTACAGGCGACGATGGCGGACAATCTCATGCTGCTGGGCATCCTGTACAATCACTTCTATAGAGGTAATCTTTAAATACACATCTGCATCACAGTAATCAGAAGAAGTTGAGTACCGGTGCCGGCCCTCATTCAGCGTGAACTTACCGTATTTGTTCGTATGGACAGTCATATAACCAGCCGTGTCAAAAGGTATGGATGGCAGCGGTATTAATTAATGCGGCCTGATCTTCCCGGAAAAGCTCTGAAATCATACTGTGCTTATCATAGTGCTCTCTGTCCATGTCAGCATCACATGCCTTTAGCAACTCTTCGTTTTTCTCTGCCAGATTGGGGAAAGAAGGAATAGGAACCAGTTCATTGGCCCGAAGATAACCAACTTTTCGCTCCACGTTTCCCTTCTCCCAGCCCGATTCAGTATTCATAAAGACAGGCTTAAACCGGTCTGTTATCGTCCGTTCACCGCCCTTAATAATCTTCGTGACGATGGTTCGGGTATTATCAAACCAGATTTCTGCAGGTACGCTGCCCATGTGTTCAAACATGGCTTTTAATCCTTCCAAAAGAGCTTCCAGGTTTTCTCCATAGTTCAGTTGCATATACGCGCCGTTGCTATAGGGAAAGCTGAGCACTAAATACTTCCGTTCATGGTAGAGACGGTTATTTTCTTCGAAATCCGCGGTGCCAAAGTCCGCCTGCACTTCACCGGAGTGATAAATCAGTGGAAGATAGCTTTGTTGTTTCTTCATATGCAGTTCCTTTTTCATCGCTGCCACATAGTCGGCGACTAAACGATAGCTGCAGTCAAATCCCTCCTTCTCACATAACCGAATATATACACGTCTATCCGAATGCCGTTGCTTACGAGGTGCCTTCATGTCAGCCAATAACCTGTCCTTAATAGTTGGTTTGAAAGAATCTAACTTTGAACTATGCGATTCCTTCGTGGTTTGCACAGATCCATTGAAATCCTCCTTATCGACGGTATTTCTTAACGGTTTTCCAATTGAGATTCAGTTCAGACGCGATATCTGTCAATGATCTGTCTTGTTCATAATACATTTCATGATCTGATCCATTGTAAGCATATCCTTTCCTCCTTTTCTTTATTGTCGGAAAACAACAAGAAAAGGATACATGATAGAATCTATGCCTGCAATGGATTCTTGCGTCTATTACGCAACCAGGGCTGCAATTATCTCCAAAATGGAGTTGCAACTTTCTCCATTTTTGCTCTGCAACTTTCGGTACTTTTATTATGCAACATACACCTTAAAAACATACCTTATATACTGCTTTTTTATTTGAAAACTCAGGATGGATATCAATACAAAAAACATACCAACAAGGCTCCCAACTGCTATTGCGAAGAAACCTCGCTGCTACGTATTACTGCACCTGTCATCAATTTAATATAAGCTGTTGCACCATAAAGTAAGATAAAGTAAATCCATATTGCCATCAGATTTTTTTGAAATGATATTAAATAACTCATCATTGCTGCAAATATTGGCAATCCAATCATAGCATATTTGGGGAAGAGTAAGACAAGGGAGCCCGTTCCAATATTTTTACTTATTAGTATAAATAAAGCAAACAATATCCCAACATATAAACTTCTCTTTAATAAATTAAAATCAAAATACCCCATATATATTTCCCCTATATTCATATGGTTATCATATCATCAATATTATTACTATTCAATTAGAGTATGAACTAAAGGGATGCAAAAGAATAGTTTTTTCATTCTTTCACATCCCCTTTTATCATATCTGATTAGCAATAACAGATTACTTTTCCAGCACGACCACCGGCTTGATCACTTCCGCCGGTTTTTCCTTCATGATCTCAAGTGCTTCCGGAATCTTGTCCCAGCCTTCATACACGTGGGTGGCAAGAAGGCTTACGTCCAGTTTTCCTGCCGCCACAAGGGCGCCCAGCTTTTCCATACGGAGTCTGCCGCCGGGCATAAGTCCGCCAACGATGGCTTTATGCCCCATGCCTACCCCCCATTCCACACGGGGGATACGGATACTGTCTCCACTTCCCAGATAGTTCACAGAACCGATTTTTCCGCCCGGCTTCAATGCTTTCACTGCGGACGCAAATGTATCCACCGTACCGCCCGCGATAATGACACGATCCACACCTTTACCGTCGGTGAGCCGCATGACCTGGTCTTCAATGGGACCGTTTTTGTAATTTATAATATCCGATGCGCCGTATTTCTTTGCTGCTTCTACGCATACGGGACGGCTGCCTACGGCAATAATCCGGGCAGCACCGCGCATATTCGCTCCGGCTACCGCCATGAGCCCCACAGGGCCGATGCCGATGACAAGCACCACATCGCCAAACTGCACATCGGCCAGTTCCACACCGTGGAATCCGGTAGGAACCATATCGGAGAGCATGCACGCATCTACCACATTAATTTCTTTCGGCAAGTGTGCCATATTTCCATCAGCATCATTTACATGGAAATATTCTGCAAACACGCCGTCTTTAAAATTAGAAAATTTCCAGCCTGCCAGCATGCCGCCGGAATGCATCGCGTATCCTGCCTGGGCTTCCAGCGAATTCCAGTCGGGGGTGATTGCAGGGATAAGAACACGGTCGCCCGGTTTGAAATCTTTTACGTCCGCGCCGACTTCCACCACTTCTGCGCAGCATTCATGCCCGAGAATCATGTCATGCCGTTCACCGACAGCACCTTCCCACACGGTATGTACGTCGGAAGTACAGATAGCGATAGCCAGCGGCTTACAAATGGCATCCATAGCACCGCAGGCCGGTCTTTCTTTTTCAACCCAGCCTACAGAGCCGATTTTGAGCATTGCATAACCTTTCATCAGTGAGTCCTCCTTTTCCGTTTACGGATAATCTCTCCGCCGGGAATCCTCTCCTTACTAAAGCTTATATCTCCAGTCTTTTCATTTTCATTCACTATTGATTCCCGGTTTGTCTTCTTTAATTATATAATTCTGCGTCTGATTTCACAAGAAACGCTAAAGTTCCTTTCATTTTCCCGTGCAAAAACGCCCGCCGGTTCATATGGAATCTTCCTGTTCTATTTCATTTACACGACACTGCAGGCGGACCAGCCACAGTCACTGCAGGCAGCACAATGGCCTTCCACACGGATATTCTTTCCGCCGCATTCGGGACAAACCGGCTGCCCTTCCGCCGGCTTTGGTCCATCGGCTTTCTCTTCTTTCTTTGCGGCAACACCGAGAATATTTCCCCGGCGGCATCCGTCTCTGAAAACAGTAATGCCTTTGCATCCGCTTTCCCATGCCGCCAGGTAAATATCGTAGATATCTTCGGGCGTGGCGTCATTTTTCAAATTCACCGTGCTGGAAATGGAATTATCCACATACTTCTGCATGACCGCCTGCATAGCTACACGATCCATAAAGGAAACATCATGGCTTTCAATGACCCAGGGGAACTTTTCCCGTATTTCATCATCCGTCAAAGTCAATGGCAGATGATGGTACCGGAGCAAATCTTTTACACTGTGGGCATACACGCGGAAACTGCCGTTCACTTCTTCCATCTTGTGTGTGGAACGTTCATAAGAAATTTTGTAAAGCGGTTCACAGCCGCCGGAAAAACTTCCCATCAGAAGGGAAATGGTTCCTGTCGGTGCGATGGCAAGGAGCGTGCCGTTCCGCAGACCATAAGTTCGGATATCTTCATAAAGACCGCCGTCCAGCTCTTTTACCATTTGTATAATCGGCGATTTCTCCGTCGCTTCCCGGCGGTAACGTCCGAAAGTACCTTTCATCTTTGCCCTGTCACAGGAAGAGCGGAGCGCGGAAAGGAGCATGATCTTCATCACATTTTCCATAAATGCGCTTGCTTCCCGGCTTCCGTAAGCCAGTTTCATCGCCACAAGCGCATCGGCCACGCCGAAGAGTCCCAGCCCCAAAGAGCGCCAGTCATCAATGCAGGTTCTGTTTTCATCCAGAGGCTGCGTTTCATAACCGTAAGAGACGATCTTGTCAAGAGCAATAATGCCGTCATAAACCGCCTGCTTGAATTTTTCCTCATTCAAAGACGGTGCATTGCCGAATTTATCATCGATCATGTTGTACAGATTGATGCTGCCCAAGTTGCACGCATTGTACGCGTTGCCGCCGAACTCGCCGCAGGGGTTCGTGATTTCAATTTGATACTCATCATATCCTGCAAGCAGATGGTAATCATTCAGCCGATCCGAAAAAAGCGCCCCCGGATCGCCCCAATCCCACTGGGTTTCGCAAAACTCACGGAAGAAATCACGGGCACGGATCGTCCTTTCGATATTTTCACCGGTCGATTCTACATGGAAACGGAGGGTGTACTCTTTATCGTCCCGCACAGCTTCCATAAATTCGTCAGTAAAAAGAATGCTGATATTCATGCTGGACAGCTTTTCTTCATTTTGCTTGATATGGAGAAATTCATAAATATCAGGATGGCTGCAGTTGAGTCCCACCATCTGCGCGCCGCGGCGGCCGTTCTGGCTGATCACTTCGCCGGTAGTATTAAAAATTTTCATGAAAGAAACGGCACCGGTGGAAGTACGTGCCACATTATGTACACGGCTTCCTGCAGGACGGAGATTGGAAATATTGATACCGATACCGCCGCCATAGGAAAAAATACGGGCAATTTCATAATTGGAATGAAAAATGGATTCCAGATTATCTTCCGGTGACGGCAGGATATAGCAGTTTGACATGGATACCTTAAATTTGCCCCTCGAACCTGCCGCATAAAGCGTCCTTCCGGCAGGAGAAAAATCTCCGTCTGTGATGTATTTTTTCATACGTTCACGAAAATCCCCCTTAAATACGGAGCTTACTCTGTCGATGAACTGCTGCGGCGTCGTCTCGCCTTCATGATAATATTTCGCCTCTAAAATACCCCGGCTGATTTCATTGTCATACCAATGTTCCATAATCAATACCCTCTCTTTATTTCACCGATTCTATTTCGGTTATTTTGTATATCTATATTATTCTATTCAATATATTGTGTCAATATATTTTTTAAAACACAACATATGGTAATCAATTTATTATAGAGTAATTAGATCATTCAGAATGTGCTGATGACCTAAAGAATTTTGATCGTCAAAAATTTTAAAACGATATCCTTGTAATCCGTTTGACTGCCTGGGAATATTTTATGCCATGCCCTGCAATTTCCCGCAATCATCTCCTTTTCACCAAACATATTCCTCCGCTGCTAAAAGAAGGTAGCCTCATCCGGTTTGAGAGAGTATAATTGGTTTAAATTATGATCCAAAAGAATGATCATTCATGAAGGAGAAACAGGAGGATAGAAGAAATGGCAATTAAAACAAGAAAAATCGGCATCATCGGTGCGGGAAACGTAGGTTCCCACTTGGCACTCCAGTTCGCAGTGCAGGGACTGGCTGACGAAGTGGTTTTCTATGATATTAATAATGACAAGGCCCATGGCGAATCACTTGACCTGCTGGACGCAGTAAGTTACCAGCCCCATCATTTTGAGGCATACGCAGGCACCGTAGCCGACATGAAGGATGCCGATATACTCATCAATGCGTCAGGCACACCCCGTCTTCCGGGACAGACACGCCTTGACATGATGGACAGCGCCGTCGCCACAAGCAAAGAATTTATTCCGCTCATTAAAGAATCGGGATTTGACGGAATTATTATTTCCATTTCCAATCCCTGTGATATTATCGCCGAATACCTCCAGTACAAACTGGACTGGCCAAAGGAAAAAATCATCGGATCGGGAACGGCTCTCGACTCTGCCCGGCTGCAGATGCAGCTGTCTACCCAGCTGAAAGTAAACCGACGCTCCCTCACCGCTTATCTCTTAGGTGAACACGGGGACAGCTCCATGATTCCCTGGAGCCATGTAACGGTCGCCGGCAAACCGATCGATGAACTCCTCGCAGAAAAACCGGAGCTTTATCATATGGACGCCAAAGAAGTCATTCTCGACAAAGTCCACAAGGAAGGATATATCGAAAATACGACAAAAGGCTGCACTGAATTCGGCGTCACCTCAGCGACAGCAGAACTGGTCCGCGCGATTTACCATAATGAACACAAGATCCTCCCCTGCTCCGTTTACCTTGACGGTCCGTACGGCATAAAAGACAGTTTCGCTTCCGTTCCCGTCAAAATCGGAAAAGACGGCGTGGAAGACATCATTGAGCTGCATCTGACAGATGACGAACAGAAAGAACTCCAGGCATCCGTCAAGGTCCTGAAAGAACATTTCGCAAGAGCGATTGCCTTATAATACAGAACGACACCTGCATTCCATAAACAACTGTTCCTTTTATCAGGGGAGCAATTGGATTGTCCAACCCATGCCCAAATTCTATAAGATAATAAATGGAATTTTTTCTATTCTTGATTTATAATAGAGAAAAGATTATCTGCAGAAAGGAGAGACTGTTATGAAGAAATTGTTATTCGCGGCAGCGGTGCTTACCGTATTCAGCGGAGCATATTCTGCCCAGGCGCTGATTCCCGGCGTACAGGTTCTGGAAACGGAAGTCGGCTATGGCTACAACGGAGCAAAAGACGGTATCCACAGCGCCCATATCGAAATTTCGCCTGTCAGTAAAGTTATTGTCGGTGCGGAATACAGACACTGGAATCATGGCGGAAATGAAACGGATATTTACGCCAAGTATAAACTGGGTCATGTGTACCTTGGTTTAGGCAACAGAAATTATTATGACAGAGACGCAAAAGTTTACGGACTTCTGGAAGGAAGAACAAATGTCATAGGTCCTCTTGATGCGTATGGCGGACTGAAATTATCTTCCGAGGAAAGAGAATATAAAGTGGGTCTCCGGCTTGGCCTCGTTCCCACCTCTTTCGACCTTGACGTGAACTATACCTACTATGACAGAGATAAGACCTCCAGCGAAGACGGCTTCGGTGTCGGCTTGAATTACCATTTCTAAGCAAATGAAAAGAATCCTTATGAATGAAAATATTCGTAAGGGTTCTTTTTTAGTGCCGCCAGCAGCAAAATCTGCTGACACCAGGTCAACTCCGCTTTTCTGCGCAAAAAAACACAGGCTTGAACCTGTGCTTTCTATTATTCCATATCTTCCGGAAGTTCTGCGTTGGTGTACACGTCCTGTACGTCATCCAATTCTTCCAGTTCACTGGTAAGCTTATTCATGACGTCCGCCGCATCGCCTTCAAGGGAAACCGTATTATCCGGAACCATGGTCACTTCCGATGCTTCTACGGCAATCCCTTCTTTTTCCAATGCTTCGGAAACGGTCAGGAAATCTTCAGGAGCCGTCGTAATTTCAAAACTGTCTCCGTCTGTCGAGACGTCTTCGGCACCTGCGTCAAGAGCGATCATCATGAGGGTATCTTCATCAGCGGCTTCTTTGCTCACGACAATTATGCCTTTTTTCTTGAACATCCACGCCACACAGCCCGGCGTACCGATGCTACCGCCATGGTGGGTAAAGGCATGGCGTACGTCCGCCGCCGCACGGTTTCTGTTATCCGTATTGCACTCAACGATAACCGCCGCGCCGCCGGGTCCGTACCCCTCGTAAGTAATTTCATCAAAGCCCGCACCGGAAGCGGCGCCTACACCTTTGGCAATAGCGCGCTGGATATTATCTTTCGGCACATTGTTCTGCTTTGCTTTTGTCAAAGCCAATTTTAAACGCATATTTCCTACAGGATCTCCGCCGCCCATACGGGCAGCAATCGTGATTTCCTTGGAAATTTTTGTGGTAATTTTCGCGCGGATGGCATCCGTCTTGCCTTTCTTGCGCTTGATATTTTCCCACTTGGAATGTCCGGACATAATTATTTCCCCTCCTTTGTATTCCACCAGGGCTCGCCTAAAAGGCGGTCAAGGATGATGGCAGCGGCGCTTCTCACACAGAGGTGGTTGTAGCTGCCGGCACCATATATAGGTTCTACAATATAATCAAACTGTTTCATCATTTCCCTAGTCATGCCAAAGCCTGTCCCGAAAAGAATGAAAACAGGTTTTTCCTCTTCATGGATTTTCTTCCGCATGTCCGTGTAGGAAACCGTATTCGGGTAGACACGGGCATCCGTAGTCACAATAATCGGCTTTTCTCCGCAGTCTTTTTCTATCTGCCGAGTGGCATCCTCCAGAGACGGTACAAGAGCTGTTTCTTCAAAAGCTTCTTTCCGGTTCGGGTTATAATGGACCCCGCCGCCCGTTTTCCAGTGGGTCATGATACGGAGCGCCATTTCGCGCTGGCTCTCGATGGGATGGATAATGAAATAAGTGCGTACGCCATATGTTTTCGCCGTCCGCGCGATATCATGAAGGTCATAGTTCGTAAGGGCGGTCGTGACCACTTCCATATGTTTGTTATAAATCGGATAATGGACAAGTCCTATATACACGGGCGCCACTATGATTCCTCCTCTTCCCCGGCTATTTCCGCCATGAGTTTTTTATCTTCTGCCGTCATCTGTAATTTTGCCAGAAGATCGGGACGGCATTTCAGGGTCCGCCGAAGCGCCTCTTTCCGACGCCAGCGGGCAATATTTGCATAATGGCCGCTCACAAGCACCTCAGGCACTTTCCAGCCACGATAATCCACAGGTTTCGTGTACTGAGGATATTCCAGAATCGGTTCATAGAAAGAATCGCCTGCCGCACTGCCCGCATCTCCAAGGACACCGGGCACCATACGGGCAACCGCATCGGAAATAACCATAGCGCCAAGCTCTCCTCCCGTAAGGACATAGTCTCCGATGGAAATCAGTTCATCTGCCAGGTGTTCTTCCACGCGGTGGTCTACCCCCTCATAGTGTCCGCAGATCAGAACCAGATGGTCATAGTCGCGGTAAAGCTCCTTGGCTTTATCCTGGGTAAAAGGGATCCCGGCAGGAGACAGGAAAACCACCCGATCCCGCGGCCCCTTTTGAGGAAGTACCGATTCACAGGCTTCAAAAAGCGGGCCGCACTGCATGAGCATTCCCGCGCCGCCGCCATAGATGGTATCATCCACCTGATGATGCCTGCTGTGGGAAAACTCCCGCGGATCCGTCACCGCCATCTCTATGAGCCCCGCGTCCAGAGCGCGTTTAATCATGCTCTGTCGGAAGAATGCTTCTATAAACTCGGGAAATAAAGATAAAATATCTATTTTCATGTTTATTCCCATTCCGGTAAATGCACCGTCATCGTCTTTTCCTCCGGTTGAACGGAAAGGACACAGGACGGTATGGCAGGAAGGTATATTTCCTTTCCTTCCGCCGTTTTTACCGCATACACGTTATTCGCGCCGGTTTCAATAATTTCCGTGAGCGTCCCCACAGTATCCCCCGTATCGGAAACCACTGTCAGGCCGATAAGCTGGAAGTAATAATATTCCCCCTCCGGCAATTTCGGTAATTCCGCCACAGGTATTTCCACAGGCGTTCCGACAAGCAGCTCCGCTCCATTCCGGTCTTCCACCCCTGCCAAATGAATGATGTATACATTCTTATGAGGACGGGAAGAGCGTACATCATAGGTTCTGCCGCCAAGGAAAAGTTTTTTCAGCTTTTTGAACATGGCCGGCCGTTCCGTTTCTGGAAGGACACGCAAATCACCCCGCACGCCATGCGGGGCAACAATTCGGCCGACAGTAATCCATTTGCCGGAATTCATATCATTCACGGAAAGCGATGATCTTTCCGTCTTCCACCAGAATTTCTCCCCCGGCGACAGCATTCATGTCGTCACCGATATGAAGAGTCACAAGGCGGTTAAGCGGCTGGCGTGGCAATTCTGCGCCAATAGTCAGTTTTTCCAGATGTTCTTTATCTGCAGTGAGTTTATCCTTTACCTGGATCATCTGTGCTTTCTGCGCGTCATACTGGGCGCGGAGAGGAGCCACTGCCTGCATATTGATTTTTGCCTGTTCCGCCAGCTTCGCGTTCGCTTCAAATTCAAGCTGTGTCATGTCATTTTCAACACTCTTGATATTTTGATTGATCTGGTTCAGCAAAGTTGTCTTTAATGCCTCTGTCAGCTTAGATTTTACAGCGACAGGAATCAAAACCTGAATTTCATCCATTAGTGTACCTCTTCCAGAATGTCAACAGCGACTTTTTTATTTTCCTTTAAAGCCCCTGCTTTTACCACTGTTCGGATTGCATTAGCAATGCGGCCTTTTCTGCCAATCACCTTGCCCATATCTTCAGGGGCAACCTGGACCTGATAAATCTCCAGGCTGCCCTTATGGACAACGTTCACAGAGACGGCGTCGGGGTTCTTCACAAGAGCCCTGGTGATATTTTCCACCAATTCATTCATAGCGCGCCTCCCTTATTTCTTCGCTTCAGCAAACTTTGCCATGATGCCATTTTTACGGAGAAGGCTGCGGACTGTATCAGTCGGCTGTGCACCTTTGCCAAGCCAGGAAAGAATTGCTTCTTCATCAAGCTTGACAGGGGCGTCAGCCTTAGCCGGATCATACCAGCCTACAGTCGCGACCGGAGTACCGTTGCGGGCTTCCTTGGAATCAATAACAACTACACGGTAGAAAGGATTTTTCTTTGCGCCCATGCGGGTCAAACGAATCTTTAACATAATTTCACCTCCTTGAAATCATAAGTTCTTTACTTGATTTATGAAATAATCGGCCTTTCCGGCAACGCGGTCAGGCCGGTATTCCTGCAAAAAATTTCAGGCTTACGCCGCTTTCATCTGAACATGCCCGGAAATCCGCCGAAACCGCCAAACCCGCCGAGACCGCCTGTCGGAGGACGCATCTTTCTGCCTTTCAGCTTTTTCATCTGCTTCTGCATTTCCTTAAACTGCTTCATCATGCGGTTCACATCCTGGATTTTCACGCCGGCGCCGTCCGCGATGCGCTTCCTGCGGCTGCCGTTGAGCAAGTCGATATTCGCCCGTTCCGCCGGTGTCATAGACAAAATAATTGCTTCGATATGTCTGATCTCCTTGCCGTTGAGATCAACATCTTTCAACTGCTCTTTATATTTCCCCATTCCCGGAATCATGCTTAAAATGCCGGACATGGAGCCCAATTTCTGGATCTGTTTCAGCTGTTTCAGGAAATCGTCCAGCGAAAATTCGCCTTTTTGAATTTTCTTCGCGCCCTCTTTGAGCGTATCCTGATCCATATTTCTTTGGGCCTGTTCAAAGAGAGATTCCAGATCGCCCAGGTCGAGAATGCGTCCTGCCATACGGTCGGGATGGAAATCCTCCAAACCGCCGTCCAGCTTTTCACTGACACCGATCATTTTTATCGGTTTGCCGGTGACCGCCTTGATGGAAAGAGCCGCACCGCCGCGGGCATCGCCGTCCATCTTCGTCAGGATCGTGCCGTCTATACCGAGATTTTCATCAAATGTCCCAGCTGTTGTTACCGCATCCTGTCCTGTCATAGAATCCAGGACAAGAAGGATTTCATGAGGATGGACTTCGGATTTTATATTCCGAAGTTCTGCCATAAGTTTTTCGTTAATTGTCAACCGGCCCGCCGTATCAAGGATAACCACGTCCCGTCCGTAAGACTTTGCCGCATCCACTGCATACCGTGCGATATGGACAGGATCCACATTATCAGGCATGCGGTATACGGGAACATCCACCTGCTGTCCGAGAACCTCCAGCTGCTTGATTGCCGCAGGACGGTACACGTCGCACGCCGCCAAAAGAGGTTTCTTGCCGCGCTTCTTCAGCATAAGGGCCAGCTTGCCTGCTGTCGTCGTTTTACCGGCGCCCTGCAGCCCCACCAGCATAATCACTGTCAATCCGGAGGACGACATCGTAATCTTGCTCTGCGTACCGCCTAAGAGCTCCGTCAGCTCATCACGGACGATTTTGATTACCGTCTGGTCAGGCTTCAGGCTCCCGAAGACCTCTTCACCCACCGCCTTTTCACGAACCTGGGCAATAAAATCTTTCGCAACTTTGAAATTAACGTCTGCTTCCAGAAGAGCACGGCGCACTTCACGGAGCGCGCTGTCGATATCGCTCTCAGAAAGTCTGCCCTTTCCCCGTAGATCCTTGAAAGCAGACTGCAGCTTATCCCCTAAATTTTCAAAAGGCATCCGTCCACCTCAATCTGTCAATACTTTTAAAAGCGGCGCCGCTTCTTCTCTTGCCGTATCGGACAAGAGCAGAGAAATCTCTTCTGCCGCTTTCTTACGCTTCAGCCGTGCAGCCGCCACATGGAGCGCCGCTTCATAATTCTCCAGCTGCTCCTCCCCATGGCGCATGGCATCATGCACTGCCTGGCGGGAAATATGGAAATACTCCGCAATCTCCGCCAATGTGAGATTTTCATTATAATAAAGCTCAAGGCATTCCCGCTGCCTCACGGTCAATAAAGCGCCGTAGCAATCAAGCAGCTCGCCTTTCTGTACGATATTTTCTAAAAACATATCATCACCATACCGGAATGATTATATAAGAAACAAAACAGTCTGTCAAGAAAAAACACTTTACATAAAGAATATATTATCAGCTTCTGATCTTTAGCGGCAAATCAATAAACTGCCTGCACCTGATAGATTTATCTGTTTGACCGTTATGCTCAAATGCCGTTCTTCTTTACAGCTGCCTGTACTGCCAATCGGCAAAAAGCATCTTTTATATCTTCAGCTGATTTTATTTCCATCGGTACTGACCGCATTACATATGCTTCTGCTGTCATTTGCAGGAGCTTTTTTGCCATGCGGCATGCCTCTTCATTTCCTGCCAGCCCCCACCGATATTCATCGAGAAGCTCCGCCAGGAAAGATGATATGAATACCATTTCGCTGTCCCGGTCTATTTTTCGCCAGAGATGGCGCCATTCTTCTTCAATGCCGTCTTTTTTATATTCCCTGAAATACGAATACAGGACTTCCTCTGTCACCCCGTACCGCCTCAATCGTTCTGTCACACTGTGCTGCGTAGAGGGATAGAGATGATTTTGATTCCCTAATGCCTTTTTCACTGCCTCTTTGACCGTCTTCCCGATCAGTTCCCCCAGTTTATTATGTTTCCCTGCGCTGCGGAAATAAAGCGGTGATTTCGGATCACAAACGATGACTGTCGAGTCTGTCCCCGTTCCTGTGGCAGGATTTTCCGAATACCGGCTCCCCACCATCAGTTCCCGAAGCGCCGCCGTCTTTCCTTCCGTACAGGTGACCAGCGCGCGGGTTAATATCCCCGGCGGCATATCGGCATTGATAAAAAGCAGGATATTAATGGTTCCCGGCCTGTATATTTCCGGACGCGCCCCCGCCCCGTAATATCCCGCCGGATCTCCTGCACACCCTGCGTTTCCTTCCACTCCTGCCGTCACGCAGGCTGCCACCTTAAGTTCTTCATAGGTTTCTTCCACGATGGCCGCGTTCTCCATCCGTGCCGCCGTGCCGATTCCCGTTGAATGGGCTGGATCAAGCCCCATAACTGCTGCACATTTTTCCAGATGCTCCTCATATTTTTCAAGGCTCATGCAGGAACCGGGCCCGCAGCAGGTATAGTTGAAAAGCCCCTTGATATCTTCTCTGTATCCGCCATTCAAGAGAGAAGTACTCAAAACCTTTTTAGGAGCATTAAAACGGACTACGATGCTGCGTGTTTCAGGGATATGTACGATTTTCTCATCTGTACTTAACCGATACAATTCTATTTCTTTCATTTTACGTGCACCACCTCAAATGCTCTCGAGCGGAGCTGCATTTTCTCTTCGTCCCACTCACAAAATAAAACCGCAGGAGCACCTTTATAGGTAAAAAGCCTCTGTCCTTCTACGATAGCCGCGCTTTCCGCTTCTCTCATATCCATTTTTTCATGATATCCCGTCTGGTTGCAGACAATGACCGGAACACCGCATAATTTTGAACAGGTTTCCCAGACAGACACAGGATCGGAGCAGCATTTGCCCGGCGGCCAGGCCGCTGTAACAAGTACCATATCCGCTTTCTTCTTTTTTATTTCCAAACAGGGCTGTTCGTAATAGGAATCTGCACAGACAAGCAGACCCACCCGGAGCGTGCCTATGTTAAACACATGGGTTTCTCTTCCCAGGGACAGCCACCGTTCAAATCCCTTCCGGTGGGAGCACATCTTCCTGTGCTTCCCCAGAAGCTTTCCTTCCCTGTTTATGACAAAACAGGAATTGTATCCCTTTCCATCCCTTTCATCATATTCTGCCGCGGAAAGAAACATATCCGCTTTATTCCTTCCAGCAAAAAACAGGTACCGGGACAGCTGCTTTTCCGAAAAGGAAGGAAGCTTCCCATTGTTGTCATAGAAGAAATATCCCTGAAGCGCCGTTTCAGGCGTAACGATCCAGTCTGCCCCGCGGGAAACTGCCTCTCCTGCCGCAGAAAGGATACTTCTTCTGTTTCTTGTTTCCGGTCCTTCCGCCACATCCAGATGAAGAAGTGCGATCTTCATTTTTCTCCTTTTTATACTTGTATTAATTTTATTCAAATTTATTTCAATACAATTTTATATCAAAAATATATATTCAGGCAAAATTTTATTATATTTTCCGATTCATATTCAATTTGGTCCGCCCTCTTCATTCCGCCATGCTAAAAGCCCTCATCCGCATGAGGGCCTGATGCAAAATCATTTATAAAGATATTTTCCTTCCCATTCTTATTCTATAAACGCGTTCGCTTCTTTCCATTCTGCTGCCAGTTTTTTCTGCCTGTTGACTATCTTTTTCGCTTCACGCTGCTGGCGCTTCACCTGCTTCGGTCCGGTACCGCCGTAACTGTCCCTGTTCTTCACGCAGTTTTCAATTTGAAGGACTTCGTAAATATCGGTTTCAAAAAGAGGACTCATCTTTTTAAATTCTTCCATGGTGAGGTCAAGCAGCACTTTTCTGTTTTCAATGCAGTAAGCCACCGCGTTTCCCACCACCGCATGGGCACGGCGGAAAGGAAGTCCTTTCTTTGCCAGATAGTCCGCCATATCGGTGGCATTGGAGAAGTCATTTTCCAAGACGGTTCTCGTACGCGCGCCGTTGACGGTCATGGTGCCCAGCATGCCGGCATAAATATCCAAAGCGAACCCCAGTGTATCTATGGCGTCAAATACGCCTTCCTTGTCTTCCTGCATATCCTTGTCATAGGCAAGAGGAAGTCCTTTCATCACAGTCAGGAGCGCCGTCAAATGTCCGTATACCCGTCCTGTTTTCCCGCGGACCAGTTCACAGATATCGGGATTCTTCTTCTGCGGCATGATGGAACTTCCTGTGCTGTATCCGTCATCAAGCTCAATAAATCCGAATTCACCGGTGCTCCACAGAATCAATTCTTCCGACAGGCGGGACAGGTGCATCATGCAGATGGATGCGAAGGAAAGAAACTGGAGCAGGTAGTCACGATCGGAAACTGCGTCCAAACTGTTTCCATAACATTTTGAAAAATGAAGTTTCTCCGCCGTCTCCTGCGGCATGGTAGGATAAGTCGTCCCTGCCAGAGCGCAGGCACCCAAAGGCGAGACATCCGCCATTTCATAGCAGCCGGTGAGCCTTTCAAAATCTCTTTGCAGCATGGCACAGTAAGCCATCATATGATGGGCGAAAAGCACGGGCTGCGCTCTCTGCATATGGGTATAGCCGGGCAGGATGACATCCTTGTATTTTTCAGATACACCTATCAGCGCTTCTTCGGCGACAATCAGCTTCTCCGCCAGCTTCGCGATATGCCGGCGCATATACATATGGAGATCTGCAGCGCACTGGTCATTCCTGCTTCTTGCCGTGTGGAGCCTTGCTCCCGCATCGCCGATATCATCGGTCAGACGCTTTTCCACATTCATGTGGACATCTTCCAGTTCCACAGAAAATTCAAACCGGCCTTCCTCTATTTCTTTTTTTATTTTCAAAAGGCCCCCGGTAATCTTTTCCAGATCCTCTTTGGAAATGATGCCATGGTCCGCCAGCATGGACGCATGAGCCAGCGATCCGGCAATATCTTCTTTATACATACGGCAGTCGTAGGAAACAGAAGCGTTGAAATCAAGCGCGCTTTTTTCCTCCGCCTTCTGAAAACGGCCGCCCCACATCATTTCACTCATTTTTCATTCTTTTCCTTCATCAGCGCACGAATGGTGAGAGGCAGCCCGAAGAGGTTGATGAAACCTTCCGCGTCCGCCTGGTTGTATACTTCATCTTCACCGAATGTGACAAATTCTTCATTGTAGAGGGAATACGGACTTTCCGCGCCATTGGAGAGGATATTTCCTTTATACAGGCGGAGGGATACTTTTCCCGTCACTGTCTTTGAAGTTTCATCGGCAAATGCCTGAAGTGCTTCACGAAGAGGGGCGAACCACATGCCGTCATAAACGAGTTCGCTGTATTTGACAGCCGCCACTTCCTTGAAATGAAGGGTGGCACGATCCAGACAAAGGCGTTCCAGCTCGCTGTGGGCATAGAAAAGAATAGAACCTGCCGGATTTTCATACACACCGCGGGATTTCATGCCCACCAGGCGGTTCTCCACAAGATCGTCAATGCCAATGCCGTTCCTTGCGCCGATTTCATTCAGCGTATTGACCAGTTCCACGCCGTCCATCTCCTTCCCGTTGACAGCAATCGGTTTCCCTTCCTTAAATTCGATGGTAACAAATTCCGGCTGATCGGGAGCGTCTTCGGGATCACAGGTGACAAGGTACATATCTTTGTGGGGCGGATTGGCGGGATTTTCCAAATCATCCCCCTCATGGGAAAGGTGCCACATGTTCCAGTCCATAGAGTAGGGATATTTCTGCGCCGCTTTTTCTTCTTCCGTCTGCTTTTCATCAAATTTATCAATAGGCACGTTGTGTGCTTCTGCATAAGCCATCTCATCTTCACGGGATTTCATATCCCACAGGCGCCAGGGAGCGATAATCTGCATGTGGGGCGCCAGTGCTTTCACCGCCAATTCAAAACGGACCTGGTCATTTCCCTTGCCGGTGGCACCGTGGCAGATGGCATCCGCTCCGTATTTCTTTGCCATATCCACAAGACACTTGCCGATCAGCGGGCGGGCAAAAGACGTTCCTAAAAGATACCGGCCTTCATACCTCCCGCCGGCCTGCAACACTTTGTAGGCATATTCTTCAATAAATTCCCTGCGTACATCCAGCGTTTCTGCCACAGACGCCCCCGACTTCAGCGCTTTTTCATGAATCGCGTCAAAATCTTCCGGCTGTCCCAGATTGACCGTGCAGGCAATGACTTCACAGTCATAATTTTCTTTCAGCCACGGAATGATAACGGATGTGTCCAATCCGCCGGAATAAGCAAGAACCACTTTCTTAATTTCACTCATTTTACATGCCGCCTTTCTTCTTCGACTGAGCTTCATACAATTTCTTTTCATGAGATATGCCATATTATACATTTTCATGAATAAATAATCAACCTTTTCCTAAAATATTTTATTTTGAAAAAACACTTTCAATTCAAACACGCAGTAATACACCTGATTATGTTTCCATTTTTCTTAACGCATCATTATTCAATTTATGCAGAATTATGTCCCTTCCCTGTTATCCGGCGGAAAAATCACTTATAATAGAAATATATCATTCTCTCTTTTAAGAAAGGAGCGCTACAATGAAATTTTCCGAGAAACTTCCCGCTTTTGCCAACCCGCAGGGCGCCGCCGGAAAACTGCTGATTGCCTCTATGAATATTTTTCACACCCCCGTATCCCTCTGGGGGATTTCCCATCTGGATCTTGCCGGTAATGAAAAAATCCTCGACATCGGCTGCGGAGGCGGCATCAACCTGTCCCGCTTTTTAAAGAAAGTTCCCCGCGGCCATGTAACAGGCATCGATCTTTCACCGGACTGCGTGAATTATTCTTTTATGCGCAACCGCGATGCCATTGCAGAAGGACGGTGTTCCGTTTATGAAGGAAGCGCCGAACTCCTTCCTTTCGGCGCAAATCATTTCGATGTCATCACCGCCTTTGAAACGATATACTTCTGGCCCAATCTGCCAAACACACTGAAAGAAATCAAAAGGGTGCTGAAGCCGGGCGGCACCTTCCTCATCGTAAATGAAGCGGACGGCTATGGATTTCTCGACAATCTGTACCCGAAAATCATCAAAGGCATGACTCTCTACAAAACGGAAGAGCTTTCTGCTATTCTTACCAAAGCAGGTTTCACAAACATTGAAATCGACACAAAACTGGGATGCGTGACCGTTTCCGCGAGGCGTCCCGTCACTGCCCTGGATAAGGTAAAAACGGCAGTCCGTTTCGACAACGTCCGCAAGTGGGGACGGGCCGCCCTCTTTGCGGCAGGAACGGCGGCAGCTGTTTGCACGGCAGCCTGCCTTCTAAAAAAGAATAAAAAGCAGTAAGTGCAAAACGCTGTTTCCCCATCAGGAGAGACAGCGTTTTTACATAAAAAGAAATCTGCCCGATTAATAACAAAAGCCATATTATCAGAGCCGCTTTATATTTCCTGAAAAAAAGAAACAGTCCTGTAAGAACCGCTTCCTTTTCATTCCTTATTATATTTCAGATACAGCCTGCTGTGTTTCATCTTCCGCTTCATCAGTTTCCGCTTCTGCTGTATCAGCTTTTACTTCTCCTTCAAAAAGATCGGCAGAACGGTCATCCAGCGCTTCGATGGGCAGTTCCATTTCCTCGTCCTGTCCTTCCGGCGCTTTTACAATCTGCGGCTCCGGCGTATTCTTTGCAGATTCGATGAGAGCCATCGCCGACTTGAAATTGGCCAGAATCTTTTCAATATAGATCTTGACATCGCCTTCCGTTTTGAGCAGATCGGTGTTCAGTTTGCGGCGGGCCGCTTCCGCATCGGAAATGATATGATGGGCTTCATTCTGCGCTTCCCGAACTGCCAGTTCCGCCTCTTTCTGTGCGTTTCTCTTCACATTTTCAGCAGTTTCCTGCGCCATGACCAAAGTGGAGGACATGGTAGATTCCATTTTTTCATAATTGCGGAGTTTCGTCTTGACTGTATCCATCTCCTCTTCCATCTCACGATGTTCGCGGTAAATACGTTCATAGTCACTTGCCAGCTCCTGCAGGAATGCGTCCACTTCTTCCTGGCTGTACCCCCGCAGTCCGCGGGAAAACGTCTTATTATGGATATCCATCGGTGTAATCATAAATAATCCTCCTGTTTCATAAACGGTTTTATTCTTATTTATAACGGTCAATCAGAAGTCCCGTCCGGCCTTTCCGGCTCATCCCCGTGACTTCCCTGATTTCAATCCGTCCTTTGCCGCGGATGGAAATAACATCTCCTGCTTTTACGGTTTGCGACGCGCTCTTCACAGGCTGCCAGTTAATTTCCGTCCGACCGCTCTCTACGCATTGTACCATTTTGCTGCGGGAAATGCCAAATCCTGCCGCGCCGACCGCATCAAGCCGAAGCGAAGCGACCGTGGCACGCACCTCTCTGGCTGTCTTTTTAGGCGGCTCTAATTCTTCCAGAGATATTTCTTCTATCTGCACAGACACCATGGCGACTTTCAGGAAATTCCGCTTAATCCATTCCGCCATGGAACTGTCTGCCACAATCTGGCACCCCGCCCCCTGCATGAGGATATCTCCCAGAACCGCTCTGTCGATGCCCAGTCCCATAAGCGCCCCCAGTACATCACGGTGGCCGATGAGCCTGTATCGGTCATCCCAGGTCACTTTCAATGCGGTCAGCCCGAAATCCACGGGACCGTCATAGTCATTACGGGCAAATGCGACACGGATCCGTTCCGCTTCATGATATCCGCCGGAAGTTTTCACCGCCACCGTTTTCATGTGAGCCGCAATCGTCTGTCCGACCTGCGCCGCAAAAGGAGACATAAAGGGGCCGACGGCAAATGGCCGGCCTCTGTCCACGGAATCAGCAATATCCAGCAGACGGATCGCCATATCTTTCGCTTCTTCTCCGGTTGCGGAAAAGTAGCGGAGAATTTTTTCTCTGTCTTTCATTATTTTCTGCCCATTTCATCAGATTTCGCAAGAGCCGCCATGACGGCGTCCATGAGAGCGGCACGGATGCCGCGCGCTTCCATGGCATGGATGCCTGCAATCGTCGTACCGCCGGGACTTGTCACCCCGTCACGGAGTTCGGCGGGATGTTTTCCTGTTTCCAGCACCATTTTGGCTGCGCCATACAAAGTCTGCGCCGCCGCTTCAACTGCCAGCTTCCGCGGAAGTCCCGCGCGCACTCCGGCATCCGCCAATGCATCAATAATCACGAAAACGTATCCCGGCCCCGCTCCTGATAAAGCGCCCATCTCGTCAAGCTGGCGTTCGGAAACCACTGCCGCTTTCCCCAGGGCGGAAAATATTTCTTTTGCCGTTTCGATAAAATCCTCGTCAGCGTACCGCCCTGCTGTAATAGCTGTCATACCCTCCCCGACCGAAGCGGGAGTATTCGGCATGACACGGATCACCGGCGTCTTTTCGGGAAGGCCGGCTTCCAAGGTCGCTGCTGTCACTGCCGCCGCAACAGAAATCACCCGCCTCGGACGGTACGGATTTATTTCTTCCAAAACAAAAGGGATAATGTCGGGCTTTACTGCCAAAAGGACAAAATCCGCTTCTCCGATATCTTTCAGAGAAGCTGCAGATACGCCATATCGCTCTGCCTTTTCCACCGTTGACTTTTCCGTGCTTGCTTTAATGTATACTTCTTCTTTCGTCCAGAGGCCTTTGGAAAGGCACCCTGAAAGTATAGCGCCGCCCATAGCGCCGCAGCCGATCATCATAATCTTTTTCATACGCCCGGACCTCTCCACAAAGGAATCCCCGCAAGGCGGGGCATGCTGTCCATCTCAATATGCACCGCCGATGGCGCGCACAAAAGCACCTGCCCGTTCAGAAGTTCTACTTCTCCCTTGCCGAGATAAACGGCACCGCTCATGAAATCCACAAAACGGCTCGCCGTTTCATCATCCACATTGCTGCCAAGAACCACAAGAACTACAAGTCCTTTTTCCATGGCATCCACCGCACGGCGGGCATCACTATAAGCACGGGGAACGAAGATGACAGCATCCAACGGACGGACAGCCCTCGCAGGCAGCGCGCCTGCCATACGGGGACCCGCCTCTTTACCGTCTTCTCCCGCAGAATCTATATACTCTTCTTCCTCCGGCTCCGTAACAAAAAGATCATAAAACAGCTCGGAGATCTTCGAAAAAAATGACATTATGCCTTAGGGGCCTGCGAATCCCATGCGGGGGCTTCCGCTTCCGGAAATGCCGCAAAATTCTCACGGGACACGCTCATATTATTTGGCGCGCAGAGGTAAATATTTTCAGAAACCTGGTCAATGCGCCCGTCCAAAGCATACATCACACCCTGAATAAAATCCACGATACGCTGTGCTTCATCGGCATCAGTCTTTTCCATATTCATTACGACCGGACGGGCAGCCTTCAGATGATTCCCGATTTTTTCGGCATCCTGATAGTCTTTCGGATTCACAACCACCATGGTATACGGTTTCGCCTGGCGGGTCGCTACTGCCGCACGGCCTGCTGCCGGACGGGGAGGAACAGGCTGCGCCGTATCTATCGACGTCCCCTCTTCTTCGTATTCTTCATCTTCGTATTCTTCATCCTCGTATTCATCATCACGATCTGTAAACTGTTCCTTAAATTTATCCAGTAAGCTCATTTTGTTTCTCCTTTCCCATTTGCATAATTCCGCTCGCCAAAAATGGCGGTGCCGACGCGTACCATCGTAGCGCCCTCTTCTATTGCCGTTTCAAAATCCCGGGTCATCCCCATGGATAAAACAGAAACCTGTCCTTTAGGAAAATATGTTTTCAGTACTTCCCACATTTCATGAGCCCTGCGGAATACAGGACGTGTCATTTCCACATCCTCCACCATAGGCGCCATGCACATCAGACCTTTTACACGGATATGCGGGAGCATTCCCGCCTTCGCTGCAGCTTCGTCCAGACTTTCCGGCGGCAGGCCGTACTTGCTTGTTTCTCCGGAAATATTAAATTCCAGAAGCACATCCTGCACTTTGCCGGCCTGCCCGGCCCGTTTATCTATCTCTTCCATGATTTCCACGGAATCTACGGACTGGATCAAATCAGCCGCCGCCACTGCCTTTTTCACTTTATTTTTTTGAAGATGTCCCTGCAGGTTCCAGACAACAGGCATTTTCAAACGGCTCCGTTTGTCTTCCAATTCCTGCACACGGTTTTCTCCCACCTCTTTCACGCCAAGTCGGAGAACCTCCTCCATATCTTCCAATGGATGAAACTTCGTCACCGCCACAAGAGTCACGTCCTGCCTGTAAGGAGAACGGGCCTTCGCAGCCGCTATCCGCTTTTTCACAACTTCCAGCTTTTCTTCTATAGCTGACATCCTAATTCCTTCTATTATTCAATAAGGTACGTCGAAAAATATAAAAAGATATACCTTGTCCTATTATAGCATAGGTATATCCTTAAAAAAATAATCGTTTTTTATTTTCAGGCGCCAAACAAACCGAGGCGTAATCCACATACCGCAAAGCATGATAAAATGCAGTTCACGGCCCTGCCATACAAGGCAGGCACGTAAAGCGGAACATGCCAGTATCTTAATCATTGGTATAAAAGCATTTCCTCAATTCAATCTGAATTCTACCGGGAATGTAATCCGGCAGGGGACAGGCACCCCATATTTATCAAGTGCAGGAGAAAATGTCCATTGATAAGCCGCATCGATCGCCGCCGCATCTAAGACACTGCTTCCTGACCCCTGCGCCACATAAGCGGAATCCACCGTCCCCGATGCATTGACCAGAATCGTTACATAAGTAATACCCGTCGTTTCCTTCATCTTTGCAGACGGCGGATAGACAGGAAGCACTTTATTTATCACTGTCGGCGGCGTAATAGGAACGCCGGCTCCCGGCCCGCTTCCATTGCCATCACCTTCACCCGTGCCGGTTCCGCTGCCGTCTCCTGTACCGGCGCCTTCCCCGTCCCCTGTTCCTCCGCTGCTGCCGCTTCCGTCGCCTTGTGTATCCGTCCCTTCATCTTCTGCCGCGGCATCAGAAACAGACGTACCTGTGGTGTCCGCTGTTTCCTTCTTATCCGCCCTGTCATGCACCTCCGGCTTTTCTTCCGCTGCCTTTTCATTAATTTCTTCATTAGGCATTTCCACAGGTTCAGCAGCATCATTGATTTTTGCTTCGGATGATTTCACCGCCGGCGCCTTTTTCCCTTTGCTGCCTCCCCCGCCCCGGTTTCCGCCGGTATCGATCGATACTTGCAATACTTCTCCGCGAAACGGAACTTCCATATATTTCACGCCGAACAATCCGAGCATGACAGCAGCAAATAAATGAATAAGGACAGCAGCGGCAATACCAACCGCATACCTCTGCCGGTCATTCATCCTCCTGCCTCCTGCTCCGCTGCCAGCCCGAACCTGGTGATGCCGGCCGCTTTAAACCGGTCGAGAACGTGGATGACATCATTGTAAGCGGCATCCTTCTCTCCGCGAATAACGACGGAATAATTCGCGTCTGATCCGCTTCTTTTCTTCACTTCCGCCACAATCGCGTCCAAAGGCATTTTTTTATCATCCAACCAATAATTGCCGTCTTTTCTTACGGTGACGAGGCTGCTGCTCTTATGCACGACTTCCGCATTCTGAGTTGTGGGAAGCGCGATAGAAATAGTACGCACTTCTGTCATATACATCGTACTGATGATGAAAAATGCAAGCAGCAGGAATATAAGGTCAAGCATGGGGCTGATCATCAGTTCCGGCATTTTATCCGCCTGCCTCGGTCTTCTCCTCATAATGCCCCCTCACTTCCCGGACAGTCCGGAGATAAGGGCATCTGCCACCGCATCCAGATCAAGCATCGCCTTTTTATACCTCGCGTTCAAATACGCATGTACCAGCATGCCCGCAATCGCGATCACCAATCCGAAAATAGTCGTAATCAGCGCTTCAGCCAATCCGGCGGTAACACCGGCCGTATTCTGCAGCTGTCCCGTCATGGAAGAAAAAGTTCCCATCATTCCGGTAATCGTCCCTAAAAGTCCAAGCATAGGAGAAAGCCCGATGATAACCCCTAAATAATCAAGATGGGCCGACAGCTGATTCAGGTAACGATCCGTCTTTTCATAGGTAACAGATTCAAGTGATTGACCAAGACTGTCCTTTTCAGACAAAATATCCTTTGCCAGTTTTGCAGCGCTGCCTGATGCACCTTCCGCCAGTTCTGCCGCTTCGGAAACTTTTCCCCGCGTCATTTCCTTACAGAACATCATCACAAATTTCGTGTCGGAGATTGCCTGCCGATAATACACATACCGCTCCACCGCCAGAAATATAACTGCCAGTGAACAAAACAGCAAAGGCCACATACACAGGCCTCCGCGGACAAAATATCCTACTGCCGAATCAAAAATCCCCATCGTGTTCCCTCTTCCTTTCTTCCCGGCACTCTGCCGTCCATAAAAATTACACTTATCATAAAAGGCACAGCCAAACTGAAATGAGAAAATTTTTTCCCCATCTCCCATCCGGCTCATGCCTCGCGAGTCTTTTGATGATGAAATACAAACGGCACCCTGACTCGGTTCATTGTCTGCCTGCCCCTCTGTGAAAGGACCACAGCAGGCCGACTTCCCTTACAGCTGCGAGACAGCTCCGGCTTTTCACCGGATTCCCCGTTCCTTTGCTCTTCATTCATTTTTTATTTTATTTTTATAATTAAATAGTATCATACGACATAAATAACTTCAATTTTTTACGTAAATGCTCATTGCCCGTCAATGTAATCTTCACCTGTGCCCGTTCATACATGGTACAAGACTGCTTCTCCCCGAAATGGAAGAGAAAGCAGTCTGATACCAAACAAAACTCTATGCTATTTCCCTTTTGTCTTTTGGAACCAGATATATTTTTTTGATACCCGGTACATCGTTGACACAAATGAATTAACGGGAATCTTCCGGTATTCCGCGTCCCTGCTGCTTTCATCCACCACTTCATGATTCTGGTCATAAATCCGGACGGCAGTAATCGCATACCGTTCTTCTTTCATATGAAAACGTAATTCCATCTCACTGCACATAGGCATTCGGTCGCCTTTCAATCGGGAAGCATAAGCCGCTTTCATCTGCTCCGGAATTTTTTTATCCGTATATACCGCCTGTACCGTCATCTGCACTTCATCGGGATCCGTTTCATTCTGTCTGATGGATTGTACATCAAAACGGTAAAGCGCAATATCATTGGCAAATATCTCCATCCAGCGCATCTGCTCCAATTCCTGCGGCGTGGCTTTCGGCTTTACCCCCATTTCCAGAATGGGCACCGGCTGTCCCTTCACGGAATCTTCCGCTTGTACGCCGTTCCATGAAAGGGACATGCACAGCATACCTGCCGCCCAAAACCATTTTCGCCGATCAGAAAGCAAAACGCAGACCCGCATTGACTTTCCATTCCACTTTATAATCGCCGCCAAAACCTCTTGTCACATTCGCATAAAAAAGGTTGCTCCCGTTCAGCCGGTAAACTCCTCCGAGAGTCAATTCTGCCCACGTATCGCCGAAATCCTGTTCCACACGGGACGTATCTTCTCCTTCCGCGCTGAAAGTGGCAGCCGTATCCCCTTTAAATTCATGAAGAATGCTTGCTTTGGCATACAAGTTGCCTTTTTCTGTTGCCCTTCCGGCTGCGATGCCCAAACGGCCGATGAAGCTGCTCATGCTGTCCTGATGGACATGCATTTTCTTATCTCCGTCAAAATCGCTGGCTGCATCATAATCCGCGCTGCCCAGCCTGGAGAAAAGCAGTTGGATCTGTGGTTCGACATAACTCGCAGCGGTGCCGAAACGTTTCCCGTATTCCACAGACAATCCGTATCCGGTGGCATGATAATCGCCATCGAGTTTGCGTCCCTCTGCATTGTAAACAGTGTAATCGTTCTCAGCACGGCCGATCTTGCCGACAATATCCACATACTGTCCGTCATCAAAGACCTTGGTTCCATAGATACTTCCTACATAAAGCTTCGGATCTCCTTTTCCGCCAAAGTCATACTTCGCATTGCCGTCATTATAATCAAAGGCTCCGCCGATGTGCCAGCCGGATCCCAGTTTATGATCCGCCCCGACCTGCGTCCCCCAGAAACTGTCGGATAAATTGGTTTTATCTTTGTCATACTTCACTTTGCCGCCATAGGTTCTCGCCCAGATGCCGCTTGACGCGCCGAGGCGGAGATCCCCGATCCGCTGATTCATATCCGTCATGCCGGAACGCCAGGACAGCATGGATGTCGTCATCGCCGACTTGGCTCCGCGCATCATCATTGTTTCCCGGTCTCCGAGAATATAGGCCACACCGCCGGGAAGAGATGTCGGTATCAGTCCGCCTGCGGGACTTACGGCTGATGTCCTCAATGCGGAGGGAACCGCCATCATTTTCATCATAAGAGGGCTTTCGGAAAGTTCGCCGAGCCTTCCTTTTCCGGTAGCGCCGTTAAAATCAATTCTGCCTGTTCTGGCAACAGACCGTGCAGTCAGTCCTTCATTCAATTTCACCGTGCCGTCCAGATTCCGTTCCCCGCTTGTATACGCCGTATAAGTCAGTTTGCCGGCAAGCCTTCCCATCGCTTCCGTTTCGCTCAGGCCGCCCCTGTCGCCGCTCATCGTGATCCCGGAATTGGCGGCCGCCGCGCTGATCGTCACACCGTCTCCATTATGAGTCAGCGTCCCGAAATTGACCGTCGTATTTCCGCTGTAATGATCTATGGTGATTGCTTTATCAGACTTCTGGTTAATGATGCCGGCGGCTGCTGCCGTGTTTCCGCCATAGAAATGGGTAATACGGCTTGCGCCGTTGCTGCCCGTATCTTCATTATCTTCTCCATAGCGTGTATTTCTCGCCTCATTCGTCCACGTCGCGCCGTTTCGGAGCCACATGTTCACCGTGCCGCCGTTATCCACAATGCCGTGAATCCGGGAATTGGCTGTGGTAAAGGCCGCATTGACAGTGCCTGTGGGAAGGACGAAAATATCGCCGTTGAGATTGACATCTGCCGTCCCCGGTGTATTTCCTCCAATGCCGGTATTCACATTAATCGTCCCCTGATAAGCGCCGAGCGTATAGTAGCCGTAATTCATGCCGGAAGGCACCGTTATCTGCCCGCCGCCGACAGATACCTTGCTTCCTGCCGCATTGACAGTGATCCCGTTGCCGTAGACATCAAAGTTTATATTTCCGTTGACCTGTACTTCACTGTCATTTACAGATGCCAGGATGCCCGCGTTATTGAAACGGGAATACACATTTTCATAATTTACGGGAATGCCCCAGACCGTATTATCAGCGCCCTTGATATTCACATTGCCGTTGATGATGATCTTGGAAGAAGCGGCCGCCTCATAGCTGGATTCGCCCCAGCGGTTCGTCTTCTGGATAGCAATGCCGTTCCCGCCCAGGCCGCCTGTCATGGCGATATTCACCGGCGCATGGATGGTAATCCGTCCGGAGCCGGTTTTCGGTGCGTCAAGCCAGATGGCATTGGTTATGGAATTGCCGCCCGGAAGCCCGGCCGTAATGACATTGACCTTTCCCGCGGTAATGGTGACATTCTTTCCGCTTCCCGCATAGATTCCCGCAGGGCTTCCGATGGTATGGGCGGACTGGAGCTGCAGGGCATGCGTGCCGGCATGGATAATCACATCATTTTCCTCATGGGCGTCTACAGCGGCAAGGACATTCGTCACCCGGTCTCCTGTCTTATAATTATCTTTTGTCGGCTGGATGACCGCGTCTTCATCAAAGATATAATTTAAATTATCGCTCGTCGTAAAACGAGAAAAGTCCGTATCCGGATCCACAGTCAAATCCTCTGCTGTACCTGTAATTTTATACTTATAATCAGGCGTACGCATGACCGCGTCCGGATTGGCGGTCCGCACCGCCGTCAGGGAACGGACGGTCAGTCCCTCCGCCCGCGCGGCGGACAGGCTTGCCAATGCCCCCTTCACCTTATCCGGCTGGAGCATCGCCATGAAGTTAAACTGGAACATGCCGCTGTTATTGGAAAAGTCCGTCGCCCTCCAGGACTGGGGCGTGGTATTCCCATCCTTATAGACCAGCAGGTTCTGCCCGGCTTCCACCCAGAGGCGGTGCGTATGGTATTCCGCATTCAGCTTGCCGAACCACCCGTCATAAGTTCCGCTGGAAACGGGATTGCCCCAGCTGACGGGATTCTCCGACATGAGGTTGGACACCGTGGTCTGATAAACGTCCATCTCGACGCCGCCGGCGCCTCCCAGGTTATACCGCATCACATAGGCCGTACCGTCGGGCAGCACTTTCAGATCACGGAAATCTTTTGCGCCCTGTTCATTTGTAAAGGTATTCGGCAGCGTGATATTCCTCGTATTCCCCGTGCTCAGCCCGCCATCATCCGACAGAGTGGCTGCCGTAATGCAGGTGTCCCCGTTGCCGAAGCCGTAATTCTGATACCCGCCGATGGCGGAGACCAGGATATGGTCATTGTACAGATTGAGCCGCGCTTCATCGGTATTCTTGCCTACCCTCGTGTAGTCCTTGCGCTCCAGCGAACCGTCCTGCCCGATCTGGTAGCGGATGAGCCAGCCTTCGTCATAATTCTGGTATCCCCCTTCCTTATTGATGCTGGCAAGGGCATACAGATTGTCCCCTTTCACCAGCAGGCCTTCCCCGTGGGCCCGGGCGGCCGCGCCGTACGCGGACTGCGCTCCCAGAATCCCGTTTATTTCATTTAATAAACTGTGTGTCCCGCTTTGAAGCAGTGCAATCGCGCTTCCTGAAATATCGCAGACGCTCACATTCCCCAGGTCATAGCCGGTGACGATGAGGTAATTCCCCCAGGACGCCGCGGCGTGGGTATTCACCGTCGTGGAAATTGTTCCCGTGCTTTCCGGGGCTGACCACTGGTTGTTTTCCGCATCCAGAAGTTCATTGGATCTCAGATTCGTCTGGCTGTACGTATACTGGCGCAGGAATATCTTGCTGTCCCCGTTCACATGGAGATGGAACAGGCCGGGATCCCCGTTCAGATCCGTCCGCAGATCTTTCCCGATGCCCCAGATGTCAGTTTTCACACGGGAGCCCCGGACCACCCCCATCACGCTTTGGGCATAGTTGGACGGCGCTGTCACCACCAGATTGGCCGCCTCTGCCGCCACGCCTCCGCAAAGCACTGCCGCCGCCATCATGGCAGCCGTTTTGGATTTACCTTTGGTACGCATATATGCCTCCTTTTATAATATACACAAATCCGGATGTCCGGATCTGTAAAACGGACCGATATCAGAACTCATAGCGGACCGTGCCGTACCACGTCCGTCCCTGGATGGGATACTCCACATTCAGGTACCCGTAAGAGTTCGTGCCGAGGCAGACCCATCCTTTCTGCTTCGGCGCCCGGTTGAAGATATCGTTGCAGCCGAAGGCGATCTGCCATGCCTTGCCCGGCTTCACCTTGACGCCCGCATTGATGACGCTCAGCGAGGGATACGCGACCCCGTCATCCGTTTCGTCCCCCAGTTTATTGTATCTATACTCATTGATCGTATAGTAACTTGAGGTATAGTGCCACTCGCCAAACAGGGTAAACCGGGGATTCGGGAACCAGGAGAACCGCAGATTCCCTTCCCATTCCGGCTGGAAGGTCGGATATACTTCCCGGTACACCGCATCCCCCAGCGCCCACTCTTTATTCTGCCGCCGGAACGCTTTGATTTTCGTATAGGCGCCTTCCAGATCCAGGCTGAAATGGCCCCACTTCAGCCCTGTCTGCAGTTCAAATCCGTGTATATGCCCTTTTTGGTCATTGAAGTAGGATGCCCAGTCGGGTCCTGCCCGGTACAGGTAGAGCATCCGGTTCGCATGGCGCCAGAAGTAGGTCAGCGTAGCATAGGCGTCGGAATGGAGGAATTTCCCGTTCCACAGCGTACTGAAATCGAACTGGGTCCCGTACTCCGGCTGGGGGAACTTGGAAGCGGTCCCCCTCTTGTTGGCGGGAACCGGCAGGATGCCTGCCCCGTCCCCGGCAATTTCATACATATTGAGGAGGCGGAAATAGGTTCCCCCTGTCATGCGCAAGGTAAGATTGTCATTCACCTGTTTTTTGAGCGCCAGCTGCCAGGTGCCTTTCCCGTCCTGCTGTCTGTCCCGCGGCGTGATCCAGTGGAACCACCGCCATGCCGTATCGGCGAAGCGTTTCCCCTCGCTGTAGCCCACGATGACTGACCGGTTATACCGCCAGGCGGGGGTCAGGAACCAGGTGCCTTTTTTGTCCAGCGTGATGGTGTCCTGGATCTGGATATTCCATATATTCTGGTCATACCGGTTCCGTATGGCGCCCAGAAGCGTGGAATAATCGGAATCGCCGAGCACTTTATCCATCAGGGATCCGTTCACGTGCATCCGCTCATGGGAGTAATTGGTCTGGAATTCGAGGAGCTGTCTGTTTCCCAGCTGGTAGGTGCCGTCGAGGAGGAAATTATACTTGCGGGAAATAAACCGGCTCCATTTGCGGAAAGGGACGTCTTCCCAATAGACCTGGTTCTCATTTAAGTGATACATATGTTCCACGTCATAGTATTTCTTCTGTTTCTGGAAATCCGCCGTCCAGCCCCATTCCAGGCGGCCGTTATGATGGCGGTTCTCCACCATCAGTTCGTTCGTGTAAAGGCGCTGCCGCTTCCCTTCCGCATAAAAGGCGTCATCTATCCAATCCACCGTGTAGCCGAGACACGCGTTCAGTGTGGTATTGCTGTATCCTGCCCACAGGCTGTCCGGCAGATGGCGCTTGATGCGGTTCCAGCTGCCCTTCACCATCCACTCGTCATTCTGCCATTTCACGATGGCGCTCGTATTCTTCCGGTCATTCCATCTCCGGTGCCGGTTTTCCGACATAGATTTGAGTTTTTCCACCCTCTTTTTTACATATTTGTGCCTTTCCACGATTTTTGTATACTCCTCAGACTGTTCCGGGTCGACATACTTCCCCTGCGACAACCATTGCGCATTATACTTGGCAAGCCGATCCGCCTTGTCCAAAAACTCCTTGTTATTCTCAAGAACCGCACCGTCCACGGCCGCTTTCACATCAGCATTTTCCGGCTCATAAAAATATGAATCCTTATTATTCCAAGAGCTATTTAAGTAGCGATTTAAAAATCGTTTCATCCGAGCTTTAATCTGCGCTATTTTTTCCTCATCCCCGCCGGCTTTTTCGATCTCCTTCGACAAGTACTTATACCCTCGTCTAAAAGATCCATCATGTGTATAAAAATAATCTTTTGCCGCTTCCTGCGGAACCAGCTCCGCATACTCGTTTTTCCAGGTCCGATCCATGTTCTTCCTTGCCTGGTCCATATCATATTGGTAGATTTCCTCTGCCAAGGCGCCGCTGCTGGCAAACGCCATCCAGTCCTCAACATTCCCCGCCTTATATTTATTTCTCGTTTCATCGGAAAGATGAGTAGAGTAATTCCTTAATGTAAGCATAAGCCATGTCTTCTTGTCCCCACTTTTTTCATACCAGCCTAATTCTGTTTCATAACTTAGCATCGCATACTTTGCTTCTTTCTTGGATTCTTTGGAATTCATGACGTAATTTTTATAAGGGAAGTCGCCTTTGGCCGTTTCATGATTAAGCCCCACCATGAGGCTTCCGTTCCCCAGCGGCGACATCACTTCGAGCGAGGCGCTTTTGCCCCCGAAGGATGATTTCCCGATTTCCGCCGAGATATCCGCCTTTGCCGGTCTCTTGGTCACGATATTCACAACGCCCCCGATGAAGGTTCCCCCGAAACGGGCAGGAATATACCCGCGGTATACTTCGATACGCTCCACATTCTTCACCGGAATGGTGGAAATATCCACGGCTGCATCTCCCCCCAGATTGGTCAGGATACCGTCCACGAATACCCCGACCTGGGCCGCCGTGGAGCCGCGCACGGTGACGACCGTATACTGCCCCTTGCCGTTCACTTCGCGCACATGGACGCCGGGAACCATTTTCAGAAAGTCCGCGAGATCTTTTTGCTCCCCTTTAAATTCTTCCGGACGGATGACCGTAACGGTACCGGGTGACAGTTTGGATTCCCAGTCAGGGCGCTTCGCCTCGACGGTGACCCCCGCCATCCGGAAAGCCATATCATCTTCTGCCGGCGCAGCCGGTATCTCCGCCGCCCGGACAGTCATACAGGCAGCCGGCACCCCGATGGCAATCATAACCGCCATCCTCAAAAAATGCAGATTCTTCTCTCTCTTCATCATAAGCTCCTCTCGTACTAAATATCAGCTGCCCTTTCATCCCTAAAGGCAGCCATACTCCCGTCCCTACAGGGTTCTTCATCAGCTTGTTTCCATTGTGATTCATCTCCATTCATTGCCACCGTATTTACTCATAACAAAAAGGCACAACCAAACTGAAATGAGAAAAATTTTCCCCATCTCCCATCCGGCTCATGCCTCGCGAGTCTTTTGATGATGAAATCAAACGGCACCCTGGCTCGGTTCATTGTCTGCCTGCCCCTCTGTGAAAGGACTGCGGCAGGCGGACTCCCCTTACAGTTGCGAGACAGCTCCGGCTTTTCACCGGATTCCCCGTTATTAGATTCCGTTATCTTGTTTTTTAATTATCAGCTAATTGAATTCTATCATAGAATTTTTACATATTCAATTTTATTTTGTAACTTTTTGTGGATTTATTTAACCCCCATCCAATGTTATTGATTCTTAAAAAAATGCAAAAAGAGTATCCCGGGGAAGCAATCCCGCCGGATACTCTTTTATCGTTCTGTCATTATTTCATATTTGCTTTTACAGCATCTGTCAGATCGATACCGCCATAAATAACGTCTCTTGCATTGATGACCATATCTACGCCTTTATCTTTAGCCGCTTTCTCCACAGCCGCCCGGAATTTTGCCTGGATGGGAGCCATGACTTCATTTTCCTTTTGTGCCAGCTGCTGGTTCAGTTTCTGTCCGAGTGCCTGTTTATCCTTATCTGACATATTTTTAGATTGTTCATTGAACTGATTCTGTAATTTCTGCTGTTCAGAAACCACAGTCTTCCCTGCCTGCATAAAAGCCGGCGTGGAAGACAGGACATCCTCCACATTGACATAACCGGACGCTGCGTCAGCCTGCGCCATCATTCCAAGAGAAGCAGCTGCCATCATCATAGAAATAAGAACCTTTTTCATATGTAAACCTCTTTTCTAAAATAAAATACACGTCTCTTTCACTCTTTATTTCTTCCAGAGCTTTTCCATAATTGTCGGATACACCGCATTTAAATGCCCCTGGATCTGGTTCAGGATCGCCACAACAAGCGGCGCATCAAAATGATCAAGCCCCGCAGGGATGCAGCAGGTCAGCAGCACGTTTCCGGCTTCATCCACACTGTATTTCAGCATACGGTACTGGTCATTCAACGCATTCAGCTCTTCACAAACGGTCGCCTTTTTCTCTTTTGTTACAATCGCTGCCGCCACCTGTACCTGGATGATCGTGTAAACACTGTCGTCAAACAAAATCATGAAAGGAAGGTTCTGTCCGGCTACAGGAAGGTTACTGCGGAAAGCCTGGGAATGCACGTCATCCTTAAAATCCTGAATACCGAACCCGCTGATTTTCGCATCTTCCAGATGCTTCTTAAACAAAGCTACCTTTTCAACTCCTACCTTCACTTCCGGCACTGCTGTTTCCGCTTTTACCGTATTCTTATTCTCCGCCATTTTGTACGCTCCATTTCTCTGGTCACGCCAGAACTCAAACAATAATTCTGTGATATCCCTGTACACTTTTTCTTTTTCTTTCAAAGGAAGATTCCAGTCATTTGCCATATGGGCTTTAAAACGCAATAATTTGATTTCTTTCAGCAAATTCAGATATAACTGTTTGCTGACAGGAACAACATTGCCTTTTACCGCTTCCACCCGTTTAATCTCATCCTTTAGTTTGATCATGAATGATCTCTCCGATTTTTAAATACATTTGCTGATTATTTACTATCCTGCCGGCATTTGGGATAAATAAAAATCTGCGGGACAAGCCAGACAGTTACCGAATGTACAAGTATCTACTGCCCCCTATCCTGCAGGTCATTAGAAAATTGAAAACAAGCGGTATCCGACTGGGGTTTCTCACCCTTCACGGCTGTAAAACAGTTCCGGATTTCCACCGGATTCTCCACAAAAGCCTTTCGATTTTGTCTTCTCTCTGAAATTGTTCTAAACAAAGGTTGTTCAGATATTATTATATTATCATAAGGCATATACTATTTGCAAATCATTTTTACTTTTTCTTTTCCTCTTATGGTAATTTTATTTTCATTATTTTTAAACTTTCTTTCATCTTGGATGCCAAGGGACGATAAATCCCTGCCGGGATTCCGACCGCTTTTTGCCTACCGGTAAAGTGTCACTCATGTCAAAACGTCATCCGGAAGGCCAGCAAAGAATCCATTACCATCACACTGAAGCCGGTAAGATGTCATAAAAGTAAATAGATTCTTCGCTCAGTGTCATATTGCTGCTTCCCATCTTTCTCACAAGATATTCTTACCCCTGCTCAGAATGACGGCGGACGGTAAGACGTCATCCGTAGCGTCGGTGAAGGATCTATTACCGTGATGAGGAAGCCGGTAAGGCGTCATCAGAATAATAGATTCTTCACTTAATGTCATGTTGCCGTTTACCTGCTTTCTCACACAGCATTCTTGCCTCCGTTCTAATGACGGGGTACGGAAGCCGTCATAATAACAGAAAACGTTAAGCGTTATAATGACGAGAAACGAAAGACGTCATCCTGAACGCAAGCGAAGGATCTATTACCGTGATGGAGAAAAAGATAAACTGAAAAGGACTGCCTTCCCATACCCGGAAAGGCGGTCCTTTCGTTTCTTCTTATTCAGTTCTCATAGCAAAGCTTTCTTCTATTCCCTTTTTGGAAGCATTCATCATCCTCAGAAGCTGAAGCGGATGCCTGCGTCTATTCTCCACTTGCTGGAAACATCAGCCCCGAAGTTTCTCGTGTAGGTTCCGTACAGATAGGTGTTCCTGTTCACCAGCCAGCTTCCTCCTACTTCTACGTCTACCCAGCTGTCTTTCAGGTCTACTTCTGTCCCGCTCGTCGGTTCGTTTTCCGCACTGAAGATGCTCTTCACTTTCCCTCCGAATTCATGGGCCAGCCCTATCTTCGCAAACAGGTTGCTTCTTTCTGTCTCTTTTCCTATCCCCAGTCCGATTCTCCCTATCACGCTGTTTATTCCGTCCTGGTGGATGTGCATTTTCTTCCCCCCTGCATAGTCGCTTACGGCGTCATAGTCTTTTCCTCCTAAGTGCCCTGCGGTGAGTTCAATGCTCGGGTCTATGTAGAAGCCGTTTTCTTTCTTCATCCGCTTCCCGTATTCCATGCTCAGCGACAGGCCGTTTGTCCTGTACTTCCCGTCCAGACGGTGGTTCATTTCGTTGTATACGGTGTAGTCGTTCTTCACCCGGCTTCCTCTAAGGATGATGTCAAGGTACTGTCCGTCTTCTTTCTGCATGGTTCCGTACAATGCCAAACTTGCCAGTTTTTCTTTCCCTGTTCCATTGGCATAGGTGTCTTTTCCTGTTCCGTAGTCCAGGGCCGCGCCGATTGTCCAGTTTCCTTTTTTCTTATCATAGCCTACCTGGGCTATGTTGTAGGTCTGTTTGAAGCTGGTCTTCTGTTTATCCAGTTCGTTCTTCCCGCCCAGGTATCTGGCCCAGATGCCGTTTTCTTCTTTGGCCAGTCTTATGTCTCCCATTCTTCTCTGCAGGTCGTTGTTGTTTCCTCTCCACAGAAGGACGGCAGAGGTCATGGCTGTTTTGGCGCCTTTCATCATCTGGGTTTCTTTGCTTCCATAAATAATGGGAGGCTTCGGCTTGGGGTTCGGGTTGGGATTGGGATTGGGATTGGGATTCGGATTTGGGTTGGGATTCGGGTTGGGATTCGGATTCGGATTCGGATTCGGGTTCGGATTCGGATTCGGGTTGGTTTCTTTTACATATCCTTGTCCATTTGCTTCACGGAAATCCATGTCTGCCATTTTCAACGTCGCGGATGATGCGGTCAGGCCTTCCGCTATCGTTGCACGCCCTGCCAGGTTCTTTTCTCCGCTTTTATAGGCTTCGTAGTACAGTTTTCCTGCCAGTGCGTTCAGTGTCTCGCTCACCAGGTTCTTGTCGGCCGCTTTGCCCGAAGAGGTATTCAGCCCAGTATTGTCTGTACGAAGAGTAATACCACTTCCCGCTGCCGCTTTCCGAACAATAAAATCGCCGCCCTTTATCTTGGAAGGATGTAATTTATCATGCTGATAGAGCACTTTCACATATCCGGAATAATTTTCTACCGTAATGGGCTTTTCATTTTCCTGGAAAATCACACCGGCCTGATCTGCATTCTTACCTCCTACAATAGAACGCAGTTTGCTGCCCGTAAAGGAATGAGAAACACCACGCCACGGCTCTGACGGTACCATGGTTCCCCAGACCTCATTATGCCAGGAAGCGCCATTTTGCAGATACATGGATAATCCTGTACGTTCACGAATGTCTTTCTTATCCGGTTCGTTTTTATTGTGTTCTTTAAAATCATCTAAAACGACACCATGCAGGACAGAGTCAGATGTTGTCAATCCCAAATTGATAACTGTCGGTCTGGAACCGCTGATATTGGCACTTTCTTCTCGGTCTATAATGCCGATGTTCCCATACACTTTTGTTGTACGGTTTCCTGCTCCAATCATTTCTCCCGCTTGATTGAGTTTGGCATTCATGTTAATAATCCCTTCTTCCGCATTAAGAGCAAAATGGGATATATTTTTATGCTTTTCTGTCCGGATCGTCCCACCGCCGCCGATGGTAATTGTCGAACGTGCGCCGGCATGTATGCCTGTTCCGTCAGTGGAAATATTGGCATCTCCACTGATGGTGATACTGCTGCCCGGCTGATCCTTGTCATAATTTAAACCTGAGAAAATACCATTGACAAAATAATGGTTCAGGAAAGAAGCATCTTTTAACGCCTCCTGCCCCGGTACTTTTACTTCCATATTGACATTACCATTGATCACTACACGTCCATGATGGACAGTGGCAATCCCATTGGTAAAAGTCGGTTCCGCCTCTCCGGTTGCATCAGGTTCCTTGTAATATTTATTTGTGACATGAATATCGACATCACCATTAACAGTGACAGTTTTTCCCGGAGAAGAACCGGAAATAATACCAAACGTGTCTTTGCCGCTGGCTTTGGACTTCAGCTGGTCAACATTGAGTATTAATTTTTTTGCGGTAATATTAACATCATGAACCTTTTTATAATTATTATCAGCTTTATATCCACGTCCGCAATAACTCTGTATCCCATACTGATCCTTGGAATTCAGGGTAAGTGTCACCCCCGGTGCATTGACAGTGATTTTATCTTTTTCACCAGTAATAGATTTCACATTCAATATACTGTCTTTCGTAAAATCATATGTCTTTGTATCACTGTGCCAGACTTTATATTTAACAAAATCACTTGATGACGCAAAAGCAAATTGACCATTAATAACACCTTTATTAAACACCGTTCCGGTCTGTCCTTCCGGAGGAGGAGTCGGATCAACTGCCGGAGTATAAATGTACTGGCCCTGCCCGTCCGCATCTTTGTAGGTGATTTTTCCTTCTCTGCTCGCGGACGGTGCTGTCAGCCCTTCGGCAATTTCTACTTTTCCGGTAAGATTTCTTTCTCCATCTTTATAGGCACTATAGTACAGTTTGCTTGCCAGTTTGTTCAGTGTAGCACTCACAAGGTTTTTATCCGCTGCTTTTGTGGATGAAGTATTGAGACCTTTGTTATCTGTACGGAGAGTAATATGCGAGCCTTCACCGGCATGTTTTACCACAAAATCTCCCCCGATAATATTTCCATCAGAGCTGTGGTCATAATATACCATTTCATATCCGTTATAATTTTCAACCGTAATAGGCTTGTTTTCTTTTTGATGGATGATTCCCCGCTCTGCTTCCGAAGCTCCGCCAATCAATTTTCTTACCTTGCTCCCCGTATAAAGATATGAATCTTTATTCTCTCTTTTCTGCACTGCTGCAGCACGCTCCGTGCCAATCCATCGGTTTTCCCATAGGCCACCGTTCTTCAAATAAATATCTATACCTGACTGATGCGGATTATTTCCATTTTCAGCAAATTCATTCAGCACGCCGCCAGTCAGTTTAGACTTACTTGTAGTGAGTGCAATAGAAACAAGAGAAGCATGGTTTCCCGGATTGGGGTCATAGCCGTAGTTTTTGTTGATAACACCAAGATTACCATAAACTTCTACATCTTCCATACCCGGCTCATTTCCATTAGTACCGGTATTCATAAATACCGAACCTTCTTCAGCAAGCATTGCATATGTTTCGGATGTCTTAATTTCATGGGTTTTGATCTTTCCGCCGCGAACCGTAATAAATCCATCCTTGTTTGCCTGAAGAGCAACTCCGGTAACGTCCATATCTACATTGCCGTTAACTGTAAATTTCGAGTCTCCATGGCTTCCATCACCCGTTTTTCCGCCATAACCGGCATAAATCCCGCTCATATAATAATGGGCGACATCTGCCCCTAAAGACGCCCCTCTGGTGGCAGGCACAGCATTTCTTAGCGTCAGTTTCAGATTTCCGTTAACTGTCACCTGTCCTCCATCCAACAAGTATATCCCTGTCACATTATTATTTTCTTTTCCATTTGCAACACCGGAGCCGGAGACATCAACAACCACATCTTCATTCCATGTCTCCTTCTTATCATCTCCCACATAATATCCTATTGTTTTTCCCTGTCCATGTTTAGTAATAGTCTTTGGAAGCTTTGGATCAACTGCCGGGGCGTAGAGGTACTGCCCTTGTCCATCTGTCTTTTTATATGTGATATTCCCTGCTTTCATGCTGGCAGACTGCGCAGTGAGACCTTCGGCAATTTCTACTTTCCCTGTCAGGTTATTCTCACCTTTTGCATAGGCTTCGTAGTATAGCTTGTTTGCCAATTTGTTCAAGGTACCGCTTACCAGATTCTTATCCTCCGCTTTGGTGGATGAAGTATTCAAACCGGTATTATCCGTCCTTAAGGTAATGCCGGAATTGGCTGCTGCTTTGGCAATCTTGAAATCGCCGCCCTTCATCGCGAGGCCTTCGTTCGGATTTGTCGGCACCGTAGCGTCATGTTCATAAATTACGGTCGTATGCCCTCTGTAATTCTTTACGTGGATATCATGCGCATCCTGCTGATAAATAGTACCTGCTCCGGATACGGCATCCCCCCCCTGCAAGAATTCTACGTGGCTACCCAATGTATTGGCGGATGCTCCGCCGCCTGCAGAAGAGGAATTATTCCTGTTTTCCCAAACCGCACCGTTTTTCAAGGTCACATAATTTTCACCAATTCCTCTCCATGTAGTACCGCTTACAAGACCTGTAAGTTTAGACTCTTTATTCGTAAGTGAAACCCCGGTTCTGGCATGCTGCGTAGAAATAATATTGCCCTTGATTTCCACAATATTATTTTCATCCAATGGTTTGGCCATATTTCCTTCAGCACCGGATGATTCTAAGGTGCTATTGACCAATACTTCCGCTGCTTCCCGTTTCTTATCGTCAGACCATGATTCCGCCATGATGGAATCAGACGCATCAGTCACAATTCTGCCGCTTCCGATAGATATTTGTCCTTCTGTAGCACGGATAACACGAGATGTATCATTGCCTTTATTTTCCAGATCGACACGGCCTTTGATATCAATCTTGGCAGTCCCATTAACTTCCGCTTTAGCTTCAATTAACGGATAATGCTCAAACTTTCCTGTTGTCCGTATCTTTAAAGTGTCTTCCGCTGTATTTTTATTTTCAATGACCAGTTTGGCCTTTCCGCTTCCGAAATATCCGGCTCCCATACTGGTCTGCCCATGCACGACGATTCCTCTTTGTTCCAAACCGTCTTCTGCAGATATATCTATCCCCTTTGTATTTTTAATAGTAAGCGTTCCACTGTGCATCAAAATACCATGCGGGAATTTTACCTGGGTTCCTTTAAGGGCGATCAGCTTCAACGCATGATGATTCATATCAATCACGCCTTGTCCGTCCCCGGTCCACATAATAGGCGCAAATCCTTTGTTCATGTGCACTTCTGTAGAAGAATCAGTTCCCTCTACAGTAAGAACCACATCTTTATTGAATAAATAATTCCTGTCGCCTGAAGTAACCCCTTTACTCTTCCAATACTCAACAAACCGTCCGCCTTTCAGAACCCCCTCAACAATTTGATGATTCAGTTCATTGATGGTACCTGTATCGGGGGATTTCACATATCCCTGTCCGTTTTCTTTCTTGAACAGGAGGTCTTTCATTTTTATTGTCTGGGATGATGCCGTCAGACCTTCGGCAATCGCCGCTTCCCCTCTCAGATCTTTCTCGTCTCTTGTATATGCTTCATAATAGAGTTTCCCCGCCAGGGTATTCAGTACTTCATATACCTGGTCTTCATTGTCCGTATTGATGTTGTTTCTGTCTGTGACCATGGTGATCCATGAGTTTTCAGTCGCATTGGCGATATGGGTGTCTCCTGCCTTGTAGTCTTCTGCCTTTGTTCCTGCATTCTCATGCGCATAGATCAGTTTCATGTTCCCCGCATAGGTCTCGATACGGATCGGGTTTTCGTCTTTCTGGAATATGACTCCCGATTCTTCTTTGCTATTTCCTCCCTGAAGGTAGTATACTTTGCTTCCTTTAAAGTTTTTCGGCGTCTTTCCATAGGCTTCATTGATCCAGGTCGCACCGTTCTTCATAAACAAGCTCAGTTGTCCTTCGAATCCATCCGCATTGTTCTGTTTGGTGTGGGTGTCAACGGCCAGACCTCTCCACAGGGAATCTCCTGTCCCCAGTCCAAGGTATATCTGGCTGTATTTCTGCGGTTCGGCCGGATTTACAGCTCCGTTAAGAACTCCCACATTCCCTTCGATTGTTACTTTCTTTGTGCCTGCTTCTGTTTCTTCTTCATCTACATTGAAGTCTATTTTGCCGCCTTCCACCGCCATCGCGTAGTGCTCCGCTCCACTATTGTTCTCGATGGAAACGGTGCCACCCCCTTTGACAACGACGGTTGAGCCGCCTCCATTGGCCAGGATGCCGGTTCCTTTTACTTTCAGATCCACATCGCCGTCAACGGTGATATGACCGCCTTTCTGGATTGTATAGTCGGATCCCGCATAGAGCCCCGATGTGCTGTAACGGGCATAGGCGCCTCCCGAATTTGCTGTGTTTTCCACGCCCCATGTACCGTCTTCTCCTTTAATGCTCAGATTTCCATGGATATTCAGGCTGGCATTTCCTGCCACGTAGGCGCCCAATGCATAGCCTTTGCCTTTTGACTGTATGGTTACGTCTCCGGTGATGTCTGTTTTATAAGCATTCTGTTTGTTTCCGTTTTGAAGGTGGATACCTTCGGAACGGCCTCTCTTATTTCCCGCTTTCACCACCAATTCTTTGGCCGTTATGCTGAGACTGTCTTTAGAACTCTGCTGCACGGTGGAAACGGTACCGTTCTGATCTCCGGCAGAGGTAAATGCCAGTCTCTTCCCTTCCGCTTTAATGACTACCGGCTTTTCACTGCTGACCATCGGTTGTCCGTCGGTCATCTGCAGGTCGGCGTCTTCTTTGAAGAGATAGGTTCCGTCTGCCTGGCGTATTTTCTTTTCCGCATAGTACTTATCTTTGCCTGCATCCCCTGTAATCGGACTCAGTTCGGCCGGCGGCTGGGCGGTAATTTTTACATCTTCACTCTTTACAGTGCCCTGTCCCTTCTCCTTAGTAAAGGTAATATTTCCAAATCCGAGTTCCGCTGATGAAGCCGTTAATCCTTCCGCTATGACCGCTTTCCCTTTCAGATTACGCTCATCCGTAACATAGCTGGAATAATATACCTTTCCCGCAAGAGAATTCAGTGCCTGGGAAACTTTTTCCTTATTTCCCATATCCAGACCATTGTTATTCGTAATAACGGTCAGAAAAGAATTCTGTCCTGCTTTGTCAACAACAAAATCTCCGGCGGTATAATCTTCAATTTTCGTTCCATCATTCTGGTGATCATATATCAGTTTCGCATTTCCGCGGAAATCATCTATTTGTATCTTACGCTTATCTTTCTGAATAATAACCCCGCCATCGGCATTTAAACGCGTCAAATGACTGTCTCCGACATCTATTCTCCCGTTTTTATCTCTGCCGGTTCCATATTTTTCATGCTCCCATGTCGCGCCGTTTTTTAATGCAAGAAATCCTCCGCTTCCTGTCAGCACCCACTCGTTATACGGCCATGTGTGCAAATCTGTTGTAAATAACCCTTTCAATACAGATTGAGAATTTCCAAGCCCGATAAAAACACTCGAATTCTGTTTTGATCGTATGTCCCCCAGAATTTGTACATTTCTTTCGGAATGGGATACCGTAACATTCCCTTCAGTGTCCACACCTGCGTTCATGTAAAATTTACTCTTAGCATTGACAGAAACCGCTGCTTCGCCTTTGGAGTCAATTTTCCCTCCGCCGACAGCCGCCTCACCCCTATCAACAACTATGCCGGAAGGCGCTTCTATATCGACGTCTCCGTCTACGGTAAGACGAGCCGCTCCGGGAGTGCTTTGAAGATAGATTCCTTTCCCCTCAGACCGTATCTTAACCGCACGGTCAGCACTTCCTCCATTTCTAATCCATAAATTGGAATTAGCTGCTTCATCATCAGACCGTTCCGCAAACAAGTATATGCCATAATCAACACCGCTGACAGATAAACTTCCCAGATTTTTCATCGTCAGATTGCCGCTGCGCACAAATAACCCGGCGGATCCTCTGCCACCCCATTGGAAAGATCCTCCGATTCTATGTAAATCACCTTTCCCTGCACGCAGGGACAGATCATGCCCATTCATGTTGACAGTTCCGGTTTTGCTGCTTCCCCAGACCAAAGCGCCAAAAGCATAAAGTTGATCCATAATACCCGGATCTGTCTTATGAAAAACAAGATTTCCCTTGCTCAATTCGGTTGATATAATGGTATTTTTATTAAATGTATAATCAGAACCGTTTCGGATGCCTTTTCCTGACCAAAAATCCTGCTCTGCTTTCGCACCATTCCAATCGGCTTCAGCAATCTGATGATTCTTATATTCTTCGCCCGATGTTTCCGCATTTATCTGGGAAGGCAAGATAAACAATCCCGACAAGAGACTCAGGAGCACTGCTCTCTTTAAATGACACGGCCAAGTTTTACTTATTCTGGATCTCATTATTTCTCCTCTTTTCTGTACATACTGAAAATAAAACATAAACATGCATAACATACTTACAGCAGATCATTCATATAATCGAAAACACAAAACCGCTTTCATGATTGGCAACACAATTCCGACAAAACACATTCCATATCATCTTTTATAAACAGAGAGGAGGTCTGCCGATAACAAACCGGCAGGCCTTCTGTTTTCCTAATATTGATATTATTTTGCCTTCCTGTCTATTTGTAAAAGATTATTCCGGCTATATCAGAAGCTGAAGCGGATGCCCGCATCTATCCTCCATTTGCTGGAAACATCAGCCCCGAAGTTTCTCGTGTAGGTTCCGTACAGATAGGTGTTCCTGTTCACCAGCCAGCTTCCTCCTACTTCTACGTCTACCCAGCTGTCTTTCAGGTCTACTTCTGTCCCGCTCGTCGGTTCGTTTTCCGCACTGAAGATGCTCTTCACTTTCCCTCCGAATTCATGGGCCAGCCCTATCTTCGCAAACAGGTTGCTTCTTTCTGTCTCTTTTCCTATCCCCAGTCCGATTCTCCCTATCACGCTGTTTATTCCGTCCTGGTGGATGTGCATTTTCTTCCCCCCTGCATAGTCGCTTACGGCGTCATAGTCTTTTCCTCCTAAGTGCCCTGCGGTGAGTTCAATGCTCGGGTCTATGTAGAAGCCGTTTTCTTTCTTCATCCGCTTCCCGTATTCCATGCTCAGCGACAGGCCGTTTGTCCTGTACTTCCCGTCCAGACGGTGGTTCATTTCGTTGTATACGGTGTAGTCGTTCTTCACCCGGCTTCCTCTAAGGATGATGTCAAGGTACTGTCCGTCTTCTTTCTGCATGGTTCCGTACAATGCCAAACTTGCCAGTTTTTCTTTCCCTGTTCCATTGGCATAGGTGTCTTTTCCTGTTCCGTAGTCCAGGGCCGCGCCGATTGTCCAGTTTCCTTTTTTCTTGTCATAACCTACCTGGGCTATGTTGTAGGTCTGTTTGAAGCTGGCGTTCTTTTTATCCAGTTCGTTCTTCCCGCCCAGGTATCTGGCCCAGATTCCGTTTTCTTCTTTTCCAAGCCGTATATCTCCCATCCGTCTCTCAAGGTCATTGTTATTCGTTCTCCACAGAAGGATAGAGGATACCATCGCTGTCTTGCTCCCTCTCATCATCTGGGTTTCTTTATCTCCGTAGATAATGGGAGGCTTGGGATCCGGATTGGGGTTCGGATTTGGGTTGGGATTGGGATTCGGATTCGGGTTGGGATTCGGGTTGGGATTCGGATTCGGATTCGGATTCGGGTTCGGATTCGGATTCGGGTTGGTTTCTTTTACATATCCTTGTCCATTTGCTTCACGGAAATCCATGTCTGCCATTTTCAACGTCGCGGATGATGCGGTCAGGCCTTCCGCTATCGTTGCACGCCCTTTCAGGTTCTTTTCTCCCTTTGCATATGCTTCATAGTACAGTTTTCCTGCCAGGCTATTCAATGCATCGTACACTTGTTTATCGTCAGTCATCGTAATTCCGCTGTTGTCCGTCACCATCGTTACTGATGCGTTTTCAGCAGCTTCTTTTATGTGTACGTCTCCCGTCTTATAATCTTCCGCCTTCGTACCCGCGTTCTCATGTTCATAGACCAGCTTCATGTTCCCTTCGTATTTATCGATGGTCAGTTTATGCGGATCATTCTGCAGCAGTATGCCTTTGTCCGCGCGCAGGCTTGTTACATGGCTGTCAATAGATTCTCCCTTACCGCGATTCTTGTAGTTGAAATCTGCGCCTTTCTTGTGATAGTATCCTACTCCTACCTGCTTGTGTTCCCAGACTGCTCCATTTGCCAGCACCATAGATACTTTTCCGGGTATCTTTCCCCATTTTTGCGTATCCGGATTAATTCCCGATATATCCGTGGTTACCAGACCCTTCAAGAAGGAGTCTTTATTGTTCAGTCCCAGCATGACATGACCGCCGCTTTCAGCACTGACATCCCCGGTAATCTTTACCGGACGGGTCGCAGAAGTAGCTTCTACCTTATTCTCATCATTCAGCTTTGCATTGACGAGTATCGAGCCGCCTGTATAAGCAGCCAAGGATGCGACATCTGTTCCTCTGATCGTTCCTCCTCCAATAGATACTTTTGCTCCGTGAGACTCAACAGCTCTCCACATCTTGGAGTCAATATCCACAAGTCCTTTAATGTCTACGAGCGCACTTCCATTATGTTTCTGCGCTTCAATAGCACCGAAATCTTCCCCCGTGTCTTTTACACGGATTTTTACTGCATGTGCCGGATCATCATCATTTTCTATGATTAACTTTGCATGGCCGCTTCCGCTTTTCCATCTTTCGTCACCACGTACCCCTGCTACCAGGATTCCTCGTCCATAAAGGCTTCCCTTCGGATCGGATTCGATGTACATTCCGTTGACATTCTTGATTGTTAATGTACCGCTGTAGACGGTAATTGCATTGGGGTTTTTCTTCGGCAGGCGCTCCGTAATGGATTTCAGTTCCAGCCGGTGTCCGGTCATGTCGATATCCCCGACCACATCACCATTCCAGTAGATATTTCCGAACTTATTATCGTTTACCGTTGTTACAGGATCATCTTCCGCATGGGTTACCAGTGACAAGTCATGATCAAATTTATAGTGGCCTTTTCCGTCATAAACTCCCGCTTTAGACCAGAAATCCCGCGCTTCTTCAGCAAAATAGTTCGCTTCCACGATTTGATGGCGTACCGGATTAACCAGTGGCGGCGGCGTGGGTTTTCCCTGCACATATCCCTGTCCGTTTTCTTTCTTGAAGAGCATGTCTTTCATTTTCACTGTCTGGGATGATGAGGTCAGTCCTTCCGCTATTGTCGCTTCCCCTTTCAGATTCTCTTCGTCTCTGATATAGCCTTCATAATACAGTTTTCCCGCCAGAGCATTCAGTACTTCATATACCTGGTCTTCATTGTCCGTATTGATATTGCTCCTGTCCGTGACCACTGTAATGTGTGACCCTTCTGCTGCGGATCCGATATAGGTGTTTCCCGCCTTATAGTCGGTTGCCTTCGTTCCCGCATTCTCATGCTTATAGAACAGTTTCATATTTCCCTTGTAGTTCTCAATGGTTATCGGTTTCTCATTTTTCTGGTAAATGTTGCCGCCATCAGCCTCAAGGTTTTTGATTTTACTTTCTTTAATGCCGTCTGTCCGGGCTCCTTTTCCTTCATGGTACCAGGAGGCTCCGTCAGAAAGCATCATGTACGTTTGACCAGCTGTTCCGGCATCTGTTCCTATCAACCCTTTTATGTAGGATCCGTCCGTATTCAGAACCAGTCCCAATCTTCCTTTCTGAGCAAGTACATTCCCTTCTATCTGTACATCATGTTTGACTGCTCCTGCCGTAAGAACATTTCTGTCCGACAAATTGCCGTTGATCTGGATTTTACCGTCATTATTTATCTTCAAACTGGACGCCTTATCCCCTTTGGCTATTATTTTCCCGCCGCCGATTGACACATCGCCCTTATTTGCCTGAATTACGCTGACATCATCATTCTCAACATCTACCAAACCTTTTATAACAAGCTTTGCGCTTCCGCCATCCTTTGCACTCCTGCCGTCCACAAGTATAGCTGCGTCTTTTTCCGCTGCCGTATTACGTATCTTCACAGCATGTTCCGCTTGATTATCATTAGATATAGTGAGGCTCACTCCATTTCTGCCCTGTCCCCAGACATAAATACCGCTCTTTGCATTTTTATCGCCATGTATGTCAATATCTATACCTGCCGCGTTCTTTATTTCCAGATCACCGCCATGTGACAAAATTCCCGACGCATAATGCCTTAAATGATTTGCCTCAGAAACCAAGGTCAGCTTATGTCCGTTCATATCAATAAAGCCATCCGCTGTATAATCCGGATCTCCCCATATGATATTTGCTACATTGGCACCTTGATTTCCCCCGTATGTCAGAGTCTTGGGATTTGATAAATCAACCTTGATCGTGGTATCGGACTTCAGGACATAACGATGATCATCATCCTCACCATCTTTATACCCGTTATTCATCCAATACATATTCCCCGATCCCAGACCATCTTCAACAATCTGTTCACTTACATCCAGATTTGCCGGCGGCACGGGTTTATCTTCTACATACCCCTGTCCGTTTTCTTTTTTGAACAGCAGGTCTCTCATTTGTAATGTTTTAGATGACGCCGTCAGTCCTTCGGCTATCTCTGCCTGTCCCGCCAGCTTCTTTTCTCCGTTTTTATAAGCATCGTAATACAGTTTTCCCGCCAAAGCATTTAAAGCCTTATACACCTGGTCTTTATCTGTATCAACAATTCCTTTATTATCTGTAACTACTGTAATGCGTGATCCTTCTGCCGCGGATCCGATATGGGTGTCTCCCGCCTTGTAGTCTTCCGCCGCCATGCCTGCATTCTCGTGGGCGTAATAGATTTTTCCCGCGCCGCTGTAATTTTCAATTACAAGCTGTCCCGCATCTTTTTGATAAATTGCACCGCCTTTTGCATCACCGGCAAACCTGGTTACACGGCTGCCCTGTCCCGCATTCAGCGTGTTCCATTCACCACCTTCTGAAAGAAAAAGATTCACCTTTCCTTTTATATCTGCCTGTGTTCCGCCGACCCATTTCGATCCGGCAGTAAGACCAACATAAGCTTCTGACCCAGCATCCATGCGAATCGTCCCCTGCAAATCCGCTTTTGATATTCCGATTGCGCTTCCATCCTGATTCACATTGATAAATGTCCGGAATCCTTTCGCGGCGCTGATAAGATACCGTTCTTTCTGATTCTCTTTGACTTTGAGCGTACCGCCGCCAATACGAAGAACATTCTTCTCTGTTTTGCCGCCCCAAAGCGATTCGTCCGTTTTAATCAGGTCAGAAAGTGACCCATTCTTTGAATCATCAATATCCGCTGAAGCAATAGAAATAGTATTATTGCTTCCAATCATATATATGCCATAAGTTTTTGACTGATCGCCCCGATTCCATTGCATAAGGCTAATTGCGCGCGGCTTGATTGTGAATCTTCCATTAATCGCTAAATCAGAACAGTCCATAGACGAAATGCCTGTCGTTTTGATAGAACCGCCGCGCAATTCTTCAATCACTACATCAGCATTGATCGTCGTCTTCACCAGGTCTTCACTTACTTTTTTATTAAATCTCTGGCTAAAATTACCCACTGCGATACCATGTGCAGCAGTATACTTGCTGCCGCTGTCTCCTGAGGGCGACCACAGCGTTTTCGCTTTGATGGTAATCGTACCGTTTTTCCCCGGATTGGTTTTATTGCTGTCAACCACGATAGTTGTCTTATTATTCGCCTTGATCCCGTATGCAGAATAATCGGTCCCCAAATCAGCAACTTTCGTCAAGTCGAGCGTCAGGTCATGACCCGCCATATCAATATTAATTGTCTTAATTGAGGCCTTATCATGCGTATATCCTAAAATACCTGCTGCGACGGACTTGAATCTTTCTTTAGGCATGTTATTTTTATTAACAACCTGTGCCAGACGGTCTGCAGTAAATACTTCACTTTCACTGATCGGATTTGTAGACTGATCTGCCATCACCTGGCATGTACCCGCCAGCAGCGCAATTGTAACACCGGCAGCCAGCCGCCTCATCTGTAATTTACTTACCTTATTCCGTTTCATAATTCCTCCCTATTTTTCAAACATAAACTCTCCGCCGGATACTCGATTAGCATCCCGGCCTTGCCCGATAGCAGGCAATTCATCCTCTTCTAAAACATACCCATCCGGATCTGAACCGCTTACCGCGGTCATGAAACCCGTGTCACATGAACCGGATTCACTCCAAAAAGTATTTCAAATTATCCATGCCCGGCACTCCCTTTCATCCACTCCATTAAACGCAACAAAAAACGAGACAATAAAAAGATGCACAGATTTCATAATTCTAAATCTGAACCGGATTTCCCATATCCGGCTTCCTTATGCATCTAACCTTATGCCTCGCAAGTCATTAGAAAATCAGAAAACAAAGTGGCACCCTGACTTAGTTCCTCATTCTGTCATATCTCCGTGAAAGACTTACTATGACACAATTCCCCATACAGTTGCGGGCCAGTTCCGGAGTCTCACCGGATTCCCCACATGAGCTCTTCAGCTTTTGTCCTCATATAGTATTAAATTATTGGATAACCATTATTTATTAAGAAACAGCTATTTGTATCTCATAATTTCAAATGATTATCTAATTTCATCTTGTAAATTATACTATATTACTTTTCACATATCAACAATAAATGATATTCCAATTGGTAATTTTAATTATTTTTTATAAATCCTTTTCAAATACAATGTTAACTTACTCTGTTTCGCATACTTATCTAATTATCTCCCAAGTATAAAAGACTGCCGTCCTGTCCCCAGGAAAGCAGTCCTTTATTTTTTCTTCTTATTATTCAGTTCTCATGACAAAATCTTGTTTCATTCCCCTTTTGGAAGTTGACATCATGCTCAGAAGCTGAAGCGGATTCCCGCATTGATTCTCCAATCTACCTTGTAATCTCCGCCAAAGCTCTTGGTGAAATCTGCATAAATCATGCTTCTCGGGCTCAAATAGTAGTTGCCGCCCAGTGCAATTTCCACCCAGGTATCCTTAAGGCTGAACGAGGAGCGCTTGCCTGTCTTTCCGGGTTCAGTGAACAGGATATGGCCGTCTCCGTCAAATTCGTGGAACAGATTTACCTTAGCATAGAAATTGCCTTTGTCACTTTCTACTCCGGCAACTACACCCAGGCGTCCGACTAAACTGTTGACTGATGACTGGCTGACACGCATGCTTTCACCGGTAGGCGCCGCTGCATCAAAGCTGTCCGATGACAGACGGCTCCATGTCAGTTCCGCCTGCGGCGTTATAAAGCCTTTGCCCATACGAATCTTTTTGCCATACTCAGCACTGATGCCATATCCGTATGTATCATACTTGCCTTCTACATAATTCCTGAGCACCGGTGCACTATATTTGTTGTAGGCAGTGAACTTATTGGAAAGTTTTCCTGCTTTCGCAATGACATCCACATACTGTCCGTCTTCCGACACTCGGGTTGCGTAGGCCGCCAATGTGTACAGTTTCGGATCGCCTTTTCCACCATATCTGTATGTTGCGCTGCCGTCAGTGTATCCGAAAGCGCCGCCTACATGCCAGCCTGATGCCAGACGTTTATCCATCCCCACCTGGGCCGCCCAGTAGCTGTCCTTCATATACGCATTGTTGGCGTCATAACTGATCCGGCCGCCGTAGGCTCTTGCCCACAAACCGCTTTCCGCACCGATTCTGAGATCTCCCATGCGCTTATACATATCATTCATATCATTCCGCCATACAAGGATAGAGGAGGTCAGAGCGCTTCTGGTACTGCTCATGATAGAAGTTTCGTAATCCCCGGTTTCAATTTCCGGCTTATCCGGCTTGGCAGGTGTGTAATCAAAGTATCCCTGTCCATCTCTCTTAAAGCTCAATGCTTCAGTTTTCAGACCGGCGCTGCTGGATGTCAGTCCTTCAGCAATTCTCAATTTACCTTTCAGATTTCTTTCTCCATTTTGATATCCGGTATACTGCAGCTTGCCTGCCAATGCATTCAGTGCTTCGCTGACCCTGTTTTTGTCAGCTGCCTTTTTCGAGTTTGTATCCAGTCCGGCATTATCGGTAATCATATCCACCGTGGAACCGGCATCGGCTGCCGCAATGAAAGTGCCGCCGCCAAGTACCTTTGTCGGATTCGTTTTGTCATGGGCATAAATGAGAGATAAGCTGCCACTAAGCTGCCCTATATCCGTATTTCCGCTTTCCGGAGCCGTCTTATCAAGAACGCCGTTGTTGGAAATAAGCTTGCGAACCTTACTATTGTTGGTCTGTTTCCATTTGCCTTCCAGATCGACATCCGTATCACCGTTCATGCTGGCACCTGTCCAGGTACCGCCGCTTCCTACTTTAACTTTCGTTTCTCCGCTGCCGGCGCTGTTTCCTTTCCAGTTTCCGCCATTAGAAAGAGTTACGTTCGTCTTGCCTTCACCGGATACATCGCCTTGCAAGGACGCCCCGACCCGATCCATAACAACATCAGATGCAGACGCGGCATCCGTTTTGATCCCGCCGGAAACGGTTCCGTTTCTCAGTTTAAGTTTTCCGCCGTTGAGCGCGGATGCGCCATTTGCAACATCCGTATTTTCTGTTTCAATCGTTCCGTTATCCGCCGTGGTGTTGCCGCCTACGCTGCCGCCGGTCATTTCCACCGTTCCGCCCGCATTAGCAGAAGCATCGCCTTTCACGGCTGTCCCGTTTGCAGTAATCCGTCCGCCCTCTGACGCAAGACGGCCTGCACTGCCTTGTTTTAATTCCACGGTACCGCCGTTTTTAGCATTAACGGATTCATTTACTTTTGTACTCTCCGCTTTAACAGTGCCGTCATCAGCTGATACGGTTCCGGTGACTATGCCGCCGGTTATAGATGCCGTACCGCCATGGGATCCGATAAGATCCTTCACCGTGGCATTCTTAATGATGGCCTGGCTGTTTCCATCTTTGGCCGTCACCTGCCCTGCCACGCTGCCGCCGGTCAGATTGATACTGCCGCCCGCCGCTGCAGTGGCATTACCTTCTGTTTCCGCACCGTGGAGGGAAACTGTACCGTTATCGGCTTCCACATCTCCTTTCAGTTTGCCATTCTGAAGACTTACTGAAGATCCGCCGCCCGCACGAACAGCTTTACCGCCGGCTCCTGCCGTCACATTGGTTATACCTGCTGCTTCCACAGTGCCGCCTCCAGAGGCTACGATGCCATCTCCTCCGGCAGTAATATTAGAATTTCCGGAAAGAAGTACTTTACTTCCCGCACCGTCAGCAAGCACACCGGTCTGTCCTGTAATATTGGCATTGCCTTTAATATCAGCGGTCTTTCCTCCTTCCGCTTTGACACCGACGCCGGTATTTCCGCCATTCAGATTCAGCGTATTCTCCCCGCTGTCCACATGGATATCCTTCGTGCCTGCATCGACAGCCGCACCGGAATCTCCGTTGATGGTAGCCGGATTCTTTGTGAATTTATAGGTATCTGTATCCGATTTATAAACACCGGCTTCTTTGTATGCCTGTTCAGAAGCGGCACTGCCGTCGATAGTCTTATTAATCGGATCTGTGATCTGTTCATTCGGATAAGAGGTTTCATAGAGATACTGCCCCTGACCGTTATCCTTCTTAAAGGTAATATTCCCTGTTTTGAGAACCGCTTCAGAACTGGTCAGCCCTTCCGCAATTTTTACAAAACCAGTCAGATTATCTTCTCCGTCCGCATATGCCTTATAGAAGAGTTTGTTCGCAAGAGCGTTCAGCGTTTCACTGACCAGATTCTTATCCGCAGATGCCTCAGAGGATGTATTCAAGCCCTTATTATCCGTAATGAGGGAAATACCGGAACCGGACGCCGCTTTCCGTATAATGAAATCTCCGCCGATCATGGTTTTCGGCGCCGTTTCTTCGTGCGCATAATACACATCCGTGTAACCGCTATAGTTATCTACGGTGATATTTCCTGTGTCTTTCTGGAAGATCTGTCCTGCCTTATCCGCACTTGCTCCGCCGGCAAGTCTTGTCAGATGGCTGCCTTCGAAGTCTTTACCGCCCCAGGATGTTCCGGTATCGCCATACTTTTCATTCGTCCATGCGGCACCGTTGGCAAGGAACAGATTGGCTTCGCCTTTGAAGGTCAACTCTCCTGCTTTCTTCCCTTCATCGGGGAATGCATTATACACAACCCCCTGGAATGTAGAGTCTGCCGTAGTCAGTCCCAGATTAATCTGTGACAAAGTGCCTCTCTTATCCACAGAATTAACCGCACCGGTCGTTACCGCCAGATTTCCCTTAATATTGACTTTCTTGTCAAGGCTTCCTACGGCATTTCCGTTGCTGTCAAGCTTGACATTCATGTTGACAACACCGCCTTCTGCACGGATAGCCGCATAGGGATTTGTCGATGTCTTGTCCACTTCAATGCTGCCGCCGCCGTTGACTGTCACTTTGCTGCCGCCGGCATTGGCAAAAATACCATGGGCTTTGCCTTTCAGGTCTACATTTCCATTGACTGTGATATCAGCTCCCATGGAATTGGGCCCCATATTACTGGTGGAGTATAGTCCGGTTGCCCCATAATAACTAAAGCCGCCATTGTGTCCGTCTACATCGGCTGTCACATTTCCATTAACTGTCAATCTGCTGTTTCCCTGGATATAAGCGCCCAGCGTATTAGCTGTTCCGCTTACTTTCAGATTGACATTTCCATTAATCGTCATTTCGGGCCGGATAGCCGCATTGCTGTTTGCCATATGGATGCCTTCAGCACGGGATGTGCTTGTCACTTCTACATCCAGGTTCTTCGCGGTGATTTCTGCTTTCTTCGCAGTAGACTGGTTGATTCCGTAGACTGTACCGCTGCCTTCCACCGTCTTCATTTTCAGCGTCTTGCCATCAGCCCGGATAATAACATCCTCTTCCACATTCACTGCAGGTCCGCCTGCGGCAATTGTGATTTCGGAATCTTTTGTAAACTTGTATGTACCGTCTTCCTTACGTACACCGGTATTGACATACTTCATGTCTTTAGCCTTTACGCCGGTGATAGTATCGGTAAATGCCGTTTCCGTCTGGCTTTCAGGAATATCTGAAGCAGGGGTATACAGATACTGACCCTGGCCGTTGGATTCCTTGAAAGTCACATTCTTCAAATCAAGAGAAGCTTCCGATGCAGTCAGCCCTTCCGCCAAAGCTGCCTTGGCAGAAAGTTTTCCATCCTTTGCCAGGTAATAAAGCTTTCCCGCCAGTGCATTCAAAGTTTCACTGACCAGATTCTTATCCGCCGCTTTATCTGAGGACGTATCCAATCCGTTACTTCCTGTCATCAATGTAATATGGGAACCGTCCAATGCTTTGGACACCTTGAAATCGCCGCCAATCATCTGTTTTGGCGTGCTATTTTCATGGCTGTAGTAGATGCGGCTGAAACCGCTATACGTACCGACTTCCACATCCGCCTTGTCCTTCATGGCTATCCGGCCTGCATGCTCCGCGTCTTTACCGCCAGCCAGTGTCGTCAGATGGGAAATACCGTCATAAGCTCCGTAAAGTTTGTTTGATCCACTCGGAAGTGTCGTTTTTCCGTCATTCCCTGCCGCATAAATGGCATCCGCACGAGAAACCGCCTCATGCGTCCAGGTCGCACCATTCTGAAGCCACAAGTTGATGTCGCCCTGCTGCGATTTCCCGGTAGGCGTATTCTTATTCGTATTCGATACAACACCGCTCCATGTGGAATCAGAAGTGGTAAGTCCCAAATTGATAGCACCGTCACGGAAATAGTATTCATTAGCTCCATTTCCATCGTCTTTTGATGCATAGAGATTACCTACCAGATTCACTTTATGGTCGGAAGGTCCGGTCACTTTAACCTTACCACCAGCCTCTGTTTCCGTCTTCACATTCACATTGACAGTACCGCCGAAAGCCCCCAATGCCAGGAATCCCCGTTCTGTATTCTTCGGCGTAATAATATTGACATCCCCATTCAAGGTGAGGACATTATCCAATGAATTCTGCCCTGCCACTCTGTAATAAGCGTCCACTACTGCGCCGTTCCCTTTGACCGCCATATCTACATTGCCGTTAACCGTGATGGAACTGCCGCCTTCTTTTCCAAGGTAAATTCCTTCCGGCGCCCAGCGGCTTCCCATATAGGTATTATAACCGCCATCTTCTCCGGATCCCTTAATACCCCAGAAATCATCGGAAGATTGATTATTGCCGGTACCGCGCATGGTGACATTGCCATTGATGGTCAGTTTGGTCTTTGCCGCTTCTGCAGCCCCCATATGCCCCATAAAAATACCATCTACCATATATGCACCGCCGTTGACGGTCATATTCACATCGGAATTGACAGTAATATCATCTCCATCCTCCAGGTAAATTCCGTAAGTCCCCATCATACCGACATTCGGTGTTTTCAGATTCAGCTGTTTTGCGTTAATGACCGCTTTTACATTCGGCGTCATTCCCATCGGCGCCCAATCATTGCTACCAGCAGTAATATTGACCGTCTTGTCTGCAAAGTTATAAATCAAGTCCTTGCTGTTTCCGCCTACCCGACTGACAGCGCTGCCGAATACTTTGGAATCCTTCTTATAATTGAAAGTTATCGGCCCTTCCGCATCAATAATCTCACCGATCGGATCTTCTTCGGGCGTATAGATGTACTCACCCTGACCGGTTCCACTCTTGAAAGAGATATCACCGAGTTTCTTCGCCACGGCAGATGTTGTCAAACCTTCAGCAATTTCCACCTTTCCTGTCAGATTTGTCTTTCCATCTTTGAACTCCGTATAGAAAAGCTTATTTGCCAGTGCGTTGAGGGTAGCATTTACCAGATTTTTATCTTTCGCTTTAACAGAATCCGTATCCAGTCCCTTACTGCCGGTACGCATCGTAATACCGGACCCGGCAGCCGCTTTGGCAATTTTGAAATTTCCACCCTTGATTGTAAGCCCTTCGTTTGGATTTGTCGGCACTGTAGTGTCATGGTCATAAATCACTGTGGTATAGCCGCTGTAGTTTTCCACGCTGATCGGATTTTTCTCCTTCTGGATAATCACGCCGGCATGAGACGCATCACTGCCTCCATGAAGTGCAGCAATACGGCTGCCGTTCCAGACGGAGCTCGACAAATGTTTCCCTGTAGCGGCTGTCTTTTCATGTGTCCATGTCGCACTGTTTCCAAGCCACAAATTTACTTCGCCACTGTCATAATCCTTGTCATCTACATAGTCGGTGATTCCCTTCCACGAAGACTCTGCTGAATTCAATCCAAGGAATACACGACCTGTCTTCCCGCCGGTTTTCTTGGATTTCTGTGTTTTAATATCTCCGAGAATTTCCACTTTCTGATTCCCTGCGGCAGTATTATCCTCATTCATATTCATGGAAATACTGCTGTCGCCGGATAGAGAATTTTCAGAAACTAATGCTTTATGATACTTAGTCGTGTCCGTGTCTGTGACAATCCTGCCGCCTGCTATCCGCGCTGTACCACCAACGGTTCTGACGCCGATGCCTTTCAAATCTATGTCTACTTTATCGGATACTTCCACTACAGCTCCGTTGCCGCCGGCATTGATACCCACTGCTCCCTGCTGCATCGTATCCTTTGTAGCTTTCACAGACTGGTCGATTTTCAGGCTCTTTATGGAAATTTTATCTCCCGGGTTCGTTGTCTTTACCCCGGCAGCCATTTGTGCACCTTCCACCTTGTCAATCACAATATCATGCGCAATGGAAACAGTTCCCTTGCTTCTTGTCATGATACCGGCTCCTTCACCGGCTGTCCGGGCCGTAATGTGAATAGGTGTCCCTTCTTTTCCATTAATAAAGCTCAGATTCTTACCATCTGCCATAATGCCTGCCGCTTTTACCTTTTCATCTCCTATATCGGCAGACAAAGTCAATGCATGCCCCTTCATATCCACAAGCATGTCCTTTTCAGACGTACTATTGTAGGCGGCTGCTACAAACTTTTTGGCATAAGATCCTACCACATCCGCTATCGTTGCCTTTGCTACACGATCCTGAGTGAATACTTCCGGCGTTTTTATCGGTCCTCCTGCCGGTTCATCTTTAGCCGGGGTATACAGATACTGCCCCTGCCCGTCCGCATCTTTGTAGGTGATATCTCCTACTTTCATGCTTACTGACTGCGCAGTCAGCCCTTCTGCGATTTCCACTTTGCCTGACAGATTTTTTTCACCCTTTGTGTAAGCAGCATAGTACAGTTTATTTGCCAGTTTGTTTAAAGTACCGCTTACAAGGTTCTTGTCCGCCGCCTTGTCGGAAGCGGTATTCAGACCTGCATTGTTCGTTCTGAGTACAATATCGGAACCAGCAGCCGCATTGGTGATTTTGAAATCGCCGCCCTTTATAGCAAATCCTTCGTTCGGATCTGTCGGTGCTGTCGTATCATGCTCATAAATAATTGTCGATTTCCCGCTGTACGTATTTACAAAAATCGGGTTTTCATCTTTCTGATAAATAACAGATTTCTTTGCATCTCCATCATCCCCATGGAAATGTGCGATCTGGCTTCCTATAAACGCGGCACTCCCCGTGGTGGTCGTCGTACCATGAGACTGCCTTTCGTTTATCCATACCGCTCCATTTTGAAGCCACAGATTGAATTCGCCTACATCATGGACAGTTTTCCCGCCGGTACCGTAATCAGATGTATATTGATCGTAAACCGCGGCACCTTTCCATGATGATTGATTATCTGTCAGCGCCACATTCAGTTTGCCCGCATTTTTCCAATCCACCAGCTGTCCGCCGCTGTACTCAATAACTTTCTTGCCATACTGTCCTGTTACGAACATATCGCCTGTGATGTTGGTCTTTTTCTTCCCTGCCTGATTACCATCCATATTGATATTGATGGTTCCTTTTTCCACACGGGCAGCATAATAATTATGAGACTTGTCTGCATCTTCTGCCGCCTCAATCGTACCGCCGCCGACAGAAATCGTCGTATCGGCTCCCACTGTTTTCAAGCCGCTTCCTTTTACACCGCTGATAGACACCGGTCCGGTTACTGTCATCTTAGATTTTTCACCGGTAACAGCTATCCCCGATGCATTGATTCCGGCGCCGCTTCCTCTTTTCCCGTATACATCAGTAATCTTCAGGGTTCCATCAATTACCGCTTCACTGTCTTTCCCCTGGAACGCAATACCCGCTGCAGCATCTCCTTTAGTCACTACATTAGATATTTCCACATTTCCTTTAATATTCAGATGGGAATTTCCTTCAAGGAAAATGCCGTTGGCGGCACGGGTATCTGTATTGGTGGAAGTAATGCTGATTTTCTTTCCCGCATCATTTTTTACAGTGATATAATCATTATTTCCCACATAAACGGCATCGGCAATCTCATTGCCGCTTTCTGCCGCTATACTCAAATTGAATCCATTCATATCCACAATCATCGGATTATTTTTTGTTGTAGGAGTGGACTTATTGTACATGCCGCTGACCACTTTTCCCTGTTTCGCATTCGGTGAAACGCCTTTTGCATTGCGGTCAGCCGTTTCTTTTTCCGGACCGGTAATCGGCCCAACAATTTCATCTGTCGCCGGTGTATAGAGATACCGGCCCTGGCCGTTATCATTCTTAAAGGTGATATCTCCTGTTTTGAGAACCGCTTCAGAACTGGTCAGACCTTCTGCAATTTTTACAAAACCGGTCAGATTATTCTCTCCGTCTGCATACGCTTTATAGAAGAGTTTATTCGCAAGCGCGTTCAGTGTTTCGCTGACCAGATTCTTATCCGCAGATGCATTGGAAGATGTATTCAGCCCCTTATTATCCGTGATGAGGGATATACCGGAGCCGGACGCCGCTTTCCGTATGATGAAATCTCCGCCGATCATGGTTTTTGGCGCCGTTTCTTCGTGCGCATAATACACATCCGTGTAACCGCTATAGTTATCTACGGTGATATTTCCTGTGTCTTTCTGGAAGATCTGTCCTGCCTTATCCGCACTTGCTCCGCCGGCAAGTCTTGTCAGATGGCTGCCTTCGAAGTCTTTACCGCCCCAGGATGTTCCGGTATCGCCATACTTTTCATTCGTCCATGCGGCACCGTTGGCAAGGAACAGATTGGCTTCGCCTTTGAAGGTCAACTCTCCTGCTTTCTTCCCTTCATCGGGGAATGCATTATACACAACCCCCTGGAATGTAGAGTCTGCCGTAGTCAGTCCCAGATTAATCTGTGACAAAGTGCCTCTCTTATCCACAGAATTAACCGCACCGGTCGTTACCGCCAGATTTCCCTTAATATTGACTTTCTTGTCAAGGCTTCCTACGGCATTTCCGTTGCTGTCAAGCTTGACATTCATGTTGACAACACCGCCTTCTGCACGGATAGCCGCATAGGGATTTGTCGATGTCTTGTCCACTTCAATGCTGCCGCCGCCGTTGACTGTCACTTTGCTGCCGCCGGCATTGGCAAAAATACCATGGGCTTTGCCTTTCAGGTCTACATTTCCATTGACTGTGATATCAGCTCCCATGGAATTGGGCCCCATATTACTGGTGGAGTATAGTCCGGTTGCCCCATAATAACTAAAGCCGCCATTGTGTCCGTCTACATCGGCTGTCACATTTCCATTAACTGTCAATCTGCTGTTTCCCTGGATATAAGCGCCCAGCGTATTAGCTGTTCCGCTTACTTTCAGATTGACATTTCCATTAATCGTCATTTCGGGCCGGATAGCCGCATTGCTGTTTGCCATATGGATGCCTTCAGCACGGGATGTGCTTGTCACTTCTACATCCAGGTTCTTCGCGGTGATTTCTGCTTTCTTCGCAGTAGACTGGTTGATTCCGTAGACTGTACCGCTGCCTTCCACCGTCTTCATTTTCAGCGTCTTGCCATCAGCCCGGATAATAACATCCTCTTCCACATTCACTGCAGGTCCGCCTGCGGCAATTGTGATTTCGGAATCTTTTGTAAACTTGTATGTACCGTCTTCCTTACGTACACCGGTATTGACATACTTCATGTCTTTAGCCTTTACGCCGGTGATAGTATCGGTAAATGCCGTTTCCGTCTGGCTTTCAGGAATATCTGAAGCAGGGGTATACAGATACTGACCCTGGCCGTTGGATTCCTTGAAAGTTACATCTTCCATACGTTTGGACAGGCTGGAAGCCGTCAGTCCTTCAGCGATTTCCACTTTGCCTGTAAGATTGGTTTCCCCATTTTTATACGCAGTGTAAAACAGCTTATTCGCCAGTTTATTTAAGGTACCGCTGACCAGGTTCTTATCATCTGCCTTGTCGGAAGCAGTATCCAAGCCTGCATTGTCTGTCCTGAGTATAATGCCGGAGTTGGCAGCCGCTTTTCCGATCTTGAAATCGCCGCCTTTCATCGCAAATCCTTCGTTCGGGTCTGCCGGTACCGTAGTGTCATGTTCATAAATCACCGTGGCATGGCCGCTGTAGTTTTCCACGCTGATCGGCTTCTCATCTTTCTGAATGATTATGCCGGCATGGGACGCATCACTGCCGCCGGTCAGGCGTGTCGCATAACTGCCCTTAAATCCGGCATAATTTGTTTTTCCATATTTCTCATTCGTCCAGACGCCTCCATTCTGCAGCCACAGATTCAGATTTCCATGGTCTTCTTTAGTAATTGTATCTCCATCATTTTCATCTTTGTAAGAGTATGCACTAAGCCCATTCCAATAAGAATCTGACGTGGTGAGTGCCAAATTGATTGTGCTTGGCCCATCAGTTGTAACAATTCCATCTTCATCTTCTTCATAAAGATATTTGGTAACAACTTCCCCATCAAGCTGTACGGAATTGCTTCCTACCGTATCCCCCTGTACATTTATAGAAAGCACACTTTTCCCTGTCCCTTTAAGTGCAGCGCTTTCTTTCGCCTCTTTCGATACAGAAACCTTTAATCCGTCAAAATTAGCTTTAGAAGCCTGTCCCAAGAGGACACCATAACTCCAGTCATTGGCCTTGGAAGTTATTTTTGTATCTCCGTGAATATCCAGTATTGAAGAATTTCCTGAAAACCAGATTCCATAAGCACGGCTCATTCCTGCCGTATTTTCCGCATTGATAATTAATTTATCCGCTGTAATATCGATCTTTTTATTATCTTTCAATACGGTTTGGATACCTGCCCGAAGCCCCTTTCCTTTTGATACAAGGGTCAGTTTTTTCCCTTCCGCATTGATAACGACCTTATTTCCGCCATTTGTATTGACAGGATAGGCTTCTCCCAATATCGCATCCTCAATGGTAATCGTGCTGTCTTTGGTGAATTTATAGGTTCCGTCAGCCTGCTTCACACCGGCATCCACATAAAGCTGGTCTGCCCCACCGGTAATCGCCCTGCCGAATTCCGTTGCAGTCTGTCCGCTTTCATCTGTAGCCGGTGTATAGAGATACTGCCCCTGACCGTTGGATTCCTTGAACGTTATATCTTCCATACGTTTGGACAGGCTGGAAGACGTCAGGCCCTCGGCAATTTCTACTTTACCGGCAAGATTGGTTTCCCCATTTTTATACGCAGTATAAAACAGCTTATTCGCCAGAGCATTCAGCGTTGCGCTGGCCAGATTCTTATCTGTTGCTTTGGACGAATCCACATTAAGACCCTTGCTGTCGGTAATCAGAGTAATTCCCGATCCAGGCTGCGCTTTAGTCACGGTAAAAGTCCCGCCGAGGATATCCGTGGGTTTCTCATCCTTATGCCCATAGTATACGTTTGTAAATCCCTTATAATCGTCTACGCGGATATTAATGCCTTCGCTGTCTTCATCCTCTCCGGGTTTCTGGAAAATATGACCCGCCTTATCGGCGCTTTCCCCGCCGACCAGCCGTTTCAGATGACTTTCCGAAAAATCCTCTCCGAAATAAGCATCAGGCGGTTCGCCCCAGGCTTCATTCGTCCAGGAGGCACCATTCTGCAGCCACAGATTAATTTCTCCAAAAAATTTCTTGCCGCCGGCGTCATTGCCTTCATCTTTAAACGCATTATAAGCGACCCCCGTCCAGCTGGAATCAGGCGTAGCCAGCCCCAGATTGACACGGGTATAAGGCTCCGGCTCAGCCACATTGATCGCGCCGGCGGATGCGCCTACATTCCCTTTTATCGTAACTTTGGCACTCCCGGCTCTGACAGGCACTTTATTTTCATCCCGTTCCATATTCATCGTGGTAGTGGCGCACTCTGCCAGAAGCGCATAATATCCTTTGGTATTATCTTTATTGATTTCTATATTTCCGCCGCGGAAGTAAATATCCGAATGCCCGCCATTGGCAAATACACCATTGGCATTCACTTTCAGATCCACCAGTCCGTTAACGGTCAGCTTCGGTCCCAACTGAAGTTCATAATTATTTCCGGCATAGATGGCGGAACCGCCATAATAGCTGAAACCACCGTCATTTTCCACATAAACCGCCCAGGGATTCTTTTCATCATGGGTATTCATCGTCACGTTCCCATTGATGGTGACTTCCGCATTGCCGCACAGATACATGCCCAGTCCGTAATTGGCGCCATGAGCCCTGATATCCGTATCTCCATTAATCGTCAACCTGTACGGTGCATCCTTATTCGTTCCGCCCTGCCCGCCTACACTGATTCCTTCAGCGCGACTCTTTGTATTCCCTGCGTCAATAATCAACTTTTTAGCAGTAATAGTAACCCCTTTTTTAGAGTTTGCTTCCACCGCATGAACAAGGGTATGTTTGTCATTTACATGTCCATAAAACTTTAAAACATGCCCTGATGCGTCAATATTTACAGGATAATCCAAATCTCCCACTTTGACGCCTTGATTCGTTTTTATAAGAGAATCATCGGTAAATTTATAATTTTTCCCGCCATCCTTTGTTATGTGGGCCATAACATATTCAGACGCGTTATCTTCCTTTCCTGTTATGCTGCCAGTGTACTCCTCAAAATCTTCTTCGGCATATGCCGCCGGACTATACAAACCAAGACTGCCGAGTAATGACAATGTAATTGCCGCTGTCAGAAACCGTTTCCCCGATTTCCATTTCGAACATTCTTTCATAATCTGCTCCTCCATCTTTCTATTTTTCAGAAATATGAAATATATACCCCGCTTCCCTGCAGCAGGGTATTATACCGCAGCCGGAACCGTCACGATACCTGCTGTTTGCCACACTACTTCCGCACCGCCTTTCTCAGAACTCACACCGGAAACCGGCATTCAGCTGCCACTCCCGTTTCCAGTCCCCGCCAAATCCTCTTGTCACATCTATATAAATACGGCTTACAGGTGACAGATTATACGTGCCGCCTACCGTTAATTCCCCCCAGGTATCCTTTAAATCATAGCTGGTTTCCTTAGTACCGCCGTCAGCAGCGGAATAGGACGCTTTAATTCTGCCGCCGAATTCATGGGCAATGCCCGCTCTTACATACAGATCACCGAAAGAACCGATACGTCCTGCTTCAATACCTGCCCTCGCCACATAACTGTCAAAAGACTGCCCCTTCACAGTCATCACGGCGCTTTTATTGGAAACATCGTATTCATCAGGTTCCAAATGCGCCCAGGTGAACTGGATCTGCGGCTGCCAGTAGAAATTTCCCGTTCCGAAGCGCTTTCCATATCTCCCTGCCACACTGTAACCTCTGGCGGTAGATGATCCCGTAAACTGATTTCTTCCTCTGTCATACAGGGTAAACTTATTCTTTATATAGCCCCCTTTGACGATCATATCCACAAAGGCGCCCCGGGCAAGATCTTTCGAGCCGTAGAGCGACAGGGCATACAGTTTGCTGTCGCCTCTTCCGCCAAAATCATACTTGCCCTTTCCATCTCTGTAATCCAGAGATATACCTGCACGCCAGTTATTGGGGTAACGGCGGTCGTACCCGGCTTCGCCTGCCCAATAGTTTTCTTTTATTCCGATACCGTTTCCGTCATATTTCCATCTGCCGCCATAAACTCTTCCCCATGCACCCTCCATGCCGCTTCGATAGCGGAGCATGTCCAAACGAAGCATCCCCTGCATGGCGTCATCTCTCCACTCCAAAGCGGAATCAGTCAGCACGCTGCGTCCACCTTTCATCAGCGCCGTCTCATTATCCCCATGGACAATCGGTGGAACCGGTGGTGTCGGTGGATTCGGGTTCGGATTCGGGTTCGGATTCGGATTCGGGTTCGGATTCGGGTTCGGATTCGGGTTCGGATTCGGGTTCGGGTTTGGATTCGGATTCGGGTTCGGTGCTGATCCTTTTTCTACATATCCCTGCCCGTGGTTGTCTTTCTTATACTTCATATCCGCTAATTTGGCAGATGCTGATGACGCGGTCAGCCCTTCCGCGATTTCTGCCTTACCCGCCAGATTACTCTCGCCGTCCACGGATCCCTCATAATATATCTTCCCCGCCACCGCGTTCAATGCTTTCCATACAGCATCATCATTATTCATATCAATACCTGCGTTATTAGTGGATACAACAATTCCCGAACCGGCAGCTGCTTTCTTTATCCGGAAATCGCCTCCGCGGTAAGATGCGGTCGTACCGCCATCTCCCTCGTGAGTATAAATAACTTTGACATGTCCGCTATAATTCGTCACGTGGATTTCCGATACTTCTTCAGGATAAATGATGCCTGCCTTATCGGCGGAGTTTCCGCCCACCAACTGGTTCACATGGGATACTCCGTCATATTTCCCATAGTGGAATACGCTCGGTTGGGGCATTTTTTCTACCTGAAGCCCATTGGTCCGCGATGGAGAGCTGTGTTTCCATACGGCTCCGTTCTGCAGCCAGAGATTTACTTCTCCTGCCTGATCAGATCCGCTGTTGTCCACCACACCGATCCATTGGGAATCACTGTTTGCCAAAGCCAGATTGATACGGCCATTCTGGAAAAAGTAAGGCTGTCCGTTGTGGTCTTTATCATCCCGCATGGCAATGATATTCCCCTTGATATTCACTTTATGGGAAGCCGCATCCGCCCCTGCCATATTCACATTGATAGTGCCGCCGTAACTGGCAAGGGAATAAAAACTTTCTCCCGTGCTTGATGGCGTCACTATGGTCACATTCCCCTTATTGGCATTAATAACGGCGATATCATAGTCATCCATGCCGGCAGATTTATAATAAGGGTCTGTCTTCATGGCAGCTCCGCGGACAGCCAAGTACACATCGCCGTTGAGATCAATGGAGCTGCCGTCCGACATATCCACATCGACCCCGGTCGGCTGCCAGCGGGCACCGGTATATTCATCCGCCCATCCCGGAACATGGCCGTCCGGCCCATAACCGCCATGTATTTCCGCCGCATTGACTCCCCATTTCGCGTCCTGGGAAGAAGAATCCGGCGGTTCCCCAACGGCTGCCGGATCCCCTATATATACGTTGCCGTTAACAGTAATGTTTGCTTTGGCTCCCGTACCGGTGCCAGCACGCATCATGTAAATACCGTCGGCAAAACAGCTGCCTCCGTAAGTCTTAATCTGCAGGTTCCCGTTTATGGTCAGCCGGCTCCCGTCAGATGCGAGAATCCCCGCCCCCTGCGAATTTCCTGCTTCGCTGCTGGAAGTATCAATGGACAGCGTTCCTGTCCCGTCACCCACGGTGACAACGGATGTCGTTCCTTTCCCCGGCGTAATACCCTCAGCGTGATAAGTGCCGTGGATACTGATTTTTGATCCGTCTTCCAGATTATACTGATTAACACCGTTTTCCACTTTATAGGCACTTCCGAAAGTTGCCTTATCTTTTTTTGCCTTGGTCGTGATTCCGGAAGTATAAACCGGCGCCGCCAGCACATCCGAAACTGCTCCAGCTCCGCTAATAAGCAATGCTGCTATACCGGCTGCCAGCCACTTTTTTCTGCCATACACATATTTCATCATTATCCCGCCTTTTCTCCACTACAACGATCTATGCCTTACACTTCCATCTTCACGCCGAACAGCCATGTGCGCCCTGGCATGGAATACCATGTTCCCGGCGTATGGTCGCTCCAGATGACATCTGTATGCTCCGCCCAAAGTTTATCGAAAATATTATTGATTTTCAGATAGAAATTAAAATCTTTTCTCGGTTCATAATTGAAGCTCAGGTTATAAATGCCGTATTTGTCATCCGGCCATCCTTTCAGCTCACTGTTTGCCGGGTTCTTTCTCCGGATAAAATAGAATCCGTCCAAACCACCGGTGAACTTCTTATTATGATAAATCACGTCAAAGGTCAGTTTATCCTTCGGCGAATATCCGAGAGAAAAATTATCCCCGGGAACATTGGAGTACAAATGCGCCCATCCTACATTGGCGCTCCATTTACTCCCGATCTGCGAAATCAGCTGGGCATTCCATCCTCTTGAAACACCCTGATTAAAGTTTTTATATTTTTTTGATGAAGTATCATATCCGATAGATTGTTCATCTTTTGTTCTGAACCAGTTAAAGGTAAACATGGTCTTATCGCTGAATACATGGCTGTAGCCGACGGTATCCGTATATCCATAAGCAGGTCTGACCTTGGCATTTCCATACTGGGGAATATAAAGAACATCAAGCCCCGGCAGAATGTAGAAATCATTGCGTCCCGCATACACTGTATCCTTAGGTGTAATTTCATAGCTCAAACGATAGCTTTTGGATGTATGACTGGAAAAATCGGCAGTGTATTGATCTGTCTCAGGGCGGTCATGCCGCAGGCCTCCGGAAAGAGACCACCGGGGCAGGAAATTCCAATCTTCCTGTATATAAAAAGAATAATTTTCATACCAGTGGTTCGTTTTGACCGGATTCCCATTTACGTCAAATCCTGCCGCCCGAAGAACATTGTCCCTTCCCTTTGAATAATCCACACCAAAAGTCAGTCGGTTCCATTCATCATGGAAGCTCACCTGCTCGCCGATGATGTCATAAGTATAGTCGCTGCTTATCCCCCAATTGGACTGCGCATTCATGTCATAATCCTGAAAATAATTTGTCTTTACTTTATTCCGGCGGTAAGTAAACTGGTTATCCCAATGCTTCCCGATGGATATCTTATCCTGCAGAGTCAGCATATCGGACTTATAATCGCCATGATACCGGTTTGAATACACAAAATCATATCCTCTATATCTTGACTTCATTTTGTCATAACTTAAGGAAAGAGAATGTTTATCTGTAAAATCATAAGCAAATTTCACCCCGTCTGATAAAGTATGGGTATGTCCGGGCCACAGCCTTCCGTCACCGGATCTGGTATCACCTATCAGCAATTTGTCATAATAGGCCATGTAGGAAAACTTCCCTACTCTCCCCATAGTGGTCAGCTTATATATTTCCCGTCCGCCGGTTCCTCTGGCTATATCCACGGTCGTTTTCTTTTCCCCGGGATTCTTGGTGATGATATTGATCACACCGCCTTTGGCGCCACTTCCATACAACGCGCCGGCACTGCCGCGCAGCACTTCGATACGTTCGACATTGTCCATATTATTCAGCAGAGAAGAATACATATACCCTGAATTATTCGCGCCGTTGAAATCGGTTACACGTACACCGTCCACAAGCAGTATAATATCCTTACTCCCATTAATCCGGATCCCACTTAAATTGGCATTCAATCCATTTCCGCCATAATTCAGATACTGTGTCCCCGGAACCGTACGCAACGCATCTTCCACGGTATTCAGATGGAGTTTTTCAATCTGCCGGCTCGTAACTACACTGATATCGGCTCTGGCATCCACCAAATTTTCATTCACACGATTTGCTGTGACAACAACGGGCGCCATCTCAAAAACATACTCCTCTGCCAACACAGGGTATGTCATGCTCCCGGTTAAAACTGCTGCCATCGTCATTACCAATGTCTTCTTCATCCTGATTCTCCTCATGACCAAAAGAATATAAAAAAGATATGCACCGCTTCCGCGGCATTTCCCCGCACGCAAAAAATTTATTTTTAATTTTTAACTTATGGTACGCTCATACCATAAATTTATAAAACGAGGCATAAGAAAGATACATAGAAGACTTCTGCCATATTAAAAATACAGCACCAGCTTCCTATGCATTAACTTATACCTCGCAAGTTACGCCAATCTCATAGAAAGCAGGTGGCACTCTGACTCAGTTCCTTATCCTGCGGCTCCTCTGTGAAAGGCTTGCAGCCGCAAAACTCCCTCTACAGTTGCGGGACAGTTCCGGATTCTAACCGGATTCCCCACGACTGCTTTCCTTATATAATTTTGTGTGATTCCTGCATGCAGGATATAAAGGTTAAATTCTTAATGCTTAAACCCATTTGCTTTAAGAATACCCACTTTTATGATATCACTATGCCATATTTTTTACAATATATGACTAATACTTCTATCACTTGATCACAATACATAATTTATTTCTTTCTTAATATTAGGGATCTGTAATCAAGTTTTGTACAACACCGCCATTGTATTTGAATGTGCTGTGTATAACAGAATATAAGATTCCCGATTTTGAAAACCAAGCTGTATTCTTCGGTTTCAATTCCTTATTCCCAATGTCATACATTCATCAAAAAAGAGCTGTAGGAATGAGAAATCATTCACAACTCTCTTTTAATCACCGGTCTGTAAAATTTTTTTGAAATACCAAATCTTTGTGACACGGGACAGAAAATGCTTTATGCCGGATTGATCATTCCGCATATCGTATCTGCTTTTTATTTCCCATTCCGCTTCTGCTTTATCCCACCATTTTCGCGTTTTTATATTCGTCAGGGATCGTAAGCCCCAAAGTTTCGACCGATTTTTTATTAATGATAACTTCCAGAACTTCAGGATCCTCTACGGCTGTATCCTGTGTTTTGATTTTCCCGTCAAGCACATCCGCCGCCATGTGTCCTGCCTGTACACCGGACTTGTAGAAATCTACGGAGAGCGAGCCGAGCGCGCCGTCTTTCGCCATGCTGTCCGCACCTACGAATACGGGAATCTTCGCGGGATCCGTCACCTTTACCAAAGTGGGAATGGAAGAAGCGATCACGTTATCCGTGGGAACATAGATGAAATCCACCTGCCCTACCATGGATTCCGCTGCCTGCTGAATATCATTGACGGAGGAAACGGTCCGTTCCACCACAGTAAGGCCGAGGGACGCCGCATGGGCTTTCGCCTGGTCTGCCTGGATCTGGCTGTTCACTTCGCTGGAGGAATAAATCAGTCCAAGACGTTTCGCCGCGGGAAGGAACTTAAGTCCCATATCTACCTGCTTCTCCACAGGGCCGCGGTCATTGACGCCGGTCACGTTCGTTTCCGGCCGGCTGTTCGATTTTACCAGTTTCGCCGTTTCAAAATCAGTAATGGCGCACCCGATAATGGGCAGGTCATGAATTTCATTGGCTACCGCCTGTGCGGCAGGTGTGGAAATCGCGCAGATAAGATCAGGACGATTGGCCTTGAAACGGGACGCAATGGTCTTTAAATTTGACTGGTCTCCCTGGGCATTCTGCTGGTCTACTAAAATTTTGTCCGCGCCGTAGCCCCTTTCTTTCAAGCCGTCAAGAAATCCTTGATTGGCCGCATCAAGAGAACCATGCTGCATCACCTGCACCACAGCAATCTGTTTTTTCCCGTCATCTGCCTTCTTCTCTCCGCCACTGTTTCCTCCGCATCCATAGATCAAAGCTGTTGCCGCCACTGCCGCTGCCGTAAGTTTCATCCATTTTTTCATTTGAGAGCCCTCTCTTTCTACTGCACTTCTATCCTATAAAAAATGTCCCCTGCCAATTGCAAGGGACGACGGGACTCATCGCGGTACCACCCTGTTTATCTGATGAAAAATAAAAAAGGCGGCACCCAAGGGACGGATATTCCGTGGTACCACCCTACTTCATCAGATCAACTCTCAGCTGCTTAACGTGAGCCACTCCGGCAATGCCTACTGTTATTTCAGCAAAGCAGTTCAGGAAAGAACTTCGACTTCCTGCCCGCACCGATTTTCACCATCCATCGGTTCTCTGCGCCGGGAAAGGAAATTTACTTTTTTCCGTCAGCACTTTTAAATATTGTGATTATTTTAGCGAATGAGGATTTCCTTGTCAATAGTTTTAAAAAAATATTTTAAATTTGAGCGACCCTCTTTCTTTAGCAAAGGGCAGCAGTCACAGAACTGACGGGACAGAAGGCGTCATCCTGAGCGAAGGATCTATACCTATGATGGTGAAAGAAGAACCCGTAGCGTCATCAACGTAACAGATTCATCGCTCCTCATCACATCGTCGTTTCCCTTCATTCCCACAAAGCATTCCTGTGTCCACTCTGAATGACAGGGTACGGAAGTTGCCATAATGAGAATACTCGCTTAAGGAAATGACACGAAGCTTAGAATGGAAGTTCCTTTTCTATCAGCTGACTACTGTCTTTTGTTATCTGTTATTAAGAAACGCAGTGACGCATAAAATGAGTGAAACGCCTTGCCCTTGGAGTTGGTGGGTAATATTCGCATGTGATAGCGGCATAAAAGATTAGAATAGCCAAAAATATAAATTACCAAACAGAACATTTACTGCCGGTACATGTTTACCGGATACTCTCAAAAGAAAAACACCGTCCCTGTAAAGACGATGTTTTCTTTCTATTCCTTATTTCAGTACGCCGATTTCCCTGTAATATTTTTCAGCGCCGGGATGGAGCGGCACGCCTGCGATATCTTTCACTGCGTCTTCCGGCTTGAGGCCTTTCAGGTTCTTCTGTGCCTGCCCCAGTTCGTCGATATGTTCCCAGAGTGCCTTCGTCAGATTATACACCACATCTTCCGGCATATCCCCGCGGGTGAACATAACCATTTTAACCGCTGTGGTACGGACGTCCCTGTCCTGATTCGGATAGGTACCCGCCTTGATGGTATAACTTGCATACCAGGGGTATTTTGCTTTCAGTTCTTTCACGAGCTGATCATCGATATCTACCAGGCGTGCGCCGCCGGTTAAAGCCTGGGTAACGGCGGAAGCGGGAGCGCCGCTCATAATCCATGCGCCGTCAATGGAACCGTTTTGAAGCATATCGGCCGCATCGGTAAAGGTAATATACTCCGCCTGTATGTCATCAGGAAATTTCAGTCCTGCCGCGGTAAAATGGGCATTGCTTTCGTTATATACGGAAGATCCTGCCGACGCTACGGCAAAACGCTTTCCTTTTACATCCGCCAAAGTCTGAATGCCCGACTTGGCAGTGACCACCACCTGGTTCGGATTCATGTAAAGACCGGCAATCGCTCTCAAATCTTTATAAGGATGATCTTTGAAACTGTCCGTCCCGTTAAGACACTGGTATACATTGCTGGAAATAGCAATGGACACCTGCGCTTCACCATCGGAAACCATGTTCAGATTGGCAATTCCGCCTGCGGAAGCCTGGCTCGCTGCCTGCACACCGGGAACGTTATTGCTCCACATATTGGTGATTGCCGCACCCACCGCATACAGGGCGCCTGATGCGCCGGCCGTCGGGAAATTAATTTTCACCGTCTGCGCTGCCGGCTGTGATGACGGCGCCGATGCTTTCTTTTCTCCGCCGCAGCCTGCTATCATCCCTGCGGCGGCTAAAGCCGCCAGTGAAACCGCCACCGCTTTTTTCAAATGTCTCATGTTCATTTTTCCATCCTCCCATGCTGCAAAAAATAAATGATTATCATAAGTATACCCCTGTGCCGGGGGAAATCAAGTTTCTTTTCTCCGCCGCAGGAACTGGAATCCTATAACCGCGGCAATCCCTGCAAATCCGGCAAAGTCCGTCATTGTTCCGGGAAAAAGGAGAAGCGGTGAAGCGATGAAAAGTACAATCCGTTCCGCCCATCCGCACTTGCATAGAATCCAGCCTTCCAATGCGCCAACGAGGGCAAACGTTCCCACCGCCGCGCTGAAAACGGCCCAAAGGGTTTCCACTGTGGTCGCCGCCGGATCGACACCGATGAGAAGAACAGGATTATCCAGAAAGAAGAAAGGAATAATAAAACCGATAAGCCCTAGACGCACCGCCATAAGTCCCGTCTTTGTCTGATCGGAACCGGCAATCCCAGACGCCACATAGGCTGACATGGCCACAGGCGGCGTGATATTGGAAAGGCAGGCATAAATCAGGCAGAACATGTGAGCGATAAGAGGCAATACCCCCGCCTTGATCAGGACAGGAACAGCAACCGCCTGGACAATGACATACGCCGCGACGCCGGGAACGCCCATCCCCAGAATAGCGGACATGATCATGACAAGGAAACCGGCAAGGTACACATGATTATCCTGCAGAAGAGACAGAATGAGGTAGCCCATGTTCAGTCCCATGGATGTCAGTGTGACTGTACCGATAATGACGCCGATGATGACGCAGCACACCCCTACGGAAACGGCGCTCCGCGCCCCCTCAATAACAGCGGCAATAATCTTATCTCCTGTCATTCTTGTTTCTTTACGAAGCCAGCTTGCCGCCACAGTGATGAAAATAGAAATAACCGCTGCATAAAGCGGTGTGAATCCCGTAAACATCAGCCCGATAAGACTCACCAGGGGAAGGACAAGATGTCCCTGTTCTTTTATCACCGACAATGCATCGGGAATATTTTCCCTGGCGATTCCCGAAAGTCCGAGCCGCTTCGCTTCAAAATGAACCGCCAGAAGCAGGCCGATATAGTAGAGCAGCGCCGGTGTGACAGCTGCCAGTGCCACATAGGTGTAGGACAGGTTTAAAAACTCCGCCATGACAAAACCGACTGCCCCCATAATCGGCGGTGTGAACTGTCCGCCGGTAGAGGCCACCGCTTCTACGGCGCCTGCAAATTCGCTTTTATATCCGGTCCGTTTCATGAGCGGAATCGTAATCGTCCCCGTCGTCGCCACATTGGCAATGGCAGAACCGTTAATCATCCCCATAAGTCCCGACGCGATGACCGCCACCTTCGCAGGGCCGCCGGAAGTCGTTCCTACAAGGGTAAGCGAAAAATCATTAATGAATTTGGAAAAGCCCGAATATTTCAGAAACGCGCCAAAAACAACAAAAAGAAATATATAAGTCGCCGAAACGCCAATGCCTGTGCCGAGAATACCCTGCGTTCCCCAGAATTGGGTAATCAGCACGCGCTTCAAAGTGAAACCGTTATGACCGAAATAGCCGGGCAGGTACGCACCGAACCAGTTATACGCAAGAAAAATTCCTGCAAGTACCGCCAGATTTCCCGATGCCCGCCGGGCCGCTTCAAAAACGCAAACCACCGCGACTAAGGCAATGGCTGCCTCCATATCGGAAATACGTCCTCCTGTCCGGGCGATACGGGTATAATTCAAAATGAGATAAAGGAGACTGCCTGCGGAACAAAGGATAAACGCCACGTCCCAAAGGGGCGGAAGCTTTCTTTTCCGCTTTTCTTTTTTAAACGTCGGAAATAATAAAAATGTAAAGACAAGAAGAAAGATACAGTGGATCGCCCGCAGATTGACGGCACTGATTGCCCCGATGGTCGTGAAATACAGCTGGAATGCCGTCCACACGCACAGCAGTACGGCTACCGCCCTGCCTAACGGTCCCGTATATGTCCTCATACGGGAGTCCGCTTCCTTCTCCTCAAGTATTTTCTGTGCTTTTGCATCAAGTTCTTTTTTTGCTTCCAACGCTTCTTCCAGCTTTACGCCGGACTGATGTTCATCCATTCTGATTCCTCCTGCGCTGCTATCCTTCGTATAAAATTATCCTCATTAAGGCATATTAGTCATTCCATATAAAGCAATTGAGAACTTATTGCCCTCTATTTAGAACCTATTTCTTACCTTTCTGCTGCATCCCCAATCTACAGATACCGCTTGAATCAAAAACTAGTCATTCTTCGGAGAGAACACATATATTCCATCCTTTTTACCCAATGCAGCCGCTTTTCGATCTTTTTCTGCCCATTCCTTCTTTCCCAACTTATCGTAAAAACCTGCACGCATGAGAAGTGCTGATGCAATATTGGGATTAATTTTTAAAAATTCCGTAATATCTGCCACCGCCTTTTCGTATTCCCCCATTTCCGCATACACTTCTCCCCGAGAGCGATAACTTTCTCCATAACCGGGATCCATTTCTATAGCTTTATTCAGTATGCCCAACGCCTTTTGATAATTCCCTTTCAATTTATAAACATATCCCAAGTTATTGTACACATCTGCTTTTTTATGCCCCTTTGCAATTGCCGTTTCAAACGCAGTAATCGCTTCATCATACCGTTCTGTCTGGCTGTATACAAGCCCAAGCATCATGTAATAGTATCCTTTATCCGGCTCCAATGCTATCGCTTTTCTTATATCTTCCAATGCCCCGCCAAAATCATGCAACTTCATACTCGCATCACAACGCTTCGAATAGAAATACGCATTATTCGGATAAATGGAAATCAAATGCGTTAAATCATTTCTCGCATCGGTAAATCTTCTATGCTGCATATAATACATATTTCGTAATAAATAAGGAATCCCATCTGTTTCTCCAACCACGTGCCCCTTGTTAAAAGACGTCAATGCTTTTTCATCCTCATGCAAATCCAGAAGTACTTTGCCTCTTTTCATCCAAGCAAGAAGATTAGATGAGTCCGCTGCCACCGCCCTGTCAAGAAAAGGTAATGCTTTTTCCGGTGCATGGTAATGCAACCACTGCAGATCAGCAATCGATATAAGCGCTATTACATCCTTGGTGTTAATAGATAATGCCTTCTCAAAATCAACATAACTCTTATCCATCTCGCCAAGAAGCAGATATGCAAGTCCTCTTTTGCTATAGACCTTTCCCTTTTCTTCTCCTTTTAGATACTTCAACGCTTCATCAAAATCATTAAGACAAGATTCTGTCTCCCCGAGTTGCACATAAGCAACCCCTCGCCCCAATAAGATATGCCCCCTCATTTCCGGTTCAGGATTCTTTTTCAACGCTTTATTGTAATCCTGTTCTGCTGCATAAAAATCCTCTTCCAAACTATATGCGGTCGCCCTTGCATAATAAGCCAATGCGGAATCAGGATTCAATTCTATAGCTTTAGTATAATCCTTAATTGCCTGCTTATATTTATGCTGATTTATTGCTACCAATCCCCGAAGCATATAAATTCCTTCATTCCCCGGACGCCTATACACTAATTCATCTGCCGCCCCTGTAGGAATAACATTTTTTTCTGATGCTGCCTCTGCATCTTTTCCTGCCCTATCTGAAAAATATTGCGTAAATTTTACAGGCAACTTTTCCTGTACAGAAAAAGTATCTCCCCCCGCAGGCATATCTTTACCCGCCGTCCCTATTGTTACATTTGAAAAAGCTATTCCCAACACCAACACCGCTATCAAAATCTTTTTCTTCATAAGCCACCTGCCTGACATATAACTCATAGTGCTTCCTCATTATAGCACTTCCGATAAGATATAACCGTCTTCTTCCATATATACGCATATGTTTCTATATTAAAAGATATGGAGATAAAAATGTTTTTTCATTTTGACCCTTGCAGTAAATGCTAAACTTTAATGCATTTATCTCCCCCCTATATCCATTATCAAATCATACAATGCCTTACAACCACATCTTCCACACATTTACATTTTCCATTGTAGATTAATAATTAACCATCATGTATAAGTATTTCCGATGATGTTCATTAAATCCTCACTTTTCAATGACATCCATTTTTTCATCACGACTCTATTATATTTTTTCCCACGAAAAAATCACCGCCCCTTTCGAGACGATGATTTCCTCTTTTCCTTACCTGCTTTCAAAGAATGCCTTGTACGCCAGGTACGTTTCGTAAGCGTCCGCCTTGGACAGCAGGTCGCAGGGAGCATGCATGGACAGCATGGACGTGCCGCAGTCCACCACTTCTGTACCCCAGTTCGCCATCATGAAAGCAATCGTTCCGCCGCCGCCCTGGTCGACTTTTCCCAGCTCACCAATCTGCCAGCATACACCGGCATCATTAAAGATTTTTCTGACCTTCTGCAAAAATTCCGCATTGGCGTCATTGCTGCCCGCCTTACCGCGGGAACCGCCGTACTTGGTCAGGTTAACCCCGTATCCGAGGAAAGACGCATTGTCTTTTTCAGAAACTTCCGGGAACATGGGATCAAGACAGGAATTGACATCGGCAGAAAGCATCTCGCTGTTTTCCATGGTTTCATAGAAATCAAGAAGACTTCCCTGTCCCTGCAGCGCAAGGAGTTTCATCACAAATTTCACAAAATAGGAAGATTCCATTCCCGTATTTCCATAAGATCCGATTTCTTCCTTATCCGTAAGAAGAGCGGCCTGGGTCTTCACACCGGGTTTCGCGTCCAGGATGGCTTCCAGATTCGCGTAGGAACATACGCGGTCGTCCTGTCCGTAAGAAGCAATGAGGGAACGGTCGAATCCGACGTCGCGGCTCTTTGTGGCGGGAACAAGTTCCAATTCGGCGGCGGCGAAGTCTTCCTCTTCAATCCCGTATTCCTTTTTCAAAAGCGCCATGATGGCGTCTTTCGGCGTCTGCCCTTCTTCAGAATGGGTACCCGCGACAGCCTGGAGCTGTTCCCCCGTAATCCCTTCTGCCAGAGTCTTCTTCATCTGGTCCTGCGCCATGTGGATAAGCAGGTCGGATACATAGAAAACCGGATCGCTGTCTTTCAGTCCGATATTGATATCCACTTTTTTACCGTCTTTTGTGAATACCACGCCGATGAGCGCCAACGGAATGCAGGTCCACTGGTATTTCTTAATCCCGCCGTAGTAGTGGGTACGGAAGTACACAATGCCGTCCTGTTCATGAACCGGATTGGCTTTCAGATCCAGACGGGGCGAATCAATATGGGATCCTACGATTTTGATGCCTTCATGGACGGGTTCTTTCCCAATCACCGCTAAAATAACGGATTTATCTTTCTGGTTCCAATATACCTTGTCTCCCGCTTTGAGCGACTTCATGGTATAGACAGGTTTAAATCCCTTTTCTTCCGCACGGCGGATAATTTCCGCTGCCGCCAGTCTTTCCGTGCGTGCCGTATCAAGGAACGCCTTGTATTTTTCACCGTATGCCATGGCGGCCTTGCGCTCACGGGCATTCATCCGCTGCCAAACGGATTTGCTTCTGCTGTATGTTTCTTTCATTTCTGCCTCCTAAAAGAGAATTATTTTCACATAGGTACAGTATAAAACTTTTTCTCCCTCCCCGCAAACCGCGGCCGGAAAGAAATCCCGCTTCTTCAGTCTCCGGGAAATACTCTTCGCAAAAGATAGGTCAGCCCCATAAAAACAGCCATCACCACGAAAAGCAGGGGATACGCAATGACCAGAAGATAAACGGAAGCGTCTAAACTTGACATGGTTCCTCCTTTATGACAAAACGGGAATAAGAGCAAGCACAAGGCCGCCGGCGACGACGGAAGCGACCTGTCCCGCCACATTGACGCCCATGGCGTGCTGGATGATGAAATTGGAAGGATCTTCTTTCAAAGCCATCTTGGCAACAACGCGCCCCGACATGGGGAACGCGGAAATGCCACAGGCTCCGATCATGGGATTCAGCTTTTGTTTCAGGAAGAGATTTGCCAACTTTGCAAAAAGCACGCCGCCCACCGTATCGAAAACGAACGCCGCCGCACCAAGGATAAGGATTTTCAGGACATCAAATGTCAGGATATTTTCCGCCGTCATCGTAGCGCCTACCGTAATACCGAGAAAGAGTGTCACCAGATTGGCGAGTTCATTCTGTGCCGTACTTGCCAGAGAATCCACAACGCCCGATACTTTCAGCATATTGCCGAACATGAGCGCGCCGATGAGCGGTACGGAAATAGGAGCCAGAATACCTGCAAAAAGCACCACCATAAAAGGGAAAAGGAAACGTGCTGTCCATGACACGGGTTTCTCTTCTTTATATGCCATGCGGATACGTCTTTCCTGCTTTGTCGTCAGCAGTCTGATAATAGGCGGCTGGATAATCGGGACAAGGGACATATAGCAGAATGCCGTCACCGTGAGGGGCGCCAGAAGTTCTGTAGCAAATTTCTGCGCCACAAAAATCGTCGTCGGACCGTCCGCCGCGCCGATGATGCCAATCGCCGCCGCCTGGTTGAAAGGAAATCCAAAAGCTGATGCCAGAAGCGCCGCTGCAAAAATACCTAAATGGGCCGCTGCCGCAAAAAGCATGACATAAGGCTGGCGGATAAGCGGCGTAAAATCACACATCGCGCCTACCGCCACAAAAATCAGGACAGGAAACAGCTCATTGGCAATTCCCGCTTCATAAAGAACCTGCAAAAAGCCCGGCTCCCCGCCTCCCACCGGGATAACGGCAAAATGCCCCGGTATATTTGCCAATATACAGCCCACTCCCATAGGAAAGAGAAGCACCGGCTCATAATCCTTTTTCACTCCGAGCCAGATCAGAATCCCGCCGATGGCGAACATAGTCCAGACAGCGGGATCCGACATCTCCATAACCCCTGCAAAAAGTTCCTTAAAAATTGTTTCCGTGCTTGTCATAAATCTCTCCCCGCAAATAAACAGCCTTACAAAAAACGGACCCGGAAAATACCAGGTCCGATACTATTTCCTGCCCCTGTGCCATACGCAGAAAACATATTTACTTAATAAGGAAAAACAAGGCTTACACATGATAGCCGAGTACCGGAAGAATCATAAAGATAAGCAGCGCCCACACAATACCCGCCCCGATGAAAATACCTGCCGTAATGGCAAAGCCCATCTTGGAACGGGGGACGCCGAGCAGGCTGAAATTCCCAAACCAGCCGCGGCGGACCATGAACCCGTTGTCACTGCGCTGTCTGAACCAGACCAGCTTTTTCTGAGGGTTGATATTGTATGCCACGAGAATGGCAATGACTGTCGCTACCAGCCAATAAATGAGGAAACGAGCGGCATTGAAGTCCTTGACGCCGGACAAATCAATCATCTGCATATTTTTACCCTGCCTTTTAAGTATAACTGCTTTACCAATTTATATATTATACCGCAAGGCACGGTTTAGTCAAAAATATTTCTTAAAATTATAAAACGCCGGACAAATAACCGTAGCCTTCTTTTTCCATATCCGCTTCGGGAATGAACCGGATCGCCAAGCTGTTGATGCAGTACCGGAGACCGCCTCTGTCCCGGGGACCGTCATCAAACACATGCCCCAAATGGGATTCTCCCATACGGCTCCGCACTTCTGTACGCCGCATATTATAGCTCAGGTCTTCTTTGTAATTCACCACATCGGCAGAAATCGGTTTCGTGAAACTCGGCCAGCCGCAGCCCGACTCGAACTTGTCACGGGAGGAAAAGAGCGGCTCTCCCGTCGCCACATCTACATAAATGCCGCGGTCAAATTTATCGAAATATTCATTGGAAAAAGCTCTTTCCGTCATGCCTTCCTGCGTGACAGCATATTGATCTGCCGTTAAAAGGCTGCGGAGGGTTTCCTCGTCAGGCTTCGGATACAGGGAGCCGTCAATCACGGGATCCGCCGCCCTGCTTACATCGATATGGCAGTAACCGCCGGGGTTCTTCTTTAAATAATCCTGATGGTACTCTTCCGCCGGCACAAAATGACGGAGCGGTTCCACCTCGATAGCGATTTTACCGGAAAGGGATTTCTGCTTTTCATCAAGTACTTCCCGAGCCACCGCCCCTTCTTCATCAGTGGTGTAATAAATGCCCGTCCGATACTGGCGCCCGCGGTCATTTCCCTGACGGTTCACACTTGTAGGATCCACCACCCGGAGGTAGTAAAGCAGCAGATCCCTGTAGGAAACTTTGGAAGCATCATAAGAAATATGAACCGTTTCCGCGTGATCTGTCTGCCCTATATGTTCGTAATCCGTCTTGTCCGTTTTCCCGTTGGCATAACCGGAAACCACGTCCACTACGCCGTCCACACGGGAAAAATATTCCTCCAGTCCCCAGAAACAGCCTCCCGCCAGGTACATATCCCGTAAATTTTCCTTATTCACTGTTTTCACCGCCATTTCTTTCTTCATACTTTCTTCAAGGCTTACCCCCACAGGCGCTTTTTCCCCGCTGTCTGAAGATGGAGTCATTGCCATCGAATACCAGCCGAAACCGGCTGCCGCAATGATCGCAAGACTTCCTAAAATTCCTGCCGTTCTCATCATAATCCTCCTTTACGAAATCCCCTTCATCTCCATAGCAAGCGATTCTTTGCTCATATGCCCCGGACGGAGCATCTTCACATTTCCTTCTGTATCAATCAGAGCCGCCGACGGATAGAAACGAATACCGTATTTCTTCGTCACCGCGCCGCCTTCGTCAAGAAGCACGGGGAGATTATTATAGCCGAGACCTTTATACCATTTTACGAAATCCTCTTTTTTCATTTCACCGCCAAATCCGGGCGCCACAACGGAAAGAACGACAAAATCCTTATCGTCACTTCCCGCCAGCATATCCGTATCAGCCAGCGTAGCCATACATACAGAACACCAGGAAGCCCAAAACTTGATATACACCTTTTTCCCCTTGTAATCGGAAAGTCTGTGTTCTTTTCCATTTACATCAGTCAGCATGAAATCCGCATCCTTTGCATCCATAAAATTCTGTGTACGGCCGGCTGCCTTTTCCTGCTGCATCGCCGCAGGGCGGGCCATGTCATTTGCATCCGCATTCATACCGGATCCACATCCCGCCAGAATCCCTGCCAAAACGGCTGTTGCCGCAAACGCTCCAAACTTTTTATAAGAAATTTTCATCATGATAAACCTCCTGTTTACAAATCCGTGAAATATTTCATGAAATAACTGCTGCCAACATATCCAGCTTGCCAAGCATAAGCAGGATCCCCATAAGAATGATCAGCACGCCGCCAATCTTCTTCAGCAGGACCATATGGCGCTTCACGTGACTGCTGTACTTCAAAAGCCAGGAAGATGCCACTGCCAGAATCAGGAAAGGAACCGCCATCCCCGCAGCGTACACCGCCATCAAAAGACCGCCATACAGAGCGCTTCCATTTTCAGAAGCCACCACCGCAAGCACCGCCCCCAGCACAGGTCCCACACAGGGCGTCCAGCCGAAGCTGAAAGTCAGCCCCAGAAGAAACGCGCCGAGAACACCGCCTTGACGCTTCCCGTCCAGCTCGATCTTCTTCTGCCGCTGGAGAAAATTAATATTAATCAGCTCCATCTGATGCAGCCCGAGAAGTATGACGATACCACCCATGACATACGGCGTATAGGGATGATAAAAAATGTGGCTGAAAAAACCGGTCCCAAACCCGAGACTGAAAAATACCGTCGACAGTCCCGTGATAAAGAAAACAGTTTTTACCAGCGGAGATACATATACCTTCAGTCCGAAAAAAGAAAACGACCTCGTCCCGGGATCCTCCGCCAGCTTTCCCAAGTAAACCGGCAGAAGCGGAAATACACAGGGCGAAAAGAAGGACAGCACACCGGCCAGAAAAACAGCACCTGCAAATAAATTATTGATTCCTTCCTGCATAAAGCACATCCTTTCATTAATAGATAAAAATAAATATGAGAATCTATATCATATTCACTTTTATCTATATGATATTTTATCTTTCTTCAAATTGCAATATTTTATCTATACGCCTTCATGACACTTATATGATATTTTTATATGAATAAAAATCGATTTAATAATCAAAAACGGAATCCCTGGCAAAGTATCGGTTAATCACCGCCCGCCTTGAATATCGTTCCCGACGGGTATACCGCTTAGTGTCATCAGGGCTATGCAGAGGACAAGTATCTGTATTTATGACCCTCTCCTTGCCTGTCATCCTTGCAAAATCAAAGCAGGAATAACTGTTCCGTATAGGCAGTCAGTCGATTTATCGAATTCAGATAGTCAATCGCTATTAGCAGCTAGCAATTAGCAGCTAGCAGCTAGAAGCTAAGAGCGGCAGCGAAGGATCTGTTACCGTGGTGAGGAAAGCCGGTAAGGCGTCAGCCTGAACGAATGTGAAGGATCTGTTACCGTGGTGAGGAAAGCCGTAAGCTGTCACCAGAGTCATAGATTCTTCACTCCGTGTCACTGTCCCGTTTCCCGTCTTTCCCACACGGCATTCTTGCCCCCGTTCTGAATGACGATTTTGGGAAAGCACGTCACTAACGATAGGGAACGGAAAACGTCATGATGACGGAGAACGAAAGGCGTCATCCAGAGCGGCAGCGAAGGATCTGTTACCGTGGTGAGGGAAGCCGTAAGCTTGTCACCAGAGGCATAGATTCTTCGCTCTGTTTCACTATTCCGTTTCCCGTTCTTCTCACAAAGCATTCTTACCTCCATCCTAAATGACATTTTACGGAAAAGTGAATCTTTTCTGTTTTTTTATTAGCTGATTTCCGGCTTCCGCCAATCATCCAAAGCGTCAGCAAAGGAGCTATCACGCTAAAGCTTTGGGATAGGCGCCCCGTCACTCCAACCGTCCCATTTCCCAATTCCTTTTCAAAATTTACACAGCAAAAAACGCCCCCGTAAAGGAGCGTTTTCGTTTTAATTCAATCAGACGAATCAGTTATACTGATCAGCCTCCGAACTGTGCCAGCATGGTACCTGCTGCTACGGCAGTGCCAATAACCCCTGCTACGTTCGGCCCCATCGCCTGCATCAGCAAGTAATTGGATGGGTTGTCTTTCAGACCGACTATCTGGGATACACGTGCTGCCATCGGTACAGCCGATACGCCTGCCGAACCGATGAGCGGGTTGATCTTGTTGCCCGAAGCAATTCTCATGATCTGACCAAAGAGGACGCCGCCTGCCGTGCCTGCCGCAAAGGCAATCAGACCGAGCACGATGATTTCAATCGTTTCCAGACGGAGGAATTTGTCGCCGGACATTGTCAAGCCTGTGCCTGTCGCCAGGAAGATGGTGACGATATTGATCAGCGCATTCTGCGCGGTATCGGACAGTCTTGCCGTTACGCCGGATACTTCGAAAAGATTACCGAGACACAGACATCCCATCAGCGCCGCTACCGGAGGCAGAAGCAGGGATACGACGATGGCTACGACAATCGGGAATA